>Ga0326727_10000023_pt1 | contig 703574 bp, 581 predicted proteins | sample MB2enrmetagenome_FD_207643 | JGI IMG/M metagenome (GOLD analysis project Ga0326727, IMG submission 207643) | Lab enriched peat soil microbial communities from McLean, Ithaca, NY, United States - MB29MY | ecosystem: Environmental > Terrestrial > Soil > Wetlands > Peat | place: USA: New York...
GAAGAAACGCGCCCAGATGCTGGCGCGCGCCCTTCGGAAGCTCGGCTATCAAGTCACCATCACACCCATAAACCAAGTTGCGGCCGAGCCCGCTACTTAAGTCTAGGACGGGATTTTCGACGGAGTGATTAGGCTTGGATACAGCATTTAACTTCCGTCACAATTCCTGGGTTGGGTGTCACTGAAATAGTCGGAAGTTGAAACGTATACTACCGACTGTAGTAGTCGGAGGACATTTGACCATGACTAGAAAGCTTGTGACACTCCTATGGACCCTGGCCATCGTATTGGCGGTCCTGATTGCGGCGTCTCCCTGTGCCGTAGCGCAAACCGCCACGCAGACCATAACCGGTTGTCTTCAGAAGGGCCTTGAGTCCGGGGGTTTTTATCTCACAACCTCCGACAATCATCATTGGGAACTCTACCAGAACAGCCAAGTCCCCCTATCCGATCACGTCGGCCAGACCGTTACATTGACGGGCGTGGTTCCGCATCGCTCAACCGCACAAGAGCAAGTGAGCCAGCCTTACGAAAAGAAGGAAATGGCGACCATGACGCATGCTGATTTCCAGGTCGCCCAACTTAAGGTGGTCAGCGCGACCTGCGGCAAATAGGAACTCGGCGGGCCCGATTTACAGTGTATGCTGGCAGTCCGCGAAGGAGACTGAGTCCCAGGTCGGACTGTCGCATATGTGGCGAATGTGGGAACGTGCTTGCTTGATCCCCTTCCAAGGGATCAAATATTGGTGGCACGATAGCCGACGTAACATCCCCGTATCACAACTAATCCAGTCGGTTCGACTCACCACCCGGCGACTCAGGGGCTTAATCGGCCTCGCTCCCGTGTATACTTCGGCCAGTCTTACGAGTGAGGCTTCGGCGAAATGCCCACCTTCAACGCGCCTTCTCACAGCCCGCGGCGATGGCCCTACATAGGGCGCTACGGTAAGCCCGGGATATCGCGGCGCGAGTTGCCTTGCGTGTTTCTCGTCATCGCAATTGTGGTTGGCTGCATTGCGTTTCTCCTTCTACTGGTGCGATGGCTCACGATGGCCAAGGAAAGCGACCTCCTGTTGGTCACCGGATCAGTACTGCAAGCACCTGCGTTGGAGACATCCTCCAACCCAGTAATACGTATTCTCGTCCAAATGAACGATCGCCCTATTGCCATTTATGAGGACGATTTGAGTCTCTCCCGGGAAATCATGAACTTGAAATGGGGCGACCAAGTCACCGCGCGGGTGAAGTTCTTACGCGCCGGCGTGCAAGAAGGGTCCGAGGGTGAATACCACATATGGGAGCTGAAACGCGATGGAGTTACGATTCAGAGCTACCAGGACGCTTATCGATATCAAACCCGAGTGAATGAGAGCCAGACAACCTACGCGCTTGGGTTCGGTTTAATTTCTGCCATACTTCTGACGGTGGCCCTCGCTTTGCGGATACATTTCGGGGCATGGGTGGATCCAACTCCCTTGGTTTCGGCCGACGCAGCAGACGACGCAGCAGACTACTCGGCCAACGCAGCAGACTACGACCCACGCTCCTGAAACTGCCGTCGAGGAAGCATTCTCGCAACTGATTCACGCCAAAGACTCCCGCAATTTTCATGCGACGTGATCTGCCAGATTGGCACATGACGCCCGTCGCAAAATCGCCGTTACCCAAAGGAAACGGGGCTGGATAGGATTGCGAGCGTAATCGCTGGCTAAGCCTTAACCGCTTAGGCGCTTTCGCCTTCGGCTTCCGCTCAGGCGGGTGTTTCCAGTCTTCGTGTGAATATCGTCTAATCCACAAACCAAACGAGTCGTTGGCATAATATCGCCCTTATCAGTCATTGAGGGTCACTGAGCGCTATCGCCTGTTGTCGAGAGCTACGATTCCACTCCTCCTGTTGCGCCAGCTCGTCACTCGCGGTAGCTGCAAAGGTCACTGACAAAATGCCCGCACCCAAGCGAAATTCTAATGGGTGTCTTCGCGGATTGAGGGCCTTGCTCACCCACTTCATCGCTCCCGCGTGCCGTGAAGTCAGACCTTCAATTTGTACCCACGTTGCAAACGGCAGGAGGTAAAGCCAAATGCGCACCGTAACAGAATCTCACCATTCAATCTTCGGCGTGACCTGGGATTCGGCAAGCGCCCTAATAGGGATCATCAATTCGGTGATCCTGATCTTCGTAGTCGCGTTCGTAGTACTCACCGCCCAATCAGCGCAGGGGCAAACGTACGGTGTGCTTTACAAATTTTCCGGCGGACTAGATGGCAGCCAGCCTTGGGGGCAATTGGCCATGGATGCTGCAGGGAGCTTGTATGTCGCGGCCGAAAGCGGCGCGGCTGACAAATTAATACATACCCCAGGCGGGTGGGTCGTGCAGCCGCTATACGATTTCAATTCTTCTGGTGATGGCACTGAGCCGCAAATCGTGCTTGCCCCAAACGGCGTTGTCTTTGGCGCAACCCAGTTTGGGGGCACGGAGGGTTGCGGCAATGTCTTCGAACTCAGACCGTCGCCAACATTTCCCCGCACACCCCTGGCTCCCTGGAATGAGACCATTCTCTATCAGTTTCTATACGGCTTCGATGGCTGTCGGCCCGCATCGGCTCCTATCATCGATCCAGCAGGCAATCTCTACGGCACCACCAGTACGGGTGGGTATTATGGCCTGGGCACTGTCTATGAACTGGCGCGTTCGGGTCAAACCTATACCGAGCAGCTCGTGTATAGCTTTGAAGGAGGAAACGATGGCGATGCTCCGTTTGTCGGCTTGATCGCGGACAATTCCTTCACTAATCTCTACGGTGTCACCTGGGGGGGCGGCTCGCCGACGGGATGTAACTATGCCGGATGCGGGACAGTTTTCAAATTGACTAACACCGGGTCCGGTTGGACGGAAAGCATTCTCTACAGCTTCCAGGCCGACTCCGATGGCAAAAATCCCTCGACCGGCCTGGCCCTCGACTCGTCGGGCAACTTGTACGGCGCCACCTCCGTTGGTGGGGTTGGAGGGGGCGGCACAATCTTTAAGCTAACGCCCTCGGGCGGAGCCTACACGTTCAGTGTGCTGTATAGCTTCACTGCGGCCTGCAACGGGTTGTGCGGGCCGACGTTGGGGGCTGTGACGCTGGATGCCGCCGGTAGCATTTACGGCACCACGTTCGCTCAGGGTGCTCAAAATCAGGGTTCGGCCTTCGAACTGTCCCCAACTGGCGAAGGTTATACCTATACCGACCTGCACGACTTTACCTGGGGGGCGGGCGGTGCACATCCCGAAGGCGGTATCATTAGGGACCCACGTGGGAACCTCTACGGCACCACTATCAGCGGCGGCTCTAACGCATGCGGGCTCTATGGTTGCGGTGTGATCTGGGAAATCACGCCGTAGGAAGCTTCTTTAACCCTGCCGCGGCTCAACTGGCGATAATCTGGTGCTTCGTGTTCATTGGCATCGCTTCGATTATCCTGATAGGGACAATCGGGTGAGTCTATCCAGTGTCGATAAATCGCCATTGCACAACTAATCGAGTCGGTGCGGGCAGCGGAAGTACGGAGGTCTTGGCCTGGCGGCGCACCTTTAGACTGTGGAAGCTGAAAAGCCCAGTGCACAAAGCTCCGCCAGGCAGTTCGGGCGCACATGCGGTACTGAGTAAAGTCGGGAAAGCAGATCCCTCGTCGGCTTGAAGGCCTCCTCGTGATGACAAAAACAGCCTGAAGGTCTCCTCGGGATGACAAGGACAAAAGACCGAGGCGAATGTTCCAGGCCCAGCCGAAGAAGATGTTCTCCGCAAAAACATGCATATGCAACTGAGTTGCAGACGGAAAAAGTTGGGGCGTCTGCCGTATAAGTCTTTTTATTATAACTGCTTGGGTAAGGCACTGGCTTCTAATGCGAAAGAGAATTCGCGTTCGTGTTCCACGTGGAACATTCTATGGATCAGTTTTGAGTGCGAAAACAGGGAGCTTACCGCGGCGGTTTTAAAGGGCTGTACAGGGGCTGAATCGGTTGGCGCGCTTTTCAGCACCGATTCGAATCTTGCAGACGAAAAAAGGCGGCCTAAGGAGGATCCTCAGGCCGCCAGCGCTGTGTGCCACATGGCAACGGTGAAAGTTAACTCGGCTATTGCAGCGACGCCAACGTCTTGTGAGCGTCGTCGGCATCCATGCCTTTCAGGTTCAACTGCAAAGCCTTCTGCAATTCCGCCTTGGCGCGGTCCTTCTCGCCGGCGCCGCTCAAGGCCATGCCCAGGTGATAGCGATAGCCAGGATTCTCGGGAGCGCTCTTCACGGCATCTTCCGCCAGCGAGACCGAGACGCGATAGTTGCCTTTCTTGTACTGAATCCAGGCAAGGGTATCGTTGACGGCCATGAGGTCGGGGTTCATCTGCTTGGCCTGGGTTGCCAGGCTGAGCGCCATGTCCAGATTCTCTCCCTCCTGGGCGTAAACCCAAGCCAGGTTGTTGGCCGCTACCGCATCATGAGCATTCTGCGAGAGGCTGGCCTGGAAGTATTTGCCGGCCTGCTTCAAATCGCCCTTCTGCATGTAAACGTTGCCGATGGCGTTGTTGATGGAAGTGGAGGCAGGCTGCAGCGCCAGGCCTTTCTGGAAGGCATCCAGTGCCTGGTCGGGCTTACCGGTCGCCAGATAGATCTGGCCGATGTGCATGTAGGCTGCCGCAGATTTGGGATCGACCTGCAGCGCCTTCTGATATTCGGCCAGCGCCTCAGGATACTTATGCGTGGTGGCCAGGGCTGAGGCGTAGATGAACAGCGCAGTGGTGCGCTTGGGATTGGCCGCCGCATACTGGCTGGCCAAAGCCAATGCCTTGGGCTGCTGGTTGGTGGCGAACATCAGAGCAATATAGTTGGCCATCGCCGCATCGTAGGTGGGATGCAGCCGCAGGGCCTGCTCAAACGCGCGCTCCGCCTCGGGATACTTCTTCTGCCCGGAGTAGGCAAAAGCCATGTTGACGTAAATGATGGGATCGTTGGGAGCTGACTTCTGCGCTTCCTGCAACTCCGCCAGCGCCTTGTCGTACTGCTTGTCGCCAAGATCGATGGTGGCGTCGAGGTAATGCGCCATGGGATTGTTCTCATTCAGCTTCTGCAGCCGCGCGGCGTATTCGCGGGCGGTGTCGAAGTCGCGGGTATCGCGATAGACTTCGGCCAGCGACTGCAGAATCATCGGGTTGTTAGCCTGAATGCGGTTGGCTTCCTGCAGTTCGCTCTTGGCCCCCGGGATATCGCCATTCTGACGCAGCACCTGACCCAAAGCGAAGTGTGCCTGCGGGCTCTCGGGAGCGTCCTTCACCACCTGACGAAGCACCGTAATAGCCTCGGCGTTGTTGCCCTTGATGGCCAGCAAACGGCCGTTGGTGAGACGGGCGGTGACATCGCCTGGATCTTCTTTCAACAGCCGATCCACTTCCTTCTGGGCTTCATCCGTCTTGCCCATGTTGATCATGGTTTCCAGCAGACGCACCTGCAGCTGCTGGTTCTTGGTATCGTAGGTCAGACCGCGCTGGTATTCCTTCAAAGCAGCTTCAGGATTGCGCGCCGCCAGATAGTAATCGCCGATAGCCGACGCCACTTCGGTAGAGCTGGGCTGCTTCTCGCGCAACTGCTGAACCACCGCTTCGCCCTCGTCCTTCTTGCCTTCCTGCAGCAGCATGCCGGAAAGCCGCAGATAGCCCACCGGCGAATCGGGGTTGTTGCGGATCGCCATGCGATACACTTCCTCGGCCTGCTTGGGATCCTTCTTGTACATGTAGAAGCCGGCCAGGTTGCTGTAGGCCTGGATCATCTTGGGATCGATGGTGATGACCTGGCGGAAATCTTTCTCCGCCGCTTCATCCTGCTTCAGGAAGATGTAGGCAGCGCCGCGATTGAGGTAGGCGTCGGGATCGTTGGGCTTGAGAGCGATGGCCTTGCTGAAGGCGGCCAGAGCATCGTCCAGGTGCTTCTCGGCGAGCAACACATTGCCCAGCAGCAGATAGCCGTCAGAGTTGTTGGGATCGTGGTCAATAACGTAGCGGGCCTGCTCTTCGGCATTGCCGTAGAAGTTATGGCCGGATGCCAGATACATGCCTCCGACTGAAACCCGGGCCTTGAGGTGGTTAGGATCCAGTTCCACCACCTGGCTCATTTCCTTGAAGGCTTCCTGGTTCTTGTTCAGCTTCATGTCCGCTTCGGCGAGCTGGTAATGGGCCTCGGCGAATTTGGGATCGATCTGGATGGCCTTCTTGAACTGAATGGCAGCAGCGTCATACTTCTGCTGGTCCATATACTTCATGCCGCTTTCGAGATACTTCTTCTTAGCGACATCGGGATTACGGCTGCAACCGGCGAGAGCGACGGCTAATACAGCCATGACTACTGAAACGATGTAGCGATTCCGCATGACTTCTCCTGAGTTCACCGAGGAATAATCTGTTCAACGTCCATTGCAACTTGTTGCGCGAACCCTATGGCCCGCTTCTTGGCCGCGGCCTCATCGCCATCCTCCACCGGAATGGTGATGCGAACCAGCGCCGCGTCGGTGCGGTTCAAGCGTAACGCGTCATACACCAAATAGAACTTGCCCCAGTATTCGCTGGCTACGATGCGGCCATGCGACTGGTACCAATAAAGCACGAGCTCTTCGTCGGAAGCTTTGCGCAGGACGTAGAGATTGACCGGCACGGTGCGTCCATCGTCCAGCGGCAGCTGGTAGATGGTGGCCTGCATCGGATTCCAGCCCGCGCCCGGCAAGCAATTCTTCGGCGAATGAATGGAAGCGCCGGTGCGCTGGCTGCGGAAATAGCCGATGTACAGCCCCATGAGATCGCGGTTCATGCCCGGAGCCCAGTAACCGCGATTCAGGTAATCCGTGAGCTTCAGGATATCCAGCGTCTCTTTGTCCAGCGGCCATTCGATGACCTTCGAGTACTGGCCAACCTGCACCGGAAATTCCGAAAGCGGTTTTGCCGGAGGGGTGGCTTCACCGTGCGACAGGTAAGCCATCCCGGTTGTGGCACCCAGCAGTACCGCCACCATCAGCCAGTAGCGTACGCCGGCCTTCATTGACCCACCTTGGCAGCAACCGCCAACGGCTGGTCCGGTTCGTACCACCCTAGCTTCTTACGGATCATTGTGATCAGGCGGTGCAACAGCAGGAACAAAATGGTGGCGACCACGAAGATCACCCAACCAGAAAACTCGTGCATGAATCCTTCCGCCGCTCTGGGTCCTATGTAATTCGCCATCAGGGCTGTGATCATAACCCGCGTGCCATTGCTGATGATGGCCAGCGGAACCATGGCGATAATGAGAAACCAGCGGACCGGAACGCTGCGTTCAACAAGATATCCGTAACCGGCGGCTAACGCAAGCAAGGACATCAGGGAGCGGATGCCGCTACAGGCCTCCACCACCTCCAGATGCATCCCCGGCAACACCAGCACATTGCCTTCCCGCATGATGGGGAACAGGTTCAGCGTCTCCAGAATCTTGGTGGCGAAGCGCGAAGCCACAAACTGCAGCGGGAAGACGATTTCGTTGTAGACCACCGTCGGGATTGGAATGGCAAACAACAGAAATGCCATGGGGAAAGCGATCGCCCGCAAAATGGCTCCGCCCGCGAAATAGACGATCAGGCCGCAGATCGTGCCCAGCAGCGACAGTCGGGCCAGCGACAACTCCGCGCCCAGGCTGCCCAGAACCAGCATTCCCAGCGCACCGAGAACGATCACCATCCCCCAGGGCGAAGGCCGCACCGCAATAGCCCGCAACTTATCGCGCCGCTGCCAGATCAGGAATGCGGAAAGCAGGGGCACCAGAAACCCGTGTCCGTAATCGGGATCGTAATACCATTGCCAGACCAGCAACTTGACCACCGGCCAGTACAGCAGCCCCAGCACTGCAATCAGCAACAAGCCTTGCCAGCCGAAGGGTTCTACTGTGCGCCAAAAAGTGAGAAGTTTTTCAGAGAAAGGCTGTGCGGGCGGTTTGCTGCCGGGCAGGACTTCCTCTGCCGGTTGAGTCAGCGCAGTACCCGTTGTCTTGGTGCCAGCGAGCGCCACAGGCGGATTGCTCCTTGATTTCAGTCTAGGACTCTGGAGGTATGTGCAATTATTTAGCCGAGTAGCCAAAATTGTGCACATTATATCTTATTGATTAATAATAGTTTATTAATTTTCATTTCGGAAAGCGCAAGAGGTTAGTCACTTCATGTGCAAATCATTGCACATCGGTTGAAGTGGAGTTCACTTGCTGGGATAAACCGCGACTGCGGGCTCGTTCAATTTCCTGTCATCCTGAGCGCAGCGTCCGCGCCTTTGCTTTTCCGCCGCGTCTGTTGCGGCGGGCGGGGTCCCCGACAAGCGCCGCTTTTGCGCTTGGTAGGGTGCTCGGGCGGACGCGCAGTCGAAGGACTTGCTGTTCGCCTGACTCTCCCAAAACTTCCCGTTCGCAGGACAAGTTTCAGGCCACGACTTTACACCCTGAAAACTCCACCACAGGTGACTTTCCTGTAGCGCCGGCCTCCGGCCGGCTGTTCTGGCGGCGTCCCCGCCGCCAGCGAATCAGGCCATTTCACCGGCCGCTGAAAAACTCCTGGTTACGCTACGTTCGGGTAGAACTGGCCTTCAGGCCAGCGTCTAAGTCGCTTATTTTACGAACCCGAGCCGGCGACACCCTGCCGATAGGCCCGCTTTATTCCCTCACAACCGAACAATCTTCTCTGACGCAAACGCCTTCATCGCATTGCGCGTGTCGACAATCAGCTTCGATGAAGCCAGCAACCCGCGATAGTCGAAATCCGAGTGATCGGTGACGATGACCACGCAGTCGGCATCGGCTGCCGACTCCAGCAGAGGCTGCGATTCCAGCGTAATACCATCCAGCCGCAGCTTAGGGACGTAGGGATCGGTATAGGTAATCACTGCGCCCCGCTTCTTCAACAACAGGATGACGTCGAGCGCCGGCGACTCCCGCATGTCGTCGATGTTGCGCTTGTAGGCGACGCCGACCACGTGAATGCGCGCTCCGTTCACCGGCTTGCTGTGGTTGTTAAGCGCAGTCTGAATCTTGTCGACCACAAAGTGCGGCATGTTGCCGTTGATATAACCTGCCAGCTCAATAAAGCGCGCCTCGATGCCCGACTGCTTGGTCTTCCACGAGAGATAAAACGGATCGATGGGAATGCAATGTCCCCCGAGCCCCGGACCCGGATAAAACGGCATGAAGCCGAACGGCTTGGTCGCGGCGGCGTCGATGATCTCCCAGACATTGATGCCCATGCCATCGCACATCAAAGCCATTTCATTCACCAGGCCGATGTTGATCATGCGGAAAGTGTTCTCCAGCAGCTTTACCATCTCGGCGACGCGCGTGTTAGAGACAGGAACAACTTTCTCCAGCGCCTGCGAGAAGAACAGCGTACCCATCTCAGTGCACGCCGGCGTGATGCCGCCGACCACCTTGGGCGTGTTGTAGGTCTGATACGTCGGGTTGCCGGGATCGACCCGCTCCGGCGAGAAGCACAGGAAGAAGTCTTTGCCCACTTGATAGCCGAGCTTCTCGAACGTTGGCAGCAGCAGCTCGTCGGTGGTGCCGGGATAGGTGGTCGATTCCAGCGTGATCAGCAGGCCGGGGTGAAAGTGCTTGGCGATCTGCTCCACCGCGGACACGATGAAGCTCATGTCCGGATCTTTGGTTTTGCGCAGCGGCGTGGGGACGCAGATGTTGATCGTGTCCAGCTCGCCCACCACGGAGAAATCGGTGGTGGCGCGGAATCGCTTCTCCCCGACCAGCTTGGCGACTTCCGAGGAAGGGACATCCTGCACGTGCGACTCGCCGCGATTCAGGCCCGCAACCTTCGACTCCAGGACATCGATGCCGGTGACGTTGAAGCCGGCCTTGGCGAACTCGCTCGCCAGCGGCAAGCCGACGTAGCCCAGTCCGACGATACCCACCTTCGCCGTCTTCGTCTCGATCTTTTCTTTGAGCTGTTCGAATGTCCCCGCGACCTTTGGTGCAGTCTGCATGCCTCTTGGCCCCCAACCACCAATTCCAAAATCGCTGCTGTCCCGTCTTGACGGGGCACGACTTCACAGGCTGCTGAAAAGCCGACCGCGTGCGCTTTGTAACAGGGCACGACTTCAGTCGTGCCGATAAGCCGCTCATTTTTGTCATCCCGAGCGGACTTTAGTCCGCGAGGGATCTGCTTTTCAGCAGTCTGTTCAGCCGACACAATCAAAGCCGTGCCGCTTCAAGACCCGGCGCGTTTCAAGAGTAGCACGGCGGCATCGACCCAGCATTATGCGCCGCCGTCCTTGGAGAAAACGACGTGGATCCAGTTGGCGTGCGGCTGTGCCAACGACATCTGCAGCTTATCCAATCGCACGGCTACGCCGGAATACACCTTCGACATAAACGATCTTCGTTCCGGCGCGATCAGCACCGCTCCGCAGTGCACGCACGGCTCATCCTGCTGATACGTCCCCCAGGGATTGCCGGCCATGTCCATCAGCATCGCAGACAGGGCGTTGGTTGCTTCCTTGGTCGAGCCGACAAAGGTCGTGCTCTTGATCGTGAGTCCGTGAAATAACTGCGCCAGCCGCTGCTCGTCGAAGGTGTTCACATGCGCCCAGGGAGGATTGGTCTTGCCGCACTTCTGACAGCGGGTGCGCCCGGAGCGCGTGTCCTGCCGATAAGGGACGCCAACAATCAGCTCATGCCGCGTGACCCGCGCCAGTTCGCGGCAAGCTTGCTGGAGCGCGGGAATGTGCTCCAGCACCTCCGCACACAGAACACAGTCAAACGAATCGTCGGGAAACTGCAGGTTAGTGGCGTCGCCGGCGACCGTCTTGACTCTGGGGATTTCAAATGCCGGCTTCTCCAAGTCGAGCGCCGTGACCTCGGCAAAGCGCTCCGCCAGCAGGCGCGACATGTAGCCGTCGCGGGCACCAATCTCCAGCACCGAAGCGCGGCCTTGCGGCATGATGCGAAACAAATCGCCGACGCGGGCTTTTTCCGATTCACTGGCGCGATATTTTTCGAAGTCGATCGTTGCCATGTAATTGGAATGGTCTTAATGAAGGTCGGTCAACGAATTCTACGACTGCGCCCCTACGCGCGGCCCCTTCAACTCTCGATTCTTATTCGTATAAAACTCGCGCAGCACTTCGCGGCTGCGCTCACCGGCACGCCCATCCCACAGCGGAGGAATTTGCTTTTTGCGCGGAGAGCGTTTTGTCTCCTCCCACGCCGCCAGAATCGTCGCTCGCTTGGTGCCTGCCAGGCGATTCGTGCCCAACTCGATGGTTACCGGACGCTCGGTGTTGTCCCGCAATGTAAGACAGTCGACTCCCAGCACCGTCGTTTCCTCCTGGATTCCACCCGAGTCGGTCAGAACCAGCGCGGCGACAGCTTCCAGGCTCAGAAAATCCAGATATCCCAACGGCTCAAGCAGACGAAGGCCGACCAGAAGCGCGCTATCGTTAGAATTCAGCCGCGCTCGTGTGCGCGGATGCACCGGCCACAACAGCGGCATTGTTTGCGCAATCACACTCAGTGCGCCGAGAATTTCCGCGAGTGCTTCCGGCTCGTCAACATTCGCCGGCCGATGCAGTGTGACCACACCGTAGGACGTGCCGCGAACCCCGAGCTTGTCCGCAATGTCCGAGCTGCGCGCGCCTTCCAGATGCTGCGCGAGCGAGTCGATCATGAGGTTGCCGACCAGATGAATGCGCTCGGCCGCGACTCCTTCGCGCAAAAGATTCGCGCGCCCGCTCTCTTCCGTCACCAGAAACAGATCGCTGATCGAATCGGTAACGATGCGATTGATTTCCTCCGGCATCGAGCGATCGAAGCTGCGCAGTCCGGCTTCGGCGTGCACCACGTCAATGCCGAGCTTCTTCGCAACCATCGCGGCGGCCGCGGTAGAGTTCACATCGCCGACGACAACTATCGCGACTGGACGAATCAACTCCAGCACGGGTTCGATGCGCCGCATGATTTCGGCGGTCTGTTGCGCGTGGCTGCCCGAGCCCACTTCCAGGTGATACTGCGGCGTCGGGATGCCAAGATCGCGAAAGAACTGGCCCGACATGTTGTCGTCATAGTGCTGGCCAGTGTGAATCAGAATCGTTTCGAAGCCGGAATCGACCGCCAGCGCCTTCATCAAGGGCGCAATCTTCATGAAGTTGGGGCGAGCGCCGGCCACCATCGCCAGCCGGATTGGAGTTCCTGGATTCGTCACGAGTCGCTGTGCAGGGGTCTTAGCTTCGGTCCTGCCATTGTAACCGACGGATTATGAAATCCGTTCTGTTAGTCTTGGCTCTCGCGGGACTAAGGATGACACGCGGTAAAAGAGGCAATCGCAGCGGTGCCTGACGCCAAGCCACATGTGATCATGATTGCCTATCACTTCCCGCCGGCGCCGGAGATCGGCGGGATGCGGCCGTTTCGCTTTCGCAAATATCTCCAGCGCATGGGCTATCGCTGCCACGTCGTCACCGCCTCGCCGCAGCCCAGGGATGCGGTCGATACCGTCTTCGTTCCCGATGAGTTGCGCGCCGTCTGGGACGAGGGTCCCAAGGGGCGGCTGTCCTTTGAAGGCTGGCAGGAGCTGCTGATCCGTAAGACCATGTTCCCCGGGCACAGCGGCTTCATCTGGGCGCGCAAGGCCGCTGCCGCGTGCCACAAGATTGTTCGCGAACATGTGCAGGAGCGATTTGTCGTCTACTCGACGTATCCTCCCATCGGCACGATCACTGCAGGGCTTCGCGTTCGCTCCAATGAGAAGATTCCCTGGATCGCCGACTTTCGCGATCCCATCGGCGGAACAGCGCCTGAGCTGCTGTCGCCGCAGGTGCGCTTCTGGATCCCGCGGCTGGAGCAGCGCACCTTTCGCAATGCCAGTGCGGTGATCGCTAATGTCGAGGCTGCCGCGAGCGTGTGGCGCCAACAGTTTCCCTGGGCACAACCAAAGCTGCATGTGATCTACAACGGCTTCGATCCGGAAGACGTGCCGCACGCGCGCGACATTCCGGCTCGCACCCATAAGCTGATCGTCCACGCCGGCGCGCTCTATCACGGCAGGAATCCGAATGTGGTGGTGGAATCGCTGGCGCGATTGCGGGCGGCGGGCGCATCCGAGGCGAGTTCGGCGCGAGTTCTTTTGCTCGGCGCAACCGACGCCAAGGCCGGTTTCGATCAAGCGCTCTTTGACAAAGCGCAGCGCGATGGCTGGCTGGAATTGCGGCCGCTGGTGCCGCGCCCGGAAGCCCAACGTCTGCTGGAGGAAGCCGACGGGCTCTTGCTGGTTCAGCCGCAAAGTAATGTTCAGGTGCCGGGCAAGCTATTCGAGTACATGTGCATCGGCAGGCCGATCCTGGCGCTGGTGCAACCAGCGTCGGCAGTTGAAGACATCTTGCAAAAAGCGTCCGCGCCCCATGTGTGCATCTACACCGACGACACCGATGATACAGCCGATCGAAAGATGCTGGAATTCTTACGACTGCCCAACGCACCAACTACGCCGAATGAATGGTTCCGGACAAACTTCAACGCGGCCCATCAGGCGGAAGAGCTCGCAAGAATTATCGAAGAGATTAAGTGACTTCTGCGGCCGCTTAGACAGTGGGGTGGAGCACGCCTTTGACACGTTGCTGAAAAACTCGTTCCGTGTGTGCTTTGTAACAGGGCACGACTTTACAGGCTGCTGAAACAGTCATTTGCGGGATGTTTTGAAGGGGTGCAGCTTCAGCTGCGCCGTTTCTTTTGTTTTTGTCATCACGAGGAGGCCTTCAGGCCGACGAGGGATCTGCTTCTCGACTTTTTCAGCAGCCTGTTTGAGGCGGGCACTTGAAAGCCACGCGAGCCGAAATGCGCTTTAGCGCCTGAGGTAATCTCATCACTCTCCCTCAGCGGCTTAAACAGGCTGCTGAAACTTGATTGTGCGATGTTCGGGTAGAGCTGGCCTTCAGGCCAGCGTCCAAGCTCTTTATTCAGAAACCTGAGCCGGCTTCAGCCGGCGGCACAAATACGAGCTCTCGACTTTTTCAGCAGCCGGTTCAGGCCTGCACTTGAAAGCTACGCGAGCCGAAACGCGCTTTAGCGCCTGAGGTAATCTCATCACTCTCCCTCAGCGGCTTAAACAGGCTGCTGAAACTTGATTGTGCGATGTTCGGGTAGAGCTGGCCTTCAGGCCAGCGTCCAAGCTCTTTATTCAGAAACCTGAGCCGGCTTCAGCCGGCGGCACAAATACGAGCTCTCGACTTTTTCAGCAGCCGGTTGAGGCCTGCACTTGAAAGCTACGCGAGCCGAAACGCGCTTTAGCGCCCGAGGTAATTTCATCGCTCTTGCCTCAGCGGCTAAACAGGTTGCTGACAAACTGGTTCCGCGCGCGCTTTGTAACAGGGCACGACTTCAGTCGCGCCGATGAGCCGCTTATTTTCTTGTCATCCCTCGCGTGCGGGACGCTGCCTCTGCCGCTTGGGTTGGAAGGCGTAGAAATACCACTTCAAATAATGCGGCAGCCAGTGCATGACGCGGAAGCGCGACGTGCCCGCGGTGCGATCTCGCCACACGCTGGGAATCTCTGCAATGCGATAGCCGTTGAGGAAGGCTTTGACCGTCAGCTCCAGGCCCAGCTCGAAGCCCGCAACGCTTTCCACTTTGACCTCGTGAACCATTGCCGCGTCGTAGAGCTTGAAGCTGTTGGTGGCGTCGTGAGTGGGTATGCCACGGAAGTAATGCAGCGTCAGCCCGCTTACGCGTGACATCAGCTGCTTGAAAAATGGCCCGCCGATCAGCCGGCCGCCTTTCATGTAGCGGCTGCCGCAGACCAGATCAAAGCCTTGCCGGTAGAGCTCATACATCTTGTCGACGGCCGTCATCTCGTCAGAGAGATCGGCCATGGTAACCAGCACCGGACCGGCTTCAACCGCTTCCAGGCCGGTCTTAATGGCATTGGTGACACCGCGGCCATAGGCGTTCTTGAGAAGCGTCAGCCGCGTTTCACCGCTGGCAATGATCTCGCGCGCGACGGGCAACGTGTTGTCCTGATCAAAGTCGTAGACGACGAGTGCGGTGAAAGGTGTCTTGATGCCGGAGGCGAGCTCGCCCCATAGCGCGCGGAAATTCGCGCCCTCGTTGTAGACAGGAATCACGATGGTGAGGGGCGGAGTCGACGGCATCAGTGTGGATTGAGTTTACGTTACGCGAGCTCTGCCAAGAAGAGTGCTTGTTCCTCTACCAACCCGCACGGCACGACTGAAAGTCGTGCCGCGTTACGAAACGGTGGCGTTCGATGAGACGAGTTTCAATTGCTCGGGGCTCGTGGCTCGAAGCTCGCGGCTAATCGCTAGCGCTAATCGCTTTCCTCACATCTGCCCCACCGAGATCTGTTCTTCAATCCAGGGAATGATCTCGTCGAGGATGGTGTCGAGCGAGGTCAGCGCCTCGAAGCCGAGAACTTCCTTCGCCTTGCTTACGTTGGGCGAGCGCTCCTGCACGTCGTACTCGAACGGCGGATCGGAGACGTAACGGAACGGCTTCTTGCCCTGATGAATCTTGTTCCAGATCTGCTCGGCGAGTTCCAGCACGGTAGTGCGCACCGGCGTGGAAAGATTGAAATCGTTGTTCTTCGCGGCCGGATGCTCGATGCAGATGCGAATGCCCTTGGCCAGATCGCCGCCGTAAGTGTAGTGGCGAACCTGGTTGCCTTTGCCAAGGATGTGCAGCGGGTCCTGGCCTTTCAGAATTTTCTGCACCAGATCGGGCACCACGTGCGACATGGCCAGCTTGACGTTGCCGCTCATGATGTCGCGATCGGCCAGCGCGCGCTTCTCGCCCACGCCGACGCAGTTGAACGGCCGCGCAATCGTGTAGGGCAGCTTGTACTGCTCAAACGCTCCCTGCGCGAAGTATTCGGTAGCCAGCTTCTGGAAGCCGTAAGTCGAACTCGGCGGCGGACAGCGGCGCTGCGCGCCTTCCGGCGTCGGATACTCCTTCGTGTTCTCAAACACCATGCTGGAGGAGATCACGGTGACCTTCTGCAGCTTGGCATGCTGGTGGGCGCGAATCGCCGCGTCGAATGCGGCGGCGGTGATGCGTTCGTTCTCGGCGATGAGATCGTAGGCAAATTCGTGGAAGTAACTGATGCCGCCGATCATGGCTGCCGCGACGACGAACTGATCGCAATCCTCCAGCAGCTCGTTCAGCAGATTGATGTCCTTCGCGTTACCTTCCACCAGGCGGTAATTGGGATGATGGTCGTAACTCTTCTCGACCCGTCCATACTTGCTGAAATTGTCGAGCCCGACGACGGTGTAGCCGTGGTCGAGCAGTTCCTGCACGAGATAACCATTGATGAATCCGGCCGAGCCGGTGACAAGTATTTTCATGAGTTCGGGCTCAATATCCTGGTGAATGAATGTGTGTTGCGGTCGCTTTGTATCAGGGCACGGCTGCACAGGCTGCCGAAAAACTCGTTCGTGCCCGCTTTGTAACAGGGCACGACTTCAGTCGTGCCGTCCGTAGCCTTTTCAATTCATGTTTGTCATCACGAGGAGGCCTTGCAGGCCGACGAGGGATCTGCTGTTACTCGGGGCTAAAAGCAGATCCCTCGCCCGCCTTGGCGGGCTCGTGATGACAATCTTCTAAGTACAACGACGACTATAGCCACGCTTACGAACAATGCAATAAGCCGGCATTACGCGGTCGCCGTCGCCAGCTGTCGCGCCGGGAAAAAGTTCCACGGGTCGAGTACGATCTTTTCGGCCGGAATCTCCAGATCATGATAGACCGCATGGGGCGCGCCGACGATTACGATGTCCGCCTTGCGGATGGCCGTTTCCAGTGGAACCAGCCCACTGTCCGGAACATAGGGATCGGTGCAGAGCACCTCCAGCGCCTCGACTTCGAGCAACTTCTTCAACTTATAGGAAAGGCTATCGCGCTTATCGTCAGATTCGGCTTTGAATCCCATCCCTAAAATAGCCACCCGCTTGGCCGTCAGATCGTAGGGGCGAAGCTGCTCGACCAGAAACATCGGCAAGCCTTCGTTGATCAGCATGGCGGCGTGACCGAGGAAGAAATTATTCTGCGAGAACGCGGCGAGTTGCAGCGTGTCCTTCAGCAGACACGGACCAGCGGCGAAGCCCGCCTTAGCGAAGCTGCGCATGCGCGGATAGTCGCGCGTCACGGCATCGTGAATGCGGTAGAAGTCGAGGCCGCGGCTCTGCGCCAGCATGTAAAACTGGTTCGAGATGGCGAAGTTGGCATAGCGCCAGGCGTTGGTGAAGAGCTTGGCCAACTCGGCTTCCGGCGGCGTCAGTTCGATCAGCGAAGGCGCGATCAAGCCGAACAAGCGGCTGGCAGCGGCGATCGCGTCAGGTTCGAATCCGGAAACGATCTGCGGCAGTTTGATGAGTTCCTCAACCGCATTCCCTTCGGCGATGCGCTCCGGACAGAACGCCAGCAGGATATTCCGGTTCAATCGGCGCAAGCGCTCATAGACCAGCTTCGTAACGCCAGGATAGACGGTGCTGCGCAGGACCAAAAGCGCGCCATCCGGCATGTGATCGAGCAGCGCATCGATGCTGCGATAGACATCGCCGACCGTGGGATTGAGGTGACGATCGACCGGGGTGCCCACCACCGTGATCACGGCATCGGCGGACTTAAGGCAATCGGGATCCAGCGTCGCGCGCAACGATTTGCCGGCGACCTCGCGCAGCAGTTCATCCGCACCACGCTCCATAAAAGGCATCGCGCCGGAGTTGACCAGATCAACTTTGGTGGGATCGATGTCGAGTAAGTTGACCTGCAGACCCGCCTTGCTGGCCAGCACGATACCTAAAGGCAGGCCGACGTGTCCGCAGCCGCCTACGATAGCGATTCGCTGTAGGGATTTCATTGCGTACCATTCTAACTGGAGGCCACGCCTTCCGGGTCAGATTTCAATGGTGAAACGCGCGTAGCAATCCAGAATGGAATTCGGCACAGCCTTTCTTGCGTGAGATTTGGCGATTGCATATAGTGGTTGGGATCAGTGGCATCAGGCAGCCAGCAAGTCCGCGCGCAACGCGGCTCTGCTCATCCAACCACGCCCCTAAGGTATCCGCACCGTGACGATTACAGAAGCCCTGAGGATCACGCAGCGTGCGCCCCGTGATGCCCGGCCGTTGGCTGTCACCCTCGCTTGCGGATTCACCCCTCTGCACGTGCAAACGTTTCTCGCCGCCCATCTGCAGAAAGCGCTGCCCGATCGCAAAGTCACGATCGCGTTGGGGCTGTATGGAAGTCTGGCGGCAACGTTGGAAAGTCTGCCCGATGCGGCGCCTCCGGATGCACTGGCGATCGCGCTGGAGTGGCCGGATCTCGATCCTCGCCTGGATTACCGCAGCGCCGGGAGCTGGGGATTGGCAGCCGCGAGCGACATCGTCTCCAGCGCGCGAGTCATGCTGGATCGCATCGCGGCGGCGCTGGCGCGAATTCCGTCGGGGCCGCGAGTCGCGTTATCGCTCCCAACTCTTGCGCTGCCACCGCTGTTTCACACGCCGGGATGGCAGGCTTCCGAACCCGAACTAGCGCTGCAATCCGCTGTCTTTCAGTTTGCGGCCGATGTCGCGCGCGGCGGACGCATCGCCGTGATCAACCCGCAGCGACTGGCGGAAGCGTCGTCCGCGGCCGCCCGTCACGATCTCAAGAGCGATCTCTACATCGGCCTGCCCTTCACGACCGAGCACGCCGACAAGCTGGCTTCGCAGCTGGCACTGGCTTTGGTGCCACCCTCACCGAAGAAAGGCATCATCTCCGATCTGGATGACACATTGTGGGACGGCATCGTGGGTGAGGTCGGACCTGACGCGGTGACGTGGGACTTGACCAGCCATTCGCATCAGCACGGCTTGTATCAGAAGCTTCTAGGATCGCTCGCCGATGCGGGTACGCTGATCGGCATCGCCAGCAAGAATGATCCCGCCGTCGTCGCCAAGGCGTTTGAGCGTAAAGATCTGCTGTTGCGCCCGCAACAAGTATTTCCCATCGAGGTGCACTGGAACGCGAAGTCGGGCAGCGTGGCGCGCATTCTGGAGACGTGGAACATCGCTGCCGACAGCGTGATCTTCGTCGACGACAGCCCCATGGAGCTGGCTGAGGTCGCTGCCGCGCATCCCGGCATCGAGTGCGTGCTGTTCCCCAAGAACGATCACAAGGCATTCCTCGCGATGCTGTGGCACCTTCGCGATCGCTGCGGCAAGGAGCGAGTCTCGAAGGACGATGCGCTGCGTCTGGAAAGCATTCGCCAGGGCGCGGCCTTCCGCGAGCAAGCTTCCGCAGGCGCGGCGCCAGAGACATTTCTGCAGCAGATCGGTGCATCGGTGACCTTCGATTTCTCTGCAGCCGGTGAGCCGCGCGTGCTGGAGCTGGTCAACAAGACCAACCAGTTCAACTTGAACGGCAGGCGTTACGCGCAGGCGGATTGGCAAAAGCTGGTGTCGGACGAGAGCGCGGTGCTGGCGGCAGTGCGTTACGAAGACAAGTTTGGGCCGCTGGGCACAATCGCGGCAGTCGCAGGACAACTCAATGGCGCAAAGACACTGGCGATCGAGGCGTGGGTAATGAGCTGTCGTGCCTTTGCACGGCGCATCGAGCATCAGACGCTGAAGATGCTGTTCGACACCACTGGCGTGAGCGCGATAGAGTTCCGCTTCACGCCGACGGAGAAGAACGGGCCGCTGCGCGAATTCTTCGCGACCTTTCTGGGCGAGGAGCCGCAGTCGGAGTTTCGCCTGACACGCCAGCAGTTCGAGGCCAAGTGCCCGCCGCTGTATCATGAAGTGCGCGAGATGAGGAGAGCAGAAGCTCATGGATGAGACCCGGCAACGGCTGACCAATTGTTTCCAGACAGTTTTTCCCGACCTGCCGGAGGCGGAGATTGCCACGGCGTCGACATCGACCATCTCGGCGTGGGACTCGGTGGCGGCGATTACGCTGATGAACGTGATGGAAGATGAGTTCGGCTTCGAGATGGATCTGGACGATCTCGCCGATCTGGATTCCTTCGACAAGATTTATTCGTATCTGCAAAAACGCCTTCAGGTGGCCTGATGGCCGCGCCCCTTCGCCTGCATCATGTGGGATTCGTAGTTGCCAGCATCGAGCAGGCGATGCCGGGCTTTGTACGCTCGCTGGCGGCGACGTGGGATGGGCGGGTGATTCACGATCCGCTGCAGAAGGTTAAAGTCGCGTTTCTCACGACGCGAGCCGGAGATCCTCAGATCGAACTGGTGGAACCGGCGGGTGACGATTCGCCAGTGTTGCGCTTTCTCGAGCAAGGCGGCGGGCTGCATCATGTCTGCTATGAAGTTGCCGATCTGGAGGAGCAGCTTGCTGAGTTTCGATCGCGGGGTGCGGTGATTGCGAAGCGGCCCAAGCCGGCGGTGGCCTTCGGCGGAAGAAGAATCGCGTGGGTGATCACGGCGGAGAAGTTGCTGGTGGAGTTGCTGGAAGAGGGTAAAGTAACCGCCCAATAAGCTGCTTTGGTTCGTGTCAGGGCACGACCTTGGTCGTGCCGAAGACGCAAGAACGGCATGGGCTTTAGCCCCTGTTGATTGATAGCTTGGGATGTCGGTCGCTTTCGGACGCGAGCGCCCCCGCGCGAGATGACAGCATTGGTACGACCACGAAATGGCCGCTATTACAACGACCAAAGTGATCTAAGCTGGAAACGGAATCCATGCCTTCCCTGCTGCTGAAATTCCGTCGCGCCGAGACGCCGTTTTTTCGCGGCATTCGTAAATTTGCGCGCCGCGTGGAATCCAGCCGCCTTCCCTTGCCGCGCTTCTTCAACCCGTTTCTCGGATTCTGCTACAACGCCTGGCAGACCGCGTCGGTAGGGTTTCACTGGCTGTACAGCTACTTGTTGGTTGAGCCGCTCTTCCGCGGCCGCTGCGCCTCGGTCGGCAAACGATTGCGCGTGTGGCGGCTGCCATTCATTCTCGGCCACGCCAAAATCTACATCGGCGATGACGTGAATTTTTTCGGCAAGATCGACGTTTTCAGCGGGCGGCTCTTCGACGAACCCAAGCTGGTGATCGGCAATCGTGTCGATCTTGGGCATAATGTCGTCTTCATCGTGAATAAGGAAATCGTTCTCGAGGATGACATTAACGTCGCCTCCGGTGTGCGCTTCATGGATACCGACGCGCATCCCCGCGACGCGATGGCACGCATTGCCGATTTGCCGCCGGAAGCGGAAGAAGTAAAACCGGTGCGCATCGGACGCTCTGCGTGGATCGGGCACAATGTTTTCGTCATGAAAGGCGTGACCATCGGCGAGGGCGCCATCATCGGCGTCAACAGCGTGGTGGTCAACGACATTCCGCCCTACTGCGTAGCCATGGGCAATCCCGCGCGGGTGGTGGTGAAGAACACCAGGCAGACAGCCGCTGCACCTGCGCCATCGCTGCAGGAGCAAAGATCCGAGTGACCCGTCCTCCTATCCGAGTCCTTACCCTCATCGAAAATGCATCCGTAACCGGCCCGGCGCGCAACGTGATCGAGTTTGGCAAGCTGGCGGCGCAGGCCGAGGAAGATTTGCCGGCAGTCCAAGTCACCATCGTCACCTATCAACGTGGAGCGGAAGAGAGTGCCCTGGCAAAAGCGGCCAAGGAAGCGGGCCTTGCCGTGTCAACCATTGCCGAGCGGCGGCGATGGGACACCAAGGTTCTCGGGCAGTTGAAGCGCGTGGTCAGCGAAATTAATCCTGACATTCTGGAGACCCGCAACGTTAAGTCGCACTTCCTGGTGCGGCTGACCAGACTGCATCGCCGATACCCTTGGATCGCGTGGAATCATGGCTACACCGCGACCAGCCAGTTGGACGAGACCTACACGAAACTGGACCGCTGGTCGCTGAAGGGTGCATACCGCGTGGTGACGGTGTGCCGGCCATTTGCCAAGGAACTTGCCCGGCTGGGAGTTCGCAAGGACAAGATTACCATCCTGCACAATGCCGTGAAGCCGTTCGTGGCGCCGCCCGAGGAAGAGGTGGAACGCACCTGGCGCAAGCTGGGCATCGCCGACGATGAAGCCGTGATCCTGGCCGTGGGACGGCTTTCGCAGGAAAAGGGTCATGCCGATCTGATCCGCGCGGCAGCCATTCTTAGTGGGCTGCCGGAAGCGCCGCGCTTTCGCGTCGTGATTGCCGGCGATGGCCCGGAGCGCGAGGCCCTGTTGCATCTGGCAGCGGAGCTGGGAGTTGCGCAGCGTATAAAGCTCGCCGGCTTTCAGCGCGATATGACCCCGTACTACGCGATGGCTACCATCCTGGCTGTGCCGTCCCACAGTGAGGGATCCCCCAATGTGGTACTAGAAGCAATGGCCGCAGGATTGCCGATTGTCGCCAATGAGGTCGGTGGGATACCGGAGATTCTGGAGCAGGATGCCACCGGATTGATGGTGATGCCGCGCAATCCGGATGCAATGGCCAGGGCGATCCTGCGGGTTCTTACCGATGACGAGTTGCGCGAGCGAATTGCGGCGACGGCGAAGGACTGCGCCGCAACTGACTACACGCCTCAGGCGTACCGGCGGGCGCTGGTGGGGTTTTATCAGGAGGTTCTGGAGAGCCGGACGAAATAGAGCCTGGCCGTATCCCACGTTGTGGGAGTCCAAAAAATGTTGTCCCACATTGTGGGAGTTATTCCAGCTTCCAGACTGCCTACTGGCTGATCTCCCACACCACCCCGCAACCCTGTGAACCGCAGGTATGCGTTCCCCCGGACGAGGTTGTGCCGTAAATGTTGCCATTGCTATCGAGGATGACGCCGCCATACGGGTATGCCCCATCCGAGCCGCCGGTGAAGGCGTAGACCTGCGAATAAGTCCAGCCCCCGTCCGACGGCGACAGCTTGTAGACGAGGCCGCATCCGTTGTTGCAGTTGAAATTCCCACCGTACTCGGAGACGCCATACAGATTGCCGCCAGCATCCCTGGCCATGGAGCTGTGGAAGCTCTGCCGGCCATAGTCCTGGGCATAGAGTGTGGTGAACATCCAACTACCCGCGGAGGGCTCCAGTTCGTATACGCCGTTATTGTCGCCGGCGAAGGTTCCATAGAGATTGCCCGTGGGATCGAAGATCACGCCTCCCAGAGGCCCATTCTGGTCGGCGGGAAAGTTATAGAGGATATTCTCCACCCAGCGCGTGTTCTGAAGAACGAGTTGGTAAACCGTGCCGCAACCCCCGTCCTGACAATTGCCGGCGCTACCTCCGTATAGGGTGGTTCCATAGAGATTGCCGCTGCTGTCGAGGATGACACCGCTAAAGGGAAATGCGCCATCCGTCCCGCCGGCAAAGGTATGAATCGCGACCAGGATCCAGCCTGATCCGGAGGGCGACAACTCGTAGACTCCTCCCGCAGCGTCGCCTCCCTGGTACGTCGTTCCGTAGACATTGCCGGCCGCATCGAGCACGACTCCCGCCAAGGGATCGCTGCCATCGAGAGCTCCGGTGAAGGTATACAGCACGGTGTTGATCCACGGACAGGACAGCGAAGCACAGATGTTTGGCTGCGGCCGCAGATGGAAGATGGTGCCGCAGCCGTCGCCGAATGTGTCTCGACAATTCAGATTGCCGCCGCCGTCCGTCGTGCCGTAGATGGTGCCATCCGGAGCAATGTAAGGAGTTCCGACTGGAATGGAGCCGCCGGAGCCTGAGGTGAATTCATACAGCGGTGAGAAGACCCATCCGCTGCCGCGGTGCGCTAACTTAAAGACGGTGCCGCAACCGATTCCGTTCTGGGTTTCGCACGACTGGTGGCCACCAAAAGGCACGACACCATACAGGTTTCCGCTGCGATCCATCGCCAGGCTGGAGTAAGGATTCGAGCCGTCCTCGCCGCCCGTGAACTCATGCAGTACGGTAAAGAGCTGTGCCTGCGCTGCAGTCGCGGTGCCGAGCAGCACCAAAAGCCCCACCAGGCTGGCGAGCCGGGCGATGATGGCATTGCTGGGATGCGATAAGCGCGTCATAACCACTCTCCCGTATCGAAATCGCAGCCGTCACGCGGAGGTCACTCAGGGCTGCGAAATAAAGGCCGCCGTTCGCCCCACGATTGGCCAGTTGCCCCCGCGGAGTCAACTTAATTCCACATTACGATGTAACGAGTTGAGAGCGCTGTGTTAGCGATTCAATGCAGAACCACGTCCTTGCGGCGCTGCTCGACCACTTTCCACCAGAGCAGGTCTTCCCACTCCTGCAGCACAGTCTTGGCCCAGCCGCGATGCTGCCAGTAGGCCTCGGCATAGTGGTATGGCGTGGAGCCCGCGGCGATCGACCATCGATATTGCGGCAGCCGCTTTTGGAAAATATCGAGCGTGCGTCGAGTCTCGAAGTCGGAGGTCATGAGGATGGCCGAGTGTGCCCCAATGCGATCGAGGCAGCGCTTCACATCTAAGGCTTCATCAAACAGCGTGCCGCCGACGGTGGGGCAGATTAGGGTGGAAAGCTGCCCGGTGCGAACCAGATACTCAGCCGCCAGTTCCTGCTCCGAGCGACCGTAGAGGTCGTGGCTGATGCCCGCATCGAGCAATATGGTTTTCGCATAGCCCTGGCTCTTCAGCAGCACGGCGCGATCGTAGCCAGGGGTGTCGCCGGCGCTTTCCATCACGACGATGGCATCCGAGGGCTGAGGATCGTCGACAACAAGAAACGATCCGGCGCGCGACAGCAGAAAAAGTGTGACGGTGGCGAGGATGAGAAAAATGAGGGCTCGCACGAACCGCTTGCCCATCGAGCGTCGCGGGATATCGACCGAGCTTTGCGGTCCGGCGTTCACGCGATCAGTATCGCCCGGAATCGTTTTCACCGCCTTCACGTCGCCTTGAGACATGGCGCTCCGGTTGCGACCAGTTCCATATGCAAGCGCCAGATAATCGCGCCAATGACCGACCAGTCATATTTCGCCTTCACCACCCGGCGACCGTTGGCGGCGATTTCCAGCCACTGCGGGCTTCCGGCCTGCAGAGAAACCACGGCGTCAGCCATCGCTTCCGGCGAGTCTGCGATAACGATGTCTTTCCCCTGCGTGACCTCGAGACCTTCTGCTCCGATCGTGGTGGAGACGACCGGCGTGCCCGCAGCCATCGCTTCCAACACTTTCAGTCGCGTTCCGCCACCGACGCGCAGTGGGACAACCGATGTCAGCGCGCTCTGGTAATAGGGACGCACGTCGTCGACTGTGCCGGTGACGGTGATTCCCTGCTCGCGCAGCGCGAGTATCGGCTTTGCCGGTTGCGCTCCCACAATAACCAGCCGCAGCTCGGGACGGCGCGCGTGAATCAGCGGCCAAATCTTGCTGACGAAGAACAGCGCGGCGTCGATGTTGGCGTGGTAATCCATGCGGCCCATGAAGAGAACATCATTCCGCGCGCCAGCTGCCGTCGGATTCGCGGCGAAGAATTCGCAATCGACACCATTGCCGGCAACTTCAATGCGAGCTTCCGGAACACGCTGATGCAGGACCTCGCGCTCGCGCTCGCTGCAGACGGTGTGCGCATCGCAGAGGCGCAGCAACTCCACCTCGACATTGTGTGAAAGGTGCGACGTACGGCGCGCGTACCAGGCGCGCAGCGGGTTGGAATCGTTCTCGGCGTAGCGGGCGAGAATCTCCGACTCGATGTTGTGCCAGTCGAGGATGAGCCGCGCTTGCGGCATAAGCTGCCGAATTCGCCGGGCGTACGCGATCAGGTGCATGCTCTCAATCTGTATGGTCTCAAACGTCTGCTCGCGCATGATGCGATCGACTTCGGCCAACACGCGCGGCGAGGTGTAATTCAGGACATTGAGCGGCGTAGGGCCAATCAGACCGCGGAGAATGTTTGTTCGACGATAGGTCGCATCGCGCCGCAGCGCGATGACTTGCGCGTCCTGTCCGAGTTGCTGGCGCAGGAGGTCCGCTTGCTCGCCGGCGTCTTCAGCCACCAGTCCGATGTAGGTGAGCTGCGCCTTTTGCGCCAGATATTGCGCGAAGTAGAAGTCGCGCAAATGCGCGCCCGAGATGATGGGCCAGGCGATTCGCGGTGAGAAGTACAGGACGCGCATGTCGGCAGTGTAATTGATTGCTCGAGCTCGGGCTTTCGCAGGAGTGATCGGGTCGACGGCTGGAGTGTTCGGATCTTGGAACGGCCCCGCCCTAGCCAAACGAGCACCCAGATCTAAGAAATCGGTACTTGATTCGTTTCCAGATCGGAAGCGCGCCAGACATTGGGCACCCGGATTCGGGTAACCCGTTCGAGTCGATCCAGCCTCAGATTATAGTTGCAAAAAAATGCACAATTCTCGTCCAAACTCTTGAATTCCAATGCTATACTTCTTTGCGGCTTTCCCCCAGCCAGCTCCGCACGCCGGGGAATGAAAAGTACATTCAAGACTGTTTTGCACGGGCTGTTCCTGGCGCTGGCGTTGCCTGCGGCGACGCTGGCGGGGTTCGGCAAGTTCCCGACGATGTTCAACATCGGGGCCCATGCAGCGTCCATGGTTCCCGGCATCGTGGGAGATTACTTTCGCATCGCGTATTACAAACTGACGCTGAAGAAGTGTTCGCTGTACAGCCGGGTGTCGTTCGGATCGTTTTTTGCCCATCCCGAGGCAGTGCTGGGACAGGGCGTCTATATTGGGTCGTATTGCATACTGGGAAACTGCTCCATCGGCGACCGCACGCAGATTGCATCGCACGTGCAGGTTTTGAGTGGGCGGCAGCAGCACAGCCGCGATTCCCAAGGGCGGATGACCGGTGCCGATGAGGGAAAGTTCGAGCCGATCGAGGTGGGTTGTGATTGCTGGATTGGCGCGTCTTCCATCATAATGGCTAACATTGGGCCTGGTACTACCATCGGCGCGGGTGCGGTTGTTGTCCGGCCGGTGGCTGCCCAGGTCGTTGCCGTCGGCAATCCCGCCCGGGTCGTCAAAGAACTGTCCATGGAATTACGAGCAGATGGGGTGACTAAGTGAATTTATCCGCAATCCAGAAGATGAACGGACCGGCGGTGGTGGATGACTACGCCATACCGCAGACGGCAGTGCTGGAGCCTGAAGCCAGCACTCCGGCGCCCGAGCGCAGGGTGGTCAGGAAGGTCCGTGGCAGACGGGGTCCCGAGTTTTACAAGCCGTTTCACTACATTCTGCTCCTTTACCTGTTCTTCTACTGCAGCCGTATTCCAGAGATGGTTCCGGCCTTGCACTTCGGCATCATGCTGCAGCCGCTGCTGCTGATCGGCATGATCATGACGAAGTCGACAAAGTGGATCTTCCGATCCGAAATCGGCCGGGCGATGGCGGCTTTCACCGGATGGGTGTTGCTGTGCGTGCCTTTTGCCGTGTGGCGCGGTGGTGCATTTGACCAATTTACCCTGGCCCTGCAGGCGCTGGCTCTACTGTTTTTCATGGCGGCTTTTGTCCGCACCATTGAGGACGTCTATCGCGTGATCTTCACCATAGCGTTGGCGGAGAGTGCCGTCGGCATACTATCGCTGGTCATCGGCGGCGGCCGCGAAGGCAGCAACCGGCTGGGGCTCGGCAGCGGCAACGATACGCTTTCCGATGCCAACTTCCTGGCCCTCTTCCTGCTTATTGGCCTCCCGCTCATCGTTTTCTCGGCCTCCAGGAAAAAGGGCTTCATGAAAATGGCGCTGATTCTGGCAATATTTCCGCTGCTAATCAGTATGGCCAAAACCGGCTCCCGATCGGGACTGCTTGCCCTGGGCATAGCTACGGTGTTCTTCCTGGTCTTTGCTTCCGCCCAGGAGCGGATGGCCATCATTGCCGGTGGCATCATATTTTTCGTCTGTGCCGCTGTATTGCTGCCCCCGGAAATCCAGCAACGATTCACCACCTATTTCAACGCCAGTTCGGGTATATCGCAGGAGGCGGCGGACTCAGCTGCCACCAGAAAGTACCTGTTGGAAAGAAGCCTGGTCTTAACCATGGAGCATCCGCTCCTGGGCGTGGGACCGGGCATGTTTATGGAGGGCGAAGCCAGGAAGTCCATGCAGGAAGGTCACCGTGGCATCTGGCATTACACCCACAACTCCTACACCGAGCTCTCCAGCGAGTGCGGCATCATCGGCTTGGGTATTTATGCTTTCGCCATGTGGCGCTCCTATCGCGGACTTTCGCGCATTCGTGATCGATATCCCGTTGCCATGGTTCGGCGAGCCGGTTTGTTTGTGCAGATCGCGGTGCTGATTGCCGCCATCGGCGCGTTCTTCCTCAGCATTGCCTATGGCGGAATCGTATACGCCATCATGGGTCTTTCCATGTCATTCCAGATGGCGGCTGGGCGAGAATGGCAAGGCATCCGCGAGGCGCGGGCCCAGATGGCCGAAACCGCGGCCGCATGAGCGAGGCGCGCGCCCACGCCCCATCTCCCTCCTTGCTGGGATTGATCGCCCGCTCCCTGCTGTCCCGCAGTTCGCCAGACCGGGCGGAGGTGGCGCGCACCTGGGGACGTCTTTGCCGCTACTATTCGCGCGCCCTCTGGGGTTTGACCTCGCGCGTATGCCAGAAAGCCGATCTCCAGCGAATCGAGAGTCTGGCGCGGGAGATGGCCTCGGTGGTGGAGCGTGATCCGGCTTGCGCCGCCAAATACGCCGACTACGCCTTTTGGATTCCGTTCAACGTCAATCGCGTCGGCAGCCTGGGATTGCACCAGTCGCAGCCGCTGCGCATTCTGGACATCGGCTGTGGCCCGGGATATTTCCTGGCTGCGGCCGCTGCCTGCGGTCACGAGTGCTATGGTATCGACGCTCCCGCTGCCGTGATGACAGCCGTCGAACAGCGGGTTTACAGCGAGCTGCTGGCGGCGTTATCCCTGCAGGACCGCGTTTCCCCGCTGCTAATCGAGCGCTTTAAGCCGATGGCGCTGCCCGTGCGCGATCTCAACTTAATCACCGCCTTCTGGATATGCTTCAATCGTCACGAACAGCCGGATGAGTGGAGCGTGGAAGAGTGGAAGTTCTTTGTGCAGGATGCCATGACGTATCTGCGCGACGGCGGTGTTCTGCATCTCGAACTGAATTCCAACCTGGCGCGTTACCATTCGCTGGAGTGGTACGACCAGGCGACGCTGGGCTTCTTTCGCTCCGCCGGCACCGTGGACCGCAACCTGGTTCGCATCGGCAAAGGAAAGCCTCAGGGATGGCGACAGACTCAGAATCCGGCACAGGCCCGAGCGGGATGACGGCGACCCTGCCGCGGACGGACTCTATCCCACAACGTGGTAGCCGCATCCGAGTGTGCCTTTTGTCTGACACTGTGGGACTTGATGCCGGAACTGAGCGCCAGGTCGTCGAAACCGCCAGGCGACTGCACAAAGACCGATTCGAGGTTCATGTCGTCTGCCTGGAAGACAGTCCGCAACTACAAAGCCTCGAGGGCATCTGCAACATAGCAGTTTTTCCCACCAACAGCGTGAACTCCTGGTCCGGTCTGGTGCAGATGCGGCGATTTCGAAAGTATCTGCGCGAACATCGCATCCAAATTGCTCACGCCTACATGAACAAGACCGGGCTGTTTGCCGTGCTCACCTCGCTGGGTTCCGACCGCATCGTCATCACCAGCCGCCTGAATACCGGCTACTGGTACACCCCGCGATACAAGGCCATGTTCCATGTGATGAACCTGCGCACCGATGCCATGATGGCCAACTCCATCGAGGCCAAGCGAATCGCCGACGAGACCGAAGGGCTGGCGCCCGATCGCGTGCGCGTGGTTTACCAAGGCGTCGATATGACGAAATTCAGCCGGGGATTGGGCGATCCTTCCGCCTGCGCTCGGTTCGGTATTCCGCCGCACGCCCGCGTGGTAGGCATCGTCGCCAATCTTCGCCCGGTAAAAGACCTTGCTTTGTTTCTGCGGTCAGCGAAGATTGTCGCCGGCGAGATCGACGATGTCGTCTTTCTGCTGGCCGGGCGGGGCGAGTTGTATCAGCAGCTTTGTGACCTGTCCTCCGAGCTGGGCATTCGCGATCGCGTCTTCTTTACCCAGGGCGAAGGCAAAGTCATGGACTGCCTGGCGCGCATGTCAATCGGCTGCCTGACATCGATCAGCGAAGGATTTTCCAACGCGATTATGGAATACATGGCGGCAGGCCTGCCGGCGGTGGCGATTGATGTGGGCGGAAATCGCGATGCGATTATCGAGGGAGAAACCGGATATCTGGTTCAAGAACGATCGCCCGAAGCGTTTGCCAAGCCGCTGATCGAACTTCTGCGCAATGAAGAGCTGCGCGCCACGATGGGAGAAAAAGGCTTCCAGCGCTGTGTCGAGAACTTTGAAGTGGGAAAGACCATCAGACAACTGGAAGAGTTTTATGAATCGCTGGTGGCAAGCCGTTAGCCGATCCCGTGAAACTCAATCACTGACAAAACGCCGCGACGCTGCGATGATTCCTCTAGCTGTGAAAATTTGGCTTGTTTGAGGTTACGCCGTGCAGCAGGACATCCGCGGAGAACGTATGGAAAAAATCAAGATTGAACAGCACACCTTTGGTGGCGTTTTGTGGTTTGTCGGCTGGCTTTTCACAATTGGCTTTCTACATCTGGATTTCATTAAGGGCGTTTTCGGAATCATCCTCTGGCCGTACTTTCTTGGCGTCCACTTCCACAATCTCCTGCATTGATAACCCCGCAATGGATTTCGAATCGAGGCTCCTGTAGCATGGCCGCCGTGAAAAAGTCGAAAGCTCTCAGCCGAAAATCCGGGGCGAAGAGCACCCAACCAGCGCAGACCGTTGATGAGTACCTGGCGCGCCTTCCCGAACCGGCGCGCACAACGCTGGGCAAGATTCGCGCGACGATTCGCTCGATCGTGCCGCCCGAGACGGCCGAGGTCATCAGCTATCGCATTCCCGCTTTCAAATACAAAGGCGTGCTGGTGTGGTACGCGGCATTTTCAGACCACTGCAGTTTGTTTCCCACCAACGCGGTGATCGAGGCGTGCAAAGACGATCTGAAGAATTACACCTTGTCGAAGGGCACCATCCAGTTTCCCGTGGACAAGCCTTTGCCGGTGACGCTGCTCAAGAAAATGATGAGGATGCGTCTGGCGCAGGTCAGCCAGACCGGGAAGTAGCGTGAGGCTCATCGGAACTGCTCAGCCGGCTGCGTAGAAGCACGCAAATCGAAAAACAAAACTCCTGCCGCGGCCGTGCACGGCAGGAGCAACTGACGCATTGCGTCGTCAGGCAAATTTTTCTTCTAAGCCGTCCTTACTGCGCGGGGCTGACGGAGAGGATGTGAATGGTGTTGTGTTCCGTGTCGAACTTAAAGTTCACTGACACATTCTGATTGTCGTAGTTCTTCAGCTTTTTGGGATTGTCGACCATGTAGGTCTTGTTATCGCTGGTAAAGCTCTTCCCAGCCTCGCTGACCATGCCGCTCATGTTGTGTTTCGGCATCGTCGTCTGGCCCGTCTGGTCAAGGGATGCAGCCTGATTTTGCTCGGCCTGCGAGTTCTTCTGGTCCTGCATCTGCTGGTCCGGCGGCTGCTGGTTCTGCATGGTCTGGCTCTGCGACTGTTGGTCTTGCATCGGCTGCTGGTCGCTCTGAGCGAATGCCAGCATGGGCATCGCCAATGCCAAAGCAAATAACGCTGTCATCATCTTCCGCATGAATGCCTCCTTGTCATCACAGGGGTCGCCTGTTCACGTCTTGATCATGTGACGACGATTTTGCGGCGGAGGTTTGCTGACAGATAGGGGCGAGGGGATAGGGTTTAGGGGTTGGTGGAACAAGTCCGAGGGGCTCTTCAGCCGATCAAGCTATGCGAAAACGCCGGTCCCTAGCCCCTGATCCCTATTCCCTATTGGAAGTTCTGCTTGATCCAGTCCGAGTAGTGATACTTCAGCTGATACAGCGCCCAGGCGGCTTGCACGGTAGTGTGGGCGTGATCTTCCTGGGTCAGGCTGAACTCGAAGACGCCGCGGCACCAGCCATACCAGCAATAGTTCCAGGAGCCATCGGGATTTTGCCGGTCGAGGATGCGCTCGATCCAACGCTTCTTCACCAGTTCGGGACGTCCGGCGGCCAGCAGGGTTGCGGCCCGTTGCGGATACGAATCGCTGACGCGAAAATCCCAATAGGCGTCGTTGGCCACGCCATTGGTGACGGGAATGATCACCGCCTCCAGCTTAGGCGAAACGCCGTTGTAATGGCGATAGATATCCAAGCCGATGAGCTGAAGATGCAGCCGAACGCCCCAACTGTATTTGTCGGGAGAGAACAGGTTGGCTTTATCCTCATCGGCTAGCTCCACTTTGTCGGGAGCGGTGCCGTAGGTGAACCAGCGGTTCTGCCAATCGAGATTAGGCGCCAGGTTGGAATCGAGGGTCGGCAGCGGCACCGAAGGATCGACCCAATGGGCCCAATACCACGTCCACGGCTTGCCCGGAACGCGCACGCGCGGGCTGGCGAGGTAGGCCTGAACGTATTGCTGTAGCCGCGGATCGCCGGACATCTCGGCCATGTCGCCGATCATGAACATCAATGGCGGATTGCCCTGGACATCAGGATGCTGCACGATCCAGTTGGTTGAGGTATCGATGGCATGATCGAGCTGCGCCGTGAACTCCGCGCGCGTAGTGTGATGGAAGGAGACGTTGTTGTTGATGACAGCGATGGCGGCGAGAACGACAACCAGGATCACGAGAATCGCCGCCGATTTCACAAGCTGCCCGACGATCGATTTCCTGGGCGCTTCCGCAGGAGTAGTCATTTGTGGAGTGGATGCCATGGAAGAATTCGGTCTGTTCCCCCGCAATTTGTCCCGGGAATTCTGAAAGTAATTAGCCCAGCGCGGAAGCGCTGGGTCAGCTCACAGACATCTGCCCTAGCCCCTTCAGGGGCGACAGGCAACCTTCCGGTGTGCCGCCCCTAGAGGGGCTGTGAATCACGGGAACAATCGCTCTCCCAGCGCTTCCGCGCTGGGCTAATCACTTTATCCGTAGCGATAACGCCACCCTTTATGCGTTGCTGCCGACGTAACGCTTTTTTTCCGCACGGGGCGCAACCGTGACCCCGGTATCGCCCTCGACCATGCGGCGCACCAGTTCCGGGAAGTCAACTTCCGGCTGCCAGTTCAGTTCGGTACGCGCCAGGGTCGCGTCGCCGCGCAGGTCATGAATCTCACCGGTGCGGAACAGTTTGGGATCAACTTCAACATATTCGTTGACGACCTCGGCGACATCGCGTCCCGGCGCCACTAGATCCAGGCAGTGCAGCACCTCGACTACAAACTCGTAAACGCTGTGCGATCCGCCGGTAGCGATCACGTAATCCTTGGGCTCTGTCCGCTGCAGCATGGCGTGCATGGCGCGAACGTAATCGCCGGCGTAGCCCCAGTCGCGGCGCGCCTGCATGTTGCCCAGCTTGACTTTGTTCTTCTTGCCCTGCGCCCAATCGGCCGACGCCAGCGTGATCTTGCGCGTCACCATCTCCGGTCCGCGGCGCGGCGATTCGTGATTAAACAGAATTCCACCCACCACAAAAATTCCGCGCTCGCGATACACGCCGCAGAGATTGTGTGCCGCAGTCTTGGAAACGCCGTAGGGCGAAGTCGGACGCAGCGGCGTCTCTTCGTTGCGCAGGCCGTTCAGGTTGCCGTACATCTCCGAGCTGGACGCCTGATAGACGCGCGTCTCCGGCTTCAGCCGCTCCACCATGTTCAGCAGCCGCGCCAGCCCGCCGACGTTGATGTCGAAAGTCTCGGCAGGAAGATGCCAGCTGGTCGGCACAAAGACCTGGCCGGCAAGGTTGTAGATCTCGTCCGGCATGGCTTTGGCAAAGGCGACCTCGAGGGAGACGGGATCGCGCATATCGCCGTAGAGCAGTTCGATCCGGTCGCAAACCGCGTCCAGAAAGCGGACGGTGTCGGTTTCGCGGCGCACCAGGCCGTAAACTCTGTAGCCCAGATCAAGTAGATATTCGGCAAGATAGCTGCCGTCCTGACCGGAAACTCCGGTGATGAGCGCTGTTTTCATTGAACTGATTCCCTCCTGAGTCTTGGTGCCTCGCAATTCCAATTTTGTGGTCGACGCCACAGATAATCGTGACGATCACTGCGTATCCAACAAGAATACCGCATCCAGCAGCCGGCCTATCGCCCGCCCCGTCCCAACAACAGGATCTTGATGGTGGAGAACATGATGAACAGATCCAGCCCGAAGGACACGTTCTTGATGTAGAACAAATCGTAGGCCAGCTTCTCCTTGTTATCCTCCAGCGTCGCGTTATAGCCGCGATTGATCTGCGCCCATCCCGTCGCTCCCGGCTTCACCAGCCAGCGTTCGCGATAGAACGGGATGTGTGCGGCGCAATCCTCTTCCTGCTCGGGCACGAAGGGCCGCGGCCCGACGAACGCCATGTCGCCTTTCACGATGTTGAACAGCTGCGGCAACTCGTCAATGCGCGTACGCCGCAACCACCGCCCCACTCGCGTGACCCGCGGGTCACCATGCTCAGCCGGCGACAACTTGATCTTGTCCGAGCCCGCGAACATGGAACGGAATTTGTAAACCGTAAACAGCTTGCCGTGCTCGCCAACGCGGGCCTGCTTGAAGATTGCCGGACCTTTGGAGTCGAGCCGCACCGCCAGCGCCGCCAGCAGCATAATCGGCGAGGTAATGACGATCGCCAGACTGCCCAGGATCAGCGAGAAGATTCGCTTGTACAAACGCAAGGCAGCGCGCACGTGAAATCCCGGCGAAAACAGCAGCCAGCTCAGGCGCAGCGATTCCAGCGGAATCTTGCCGGTAATGCCTTCGTAGTACTCGGGACCATCCTGGATGTAGACGCCGCGCGTCTTCAGTTTCAGCAATTGCTCCACGTGCAGCTTGCCGCGCCGGTCGCCCATGGTAATCACGATGCGGCGGGCGTTGCGCTGTTCCACGATCTCCTGCAGATCGCTATCGTCGAAACGCGGAACGCCGGCGGGCGTCTCCGTGGTCTCTCCGACAAAGCCGACCACCCGCACCCCCAGTTCCGAGCGACTGCTTATCTCCTGCATCAGCGGCAGCGCCAATGGGCCATCGCCGTAGAGAATCGCGCGCTCGGAGAAGCGGGCTGAGCGATTAAGGACAAAAAACAGCTTGCGCCAGGCAGGCACGGTAACCGCAACGATGCCGACGCCCAGCCACAACGTCGTGCCCACCAGGCTGATTTCCGGGAAGGCATAATACAGGACCGAAAGCGCAACAAAAGCGCATCCCAGAACCCCGACCAGGCGGGTGACGACTTCGCGCCGGTTCGACAGTACGGTGGAGTCGTACAGGTCGAAGTAGTACATCAGCGTGATAAAGATCCCAACCAGCAGCCCGATTCGTCCAAAGCCATTCTCATACAGCAGATAGATGTTGGCATCCATCGCCGTTCCCGCCCAGAACACTACGGCGACCACAAAGGCCAGTGTGACAATTAAGGCCTCGGTCACCGTAAGCAACAGTGTTCGGGTGGGAAAGTAGGCGTTAAACAGACGAATCATGCCGACGCCGCTTGGGCCTTCTTCGCTTCTTTCGCCGCTCTCTTAGCTTCCTTCTTGGCTTCCTTGGTCTCTTTCTTTGAGTTGCCGGAGTAGTAGGCGCCGTAGTAGCGGTCGTTCATGCTCGGCGAAGATGTCTCGTTGAAGACCACACCTAGCAGCTTGCTCTTTTCGATGGTGTCCAGGGCCTTGTTGAGCACCCGCTTGCGGGTGTAGCCATCGCGCACCACCACCAGCACGCCATCGCAGAGGCGGGCGATCGAGGTAGAGTCAGCCATCGGCAGCATGGGTGTCGCGTCCAGCAGCACCCAGTCGAAGCTTTGCGAGACGGCTTCCAGCATCTTCACGAAGCGACCAGACTCCAGCAGCGGAAGCGGCTCATCGATGGGATGGCCGGCGGCGAGCAGCCATACCGATGTGTCTCTGATCTGATACAGGGAATTTTCCAGGGCGAGCTTGCCTTCGTTCCACTCGGAGATGCCTTGCAGCTGCGTCGTCGAGAACAGCGCGCTCACCGTAGGCCGGCGCAGGTCGGCTTCGATCAACAGGACTCTTTCCCCGGCACGCCGGGCCAGAGTCAAGGCCAGATTGGCAGCTACCACCGACTTGCCTTCGTCAACCACCGAGCTGGTAACCAGCAGTTTGTGGAGGTGACGCTTCTGCTGCATGTGGGCCAGCCGAGTAGCCAGCACGCGGAACATCTCGGCGCCGTGGCTGTCGGGATCGCTCATCGCCACCAGGCGCTGCTCGGGGGTGGGAACGGGATGAAGAACCCGCTCGGCGGGCACATTGAGCCAACTTGATTCGACGGCGCTTTCGGGCGCCGACATTCCTGGAGCGGGCGGGGCTTCTACGGCAACTGCAGTGGCAGCTTCCGGCTGATCTGGAACCAAAGGCGAGGTATTGGGATTCGGACTTTCACCTTGGGACCGTTGTAACGCTTCAAACACTCGACTCATGGTTTTAGATTCTCCTCGCTGCAGTTGTTGTCATCGACTTACTATTGTCCAGGGTCTGGCCATCCACGGTGCGGAGCATGCGGAACAACGAGCGCAACATGCTTTCGTTGTTCTCCTCCTGCGCGCTCACCGCCATCGGAACTTCCTCGGGAAGCGCCGGGGTAATGAGCCGGAAGTCGGCCGCGACGTCGGTGATCATGTCGCCGGTCACCGGCCGCAGCTCGTTGGCAAAAGCGTTGACCATGGAATTTTCGCAAAGGTTGTTGATGATGCGCGGGATGCCGCGCGAGTATTCGTAAATCTTCCCCAGCGCCTCTTCGGAGAAGATCGCCGGCTCGGGCGGAGCTCCTGCGCGCTCCAGCCGAGACAAAATGTAGGCGTGGGTCTGGGCTTCGTCGAGCGGCTGCAACTGGCAGCGCAGAGAGACCCGCTGCTTCAACTGCCGCAGCTCGGGCGAATCCAGCACGATCTCCAGCTCCGGCTGCCCCATCAACACGATCTGCAACAGCTTCTGCTGTGAGGTTTCCAGGTTGGTAAGGAGCCGGATCTCCTCCAGCAGATCAGAGCGCAGCGCCTGCGCCTCATCCACCACCAGGGCGGTGATCAGGCCGCGGGCGTGGCGCTGGATAAGGAAGCGGTTCAAATCGAGCAGCATCTCGGTCTTGTTGCGGCCGCTGTATGGCAGCCCCAGGTCCGCCATGATGTACTGGAAAAACTCCACCACCGGCAGCAGCGGGTTGAACACATAGCCGAACGCGATGTTGTTCTTGCGCAGCTCCGAGAGCAGGCAGCGGACGAGCAGGGTCTTGCCCGTGCCCACCTCGCCGGTGATCACAATGAAGCCCTTGCGGCGGCCTACGCCATAGTGCAGGTTGGCCAGAGCCTCATTGTGCCGCGGCGTCGGATGATAGAAGTACGGGTCGGGGCTGATCTCAAATGGATTGCGCGCCAACCCGAAATATTGTTTGTACATGCACTATCCCCAGTAATAGGCGTAGACAACACCTGATGGCAGCAAGATCAGGCACAGAATCATAAGCGCAAAGGCCAGCCTGGGCACCCAGCGGGCACGCTTCAACTCCTTAGCCGTTGACAGCGCCGGAATTTCCGCCAGGATCGGCAGACTGGTAGCGTCCGCCAGAGCCTGTTCGCCGCGGATGCGGTCGTCGAGGAACTCTGCTCCGAAGCCGAACAGAATTGCCAGTGCGATGCCCGCACCGATAGCTCCCAGCGAGAACTTGAAGCGATCCGGGAAGTTCGGCTTGTCCGGCAAACTGGGCGGGTCGATGACGCGGAACTGCGCGCCCTGTTGCTGACGTTCCAGGCTGGTGGCCAAAGCCGATTCCGTCTTCTTGGCCAGCAGTTCCTGGTATTCCTTCTTCAGGTTGCCGAAGTCACGCATCATATCGGCTTCCTGCGCTTCCACCGCCGGCGTGGCGTTCAGGCGCGCCTGATAGACCGCGCCGGTCTGCTCCAGCCGCTGCATCTGCTGCGTCACCTGCTGCAGCTCCTGCTGGTTGAGCTTCATCTGGGTCTTCAGGTTGAGCATGGCATTGCCTTGGGCGACCGCTTGCGGTGATTCGCCCGACTCCACCTGATCGCGAGCTTCGTTGGCCATGTCCTTCTTCAACTTCTCCAACGACGCGATGGTCTCCTTCAGCTTCTTCACATCGGGATGGTCGTCGGTATAACGGGCTTCCATCGCGGCGAGATTGGAGCGCGCGGTATCCAGCTGCGAGTCGATGCTGGCCGGCGCAAAGGCCGTGTCACTCATGTTGTTGTATTGCGTCTGCGCCGAGTTCAGGTAGGTCTGCTGCTGCAGCAACCGTTCGCGGGCTGCCTGCGCCGCCTGCAACTGCTGCTGAATTCCCTGCAGGATGTGAATATTGCTGTCCAGCTGCGAGGGCAGCGATCCCTCGTGCTCCGACTCGAACGCCCGCACCTTGGACTCTTCGTCCGCCAGCGTCTGCGCTACCGCTCTTACCTGCGAATCCAGGAAGAGCGTGGTGGCTTCCGACTGCTCCTGGCTGGCGCGCACGTTCTCGTCAACGAAGAACGAGGTCAGCGCAATGGTCACCTTCTGGGCCTGGTCGGACGTGGGCGCCTTGTAGGAGATCTTGAACGCGACGATTTCCGCCTTGCCCGAGCTTTGCGTCTCGCTCTTGATCAGCTCCATCTTGACGTCATCGCGCATCTTCACCACCTGATCGTCGGGCGAAGTTGCGTACCCGGGATACAGGTTGAAGCGCTGAATCAGGTTCAACAGGCGCGTACGGCTCAGCACCTGGGTGCTCATGCTCTGCACGCGGTCGGCCAGGTCCACCTGCACGTTGGGCTCAACCAGGTTGCTGGGCACTTTGGGCGGCTCAACCAGAATGGTACTTTCCGAAATATACGTAGGCGGCAAGAACCAGGCAGAGGCAAAGACAATTGCCCATCCGAAAAACAACGGGCCAAGGATCCACCACTTGCGGCGGAGCACAATCGCCCAATACTCATCAAAGCCCTGCCCTGATTTCTGGTCGTCAAATTCCTGCATTGCCATAGATCACCGTCCCATAGAATGATTCCAGGTGTACTGCACTGTGACGCCAAGACCGCTGGTGGCGACCGTAGTCGGCAGCCCGTATTGGCCGTAGTAGTTTTGTGTTTGGTGAATATAAGCGTAGTAAGCGTTCAGGTTCCAGGCATTGTTAAGCTTGCGGGAAAAGCTGACCGTGCCCTGCGCGCTATGCAGGAACTGATCGCCGGTGCTGCTGGTAATCGAATCGCTGTGAGCATAGAGCAAGCCCACAGCCACGTTCCACTGGCGGTTGATCGGCCGGGCGTAGGTCCCGGTGAACTGGTAGTACTTCACCGCGCCAAACAGGCCGCCGCCGTTGGTAATGCTGTTGCTGGCCTGCAAGGCGAGGCTGTTATGATGCGGCGCCTGGTAGGTCAGAGTAGCGCCTTCCGCAACGTTCACGTAGTCCTGATGAAGTTCTTGAATCAAGCAGCCGCTGGGGAAGCAAATCAGCGGCACCAGGTCTTTGGTGCCCGTCAACTCCGGTCCGACCCAGCCGGAGATGGCCAGCGTCTTGCTGACTCTGTAGTTCACAAAGGTTTGAAACATATTCACGCCGGCGCGTGATTGTCCGTGACCGAAGTCCATGGCGGTGAAGATGTAGCCTTCACCCGCCGATAGCGACCGGCTGAACTGGTGCTGATAGAAAACGCCGCCGGAGTAGGTCGTCGAATTCCACAAGCTCCCCAAGTTGACCAGGCTGCTGTTCGTCTGGAAGCCGCGCAGATAGTGCTGGAAACTTTCGGCGCCATAGAAGTTCAGCGTGTCGTGGGCACCCAGCATATAGGTCAGGTCGCCAGTTGCCTGATTCTGCTCCACCACCGTCTGCGGGAAGTAGTAAACCGGGTTGGGGTAGTTCGGCAGCGGCTGTCCCAGATACTCGAAGAATGGCTGGAAAGGATCGTCGGAGTAGAAATAGGACTCTTTCAGACGAAACTGCCAGCGGTGAGCCAACTGCCAGACGATGTGCGCATTCGCACTCTGGTTGAGATTCGAGTAATTGGAATAAATCGAACCTACCGTCTGATTTATCCCCGCGCTATAGCCCAGCGTCCACAGCACATTATGTCTCGCCTGGACGATGTTGATGCCGCCGGTGGCCAGATACAAGCTGTCCCAGTACGCCGGTTGTCCGGTGTAACCCGAAACATATTGCGCCACCGTACCAGCGGAGAAAGTCAAGCCGTAGCCGGTGTGAGAAACGGCGTCGTTGAACAGGTTCAGTGCGGGCAATTTCTCGGGATGAGAGAACGTAGCCTGCGGTCCACCTAAACCCGCCTGCGAGTTATCGTCCGACGGGTTCTGAAAAACATCGCCGCCGGCTCCACTTTGCGATGAATCCTGTTGCGGATCCTGCTGCGAGGAATCCTGCGAGCCTCCCTGCTGCTGTTGCTGCCCCGACATGTTGTAGGTCGAGTAGGCTCCCTGGCTTGGCATCTGATAGGTACCTTGGCTGGAAGTCGAGTATCCGCCCTGCGTCGAGTCGGCGGCATTGCCGGCTTGTTGAGGGTCGCTGGCACTCGGGTAGGTCGAGTATCCGCCCTGCGACGAATCGGATGAATTCGTGGAACCGGCCTGCTGCCCATCGCTCGACGAGGGGTACGTCGAGTACCCGCTCTGCGACCATGCCAGTGGAGCACACATCAACGCGACTGCGGCCAATACTGGTCTGAGTTGCCGTTTCATCTCATCCTCCTGCCCTGCGCGAAGCCCTTCGGTTTACGGGACCACAATGGTGTCGCGCGGCTCAACCATGATGTTCTGAGACATGTTCTGGCCCTTGATCACCTGCTTGTAATTGAAATGAATTTTCTCCTGCTTTCCATTAGCATCGGCACGCAGGATGTAGATCTTCTTCTCCTTGGCAAAATCGCGGAAGCCGCCGCTCAGCGCAATTGCGTCCAGGATAGTGATCGGTCGGGTCAGCGGATAGTAGCCCGGCTTGAACACGTTGCCCATGATGTTGAAGCTCAGACTATTCACCGCCTCCACCAAAACCACCACCTGGGGATCCGACATGACCTTGCCCAGTGCAGTAATGATCTGATCCTGCAACTGAACCGGGGTCAACCCCGCCGCTTTAATCTCACCGATCAGCGGCAAGGTGATCATTCCGTCGGGACGGACCGGAACGTTCTTGGAGAGCTCCGGCTCCTTCCACACACTAATTCCCAACCCGTCGCCCACGCCAATGACGTAGGTGTCCAGCTTCACGCTGGGAACCCGCGACGGCGGCGTGTCGGTCGAGGGCAGCGTGGTCGCTTTGGCCACATTGCTCGAGCCCGTTCCCGAATCCGCGGGAATAACCGGCTTGGTAGCCGTAGTCGAATCGGAGCCCTGCGCGCTGTTGTCCTGCGCATAGGCTGCCAATGCCCACAACCCTGACAGCATGATTGCCAACACTACAGTAATTCGCTTCCCCAAAGCCTGTCGTTGCAAATACATCTCTCACCTCGGTCTGGATTACTCGGCCCCATCCTCGTGCTTGTTGGCGGAACTGGAACGCCGTTGCGGAATTCCAACTTCCTTGAGCTTATACAGCAAGGCGCGATAGCTGATGTCCAGCGAGCGCGCTGCCTTCTTGCGGTTCCAGTTATTGGCATGAAGCGCGTTCAGGATGATACGAGCTTCCAGCTTGCGCACCGTCTGCCGCGTCAACTTCTTCAGTGATACCGGCCCTTCGAGCATCAGAGTATCAACCGTGTCGCGCTCGTTCGGCTCCAGCAATTCACTGAGAATCACATCTTCCGTACCCATCACCACGTAGCGCTTGACTAGGTTCTCCAGCTGCCGGATGTTCCCCGGCCACGAATAGCGCTGCATCTTCGCCATCAGCGCCGGCCGCATCATCACCGCCCTGCCGTTCAGCCTCTCGTTGTAGTGCTGCAGCAGGTAATCGCAGATAATCGGCAAATCCACCGCCCTCTCTCGCAATGGAGGCAGATGGATGGTCATGGTCGCAATGCGGTAAAAAAGATCGCCACGGAAATTACCCTGCTCGATTTCTTCGTGCAGCTCGCGATTGGTCGAGCACACCACGCGAACTTCAACTTTCTTGTCTTCCTGGGCGCCGATCCGGCTGAACTGCCCGTCCTGCAGTAACTGCAGAAGCTTGGCTTGCAGCATCGAATCCAGCTCGGCGATCTCATCCAGGAAGAGCGTACCCCGATGCGCCATCTCCACTCTACCGGGCTTCGGGTTAAAGGCGCCGGTAAAAGCGCCACGCTCATAACCGAACAGTTCGCTTTCGAGAAGCGTTCCCGGAATGGCAGGACAGTTGACCTTGACGAACGGTCCGGCTGCCCACGGCGAATACAAATGCAGCAAGCGGGCGATGATGTCCTTTCCCGTGCCGCTTTCTCCGCTGACCAAGACGGAGAGATTGGAGGCCGCAACCCGCTCAAGCTTCTGCCGGACATCTCGCATGGCAGGGGTCTGCCCGAAGATCACCGGCTCGGGAGGGAGCTGTTGCACCGAGATCGCACTCTCATTGTTCGAGCCCGCCAGCAGTGGCATCTCCGTGCCTCTCACGCCTACTTTTTTAAGAACGGTGCTAATGAATTGCATTTCTTGCGCCAAGTTCCTGCACATCGCAAGAAAATGCGCATATTCGGTCTAAGCTGTTGCTGCATAGTATCTTGATTTAACTGTGGATGGACCCTTTTATCACATCAGCGGGACAAAAGCGAAGGATTTTGCGCTCCGAATGTGCAAATGTTTTCACTCTGGGGAAGTGAGTTTCCCAACTGCCTTGCTCTTACTTACTTCCATCGCCGGCTGAGGGTTCAGCAGCGGTTCGTGGAACTGCAATCCCAGCAGAAAATACTGGCGATCAGCGGTACATCGCAGCACCGTGGCACGCAGAAGCGAGACCGAACGTGGCAACTGGGCCTTGTTTACCAGCGCGACGGGAATCTCGAGGGTTATTTCAGTGCCCGGGTCAAGGTAGCGTCGCGTGGCCAGCAGCACGCCGCCAGCGGAGAGGTTCAGCGCCGTGGCAAATTCGAGAAATTCTTCGCCCTCAGCATTCTTACCACGGACAAAAAAGGGAATGGAGATAGGAAGCCGGTCCCAGCCGCGGCGCTCGGCGACGGATGCGGTTCGACGCACTACGCTCTCCCTACGTCCCTTACATTGCAATCAAGTAGCGCACATCGATAACCAAACCTGGAACATACTCAGCGCCTTTGTTTTGTTAGGCATAGATGATGTTACTACGACGTCGTTGTGTAGTTACCGGTGCAATCTCTTGCGGTTGAGAGGAAGATGAATGCCTGTTGAAGAAGAAAACATGTACCGGAAGAGGAAACTAGTTTGCAGCTTTGCCGCAAAATTCATCAGATTGGCGTTGACAATACATGGCTTTGGGGTAAGATCAATTCTCCCCCTGTAGAGTGCTTCCACTCTATTTTTCCCGAGGAATTGGCAAATCGCTAAACCCAGGACTGACTTTGGCCGAGAGTATGCCTGTGGAACAAAGATCGGGGATTATTCCTGAGGATGCACAGAACTCCTTGTCCCAATCCAGGAAGGCGAAAGCCGTTATCCCGATGCCAGTGAACACGTCACCGGTAAGGCAGACTCATAAGCACGCTACCGAAGAGCACTGCAGTTGCTGCCGCGATGCTTTGGCGTCGGCCGCTCACGAGTTAAAGACGCCCCTGGCCATCATGGACGGCTATCTCCAGCTGTTGCTGGCGCAGAAGCTGGGACCGCTGAATCCCCGCCAGATGGAAGTTCTGGGCGAGATGCAGGCCAATGGCGCCCGCCTGTCGACTTTCATTCAGAACCTGTTGACCTATGCCGCCCTCAAGGTCGATCGCCTCGAGCTGAATTACGAGATCGGCGACATCAACGACTGCATCAGCGAAATTGCCGAAGTCTGGGCACAACGATTCAACGAGAAGGTCATTGCCTTCTACTTCCTGCCCAATGACAAGCTGCAGCCGTTCGCCTTCGACTACTACAAAGTGCAGCACATCGTCTCCAACCTGCTCGATAACGCGATGAAATACACTCCGGCATCGGGAACGGTCTGGCTGCACGTCGAACCGTATTTCTGGGAGCGGCGCACCGTGGCACGGCCGCCGGTGGTGGAGCGCCGGCGCCAGCGTATCAATGCCCCGAACTGCTGCCGCATTTCTGTTTCCGACACCGGCCCGGGCATTGCGCCCGAGTTTCAGCAGGAGATTTTCGAAGAATACTTTCGCTTAGTCCCGCCGGGCATGCGAGCGGAAGGTCACGGCCTCGGACTTGCTATTGCACGCCGACTGGTCCAATCAGCCGGCGGAAAGATCTGGGTCGAGAGCGAATCTGGAGCGGGGAGCAAATTTTCCTTTCTGGTTTTGCTGAATCCTTCCCCCCAAACCGTAGCGGAGGAGCAATGAGCGCTGGCCACATTCTTGTGGTGGACGATGAACCTAGCATGTTGCGGTATTTGCAGACGGTATTGGAGCTAGATTCCTATCGTGTGTCCACTGCCTCGAACGGAGTGGAAGCCCTCGACAAAGTGCAACGCGACACTCCCGATCTCGTGCTGCTCGACATGGTGATGCCGGGCGCCGACGGTCTCGAGACCCTGCAGCGCATCCGCGAGTCCAAACCCTCGACCAAGGTGGTCATGCTGTCCTGCGTCCGCGACACCCGCAAGGTCGCGCAGGCCATGCGACTCGGCGCTCAGGACTATCTCTCCAAGCCCGTCCAGAAGGAAGAAATGGACGAGGTGCTGCGTTTCTGCCTGGAGAATACCGATCCCGCCGCTCCCGGCGCAGGTGATGCCATCGAAGTTGGCGAGGGCGTGTATTTCTTCTCCGCCACGCCCATGATGCGCCACCTTCGGGCCCAGTCCATGCAGGTCGCGAAATTCGACTTTCCCGTTCTGCTGCTCGGCGAGAGCGGTACCGGCAAGGAAGTCCTGGCGCGGCTGATCCACAAGTACTCCGATCGCGCCCATCGAACATTCCTCAAAGTCAATTGCGCCGCTGTTCCCAGCGAACTGCTGGAGAGCGAGCTCTTCGGTTACGAGCCCGGCGCCTTCACCGGCGCCAACAAGGCCAAGCCTGGCAAGTTCGAGCTCTGCAACAAAGGCACGCTGCTGCTGGACGAAATTGGCGAGATGTCGCCCGCTCTTCAGGCCAAGCTGCTGCAGGTTTTGCAGGACGGCCAGTTCTCCCGCCTCGGCGGCCGCGTCACCGTCAAGGTCGACGTCCGCGTGCTGGCGGCGACCAACATCAACATGCCGCAGGCCATCGCGCAGAAGACCTTCCGCGAGGATCTCTACTACCGCCTGAACAGCTTCGTGCTGCGCATGCCGTCGTTGCGCGAGCGCCGCGAAGAAATTCCCATGATCCTGCGGCACTTCATGCTTCATCTGGCCGACCGCTATGCCTGCGCCCCGCTCAATGTGACCCAGCGCCTGGTGGAAGCCTGCGAGAACTATCCCTGGCCGGGCAATATCCGCGAGCTGGAAAATTTTGTGAAGCGCTATCTGGTGCTCGGCGACGAAGCCGCGGCGATCAGCGAGTTGCAGAAGGCTATGAGCCATGATCCGCAGAACGGCTCCGCCGCTTCGCCGGAACAGAAACAACCGCAGCAGCAACCCGACCTGAAGGAGATGGTGCGCAATCTGAAGAACGGTGCGGAGAGTGAAGTGATCTCGCAGGTGCTGGAAGAGACTGCCTGGAACCGCAAGCGCGCCGCCACCAAGCTCAACATCAGCTACAAAGCCCTGCTCTACAAGATCCGCCAGTACGACATCCGCCCGCGGCAACAAGCGGGATAGCGCAACGATTCTTCGGCCATTGCGGAAGCACAATAGGCGCGCGGTAGCGCTAGGTAGCTGCACGACAATCTCGTTACAGGCAGGATGAAAGTGATTAGCCCACGCGGAAGCGGTGGGTAAAAGCGCAATGAAACCTCGGGTCCCTTCAGGGACGACCGGTTTCATTGACAACCCCCTCGCCCTTCATCTATCCTTAGGTCTTTCGCAGTCCTGCGTTTGCCCGCCTGAGGATCTCTGCGCGTTCAGCGCCTGAACCAAGCGGCTCTTTCGCACTTACAACATCTGGGAGAGTTTAAAGATGTCTACGTATTTCCCCAAGGGGGAAATCGCGCGCAAGTGGTTTGTCATTGATGCCGACGGCCAGACACTGGGCCGCCTGGCGACCCGGGTCGCGCGCATCCTCTCGGGCAAGGACAGCCCCAAGTACACCCCGTTCCTCGACACCGGCGATCACGTCATCGTGATCAATGCCGATAAGGTGCGTATCACCGGCCTGAAGGCGGACGCCAAGGTCTATCACCACTATTCCGGCTACCCGGGCGGCATGAAGTCGGAAGAATACAAGAAGCGGATGGTGCGCAAGCCCGAGCAGATCGTCGAAGAGGCAATCACCGGCATGCTGCCCCACACCAAGCTGGGCCGCGCCATGGCCAGCAAGCTGAAGGTTTATCGCGGCGACAAGCATCCGCACGCCGCGCAAAAACCGGAAGCGATCGAAGCGGCCGCGAAGCGCGCGTAGTGCTTTCGTCTGTCGCGCGATGCGTCTGGCCGACCAGAAGTGAAGATGCTTCTTCGGCAGAGCGTAGGCAGTTTGACGACGAAGTGCCGAAGGCACGGCATAACTTAGCCCAGCACGGAGCGCAGCGGAGTGCTGGGTAGGCCGGGTAGAAGAATCCGAGTCCCTTCAGGGACGGCAGAAGCAAAGCAGGTCCCTCGACTCGGCGCTAAGGCGCCTTCGCTCGGGATGACAAGATTGAGGAAAATGGATTAACGATGGCAGAACAGGTTCAATATTACGGAACGGGCCGCCGCAAATCGAGCGTCGCCCGCGTATTCCTTCGCCCCGGCAATGGCGAATTCACCGTTAACGGCAAGCCCTTCGATCAGCACTTTGTGACCGAAGCGCAGCGCATCATGGCAAAGTCGCCCTTCGTGCTGACTGAGACCTCCGCCACCTTCAACATGACGGCTACGGCGTCCGGCGGCGGCGTGAACGGTCAGGCCGGCGCGGTTCGCATGGGCGTGGCACGCGCGCTGCAGGAGTTCAATCCTGAATTGCGCGCCAAGCTGAAGGCGGAAGGCTTTCTGCGTCGCGACGCCCGCGGCAAGGAACGCAAGAAGTACGGCCAGAAGGGCGCGCGCAAGCGGTTCCAGTTCTCGAAGCGGTAAACAAGGGATTAGGGGCTGGGGGCTAGGGCCAGCCTCGATCTGTCGGGTGGCAAAGTGTTGCTGATCCCAAATCCCTAGTCCCTAACCCCTCGCCTTTTGGTTCCGGGGGCGAGTCGAGCGAAGCACCACCAACCGGAACGAAACCTTCCCGCACCTGCAACCGTGTCGGGTCGGGAAAAGCAATCTGGCGCTGGCTCATGCCAGCAAAAGATGCAAGTCTACTGAGGAGGTAGCTTGGCAAATATCACCATGAAGGAGTTGCTCGAAGCGGGCGTTCACTTCGGGCATCAGACCAAACGCTGGAACCCGAAGATGAAGGAATACATCTTCGGCGAACGCAACGGCATTTACATCATCGATCTGCAGAAGACGCTCAAGATGTTCAAGGAAGCGTCCAGGTTTGTCACCGAACAGGTGGCCGAAGGCAAGCTGGTGTTGTTCGTCGGCACCAAGCGCCAGGCGCAGGATGCCATCGCCGAGGAAGCCACGCGCAGCGGCATGTTCTATGTCAACTCGCGCTGGCTGGGCGGGCTGTTGACCAATTGGGTGACGGTGCAGAAGTCGGTGAAGCGGCTGAAAGAGCTCGATGAGATGGCCACCGATGGCCGCTACGAGCTGCTGCCCAAGAAAGAAGTCATTAAGCTGGAGCGCGAGCGCAAGCACCTTCAGGCCAATCTTGCCGGCATCAAGAATCTGAATCGCCTGCCTGACCTGCTCTTCGTGATCGACTCCAACAAGGAACAGATCGCGGTGAAGGAAGCGCGCAAGCTGGGCATCCCGGTGGTCGCCGTGGTCGACACCAATTGCGATCCGACAGAAGTGGATTACGTAATCCCCGGTAACGACGACGCGTTGCGTGCGATCCGGCTGTTCGCGTCCAAGATCGCCGACTCGGTGGTGGAAGGTTCGCAGGCTGCGACCGACAAGCAAGTCGCCGACATCGCCGCGGGCGTGCAATACAGCGAAGCTGCTGCCGCCGCGGCTGCGTCGCCGGAAGGTGAAGAGGGTATCGCAGCTCCGGCGTCGAGCATTGATGACTCCGACGAGGTCAGCATGGAAGAAGTGCTGGGCCGCGGAGGCCGCCGCGCCGAAAACACCAGCGCGTAGGATCAGCTCGTAACGAGTTCCTGGCCCGCGCGTTCAACGAGCGCGGGCGGTTTTTTAAAGGACGCTTTTCGCTACTCGCCTTTCGCTCTTCGCTGGCGGTCGTTCCAACAAGCTCAGCGCCGCTATTGGAGCTTAGTCGAGTCCAATACAGTGCCGAAGGCACGGCATAACTTAGCCCAGCATGGAGCGCCTTCTTTTGGCGCGGAATGCTGGGTAGGCGTTGTAACCAGATTCCGAGTCCCTTTAGGGACGGCATAAGAATTGATTCATGACGGCTGTTCATCGTTCTGGCGAAGAGCGAAATGCGAACAGCGAAATCGAGGATTACTGAAAGATGGGTACTACAACCGTGAACATTTCCGCCGCACAAGTCAAAGAGCTTCGCGACAAGACCAACGCTCCCATGATGGATTGCAAGCACGCCCTCACGGAAGCCAAGGGCGATGTCGAACAGGCTATCGTCATTCTCCGCAAGAAGGGCATCGCCACGGCCGCCAAGAAGGCGACGCGCGCCACCAGCGAAGGCTCGGTGGCCAGCTACATCCACGCCGGAGGCAAGATCGGCGTGCTGGTCGAGGTCAACTGTGAAAGCGATTTCGTCGCCCGCACCGAGGACTTCAAGACCATGGTGCACGACATCGCCATGCACATCGCGGCCACCGATCCGCGCTTCATCCGCAAGGAAGATGTCACTCCCGAGGCATTCGAGAAGGAGAAGGACATCTACCGCGCGCAGGCAGCGCAGACCGGCAAGCCCGCGCCGGTGATCGAGAAGATCGTCGAAGGCAAGATGGCCAAGTTCTACGAGGAGGTCTGCCTCTACGAGCAGCCCTTCATCAAGGAGCAGACCATCACCGTGCATCAACTCATCGCCACCGTTGTCGGCAAGCTGGGCGAGAACATCTCCGTCCGCCGCTTCGCCCGCTTCAAAGTCGGCGACATCGGCGAGACCATCGCCATCAGCAAGGCCGGCGACCAGGCGAGCGAGTAACAACCTCTTCTTATCAAGCTGGGGGCGGGGTCACTCCCGCCCCTATTCTTTTCCCGCACAAACAGTATGTCGGCAGATCGTTGAAATCGCGCGAATCTACCATGCCGCCCCAGACTGGCCTGAAGTGGCTATTCCGTCTTCACCGCTTGCAGAAACGCTGTCCCAAACTTCTCGAGCTTCTGCGCCCCAATCCCTTTAATCCCCGCCAATGCATTCAGCGTCTGGGGAGCGCTGCGCGCCACATCGCGTAACACCGAATCATGCGCAATACAGAAGGCAGGCAGATCCTGCTGCAGTGCCAGTTGCAACCGCGCCGCCTTCAGCCGCTGGAACCGTTGTGCCGCCGCGGTATCCAGCGGTGCTGCTTCAGCCTCGGGCGACTTCTTCGGCCTCGCCGCCGGCTTACGTCTATTCCCCGTCCGCTCGGCCGCCGGGCTGGGCTGCATACGCACATCGCCGCGGCAAACATCGCAACTGCAATGCTTCACTTCCGAGTCGTCGCCAAAGTAATCCAGGATCGAGCGCCGGCGGCAGCGTCGCGCATACGCATACTGGAACATGCGCTCCAGCTTTTGGGTGGCATGGCTCTGCAACAGCACCACCTGTGATGTCGACAAGGCCTCGTTGTTCTCGCCGATCTTCTTGATGAAGAACTCCTGCGTATGCCGGTCGACCAGGCTGACGTACAACACACATTGCGCCGGATGCCCATCGCGTCCCGCGCGGCCCGCCTCCTGGTAATACGCCTCCAGGCTGGCGGGAATGTTGTAGTGCACCACAAACCGGATGTCGGGCTTGTTGATACCCATGCCAAACGCATTGGTCGCCACTACCACCGCATCGGCTCGGGCCATGAAATCCTGCTGCGCCCGCGTGCGCGAATCAGTGTCCATGCCGGCGTGATACGCGCGAATCGTGCGCTGCGGAAATTTCTGGTGCAAGAAGAGAGCGAGGTGCTCGACCTTCTTGCGCGTGGCGCAATAGACGATGCCACTGCCCAGCTGCTTCGAGAGCCCGTGCGCCAGCGCTTCGTCTTTCTCGTTGTCGTAATCGATGCGGCGGCAAGCGTAGGTCAGGTTCGGCCGGTCAAAACCCGTGACATGCATTTTGGGACTGCGCAGCTGCAACATGTTGACAATGTCGTTGCGAACCTGCGGCGTGGCCGTTGCCGTCAGTGCCATCGTGACCGGCGCGCCCAGTTGCTCGCGTACTTCCGCCAGCCGCATATACTCGGGGCGAAAGTCGTGTCCCCAAAAGCTCAGGCAGTGCGCTTCATCCACCACCAGCAGACGAGGCTTCAGTTGTGGAATCAGGCGCTGAAACGAAGGCGCCGCAAAGCGCTCCGGCGCCAGATACAGCAGGCCGTCGAATCCCGTCCGCAGCCGGTTCAACACCTGCGACTGCTCCTGGGTTGTCTGCGAGCTGTTCAGCAGCAGCACCGGCGCGCCCAGCGCCTCCAACTGATGCACCTGGTCCGCCATCAGCGAAATCAGCGGCGAAACCACGACCGTCAGCCCCTTCAGCAGCAGTGCCGGCAGCTGGAAGCACAGACTCTTCCCCGCACCCGTCGGCATCACGCAAACTACATCGTCTCCCGCCAGCACGTTCTGAATAATCTCGCGCTGCCGCAGACGAAACTGCGAAAGCCGGAAGACCCGTTGCAGAAGATCGTCGATACTGTCCATGAAGGAGCTCTCATCTCACTGTACCCCAGCCGCAGGTCAAGTTCCGTGCTCTTGAATTCGCCACGTACAGCAAATGGACACTCGCATTCCCAGATGCGGATCCACCTCAGCTGCCCCGCTGTAGTCGGCTGCACCCCCCACTCCTGCTACACTGAACGTGGCTCTCTGCCGCGAAGTTTGCATAACATGGACGCTCCCGTCTACAAACGCATTCTCTTGAAACTCTCGGGCGAGGCGCTGGCTGCCGGTCAGGGCTTCGGTGTCGACAACCAGCGGGTGCACGAAATCGCCGCTGAAGTCGCTGAGGTTCACAAGACCGGGGTCGAGATCGCCATCGTGGTTGGCGGCGGCAACTTCTTCCGCGGCGTAGCCGAGCAAGCCAAGCTCATGGATCGCGTCTCCGCCGATCACATGGGCATGCTGGCCACCGTCATCAACGCGTTGGCGCTGCAGGATGCCCTAGAAAAGCAGAGCGTCTTCACCCGCGTGATGAGCGCCATCGAGATGAATCAGGTGGCTGAGCCGTTCATCCGCCGCCGTGCCATGCGGCACCTCGAGAAAGGCCGCGTGGTCGTCTTCGCCGGCGGCACCGGTAATCCGTATTTCTCCACCGACACAGCAGCGTCGCTCCGCGCCATGGAGATCAAGGCCGACGCCATCCTGAAAGCCACCAAGGTCAACGGCATCTACACCGACGACCCGGTCATTGTGAAGGATGCCACCATGTATGACCACATTAGCTACATGGAGGTCCTGCAGCGCGGCCTGAAAGTGATGGACGCCACCGCCATAGCCATGTGTCGCGAGAACAACCTGCCCATCGTGATCTTCAATCTTAATGAGCACGGCAACATTCGCCGTGTGGTCATGGGTGAGCGGGTGGGCTCGCTGGTCAGCCAGAAATAATTCGCGATACCTGCGGTTTTGTCGTGAAAGCGAATGATTGCTGGCCTGCTTGCGGGCAACACCGCTGCCTGAGTTAAAATGCCGTTGTTCCCAGCTGAAATACTGCTATGGCTGAGCACGATCACAAGCCATCGGAGCAGGTCCCAGTCTCAGGGGTATATAGGGTCGATCACAACAGTCACCGCGATTCGCACGAAGTTACGCTGCTGGAGGGCGAGATTTTCCCTACGTGCGCGGTGTGTGAAGACAGGGTGCGCTTTGTGTTGAAGCATCGGGCGAGCAGCATCCATCAGGACAAGGACTTCCCGCGACGGTGAGCTAATCAGGGTTCCTGCAGCCTGAGGGGGAGAAGGCTTTGTTTTTTCCCGCTAACCCTTCCCAAATCGCCCGACTTACGCTAAGTTTTCTAGCACACAGCAAGCGAATGATGATGTCGGGGGTTCCCATGGTTCTGCCCGCACGCAAACTAGACCCTCGTCTTGATCCGGCGGCGCGTAGCGATCGCTCGCCGCAACGCGAGTTCCGGCTTCAAGGCGCCAGTTTCAAAAGTCCAGGACACCGCGGTCGCCGCTCCAACGACCGCAAATATCGTGCCGGAGACAACGTGCGCCAGTCCGGGATCTATGAGGTCGTCCACGACCGTGATCATCGTGAGGCGCACGAGGTCGTGATGATCGGCGGCGAGCACTTCCCCGATTGCGAGACTTGCAAAGAAAAAGTTCGTTTCCGCCTCGTCCGCACCGCACCCTACATCTTCCAGGACGAAGACTTCGAAGAAGAAGTGTGAGGAGAGCCGTAGGCTCTCAGCTCTCAGCTTTCAGTTATCAGCCGTCAGCTCTGAGCTGACAGTTCCTTTTTGCAGCTGGCCTCACATTCATCGAACGCGCTCAGCTCGATCGCTTTCGAAACGCACTGGCAGAACCCCATCATGCCTTCAAAGCAGATTGCAGCGCACGTGCCTTAGCCGAAAGCTGACAGCTGATAGCTGACTGCTGCCTCCTGAAGGCTTATAATCGAGGGTTTGTGATCTCATTCTGAGGCGATCGTAATGGCTCAAGTGTCGATGGCGGCGATTCCCGCCTTGAAGGACAGCTTTGCGCAACTGCGTACCCGCATGGACAAGGCGGTCGAAGACTTCCGCAAAGAGATGGCAGCGACCCGCACCGGCCGGGCCTCGGTTCATATGCTGGATAGCGTTACCGTCGATGCCTACGGCTCGCAGATGCCGCTGAACCAGCTGGCCAACGTCAGTGCGCCGGAACCGCAGCTCATCACGGTGCAGGCTTGGGACGTCAGCCTGATTGGCGCCATCGAGAAGGCGATTCGCAGCGGCGACCTCGGCCTGAATCCGATGAACGACGGCAAACTCGTGCGTGTGCCCGTGCCCGCCCTCACCGAAGAGCGCCGCAAGGACATGGTCAAGCACCTGCACAAAGTGCTGGAGGATCATCGCACCGCCGTGCGCAACATCCGCCGCGATGGCAACGACCTGATCAAGAAGGCCATGAAGGACAAGAAGATCACCGAAGACGAAGAGCGCGGCGCCCTGGACCAGATCCAGAAGCTCACCGACGACGAAATCAAGAAGATGGAAGAACTGGCCAAGGGCAAGGAAAAAGAAGTGATGTCGATTTAGCGGGCCTTGCGGTTTGCTTTGATGTCCGAGCCGTTATTGCCACCAACAGTAATATTCGCCACTAGTATCCGCAGTTTTCGCAACATGCGAGAAGCTGGCACCCCGTCGGCGGACGGCCATATTTGTAGTGGGACTGTAATATATATCAAGCTACAATCAGTGGTGTCGGTTACTTCCTTGGTCTGTCCCTTAGTTTGGGACAAGCTGTTTCGAACTGCGCCGCGATTGTCTCGCCAGCAAAGTGATTCGGTCCAATATCTCAGTAGAGAACTACGATGCCCCCATTCAAAACACCGTGGACTTGGAGACTGCCCTAATTGTCCAAGACTAATTCTCGGTTCCTAGCGATATTGACCTTTCTGATCGCCATTGCAAATTTGTCGTTCGCGCAGGACACAAACCAGAAGCATCTTGGCTCCCCTGTTTTCATGAGCAATGGAGCCTTCTGTCCAGATGGCGTGGTGCCAGAGCTTAAGTGGACTTTAGCTGAAGAGGACATTCCTGCGACCATTTGGGGATCGGATTGTCACGATACCGGAGACGTAGGCCGCATTGAATCGTCCGCGTTTCTCGCGCCACCGCAGCTAACTCTATACCTGGCAGGATTTGTGGGACTCCCTGGTCTCCAACTGTCCCTGAGAAATCTTGAAACGAATGAGGTCACTGAACTGCACCCGCATTCAATTCCAGGCGCGAGTTGGCAACGAAATGACTTTGTGGTTCCAAGTAACTGGATAGGCAAGCCAGTGCAGATTGTTGGGGACGATCAGGTTGCTCCCCTCCCATACTGGTTTGGACTTACGGCCCCACTATTACCTTACTCATCTGTTGCTAGAGGGATGATACAAACAGACCGTCCGCAAAGCGGGTTTTGTCGCGGTGGTGCTTTCCCACAAACTCAGTGGCAAGGAATGTCTCCTCCGGCGGGAATAGTCATCTGGGGCTCGTTCTGCCAAGCCGGTGATAATACCACCGGCTGGATGGCCACCGACCAGTTCGTCGCTGATTCGTATCTTAGCTTATACCTTGCTGGATATCCCGGAAGTGTTGGGGTTCGGTTGGCGTTGGAGAATCTTCAGACCGGATACCAATTGCCCCTCCAGGTCGAACCTTGCCCGCATGAAAATTGGCAGCTTTATCGATTTCCTCTCCCGCCCGCATGGCAAGGCCAGATGGTCCGAGTGCTGGCAGAGGATACTGCAACAAGGCCTGCTGGGTGGGTTGCGTTGGCGATGATCCCTCCCATTAGCTCGAAGAGTGAAGCATCGTTTGCACTCCGACTCCTATTGCTGACCTTGTTGCTCTCCATCATCTGGATCTTGCCACCAATGGCCGTTTGCATGACTGCCTTTCGGAACGGCGTAGGTGATTTTCTAGACCTCACGGCGATAGCCCTGATAGCGGCAGGAATCATAGGGTATCTCGCTTTCTGGCTTTATTTCTTTAGTCACATAGCAGGGCTTATCTATAGTTACGTAATTCTGGTCTTATCTTGCGCGGCAATTGTTAATTCGGTGATAAGAGCGAAGCGCAGGATAGCTTGGACCTCTTTTCGTCCAATGGTGATGCCTTGGCTTCTTCTGATTTTGGCTTCTATCTTTGTTACCTCCCTGGCATTTGTTTATGGCAAGCCTCAGTCGATACAAGATTATTCGGCTCACCGCTTCGGCCCCCCGACCTTGTCTATCGATAATTTTATTCCGAAGATTTTGGCGGATGATATTTTCCGTGGCTATATACCTAAGCACTTTATCGGCGATTGGCAGTCGAGCGATCGGCCACCGCTGCAGACTGGCATGATTCTCTGGAATTATGCATGGACTCACGGGGATCGTGACTTACCCTACCAAGTGCTGTCGGTTACGTTCCAGCTCAGCTGCTTGATCGGACTCTGGGCTTTTCTGGATGCTGCACGAGTCAGTCGTAAAGTTACGATGTTAATCCTCGTGGCAATTCTATTCTCTGGTTTCACGTTGCTTAACTCCTTTTTTAGCTGGCCCAAGCTCCTCCCCATGGCATTCTTGTTCATAATTCCGGCTTATCTTTTTACAGATCGCTATCAAACCGCCCGATCCGACTGGCGTGTTGGAGCGGCCGTTGGAGCAGCTGCAGCCTTGGCAATGCTGTGTCATGGAGGCAGCGCATTCGCTCTCTCAGGGTTGGCCTTCACCCTACTGTTACTCCGCCGGATTCCAAGCCGCCGCTTTGTCATCGCTGCCTTAGCTGCGATGTTTGCCCTGTATCTCCCCTGGACCCTCTACCAGAAGTTTTACGATCCTCCAGGAGACAGGCTCTTGCGGTGGCATTTGGCAAATACGATCGACTTTCACAACAATGAAAAGCTAAGCAAGCTAATCGCGTCCAGCTATGGCAGGCTATCTCTGAAAGAAATCGCAGCCAATAAGATAGGAAATGTCAAGTTCACCTTTGGCGACGCGGAGTTTTGGATACACCCATGGGTTTTCCTCCGCAGCCTTGTCACCGGCAACAAGGGAGCGCGCGCAGCTGCGGTTGCGGCCCTGCGCTACACGATGTTCCTGCGATGGTTTTGGTCAATTGATTTGTTTAGCTTTGCTCCTATTGCGTTTCTGATATGGATTGCGTTTGTCCGGCGGAATTCGGCCGAGATACGACAGGCTTGGCGCCTCTGGCTCTGCACGGCGCTCACTTTTGCCATTTGGTGCCTATTAATGTTTGGACCAACGGGAACTCTGGTCCACCAAGGCTGCTATTTCACCGAACTGGCAGCGATCGCGGGCGGGATCCTGGCGTTGTGGGCAATATCTCCAAAGCTGGCTGCGCTCGTCACCACTTGTCATATCTTGGTCAACCTCGCTGTCTACGTCTTTTTTACGCCTCCAAAGGTCGTAGGCTTCGGGACATTCATGGGTCCGCTTAATCCCATTCTGGCCATTGTCAGCGCGTTAAGCGCTTTTGCGTTTGTCGCTCTATCGTGGCGAATGTCACTTCGCGCCGAGGAGCCTCGGATAGCACAGCCAGCGCCCCCATAGATCTTAGCGTTCGCCCGGTCGAGCCGTCGTTGGAGCCTGCTGCTGGTTTCGGAACCTACGCGGCGATTACTGGCGGCGATTCGATCGAGGTGTTACGTTGGATTGGCAGCACGAGATGATTTCACCCGACACTAAGGAAGTCCCGGGCACGCCTGCGGTTTTGTCGGCGAGTTCCTCCCCGCAATTGTTCGAACGTCGATCAGCAATAGCGAGCTATTTCCTCGCGCTGCTGTTAGGGCTGTATGTCTGTCATTATCTTTTGCCGGCAAAAGCTGTTCTGGCCCGGGATATTCGCGTTCGCCCAGTGTATGAGTACGACGCGGCAATGAACGTCTATGGACAAAGGTATTTCACCAAAGACGCCTGGCGATGGCCGCCCTTGCAGGTAAAAACGCTGGGAGCGCCCGCGGGAACCAACGTTGGGTTCATGGACGGCATTCCTCTGGCTGAGCTGGTGGTGAAGCTCTTCCGTCGCTTCTTGCCGCCTGACTTCCATTCCGTCTACCTCTGGCTGGCCCTTTGCTGGGTAGCTCAGCCGATGACAGCCGTATTTGCGTTGAGGAGCGCCGGCGAACGACGACTGCTACCCAATCTGGCGATTGCGATCATTGCGGTCAGCATGCCTACGCTGCTGTTCCGCTTCGTCCATTCGTCGCTTTGCAGCCATTTCGTCCTCCTGATTGCTCTCGGTCTCTACTTTCGGATCACGCGCCACGCCCGCCTCGGCACGGTGATCGGCGCCGATGCGCTGATGCTGGCCGCACTGCTGATCAATCCCTACATCATGGAGATGACGATCGCCGTCCTGGTGGCTGCACCCATCAGCCTGCTGGTACGGCGCGATCGGAGATGTATTCCGGTCGCGGCGGGGATCGGCGGAGGCGTCGTGGTCACCGCGATTGTGGCTCTGTTTCTCGGCTACGGTCATGCTGTTCCCATTGGCGGCTTCGGCATGTTCACCATGAACCTGTTGTCGCCCATCTATCCCGCCACGGCATTCGCCGGACAATTCGTCGACGCTACCGGCGGCCAGTACGAAGGCTTTCAATATCTGGGCGTAGGAGTGATTCTCACTCTGCTGGTCGCCGACTTCTGCCTCAATATGTCCGACCGGCTGGCGCTGCTGCGGCGTCATGCCGGGCTGGTCTTTTCTTGCGTTGTGCTGACCTGCCTTGCGCTGTCTACCAAGGTCTATGCCGGACATCGCTTAATTCTCGATCTTCCTACTCCGAGTTTTCTCCTGGAGCTGCGCAGCAGTGGCCGCCTCTTCTGGCCGGTTGCCTACGCGTTGGTCATTACCGGCATCGTGATTGTTTGCCGCAAGCTTCCGCCACGTTGGGCCTTTGTCACCGTGCTGGTCTTCGCCAGCCTGCAATACGTGGAATCCAATCCCATGCGCCAGGAGGTTCGGCGAGTCATCCGGACCAGGCGTGGATACACCGTCGATACGGTTCTCCTGCGATCGCTGCTGGCCACGCATTCCCAACTGAATGTCTGGCCGAAGTTTGGCTGCGGAGCTGACGTTACCATTCCGGCTTTCTCCGACTTGTACCTGCTGGCCTCGGAAGTAGCCATTCCCGTCAACATGTCGTACGTGGGCCGATTCACCAAATTGCCGGACTGTCATCTTCCAGAATTTCCTATTGCGGTTGGTCAAAACGAACTGTGGGTTTTCGTTCCGCAATGGAATCCCGGGATGGTAGTCGCAGTTGAGGATTGGAACAATATCTGCCGTCAGTCGGGAGTGCTTGTCCTTTGCGCACAGGACTTGCGTGGTCGCACCGACCTTCAGCTGCCCAACGTTCCGCTGCTGCCTCTCGGAACGAAGCTGTCAACTGCATCAGACGGTCCGGGCGACCAATGGTTGGCATCAGGCTGGTACAACCCGGAGCCTTGGGGGATCTGGAGCAAAGATTCCGTCGCAGATATTGCGGTCAGCCTTCCCGAAGCGGACAACAAGCCGCTGATCTTCACCGCTACCGCACAGGCGTTTGCTGCGCATCCGGCTACCAGCCAGCAAGTCACGGTTCTAGCTGATGGTCACCAGGTAGCCACCTGGGACGTGAAAGAAGACGCCCCCGCGGACTACACCGCGATCATTCCGCCGCGGTCGACGTCGGCCGAGTCGATCTTGCTCCAATTTCACATCGAACATCCTGCTAGTCCGACCGAGCAAGGCCGGGGAGCCGATGACCGCAAGCTGGGCTTTGGGCTGGTCGCATTCCGCTTCGACGAGCAAGAGATTCATCAGCCACGGTCTCAACGCGTCCGCGCTCAACGGTGACACTTAGTCATTGATCTGCCTTCTGGCCAGTCGTCGTTCTCGCTTGCCTTGATTGCCTGTGCTGCAGCAACATCGTAGACATGGTGCTGGATCTTGGCGATCTGCGAGTGCGCAACTGGCGCAGAGACGATCTCGACGCCCTGCTCCGTTACGCTAACAATTCCAAGATCGCCGACAATCTCCGCGATCAGTTTCCTTATCCCTATACTCGTCGGGACGGCATCGAGTACCTGAGCTACGTGCGATCCATGGATCCGCCGATGGCCTTTGCGATCGAGTTTGGCGGTGAAGCCGTCGGCGGCATCGGGTTCAAGCTCGGAATCGACATCGCACGCCTCAGCGCGGAGATGGGATATTGGCTCGGCGAGCCGCTCTGGGGGCGCGGACTGACAACCAGAGCCGTGACTGCGGCCTCCGAATGGGCTTTCGACAATTACAAAGTGGTCCGCATCTTCGCCACGGCCTTCTCCCGCAATGTGGCTTCCGTGCGCGTGCTCGAAAAATCGGGGTTTGAGCGCGAAGGAATTCTCCGGCGTAGCGCGATCAAGAAGGGTGTCATCCTCGACCAAATCCTATATGCCAAGGTGCGATGAGCCGCCCTCCTGCTAGCATTATCCCCGTGCCTCCGCTGCTGGACGTCCGCAACCTCAGCATAGAATTCGCCACCGCCCAGGGGATGCTGACCGCTGTCCGCGACGTCAGCTTCCACATCAATGCCGGCGAAGTACTGGGGTTGGTCGGCGAATCCGGCTCCGGCAAATCCGTTACAGCGCTTGCGATCCTGCGCCTGCTCCCGCCGCAGGCGCGCATTCACGGCAGTATCCGCTTCCGCGACGACGAGTTGCTCCAGATTCCGGAACCACAGATGCGCCACATCCGCGGGGCCGGCATCAGCATGATCTTTCAGGAGCCGATGACCGCGCTGAATCCGGTCATGCGCGTCGGCGACCAGATCGCGGAGGCAGTGCTCGCCCATGCCAGCGGCAACGGTCGCGTCTGTAAGTCCGACGCCTGGCGCCTGGCGGTCGACTCTCTGCGCACCGTTGCCATCGCCGACGCCGATCGCCGCGCGCGTGACTATCCGCATCAGCTCTCCGGCGGCCAGCGCCAGCGCGTGATGATTGCCATGGCCGTCGTCAACCGTCCGTCCTTGCTCATCGCTGACGAGCCGACCACTGCACTCGACGTCACCATTCAGGCGCAAGTGCTTGATCTGCTCGCCGAGTTGCGCGAAAAGTTCTCGCTGGCCATGCTCTTCATCTCGCACGACCTCGCGGTGGTCTCGCAAATCTCGCACCGCATTGGAGTGATGTACGCGGGAAGCGTGGTCGAGATGGGAATGGCGCGCGATGTTTTTCTTCAGCCGATGCATCCTTACACTCGCGGCCTGTTAAACTCAGTGCCAACCTTGCGCTCCGATCGCGCCAAGCCGCTTCAGACGATTGAGGGCTCCGTGCCGGCTGTGTCTGCACTGCCGCCGGGCTGCGCCTTCGAGCCTCGCTGCGCATCTCGCATCGCGAGCTGCGCCGACGCCTTGCCGCCACTGGTCGAAGTTTCTCCCGGGCACGTAACCCGTTGTCCGGTAACCGTGCAGGAGGTGCGCTGACTCGTGCGCCTGCTCCTGCTCAGCGACATTCACGCCAACATTGAAGCCCTGGAGGCCTGTCTCCACGCCGCGCCGTCGCACGATCAAGTCATCAATCTCGGGGATGTCGTCGGCTATAACGCTTCGCCCAACGAGGTCTGCGCACGCGTGCGGGCGCTGGGCAGTCCGGTCGTACGCGGGAATCACGACCGCGCCTGTTCGGGTCTGTCAGGCTTGGCGGAGTTCAATTTCGTGGCCGCAATTTCGGCGAAATGGACGCAGACGAACTTGGAGCCGGAGCATCGCGATTGGCTGCGGAACTTGCCCCAGGGCCCTCTTCGTCGCGACGATCTGCCCGGCATCGAGTTCGTTCACGGCTCGCCACGCGATGAAGACGAATATGTGCTGAACAGTTCCACTGCAGGCATCGATTTTCATCTGCCGGGTCACGCTGACATCATTTTCTTCGGCCACACCCATCTGCAAGGCGGATTCGCCTCCAAAGACGGCAAGACGCGTGCCATCACTCCTCTCTATCGCAGCAGCCAGGGAGTCGCTTATTCGAAATTCACCCTGGCTCCGGGCGAACGTTATCTCATCAATCCTGGATCCGTGGGGCAGCCGCGAGACAACGATTGGCGCGGCGCATTCGCGTTGTATGAGTCCGACGGTGACGGTCCCGGAAGCGTGACCTTCTATCGCGCGCCTTACGATGTCGAACTCGCACAACAGCGGATCCTCGCCGCCGAGCTTCCGGAGCGCCTGGCCACTCGGCTGGTGCTGGGGCGCTGAAATTCTTCCTGCTTCGCGGTGCATCGAATCTGTAGAGGTAAACTACAGAACATGCCCATCCGTCCCTTCCCGCAAAAGTCCTCACGCTATCGTTCCCAGGAATTCATTGGCGCACCCATCACCAGTCTGGATCAGGGATACCTGGTCAGCTTCATCGACGGCGGAGCGCGCGGCAACCCCGGTCCCGCCGGTTACGGAGTGGTGATCGAAGACGAACTTGGCCGTCCCGTGGCCGAACTCAGCGAGTTTCTCGGCCGGCAAACCAACAACTACGCCGAGTACTCCGGCCTGCTGGCTGCGCTGAACTACTCTCTGCGGCATGGCTTCAAAGCGCTGAAAGTCATTAGCGATTCGGAGCTGATGGTTAAGCAGATCAATGGCCAGTACAAAGTCAGCAGTCCCACATTGAAGGAATTGCATGACCGCGCCACAAAGCTGATCGATCAGCTCGACTACTTCGAGATCAAACACGTGCTGCGCGAAAAAAATCGTCAGGCCGACCGGCTGGCGAATCTGGCGATGGATCGCGGTATCGCGAAGAAAGCTCCTGCGGTCAGCGCCACCGATGTTGGCGGCGTTGCTTCGGTGGTGCCGGAGATCAATGGAGTGGTCCGCGACGGCGTCGTGCACTTCACCGGCATACCACTTCCCGAAGGCACGCTGGTAAAGGTGCGCACGGTGAAACCGTAGCGGACTTTCCTGACTAAGATTGTTGGGCAGGACTGATGTCTTAGAACACAGCGCTACGGCGTAGCGGTGGATGGCTCATCTTCCTCGGCGCGGATCAAACCGAATTTCTTCAGCTTATATCGCAGGGCATCGCGGCTGATATCGAGCAGCTTGGCAGCGTGCGTCTGGTTGCCGTTGGCCTGCGACATGGCAATCTCCACCAGTTCGCGCTCCACTTCCTCCAACGACGTTCCGCCCTCGGGAATCTCCAGTTTAGGCAGGCTGCGTCCGTCGGGTAATTGCTTTGCCGCCGCGCCACCATTGTGGCCGGACGAGATCTCGAATGCGGTCAGCGCCGAGTGCTGCTGTGCGACCGCGAACGGCAGATAATCGGGATTGAGCTCTGAGGCCTCTTCCAGAATCATCGCACGTTCAACGGCGTTTTTCAGTTCGCGCACATTGCCCGGCCAGTCGTACTTCAGCATCAGCTTGCGGGTCTCATCGGTGATGCCGGTGACATTCTTGCGGAACTTGCGGTTGTAGCGCGAGATGAAAAACTCCACCAGCGGCAGAATGTCTTCCTTGCGCTCGCGCAGCGTCGGCAGGAAGATGGAGATGATCGCCAGCCGGTAGTAGAGATCCTGGCGGAAGGTGTTTTCGCGCACCGCCCGTTCCAGGTCGCGATTGGACGCGGCGATCACGCGCACATCCACCTGCATGTCGCGCACACCGCCGACGCGGCGAATCACCTGGTCTTCCAGCACGCGCAGCAATTTCGCTTGCAGGAGCGGCGACAGCTCGCCGATTTCGTCAAGAAAGAGGGTTCCGCCGTCGGCCATCTCAAACAGGCCCTTCTTCATGGCCTTGGCGTCGGTGAAGGCGCCACGCTCATGGCCGAAGAGCTCAGCTTCCATCAGCGTTTCCGGAATGGCCGAGCAGTTGATGGCGACGAACGGTTTGTCCTGACGGCGGCTCTGGTAGTGAATGGCCTTGGCGATGAGATCCTTGCCGGTTCCGCTCTCGCCTTGCACCAGGATGGTTGTCGCCTCGCTGGTAGCGATCTTGTTGACGAAGCCCAGCAGCTCGGACATTTTCTGGGAGACACCGATCACATTGTGATAGCCGGTGCGGCGGCGCATCTCGCCGCGCAGCGATTCCACTTCCGAGCGCAGGCGCGTGGCTTCCAGCGCATTCTTGACGGCAACGGCAAGTTCGTCGAAGTCGAGCGGCTTGCCGACAAAATCGTAAGCTCCCAACTTCAACGCGGTCTTCACGTCCTCCAGCTGGGGATCAGCGGTGATCATGATGACGGCGCGCGCGTCGCCGGATTTCTTCAGCTGTTCGAGAATCTCAATTCCGCTGGAGTCCGGCAGGCGCACGTCGAGCAGCACGAGATCCGGAGACTCGTTGTGAGCCACGCGCAGCGCAGCCGAGCCGTTGTCAGCCTCTAGTACGTGATAACCCCACTCTTCACACTTCTGGCGCAGAGACCAACGAACGAGCTTCTCGTCGTCGACAATTAAGACTTTTTCCGAAGGCATTACTTCTGGCAATAGGTTACTACAGGATGACTTTCGAAACCCGCGACATCCCACTAACGGGGCATAGGGCGGGACAGGCTCGGCTTAGCAATGAAAATTTTCGTGTAAGGCGATTACGGACAACCAAACTGAGCTATTATCCCTCGCAATAGTGGGGTGGGGGTGCGGTGGTGCGGGCTCGAAGTTTTGGGCCGGCGCAAATCGTCCGGCAAACCAACGAACCTGCGGCTCAGCGACAACGCCGCCGTGATTCCAGGCTGGCGGCTATATCCGACGCGTGTGTCTTCGCGTCCTCGGCCCTTCTCAAGCTGCCCCGACGGCTCGCCGATAACTCATTTGTGCAGAGATCGGCGCTCACTATGGGCTTGTCGCTCGCCATGAGCGGCCTGACTCTCGCAGGTATCGGTGAGTGGGCTTCTGACCGGTTTGACAGCTCAAGCGCCGTCGACGGACGCGAAACCGGGTCCGCCGCCTCCTCCGGTTACGTTGCCCTTCCCGCGGCCGCGTCGCTGCCCAACTTGCCAGAAACCACGAACCACCTTCCCGCCGACGCTCCGGGCTACACTTTCCGTCGCAACGTCCCCGAAGTCCGGCTCCAGTTCACGGTCGCCGACGAGCGGGGCCAGGTCGTTCAGGACCTTTCCCCCAACGAGATCCGCATCTTTGACAATCTAGTGCCGGTGGAGCGCCTCAACGACTTCGAGCGAGCTCAGGACTTGCCACTGCGTCTGGGGCTCATTGTCGATACCAGCGACTCCGTCAAGCGCGTGCTGGCCGACGAGAAAGCTGCCGCCGCAAATTTTCTGGACCGCGTGATGCGGCCGCAAAGCGATGTGGCTTTCGTCATGGCGTTTGGTGGCGACATCAAGGTCTGGCAAAGCTCCACCGCGAATCGCAAGGATCTGATGGATGCCATTGGCCGCCTGAAGCAGCCAGGATGGGGCACGCGATTTTTTGACGCGCTGTATGCGGCCTGTTCGGGTGAGCTGCTGCCGGTTGCCGGCGAGAAGCTGGTGCATCGTGCGCTGGTCGTTCTCAGCGACGGCGATGACACCGACAGCATGCACAGCCTGCGGGACGTGGTTGCCATCGCAGAGCGCAGCGAAATTCAGGTTTACGCTTTGACCATCCGCACCAGCAATGTGGCTGGTCGTGGCGACCGCATACTGCAGCACCTGGCGGATACCACGGGTGGACGGTTGTACGTGGCCCAATCCAGCCGCGAGTTGGGAGCTGCTTTCGCGCAGATCGAACGTGACCTGCGCACCCAGTATTACGTGTCCTTCCGCCCGCAACAACTGACACCGGGATTTCATTCCCTGCGTCTGGAGATTCGCCCTTCGCAGAAGCTGGAAGTTCACGCCCGCCAAGGCTACTACGCGATGGCCCCGTGAGACCGCTTTTCGCTTCTCGCTCTTCGCTATTCGCTTAGCCCCCAACCGGTGTCATCCTGAGCGAGGACCTAGTCCGAGTCGAAGACCCGCATTCCCACCGCGGCCTCGCACGCACGTGCAAGTTGACGCATTACGGCTGGGGTTCTGGCGAAAAGCGAAGAGCGAAAGGCGAAGGGCGATCACGAACACGCAACCGGGAAAACCAACGTCCCCATCAGCTATACTCGTCCAGCGAAGGGGAAAGGGTGAGTTCCGTCGGCCTGCAACCGGATAAGCAAGTTCAGTCGCGTTCTGCTGGCCCGTCACCTTTGCCCGGCAACCGGACATACGCTCTGGGATTGCTGCTCATCCTGCTCACCGTTGCCCTGTACTACCCCGTCCGCAGGCATCCCTACGTCAATTACGACGACAACGTCTACGTGACCGACAACATCCACGTCCAGAGCGGCTTGACGTGGGATACAGTCGAGTGGTCAGTGGTTACGTTTGACGCCGGCAACTGGCACCCGCTCACCTGGCTTTCGCACGCCTTGGATGTGGAGATGTTCGACACCCATCCCGGCGGAGCTCACCAGACCAGTATGCTGCTGCACGGCCTGAACGCAGCGCTGTTGTTTTGGGTGCTCTTGGGCGCAACCGGTTATGCCGGACGCAGCTTCATGGTGGCGGCGCTCTTCGCGGTTCATCCCATCAATGTTGAGTCCGTGGCCTGGATCGCCGAGCGCAAGACCGTCCTCAGCATGTTGTTCTTCATCCTCGCGCTGGGGGCGTATCGCTGGTACGCCGAGAACCCGAAATTGTTCCGTTACGTGGTCGTCGCATTCCTCTTCGCTCTCGGTCTCACGGCCAAGCCGCAGATTATTACCTTCCCATTCGTGCTGCTGCTGTGGGATTACTGGCCACTGAGACGGCTCGCTCTTCGCCCTTCGGGTCTCGCTCATCGCCAGAATAGCTCAGGCGAATCCTCTGGCGAAAAGCGAAGAGCGAAAGGCGAAGAACGCCCTTCTGGCAAACAGCGAATAGCAATCCGCGAATGGCGATGGTTGCTCCTGGAGAAGGTTCCGCTCTTTGCCATCGCCGCCGCCAGTGCGGTGATAACCATGAAGGCGCAGCGTTCCAGTGGCGCAGTGCTTTCGCTGGGCGCTTCTCCGCTCTCGATGCGACTGTCGAACGCGCTGGTTTCTTACGTGCGCTACATCCTTGATGCTTTCTGGCCCAGCGACCTCGCACCGATGTATCCGCATCCGGGAAACTCGCTTCCGGCGTGGCAGGTCTATGGCTCGCTGCTGATCCTGCTGATCATCACCATGCTCGTGGTGCAGTACCGTCATCGCCGTTACCTGCTCGTCGGTTGGCTGTGGTTCCTCGGCACCATGATTCCCATGATCGGCTTGGTCCAGGTCGGCCGCCAGGCCATGGCCGACCGTTACGCCTACCTTCCATTCCTGGGCCTGTTCATCATGGTGTGCTGGGGAGCGGCGCAACTATTCGAAGAAAAGCGCCTGCCGGCGAAGCTGCTTCCAGTTGCGAGCGCGCTTATCATCGTGGCTCTGTGCGTCACAACCCGACGCCAGATCGGGTACTGGGCTGACAACGTGATTCTCTGGACCCGCACCATTCAGGTAACACCGCCGAATTATGTTGCCGAGGACAATCTCGGCGGCGCCTGGCTGGGACGCCATCGCCTGGATAACGCCATCGCGCATTTCCGGGCCGCCGCGGCCATCCATCCGGTCGATCCCATCAGCGCCTTCAACATTGGCTACTATGAGCATCAGCAGGGGAACCTGGCGGGTGCGATTGCGCAATACAAGAAGGCGATCATCCTCACCACCAGCCCGTCGCTAAAGGCCCAATCCTATGACAACATGGGGCGCGCCTATCGCGCGTTGGGCGAAGCCGATGAGGCGCGCGAGTGCTTCGATCAGGCGCAGAAGCTGCAAGCGCAATGAACTCGGCGGTCTCCAAACCCGACGTGCAGCTTCAGTCGCAGCCGGCGTTATCGCCACCTTCATCCCGGAAACAAAATCTCGCCTTTAGCCTGATCCTCGTCGTCATCACCGCGGCGTTGTATCTACGCGTCAATGGCCTCCCTTTCGTCAACTATGACGACACGCTTTACGTGACGCAGAACACAGTCGTGCAGGACGGCGTGACCTGGAACACCATTCGCTGGAGCTTCACCACCTATCGCGTCGGTACGTGGCATCCGTTGACATGGATGTCGCACGCGCTGGATTGCCAGCTATTCGATCTGGACCCCGCCGGCCCACATGATGTCAACCTGCTGCTGCACGTCTTCAATGTGGTGCTGCTGTTCTGGGTGCTGCAGCGAGCGACCGGCTTCAGCGGCCGCAGCTTCATGGTGGCGGCGCTCTTTGCGCTACATCCCATAAACGTCGAATCGGTCGTGTGGATCGCCGAGCGCAAGAACTCGCTCAGCCTGCTGTTCTTCCTGCTCGCGCTAGGCGCATACCGGTGGTATGTCGCCGATCGCAAACCCGGCCGATATATTGTGGTTGTGATTTTGTTCGCGCTCGGCCTGATGGCCAAGCCGCAGATCATTACTTTTCCTTTTGTGCTGCTCTTGTGGGATTACTGGCCGCTGCGAAGGCTTGCTTTTTGCTATTCGCCTTTCGCTCCTCGCCAGAATGGTGCAAATGAAATCTCTGGCGAAAAGCGAACAGCGAACGGCGAACAGCGACTCGCAACCCGCGATTGGCGATGGTTGCTCGTGGAGAAGCTTCCGCTCTTCGCCCTGTCGGGGATCAGCGCTTTCCTGACCCTGAGCGCGCAACGTGCTGACGGCAACAAAATCCCATATCCGTTCGGCCTGCGCTTCGAGTACGCAATCGTTTCCTACGTGCAATACATGGGCAAGGCGCTGTGGCCGGTGCGGCTGTCGCCCTTCTATCCGCATCCCGACTACGTTCCGGTGTGGCAGGTGATCGCTGCGTCACTGTTTCTGGCGCTGGTTACCGCGGTGACAGTTGCGCTTCGGCGTAGTCGTCCCTACTTGTTAGTCGGCTGGTTGTTTTTTCTGGGAACGCTGGTCCCGATGCTGGGCTTTGCCGGCGTCGGATATCAAGGTAAGCAGGGCATCGCCGATCGCTATGCCTATCTGCCATTCATCGGACTATTCATCATGATTTGTTGGGCGGTCGCCGACTGGGCTGAGCGGAAAGAGTTCCCGACAGTTGCGCTCCGCACCGTGAGTGTTGCGCTGCTGCTGGTGTTAGGAGTTCTCACCTACCGTCAGCTCGGCTATTGGCGCGACAATATCACGTTGTGGTCGCATGCGCTGGAAGTCACGGAGGGGAATTTTCTCGCCGAGAATAATCTGGGCAAGGCTCTGCTGGCTGATGGGCGAACGGAAGAAGGTATCGCGCACTTCTACAAGGCCGTTGCGATCTACCCCGAGGATCCGGTCGGCAATATGAACCTCGGTATCTACGAGCAGAAGCGGGGAAATTTCTTCGCCGCCATCGAACGATATCGCAAGACGGTCAGCCTGACGCGTGACCCGGAACTGAAGGCCGCAGCCTACAGCAACATGGCAGCTTGCTATAGTCAGCTCGGAGATCCCGGAGAAGCCGAGCGAAGCCAGCAGGAAGCCGCGAGGCTGCAGCGGTGAGCCGGGGTGAGCTGACGTCGGTTGATTCCAAGCCTGCACGACAGAGCACTTCCCGCCCGCTGGCCTCTCCACTGGCGCAGAAGATGCTGCTCGGCCTGGCCCTGGCTGTTGCCGTCCTCGCTGTTTACTACCCTGTCCATTGGCAGCCCTTCGCCAACTACGATGACGCCGACTACGTCACCGACAACTTCCATGTCAAAGCCGGCCTGACCTGGGCGACCGTCCAGTGGGCCATGACCACCCGCGCTGCGGCGAACTGGCATCCCGTGACCTGGATGTCGCACGCGCTTGACACGCAACTCTTCGGCTTGAATCCCGCCGGGCCGCACGATGTCAATGTCCTGTTTCACGTGGTTAATGCGCTCTTGCTCTTCTGGGTGCTGCAGCGCGCCACTGGGTTTACCGGCCGCAGCTGGATGGTCGCCGCACTCTTCGCTGTTCATCCTATTAACGTCGAGTCCGTCGTTTGGATCGCCGAGCGCAAGAATCTGCTCAGCATGTTCTTCTTGCTGCTGACGCTGGCCGCCTATGCTTGGTACGCCGAGCGTCCCCGCGGGAGCCGATACCTGGTGGTAGCGGCCCTATTCGCTTTAGGGCTGATGTCGAAACCGCAGGTGATCACGCTGCCGTTTGTCTTGCTGCTATGGGATTACTGGCCGCTGGGAAGAGTCGCCATTCGCTCTTCGCCTTTCGCTCTTCGCCGGACTAGCGCAGATGAAATCTCTGGCGAACAGCGAACAGCGAAAGGCGAAGAGCGATCTTTCCGATGGTTGGTCCTGGAAAAAGTCCCGCTGCTGGGCTTATGTATTGCGAGCGCCGTTATTACGTTGACCGCGCAATCTTCGGGCGGTGCGACCAGCAGTTACCGGTTCTTCCTGCGGCTGGAGAACGCGCTCGTCTCCTACGCGCAATATCTCGAGAAAGCGATCTGGCCCTGGCGACTGGCGCTCTTCTATCCGTATCCCGCCAAACCGTATCCGCTCTTCGACGTCGCCGGCGCACTGCTTGTGCTATTGGCAATCACCACTGGAGTCATCCTCGCCCGTCAACGCCGCTATCTCACGGTGGGATGGCTGTGGTTCCTGGGAACGCTGGTGCCGATGATCGGCGTCATCCAGGTCGGCACGCAAGCGATGGCCGACCGCTACGCATATCTGCCGTTCGTCGGGCTTTTCATCATGGTCTGCTGGCTGGTGGCCGACTTCGCGGCAGAGGCGCGCATTCCTCCGATGTTGCTACGCACCGCCTGCGCGCTTGTACTGCTGTTGCTGGCTGTCGTGGCTCATCGCCAGGTCGGATTCTGGAACGATCACGTCACTTTGTGGACACATGTTCTCGAGGTCACGCAAAACAATTGGCTGGCCGAGAACAATCTGGGAACTGCACTGCTCAAGCTGGGCCGGCCGGAAGAAGCCATTCCGCACTTCCGCGCCGCCGCGGCGCTCTATTCCGAAGATCCCAACACCATTCTGAATATCGGCACCTACGAACAGATGCACGGCAACATTTCCGCCGCAATCGCTGACTACAAGAAAGCGGCAGAGATGGCACGCAATCCCAGAACCAAGGGTCGTGCGTACAACAATCTCGGCTACGCCTACAAGGATGCAGGAGACCTCGCTAATGCCCGCGCCAGTCTGCAACTGGCCGTGCAGGCTGATCCGGAATTTGTCGGCGCGTGGATCAGCCTGGGCCTGATGTCGCAGAAGATGGGAGATCTGCCATCGGCGATCAGGGCTTATCAGCAGGCAGTGCAAATACATCCTTCAGACTTTGGCTACTTGCTGCTGGCATCGGCACTCGACCAAAGCGGCGACAGGGACCAGGCGAACCAGGCCCGCCAGAAGGCCGCGGCGCTGTCCGACAATATTGTGGGCGCACAGCACTATGCGGATAAGCTACTGAACCATTGACGCGATTGAAAACTTCCCAATCAGAAACGCCATCTCGCTACAAGCCCTTAACGGGACCGCTCGCGATTAGCCGGCAGGCATTTGTGAAGTACGTCACAGGTTTCCGAGACGTTGCTCGCATATAATCGCGCTCTCAGGGGGATTGATGAGTCCGGTGGGGTTGAGTCCTATGCCAGTGGCGGAGTCGCGCGCCGAGAAGAGCCGGCTTGCAGTGCTGAAGAAGTTTTTCGTGAGCCGCAAGCTGGCCTTGGGAATCAGCCTGGTTCTTCTGATCGCCACAATGGCGCTGTACTATCCCGTTATTCATGACCCTTTTGCCAACGTCGATGACATGGGCTACGTCTACGAGAACCTGCATGTGCAGGAGGGTTTAACCTGGCCGACGATCAAGTGGGCGATCACCACCTTCGACGATAACAACTGGCACCCGGTTACGTGGATCTCGCATGCGGTCGACTGCCAGATGTTCGGCATTGATCCCGCCGGCCATCACATCATGAATGCGCTGTGGCATTCGGTCGACGTGGTGGTGCTGTTCTGGGTCTTGCTGTTGGCGACAGGCTACATCGGCCGCAGCGCCATGGTTGCGGCGCTGTTTGCGTTCCATCCCATCAACGTTGAGGCGGTGGCGTGGATGGCCGAGCGCAAGACTCTGTTGAGCACGCTCTTCTTTCTGCTCGCCATCGGGGCCTATCGATGGTATGCGCGCCGGCCCGGTGTTTGGCGATACTCAGTACTGGCCGCGCTGTTCGCCTTAGGTCTGATGTCGAAGCCGCAGATCATCACCCTGCCATGTGTGCTGCTGCTTTGGGACTACTGGCCGCTGCAGCGGATGTTTGGTGACCGACTGGCTGACGGGAAGTGCGGACAGGACGCACCCTTTCCGCCCAAACAGCTCTTCTGGCTTATCAAAGAGAAGATTCCCCTCCTGGCTCTCTGCGCGGCCAGCGCCCTGGCGACGATGAAGGCCCAACGAGTAGGCCGGCCGCAGCATTGGCCTTACTCCACCTGGATCAGGGGCGGAAATGCCATCGTTGCTTACGTTCGCTATATCGGTAAAGCGCTCTGGCCGTCGAAGCTGGCGATCATGTACCTTCATCCCGGTGACTCTCTGCGGGTATGGCAGGTTGTGCTGGCCGGGTTACTGCTGCTGGCGATTACAGTATTGGTTCTAGTCGGCCGCCGCTACCGCTATCTCCCGGTGGGCTGGTTCTGGTTTCTGGGCACGCTGGTTCCAACCATCGGCTTCATACAGGTTGGCAGGCAGGCGCTGGCCGATCGCTACGCTTACCAGTCGTTCGTGGGGCTATTCATTCTGGTCTGCTGGGGAGTCGCCGATTGGGCGCGGAAACGCAATCTGCCCAAGGCGGCGTTGCCCAGCGTCAGCGTGGCCGTCTTGCTTGTGCTGGTTGTCTTGACGCATCAGCAGATCGGCTACTGGGCTGACAACCTGAGCCTGTGGGCGCACGCCGCCGCGGTCACCAAGGACAACTGGGTGGCCGAGGACATGGTCGCCGGCATTATGCTGAATCAGGGACATCACGACGAAGCCATGGCTCACTATTGGGCCGCTGCCGCTATCAATCCGACCGACGCCGGCAGTAATCTTGCCATTGCGCTTTACGAGCAAGCCAGCGGCAACTTGCCGGAAGCGATTCGCCGATACAAGGCCGCCCTGGTTGAGATGGCCGATCCGCTGGAACAGGCGAAGGCGTATCAGAACATGGCGATTGCCTATCGTGACGAGGGTGCAATTCAGCAATCGGTGGACGCTTACGCCAAGTCGAAAAAGCTGCGCGCGCTGGCTGCGCGCAACGCGCCTTAAAACGCGGGGCCCGGCAATCCGGATTCCTATTCACCTGAATTCAAACCGAGGCGCCACCGCCGGGCCCGGATCAGTTGCACAAATGCTTCATTCGCGCGAAAATGCCTCAGCTTAGACTCCGCGCCACTTGCAGTGTTTTCGCGCGGAAAGTGGGAAATCAGCTTCCATAAGAGGGCCTCATGATACCGCAGTTGCAGCGGGACACTCCGGTTTCGTCCCCGGAGTTGGAGCCGTACTGGTCACTGCCGACGCGAATCGCTTTTCGCTTCTTTTTCTGCTACTTCCTGCTCTACGTTTATCCCCGTTCGGTCGGCTCGCTGGGCGCGTTCGTCGAATACAAGAGCCCAATACGCGATATGTGGCACGCGGTGGTGCCGTGGGTTGGAACCCATATCTTTCACATTAATGCCGACTTTACCGAGGTCGCCAACGGCAGCGGCGATCAGATTTACGACTGGGTCCTGGTTTTTTGTGTCGCGGTCACTGCCATCATTGCAGCCGCTATCTGGTCATGGCTTGACCGCAAGCGCACGAATTACCAGGTTCTCTACCAGTGGCTACGCATCTTTGTGCGGATGGTGGTCGCGGTGGCCATGATTGTCTATGGGGCAGACAAACTGTATCGCATGCAGTTTGCCGCGCCCGCCTTATGGCGCTATGTCGACTCGTACGGCCGCACATCACCCATGGGGCTGCTGTGGGCATTCATGGGAATGTCGCATGGCTACAGCTTTATGGGCGGCGTAGGCGAGATGACAGGCGCGCTCTTGCTGCTGGTTCCCAGTCTCACCACCTTGGGCGCCCTGGTCACGCTGGGCATGATGAGCAACGTGCTCATGTTGAACCTGTTCTACGATGTGCCCAGAAAAATCTATTCCACGCATCTGATCCTGTTCTGCCTGTTCTTATTATTGCCTGACATACGGCGTCTGCTGGATTTCTTCATCTTCAACCGCAAGACCCAGCTCACGCCCCCGATTCCGGTGTTCAAGGACAAGCGGCTGAATTACGGTCTGCTGGGTATGCAGTTACTCATTGGAGTGATCGCTCTGACCGGATCTCTGCGTCAGGCCCACAAAGATCAGATCAAGAACGAAACCTACATGCAGGCGCCCTTGCGCGGCATTTGGGCAGTCACGGATTTCTCTATCGATAACAATCCACATCCGCCGTTACTCACCGACATGGATCGCTGGCAGCGGCTCATCCTGGATGCTCCAAAAGTAGCGGCGATTCAGGCCATGGACGGGTCGTATAAGGATTACTATCTCCAGCTTGATGCGGTGAATGGCTGGATGACGTTCTGGGACTCGTCCCATCCGACCTGGAACGCGCGATTCAAGTACGATGTTTCTAATCCGAACGTGATGACACTCGAGGGTCACTTTGGCGCGAATCATGTCTCAGCCAAGCTCGACCGCGTGGACATGTCGGATCCGGTGAAGTTTCTCTTGCTCAACCGCGGATTTCACTGGGTCACGGATTATCCGCATAATCGGTGAGTTTCGTGGGCTGGGCGAGAATCCGTTGAGCGAAAAACGTTCATGACACCGCAGCAGGAAACTCCCACCGTTTCGGCGCTCACCCTGCCGCGTTGGTCTCTGGCAACCCGCGTCGGATTTCGCTTCGCCTTCTCCTATTTTTTGCTGTGGCTCGCTCCGGGAGCGGTGGGAGCGCTCGGCCTGCAGGAGCGGGTTATCAGCACTCCTTTCCGCGCCCTCTGGGTTTCCCTGTGGCACCAGGTCGTCCCTTGGGTGGGAGCGAATCTCCTTCACCTGCAGGGCAGCTTTGCCGAAGTCGCCAACGGCAGCGGCGACGAGCTTTACGATTACGTCCTGATATTCTGCATTGCCATCCTGGCTGTCGTCGTTACCGTGATCTGGTCCGTGCTGGACCGCAAGCGCACCGAGTACCGGCAGCTCTACGCCTGGCTGCGGTTGTTCATGCGGATGACCGTGGGCGCCGCAATGATCGGCTATGGGCTGAAGAAGATCTTCTGGTCTCAGTTTCCCGAGCCACCCTTGGCCAGGCTAGTGGATACCTTCGGACAGACATCGCCGATGGGTTTGTTGTGGACTTTCATGGGCGAGTCCAGATTCTATAGCCTGGCGGGAGGAGTCGGCGAAACGGTGGGTGGCGTGCTGCTGTTCGTGCCGCGCTTCACGGCGCTGGGAGCGATTATCAGCTTTGGCATGATGTGCAACGTGCTGCTGCTGAACCTGGCGTACGACGTTCCGCGGAAGATCTATTCCATCCATCTCGTGCTCATCTGTCTTTTCCTGCTGCTTCCGGATTTTCAACGGCTGGCCAATGTGTTCATCTTCAACCGCCGCGCTGAGCCGGTAGAGGAGACACCGCTATTCCAGGACAGGCAGTTTAACTTTGCGGCGCTGATGCTGCAGTTTGCGTTCCTGATCATGGTTGTTTTTGTTACGGGGAAAGAGGCCTATCTGGATGCGGTGAAGGCCGCGACTCACCTGCCTGCGCCAATTCGTGGAATCTGGTCGGTGGAGGAATTTACCATCGATGGTGTGCCACATCCGGCAATGCTCACGGATACGGAGCGCTGGAATCGCGTGATCTTCGACAATGCCGATTTGCTCACGATTCAGCCAATGGACGGCTCGTTGCAACAGTACGATCTCAAGCTCGATCCGGGGTTGCGGAGCTTCAGCTTTACCAAGCCGGGATCGGAAACCGTGGATGGTGCATTCACCTTGACCCAGCCCCAGCGGGATCACATCACCCTGCAAGGGAAGTTCGCGGGCCGTTCCCTATCCGCCAATCTCCAGCGGGTCGATCTTTCCGATCCATCGCAGTTTTTGCTGATCAATCGCGGCTTTCATTGGGTCAACGACTCCATGCACAACCGTTGAGCCGCACTTCCCTTACTGGCCCGTTTTACTCTTCTGCCTTCTCCTCCTTCTCCTGTTCGGCCTGCAGGCTCAGCGCCTTGGCGTAACATTCATTCGCCTTCTCCAGATCTCCCATGTCACGATAAGCCACCGCCATGTTTCGGTAGATGTGTGCCTGATCTTTGAAATGGAGGTTATAGTCATGGAGTGCATGTTGATATCTTGAAACCGCTTCTGCCATGTGTCCCTGTTTCTGCTGGTCGTAGCCGACATACATGTTGCTGTACCCTTCGTCGGGACCGAGTACTGACGCCCGGTAGAAGTACGGCATCGCTTCATCCAGCTGGCCGCGCTGCGCCAGTTGTAGACCGATATTGACGTCTGCTACCCAATGGTTGGGAACGGTGGCTGCGCCATGCTGCCACAATGTGAGATTGTCCGCCCAATAGCCGATCTGACGATGAGCAACCATGACCAGGGCCAGTAAGACGACCGTGCTGGCACCGGCAAGCCAGGCTACCGAGATTCGACGCTTCGCCGCCCAGTCAGACGCTCCCCAGCAGACCATGATGAACAGGCCGATGTACGGCTGATAGCCGAAGCGGTCAGCCATTCCCTGCCGGCCCGCCTGAAGAATTCCGATCATCGGCACCAACATTCCCAGAAACCAGAACCAACCTACCGGCAGGTAGCGATAACGGCTCGCCATCAGCACCAGGGCAGTAATCGCGAGCAGGAATGCGAGTGCACTCAACACCTGCCAGGCCGTCAACCAAGCTCCCAGGTGGGGCAGCTCCGGAGCCATTCCGGCGGGCCAGAAGAACTTCTTGATATAGAGCCAATAGGAAAACACGGCATTTTTCAGGCGTGCCGACAACGGAGGCATCAAGCCTGGACGTGCCGAGGCTTGCGCAGAGACGGTGAACATCGCGTCGGCAATACAGAGAAAGAGAAGCGGAATTTTCTCCTTCACCAGCTGCCAGAAGGTTTGTTGGGGATAGAGCTGGAATGGCGGAGACGAACTGGGCGCATGCGGAAACATACGCTGCAGCGGCCAGTAATCCCACAACAGCAAGACAAAGGGCAACGTGATCACCTGAGGCTTGGCGAGTAAGCCCAAGAGAAACAGGAGCGCAACCGCGCTATAGCGCTTGTCGGTGGGATTGCGTGCGTACCACTGATAGGTTCCCAAAGCGAGGACGAAGAACAGGGTACAGAGTACGCTCCTGCGTTCCGCGATCCACGCCACCGCTTCTACGTTCATGGGGTGTACGGCAAATAGCGCGGCGACCATGAAACTGCGGCCGGTGTAGCCGGTAGCCCGCTTCAGCACCCAAAACAGCAGCACCGCATCGAGAGCATGAAAAAACACGTTCATGTCGTGATGCCCAGCGGGGTTCGCGCCGAACAACTGGTAGTCAAGGGCATGCGACAGCCAGCTCAAAGGAATCCAGTTGGCCATATTCAGCGCGGTAAACGACCAGCGGACGGTTTGCCAGTTCAGCCCATGGTGAATATGGGTGTTGTCAACCACATCGAGGTAATCATCGAGATTGAAATACCCATGATTGTGAACCGGCGCGTAGAGCCCGACCGTGATGAGCGCGAGAACGATGCTCAGCACGATGGTGCGGGTCCGAGAATCCGAGAAGAAAAAAGTGCTGGAAGAGCGAATCCCTATTTCAGGCCTTACACCGACAGAAGCCACAGCTTCACCCCATGAGTGCGAGGAGTATATCCGAACCTATTTCCATCCGGCAATTTGCGAAAGCAACTCGTGGCGCGCGTACAGTACGGAGGCCGTGGAAGAGGCAACGGCTAAGAGTTGCGAGCGAACGAAAGGCAAGAACAAAGCCGGAGCTCTGGGCTCCGGCTTCGAGAAATGACCTGGGGGAAGGGTCGGTTGAAATTAGAACAGCTTGCGGCGCAGGACGCCAGCCAGGCCAAGGATGCCAGAACCGAACAGCATGATGCTGCTGGGCTCAGGAACCGACGTACCGGTGCTGGTCGTGGTGCTGCTGGTGGTGGTGCTGGTGCTGCTGCCGAGAACCGTGAAGGCTTCCGAAGGAATCGAACCAACGGTGTTCTCCGAGGCCGAAGACGGGCCGGAGTTCTCGTCCCAGTAGATCGGGTCGCCGCTAGGAACGCTGGCATTCTGCAGGTTCAACCAGTAGGTGCCGGAATTGAGCGTCGGACCGTTGAACGTGGTGCTCTCGGTGCAGACGTTGAAACCGAACCCGTTGCCCGCGCAGGAGCCCTGCGTGAAGTTGACAGTCTGGTCGTAATAGCTGGTGCCGCCGTTTTCACCCGAGGTGATCGACAGTTCAGCCGAGGTCAGGGTGTCGCCAGGGAACAGCCACATTCCAAAGCTGCCGCCGGTGATCTGGGTGCCGCTGTTAGTGACGTTGAATGTGTCGCTAACAATGAAGCCGAAGTTAACGGTCCAGGCATCGGTGTTACCGTTGATAGCACCGTTGCTGTAGACTGTCTGCGCCACGGCTGGTACAACCGCCAGGCACAGAGCAAGCAGTGACAGCGAAGCGATACGCATTTTCAAGGATCGAACCCTCCTTTAGGTTCAATTCACGTACAGACCCAATTTGCCCCATAGCGAGAGAGGCTGTACGGTTAGGTGCAATCCTCATGCCACGATAACCCCAATGAATCCGCTATTTTTGGAGCTTTGCCTGTGCAGGTGTTTGCGACATTGTTCTAGGCAATTTCCCTCCCGATTTGAAATGACCTTTAAAACTATGGTGCTGTTTTTACGATACCTAAGTGACTTAAATTCCCATCGCGGGAGATCTCGCCGGAACCGAGCTGTCCTGACCCGATCCGGCCAAGCGGCGCAGGGTCATCGCCGGTTTCGCCGCTCCACCGGAGAGCTGTTTCGTAAGCATAAGATTTATTGAGACTTACGTTGTGGTTACTCGGTCGGAGAGCGCCCGATTGCCTGCCGGATTGCTTGCGCGATGGCATCAGTATGTCGGCGCATCTCGGCCTGGGACTCTGCCTCGATCATCACCCGGGCAAGCTTCTCGGTGCCGGAATAACGCACTATGACACGCCCGTTGCCCCCGAGTGCACTCTCTGCGCGACGAATCGTCTCCATAACTTCCGGGAGCCCTTCAAGTGGGACCTTTTCAGTGACTTGGACGTTCTTGATCTCCTGCGGAAAGACCTTCATGTCGGCGACAAGCTCGGCAAGCGGCTTGCCCGTCCGGGCCATGACTTCAAGGACCCGCAACGCCGTGAGAATGCCATCCCCCGTGGTGGTATCGATGTCGCGGAACAGGATGTGGCCCGATTGCTCGCCGCCCAGAGTCGCCCCCGTCTGAAGCATCTGCTGCAGAACATACTTGTCGCCCACCGGAGCCCGTAGCATGCTGATTCCGCTTCGCTTAAGTGCGGCTTCAAGTCCCATATTTGACATCGTTGTGGCTACCACCATGTCGTTGTGCAGCCGGACGTGGGATTTCATATCCCGCGCGGCCAACAGCAGGACGGCGTCGCCGTTGGCGACTCGACCGGATGCGTCGGAGAACATTGCGCGATCCGCATCGCCGTCGAAGGTGATCCCGAGATCGTACCCCCCTGGACAAGCGGCCATCGCCTCGGCTACCTGTTCAGGATAAAGTGCCCCGCAGCCGGCGTTGATGTTCCGGCCTGTGGGCTCGGTGTGCAGGAAGTCGGCAGCAATTCCACACTCGCTAAAGACCAGGGGAGCGATAGTCGTCGCCGCGCCGTTCGCGCAATCGACCAGGACGCGAAACCTACTGAAGTCGGTGTCGGCGACGAAATCCGCCAGCCAGTGCGCGTACTGTTCCCGAAGCTGGCTCTCCCCCGGCAACATCCCGCAGCCCGGAACCGTGTTGTGGGGGACCGCGGCGGCCAATTGTTCGATGTGCGCGAAGATATCGGCCTCGATTTCGTGCTCCAGCTCATCCGAGAGCTTGTACCCATCAGCCCCAAAGACCTTGATGCCATTGTCTTGCCAGGGATTGTGCGACGCCGAGATTACGATTCCAGCCGCGAATCCGTTGGTTCGGGTCAGATACGCAATGCCGGGGGTAGTAATGACTCCCGCACTTGTGACCTTGACGTGTGCCGATTCCAAACCCGTCCCCAGGGCGGCACTGATCCAGGCACTCGATTCGCGCGTATCCTGACCGATCACGACACGGGCTGATTTGTCGCGGGCTACCAACCGCTGCCCAAGGGCGCGGCCGATTGCGAAAACGCTTTTCTGGTCGAGCGGATACTCGCCCGCGACGCCCCGAATTCCATCTGTCCCGAATAATTGTCGCAATCGCCCCTCGCCACCCTGAATGAGCTCGTCTCCACGAATGCCGCAATAGATTGTTGGTCGGCCTTAAGGTTCGCCTGCTCTAGCCGACGTTCTCTCCGTGCTGACCGTGACGTGAATCGGTCCCGGTGTTTGCACCCGAACCAGAGGGTCGGTCACGTAAGCATGGGTCGTAAAGGTAGCCTTGCCAACCACGCCGGTGGCGTCAACCGGATCGGTCATCGCCGCCTGGATAGCCTGCACCCGCCTCTCCGGTCCCACGATCGTAATCGATGCCGGATCGGCAACCACCTCTGTTATGCCATATCCGCTCAGCAAAGTGCCAGTCACGCGCGGCTGTACCGGGACTGACCGGCTCAGGCTCCGGTCAAAGCTCACATGGAACTGTGCTGGAACCACCTGAACCACCCTCACATTCCTTGGAACGTGGATATCCACCGGTGAAAGTTCGATCGTGCGCTCGCCCGGAGTTGCCCCTTGCAGATCAAGAATCGCGTGCACTTCAGAAGGACGCAAATCCTGCAGCAGACGTTCCGGGCCGCGCAGGGTAACGCGCGCCTGAAACGGGTAATCAGAATTGATCTCGAGATTCGCGGGCGCGTTCTGGAATTCCAGCGGCACGGTCATGGGAAGGTCGATGGGTTGATCGCGGCCCACGGCCCACCACAGCATGATCGCAATAGCCAGCGAGAGCAGCTTGAAGGGAAGGTTCTTCAGAATGTATCTGCGAAAGAAATTGCCGACTGACAGGGCCATGGCTAGCGTTCTGCTCCGTCGGCAAGGTCTTTTTCGCGGCTGAGGGGTTCGACCTCGCGTTCATCGGTTGCCAGTTCGCGGTCGCTCATGGTCGGCAATGCCGCGGTCGGCACGTAGCGGCGCAGAAGTTCGCTGAGACGCTCCCGCAAATACTCCACTGTGATGTCGCGCTCGATGGCGCCTCCCGCCGCAATACTGATGGCGCCGTTCTCCTCCGAAACCACGACCGAGATCGCGTCGGTCTCTTCGGTTATGCCGATAGCAGCGCGATGGCGCGTGCCAAACTGCGTCGACAGGACCGGGTTCATCGATAGCGGCAGGAAGCAGGCCGCTGCGGCGATGCGATTCTTCTGAATGATGACCGCTCCGTCGTGCAGCGGCGCACTGGGACGGAAGATCGTAATCAGCAGATCGTAAGAGAGGTTGGCATCCAGCGGCACGCCGCTCTCGATGAAGGTTCGCAACCCAATCTCGCGCTCAATCACGATGAGCGCTCCGGTGGCGGTCTGCGAAAAGTGTTCGGCAGCCAGCACAATATCTTCGTAGCTGTCCGTGGCGTGGAACATGCCCCCGCGCTTGGCGGATAGACGGCGGCCCAGACGCGCCAGGGCATGACGAATCTCCGCTCCGAAAACGACGATAAGGGCGAACACCGCGTACGGGAAGAGCGTGGTGATGAGCCAGTCGACGGTGCGAAGCTGTTCAATGTGAGCGAGCCAGAACGCGCCCACCAGCAAAATCACCGCAGCCAGCATGGGGATGGCGCGCGTGCCCTTGATCAGCTTGAGGAACTCGTAGATCAGGAAGGCCACAACCAGGATGTCGATGATAGAGATCACCGAGAGCTGCGGAATGTGGCCAAAATTCTGTAGCATCCTGATTCCTTGGCGAGAGCAAATGACGCGGTCCCTGCATACATTCTAAATGCACTGGATGGTGACGCCGGGTAGTTAATCGTGGATCGTGAATCGCGGATGTTACCTTGCTCAGAGTCGATTCAGGTCCGAACTATTGGCCATTCACTATTCGCCAGCAACGATTCACGATTCACGATTGCCTTCCTTAACCTGCTCGACCTGGGCCGCGAACTCGCCTTGCCCGACGAGGGTGCGAACGTGGTCGCCCGCCTTGAGCTGCGTAGCTTGTTTGACTAGCCGGCCGTCGGCATCAAACACGAGCGCGTAGCCGCGGGCGAGAATGGCTTTCGGCGAAAGCGCCCCCAGACTGCTATGTACCCGCTCCCAACGCGATCGCCGGCGCAGCAGGATGGTCTCTGGCGCGCCTCTTAGTGCGGCGTTCAGCCGCTCCAGTTCATTGCTGCGCGTGGTGAGCAGGCGCAACATGGCGGAGTTCAGTTCGGTGGCACGCGATTCCAGTTGACGGCGCATCACTGCGGTACGCACCCGCAGATCGTGACGGCGGAGATGAGCTTCGAGCGCGTCAATTCGGCGGGCGTGGCGCTTCAGAATGCCCGCTTGTGATTGCGCCAGCCGAAAGACCAGATCGTCCACGCGCTGCTGGCGTCGCGCAATCGAGTCCTGCATGCGCGCGAACACCGCGTTCTGTACGAGATTGGAAAGCTCGTTGTTCGCCCGCAAGAGCTTGTAGTTCACCGCTTGCGCCAGACGTTTCCGAAAAGCCAGCAGCTTCTCCGACAGCTCCTGCTTAGAGCGGATGACGAGCTCAGCCGCGGCTGATGGCGTTGGCGCGCGCAGATCGGCGACGAAGTCGCAGATGGTGAAGTCGGTTTCATGACCAACCGCCGAGATGACCGGAATCTCGGAAGCGGCGATGATGCGTGCCAGACCTTCATCGTTGAAGGCGAAAAGATCTTCGAAGGACCCGCCGCCGCGAGCCACGATGATGACGTCGACATGACCGTGCCGATTGAAGTAGCGGATGCCCCCGCTCACTTCGGAGGCGGCAACGTCGCCCTGCACCTGGGCCGGATAGATGAGCACGCCGACGGATTCATGACGCCGGCGAAGGATGTTCAGGATATCCTGCACAGCAGCACCGCGCGCTGATGTCACCAGGCCGATGCGCCGTGGCAGTGCGGGAATTGGCTTCTTGCGTGCCGGATCGAATAGCCCTTCGCCAGCCAGTTTGTTCTTCAACTGCTCAAAGGCAATCTGCAGCGCACCTGCACCCTTGGGCTCGAGATGCTCAGCCTGGAACTGCAGATCACCGCGCTCGTCATAGACGGTGACGCGGCCGCGCGCAATGACTTGCAGCCCGTTCTCGGGACGAAAACGCAACAGCCGAGCCTGCGTGCGCCACATGATGGCGCGCAGCTGCGCCGTGCCATCCTTCAGCGTGAAGTACAAATGACCCGATTCGGCTGGCCGGTAGTTGGAGATTTCTCCTTCGACATACACGTCCGTGAAGGTGCGCTCCAGCTGGGTTCTCGCGGCGGCAACCAGCTCGCGCACCGCATAGACCTTGCGCGGCGGTGCCTGAAAAATCAGCCCGAGCTGCTCCGTTCCGGCCATGTGGGAAGTGTATCAAGGCAGCTGTCAGCTATCAGCTGTCGGCTTTCAGCCAGAAGTCAGAAGTCAGAAGTCAGAAGTTTTCGAAGAACGTCGACGCTGCCAAAAGTATGGATTGAGTGCGCTCAAGCTGATAGCTGATGGCTGACAGCTCTACCTCATCCGATTCACGAAATACAACACCAGCGACAGAATGATGCTGAGGATGATGGAGGTCATCAGGGGAAAGTAAAACGTGGTGTGTTTGCTGCGATAGACGATATCGCCAGGCAGGCGGCCGATGGGCAGATTAATCTTGCCGGCGAGAATCAAGATCAGCCCAACAACGAGCAGCAGTCCGCCAATGAACGCGAGCATGCGGCCGAGATCGCCCATGGCTCTAGACTAATACACGTACAGAGAGTTGGCTGTTGCCGTGGTCGACCGCCGCAGTGTCACTGCCGATCCGCCAGATAGGCGTCAATCTTGGGCAGCACTCCTCGCAGCAGCGCCAACAATCTCCCGCGAACGCCCTGACCGGTCTCAACAACTTCTTCCTCTGTGATCTTGTCGCCGGTGATGCCGGCGGCCATATTCGAGACGCAGGAGATCGCCAGCACCTCAAGGCCCATGTGCCTCGCGACAATGACTTCGGGAACCGTGGACATGCCAACCAGATCGGCGCCAATCGTGCGAAGGAAACGGATCTCAGCCGGAGTTTCAAAGCTCGGACCGGTCACCGCAGCATAGACACCTTCCGACAGCTTCTCACCTAGCCGCTCGGATTCTGCCGTCACCAGCCGGCGAAACCGCGCGTTGTACGCATCGGTCATGTCAGGATGACGCACTCCGATGCGATCGTCGTTCGGTCCGATCAGCGGATTCTGTCCCAGAAGATTGATGTGATCGCACAGCAATACCAGCGCGCCCTTGCGGTATTCCGGATTGATGCCTCCCGCTGCATTGGTCAGCACGAGCGCGCGCGCTCCCATCCGCCCCAGCACCTGCACGGGAAAGGTGACTCCCTTGGCCGAGTAGCCTTCGTAGAGATGCGGACGGCCCTGCATCACCGCGAGCGGAATGTCGTCGAGTTTGCCGATCACCAGCCTGCCGGCGTGGCCGATTGCTGTAGCTCTGGGAAAATTTGGAATGGAATCGTACGGAATGATTGCGGCGTCTCGCAGTTCATCAGCGAAACTACCCAATCCGGAGCCGAGGACCACGCCAATCCGCGGCCTCAGCCCGGTTCGCGCGAGGACAAACTGGGCAGATCCCTCGGCGCACGCAAAATCGCCGCCAGAAACATCGGTAAGTATGAATCGTTCGTTCCGGTCGCTGGAGGTCATTGCCGCTCATGAAGGTTAGGAAAAAATAACAAGGTATTTTACTTCCCGATCTCTTCCAGATACTTCTCTACTTCCAGCGCCGCCATACATCCCGTACCCGCAGCGGTCACGGCTTGACGGTAACGCCGGTCGGCCACGTCGCCGCTTACGAAGACTCCCGGCACGCGCGAGCAGACGTGTTCCGACGCTATCAGATACCCATCCCCATCGCGAGCCAACTGATCGCCCACGAACTGAGCGTTGGGCGTGTGGCCGATGCCGAGGAACATAGCGCTGCTCGGCAGGTCCCACTGCTCGCCCGTCTTCAGGTTGCGCAGGCGCAGTCCGGTCACTTCTTTCTTGGCGGCATCGAGCACATCGTCGACCACGGTGTCGGTCAGGAACTCGATCTTCTCATTCTTACGCGCGCGATCCAGCATGATCTTGGAGGCGCGGAATTCGTCGCGCCGGTGGATGAGCGTGACCTTCGAGGCGAAGCGCGTCAGGAACAGCGCTTCCTCCATTGCTGAGTCACCGCCGCCGATGACCGCGATCTCTTTGCCGGAGAAGAAAAACCCATCGCAGGTAGCACACGACGAAACGCCGTGACCGATAAGCGCCTGTTCGTTGGGCAACCCCAGCCATCGTGCCGAAGCTCCGCTGGCGATGATCAAGGTGCGAGTGAGCAGAGTCTCCCGACCAAGGTTGACTTCGAGTGGCTTCTTGCTGCCATCCGGCGCCTTGCGGCTGAGATCAAGGCTGACCACGTGACCAGGCATAAACTCGGCTCCGAAACGCCCAGCCTGCATCCGCATGTTGTCAATCAGCTCGGGACCCTGGATGCCCTCGGGGAAACCAGGGAAGTTCTCGACCAGCGTGGTGATGGCAAGCTGGCCGCCGGGTTCGTGGCCATCGATAACCAAGGGAGAGAGATTGGCGCGAGCGGCATAGATCGCTGCCGTCAGCCCGGAACACCCTGAACCAATAATGATGACGTTGCGAATATTGTCTGGCATAGAAATCGGTTTGATTCTGTTCCGCGCCGGAAGATGCAATGGCCCGGGTTCCTCCGGATTCTAGCAAAGAGTCGTGAGACGTCAGTCCATCGCCTGTTGCCGTCGGTTCTGAATATTGACCGCGCGACTTCAACGCTGATGCGGTTATCATGTTGGTAGCGCTGCGAGACCCCCATCGAGGCACGGTTGCGCGGCTAGCCTGCGTCCTAGCTGATAGCTGAAAGCCGACGGCCGACAGGCTTCTTTTATGCCAATCCAGCTGCCCACATCCAGTGACGTGAAGACCTTTACCCGACGGGTCTTGCACCCCAAGTCGAAGCTGGGAAAGACCACGCTTTGGTTTGGTTACCTGGCCGTAGCTCTGGAGCTCCTGCGGGCCATCGTTCGTCCAGCATCTGGCTCCATGCTGAGCGGCTGGGCGGGCTTCATCAGCTTCGTCTTTATCGTCTTCGCCTGTCTCCTGGGCATTCGCTGGCTGCGGCAAGTACTGATGTGGCGGCTGCGAAACCGGCTGATCGTCACCTACGTCTTCATCGGCGTGATTCCTGTCCTTTTGCTGGTCACGATGGCGCTGCTGGGCGGATTTCTCTTTGCCGGGCAGTTCGCAACTTACGTGGTCATGTCCGATCTGCAATCCGAACTGCAGCACCTGGAAGCCACCAATCGATCGCTCGCAACCCAGTTTCGAACACTGGCCAGGGACGGGAAATTGAATGAGCAACTGGCGGGCGAGATTGCCAGCGCTTCGGATGAGCATTTTCGCCATCGTTCCGTCAGCGTTTGGGACAACGAGAAGGGGTTCGTGCTGGGTGAACCAGGCCGGGTCCCGGCACAGCCGATCACGACGTCCCCCGCGCTCAAGGGAGATTTTGCCGGATTCGTGCTGGAGAACAATCGCCTGCAAATGCGTGCCGTCAGAAGCGTCGACAACGGCGCGAATCATTTGACGGTGATTTCGAATCTGCCGATTACCGCCGATCTGCTTCGCCACGCTGCTTCAGAACTGGGCAAGGTGAGTATCTTCCTCCCCGAGGAAGCAACGACTCCAGCTCCTTCCGCTTCCACCAGTAATCCTTCCGGCCAAACGGAATCTGCCGGGAAAAAGATCATTATTGACGACGGCCGCTACCGGACTACTTACAAAACATCAGTGAACGTCGCTGGGGTCGACGCTGGCAGTGTTCCCCCGCCGGTGAACGCGCTGGACGTGAACTTTCCCTTCGGCACTCGCATCGACCTCATTAACTGGCAGACGGGGAAGCCTCTGCCGGGCCTCCTTGGGGTGGACACTCGCCCCTCGATGATCTACGCAACCCTGTTCAGTACGCTCGGGGACTGGGCTAGTGGGGTGCGTTACATTCTCATCGGAATCGTGATCGCGTTCGGCGTGATTGAACTGATCGCGCTATTTATCGGCGTGCGCCTGACGCGCAGCATGACGAAGTCGGTAGCTGAGTTGTACAAGGGAACCGAGCACATCAATCGCGGCCAGCTCCAGCATCGCATTCAGATTCGTACCAGCGACCAGATGGCTGCATTGGAGCAGTCGTTCAACTCCATGACGCAGTCGCTGGCCAACCTGATCGCGGAGCAAAAAGAGAAGCAGCGGATGGAAAGCGAACTGGCCATCGCGCATGAGGTGCAGGATCTGCTCTATCCTGAGGACCTGAGCGGCTTACCGTCGCTGGAGGTATATGGCGTCTGTCAACCTGCGCGGACCGTGAGCGGCGACTATTACGATTTCATTCCGTTGAGCGATGACCGTCTGGTATTGGCTGTTGGCGATATCAGCGGCAAGGGCATCTCCGCGGCGCTCCTGATGGCCACCGTGCACGCGTTTGTTCGCGCTTACTCGTTGGAGCCGGAACTCACCGTGGCCTCGGTTGCCGTGGGCGCCGGAGTGTCCGAGAGAGAGATGCTGGCGCTCAGCAGCGGCAATGGTAACTCCGTGGCCGGGTTATCGCCTGCGGTGCTGATGTCGACGCTAAATTATCAGCTCTTCCGCAGCACGCCTCCGGAAAAATACGCCACGATGTTTCTGGGTTGTTACGATTCGCCTTCACGCTTACTGACCTATTCCAACGCGGGCCACCTGCCTCCACTCCTGCTCGGCGGCAACGGAGACGTCCGAAGGCTTGAGACGTCCGGCACGGTCGTCGGTTTGTTCGACGGCATGACGTATGGCGAAAGCACCGTGGACATGAAAGCGGGTGATATCTTCGTGGCCTACAGTGACGGCATCACCGAGCCAGAGAACGAATTTGGCGAATTCGGCGAAGAGCGCCTTATCGAATTGATCCTGCAGCATCGCGACCAATCGCTGGCACGCATCAGTGAGGTGGTGACCGGGGCAGTCGCCGATTGGATCGCCGGTGGCGAACAACCGGACGACGTAACTCTGGTGCTGGCGCGGGCGCGGTGAAGACGAGCAATCCTGCTGCTACATTTACTGTTATGCCCGGAGCCAGCGAGGCTGCGATCGGCGACCCGCAGAGGACGCGCACCCAAATCTCTCCACGACAAGCCGCGCTTCTTCTATTGCTCACGATTGCCGGGACCTGGCTGCGCTTGTCGCATTTGGGAAGTAAGAGTCTCTGGATCGATGAAGGCGCCACCGTTGCACTGGCGCGCGCTTCCTGGCAACACTTCGCCTGGGTGTGGTGGCATGGCGAAGCCAGCCTGCAGACCATCTACTTCCTGCTGATGCGCGGCTGGGTTCACCTGGGCAATAGCGAAACCTGGCTGCGCCTGCCTTCGGCGTTGTTCGGAATCGCAGCTATACCGTTGTTGTATTTCGTCGCTCGAAAATTCATGAGCGTTGAGCCGGCATTGGCAGCGACCGCGCTTCTTGCATTCAGTCCCACTCACGTCTATTACTCGCAGGAAGCTCGCGGCTACACGCTGGCAATTCTGCTGGTGTTGCTATCGACCTACTTTTTTGTGCGAGCGGTGGAACAATGCCAGCGCAGGGATTGGACCTGGTGGATGGTAATCAGCACGCTCGCCTTTTATTGCCACGATTTCACCGCCCTGGTGCTGGTGGCGCAGGCGTGCTCGCTGCTGTTCAAGGCTGGGCCCAAGCGCTGGCGTCCATCGCTGATTCGTGGCCTCGTGATTTTGGTGCTCGCCCTTCCCGGTCTGACCTATGTCTTTCGCGCGTCGCCGGAGAATTTGCATTTCATCTGGATGCCGCAGCCAAATGCGAGAGAGTTCTGGCACCTGGCGGGATTCTTCGGCGGAAACGGCGTCAAGGTTATCGTCGCGGGAATTCTGTGGGTCGGTGGCCTCGCGGCGATCTGGCGTAGCCGCAGATCTGGCGGCGATCGCGATGCTTTCTGGCGGGGAATGCTTATCTTGCTGTGGGCGCTGCTGCCGGTGGTGATTCTCGCGCTAATCTCGGAGTGGCAGTCTTTGTTTCTCCAGCGCTATGTGATTTTTTCATTGCCAGCCATGACCCTGCTTGCAGCTCTCGGCATGGAGTCCTTACAGAAGTGGAAAATCGGCCTGATCTTGGTAGTCTTACTCTGTGGGATGTCGGTTCCCGCGATTGTTGGCGACTACCACAGGCCGCGCGAGGACTGGCGCGCCGCGAGCAATACGATCCTCGCTGGAGCCGCTCCCGGCGACGCTGTTGTCTTCTTTCCCTTCTATAGCCGCATCATGCTCGACTATTATCGTGATCGATCCGGCGCCAGCACACCGCTGCATGTCTTCGCGCCGCAATACTACGCGGGCGGCGAAGACGCACGAGATCTTCTAAAGGCGTTGGATGCCGAGCCGAGTCAATTCCGCCATGTTTGGGTGGCTGTGGCCGATGAGCGCACGACGATCGACAACTTCGAATATGGTCCTGCTGTAACGAACAAATTGCAGTCGATTTACGGCGAGCCCGCGGTACAGAAGTTTGCGGATGTCGAGGTGCTGGAATATGGGCGCTAGCGAATTACGCTAGCTGGCATTGAAACAAGTTACATCCCCACGGCGCCAGCTCGACATACAGTCCTGACGACTGCGTTGCACTGACATCGCGATCGTAGACAGCGCCGGACAACAGGTCAGTCAAGCGCCACGTCTTGCCCGTTCCTTCTTGCCACGGAATCTTCACCTGGCCTTGAGACTTGATATCACTCAGATTCACAACAATCAGATAACGGTCGTCGCTGTCCGTCCAGCTCCATGCCACCAGATTGAGAAAGCTCGCATTGTCCGGCCAGCCGCTGCGCTCGCAGAGTTGCCAATTCCCTGCACGAAAAACCGGATGGTCGATCGCTTTCAGAAGCTTTCCGTAAAAGGCGTCCAACCCCTCATCGATTGGCTCAATCGGTCGTCGCCCGAGAAATACCGGCAGGCGCACCTTGCGTCCTTCGAACTGGCCTTCATGAAACATGCGGGCACCGGGAAGCGTAGAAGTGACAACCGCCGCGGCCTTCTCCTTCGCGCCTGCAAAAGCGCTCGCAGCGCGAGGTTCGTCGTGGTTTTCAAGGAAGCGCAGAAGCTTGCCCTGATAGGCCAGATCAGCGCAAAGATGCAGACGCACGGCCTCGGCGCTGTCGTGCTCCAGGCGATCATAGAGCCGCTTGTCGTAGCAGAAATCAAAGCCGTGGTGCTGCAGCTCCGACTCGAGATCCCAGTAGGCCTCCGCAATGAACAGGAAATCTTGATGTGCTTTCTTGACTGCGGGAATAACCGCGTCCCAGTATTCCCCGGCTGGGCGATCCCCGGCTCGCTTCCCCCAAGTGCGCTCAAAGACCGCATTCAGTAAGAGCATCGCCATATCGCAGCGGATTCCGTCGCACTGCGCCGCAATGTTCGAGATCGTGTCAATCCCGGCTTGGCGGAGACCGGGCTGGAAGGCGTTCAACTGCACCACATCTGGCCACGCGGGAAAGTAGGGATCACGGCCGCAAGCAAGAAATCTGCCTTGTACCTCAATGTAGGACTTCGGGTCACTCCTGGCCTCATCCGGGCTGACCTGGATGAAGTATTCGGGATGTACAGTAACCCAGAAATGATCGGGTGCCACGTGGTTGGGTACAAAATCCAGCACCAGCTTCAAACCGCGGCTGGCCAGCTGTTTTCGCGCGGTTGCAAGACCCTGTTTGCCGCCCAAATGCTCGCCAACTTTGTAGGCGCGAACGCAATACGGAGATCCCACATTGTCAGACATCTGGAAATCCGGCAAGGCTCGCCGGAAGTCCTCCAGCAGGGAAGGATTCTGGTTGGCGATCGCAATACCGGCAGGACTACGTTCCCACACGCCCATGAACCACACCGCATCAAAACCATACGACGCCAGCGCATCCCATTCGGCATCCGGCACGGAAGTCAAGTCGATCGCCTGGCCGTACTTCTGTCCGAGCTCCGCAAGCCAGACCCAGGTGTTGATCTCATACAATGTGGGATAGCGTGGCCAAAGAGCCATGATTATCAGCCTCCCTAAGCCAAGGATAACCTACTTGCCGCCGCGCGGCGCCACTTCCTGGCCATGCATGGCGAACGCATCCAGCGCGTCGTGCAAGCGAGGAAAAAGCAGGTTGGGACCAACAACTTCCGTTATATGGTGCCGATCGAAGTCAGCTTTGAGAAATGGCGGCACGCGCGCGAACGCCAATACGACTCCGTCGTCCGCCAACACTTTTTGCAGCCTTAGCAGCACCCGTGCCGCCGTGTAGTCCACGTTGCTGATCGCCTCAGCATCCACCACCACCCAGCGCACGGATGACGGCGGCGCACCAACGATGGTGCTAATCTCTTCCGCAAAGCGGCCGGCATTCGCATAGAAAAGAGGCGCGCCAAACCGGTAGATGGTCAATCCGGGCCTGGTGACTGCGCCCGGAGCTACCGGGATCACCCGCCTGTACAATCCGGCCTCGTCAACCAGCACGCCGGTATGAGGGTGGTAGCTGTGTTGGACGATGCGCAACAACGACAACACCATGGCCAGGATGATTCCCTGCTCGACTCCGATGCCAACAACCGTGACCGCCGTGATAACAGCCAAAGCAAACTCGCCGGGGCTCTCGCGCCGCATACTGGCCAAGCCACGTAGATCGACAAGCTTGATGGCGATGATAAATACGATGGAGCCCAGCACGCAGCGCGGCAAATACTGCACCGGCTTGGTGAGCGCGAGCAGCACGACAGCGACAATACCCGCAGTGCATATCTGCGCAAACTGGCTGCGGCCGCCCGAACTTTCCACCATCGCCGTCTGGGTAGGACTTCCGTTGACGACGAAGGTTCCGCTGATGGCAGCCGCGGCGTTGGCCGCCGAGAGGCCGACAATGTCGTCGTTCTCATCCAGCGACTGCTGATGCCGCACGGCATAGACACGAGCGGTTGCCGCGCTCTGAGCCACGATCATGACGAAGCACGATCCGGCGATCCCAATTAGCAACTCGAGGTCATGCCAGTTAATCGGCGGCAGTGCAAGGTGTGGCAGACCGCCGGCTACAGGTCCGACGGTGCTGATGCCGTGCCCGGCAAAATTCCAAAACTTACTTGCGGTGACGGCAGCGACTACCGCGATCAATGGTCCAGGGATCTTTTCGGAAATGCGCCCGAGTAGCAACACGCCTGCGATTACCGCGAAAGAAACGGCAAGCGTTGGCAATCGTACGCCGCGTAGGTTGTGCAGGATTTCGTTAAGCTGCAGAAGAGTTCTGTGCGAATGAATCTCCAGCCCTAACACTTCCCCGAGGACAGCGATGCCAACCTGAAAGCCCACGCCGGTTAGAAACCCGACCAGCACGGTTTGCGATAGGAAATCGGCGAGAAATCCGAGCTTGAGTAATCGCGCAACCAGCAGCAAAACAGCGGTTAGTAGAGCGACCTCGCTGGCCAGCTCGACGTAGCGTGGGCTGCCAAGGGGCGCTAATCCAACCAGCCCGCCGGAGAGAATGGCAGCGGTGGCGGAATCTGCAGCAACAACTAAGTATCGCGAGGATCCGAAGGCGGCGAACGCAATCGGAGGAAGCAGCAGCGTGTAGAAGCCGGTCACGACCGGCGTGCCGGCGATCTTCGTGTAGCCCAGAGCTTGCGGAACGTTCATCGCCGCCAGCTGGAAGCCGGCGAGCGCGTCGCGAATCGCCCGCGACGGCTGCAGCGGGCGCACGCTTTGGAACAGACTCCACCAGGGACGATGCGCGCTGTCGTCGCTCACTTCTTGACCTCGGGATCGTTCTGCGGCGTGGTTTGCCCCAGCATGTCCTCGTCGTGCCTTTCTTTGTCGCGAATCTGCTGGAGCTCGGCCTTGGCCGAGTCATGGATTTGCTTCTCTTCCAGTTTTTCTTCCTTCCGGATAGCTCGCCTTTCGGAAAACGACTGCCCTTGGGATCGCTCCTCGGCCTGCAATCTGTGAGCCTTGATCGCCTCCGTCTCGCTTTTGAGGACACCGTGTTCCGCCGTTCGCGCAGCGGCACGCATATTGAGCTCTTGCGCGCGTTCCACCTCCAGCTGTTCGATCAGCTTGAGGTAATCCGCGACGATCCTGACCAGCACGCTGGTCGTCCACGCGAAAGTAAACAAGCCCGAGATGGCGACGATGGGACTGATGTTGCGCCAGTGGGGGCCCAGATCGACGGTGCCATAACCTAGCGTGGTGTAGGCGTTGGCGCAGAAATAGATGGCGTCCGTGGGGCGCAGGATGAGGCCGAGCCAGATCAGCGAGTATGCCCACAAGACGATTTCAGCGATGTGCATGGAGAGCATCAGGAAAACGGCCGAGCCGAAGAGGAAGCCAGCACGCCCCAGATGTGGACGTTCGAGTCGCAGACGGAGCTCGCTTCGCTTGTAGGAAACGAGGATGCGATGCAAGCCGAAGCCATGAAACAAGACGAGCAGCACCAGGATGAGGGACCCGATGCCGATCGCCGCCATCGGCTTGAACTCGTCAGGAATCTTCAGCAACAGCGATGAAAGACTGGGCAACGCGCTATCCCTCTGGCTATCGCTTCATCAGACTGTAACATTGCGGGTCAAGCATGGGCAGTGAGCAGCTCGCGCGCAATCCGCGCATAGAGATCGATGGCGTCCAGCAACTGCTTCTTCTCGATGTATTCACCTTCGGTGTGAGCCACGTGAATGGAGCCGGGACCGATCAGCAGCGGCTTTCCCCAGTTAGTGAGCGCCGGAATATCGGTGGTAAACGCCGCGACCATGGTGTCGATGCCGGGAATCGTGCCGAGTTCCATGAAAGGAATTTCCAGGATGAAGTTGGCTTCGGCCTTGCCGCCGGCTGCTTTGGTGATTCGCTGGCGCAACTTTTCTGCCGGACCGACTAGCCGGAAAAGGAGATGAGCCATGGCGTGATCCGGAATGACGTTGGGCGCGCGGCCACCTTCAATCAGCCCGATGTTCAATGTGCACGGGCCTGCCTTGGGATTGGTGGGCAACTTCAATTTGCGGATCTCATGCAGCGCGTCGAGCAGCTTCTCGACCGCAGATTCACCGAGTTCAGGATACGCTGAGTGAGCCATTTTTCCGCGCGCAACCAGCTCGATTCGCAGTGTGCCCTTGGAAGCGACGGCCAGGCGATTCTCGGTCGGCTCGCCGTTGATGAGAAACTTCACGCCGCGAGGCTGCTGGTTCGCAACCTGCGCACCCTGACTGTCGCGCTCCTCGCCCACCAGAAAGAGCAAGCCGACGTGAATACCGTCGGTCTTCAGCTTCTCCGCCGCTGCGATCTGAGCCACGATGATGCCCTTGGCGTCGCAGGAGCCGCGACCGTAAATGCGATCTGCCGTTTCCGACGAAGGAATGAACGGCGGAACAGTATCCATGTGGGTGGAAAGCGCGAGTTGCGGATTCGGATGATCGGGGTCCGTCGCCCAGATGTCGAAGCGATCACCTTCGACGGGAATTCGTTCAACGTTGTAGCCGAGCGTGGTCAATTCGCCGGCCAGCGCGTTGCAAACCGGACCTTCCATGCCGGTGGTCGATTCGATATCGATGAGCTTGCGGGTAAGAGCGAAAACATCCATCTGGGCAGAATAGACGATTTCACCACAGAGACACAGAGACACAGAGGAATCGAATCGCTCAGGGTCCACTGCTGGGCATTGTTGCTGCGCTCACTCTCCACTACAATTCCGGCTGAATCCAGCAATAAGAAAAGCGGCGACGCGGAAAAGGGACGACCCAAGATCTTGAGGAGTCGTTGTACTCACGGGAGAGATTCGATGACACGTTACGGAGTGTGCGTGGTTGGAATTGCCGTTCTGGCTGTCAGTCTAAGTTGGGCACAAGGCGCTTCTCCGCAATCCACCGGCGCACAAACGACTGCGGCGCAGCCTTCCGTCAGCGGCACGATTGTGTATCGCGAGCGCATGGCGCTTCCGCCCGACGCCGCCATCGAGGTCAAGCTGCAGGACGTCTCCGGCACCAATGAAAAGCCAAACACGATTGCGGAAACCGTCTTCGGCAGCGGCGGCAAGCAGGTGCCCATCCCATTCCAGCTTGCCTACAACACCTCCGACATCAATCCCGCGCACAAGTATCAGGTCCAGGCCAACATCAGGGTGAATGGCAAGCTGCTGTTCACCGGTGTCATCCCTTATCTTGTGATCACGCAGGGCAATCCGTCACAAGTAGCGTTGCTGCTGGAGCGAGCTCCGGAGAAACCGGCGCAGGCTGCGGGAAGAAAGTTGACGTATACGGATTGGAAGCTTGTCCAGATAAATGGCAAACCTGCAGTCGTCGTTGAAGGCAGCGAGGCGCACTTATTCCTGGAGAAGAAGGAAATGTTCACGGGATCGACGGGTTGTAATCAGATCACTGGGAGCTACATCGCGTCCGAGGGAGCGCTGCAGTTCACGCCTGGCGGGATGACGATGAAGATGTGTGTGCAGCCGCTGATGGAGCAGGAACAGGCGCTGGTGGCTGCGATGAAAGCCACCACCAACTACAAAATTGATGGCGACGCACTGGAGCTGCTCAACGGCACGCAGCCGCTGGCACAGTTCGTCGCCAAGCCGAAGCAATGACCTAAAGTCTGATCAAAGTTCCATGAGAGGCCCGCAGCGGCTAAAGCCGCTATGATTTTGCTGGGCTTACGGACGGCCTGAAGGCCGTCCCCTTCAGGTCCACACTTAATCAGAGTCTCCCTGGCAGTCGCGAACCTATTTTGCTGGTTTGGGGGTGATGCCGGCCCACTTCTCCAGCAGGCTCAGAGTCGCGGCATAGTCGAGATCATCCCAGCCTTCTTCGCTCGACAGCTCGTAAATCTCGTCGACGGTTTCAAGCGCGGGCAGCTTGACGCGGTTCTCTTTGGCGACGTCGAGCATGAGATGAATGTCTTTGTGCATCAAGCGGAGCGGGAAATTCGGCGTGTAATCGCGGCGCATGACGAATGGCGCTTTGTAATCGATCGCGCCGGAGCGCACCATCGAGGCCTGAATCAGCTCCAGCAGCTTGTGAGAATCCACGCCCAACTTCTGCGACAGGGTGAACGCCTCGGCAAAGCCTTCGTAGATGAGGGCCAGCTGGAGGTTCATGCAGAGCTTGGCGGCCTGACCTTTGCCGGTACCACCCATATGGATGACCAGCTTGCCCATGGCCTTGAACAGCGGATCGAGATACTCAATGGGTTCGTTCGCTCCTCCGACCATAAAGATAAGCTGACCGTTCTCAGCGCCGATTTTGGAGCCGGTGACTGGGGCATCGACCCAATGCACTCCGCGTTCGTTGGCGCGCTCGGCGAAGCGAGCGGTGGCCGACGGCGATATGGTGCTGGAGTCGACTACGATGGCGCCTTCTTTCAGCGACTTCAAAGCGCCGTCCTCGCCGAAGATCACGCGCTCGACCGCGGCAGTGTCGGCGACACAGATCCAAACGACCTCGGCTTCCTTTGCCGCATCCGCCGGAGAAACTGCTGTGTTCGCACCGTCGACATGCTGACGGGCGGTGCGGTTCCATACCGATACTTCATGTCCGGCCGCAACCAGCCGGGTGGCCATTGGACGCCCCATGATGCCCAAACCGAGGAAGGCAATACGCATGCTCTGCTCCTTGTGGTTTCAGGATTTCGACACGACACCATGAACGCGTGGCGCCACTTCCCGAACTAATGATTTAAGCTGAGTACAACACTAAGGTCAAGGAGATCAGGCGATTTCGTGTCTCGCATCGCCAAAGCTGCGGTGAGCGTCTAATTAATTACGATTTCCATGTTAGGACCCACGATTCGACGCAAGGCCAGCCGCTTCGGAACGCTGGTGCGCTCCTCGGCGATGACCCCGCGTACGGGAGTGACCCGTAAACCTGTTCTGGCTCGCCGGGGCGAGCTGGGCGTTACCTTCATTGGACATTCCAGTTTCTTTCTCCAACTGGGCGGCAAGAATATTCTTGTCGATCCCAACTTCGCGCGCTGGATCTTCGTGCTGAAGCGGCTGCGGCGGCCCGGATTGCGGCTGCGCGAGTTGCCGCCGATTGACGCCGTGCTGGTTTCGCATGCGCACTTCGATCATCTGCACCGGCCGTCGTTGCGCGCGATCGCGCGGCTGACGCGCTGGCATTCGGGCAAGCGCCCCGTCATCGTGGTGCCTCGCAACGTCCGCGACCTGGTCAGCGATCTGGGATATGGGCGAGTGGTCGAGCTCGATTGGTGGCAAAACGTTCGGCTTGGCCACGTCGAGGTAACGCATGTGCCCTCGCGGCATTGGGGAGCTCGCATGCTGCGCGATATGCATCGCGGATATGGCGGATACGTGCTGCGCGCCAGTCAGCATTCTCTTTATCACGCCGGCGATACGGCGTATTTCGAGGGCTTCCGCGAGATTGGCGAGCGTTTGCAGCCACAGTTAGCCATGCTGCCGATCGGGGCCTATAGTCCTGCTTCGTTCCGAGAGGTGCATACCAGCCCCGAGGATGCAGTGCAGGGATTCGTCGATCTGGGATCGCGTTGGATGATTCCGATGCATTACGGATCGTTCCGCCTGTCGCAGGAGCCGATCGAGGAACCGCTGCAACGTCTGCGCCAAGAGGGACGGCGGCGCAAGATCGAGAAGAAGATCTGCGTGATGGAAGAGGGTGTGACAAAGTTCTTTGATTAGCAGTGGCCAGTGACTAGTGGTCAGTGGCTAGAATCTATCTCAAGAATCATTCTGGTTTATACGAAGGTTCGTGTCAGGGCACGACCTTGGTCGTGCCGAAAAGAACGCGAGAACAACTCGGGCTTTAGCCCCCTGTACCGGGAATCGCAGGGGCTAAAGCCCGGTCGAACTACTGAGCGTTTCGGCACGACTGAAGTCGTGCCCTGACACAAAGCAATCGATGAGGTAGCCTATAGTCGCAAGTGGTCCGAGTGGTACTCTTTCCAATCTTGAGACCGTCTAGCCATGGTTCCCGGAGGTTAAGTTGAAACGAACCGTGCTGTTATTGCTCTTCACTACCCTTCTGTCGATGTTCGTTTGGGCTGATGATGCCTACCAGAACGGCAAGATCGTTAAGTGGGAAAACGGTACCTATGCGACGGGTTCCAAGAAACATCCGACCAACAACTGGGTCGTCTATCAGCTGCAGGGCGCAGATAACTCGACTTATTCGATCGCCCGCAAGAAAGAGACTAAGCCGGAGATGCAGGCGGGAGACACGGTGCAATACGAGATGAAGAAGAGTAATGAGATAACCGTGATTCGGGCTAACGGCAAGAAGCAGACCTATCAGGTTGTGGGCCAGACGGCAGCGCCAGCGCCGGCACAGTAGCTGGCTATCGGCTGTCAGCTTTCGGCTATCAGCAAATTCTTTGCACCGAATCCCGGGACTCCGGTGTCTGCTTGAGAACCTTGGCGCCGCTGCGCGGCTGAATCAGCGCCAATCTCAGCGGTCTTCCCCGTAAACGCTCAAATCGAGTTCTCCCGCAGACGCTCTACCCCTTCGGCTTAGGCCTGCTGGTAATGCGCCGGGAGGGCGGTGGTGAAGTCGCAAGCACTCCTGACAGGTGCTCGACCTCCGTCACCACGCGATCCAAATCATCGATGAGCGGCTTCAGACGATGGGTTATGCCGCCGGCCCGATATTCCCTCACCAACGAACGGTAGTACCACAGCGTCTTGACCTTGGGAACCGAGAAGCGCGTAAAGATGATCTCGCCGTCGTAGCGAAGATCGCGCAGCACGGCGCGGACGTTGTAGAGCTTGTCAGCGGCAGAGACGAAGCGAGTTTCGGCGTCTTCGTGGCGGATGCGCCGCAGGTAACGAAACTTGCGCCGCTCCCAACTTTCCTTTTTCTTGGGATCTTCGGCGTAGGAGTCGGTGCAGCCATCGACCATCTTGGCGACGCGCGCGCCGAAGAGTTGCTCGATCACCCTCAGCATCGGCCGACCGCCGTGATCTTCGACAGCATCATGCAGCAGCGCGGCGATCGCCATCTCCTCGTCGCCGCCGTAGTCGAGCACGATGGAGGTGACTCCCAGCAGATGCGAGATATACGGAATGCCGCTCTTCTTGCGGTCCTGCTCGCGGTGGATCTGCGAGGCGAAGAGCAGCGAATGATCGAAGCGGGTGGACAGGGGAATGAACTTGCGATCGAACGACGCGGGCAACTTGGCAGTCATGGCGGATTGAGCGACTTACTGCAAACAGAATAGCGTATTCGGCAACCATCAACCCACTGGTAATTTCGCCGATTCGAAATTATCCTGCTGACTTCGACGCCGCTGCTAACTTCGCGATGAGGCTGGTAACGTGGAGAGTCCGCTAGGTGGTTCCCTGTTTATCGCGCTGGTAGTGTTGTTCTCGGTTGCAGGTCTCGTCCTGGTCCGCCGTTACGCTGATGTCGAATGGCTGAAGCGGCAGCACGAAGTCGCCAGCTTTTTCTTTCTGATGATTGGGACGTTGTACGCCGTGCTGATCGCCTTCGCAATCTTCGTGGTGTGGACGCAGTTTCAGGATGCGGGCACCAATCTGGAGCACGAGGCGAATGAGGTGGGCGACCTGTCGCGAATGGCTATGGCTATGGAAGAGCCGATGCGGACCAATCTCCGCACTGCGCTCATCGAGTACATTCGATCCGTGGTCGACGACGAATTCCCCGCTATGGCGCAGGGGCGCGAGAGCCAGCGCACCTGGCAAGCGGTAGAAAGTCTCTGGCGGGTCTACGCTGTCGCCCAGCCAAGTACCCTCAAAGCACAAGCGAATTACGCGGAGTCAATCAAACACTTGAACGAGTTGGCCAATTACCGCCGAGCACGGCTCTTTACCAGCCGCGGCACGGTGCCGTCGATGTTGTGGTATTTGCTTTACATAGGTGGAATCGTGCTGATCGTTTTCACCTTCTTCTTCGGCCACGACAGCTTGTTGTCGCAGGCAGCGATGACGGCGGCGCTAGCTGGAATTCTGGCGTTCAGTTTGTTTCTGATCTTTTCTTACAACAGCCCCTACGCAGGCGCGGCCCGCGTCAGTCCCGAACCCTTCCGGCTGGAATTGCAACATGTAGTGGCAAGACACTAAGGGATTCGAGGGATTTATTTCCCGGGCTGTTTGCCGGGAGTGTAGACGGTTCCCTTCGGCTCGAAGAGAGTCGGCGCCAAGCCGGTATTGTAGGTGACCGAGGTCATGAAGCGCTGGTTGGTCATCTCGCCATCGCGATAGCGCACCGTACTGTATGGCGTCTGTACGCCCTGAATGAGTTTGTAGTTGCTGAAGACGGTGGACTCTTCGTCGAATTGCCGGTCGTTGGGATCGCGCCAACTGTAGGAGATCTTTACCGGCAAGCGCGAGGTGCCGTCGATGGAAAGCGTGGCGCTGTCATTGCTGGCGCTGAGGACGGTGATCTGGTCGGCGAGATTGCGCTCCACCAGCGCGGTGCCGCTGTAGAGAATCATGGTCCCGGCCGCGGGTAGCCAATTGCGGACAACCCATTCCAGCGAGTGATCGCGGCGGCGAAGGTAGTCTTGCAACTCCTTCGGATCCTGGGTCGCCGTGCCCTTATAGGTGATCTCGTACCCCTTGTCGCCAGTGAAGAGCTCAACGACGTCGCGCTGCTTGGTGAGCTCGATGCGCTCTTTGTCCGGCCACTCCCAGAAGCGCCAGAACACCAGCCCGGTGCTGTTGGGCTGGCCATGATAGAAGCCGTAGGTACGGCCTTCACTCTGCATATCGCGCACGTTAAGCCAGGCGTCGCCGCCCAGCGCGCGGATCATCTGGTTGAGGATCTGGAACGACTTCTGCACGCTGGGGTCTTTGGCGGAGGCGAACTGCGCCGTGGGCCAGCCGGCAGGAACGGAGGGGGGCGTGGTTGCAGGCGTTTGCGCCAAGGCAGAGGTCGCGACCAGGCAGAGCAGCACGAAGCGGGATGCAGTCCACATAGCTCACAACGATTCTACCTTTTGGCGACTGGATTTCTCATCCCAGATGTGACGGTCGGCAGCTCCGGTCACGTGACCGGATGCCGCGGGACACCATCGTCTGCCAATCACGACCGCCGCGGGCCGGAGGCCCGCGATCCGCCGCCCAGAGGGCAGCGCTACTTTACTGCTTGCGGCGACGCTTTGCGGGTGAGGGTCGCTCCTCGACGATGGCGAACTGGATGCGGCGCTGCGAGCGGTCGATGCGGTCGACCAGCACGCGGATGGGGTCGCCGAGCGAATATATCTTGCGGTTGCGCTGGCCGATGATCTGCTTCGTGTTCTCGTGATAGAGGTAGTGATCGTCGGTAAGCGAAGAGAGCGGGACGAGGCCTTCGATGAACATGCCGGCGAGCTCGACGAACAGGCCGAACTTGGTGACGCTGACGATGAGGCCGTCGAATTCGTCGCCGAGGCGCTCTTCCATGAACTTCATCTTTTTCCATTCCATCAGCTCGCGTTCGGCCTCGTCGGCTCGGCGCTCCGATTGGCTGGATTCTTCGGCGATGTCGTGAAGTTCGGCCTCGGGGATGGGGCCTTGTGCCGTCCCTGAAGGGACTCCGGTCGTGTTGGCGCCCTTTTCCCAGGACTTACGTCCTGGGCTAGGATTGTGCCGCCCTGCGGGCTGGTCGCTCGAACCAGCAGACCGGGTTCCTGGCGCAGCCGAACGTGGGTACCCCATCACAGCGGGTGCCCCACTCAAGCTTCGTTTGCTTGAGTGGGTGTTTTCGTCCGAGTGCGCAGTCCTTTTCGACCAGGGCGACGGCGATTCGCTATGCGCGGCCTCGCCAACGCCGATGGGCACGCCGTGTTCGTCGTGCTCGACCGAGTCGCGTAGAACCTCCTTCAGAATCCGGTGGACGATCAGATCGGGATAGCGACGGATGGGCGAGGTGAAGTGGGTGTAAGTGGGCGCGGCCAGCGCGAAGTGGCCTTCATTCTTCTCGGAATAGCGTGCCTGCTTCAGCGATCGCAGCATGAGATACGACAGGATGCGCTCCTCCGGCTTGCCCGCGATCTTCTGCGTCAGCTTCTGATACATCCGCGGTGTGATGTGGACGTCTTCCGGGATCTCCAGCGTCTTGGCGCGCTGGCCGGTTCCGTAACGATCGCGACGCTCAGCTTTGAACTGCACGCGCTTGATCGGAATAGGGCCGACGCCGAGCGAGTAGCCGAAACGCGCGGCAGTGGTTTCGAAATCCATCACACGCTTGGGATCGGGCTTTTCGTGAATGCGGTAGAGCGACGGGACGGCTTTGCCTTCGAGATAGCCAGCGACGCACTCATTGGCCGACAGCATGAATTCCTCGATGATGCGGTTGGCAATGTTGCGCTCCGAGCGCGTGATGCTGGTCATCAAGCCGTGTTCGTCGAATTCGATGACCGGCTCGGGCAAGTCGAAGTCGATGGAGCCGCGGCGCACGCGCTTGTGGTTGAGGATCATCGCCAGCTCGCGCATCAACTCGAAGACGTCGATCAGCCGGCCATAGTGTTTGCGCAGCGCGGGATCGCCTTCGAGGATGAGGTTGACGTTGGTGTAAGTCATACGCTCGACGGAGCGGATGACGCCTTCGCTGAGCGTGTAGCCGACGACCTCGCCTTGGTGGTCAATCTCCATCACACACGACAGCACCATGCGATCGACCTGCGGACGCAGGCTGCACATGTCGGTGGAGAGCTCGATGGGAAGCATGGGGACGGCGCGGTCGGGGAAGTAGACCGAGGTGCCGCGCAGGCGAGCTTCGAGGTCGATGGCCGATTCCTCGCGAACGTAGTGGGCGACGTCGGCAATATGGACCTGGAGCTCGAAGTTGCCGTTGGACATGCGGCGCACAGTGACGGCATCGTCGAAGTCGCGGGCGGTTTCGCCGTCGATGGTGACGATGGGCAGCGCGCGAAAGTCGCGGCGGTGGCGGAGCTGGCCAGCTGGAATAATGGGCTCGAATGTCTGCGCTTCCTGCAGGACCTCTACCGGAAAGCGATGCGGCAGGTGGAATTTGCGGATGACGATCTCAACGTCGACGCCGAAGTCGTCTTCGTAGCCGAGGATTTCGATGACGCGACCGCGAGGGTTCTCGGTCGGTGAGGGCCATTCCGTGATCTCGACTTCGACGACCACATTCTCCAAGTCATCCCAGTCGCGGCTACGGGCTTCGGCGCCGAGGACGCGATCGGGGTCGCGCTTTCCCAGGTTGGCGTCCAAAGGCGAGACGCGAACCTGGGGCATCGAGGATTTCTCCGACGCCATCGACTGCCCCGCCCTAGCCAAAGGATGGCTAGAACGGGGCACCCGGTTCCTGGGTCCAGATCCCCCCTCGTCCTCGCTGCCGCCGGGCCACTCTAGACCGCGCGGGATGATGATCTGCTGTGTGACCTTCTCGTCCATTGGACTGACGTAGTTCTGACGCGAGCCGTAGTGGAAGGTGCCGACGACGGTCGGATTACCACGCGTAAGCACGCGGAGAATATGCCCCTCGGCGCGGCCATCGTCAGGCGCGCCAGGTCGCTTGCGGGTGAGCTCGACCAATACCTGATCGCCGTGCATCGCTGAGCCAATAGCCGGCGGCGGGATGAAGATGTCGCCCGAGATGGTCAGGCGCTGCCCGGCATTTGGTATGACGAAGCCGTAGCCGTCGCGATGCATGGTGAGGCGGCCAGCGACGAGGTTCTGGCGGGCGGCGGCGTGCTCGGCCAGCGTGTAGCGGTCGCGGCCGGTCTCGATCAGGCGACCGCTCTTGACCAGCGCTGCGATTCTACCGGGGAGCTGTCGGCGTTCCTCGCCGCGCAGGTTGAGTTCGCGGATGAGCTGCTTGTATCCGGCGGAGTGGTGCGGCTGGCGTTCAACGTGGCGAAGGATGGCCTGGTCAGTGAGCATGGCGGCAGGATAAGGATAACGTCCGGGGCATCGTCCCGGGGAAATCCCACTCATTCGAAAACCGCGAATGAGTGGGGCACCCGCAACAACAACCAAGTGCGACGGGCCGACGTCGGGCGGCCGACCCACTGATTGCTGACTACCGGCTACTGGCAACTGCCGTTCTACTTCCTTCTCCGTAATCCGTGCCAGCATTGTCAACTAGGCTGGCCGGAAAAAACACGTAAGGGTATTCCCTGATCCAGAAAGTCCTTGTATGGTAGCAATAATTACATCGTGAGCCGGTCCGCATAGCGTGTGCGAATTGAGCGATGACCTGCAAATCGCCGCACTAAACCAACAGTTGCTGCAGAGCAGCTATGAGGTTTCGTTTTGGCAAAACAAGTGCACTACCAAGCACTTATCTCCCTCGGAAAGGATTTTGAATCGACCATGTGGAAACCTACGAATCCGCCTAGCCCGACCCCGACCCCAACTCCCAGCCCTGAGCCGCAGCGCACTTTTACGCCTCCGGCTGAGCCGGTAAATCCGCCGCGACCCTCGAGCGCGCAGCTGGGCACGCAGGAGCAGGCGACGCTGGGCAAATCTCTGGTGATCAAGGGCGAGGTTACCGGCTCCGAGTCGCTCTACATCGACGGCCGGGTGGAAGGCTCGATTAATTTACCGGGCAATCGTGTGACGGTGGGACGCAACGGCGTCGTGGCCGCCAATATCTCGGCGCGCGAGATCGTGGTGCTGGGCAAGGTGCGCGGCAACATGACGGCCAGCGATCGCGTCGACATTCGCGGCGAGGGATCGCTGACCGGAGATGTGGTGGCACAGCGCATCAGCATCGAAGACGGCGCATACTTCAAGGGCGGCATCGACATCCGCAAGCCCGGGCAGAAGGTGAACGGCGAGGCCAAGGAGACGACAGCGACTCCAGCCACGGACACGAGCACGACGGTGGCGGCAGCGCGGGCCTAATCTTCCCATCGCAGGAACGTCCCGATTCGGATTGCCTTGGCATGGCCTAAGGTGATCCGCTTGTTGACTCTGCCGCCCGGCAGAGCGAGGCTCTACTCAGCTATCAGCACTCAGCCGTTAGCATTCAGCCCCTTGGCGAATGGTGACGGCTGGGGCGGCTCTGATCCCGACAGCAGATTCGACGGGAAATGGCGATGCTGAGGGCTGACTGCTGAAATGGGTGTCGCGATGTGGGACCTCGTGCTTCGATTCCTTCCTATAGGCTGCCGTCATCGACACATGTCGCTGCCCTTCTCCGAGTCGTCCTCTAACCGCAAGAAACCCGAAGCAACGGAATGGGACACGATCAAGCAGTCGCGGACGGGAATCTATGTCGTCTGCCTGGATTGCGGACGGCACTTCGACTATGACTGGGCGAAGATGCGGGTGGTGAAGTAAAGCAGGTGTCGGTTGCCAGTAGGCCGGTGGTCAGAACGGTCTGCTAAGAGTCCACGCCGCCGGTTGTTCTATCCACGATCGGCTCGGGCACGGCGGGACCTTTAGCGCGGGATTTGACGCGGCGGAGCTCGTTCAGAAGATTCGATTTCGTGATCCATAGGCCCAGCGCCACCACCGCCAGCCACGCTACGCTGATCGCGACTAAAGAAATCACGTCACCCATGAGGCTGGCACGCACAGTCATCATTCGGCCAACCGCGAGGCACGCGACCGCTGCCGCAATTGCAATTGCCAGCGCCTTCATCAACTCCAGCCACGGCAGCTCGCTCAGCAGGACCATCCTCTTCTGGTGTAGCAGCCAGGCGAGGACGACCGTGTGCATCAGGATGCCGATGTCGGAGGCGATGGCCAGGCCGGTTACGTCGTAGAGATGAAACAGGCTGCGATAGATGGGCAGCGAGGCCACAACGATGATGGTGCTGGCGATCATTGGGGTGAGCGTGTCGCCGGCGCCGTAAAACGCACGCGCATACTGCGCCTGCGCCGACCACAGCGCGAGCGAAATCGTGAACACGAAGAAGTAGGTCGCGGTGGCCTTCGCGTCGATGAAGGAGAAGTGGCCGTGGCGAAAGGCGAGATCGATGATGGGCAGAGCGGCTGCCATCATCCAGGCCGACGCGAGAAACGATGCCGCGGTTATGCGATAGACCGTCTGGTTGACGGTGTCGGCGAAGAGCTTGCGTTTGCCTTGCTCCCACAGCGAGGCGAAGAACGGCATCGACGCTTGGCCGGTGGCCTGGCCAAGAATTGAGATCGGCACGGCGAAGAGGCGCTTGGCGTAATTGAGTCGCGAGATGTCGCCGACACCGCCGGAGGCGAAGTAGCGCAGAATCCAGTCGTCAGCCGAGACCAGAGAGACACCGAGCATCAGCGGGATCGACAGCTTCACCCACTCACGAAAGCCAGTATTATGCCAGTCGAAACTGAAACGATACCGCAAACCACCCTGACCCGCGCCAATGGCGTTGATGAGAAACGGGCCAACAACCGCACCAATCAGCGCGCCATACGCGAGCGATGAAATCCCAATCGCCCCTGCGCCGACCACCCCCCCGGCGATGATGAAGATGTTGTAGAGCGCCGGTCCGAGTGCGACATAAAGAAACAGCCGCTTCGACAGCAACACAGCCGAGATGACTCCGCCGGCATAAAAAAAGATTTGGCTGGGCAGCAGAATGCGCGTGAGATGAACGCAGAGCTCGACCTGGTCGGCAGAAAACTTAGGGAAAACCAGGCGCACCAATTGAGGCGCGAAGATCTCCAGGAACACGGTACCCACGCACAACACCGCGGTCATGATCGTCATGATGGAGTCGAAGGCGCGCTGGGCTCCGGCTTCGTCGTCGCGCGAGATGTGGCGGGTATAAATGGAGATGAATGTGATCGACGCGGTGCCGCCGGCCAGGATGTAATTCAGGAAGTCGGGAATCTGGAAGGCGGCGAAGTAGGCGTCAGTCTGATGTCCGGCGCCAAAGGCCCAGGCGATGTACATCTCGCGCAGGTAGCCGAGTACGCGCGAGGCCATTACCGAGGCCATCAGCAGAACCGTGGCGGAAAATACCGTGTGCTGATGCGAAGGCCGCAGAATGCGTAACAATCGTGCGCCCAGACTGGATGCAGGTTGACTGGAATTGTGCGCGTCCGAAGGCGCCATCAGAGTGCGATTGTACACGGGAAGCAGGGGACCCGATGGCGAGGGATGGTGCCTCGATGGGTTCCGCTAACTAGGATGCCGCCGACTGCCATTCAACCCTTGACGTATACTGATGCATCTGAGGGATCGCTCGCGTGTAAATCCGGAGCGACGGTGCCGCACATGAAAAAATCCAACCACTCCAAGCAACCGGTTCCCAATCGCTGGCTGGATGTCGACGAGGTGAGGCTGGTGAGCGACTTGCGGATCATGCACTCGAAGGTCGTCGAGCTTTACCAGGTGATCACGAACCTGAAGCGGCGGCATAGTGAATCCGACATCCACAAGTACGCCGATCAGCCGGTGCTGAGCGAAGATATTGCCAACGTGGACGAGATCTATCTCTGGTTCGTCAGCCTGAAAGAAGAAAACAACAACAAGAGAGCGATGTAAGGGCAGGTCTACCTGATTCTGGCTTCATAAGAAAAGCGAGCCATCGGGAAATGCCGACAGCTCGCCTTTGAATTCCAACAGCGACGCGTCGGGCAGCCTATTTGTTTTCCATCTTCTGCATCATCTGCTGCCGCTCCTGGGCGCGCATCTGCTCCCAAGTCTGATATTGCGACGGGTTAAGAATCGGCTTCAGCTTGGCGTCGGTGGCGTCGGCGATCTGATGCATCTGCATGGCTTTCTGCAGCGGGCCGAGCGAAGTGTTGTTCTTGACAGCTTTGACCTTGGGCGCCTCTTCGATCAGGATGGGCCGAATCTGCTGCTTCTGCTGCGGCGTTAGCTTCAACGCGGCCGACATCTGCTCCAGCTTCTGCATTGCTTCGGCTTTGTCATTCTGGCCGGCCATGCCGCCTTGCGCGGCCATGGTGTCCTGGGCGACGAGGCTGTACGCGCCGAGCGCGAAGGCAGCGAAAATGGCGAATTTGATGAGGGTCAGCTTGCGGGCAAACTTGGTCATGACTTTCCTTTCAGGACTATGTATTTACCAGAGTTCGCCGAAACCGGCTCGGCAAGCGAGCGCTGGGCAGAAGAACAGGGCATTGCGGCGAGTGCATGACGTATATGTCAGCCGGCCGCTCGGCGTCAAGAGGAAAGTGACTGGGCGACCGATGCAACAGGAAATTAAGGAAATGTCTTTGAGACAATGTTAACAATTTTCATAGGCCCTGGACTGGAGCACTAGCGGAGTCATCACTACGCCGGCAATTCCGATCGTCGACTCGCACGCTTCTTGCGCAGCCGTAATGCCCACCAACTGATCAACGCCGTGACAGCTATCGCCGCGATCAGGAAGCGCAGATGGTGATGCACTATGCCGCCGGCGAAGCCGAGAATCTGGGGCCCGTAGCGGATCACGATCAGCGACACCAGCGAGAAACGGATCAGCCGGCCAAAGAAGATCGCTGCCAGAAAATGCCAGAAGTTCATCTCGGCGACGCCAGCCGACAAGACGAATAGTTTGAATGGTGTCGGTGGCGGCAGCATGGCGGGAAACATGACCGCCCAGAACTCGTGGTGCTCGAACGACGCTTTGATTTTGTTAAAGCGCTTCTCGCCAATGCGCTTGACCAGCAGGACCTCGCCGCCTTTGTAGCCGATCCAATAGATCAGGATGCTGCCCAGCGCGGAGCCGAACGCGGCCATCACGGCGTAGAGCAGGAACTTTTTCGGATTGGCGTAGGAATAGCCGGCGACGATTGCGTCGAGCGGCATGCCGAGGAAGGCCGCGTCCACGGCGGCAAATCCCGCGACACCCCAGATGCCAAGCGGCTTCAGCACTGCGAGAATCAGCAAGGACCATTTGTTGAGGAGATGTTTCAAGACAGTGGATAGTGGTCAGTGGCTAGTAACGCAACTTCATGCAGAGTTGAGATCCCTTTGATTTTACCTGAGCCCCTGGTAGCCCCGTCCAAGGAATGCTAATACCTCCTGACGAAAGCAGGATAGTGCTATTCGGTCAGGACCGAGACGCATGGCAGAGGACGCGCGGCCGTGCCGCTGTCACAGGAGTGGCTTGTGAGAGTGGCCTGTGCTCCATGAGCACAGGGTCTAATTTCGACGATCGGCGGAAGGGCCTACCAGAGAGACGGCACTTCGTCCCAGTGGCTTCCTGGCGCGATTTAGCTCGTCTGGGGCCGGTAGGCCGCTGTTGTCCCTATAATTGCTGCATGTCTACCGCCAGCAAGGGCCTTCTGCGAACGGCAGAAGGCCTCCGCGACAAGATCCGCTATCACGAACACCGCTATTACGTTCTCGACGATCCCGAGATTAGCGACGCCGAATTCGATCGGCTGATGGACGAGCTGATCGAGTTGGAATCGAAGCATCCCGAGCTGATTACGCCTGACTCACCGACGCAACGGGTCGGCGGTCAGGTTAGCGGCCAGTTCGCAAGCGTGCGGCATTCCACGCCGATGCTCTCGCTGGCTAAGACTACCAGCGAAGCCGAGCTGCGCGACTGGGAGCGGCGCATCCACGATCTGACCGGGGTGACAAAGGTCGATTACGTGTGCGAGTTGAAGCTCGACGGCATGTCGATGGCGCTACGGTTCGCGGGCGGGCACTTGTCACTGGGCATCACGCGCGGCAACGGCACGGAGGGCGAGGATGTCACCGCCAACGTGCGCACCATCCGGAGTATCCCTCTCAATATTTCACCGCAGAGTCTGAAAAAGGCGAGCGTGCCTGCAGATTTCGAAGTGCGTGGCGAACTGCTGATGCCCAGCTCGTCGTTCGCGCGGATGAATGAGGAGCAGGAACAAAAGGGGCTGGCGAAATTCGCCAATCCGCGCAACGCGACTGCCGGCACGGTGCGGCAACTCGATCCGCGGATCACCGCCTCGCGCCGGCTGGACTTCTTCGCCTACGGTTTGCTGGTCGACGGCCGCACGATTTTCGACCGCCATTCCGAAGCGCTGAAGGCATTGCAGTCGATCGGCTTCAAGGTCAATCCCAATCACCGGCTGGTGCACAGCATTGAGGAGGTATGGACGTTCATCGGAGAGTGGGAAGCGGAGCGCGCGACCTTGCCTTACGAAACCGACGGTATCGTGGTCAAGGTGGATCGCATCGCGCTGCAGCAGGAGCTTGGCTTCACCGGCAAAGCACCGCGCTGGGCCATTGCGTTCAAGTACGCCGCACACTCGGCCGAGACGCAGATCGAGGACATCGTTCCGCAGGTGGGCCGCACCGGGAAGCTGACGCCGGTGGCGTGGCTGAAGCCCGTGCCGATCGGCGGCACGACGGTGAGCCGCGCCACGCTGCACAACATGGACGAGATCGAGCGGCTGGGCGTGCGCATTGGCGACTGGGTGCAGGTGGAGCGCGGCGGCGACGTGATTCCCAAAGTCGTGAAGGTGCTGGAGGACAAGCCGCGCGGGCATAAGCATTTTCATATGCCGGAGCGCTGTCCGGTTTGCGGCGGTCACGTGGTGCGCGCCGAAGGCGAGGCCGATCATCGCTGCGTCAACGCGAATTGTCCGGCGAAGCTGCGCGAAACGATTCGACACTTCGCGTCGCGTGGCGTGCTCAACATCGAAGGCTTGGGCGACTCGCTGGTGAACCAACTGGTCGAGGCCGGGATGGTGAAGAACGTTGCCGACCTCTACGAATTGACGGAAGAGAAACTACTGACGCTGGAGCGCATGGGAAAGAAGTCGGCAGAGAATATTCTCGACGAGATTGAGAAATCGAAGACAGCGCCGCTGGAGCGAGTGATCTACGGGTTGGGGATTCGGTTTGTCGGCGAGCGGACGGCGCAATTCCTGGCCGAGCATTTCGGCTCGATCGACGCGCTGATGGAGGCCAGCGAGGAAGAGCTGCAGGAGGTGAACGAGATTGGACCGCGGGTGTCGGCGGCGATCCGCGAGTTCTTTGACGAGCCGAAGAATGTGGCGCTGGTGGAACGATTGAAGAAAGCTGGACTGCGATTCACCGGCGAGAAGAAGAAGCGCGCGACCACGCTGGCGGGAAAGACATTCGTGCTGACCGGAACGCTGGCGCATTACTCACGCGACGAGGCGAAGAAGCTGATCGAAGACGCCGGCGGGAAGGTTGCGGGTTCGGTGAGCAAGAAGACGGATTATGTCGTCGCGGGTGAGGAAGCGGGATCGAAGCTGGACAAGGCGCGGGAGCTGGGAGTCGCGGTGATTGGGGAGAAAGAGATGGAAGGGCTGGTCGGGAGCTGATGCCGTGTATCGTCCCTTAAGGAACCCATCAGCAATGCACAGGAATAACGATGCCGGATGATGCTGAACTGATCAAAGCGGGCACTCAGGGCCTTGTAGAAGGAACTCTGGCGCCATTTCACCAATTGATTCTCTCGTTGTTTGGTCCCGCAGCAGACGAAGCCGGGCTCATTCTTCGGGATTATGTGCGTTATTACCGAGAGCGGCAGATTCGTTTCTTTCAGCGCACACGGGCGGTACTCTCTGAAGCGAACATCGAACCGCAGCGTGTTCCTTTGAAATTGCTTAAGCCAATAATCGAGAATGCGACGATTGAAGAAGACGACAACCTGCAAGATATCTGGGCAAACCTGTTGGTTAATGCCGCAGATGTACGAGCGTACGCCAATGTGGAACCAACTTTTCCGACGATATTGAAGGATCTGTCTTCGCGTGAAGTGAGATTCTTGGATGCACTCTACACGCATGCCCGGTCAGATGATGTGACTATGCGTTTCGGGGAGGAGATAGAGAAGGCGGTCTTTGAGCGGTACGACTTGATGACCGCATTCTCCCAGGCCGGTCTGTCGCGGTGTTCCGATCTTGCGCGCGATTCAATCGGTGTGGGCGAATATCGTGAGGATGTCAAAGCCGACGTAAGCGACCTTGATTTTATTCTCGATGTGATTACGCGAGATCTCTTGCTGAACACCTGGATTCATCAGCCAACAGTCGTGACCGATGTGAGCACTTTTAAGCGGTTCTACGCATTCACCACATTAGGCGCCAGATTTATTTTGGCTTGTAGAGCGCCGGTGTCCTGAGATGAATCACTCGTCGACGGGTACTGATACTCCATGTCCTCGCGAGGCCACAACACGTCGATTTCATGTCTCGCCGACTCAGGACGCTATATAGGAATTCTGCTCCTCTTCTCGCGCCGCGATTCCTTCCGGCAGCCGGCCGCCGTTGTAGTCGGCCATGCGGTTTTTCCACTTCAGGAACTCGGTAATGGTCTGCGGCTCGATGCGAACTTCGACGCGGCGCAGGCTGGCGAGCAGCAGGTTCATCTCCTTCATCAGGCCGATCTGCGAGCGCAAGTCGAGCCTCCCCGGCTTGACCACGAGCTGCACGTCGCGGCCTTTGCACTCAAGCAAGCCCCAATGCTTCGGCAGTTCGTTGGGCGCGATCATCCCTGCGGGCGCCATGTAGAGGCGCTTGCTGCCGAGCGCTTCTTCGGGATGGGAGCGGCACGGCTTGTGCGCGTCGGCCAGGAAGTCGGCGCGCGAGATCTTGCACTCGATGAGCACGGATTGGCACGAGGCCTTCCAGGCGATGACATCGGGAACTTCGCCGGTGGCGCAGTACTGCTCGGAGAGGACGATGCCGCATCCATACCTGTAACGCAGCCAGTCGGCGGCGAGGGCGACCAGATGTGCGTGCTTCGTCGCGGGAGATGTCTTGGGCACGATCTGGTTGTAACGCGAAAGCATCGCCGTGGGGAGTATCTGGTGAGGGGCGCAGCCGCGCCCGGCAAATCGGTACGGTAGAGCCAGCCTTTAGGCTGGCGTCCGCTGGCGCCTCTTGTGGATTCGCAAGGAACCGCGGTCGTACACGACCGCGGTTCCTTGCCGCATTTTCAACGGGCGCAAACGCGGCGCTAAAGCGCCGCACTACCACCGGTGGTCGCGCCATTTCGTGTAAGATCGAAGATTCGCATGGCGTGGATGATTGAGGCTGAAGACGTCCGCAAAACCTACCGCATCGGCAAAGTGGATGTGCAGGCTTTGCGTGGCGTATCGCTCCAGGTCGCAAAGGGCGAGTTCGTAACCATCGTCGGCCCCTCCGGCAGCGGCAAGTCGACCCTGTTCTACATTCTGGGCGGTTTGACGCACGCCGACTCCGGACGAGTGATCATCGATGGCGTCAACTTTACTGCCATGTCGGACTCCGATCGCACCCGGCTGCGGCGCTACAAAATCGGTTTCGTCTTCCAGAAGTTCAACTTGCTGCCCACGCTCACCGCTGAAGGAAATATCGACATCGCGCGCGACATCTCGGGTCATCCGGACGGCGCGGCCGAGCGCGAGCGCGTGCAGCGCATCACGCAACTGCTGGGAATCGAGAAGCGTCTGGATCACCGGCCGGCAGAGATGAGCGGCGGCGAACAGCAGCGGGTGGCGCTGGCCCGCGCGCTGGTCAACCAGCCGGCCATCGTGCTGGCTGACGAGCCGACCGGTAATCTCGACTCCGAGAATTCGGAGATCGTGCTGAAGATGCTGCGGCAATCCAACCAGGAGCTGGGACAAACGGTGCTGATGATCACGCACAATCCCGAGGCGGCAACCTACGGCGATCGCATCATTCATATGCGCGACGGGGAGATCGTGCCGCCGGAGAAAGATCCGCAATGGAGGCTCGCTCATGACTGAAAACATGCGCACCCCGATTCTGCCGGGCAAGGGCGCCTCCGACTACGAGCGCTACTTGCGCACGGATGAGTTGCTGGCGCTGCAGAAGCCGCCGGAGGAGATGCTGCATCCCGACGAGCTGACGTTTCAGGTGACGCATCAGGCGTCGGAGCTCGTGATGAAGGGCGCGGCCTGGGAGCTGGATCGCGCGCGGCAGTGCATCCTGGAAGGCGATTACAAGAATGCGGCGCGGCTGCTGCGGCGAGCTAACAAGATGCTGGTGCATCCGCTGCGCATGCTGGCCATCCTGGAGACGATCACGCCGTATGAGTATCACGTCATCCGCGCCGGGCTGGGACACGGCAGCGGACTCGACTCGCCCGGATTTCTCGGGCTGCTGCATATCTCTCCGCGGCTGGGCGAGGCGTTCTTCGAGCAGGTCAGCAAAGCTGGTGTGACATTGGAGGAGTTGTACCGGCGGCACAAGGAGTTCTTCGAGCTGCACGAGATTGCCGAAGAGCTGCTGGACTACGACGAGCAGGTCCAACTCTTCCGCTACGCCCATCTGAAGCTGGCGCAGCGCATCATCGGCGGCGGCGTGGTTGGAACCATGGGAACCCCAGTCGAGGTGTTGAAGCAGCGCATGGAGTACCCGCTGTATCGGACATTGTGGGAGGTGCGCAACGAGATCACCTCGCGCGTCAATGCCGAGAACGCTACCGGCCACGGCGGCGTGTACTAGGGTGGAGTACGCCTTCAGGCGTACAGTTCCGGCTCGTCAAAGACTGAACCGCGCTTTAGCGCCTGAGGTAAGGATCTTTACCTCAGCGGCTGAAGCCGAGCTTCCCACGATACATTCAGTATGCACCGCTGGAAGCGGTGCTCCACCCCTTCCTCATGCTAACCTGACCGCCGTGAAACTGCGCCTGGACAAACTGCTGGTGGAACGTGGCCTGACTCCGTCCCGCGAACGGGCGCAGGCGCTGATCCTGGCTGGTCGAGTCCTGGTGAATGAGCAGAAACTGGAGAAATGCGGCGCGAGCGTCGACAGCGATGTAGCCATCCGCATTCTTGGCGACGATCTGCCCTACGTCAGCCGCGGCGGACTTAAGCTGGCGCGCGCGCTGGAGCACTGGAGGATCGACGTCAGCGGCAAGACTTGCCTGGACATTGGCGCCTCGACCGGCGGCTTCACTGATTGCCTGTTGCAGTCCGGGGCGGCGAAGGTGATCGCTGTCGACACCGGCTACGGCCAGATGGATGCCGCCCTGCGAAATGCCCCGCGAGTTCGCCTGTTGGAGAAGACCAACGCCCGCTATCTGACGCCGGCGCAGATCTGGGCAGATGAAACACCTCAACCGATCAGCTTGGTCGCGATGGACGTGTCATTCATCTCCGCAACCCTGGTTCTTCCTGCAGTCGTGAATTGCGTTCGCTGGTCGTCGAGAGAGTTCGAGGTCGTTGTCCTGGTCAAGCCGCAGTTCGAGGCCGGACGCGAGCAGGTGGGCAAGGGCGGAATCGTCCGCGATCCCGGCGTCCAGCAGGCCACCGTAGAAAGGGTCGCTCGCGCTGTCGAAGAACTGGAAGGCACTGCGATCGAGACCATCGAATCCCCGATTCTCGGCACTGAAGGTAACCGCGAGTTCCTTCTCCATGCCCGATTCTTACCCGATCACTCGCCGCCCTAGTCGTCGCGTTACACTAAAGGCGTTCACCACAGAGACGCAGAGGCTTTCTATATTCTCGGAGTGCACGCATCATTCCCCTTTGCGCCTGAGGCCTGTGCATCGGACAAATTCTATTGGGAAGAAGATCGTTACAAATCAAGGAAGTGTGCAGAAACTGTGTTCTCGTGTGCCGGTGCCGATGTGGTGAAATAGACGCTCATGAAATCCGCTGCGATTATCTCCAAGCCCAAGCCCGAACTGGCCGGCATCTTGCCGGAGTTGCTGACGTGGTTCCGGCAGCACGGCTACAAGATCTACCTCGATGAGGAGACCGCGAAGTACGTCACCGGCGAAGAAGTCGTTTCCCGCGAGGACATGGGCGCGCGACATCCTGACTTCGCCCTCGTCCTCGGCGGCGATGGGACGCTGCTCTCCGCGGCGCGAGCGGTTGGCCACGACGGCGTGCCGATCCTCGCCGTCAATCTGGGCTCGCTGGGTTTTCTGACCGAGGTTCCGCTGAGCGACATGTATCCCACGCTGGAAGCGGTGGTCGCGGGCTCTTGCCCGTTTGAGGAGCGCTCTGTTCTCGACTGCACGGCATTCCGTGAGGCCGAGCCTCTCTCCCATCACTTCGCGCTGAACGATGTGGTCGTGAACAAAAGCGCCATCTCGCGCCTGGCGGATTTCGATCTGCTGATCGATGGCGCCTTCGTGTTCACCTACAAAGCTGACGGCGTGATCATCGCTACGCCCACTGGTTCAACGGCCTACTCCCTTGCGGCAGGAGGCCCGGTGCTGATGCCCAGCGTCACATCCTTTGTGGTGACGCCGGTCTGTCCGCATGCGCTTACGCATCGTCCGCTAGTGGTTCCCGACACCGCGCAAATCGAACTGCGGGTCGAAAGCGGCGACGAAGAAGCTTTCCTGAGCATTGACGGACAGGTCGGCGTGCCCTTGTGGCAAGGCGATCGCCTCATATGTCACCGCGCCGCGCATACCGTCAAGCTAATGCGCGTCCGCCGCACCTTCTTCGATGTGCTGCGCAGTAAGCTGAAATGGGGTCAGCGATAGAGACGAATGCCCGGCATCGTTGCGTAGCAGCCGTTACACGTCGTTCCCTACAGATTCTAGTGGCCGCTAGCTAGAGCATCGGCCCGCTCGGCGGCGCTTTCAGCCTCGGCTTTGCGCCCCTGCAGACCATAAAGACGTGCCAATTGCGACCAATAATTCGCGTTCTCCGGCGCAATGCGGATCGCCTTCTCCTCGAAATCAACAGCTCGCCTCAAGTCACCTGACGTGGCCCACGCCGATGCTCGGCCATGGTCTGCGGCTGCCAGTGCTTGATTTTCGGCTCCCGCGGGGAGAGATTTTTCCGCCCTGTCGAACGCACCGATAGCTTTCTGGGGATTCGAGGCATCCAGATACGTAAATCCCAACACGACGAGAACCGACGGTGGATCGGGTGAAATCCCGGAGAGCCGCTCCAGAGCGTCAATCGCAGCTGGAAGCCGCCGCTGCGCCCTATAGAGGTTGGCGAGTTCGGACCATGCCGCCACACTGGTGTCGAGCGCGGCGGATTGCAGCAGCGCCTTCTCTGCTTCGTTGGGATTGTTCATCAGCAGAAGGGCTTTTCCGCGAACGTACCACAGCGACGCGCTGTCGCTGAACTCCTGCAAAGCTCTCCTGCTTGCATTCACTGCCTCTTGGTTACGATTCAGAGTGAGAAGCACGGCGGCAGCGTTGGCCCAGCGATTGAAATCGTCGGCGCGATCGGCGGAAGCCGCGTTCGAGGGAATCGGCGCAGTGTAACAGTCAACGGAATTGCGCTCGATCAGCGCTTCCGTTTCTGGAAGCCGGCGCACAAATACAGCGGAAACCTCGTCGAGATAGACTGGGCGCCAATCTGTACTGTTGCAATACGCCGGCAGTACGGAGCCGACATACTTCAGTCCGTAATAGCGACCCAAGGGAAAGACGACCGTGTTGATTCCGAGCGTAGCCGTTTCGCGCTTCCAAACCTCCGAATCCGGCGACGACTGCAACACCACTTGCAGATGACTGAACATCTCCGGCCCAAAAGGAATGGCGCGACCGTCGACGTAATCCCGGTATTTCGGCCCCAAGCTCCACAGGAGAAATCCGCCTTCTTCGTAAGTGTTCAATATCTGCGGAGGTAAGTTCTCGCGTTCTACAAAGGCCATCGCGTTCGCGGGATACCACCACGAAAGACCCGTACCAAAAGAGCTGATTTCATTAAAGCTGGTGAAGTAATAGCGATTGCTGGCAAGGTCCATCGAGCGAACACCGGCGAGCAAAATCAGCGCGGCGGCGGCACCAGCGCCAACGATGGAGCAAAGGCGCTCGTCTTGAACCCGACATCTTAATGCGTTGAAGGCGGAGGTCATGACCGACCCACCAACCACCACTACGCAGCAGGCGAACAACGCCAGAAAACGAAAATGCCGCATTCCTATGACCAGCGCAACCGCAAGCAGCACTGCTGCGAACCAGTTGCGTTGCCAGAGGGAGATGATTACTGCAATCAAGGCGGCCAGCATGAGCCACTCGCCGGAGCTTGCCGGGTCACGAAGTGAAAGAGCCTGGCGGAAGGTTTGCGATGTTATGGAGAGGCCAGCCCATTCTGTAATTCGTTCGTAGTGGACCGCCATGGCGGCTTCCTGCCGGAAGAGCGCCTGGTAGACTCCCCAGCCCCACGGATTCATCAGAGTTGCCGCAAAGGTAGCCCCAAGCCAGGGGAACTCCGTCTTGAACCGTTGCCAATCCTGTGGTCTTTGTTGGCTGACGAGCAGACGAAATGCCTCTACAGCGGCATATGCACCGACCAGTGCCAAGCCGGCGAGGAAGCCCAGGTGAAGGTTGACCCAAGCTACCATCAGGAGTGGAAGCAACCACAATGGGCCGGTACCGTTTTCGTATCTCTCCCAGAGTATGGTTAAGAAGGACGCGAACAGGACTACTGTGAACAAATCGGCGCGAGGGGCGGTTCGCGCGGCAAGGGCTGGGACGGCGATGATAGCAAGCGCTGCTGTGGCGGCAGACCCACGGCGCAAGAGGAGGACAACTGTCCCAACGCAAGCCAGCGCCCCCAACCCTGAAATTAGCTTGTATCCTCCACAGAGGAAGGCAGCATAAAAGAACAGCCCCGATCCCACTGGATAAATCCAGGGTTGACCCTGCGCGGTGTAGGAGAAGATGTCAGTGGAGAAGATGGCGTGATGTTGCGCCACCCATCGTCCAGTGGCCATCTGCCAGAACAGATCGTAGTCGGTGACGGTCCGCAAGCCGGCGAGAAAGGCGTATAGGACTGCTGCAGCTGAAAGACAGAGGAACAATGGCCGCTTGCGAAGACTGTGTAATCGAGATGCTGTCGCTGCCTCCTGTGTAGGGTGGCTCAGGGAACCGGTCATTCGGCACGACTCTCCAACCAGGGTCCATCCTTAGGCCCATACTACCGGATACGAGCAACCAGCAATACGATGATCTTATGGCAGGAAACTTGAAGGGCTTCGAGGAGCGGCTAGAGCGCCATCGTAAGCTTATATCGTTGATTATCTTTCTGGCTGCATTAGTGGCCGGCTGTTTCCAGCTCAGTCCTCCGCGGCATTTTGGCCCGGGGTACGAAATGGTCGACATCGCCAGCAGCCTGGTGGCGTACGGTTCCTACGCCAACCCATTCCTTGCCTCGCCGACTGGCCCGACGGCCGCAAACCCTCCTGCGTATCCGCTTTTCCTGGCTGTCTTGATAAAACTGCTGAAAACATACGCGTCGATCTTTCTCGCCGCTCAGCTCGGGTACATCCTGGTGAACGCAGTTACTGCAGCTTTCCTTCCGCTTGTTTCCTACGTGTTCTTCGGTGAGAGGTTTCCGGGACTTGTAGCGTCGGCTCTTTGGGTACTTGCTATGCCCATGATGCCCAGTTGGGATGTTGGTTACACAGTGGCAGGGATACTTTGGTTCACCGTGTTCACTGGATTGTCGATACAAAAGGGCGAGAGCGCGCTCATTCGCGGATTAGTTGCGGGCATCCTGGCCGGCGTGTTGTTCCTGCTGAACCCGGCCAGTCTGTTCATCATTGCGCCGTGGATTGTCTTTCAATTTCTGTTCAGCAGGAACCGGCGCTATGTTCTGAGATTCGGAATTGTTCTGGCAGGGATGGTTTTCCTCACGGCTTTTGCATGGTCTTGGCGTAATGATCGACAGTTGGGCGCCTTCGTGATTCGCACGAACCTGGGAATGACTTTGTACTCGTCAAATAACGATTGCGCAGAATCCAGCCTGGTCGTGAATACAGCACGCAACTGCTACCAGGTCCATCATCCCAACACCAGCGTCGCTGAGGCGGAGCTGCTGCGGCAAATGGGTGAAGTGGCCTACGACCGAAAGCGGATCGACGACACCAAGCTATGGATTCGCGCTAATCCTGGTCGCTTTTCAGAATTGACGAAGACGAGATTCGTGGAGTTCTGGTTCCCTATTCTGGATGAGCACTCAGTTGCCACCTACACGATCTGGATCTCAACTGTGCTCTCGGTGCCGGGATTACTGTTCATGGCCCGAAGACGGCAGAATGTCACTTGGTACATTCTGGCTGTGTTAGTGCTCTATCCGTTGCTGTACTACATCGTGGTGTCGGATGTGCGTTATCGGTACCCCGTCCTCTGGTTGACGCTACTGGCAGCGGGATTCTGCGTAAAGGAAACGATTGAGTTCCTTTCCCCGCAGGTCCCCACCTTGAACTAGCGAAAATAGCCAGGGCGCGGTCAATCTTCCGTATAAGATCCTCTTCGTTCTCACCAGCGATTCACAAGCAAACATTTCGCGGCAAGCGGTGCGCAGTCGGCTTCGATCATGCGAAATGGCGCGATTGACGCCACACCCGTCATCCGCTGGCAGCCTGCGTTTTCAAACTGCCGTCTCCTCACACTCCGGTGCAGACGCGCCCAAGGCAGCGACCTTGCGAGCATAAATGCCGATTCCCGGAATCGCACTCAGGCCGTGGGCAAAGATGCTGAGCGCAACCGTCGCCATAACCGCTAGCCGAATCGTCTGCTCGCCCGGCAGATTCAGTTCCTGCTCCAGATAAACCATTCCCAAAACGATGGACGCCAGACCGCGCGGCCCAAACCATCCCATGAACAATGCCGTCGGCGTGCTGAGGCGCGTCCCGATCAGCGCGACCGCCACCGGAAGCATCCTCACCACGGTCAGGCTCAGCAGTGCATAGATCCAGCCAGCTAGCGTGAACTGCCGCCAGTCGCGCACAACCAGCATTCCGAAGAGGAAGAACACGATGAGATTAAAGAGTTGTCCCCACTCCTCACCAAACTCGAGGCTGTGGCTGCCGGCTTCCTTGAAGGGAATCTGCACCGCCAGGCCGGCAACGAACGCCGCGATGAACATGCTGGCGTCCAGCATTTCTGCCAGCGGCAAGCACATCAGGGGCAAAGTCACGACGGCGAGCTGCCGCAACGATTCGGCTATCAATCCACGGCGATGGGCGACCCGCAACAGCCAGCCACCGCCAAGTCCGACGGCCACGCCGACAACCATCCCCAGTCCTAACTGTTCTCCAATGAACTGCAGCAAGCTGGCCGCACCACCTTCGATTCTGGCAGCCGCCAGGGCCATGAAGAAGAGCAAAAAAGGAACGGAAAGTCCGTCGTTCAGTCCTGCTTCAACGTTGAGCGCCTGGCGAATGCGCATCGGCACACGCGGGCTGCTCACGATGACCTGGCCAAGTCCGGCGTCGGTCGGCGCAAGGATGGCGGCGAGAATCCCGGCCTCCCAAATGGACAAGCGCGGAAACACAAGTCGAGCAGCGATCGCGCCCAGCAGAATCGTCAGCAGCATCCCGGCGCTCAGCAACCGTGCGGGTAATGTTCCGATGCTTCGTAATAGCCGCAGATCGGTCCGACTGGCATCGGTGAACAGCAGCAATACCAACCCAATTTCCGCCACGCGCAGAAAAACGTTGGCGGTAACACCGGCAGCGGCTATGCGCACCCAGGCCGAGTACATGATCATTCCCAGAGCCGTAAAGATGATCGGCGCGGTGAGTGGCGTTTTTGCGATTGGTTTTGACAGCAGCGCGTAGACAAATAGAACGAAGACGAAGATCGCTACGGTAAGCATGGGTATCGAGAGTTGTGTGGAACCGAAATACGCAAGAAATTCTGATGGTTTGCACCACGATTGTCGGTGATGCAGACCGCAGCCGAAAGTGACGGCTGAACTCCGCGAGGATCAGCCGCGGACACGGCACGGTATCGGCTGAGGATTGTCGTCAACGGACAACTCGATGGCCAATCGCCTTGGGCGATTTGCTGCTGCTAACGCGGGGAACAACGCAGAAGCTAGAGGCGCGGCGGCTGCCGCGCCCGGTTATTCGCTCTCGGATTTTATGCTCTCATGCAACCAGTAGCGCGCTTCGTATTCGCACTTCTTGGAGCAGAAGCTGTGTCCGTCACGAGCTCGACTTGTGCTTGTTAGATATTGGGAATAACACCAGAGGCAGACTGCAGTGGAAGTGGCTGCATCATATCGATTTGGTTGCATGGGCTCTCCCAGTGGAATGCGAGCATAGGCTAAGTTGACGCCAAACGCAATTAGCAAAATTGCAGATACCCAAGAGAGTCAATGTCTAAGACGGAAGTGGCGGCTCCGGAGAGCCGAATTGGGCTGCTAGATCCGCTCCGGAGCCAGCAGATCATCGACGGATTCCCGCCGGCGAATCAGGCGGACGCGCTTGCCGCTCACCAGTACCTCGGCCGCTCGCGGACGGGTGTTGTAGTTCGACGCCAGCGACATACCGTAAGCACCTGCATCGAGAATCGCCAGCAGATCGCCTTCCTCCGCCTGCGCCAGTTCGCGGTCGCGAGCAAAGAAGTCACCGCTCTCGCAAATCGGCCCGACGACGTCAGCCATTTCCAACGTCGCGTGTCCCGCTTTAGCGATTACTGGCGCAATTTCGTGATACGCGCTGTAGAGCGCCGGCCGGATCAGGTCATTCATCGCCGCGTCCACCACCACGAATTGTTTGCCGTCATTCCGCTTGCGGTAAACCACGCGCGTGATCAGCACTCCGGCAGGCGCGATAATCGCACGTCCAGGCTCCAGCAGCAGATGCACGCCCAGCGCCTTCAGCGGCTGCATCACGGCTTTGGCATAACCCTGGAGATGGCGGGTAAAGTCGGATGCAGACCGGCTATCGTAGAAGATTCCCAGACCGCCCCCGGCGTCGACGTAGCGAATATTGAAGCCGCTGCCGCGCAGCGATCCAACCAGCGCAGCAATGCGGTTCATTGCCTCGTGAAACGGGCCAACCTCGGTAATCTGCGAGCCGATGTGCACGCTGACGCCGGCCGGCTCCAGGAAACTTTCCTTCGCTCCGCGGCGATAGAGCTCGGGCGCATCGCGCCAGGGAACGCCGAACTTGTGTTCGTGCAGGCCGGTCGAGATGTAAGGATGGGTTTCTGCGCTAACGTGCGGGTTCACACGGACGGCAAATCGCGCAGCCTTCCGATGATGTGCTGCGCGCGCCCCCAGCAGCTTCAGCTCGCTAGCACTCTCCACGTTGAATAGCAGAATTCCCGCCGCTAGCGCCTGATCGATTTCTTCTGCCAGCTTGCCAACCCCGGAGAAAACAATCTTCGGGTTTTGGGTACCCCGTTCTTCCTGGCTTCCCCGTTCCTTTTGGGTGCCCCGTTCTAGCCGTCGTTTGGCTAGGGCGGGGCTTTTCTCCGTGATCTCCACTACTCGCTGCAGTTCCCCGCCGGAGACAATATCGAACCCCGCTCCCAGCCGCGCCAGCACACGCAGAATCGAGAGATTCGAATTCGCCTTCACGGAATAACAAACCGTGTGCTCGCAGTTCTTGAACGCCTGATTAAACTGCCGATACCGCTCCTTGATTGTGGTCTCCGAGTAGACGTACAACGGTGTGCCGAATTGCTCGGCCAGGCGTGCCAAAGATACGGTATCGGCGTGCAACTCATGCTGCGAGCCTTGCTTGCGCGCTTTCTTGTCGAGATAGGTAAAACCTGGCGGGCGTTGCTGCAGCGGATGGGCGCTCACTTCTTGCTGGAAGGTCCTTTCACCTTGAGGGCCACCAGCGTCTGATCGTCGAACGCCTCCACGCCCTCGGCGTGGCTCGACACCGCGGTGAAGATCGCATCCACGAACTCTTCGGCGCTGAGATGGGCGTTCGCTTGCACAATCTCCTCCAGCCGATGCCGTCCAAACATCTCGCCTTTGGAACTCGTCGCGTCCAGAATACCGTCGCTCAGAAACAGAAAGATGTCTCCGCGGCGCCCACGCAGATGGAGTTCGTCATAGGTGGCATGGCTGAACAGCCCGATGGGCAGGCCCGTAGCCTGGATCTCCTCAACCTTGCCGTCACGGCAGTGAAACGGCCGCGGCAAGCCCGAGTTCGCCAACTGTAACTGCTGCTGGTTGTCGTCCCAGATGGCGTAGATCATCGAGACGTACTGGCCATCAATCGGCCGCTCCGACAGCGACAGGTTGATCGCCTCCAGCATGTGGGCTGCGCTGGGCTCTTCCATGGCATGCGATCGCGCAATGCCGCTCACCAGCGCCGCGTAGATTGCCGCTGGCGTGCCTTTGCCGCTGACGTCGCCCACGGCAATTCCGGTCACGCCATGACCGCTGTACTTCAGGAAGTCGTAAAGGTCGCCGCCAATCTGGCGCGCCGGCGCGAAGCGTGACGCAACTTCAGCGTTCTTGAAGACCGGCATCTTCTGCGGCAGCAGCCGGAATTGCAGTTCGCGCGCCAGCGCCAGATCCTGCTCCAGCCGCTTTTCCTGCCGCGCGATGCGTTCATACAGCGTCGCGTTCTCAATCGCAATCGCCACCTGTGCGGCCATGGTCGTCAGGATGCGCACGTGGTCTTCGTTGAAGTAGTTGCGCCGCGTGTGCTCGATGTCGAGCACGCCCATGACCTTGTCCTTGTAGATGAGCGGAATGATAAGCTCGGAACCGGTTTCAGGATTGGCTGGAATATAGCGTGGATCCTTGCTCACATCCGGCGCCAAAACCGGCTCGCCGTGCTGCGCCGCATACCCCACCAAGCCTTGTCCCAGCGGAATCTCATGTTTGAGCTGGACGTTCTCTTTGAAGCGCAGCGAGAAGCGATGCTGCAGCACCGTTCCTGTTGGATCGAGCAGCAGAATCGAAAACATCTGGTAGTCGATGAGGCGCGTCAGCAGATCGGCAATCCGCTTCAGCAGTTGGTCGACATTCAGAATCGACGTCAGTTCGCGGCTAATCTCGGTCAGCAAGGCGAGCTGCCGCGCCTGCCGCGAAACTCGCGTGTACAAGCGCGCGTTCTCGATTCCGATCGCGATGCGCGAAGCAAACAGCGTCAGCAGGCGTTTATGCTCGTCGTTGAAGGCTCCCGGCTGGTCGGCCTCGACATCGATCACGCCGATGACCTTGTTCTTCGCAATCAGCGGAACTGCCAGCTCCGATCGAACGCCCGGCGCGGAGTTGATGAAGTTCTCTTCCGCCGCAACATCGTTGACCAGCACTGCTTCGCGCCGCTGCACGGCTTGCCCAGTCACACCCTGGCCAACCTTGATGCGAATCCGCTCGGCAACCTCGGGAGGATGTCCCACTTGAAACCGGATGCGCAGCTCCTGGGTCTTCTCGTTCAGCAGCAGAATCGCAAAGATCTCGTAGTCGATGAAGCGCTTCAGCATCTCCGAGACGCGCTGCAGCAGCGTGTTCAGGTCCAGGGTGGTGTTGACCGCATCGGCGACCTCGAGGAGGTAGGCGTCGAGCATGCCAGGCACCATAGGCTGTTGCGTCGTGGATGACATTTCGCTGGAAACTCTTGCCCCTCATGATAGCAGCCGAGTTTGGACCCGCCGCCGGTTGCGGGCTTGCGCACGCTCGCACTAAAATTCTTGCCTGCGCGTGGAGGCGCACGCATGCCTTTGCCGGAGTTCAAGCAACTGGTGGACGAAGCCAAGGCGCAGATCACCGAGATCAACGCCGACGATCTGCGCCACATGCAGCAAAAGGGCGACGACTTCCTTCTCATCGACGTCCGCGAGCGTGACGAACAGGCGAAGGGCACCATCCCTGGCGCGATCCATCTGCCGCGCGGCATTCTGGAGGTCAACATCGACCAGATCACTACGGACAAAGATCGCAAGCTGGTGCTCTACTGCGGCGGAGGCAGCCGTTCCGCACTGGCCGCCGTGAATCTAAAGAAAATGGGTTTCAAGAATGTGATATCACTGGCCGGCGGCTTCCGCGGCTGGCGCGAGTCGGAAACCCGGTAGCCTGTCCAACACTCTAACTCCGTATATTCCAGTTCGTACGAGGCTGACGATGAATCTGCAAGGCAACCGCCTGACTTGGCTTGGCCACGCGACCTTCCGTATCGAAACCAAAGAAGGCATCACCATCTACATCGATCCCTGGCTCAGCAACCCGCTTTGTCCCGAGGACGAGAAGGAACCAAAAAAGTGCGACGTGATGCTCATCACGCACGGCCACGGCGACCACATCGGCGACGCGGTGCGCGTTGCCAAGAAGCACAATCCGGTTGTCGTTGGTATTTTTGAGATGTGTCTCTGGATGGAGAAAAAGGGCGCCAAGCAGGTTTCGCCGATGAACAAGGGCGGCACGCAGACAGTCAGCGGAGTGAAGATCACGATGGTGCACGCGGTGCACTCCTGCGGCATTCAGGACGACGATGGCAGCATCGTCTACGGTGGCGAGGCGTGCGGCTATGTCATGGAGTTGCCTGGCGGAGTGAAGCTCTATCACGCTGGCGATACCGCGGTCTTCGGCGATATGCAGATCATTCGCGAACTTTACTCACCCGAGATCGCGCTGTTGCCCATCGGCGATCACTTCACCATGGGACCGCGCGAAGCCGCCCACGCGTGTATGCTACTTCAGCCAAAGACGGTCGTCCCGATGCACTTTGGCACATTCCCCGTGCTGACTGGCAGGCCGGGCGAACTGAAGAAGCTGCTTGGTCCGGCTGGACCAGAGATACTGGAGATGAAACCGGGACAGACGTTGTAAGAACCGCACTTGGCACTTAGCAGTTGGCACTTAGCACTTGGCACTTAGCACTTAGCACTTAGCACTTGGCACTTGTCCTTAGCAAGATTGCCCAGTAGCTGTTTTGCCAAATGCTAAATGCTAAGTGCTAACTGCTAACTGCTAACTGCTAACTGCTTATGACCAGCTTCACTGATTCACGCGTCGAAAACTACCTTTACGCCATGCTGCCGCCGCGCGAGCCGGTGCTCCAGGAGATGGAACGCCAGGCGAGCGAGCGCGACATTCCCATCGTCGGTCCAGCGGTTGCCCGACTCTTCTATCAATACGCCAGGCTCATCAACGCCAAGACGGTCTTCGAGATGGGCTCGGCCATCGGCTACTCCACCATTTGGTGGGCCAAGGCCGTGGGCGAGGGCGGCAAGGTTCACTACACCGATGGCAGCCGCAAGAACGCCGACGAAGCGCGACGCTACTTCCAGCAGGCGGGCGTCGCGGATCGCATCGAGGTACACGTCGGCGATGCGCTGGAGCTGCTCTCCGAGCGGAAGGAGCACTTCGACATCCTCTTCTGCGATGTCGATAAGCACGACTATCCGCGCGTCTTCAACATGGCTGCGCCGCGCGTGCGCAAGGGCGGACTTTTCGTCACGGATAACACGCTGTGGAGCGGTCGCGTGGCCTACGCTGCGGGCAATCCCGATCTGCCCAAGCCTGAGCCGGACAAACACACCCAGGGCGTCGTCGAGTTCAACCGGCTGCTCTATTCGTCTCCGGATTGGTACACGACGATCATTCCCTTGCGCGACGGCGTGACGGTGGCGACGCGGCTGTAGGCTTCAGAATTTGTAAACCCTGGGTGCCCCGTTCTAGCCATCTTTTGGCTAGGGCGGGGCAGTTCCGTATAAAGTTGCATACTATGTCCGAGACCTTCCAGGCTGACATCCTAGCCATTGCCGCGCATCGCGACGACATCGAGCAGACCTGCGGTGGCACGCTGCTGAAGATGGCCGAGCGCGGCTATCGCACGGCTGTTCTCGATCTCACACAAGGCGAAATGGGCACGCGCGGCACGGTTGAGGATCGCAAGCGCGAAGCCAGCGAAGCCGCCCGTATCCTGAAGGTCGGCTGGCGGCAGGCGCTCGACATCCCCGATGGCCGCGTCGAGAACACATACGAAAATCGCCTGAAGGTCGCACACGTCATCCGCCAACTTCGCCCGCGCGTCCTCATTCTTCCCTACTGGCAGGCTCGCCATCCCGATCACGCCACGGCATCGCCGCTGGGCTACGAAGCGGCTTTTCTGGCAGGGTTAACCAAGCTCGATCTCGGCGCACCGCCGCACCGTCCCTTCAAGATCCTCTACGCCAGCCTTTATGCCGACGTGCGGCCAACCTTCGTCGTCGACATCTCCGCGCAATTTGAAACCCGCTTCTCTTCCTTGATGGCCTACCGCTCGCAGTATGAAGATCAGGCCGCCGGCAGCGGACTCTTCCCCAAGCAAGCGGATATCCGCGAGCGCATCGCCGTCATGGCCGGCTACTACGGCCTGCTCGCTGGGGTGCAATACGCCGAACCGTTTGTGCAGAAGGAAGTGGGATTGGTGGAGGACTTGCTGACGATACCCGTGCAGTCGATTTAAGGGAAGCGCTGTCAGACAGTGCTCGATCTTCACTTTGTGCATCAATGTCAATAGTTGATGCCCAGCATTCTCAATTGGCACCACTTTCCACATCTGATGTATAATTGCGACATGCGGACAACCATCAACCTCGATGATGAGGCGGCCGCAGTTGCGGCACAGTATGCTAAAGCTCGTGATGTGAGCTTGGGAAAAGCCATCGGTGAGTTAATCTTGCGTGGCACCCGAAAGTCTTCTCGAATTAAGTTCGTGGATGGCTTACCGGTTTTTGACATGCCCAAGGAAACGCATCCCATCACCAGCGAGCGGGTCAAGGCCTTCGAGGCGGACGAGCGGTGAACGGATTTCTTCTTGACGTCAACGTCCTGATTGCCTTGGTTCGTGAAGATCATGTAACCCACAAACAGACAAAACAGTGGTTCCAGCGTTCCGGCGCGCGAAGCTGGGCGACCTGCAGCCTCACCCAAGCCGGTTTCGTCAGGATTATTTCTAATCCAAAGTTTCTAGAGCACGCGCCTCACATCAGTGAAGCCGTGGATATGTTGCGGGTACTCACCAAGCTGCCTGGACATCGCTTCTGGACGATGGATGTGAACTTCATCGAAGCCGTAGAGCCGGTTGAAGAGAGGCTTTTCGGTCACCAGCAGGTGACGGACGCCTACCTGTTGGGGTTAGCCATTAAGAAAAAGGGGAAACTGGCTACATTTGATCGAGGATTGAAGATGCTGGCGGGCGCTACGCTAAATCCGTACCTGGAGATCATCGAGTAGGCGCTGGAAGCAACAGCGCCCCAAAAGTCAAAGGCCGCCAGATCAGTTATTTTTTTCTCTCCACCAGGAATTGCGCCAACTCCCGCAACGTCACAGCCTGATCGCCAAACGAAGCCAGAGCAGCATCAGCCCTTGCCACCAGCTCATCCGCCATCTTCAGCGACGCCTCAATCCCAAACAGCGCCGGATAAGTCGCCTTTTCAGTCGCCGTGTCTTTGCCGGCGGTTTTGCCCAATTGCTCGGAGGTCTGCGTCACGTCGAGCACGTCGTCGACGATCTGAAACGCCAGCCCGATGTTCTGCCCAAATTCGCGCAGGCTCGCGATCTGCGACTCGCTGGCCTCGGCGTACATCCCGCCGGTGACCACGCTCGCCGTCAGCAGGGCGCCGGTCTTCGAGCGATGGATGTACTCCAGCGTTTGCGCGTCGGCCTTGGTGTGCTCCGCCTCCAGGTCCATCACCTGGCCGCCAATCATGCCGCCAATCGTTCCGGTCGCGTGCGCAATCTCGCCGATGATCGCGACTCTTGCCTCAGCCGGGCACTGCATCTTCGATAGCACCTCGTACGCGTAGGTCTGCAGTGCATCGCCGGCTAGAATCGCTGTCGCCTCGCCGAAGGCTTTGTGACAGGTGGGAAGGCCGCGGCGCAGGTCGTCATTGTCGAGCGCGGGCAGGTCATCATGGATGAGGGAGTAGGTGTGCAGCATCTCCAGAGCGGCGCCCAATTCCTCCACGCCAACCGGCACGCAGCCCTCGACCATCTGCGCCGCTTCGATGCATAGAATCGGCCGCAGGCGCTTGCCGCCGGCGAATACGCTGTGACGCATGGCCCGATGGATCGACGAGGGATACTGATCCGCCGCCGGAAGCAGGCGTTCCAGCGCCTCATCCGTTACAATTCGGCCTTCTTCCAAGGTATCTTTGAGCATTCAGACCGCAGTATAGCAATCCCAAGTGAAGCAGCAATTAGCAACTAGCAATTAGCTAAGAAGCCACGAGCTTCGAGCCGCGAGAGCGAGAACCCAAACTCCGAGTTCGTCGCTCTGGGGTTCGGAATTCATGATTTGATCACACGTTCTCGACAGCCGACCTCGAGATCGGCGCTACGCTGGGCCCTCGCCTCCACCGCACCGCAAGGGGTAAAATATGCCTCCATCAGGGGGAGGAACACCATGAAATCTGCCTCAATCCTTGTTCTCGCTGTTGCGGTCTGCGTAGGCATGGCGGTAGCGCAAGACAACAGCTCATCTTCGGCCAAGCAGGACATGAAGGGTGCAGGCCACGCCACCAAGACTGGGGCCAAAGATGCGGGCCACGCGACCGCAACCGGTGCGAAGGATGTGGGCCATGCCACCTTGACTGGCGCTAAGGATGCTGGCCACGCTACCTCGACAGCGGCAAAGGATACCGGTCACGCTACCAAAACGGCCGCCAAGGATACTGGCCACGCGACCGAGACCGGAGCCAAGGACGTTGGTCATGCGACGTCCAGCACGACCAAGAAGGTCTTTCATCCTGACAGCTCCAAGAGCAGCGACAGCAGTAAGCCCTCACAATAGCGCAAGACCGCTGAACTGCCGGACCTAGGCCGCCGGCGGGACGCCATGTCCCGCCTATTGGCGCACCCCTGTGCGCCATGTCCGCCTGCCCTGTGACGTATGCCACAGACTCCATGTACATACCCTTCGCAGAATCAATGGGTGGAGGATACCCGTGTTCGAGATTCTGGAAGCGCGCCCGTTGGCGCGAGGGATCAAACTATTTGTCATTAAAGCTCCCCGCATCGCCCGCAAGCAGAAGCCGGGTCAGTTCGTCATCGTGCGACTGGACGACTGCGGTGAGCGCATCCCGCTGACCCTCGCCGACGCCGACCCCGAGGCCGGCACCGTCACCTTGGTCGTGCAAGCCATCGGCAAAACGACCATGCTGTTCAACATGCTGGAGGCGGGAGATTCCGTCCTCGACCTGGTTGGTCCGCTCGGCAAGCCGTCGGAGATCGAAAACTTCGGCACCGTAGTGGTCGTCAGCGGCAGCGTTGGAACAGCCATGGCTTATCCCACCGCTCGCGAACTGAAGCGCGCCGGAAACAAAGTCATCTCCATTGTGGGCGCGCGCAGCAAAGAGCTGATGGTCCTGGAAGATGAAGTTCGCGCGGTCAGCGATGAGACCTACATCTGCACCGATGACGGCAGCTACGGCGACAAGGGCCTGGTGACCGACAAACTGAAACAAGTCATGGCCGGCGAGAAGCTGAATTACGTCCTGGCTTGCGGCCCGGTGCCGATGATGCGTGCGGTCGCCAACATGACCGCTCCCGAGCAGATCAAGACCATCGTCAGCCTGAATTCCATCATGGTAGATGGCACCGGCATGTGCGGCGGCTGCCGCGTGCTGGTCAACAACTCCAGCCAGTTCGCCTGCGTCGACGGTCCGGAGTTCGACGCCAGCCAGGTCAATTTCGACGTGCTGACGCAGCGCAATAACATGTATCGCGAGCAGGAGCGCGAAAGCATCGACCGCCTGCAGGCCGATCCGCAAGCGGAGCTGGACAGGCTGCGCCGAAGAAATCACAAGACCGAGTGCGCAGCTGAGGCTGTGGGGGTGACCAATGAGTAATACAACGGGGACTAAGGCCAGCCACAACCCGCTGCCCAACAAAGAGCGCTCCAAGCTGCCGCGCCAGCGCGTGCCGGAACAACTCGCGCAGGTCCGCGCCCACAACTTTCAGGAAGTGAATCTTGGCTTCCCGGTGGAGCAGGCGCGGCAGGAGTCGCTGCGCTGCATCGAATGCCCCAAGCCCGGCTGCATCCAGAAATGCCCGGTGTCGGTGGATGTGAAGGCGGTGATCGACCTGATCCTCGCTGAAGATTACATGGGCGCCGCAGCCAAGGTGCGCGAAGACAATGCGCTCCCCGCGATCACCGGCCGCGTCTGCCCGGTCGAAGATCAATGCGAATCCGGCTGCGTTCTCGGCAAGAAGGGCGAGCCTGTCGGCATCGCCTATCTGGAACGCTTCGTCGCCGACTGGGAACGCGAAACCGGTCATTGCGGCATTCCCAAGAGCGCGCCGCCTACTGGAAAGAAAGTCGGCATCGTCGGCAGTGGGCCTGCAGCGTTAGCCTGTGCAGGCGATCTCGTTCAGATGGGACACAAGGTTCACGTCTTTGAGGCGCTGCACGAACTCGGCGGCGTTCTGGTCTACGGCATTCCGGAATTTCGCCTGCCGAAAGAAATTGTCCGCCACGAAATCGACGTGCTGCGCCGTCGCGGTGTGGAGTTCGAGACCAATGTTGTTGTCGGCAAGACCGTTACCATCGACGAGCTGAGTAACGACGAGGGCTACGATGCCCTCTTCATCGCGACCGGCGCTGGCTTGCCGCGATTCCTCAACGTTCCCGGCGAGCACTTCAACGGCGTCTATTCCGCCAACGAGTTCCTGACGCGCGTGAACCTGATGCGCGCCTATCGCTTCCCCGAATACGATGAGCCGATTTATCCCTGCAAAGATCGCGACGTCATCGTGGTCGGCGGCGGCAACACCGCCATGGATGCGATTCGCAGCGCACTGCGTCTGGGTGCAAAGACCGCCAGCATCTACTATCGGCGCACCGAAAAGGAGATGCCGGCCCGTGTCGAGGAAGTTCACCACGCGAAGGATGAAGGCGTGCATTTCGAGATGCTGGTGAATCCGGTGGAATTTCTCGCCGACGAAAAGGGCAATCTGACCGCGGTGAAATGCATTCGCCAGGAGCTGGGTGAACCCGATGACTCCGGCCGTCGCAGCCCGGTGCCGATCAAAGGTTCGGAGTTCGTAACGCCATGCTCGGTCGCGATCATCGCTGCCGGGACTTCAGCCAATCCGCTGATTCAGTCAACGACTCCGGGATTGGCGACAACGAAGCGAGGTTACATCCAGGCTGACGACTCGCTCGCGACGTCGAAGCCCGGTGTCTTCGCCGGAGGCGACATCGTCACCGGAGGCGCGACCGTTATTCTGGCCATGGGCGCCGGCCGCAAAGCGGCAAAGTCGATAGATGAGTATCTGAAGTCGACGGCGCAGACTGTGAACTAGGTAAGGTAGAGCGGCGCTTCAGCGCCGCGTCCAGGCCGGTTAGACTTGAGCGTCGTGGTGGTCACGGGTGACCACCACGGCGCGGTTTAATGCCTGTTGCATTGACGCTGGCCTGAAGGCCAGCTCTACCGGACTTTTCTTTCACCCCAGCGCCATCACCATCAGCTTCCGTTCGGTCATATCCTCAATCGCATACCGCAATCCCTCGCGGCCGAGGCCGGAATCCTTCACCCCGCCATACGGCATCTGGTCCACGCGGAAGGTCGGAACGTCGCCGACAATGAGGCTTCCGACTTCCAGTTCCTCGAATGCGGTCTGAATGAGCACCGCGTCGCGCGTCATCAGTCCGGCTTGCAATCCGTAAATCGAATGATTAACGGTGCTCAGCGCTTGCTCGAAGGTCTCGTACTCTTCGACTGTCACAACCGGACCGAAAATCTCGGCGCAATTGACCCGCATGTTCGGATCGGTACCAGTAAGCACCGCAGGTTCGACAAACGATCCTCTGCGTGTTCCACCACACAGCAGCTTGGCGCCGGCTTCCACAGCTTCATGGATCCAGTCCGCCACGCGCACCGCGTCCTGTTCGCGGATGAGCGGCGGAACATCGGTCGTCTCGTGCATGGGATCGCCGCTCTTTAACTTGCGAACGCCGTCGACCAGCATGTGAGTGAATTTCTCAAAGACCGGATGATGCACCAGAATGCGCTGCACCGAGATGCAGGTCTGCCCGCCATACGAAAATCCGCCGGCAATGCAGCGATGGACCGCGTACTCCAGGTCGGCATCGCTATGCACAATGACTGCGGCATTGCCACCGAGCTCCAGCGTGACACGCTTCTTGCCGGCGTGATTCTTCAGCTGCCATCCCACGGCTGCGCTGCCGGTGAAGGTCAGCAGCTTGATGCGATCGTCTGCCACCAGCAAGGCGGCATCGTCGTTTGACAGCGGCAGGACAGCCAGCGCACCCTCCGGCAATTCTGCCTCTTGCACAACCTCCGCCAGTAGAAACGCCGACAACGGCGTCTGCGGAGCTGGCTTCAGAATGATTGGACATCCCGCCGCAATCGCGGGAGCTACCTTGTGCGCAACCAGATTGAGCGGAAAGTTGAAAGGCGTAATGCCGAAGACCGGTCCCAATGGTACGCGCTTCACCAGTCCCCAGCGCCCTGCCGTGGCCTCCAGCGTGTCCAGCGGAATGTACTCGCCATAGATGCGCGTGGCTTCTTCCGCTGCGACCTGAAACGTGCTGATTGCTCGCTCGACCTCGACGCGGGCGGTCTTGATCGGTTTCGCCGCTTCCTGGCAGATCATCTTGGCAAACTCTTCTTTGCGCGTCGTAATGCCATCGACAATCTTGTGCAGCACGTTGGCGCGCTGGTACGACGACATTCTGCGCGTCACCGCAAAAGCCTGCACCGCCGATTCGATCGCTGTCTCGACATCGTCGCTGCCGGCCTCGGTGATTACTCCCAGGACACTGTGATCGTAAGGCGAGTTAATGACCGCCTCGCGCCCATGCGTGCTCCAGTTGCCATTCAGGAAGAAGCCGAAACTGCGGATGGTAGAAGTTGTCTGGCTCATAATGTTTTCTCGCTGCAAGAATGAATTGTCGTACTAATTTGGATGCCGATCAAGGAAGCGCGCCTGTGATGCACCGCCGCGAATCGATCCTGGTTGAGGAAATGAGGGTGGCTCAGGATTCAAACTGACCCGCCACGCGCATCGTCGCCTGCAAAAGGGGAATTAGAATCTATCAGGTGTCTCGTGATTGCTTTGTGTCAGGGCACGACTTCAGTCGTGCCGTTACAGAACACATAAAGACCGGGCTTTAGCCCTGAGGGCATATTCGCCAGGGGCTAAAGCCCGCACACTTACCAAGCATTTCTCCGGCACGACCAAGGTCGTGCCCTGACACAAGGCGATTTATGAGATGGCTTGATAGGCTCTAGAGCTTTAGGAGAACCATGTTCGAATCCGAGACCGAATACATCGTCGAACTGCAGCCCAGAATTACCCAGAGGCTGAACGAACTGGGATTCACGAGCTCGCGGCAGGCCAGTGTCTTGGCGCACAGTCTGGCCGAGATCGCCTCTCGCAGCCGCACGCTCGATCAGCAGGCGCTTCCGCTGTTTCTTTCTCTGGACGCAAGCCGCCGGCGCTCGCTGGCGGAGCTGACCGTGGCGCTTAAGAATCATCTTGACGCCATGCAGGACGCGATTACAGATCTGCGCGCGCCGTTGACCGAGCTTATCGACTTCCTCGCCCGCGAAGAGTCTCAGCCTTAGGCCTCCTCGGCGCTTTGCGCCCAGCCAACCCGGCTAACTCCGCCATCTGCTCAATGTACTTGCCGGCATCGAATTTCTTCTGCGCCGCATTGCCGGACATGTAGCGAATGGTGCCGAAGATGGGCCGCTCAAACCACGGCCGATCGAACTTGCCCGCGATGGCCCATGCAATTCCCGCATAGCCGTTGGGATCGCGACCATCCAGAAAATATTTGTCATTGAGGTAGACCGCCGTCTGATAGGCCGCCGCCGGCGACGAACTCCACTCCAGAATCTTCTTCGCCCAATACATGCGCATGTAGTTGTGCATCCACCCGGCATGAAGCATCTGGCGCTGTGCGGCGTTCCACAAATCATCGTGCGTCTCCGCGTGCTCCAGTTGCTCGCGAGAGTAGGTCACGGGTCGCTCGTCATGCGCGTGCTTCGCGAGCGTGCGATGCGCCCAGTCCGGCGCGCTCTCGATCGAGTCGTACAGCGGATTGAAGTGGGCAAAGTTAATGGACAGCTCGCGCCAAGTGATGAGCTGATCCAGAAAATCGTCTTTGGCAGCGCGCGGCGCTCGACTCTTCTCCACCGCGAGAGCGACCGTGTGCGGGCCGATCTGTCCGAAGTGAAGATACGGCGACAGGCGGCTGGTTCCCTCGACCTCGGGCTTGCCGTGGCGCTCAGGATAATGAGCCAGCTTGTGGGCGACGAAGTCGTCAAGCAACTTCAGCGCTTCGGCCGTTCCGCCACGAAAGCTGTTGACCGGATGAACCGAGCGATCCAGGTTCTTCCAGTCCTCGGTCAGATCGAGAGAGCCGTCGTCCGCCAGCGCCTTGAGTCCGTGCGGCTTCTGCCATTCGACCTTTGCTTTGGCATTCGACAGCGGCGTCAGGAACTCCTGCAGCCGCCGCTGCAAACGCAGTCGAATGATCCGCGCCGCGTACTGCTCTTTCTCCAGCAGCTTCGATGGGACGATGACATCCGCATCGACGGTCCACAGCGGCACGCTGAGTTTCTTCGCTGCCAGCTCGCGCCAGTGACGCGGCTCGCGCATCGGGTTTTCGTCGCCGATCACCAGCGACGCCTTCACCTCGTCGCAAAACTTCAGCAGCGAGTGCTCAGGATAGCGCCGCAGCACGCATCCGATGCCGCGTTTGCGAGCGCGTTCGGCAATATCAGGAATGCCTTGCGCCAGAAATGCGTAATGCCGCAGGTTGCCATGCGGATAGAACGGCACCGGCGCGAAAAAGATCACCACCGGCTGACGAAGAATGTTTGCCGCCGCCACGGCCACGTCCAGCGCCGGATTGTCGAGCGCGCGCTGCGCCCGCTGCATCCAGTAGACAACACAGCGTCCACTGGCAGCCGGCGCACCGGCGCGGCGAACCGTCACACGCGGATCGGATGTGAGATCTTCCAGTCTGGTCATAAGGGGAGCAGTCAGATCGCGACAGGAAGTAAGTTGGATGCTACAGCCAAGAAAAAAGCACGCGCTTTGGAAAGTTGCCCTCGATCTCACCGGAGTGGCCAGGAAGGCCGGAGGGTGCTTGGCAGCACCAAAACAACTTCGGCCGCGCTCTTCGTTGTTTCTCGAAGCCACGCGGCCGGGAAGAACTGCATTTTCAGGATGCCCCGGAGCAGGAGACACCTCCGGGGCGTTCAATCTTAGGTCAGGAAGAATTCGCGCGTGATCTTGGTCCATTGCTCGTCGGGCATGGTGCTGGCCAGATCGTCAATCGCTACGCCGCCGTCCTGGGCCAGGGCACCCAGCGCGCTCGGAACAACCCGCTGCAGCCGCATCGAGGATTCTTCCGTCCACCACCGCGCCAGTGCGCCGCCCAGCAGATTGCGGAAGTTGGTCTTGGCATCGGGCGATTGCACCGTCACCATCCAGCCTTCGCCGTAAGGATCTTTGCCTGCCAGCGACGGATCGGCCATTACCGCTTCGTTGATGTCGGACACGCTGCCCTCGATCGGCGATACCATGTCTACCTTTACACCGTTGCGAACGATGCTCCACACCTTCTGTCCCTGACGGATCCACTGGCCGCGTTGCGGCAACGTCACGTGCTCAACCTTGCCAACCAGCTTGGAGGCGAAGTCGTCGATGCCAATGCGGACAAGATTGGGGCTCTCGCTCAATGCCCAAGTGTGTCCGGGATGATAGCGAAGATTGTCGGGAACCGAGAAGCCGCCAACCAGGCTGGGCCTCAGAGCCGGAGTGGCCATCGGCTGCTTTCTCAACGCGGGCGCGACTTGCAGAACCGGATGCTTTGCCTTCGAGTAGAAAAAGTCAATCGTAAGAAACACCGCAAACATTAAGAGAACGAGTAGGACTGTCATGACGTGCCTCCTGTTATGAACCTTGCCGCGCTTTGTTTCTTGCGTCTGGCATTTTCTGTAAGGCATTCGGCGTACCAAAGCGGCTGCGGATGGCAGGTGCGGGTTTTCACCTCTGCAAGTAACGTGTACAGCGAGACTTAGATAAGTATGTTGTGAAACTCATCGTCAGAAGAGCGGCGTTCTGCAACGGCAAGAATTGTTGTGATTGTTTACGGAAGTCGCGGTAAAGAGTCGTTCAGGGGATGGATGTGCGCGCTCGCAATCAATTAAATCAGAGAGTTACATCGTCCAGCTGATCATTGCGGGGCTGTGTTGCAATTCTAATCGTGCTGATGCGCTTTGCTACAGCCTTGGAAGAACACAACAGTCGACTAGAGCAATAAATCTTCAAGAAATCAGCTCAATCGCAGAAGAAGTTTTAACTCAGGCTGGCATACAGAGTTCGGCCCTACTGAAGGCCGACCCGAACTGCCTCAACGCTCTCAATGCTGACACTGCCTGGCCTGACCGAAATCCAGTCGAACGGTGTGACCAGCAACTTCAACCCAACGAGCACCGGCCGGTTTTCCGGCCGCCACTGCGATTCCTCGGGTAGAAAGTAACGCCCCAACTCCTCGTCGTCCCATGGGTACACCCAGACATCGCTGGTCTGGTTCGGCTCAATCACAAACTGGAGTGACTTCGCCGACCCATCGGCGAAAGACATCTGCAACGTCAGACACGATGGTTTGCGCAGCCCCCACCAGGGCGGATAGTCCAACCGCAGCCTGAGTTTGACGAAGTCTGCTCCCGAGGACGGCCAAGTTACAGCTCCCAGATCCAGAAATGTGCTGCGCTTTCTGATGCCAACGGGCGGCATGGGATCAGCGACCTTCTCCGGGGCAAAGGTCAAGTGGGTCTCCCGGCTTCCATCCGGCACGAGTCCGACGACTCCGGATGCCGGGTTCCCCTCCGCCCGGTAGTGTCGTAGCAGATAAAACCACACCTCGGGGCTGCGGGTGAAATTGGGAACGCCATCGATGGCAATGCTGATCACTCCATCCGGGAAATACAGTGCAAAGGGTGGGTTGGCGCGGCGCAGTCCCGCCAATTCCGCTTCGGTCAGATACGGCCCATTGACTAGGTAGCTCTGCAGCACCCCTCCGGCAACCTGGCGACGCGAGGTCAGGCCAAAAGCTGTCTCGTAGGGAAACACGGCGATGGAGCTGCCTGGAGCCGTGTTCGCGCCCACATCTGCCGAGACGCCGCTCAACAGTTCAGCATCTCTGGGCGATAAACAGGCGTGGTCAAGCTCTTGCAGTCCTTCAGGGCATCGAAGTGTCGGATCGGCGATCTGGTGCAATCGCACCGCGAAGCCGCCCGGCAGGAACATCGCATAAGGATGGGCGAAGATCAGAGTCGCAATCACCGCTGCGACCGGCAACCCAGCTGACATCACCGGCGCTGACTTGACCTCGTCAATCACGATCACCCCGCAAAGAAAAATCATGGGATAGATCCCGATAAGGATGTGCCCGTAATCAGAGCGCACCAGGCTGTTCTGCATCATCAGGAAAGCCAGACAGAAGCCGGACATCAGGAACACCGGTCGCCGCGTCTCCGGCCCCTGGGGATTGCGCCACCACCAGGCGATGCCGAACACGACCATCCCCAGCGCCAGAGCCTTGAAGAGCAAGTACTTGTTCTGCTGGATCATGGGGATGGGCTCGAACCAGCGATAGCCGCTGGCGATGGCCAGGCTCGATCGCCAGAAGCGGAAATTCAGCAGCGACGACATCCACGCGTTAGTCGCGAGCAGGAGCAGTGTGAAACAGATCGCCGCCAAGACAAGGAACCTTGCCAGCCCCTGCTTGGGTGGAGGCGCAATCGCGCTCGCGGCGACACACAACACCAGCGCGGCCATGGTGTAGAGTCCTGTGTCTGCCGAGAACAGGAAGGCAGCAAGGCAAATCATGGCGGCGAAAATAGCCTTCGCCAGTAGAGCTCTGACGGAAGAAACGACGCCATTCGTGAGCCGGACGAAGACTGCGAAGCTCAATAGCACGAGCGACACCCGTACATCCGGCACCGACCAGAAGACGACGGCCAACAGGACGAGCAGTGCGCGCCGCCATGCCGTGGCCTCCGGCAGCAGCAACCGCGCGGTCAGGAACGTGGCCAGGACGATGACCAACATCGGCAGCGTATACCAGGTGGCATAAACTGCGCCCAGTGACATCCCGATGTGGCGTGCCGGCGCGCTCGACAGCCACTGAAAGAGCGGCCCATACGTAAAGGCCGCGTCGCGGCCGAGCAGGATGCCGCCCGCGGCTTTGTAGCTGGTATCGAATATCCAGGAATCGTCGATCAGGTTCAGGCTGGAAACAACGGTGAGCGAATCGCGGCGAATCAGGATCGGCGGGATGACCGCCAGCAGAAGAACGACCAACACGACCCATTCCGTGGATTGTGCAACCAGGGACGCCGCGCGGCTGAGCGTCTGTCGGTTCATGCAGGGCAATAATCGCGTGCGTGCTCGGAAGGCACAACAGTAACATCGCGGCGAGCCGCCAGGCTACCTCCCAACTGATGGGGCGGTGTCGAGCGAATTCACTCTATTGTGCAGCGGTCCCCTTGAGAACAATGCCCAAGTTCTCACTTCTTCCCGACACCGATGGAACGGCCACCGAGAATATCGTGTCGCCACGCTGGTTTTTCGTGATGGTCGACGGTTCGCCCGCGGTATCCAGGGCGATGACCGCGGGATGGTTCGTTCCTGTACTTTTGGCGCTCAGCGCAATAAGTTTCTTGTACGGATAAGTGGCATCCGGAGTGGAATCGTTCGCTGCGGGACTGGCGAGCAGGAAATCGGGATTAGGAGCCACGCCCATGTGATTACCGTCCTGCGGCAGCGCCTGATAGCGCAGCGTGTAGGTGGCGGCGGGAATGTTCTGCCCGCGATAGTCCGTCATGGCCTGCGACAAGGCGACTATGCCGACGAATTCGCCATTCCCGAGTTCGGGGTACAGTGCGCCGGCAGCGTCTTTGGTTTCGGTCTTCAACTGCTTGGCAAACCACAGCTCGGCCGTCCAGCCGCCAACTAGCGTCGCGCGATAGCCTTTGCTCTCGACCGCTTGCTGCAAAGCTTCCGAGACGCCGGTTGGCGCTCCGATGCGCTCGACTTTCTGGGCCACGGCGACCGTGCAGGCAACCGTGCTCAAGAACAAAATCCAAATCGAAATGAAGCGAGGGATCATGAGAGCTCCGAACGCGAAGGTAAATCGGAGCCGACAAGTCAGGCAAGTTCAGCGATCACAAGAAAGAGAAATATTGCCTGATTGTTCGGATGCAACCGATCATTCGTAGCGCAGCGCGATCAGCGGATCAACCTTCGCGGCCGAACGGGCAGGAATCCAGGTCGCAACCAAGGCGACACCGATCAGCAACAAAATGACAGCGACAAATGCCAGCGGATCCGCCGGGCCAATGCCAAATAGCAAGCTCGCCATGGTGCGCGCAACCCGGGGCACCCGCCGATTTAGATTCCCAGGCTTTACAATCGCTGCGTGTACTTGCTCTACAACTTCCTGTTTTTTCTGGCGCTGATTGTCAGCACGCCCTGGTGGCTGCTGCAGATGCTGCGTCACGGCAAGTACCGCACCGGCTGGCGCGATCGGTTGGGCTTCGTCCCCGAGCGGCTCCTTAACGACTACAGCGAAAATACAATCTGGATTCACGCCGTGTCGGTGGGCGAAGTGCTGGCGATCTCGCGGGTGATTAAAGAGCTGAAGGCCCAGCTTCCGGGCTGGCGAATCGTCGTTTCGACCACGACCGACACGGGCCAGCGGCTCGCGCAGCAGCGATACGGCGCCCACAATGTCTTCTACCTGCCGCTGGATCTGTCGTTCGCCGTGCGAGCGTACTTTCGCGCCTTGCGGCCGCAGATGCTGGTGCTGGCGGAAAGCGAGTTCTGGCCGAACCTGTTGCGTTGGGCGCGACGTTCGGGCGCGCGGGTTGCCGTGGTGAATGCGCGCGTCTCCGACCGCTCGCTGCCGGGATATCTTCGCTTTCGCGGCGTGCTGCGACGGGTGATGCAGAATGTGGATTTGTTCCTGGCCCAGAGCAAAGAGGACGCGCGCCGGTTGGCGCAGATCGGCGCCCCGGAAGAGCGGGTACAGGTTAGCGGCAACCTGAAGTTCGAGATCATACCTCCGCGCGATTCCGACATTGCCGAGCGGTTCGATGAGGCACTGCGGCGCGCTGAGATTGGGCCGCTGCTTGTAGCCGGTAGCACCCTCGATCCCGAAGAGGCCGAACTGCTGCGCATGTTCGAGCCGGTTGCGGCTCGATATCCCAATGCGATGATGGTGATCGCGCCCAGACATCCCGAACGCTTTGAGGCAGTGGCGGCGCTGCTGGAATTGTCGGGCGCCCGCTTCCAGCGCCGCTCGCAGTGGAATGATGAGATGCTCCGCCCGGGTGGGATCTTTCTGCTGGATACGATTGGCGAGTTGGCGAGTGTGTATGGTTTCGCCGACCTGGCGTTCGTGGGCGGAAGCTTGGTGGCGCGTGGAGGCCACAACGTCCTGGAGGCAGCGCAGTTTGCCAAGCCAATCCTGGTCGGCCCCTCGACGGAAAACTTCCGCGACATCGTCGACGTCTTTCGCAGAGCCGATGCATTGCGTGTGGTCACACCGGAAACGCTTACGACGACCGTGTTGCAGCTTCTGGACGACGACGAGGAGCGAGCGGGGCTGGGCCAGCGCGCATTGGAAGTCATGCGCTCACAACTCGGCGCAACCGAAAGAACCGTCAACGCGCTGGTCGGAATGCTGGCGGAGCCCACGCCGGCTGCCGCTGCAACCTCGCTGGAGAAGCAAGCGTGAATCCGCTCTCGGCGCTCTATGGCGCGATCATAGATACGCGCAATCGACGCTTTGAGAGCGGCGCGGTGAAGATTCACCGGCTGCAAGCGCCGGTGATCAGCGTCGGAAATCTGAGTGTGGGTGGCTCGGGCAAGACGCCCTTTCTGATTGCGCTGGGCGAGCTACTGAAGCAGCGCGGGGTGGAATTCGATGTGCTCTCGCGCGGTTACGGACGGTCGACGACTGGGGTTGCGCTGGTAGATCCCGCAGGCTCAGCTCGTGAATTCGGCGACGAGCCGCTGCTGATCGCGCGAAAACTCGATGTGCCGGTGATCGTTGGTGAGGATCGCTACGCCGCTGGACGATTCGCGGAGCAAAAGTTTGGCCCGCGAATCCACCTGCTGGACGACGGCTTCCAGCATCGTCAACTGGCACGTGACTTCGACATCGTGATGGTGAATCCGCAGGACAGCCAGGACACATTGCTGCCGGGTGGCAGACTTCGGGAGCCGCTGTCGTCGTTGATGCGGGCCGACGCGGTAGTGCTGACCAACAATGCGCCATGCGAGGGACTGCTGCTGGCGCCATATCTGGTGTGGAGAGTGCAGCGAGATATCGTTATCCCGGCAGAACTGAAGGGGCCCTGCTTTGCCTTCTGCGGGATTGCGCGGCCGGCAAACTTCTTTGATCAGCTGCGAGCAGCGGGTGTGAAATTAGCGGGAACGCGAAGCTTCAGCGATCATCACGCTTACACCCAATCCGATGTTGGCAAACTGCTGGGGCTGCGAAAGCGGTACGGGGCGGAGGCATTCGTCACCACGGAAAAAGATGCGGTCAATCTGCAAGCGCATGCGGCTGAGCTGACGCCGCTGCACGTCGTTCCGGTTAGCATGCAATTGCAGAACGCCGATTCGGCGATGAACGCAATGCTGGCGCGGATTGCAGCCCGGAATCGCGGCACCGCATGAGACAATTTAAGGTTGACCTGCGCCCGGTGGCTCGATCCATGCACCGGGCATTGATTTGACTTCATGACGAAACTGGCGAAGGACGCCGAGCGCTGGAAGAAGATCGTGCGGCAGTTTTCCGAGGTCTCGGTAACTGTGATGGCCGATCTGGTGGCGGACGAGTTCGTCTTTGGCGAGATCGCTCGCGTCTCGCGCGAGGCGCCGGTACTAATACTGAAGCATCGCGAACGAACCGTGGTGCCGGGCGGCGGCGCCAATGCGGTTATGAATCTGGCCGCGCTGGGTGTCAACGTTTTGCCGGTCGGCGTGGCCGGCGATGATGAGGCCGGCAGCCTGTTGCTGGAAAAATTTCGCGAGAAGAAAATTCCGGTCAGCGGTATCGAGCGGCTGCAAGGCTACACCACGACGACCAAGACGCGAATTCTCGCCGGCATGTCGCACACCAGCCGGCAGCAGGTCGTACGCGTGGATCGCGAACCAGAAGCGCTGGGAGAGATGCATCCGGTGTTGCTGAATCTGGTAAATGCGGCGAGAGAATACGCGACCGCTTCCGATGCTCTGCTGGTCTCGGATTACGGTTATGGCGCCGCGACGCCGCGGCTGCTGACGTTCGTGAGATCCAATGGCTGCCTGGAGAACAAGCCCATCACCGTCGACTCGCGCTATCGCATCCTCGACTACGAGGGGGCGACGGCGGCAACCCCGAACGAGCCCGAGGTCGAAGAGGCGCTCCACATTCGGATTGGCCATGACGACCAAAGATTGTTTGCGGCCGCAGCGCGGTTGATGGAGGAGATGCGATTGGAATCGCTGATCATCACGCGCGGGCGCGATGGCATGGTGGCATTCGAAAAGGATGCCGAGCCGGTGGCGATTCCGATCTTCGGATCGGACCAGGTGGTGGATGTAACCGGCGCCGGCGACACGGTGATCGCCACCTTTACAGCCGCGTTGGCTGCCGGAGCCGATACCGTTTCGGCCGCACGATTGGCGAACTTTGCCGGCGGCATTGTGGTGATGAAGCGGGGTACGGCGACGGTTTCCAGCAAAGAGTTGCTGGCGGCAATCGATAACTATTCGGCGACGGCGAACGCGTGAATCAGAATGCCAAAATCCATACGCGCGACGACTTGCGAAAGCAGGTAGAAGAATGGCGCCGCGGCAACCAGCAAATCGTGCTGACGAATGGCTGCTTCGATCTGCTGCATGTCGGCCACATCCGCTATTTGCGGGGAGCCAAGGCGCTTGGCGGGAAGCTGATTGTTGCGATGAATTCCGATGCGAGTGTGCGGCAGATCAAAGGCGAAGGACGTCCGTTCATGCCCGAGCAGGAGAGAGCGGAAATTGTTGCGGCATTGGCTGACGTGGACGCGGTGGTGATTTTTGACGAAGCGGATGTGCGCGCGCTGATTCGCGAGATTCGTCCGGATGTACAGGCGAAAGGCACCGATTACACGCGCGAGAGTGTTCCTGAGCGCGATGAGGTTCTCGCGTACGGCGGGCGAGTTGAGATCGTCGGCGATCCCAAGCAGCACTCCACGACCGAGATGCTCACGCAATTGCAAAATCGAGGACGCAGTTGACGGTAAACGCCCCTCCATCCTTGCAGAACGAAACCCAGACGGCGAGGCAAGCCTGGAGCTGGAGCCGCATGGCGCGCCGCATTCGCGTGCCCCTGGGATTCCTGTTTGCCGCTTTCTATGTCTGGCGGGCAAGGCCAACCTGGATAAGCATCGCCGCCGGTGCGGTGGTGGCAACCATGGGAATCGCAATTCGCGCTCTCGCTTCCGGACATGTGCAGAAGGATCGCGTGTTGACGCGCACCGGACCATACGCGTATGTGCGCAATCCGCTGTATCTCGGCTCGATCGTCATTGGCATCGGATTTACGATCGCTGCACGCGACATCTGGATTGTCGCGGTGCTGCTGGTGTTTTTCGCGGCGATTTATCTTCCCGTGATTCGTGGTGAGCAGAATTTCCTGCGCAGCCGATTCCCGGAGTATGCCGAGTACACTCGCCAGGTGCCAAGCCTCGTGCCGCGCACTCTGTGGTTCTGGGGCGCGACCAGCGGTTTCTCGCGTGAGTTATACTTGCGGCATCGCGAGTACAACTCCCTGCTGGGCGCCGCCGCAATATTGGCCGTCCTGATTGCGAAAATTCTCTGGTTGCCTGGGGGAAGGTAACGATCGTCATCGCGCGCTCTATCCTACTTTTCATTCTGGTGTCTTGTGTCTCTCTCGCTTCCGCGGGTGCGCCGGCAAAGCTTTCCCCGCAGGCAGCGCATGCGGCGGCGCCGGCGCAGACCGAAGCGAAGATCGGAAGCGCGTCGCATATACAGCCGCTGCGCGCTGGCTTTCAGTTTCCTTACGGACAGACGTTTCACTACACGGGCGAGTGGCGCTTTTGGACGGCAGGCCTGGCCACGCTGCGCATTGAGCAGGCCGGTTCGCAGAATCACGTTTCGGCTACGGTGGACTCCAGCGGCGTGGTTTCGCTGCTGTATCGCGTGGCCGACCGCTTCAACTCGTACACCGATGCGAAGACTCTCTGCTCGAACAAGCTGATCAAGCACAGCGAGGAGGGTTCGCATCGTCGCGACACGACGATTACCTACGATTACAGCCGCGGCAAGGCCGTTCTGGAAGAGCGCAGCCTGAAAGATAATCAGCAGAAGCGGACGGAAAATGATATTCCCGGCTGTGTTACCGACGTTGTGTCAGGAATCCTTTACGTTGCCAGCCTGCCGCTACAGGTCGGAACCACCTACACCTTTCCGCTGAACGACGGCGGCAAGACGGTCACGGTGCAGGCGCACGTCGAAGGTAAAGAGCAGATCAAGACGCCCGCGGGAACCTTTCAGACTTTGCGCGTGGGGCCGGAGGGCGATTCGGGAGCGCTGCTGAAGAACAAAGGCCGGATCTGGATCTGGTACACCGACGACGCGCGGCATTTGCCCATTCAGATGCAAGCCAAGCTGTTCTACGGAACCGTGACCATTTACCTGAGCAGCATTTCGAAGTAGCGTAGTGTCTCAGTTTGAATGCGGCGCACTCTACTGCACGCGAAAGCGTTCGGCTATAACCCGCTGCAGGCGCGGCTTATAGAGGATGTCATAGGCGAACTCCTTGTCGGGAAACAGCGCCAGCGCGGCGCGTTTGGCATTGGCCGCCAGTTCGGAGGCCTCCTCGATGGTCAGATCATGGTCCTGACTGATCACCGACATGACCATGTTCATCATGATCTGCAGGCGGCGCAATTTGCGGCTTTCGTCATCCTTTTCGGGCTGGGTTTGCTGCTGAGCGCCGCCGGCGGATTGTGGTAGCGCAGGATCCTTGCGTTCCGATAGCCCCATGAGATCGCCTCTGCAATCGGCTCAGCAACTGGGGTTGCAGCCGATTCGGTTGGTTACAGTTTTGATGTCCGCAACGATGGACTCGTTGCTGTAGAACCGCTAACCGGACCGTGCCTCACATCCTCGGGTGGACGGCATCATACACCGAAACCACCAAATGTCAGCCGCAAATCCTCAAGGTGAAACGGCTATGATACTGTTCGTGGCATCGAATTCATGGAAGGAGACATCATGGCAGACCCAGCCGAAGGGCACGAGGAACTGGTCAAGGTTTTCGACACGGATGAGGAGTCGGAGGCGCTAGTGGTGCGCGGATTGCTGGAATCGGCGGGCCTTGAGGCCATGATCCAGAACCGCGAGGCGCCGCAGGACATTTTGCCCGGGGTAGGCGGAGTGGTGGTGCTGGTGCGCCCCGAACAGGCCGAGGAGGCGCGGCAGACGATCGAAGCCTACCGGGCTCAACCGACCACCGATGAGGACGAGGAAGTCAGCGAGGAACCGGCGCCGCAGTGACGGTCTTGCCGTCGAGATAAAAAGAGACCGCGCCCGCCAGATCGGTGCGATAGGTGGTGATGTGGGCGAGGGTATAGCGCTGCATCACCTCTGGCCGCGGGTGCTTGAACGAGTTGTAGAAACCCACGGACACCACGGCGAAGCGCGGCTGGACCGCAGCCAGGAAATCCGGTGAACTCGAGGTCGCGCTGCCGTGGTGGCCGATTTTGAGGAAGTCAGCTTGCGGCGATTCGTTGATCAGAAACTTTTCGATACGCTGATGAGCGTCTCCAACCAGCAAAGCTGAGGTTTGACCATATTGCATCCGCAGGACCAGTGACTCGTCGTCCTCCATGCGCGGACGAGGTTGCCATCCCGGCTGTGGATTGAGCACGCGCACATTCACGCCGCCGAAATCGAAATCTGCACCTGAAACGTATTGCTTCTCCATCACATGAAATAGCTGCGCGGTCTCTTTCACCTTGGCGAATCCGGGAGTGGGCGAGTCCATGCCGTACCAGATTTCATGCGGCTGGAAGTTGGCGATGACGCTGGGCATGCCGCCCATGTGGTCGCTGTGGGCGTGCGAGATGGCGACCGCATCGAGCCGCGTAATGCCGCGCGACCACAGATAGGGCGAGACGACCTCCTCACCGACATCGAAGTCGGAGTGCGAGTTACCGGGAATGCCGCCGGAATCCATCAGCAGCGTCTTGCCTTGCGGCGTGATCAGAAGCAGCGAGTCGCCCTGGCCGACATCGATCGCCGTGATCTCGAATACGCCGGGATGCCACTGCTGTTTTGGCGGGAAGAAAACCATCCCAGCTGCCGATCCAAATAGGGCAGCGACTCCGATGGCCGCGAAAATGCGGCGCCGCGCCAGCAAGAGAGCAAGTGCAACGCTTATCCCGGCCGCGATCGATATGCCAAGAGTGGGCGCCGGCACGCGCACTTCGGAGATGCGCAAGTGGCCAATGAGATGGACGGTGCCGGTCAGAAGATCCAGTGAGAATCCCGCGATCAACGCCGGCACGTATGCCAACCAGTGTGACAGATAAGAAAGAACAACCGCCAATACCCCACTCGGCAACAACACTGAGGCGATGGGAATCATCAGCGCGTTGGCCGGCAGCGCCATGGTGGTGGCGCGGTGGAAGTACCACGCCATCGGCAGTGCTAAGGCGAGTTGAATGATGGTGGATACGAAAAGAAGCTGGGCGGCAAGCAGAACAAAGCCCAGCCCGCGCACCAGCAGAAAATTCGCCACGCGTTGACCGACGACCGGTTGCAAAGCGCCCCGCAGATGGTGCGTCACGATACGGAATTCGGCGGCCCGCGTCGGCAGAGAAAAGTCGTACTCTGGCAAATCGAGATTTCGCAGCGCGCTCTGCAGCGGATAAAGCGTGCGGCGGAGAATCGGCACCGCGATGCCCGCGACGGCAATCACCGAAACAAACGTTAGTTGGAAGCTGGCCTCGAACAAGGTCCGAGGATTCACCAGTAGCATGCCGAGCGCGGCGATGCCCAATGCGTTGAGCCCGGTGCGATCACGGAACAGCAATCGCGTGAGCAAATAAATATTGAGTGTGATGGTCGCGCGTACAATCGGCGAGCCGAGATCGGCGACAAAGGCATAGCCCCAGGAAAGCAGGATCGTCAAAATCGTCGCCCAGGTTTCGCCGAGGGGCAACTTGCGCAACGCCCCAAACACCGCGAACGCCAGGATGCCGACATTGATCCCGGAGACGACGAGAATGTGATAGGTCCCGGTGCGCTGGAAGTCGGTCTTGATGTCGCGGCCAAAGAAGGCACGGCCGCCGATCAGCGCGGCCTGCATCAACGCGCCGCGCTCGCCCGGCCACAGCTGCATGATGTGATCGAGCGCGCTGCGCCGTGCCGCACTGCGCCATAAGCCAATGCGACTGCCGGTGAATCCCGGCAGCACTTCAACCTCGCTGGCGCGCGCCGAGCCGGTCAGACGGATGCCCTGCGCGTTGAGATAGCCGGCGAGATCCATGGCGCCGGGATCGCGGTAATTGCGCGGCATTCTCAGCTTCGCGATCAGATGTAGCCGCTCGCCGTAGGTGTAGACCCGCAGCGGCGATTCCTCGCCGCTGTCGCGCGCCTCTTCTTCTTCCGTTCGCTTGCTGTGAATCGTGAGCCGGATGCCAACCTGAGTCGTGAGCTCGCGATGGACCAGGCGAAGCTGTTCGCTCTCGACGTCGACCGATTCCTGCTTGCCGCCATAGGGGCTGTCGCGGATGAGGCCTTCGCGAATGACCTGGGCGGTGACGTCGACTTCGTCCTGTCCGGTGGCGAAGGGCTGCAGATTTTCGCTGATGGTCGTTTGCGCTGCATCCCGCGCCTGAAAATAGAACGCGCCCAGCGGGATCATCGCTAAAAGCCAAACCGCAAAGCCAAGTTGCGGAGATCGGCGGAGTGAGAATGCCGCGGCGAGGGCAGCAAGTAGAAATCCGGCAAGCCAAATATAGGGAGATCGCCAGACAAAGTCAGCCGCAATGATTCCCGCGGAAAATGCGACCGCGGCAAGGAAAATCGCATCCTGCCCGCCGCAATAAGGCTTGGCAAGCGGTTGCGAGGATGCTTCCGTTACTGACGACAGCGCGAGCGGCTGTCGAGTTGCGACCTCGCGCTCGTCGCAGACTGCGGGTGTAGACACGGCGGTCCGCCAAAATCCCAACCCGCGTTGGGATGGTTACAAGCGGTCCAGGTCCTCCGCGCCGAAAACAGGGGCCCAGGGCCACACTTCGTATTGCGCGACGCCGGCCCGGGTGTAGGGATCGTTGTCGCGAATACTGTCCAGCGTCGCCTGCGCTTCGTTATCGGGAATCCGCAGCAGCATTGCGCCACCGTTGCGCGGCACCACCGGCCCGGATGCAATGAGCAAACCCTCTTGCTTCAGGCCTTCGCAGTAGGCGCGGTGCGCGTCCAGGTGCTTCTGGACATCTTCGATCGGCTTGCGATAACGAATGATGGCGATCGCGTACATGATGCTCCTTCCACGCGCGCGTAAACGCTGCGCTATTTGGCCTGGGAATTTCGGCGAGGATTGTCGAGCTTAGCGCGCCAGATGCAGGACCGTTTCCATGTGGTACGTCTGCGGAAACAGGTCCACCAGGTGCGCCTGCTCGACCCGATAGCCCGATTCTAGCAGCCGCCGCAGGTCGCGCGAGAGGGTTGCCGGATCACATGAGACGTAGGTCACATGCGAGGCGGACATGCGGCACAACGCGGTGATTACCTTCTCGCCGAGTCCGGCGCGCGGCGGATCCACGACCACCAGATCGGGCACAAGTTTGGCAGCACGGTCGGCAAGGAAGGTCTCTGTTGTCGCGCGAATGCACTTCACGTTGTGCGGAACGTTGCGGCGAAGATCGGCATAGGAATGCGGCGAAGCTTCCACGGCCAGCACTTGATCGAAGTTACGCGCCAGGTGGGCTGTGAACAGACCGGCGCCGGCATAGAGATCCAGTGCGGCGCGGCCAGTTTGCTTCGTCACCACGACTTCCACCAGCTTGTCGACGAGGAAGCGGTTGGTCTGGAAAAAAGAGCCGCCGGAGACACGGTAGTCGACTCCCACAGCGTGGTATAGGAGAAATTCTTTGCCGATAGCCTGCGACTTCTCAGGCTGAACCGAGGTGAGCGGAGCCCGCTGCAGGGTCTCGTCTTCGTTGGGTGCGGCGGCGAAGACGATGACGCCAGCGACCTGCGGCACGGAACCATGCAGAGCTGCAGCGAAGGGCTGGAGTAGCTTGGCGTCAGTTCCGGGGCGAACATAGGCTTCGACCAACATTCTGGTGTCATCGTGATTGGCGAAGAACTGCAGGCCTTGCAGCAGCTCCGGGACTTGACGATCGCGACCCAGCGCCCATACCGATGTGATTGCCCGGTTGATCAACGGCGAACTGATAGGGCAGCTCTCTACCGACAACAACGCGTGCGAATTGTGGCGGAAGTAGCCCAACGCAAATTGCGGCGCGTGCTGAACGTGCATGCGCGTGCGATTGCGGTATCCCCAGGGATGGGAAGAGTGCAGCATGACCTCCTGCTGCAGTTCGAACTTGGCGGTGCGGCGCAGCGTCTCACGGAGAATCTCGGCTTTGTAACGCAGTTGCGCGGCGTGGTCGATGTGCTGGTAGTGGCAGCCGCCGCAGCGGGTGAAGTAGGGACAGCCGGGCTCGACGCGCTCGGTGGAAGGTTGGAGAACACGGTCGAACTGGGCGCGCACGAATCCGGGGCGCGAGGCTGCGAGAGACGCCTCGACTTTTTCACCAGGAAGGACAAAGGGAACGAAGACCGCCTTACCGGGGCCATGTTCATCGCCGGGCAGCCGCGCCAGGCCGTCGCCGCCGTAGACCAGTTTTTCGATTTCGAGTTGCAAAGAGATTCCTTCCGTTGAGACGAACTGCAGGTCCTTCGACTGCGCGTCCGCTCGATCCGCAACAGAGCGGATCGGAAAAGCTTGCGGACGCTCCGCTCAGGATGACAAATCACTGGCATGGCTTAAGACGCGGCGCTGAAGCGCCGCACTACCACACCTTACATATAAAACAAACTCAGCCGCGGCACGTGATACTGCTCCAGCAGGCGCTTATGCACATACTGCTTGTGCAGCTGATCAATCTGCGGAGCGGTCATCTTGCGGCGATAGGACGCGAGGTCGCGGTCGGCCTCGGCACGAACCTGGTACAGCGCCTCATCCGGCGTCGCGGCCAGCAACGCCGCCAACAGCTTCTCTTCGGCGACGGTGAGCCGCCGCTCCAGATCTTCCATCTGCACGGCTTTCGCTTCCGTGAGCGACGCGGCCAAACTTCGCAAGCTCACAGCAGTTTCTTTTGCCAACGCCTGCGCGGAGCCCGGCAATTCGACCTGATCGAGTTGACCCGCGTTCCGCTTGAGGTATTCGGCAACAGCCGATTGATCGAGTCCGCTATCGCGCTTGTCTTTTGAAGGCGTGGGAGCGCCGACGGCGGCGTCTTTCATCTCCTCGGCGGAAGCCAAAACCTCCTGTGCACAGAACCCGAGGCCGTTCACCTTGCGTGTCTTGCGCGGACGGCGCTCCCATTTGTCGAAGGTCTCGTCGATACCGCGCAGCACGGCTTCCAGCGGGATGCCGGCGTCTTTCCAGGTTTCCATCAGCGCCCAATCCAGATTGGAGACTGTGAGTACCGTGCCACGCCGTCGGCAAAAGTGCTCTTCGATTTCGGTGAAGTAGTTGAAGTAGTTTTCCACGAGGTTGGAGGGTTCAGGAAATCGGTTCGATGGCGAATTCTTCTGCACGCTATCTTGTGGCGCCGGCTGAAGCCGGCTCGGGTATAAAAAAGCACTTATCGGCACGAGTAAACTCGTGCCCTGACACAAAGCCGACTAAGGTTCCTTGGCCGCCGACACGTCCGACGACGCATTGGTAAATCTCAGCTTTTCTTTGACGCCGTGCTGGTGCGCTGGTGCGACTCGACGTTGCTCGCGCTCGCTCCTTCGCTGCGCCGCTTCGCATGCGCCTGGTTGCGTTCGTAGATAATGCGCAGGCCTTCCAGTGTCAGCAAATCGTCGACCTTCTCAATATATTTTGAGCCGCCGCCCATCAGCGACGCCAGCCCGCCGGTGGCGACGACTGTCACCCCATCGCCCATCTCCGCAATCAACCGCTCGAGAATGCCGTCGATCAGCCCGATGTAACCGTAATACAGGCCTGATTGCACGCTGTTGACGGTGTTGGTCGCCAGCACGCGCGGCGGCTTGCGCACATCGACGCGTGGCAGACGAGCGGTGCGAGAGAATAGCGCGTCGGCGGAGATGCCGATGCCGGGCGTGATCACGCCGCCCAGATATTCGCCCTTCCTGGAAACGACATCGAACGTCGTCGCGGTTCCGAAGTCGACGATGATGCACGGGCCGCCGTACTTCTCGAATGCGGCAACGCTGTTGACGATGCGGTCGGCGCCGACCTCGGCGGGATTGTCGTAGTGCACCGGCATGCCGGTTTTGACGCCGGGCTCGATGAACAGCGGCTGCGATTGGAAGTAGCGCTCGCAAACCTCCCGCAGGGTAGAATCCAGCGGCGGCACCACCGACGAGATCACGGTGCCCTTCACGGCGGTGAATTCGAGGCCGTTCATCGCAAACAGATTGCGAAAGAGCACGCCGTATTCGTCAACCGTCTGGGTCTTGGTCGTGGACACGCGCCAGTGGGCGATCAGGCTGGCGGATGCGTCCGACGAGGTGTCGAAGACACCGAGGACCGTGTTGGTATTGCCGACGTCGAGAACCAGAAGCATGATGATCGACTCGTTCTGTCGCCCCTGAAGGGGCTTTGCTTTTTAAAATATCGTTTCCTCCGCCCTGAAGGGCGGGGCTATCATCTTCCGCGCCTACGGCGCTCGATTTTCGACCCTCGGGCGTCACTGCCGAAGACAAAATCTTCCCGCTGCCATCATTGCAATCTACTTCGCAGCGCGGACATTGCCCGACAAGACCGTACGTAATCCATCAGGCGTGCGCAACAGCAGAAAGCCGCGTTCGTTGAGGCCTTCGGTCACGCCTTCGTAGCCGCCGTTTTCCTGGATGCGGACATGCCGTCCGCGAGCCCACGACGAGCGCTTCTCGAACTCTTTCAGCAGCGCGCCGTGAGCGCTTTCGCCACCTTGCATCAGCTTGCGGTAGTGCCCGTCGAGCGATTTTAGCAAAGCGGCGGTAAGGTCCACCCGCGACCACTCGCGTCCGGCTTCGATGTGCAGCGAGGTCGCGATGGGTTCCAGTTCGCCGGCGAACGACGTCTGATTCACGTTGATCCCGATGCCGATGACGACGTAGCGCACGCGTGTGGGCTCGGCGTTCATCTCGGTGAGAATGCCGCAGAACTTGCGTTCGCCGAGCAGGCCGTCATTGGGCCAGCGCAGATCGGGACGCAGGCCGGTGTTCTGCTCGACCGCGTCGGCCACGGCGATGCCGGTCATCAAAGAGAGATAGAGCGCGTCGACCGGCGTGATCTCCGGGCGCAGCACCACCGAGCAGTAGATCCCAACCGACTGGGTCGATTCCCAGCTGTGCCCACCGCGGCCGCGGCCGGCAGTCTGCTCTTCGGCGAGAAAGACGGAGCCTTCGGGCTCGCCGTCGGCAGCAGCCTGCATCGCTACCGTGTTGGTCGAGCCGATGCGAAAGTAGTGATGAATCTTCGAGGCGAAGAGGGTGCCGCTCACCAGCGGATCGAGAATGTCAGGCAACAGAAGATCGGGCATAGCGTTGAGCTGATATCCGGTGGCGAGGTGGCCGGTGATCTGCACGCCGAGTTCGCGCAGATGCTGCACCGCGCGCCAGACCTCCGAGCGCGAGGTACCCAGCTCTTCGGCCACCCGCGTGCCGCTGACGACGACCATGGCGTTGTCGCTCAGCAGGCGGACAATGCGGCTGAGGCGGGCGTCGGTTGAGCTGTCGGCGCGAGTATCGATGCGAGTTGGCGAAGTGCGGACGATAGAACGATTATGCGCGAGGGCGAAGAGAATGGGTAGCTCCGGCAAACAATGCTAAGCTGATGGAGAGCTTCGCTCGATGTAAGCTGTCAACCGTCCGTTCCATCCTTTGTCCGGCTCCGCTGGTGTTGCGGCGACCTGGAGAACGGCCTGGAGGAGATCCGCATGCCCGACTTGGGCGCACTTTATCTTGACGAGATTTTTCGCGGCCTGCGCGGACACAAGCGGCTGGCCGATGACGCCATCGCGCAGCTCACGGACGAGCAACTCTTCGCCCAGCCCGATCCGGAATCCAACAGCGTCGCGGTTATCGTGAAGCACATCACGGGTAATTTGCGCTCCCGTTTTACCGACTTTCTGACCAGCGACGGCGAGAAGGCCGACCGCAATCGCGATCAGGAATTTCTGACGACTCCAGACAACACTCGCCAGGCGCTGCTGAATTGGTGGGAGCAGAGCTGGCAGCTTCTGTTCGAGACCGTCAATTCCCTGGGACCGGAAGATCTGGAACGCACGGTTACTATCCGCGGCCAGCCACATTCGGTTTTGCAGGCGCTCAACCGCGCCAGTGGCCATTGCGCCTACCATGTGGGACAGATCACGTTTCTGGCCAAGCACTGGAAGGGCGCGGACTGGAAATCGCTCAGCATTCCCAAGGGACAAAGCGAGCAGGTTAACGCAAAGATATTCGCCAAGTACAAACAGCAGGCTTAGCAGGCTGCTCAAAAACTCGTAACCCGATGCTTGTGCCGTCGGCTGAAACCGACTCGGATTGGGACGCTGATACGCCGGCCTGAAGGCAGCACTACCTGGATTCGGCCTCGAGGCGCGCTGCGCTGGCTACTATTCCATCTTGATCAGCATCTGCGCGCCGCTGTCCAGCTTCACTTCCTTGCCCGTGGAACTCAGTACGGAAGTGTTGCTGTCCAGTTGCATGTTCTTGATGCCGACCACGCCCGAGGCGTGCGGATCGAGCATTTTGGCAGCGCCCGGCTGACCCGGCTGCATTCCGACGCCACTGCCCGCCGCCGCCGTTGAACCGTTGCCGGGATGCATATTGTTGCCCCCCATGCTGCTTCCGGTATCCGGACCGGTGTCCGGGGCCGGCCCGACCGCTTGCAGAACGCCTTTGATGTCCATGGCCTTTCCGCCGGGCATATCAATCTTGTCAAAGACGATTCCCAGCGAGGCCTCGGAATCGCCCTTCGAGCGCGCCTTGCTTTGCGTGACGTGGCCAACTACTTTCGACCCGGCGGGAATCTGGTCACCGGTAGGCGAGTGCATGCCGGCGACAGTTTTTGCCATAACTTCGTCGCCTTCTTTCAGCTTCTTGGAATCGAGCGATTTGGCCAGCGTCACCGGTATGATTCCCTGCGGACGGTTGCTGGCGGCGTTGTCCGAGGAAGGCGCAGCCGCCGTATCCTGACCTACGCACATCGCCATTGCGATAAACGCAAAGGCGACAGACAAAGCAATACGATTCACATCTCCTCCTGATTACTGCACGATTGCATGTTTGCGATCAACATTCTTGTCCGGCGGAAAAGAACAAGTCAACCGGGTGTCTTGAGGGGGCGTGGGTCAGTTTGAATACAGGCTCGTCGGCCGCGTCAGACCCCAATCACCCCAGCAAGCTGGATCGTTGTGCTCAATCCAATCGTCGAAACTAGTTGGTTGACTGGAGGATGCTCGCGACGAGGCAATGTGGACCAGCGCACGGCGTGAGCCTCTGCCAGTGGGTATTTCAGCGCCCGTGAATCCGCAAAGCTCCCAGGCACCAGGTCGCCGCCCAGCCCAATCCCACCAGAAAAACCACGCTGAACAGCCGTCCGGCGGCATTGCTCTTGCTCCAGCCCTGGAGCACGGCCGCGAGTCAAGCAAAGAAGAGAATGATACACGCGACGCCAAGCACCTTAAGCCACATAGGCACCTCTATCCGGCAGGAGCATGACACTGGGCATGCGACGGCGAAAGGACGCCGGTCACCCCAGCAGGTGACTACCCTTGGACCATTCTTTGCTAACTACTCCGGGCGCGAGTGCGATACCATAGGCGATCAGTTGCCATTTGCACCTCCGATAGAGCGCCTCAGGCCTGCATGAAGGACTTCTACATCTGCGATTGCGCCCAGGTTGAGAACCAGACCATCACTTCCCTCTTCGTGGTCGCGGCCAAGCAAGTGAAATCGAAGAAGAGTGGTGAGCTGTACCTTTCCATGGTCCTCGCCGACCGCAGTGGCCAGATCCAGGCCAACATGTGGGACAACGTCAACGACGCGCTCTCAACGTTCGACCAGGATGACTTCGTCAAGGTCAAGGGCGTCATTCACAAGTACAACGGTCGTTGGCAGCTCACCGTCCACAAAATGCGCCGGCTGGGCGAGTCGGAGATCGATTACGCCGACTATCTGCCGAAGACGTCGAAAGACGTAGACCAACTCTGGCAGACGGTTTGCGACTACATCGATAGCTTCGAGAATCCCTGGTTGAAGTCGCTGCTGAAGGAATTTTGTCGCGATGAGACACTGGTAGCGGCCTACAAGAAGGCACCGGCAGCCAAGACGCTGCACCACGCGTTTGTCGGCGGGTTGCTGGACCACGTCGTGTCGCTGTTCAACGTGTCTGACTTGGCGGTGCGCAACTATCCGCAGGTCAATCGCGATCTGCTGCTGACCGGCGTATTTCTGCACGACATCGGCAAGCTGCACGAGCTGACCTATCAGCGATCCATCGCCTACACGACCAAAGGACAGCTGCTAGGGCACATGATCATCGAGCTGGAGATGCTGCAAGACAAGATCAAGCTGGTGCCCGGCTTTCCGGAGGAACTGAAGGTGCTGCTCGAGCACCTGATCATCAGCCATCACGGCGAATACGAGTTTGGCTCCCCCAAGTTGCCCATGTTTCCGGAAGCGCTGATGCTGCACTATCTCGACGATCTCGACTCCAAGATGGAAAGCATGCGGGCGCAGTTCGAGCGCGAGGCCGAGTTGGAAACTCCCTGGACCAGCTACAACGCGTCGCTGGCACGGCCGCTGCTGAACACCAAGAAGTTTCTGGAGAAAGGCTTGGCGCATTCGCGGCTGGTGGAAGTGCCGAGGCCGGTCGCAGCCGCGGCAGCGGTGAGTTCGGTGGTGCAAAACGGTCCTGCGCCGGAGTCGGCTGCAGACGATACCAATAACAACGACAACCGCAGCGCCGAGGGCCCACATTCGGCAGCCGCGGAAGATGGTCCGGCCGAGGAGAAACCTGTGGTTTCACCCTTTGAAGCCCTGCAGCGCAAGTTTGAGTTGCATAAACCCACCCCCGTGACCGAGAAGCCACACTAGAATCGTCTCGGTTTGATGGAAAGGCCAATTCCGCCTGAGACCAGTCTGAACAATCCGTCACTCTCTCCCAGCGTTTTTGCGGAAAAGCGCTACCGCACCTACACTCTGCTGCTGGTCGTGATTCTGCAGTGTCTGCTGTATGGAATTCATCTGAACCTGCTTCCCATGTGGGAAGACGAGACGTTTACCTTCGCAACCGCTTCTCACACTCCTCGACAAATCATCGCCATTGTCCGTGACGACATTCATCCGCCGCTCTACTTCCTGCTGGCGCACTGGTGGATCCGTCTTCCCATCAGCTCCGACGTTCTGGTGCGGCTGCGGGCGCTTTCAGTTGTGTTCGTAATCCTGACGACGGTGGTGCTCGACCGCCTGTGGCTGCGTGCCGCTCCGCGAAGGCTGCGCAACTGGTTCCTGTTGTTCTGGATGCTCTCGCCTTGCCTGCTGCTTCTGGGCCGCATGGCTCGGTCTTACAGCCTGCAGATGCTGCTTGCGGCTGTGGCGATCGGGTGCGTCGTGCGCTTCGCCGAAAAACCGGCGGTTGGGAAAAAGCTAGCGGCGTTCGTTGTTTCGCTCGCGGCGCTGCTTTATACGCACTATCTGGCGGGCATCGCGGTTTGGGCGGGAGCGAATCTGCTCATCCTGCTACAGCGCTCGCGGCTTGGGCAGTCGGTCTACAAGCGTTGGCTGGTGGCCAATGCGCTGGTCGTCACGCTTTACCTTCCCTGGCTGATCACGCTGGCGGGCGCGCTGCAACAGTGGGAGCACAACCAGGTTCACAATCTGACTGGAGGATTTTGGGCTGAGCAGCTCATCAAGATCGCCTACCTGTTCTACTCATTCACCTTTGGAGAATCGATTCCCATCTGGCTACTGCCGATCACGCTGGTGCTGGCGTTGCCGTGCCTGTGGCTTTTCGTCTCTGGCGCGCGATTGCGAAGCATATGGCTATGGCCGGGACTCTTCGCCGCGACAGTGGCATTTCTCGGAGCAACCCGCTGGGTCACGACGCCGTTCATGGGCGCGCGCTTGCTGTTCCTGTTGCCATTGTTCCTGCTCGCGCTGGCATCCGGCATTAATGCCAAGGGCCGCGCGGGTTTGATTCTCGGCATCGCACTCATCGCTGCGAATCTGGCGGGTGTCGGGGCTTACTTTCAGGGGAAGGACATCCTGAATCTCGCCTATCTGATACCTAACCAGCGCATGGCAGAAGACATCGCACTGCGTTCCCGGCCGGACGATACCGTTGTGTGGATCGACGCGGTGAACTTCGACGAGCCAACCCTCGCGTTCTTCCTGCCCAAAGACCTTCGCGTGCGCGCGCTGGATTCACCGGAATCGATCGCGGCTGCGCGCCAGGAACTGGACTCCGGCGACATACGGCACGTCTGGCTTGTGCGCAGCGTCCACGACATCTCGCCGGGACACGCGTTTGAGGAAACGGAGTCGCAGATGATGGCGACCTGGCCCGAGCATGATGTGTACTACTACCTCGAGCTATCGCCAACCCACCGGGCAATCTTGCGGGCACTGGAAATTCTGCGTCATCAGAATCAAAGCCAGCCGCGGCAGTACATGTACCAAGTGATGGAGTTCCGGCGACCGAACTAAGTCACACTCTTTCCTTCTTGCCACAACTACCGAACTAGTCTTGTGTTTTATCTCTGCGACGGGGTTGTGGAAAGAGGATTGGGTATGGCAGATCGTCCGTCGTGTCCAGTGTGTGGCAGCAAAGATGTAATAGCACTTCCGCGCAGGAAATTGACCGCGCGTAAAGCAGAGTATTTCGTCGAAGTCGTGTACCTTTGCGAGCTGGGACATATGTTCACGTCGCCTCAGCCGACTACCACGCCGCGAACCGCAGCCCTGACGCATTCCATGGTCAGTCTGGCAGCCTGAAGTAGCTAATTCGCGTTGCCAACGCTCGAACTGCAACAAGGATGGATGTTCCAGCCTACGATCTTCCGATCGTGGTGCGGCTGGGAATCAAATTAGAGTAATTAACCAGCGCGGAACCGCTGGGTTAAGCCAAAAATCTCGAAGATCCGCCAGCAAGGGCATCGCGTATAAACTGGTTCCGTGAACGCCGAGTTCGATTTCTCGCGTTTTGAGTGGCTGTCGTTTGACTCTTACGGCACGCTGATCGATTGGGAATTGGGAATTCTTGGCTATTTTCGTGAACTCCTACAATGTAGGAGTTGCAAAATCAGCGATGACGAGATCCTAAATATGTATTCGGAGTTTGAGCCCCAGGAGCAGGCAGGCGAATATCGGCCGTATCGCGAAGTTCTGGCGAGCGTAGTGCGGGATTTTGCGCGCGAGCTGAACTTCGAGGTGAGCGAGACGGAAGCCTCTGGGCTTGCCGAGTCAATCCGCAGTTGGCAGCCGTTCCCTGATACTGTCGCGGGGTTGCGCCGCCTGCATTCGCGCTACAAGCTGGCAATCCTTTCTAATATCGACGACGATCTCTTTGCCTGGTCGGCCGCCAAGCTGGAAGTGCCGTTCGATTGCGTCGTCACAGCTCAGCAGGTCGGCAGCTACAAACCGTCGCTGAGGAATTTCGAGACGCTGCTGGAGCGATTGGCGATCCCGCGCGAGCGGCTTTTACACGTAGCCGAAAGTCTGTACCACGATGTGGGACCTGCGCGGTCCATGGGGATCGCCACCGTGTGGGTGAATCGGAGACAGGGAAAAACGGCCGCGGCTACAAAGTCTGTCGAAGCACGTCCGGATGTGGAAGTGGCCACGATCGCGGCGTTGGCGGATGTCGCGTGCGCCAATTAGCCAAGCCCAGGGTATCGTCCAAAAGCGGGACCCGAACCTGGGGCACCAGCGATCCACAAAATCCCGTCTACTTCTTGCGTGCAGGTTTGGCGGATTTCTTGGCAGGCGTTGCGGCTTTCTTCGCAGCGGGCTTTGCCGCCGGCTTCGCGACCGATTTCCTGGCTGGTGCCGGCTGCTCCTCGGCCGCTTCCTCGGCGGCGCGCAGAGCCAAAGCCTTGGTCACGACGTAGCCCATCTCAGCGATCGGCGCGGGCTTGCCGGTCCAGATTTCAAACTGCCGCGCACCCTGCTGGACGAACATCTCCAATCCAGGAATCACCTGAATATTCCTGGCGTGCGCCATCTTGATCAGCCTGGTTTCGGCCGGCGTGTAGACCAGGTCGAATACATACTTGGTGTTCAGCTCTTTTTCTTCCAGCGGCGACTGCTTGGTGCCGTTCATGCCAAGCGGCGTGGCGTTGAGGATCACGTCGAATTGCTGTTTGGCGACGTCGGCGCGCTTCATGTACTTGGCCTTGGCCTGGCGTGCCAGCGTCTGGCCTTTTTCCGGCGTGCGGTTGGTGATGAAGACTTCCGCGCCCTTGGCCTTAAGCCCGAAGGCTGCAGCGCGTGCCGCTCCCCCGGCGCCCACGATCAGCACTCGTATCCCGGCCAAGGTCATACGCTGCTCCAGCGGGACGATAATGCCGGCCACATCGGTGTTGAAGCCGTAGAGTTTGCCGTCGGCGGCGCGCACCACCGTGTTACAGGCGCCAATCTGTCGGGTCAGGGGATCGGAATTCTCCAGCGCGTCCAGGATCGCCTGCTTGTACGGCATGGTGACGCTGAGCCCGCGGATGGGAATGTCTTGAACGCACGCCAACAGGTCTTTCAGGCTCTTGGCATGGAGCGCCAGAAAAACGGCATTGACCGTCTCGCGCCGGAAAGCCCCATTCATCATCACCGGCGAAAGCGAATGCGCAATGGGATCTCCTGCCACCCCATAGACTTGCGTCGCCTGATCGACCATCTCGATGCGGTAAACGTCGCGCAGTTCGCGAGCCGTAACCTGGCCTGGAGCCGTTTCCTCGCCCTTGGTGGCCGCGCCAAAGGTGAAGACGCTGCCTGCCCGTACGCCTAAGGCTCGGCTGATGATCCCCTGCTCTCCCATGCACACGCCGACCATCTCGTGCTTGCCGGAGGTCTTCTCCAGTAACTTCATCATCACGACGTTGTCGTAGAGATTGGTCGCGGTTGAGACCAGCTTGTAGAAGTCCGCAGGATACCTGCTCATCTCCGCGAACTGCTCCTCTAACTTCTTGGTAGCCTTGAAGTCATGACGGGAAAGTATTACTCCGACGCGGTCGTACAGGTCGCGCAGATCGTCGGCCTTCATTGCATCGGCGCTCTGCAGTTCCAGATCTACCAGCGGGAAGCCGACGTCCGCAGCTTTGCGCAGAACAGCCACCTCGTTGGCGACGGAACCCTTAAATTTACCGCCATTTACGGCGCGCCGGCAGGTCGCGATGAAGGTGGCTTCAGGATGCAGCTCCAGGAAGACCTTGATCTTCGAAAGCGCCGCCAGAGGCTGTGGCAGGTAGTCTAACCTGAACTCCACAAAAGGGTTATCGCGCACCAAGGACTCGGCGCGCTCGATCATGTTGGCGGGATCGGAGCCTACCACCGCAACACAAAGTCGCGGCAGGTGGAAGCGACGGATCCGGGATGCGTAAGTGCTTGAAGACTCGCGCATGTAGCAGCCCGATGGTAACTATGCACCAAGAAAGTTGCAACAAAGTTCTTACAGAAATTTGAATTTGCAACACGAAAGTTCATAGCTGGGCACGAATCAACGCTGCTACTAGGCTGAGTAAGGACTCGGGTTGGGCGATTGAATACATCTAAAGTGGTATAGACAACTGGCCTTAATATGCTAGCATGGCGGGTGGCGACGGAAAAGCTAGACGTAGTTTCTTCCGCCGCCTTTTGTCTTTGCGATCGAGAAGCACGACGGTGCAGATCGTTCGCGAAACAAAACGAACGGGCCCAGTGCATGAGTTCGGCCTGGTTCTTTGACAACTGAAACTTGACTCGGACGGCCACCAACCGTGCGTAGCAGGCTCTGCGCAGCGGATTGAAGCAGGGTCGTGATCCGCACTGTAATGCGGACTGACGTTAGCTGGACCTTGCTGGAAGCGTTGAAACTGGCGCGTACTTCTCCTGGTTGTCTGGCGAAAGGCTGCTATGCATCCCGCGCAACAATCGGTAGCATCAACGCTGGCGAGGAACTGACAAGCCGCTCCGCGACTTGTTAAAGACGGTGCGGCTTCCAGCCTGTTCAGGCGAAGCTAATCCTGGGAGGGTATAAACGCCATGCCGTGTCCACTGACCAAGCCAGTGACGACGGGAGTGAGCACGCCGGTTTCTACCTCAAGGCGACCCACATATCCTCCGGTGTCACTGGCGGAGTATGCCGAACCGGGCTGTAAGTAGGGCGCAGTAATCTCGTAAACCGCGTCACCGTCTGTGTCGGCCACCAGCATAAAACCCGCTGACGAGGTCGGGAACACCGTGTCATCGAGCGTCGTCATCTGACCGTTCTCGCTCAGCATCACACGGTAGACACTCTGATTCGACTGGCCAGGATTGCGAACCATCACCAGCTGACCGTCTCCCTGATCGTCCAGCACAATGTCGCCGCCGAAGTTGTAGGTCATGGAGTCGGGGTCCTGCAGGTTCAAGGTCACCTGCTGGCCGGTTGGTATATCGATGGCGGAGGCATTGCCGTAAAGAATTGGCGTGAGGGTAAAGTTGTTGCCGCTGCTGGTGAACTGCACTATAGCCGGCTCGTTGTTGGGATTGTGCTGCGGGTTCGAACAGCTGAAGTACACGTTTCCATTCAGAAACGTGATGTCATCGTAGCCGCCGCCGTGCGGACCTGTGCCCAGGAAGAATTGCTGCTTGATCGCTAAAGTTTGGGCGTCGAGTATCTGCAGGTTGGCATTGGCATCCTCATTTTGTAACGCCCAGAGGTCGCCGGTTTGCGGATTGATTTTCAAACCATCGTTGTGGCCGATTATGCTTGCCTGAGCGAGGATGTTGCCATTGTAGTCATACTTGATGATGGTAGACGGAATTGCGCTACCGCCTCCCGGATGACCATTGTTACCCCAGCCGATATAGACAGCTGTGCTGTTAAATGTGATCGAGTCCGGCTGCCAATAAAGTCCCACAATGCCTTGCGTAAATAGAGATACGTTGTAGGGAGGCTGCGCCTGCACCTGTGGATCGAGCACACGCGAACCGGACGCCACGCGTTGCGCAGTAACAATTTGAGAGCCCAGAAGCAATAGGACCGCGACCATAAGGAAAAGGCGTACCAGCTGCGATCGGTTGCACGTTAAAGCGAATTTCATCTTTGTTCTCCTCAACAAAATTTCGCTGAGCATAGTCTGCAAATTTGCAGCGATGGTTAACGGGCAGTAAAAATCGAGGCCGGCGACTATGAAACACTTCTGCAATAATTCTTTAAGATGTAGTTAACGACCTTAAATAATAGCTACACGGAAGGACGCAAGCTAGTGGACATCAACCTGTCATAAACATTTCACCGTAGTTTCACCATGCCACCCGCTAGTGACGCTAGAGTGTTTTACTTGTTGCTTACTAACGGGAGGCACATCGATGAAGTCTCTGCTTGCATCTTTGCTGGCGGTCGCCGTGGCCTCGGCTCCGCTGGATCTGTCTGCTGCCAATACCAAACCGAAATCTAGAGATCAACACAACATCATTCAACGTGTATTGCTGGTCAGCATCGACGGCATGCACTCGCTGGATTTGGTCAACTGCGCCAACGGCATTGCGGGCGTGAACAACGGCGCTCCATACTGCCCCAACCTTGCGGCCCTCGCGGTTACCGGGACCACCTATTTGAATGCTTCCACCTCCAAGCCTTCCGACTCTTTTCCGGGCCTGATGGCCTTGATGACCGGCGGTTCGCCGCGTTCGGTCGGTGCCTTTTATGATGTCGCTTATGATCGCTCGCTGGCGCCGCCCAAGGTGACCACGGGTAACGGCCTGGCCGGCGGTCCCTGCGGCAATTTTCCCGGCACGACGACCGAGTACGACGAAGGTATCGACATCGATCAGACGCAGCTGAACGGCGGTGCGCCGTCCGGCGATGGTGGTATCAACTCCATCGATTCGGATCGCCTGATACGCGACCCGAAACAGAGCTGCGCGCCGGTCTATCCCTGGAATTTTGTTCGCACCAACACCATCTTCGGGGTGATTCACGCTGCCGGTGGCTACACCGCGTGGTCTGACAAGCATCCTTCCTACTCGGCCGTGTCTGGTCCCGGTACCGGAACCAATGTGGACGACTACTACTCACCGGAAATTAACTCGACCGTGGTTGCACTGCCAGGTATTGTCACGCCACTGGGACTGCAATGCAGCCCAATTCCCGATCCCTCGCAGACTGGCGCCTGGACCAACAGCTTCGAAAACATCCAGTGCTATGACACGCTGAAGGTCAACGCCATCGTGAACGAAATCAATGGCAAGACGCACAACGGCCAGGGAACCGCCCCGGTACCTACAATCTTCGGCATGAACTTCCAGGCCGTCAGCGTTGGCCAGAAGCTGATCGAGCACGGCTTCGGCAGCGGCGGCTACCTGGATGCCGCCGGAACACCCAGTACCGAACTGCTCAGCGAAATCCAGTTTGTCGATGCCTCGTTCGGCGAATGGGTAGCGGCGTTGCAGACCCAAGGCCTGCTCGACTCAACCCTGATCATAGTTACCGCCAAGCACGGTCAGTCGCCTATCGATCCCAACCGCTTCTTCCCGATTCCGGGACCGAACGGCAACAACGGTACCTCGCCTGCAAATTTGATCGCCAACCTGCTTCCCTATTCGGAGTCGCCGCTGAATCCTACCGGCATCGGCCCCACGGAAGACGACGTCTCGCTGCTGTGGCTCTCGTCGTCAGCTCAGACCGGGAACGCGGTTTCGATTCTCGAAGCTAACGCGGCCATGGCTGGTCTGGGAGAGATCTTCTACGGACCTTCTATGCTCACCATGTTCAACAAGCCGGGGATGCCTCCCAATGGCGATCCGCGCACCCCGGATATCCTCGTAACCCCCAACTACGGCGTGGTGTACACCGGCAGCAGCAAGAAGCTGGCCGAGCACGGCGGCTTCTCGCATGACGACACTAACGTCATCATGGTGCTGTCCAACCCCAGCTTCACCACCAGCGTGATCAACTCGCCGGTGCAAACGCTGCAGGTCGCGCCCACCGTCCTGCACGCTCTAGGGCTGGATCCCTCGCAGTTGCAGGCCGTACAGCTGGAAGGCACGCCAGTATTGCCCGCAACTCAGTTCTAGCGATTCACAACGAGGTTGATAGCAAGCGGCGGCGTCCCAGAGTATCGGGACGCTGTCGCCGTTATAGGGACTGCGGATCCTCCACAAAAGCTGCATCCGCTGCAGTTCCTACGAACCACCGAGGTGCAGCAGTAGTCAAAAGCTGAGCTCGATCCTGGAACAAACCGAACCGCATCGCGCCACCAACCAGCGCGGTGCGGTTTCGCTCAGAGCGGAAACCTGGTCACAACCGGAGAAGCCTGCACCCGCGACAGCTCGTACCCCTGTCGCAAGTGACAGTTCCCACCACGGTGCAGGTGTGGTGAAGTAGCACGAACAAAGGATCGCTAGGACGGTGCAGGAGGGTACGGCCATGAACGGCAAGCAAACCGCACGGATTCTGATCGGCGACGATCACCGGTTGCTGGCTGAGGGTTGCAAGAAGATGCTGGAACCGGAATTTGAGGTCGTCGGCGTCGTGACCGACGGCCGGACGCTGGTGAAAGCCACTATAGAACAAAGGCCTGACGTAGCCATCATCGATATTGCTTTGCCCCACCTTAACGGCCTTGACGTTTGCCAGCAGATCAAACTCAAATTGCCATCGGTTAAGCCATTGATTCTTACCATGAATATCGATCCGGAAGTGGCCGCGGAAGCCTTCCGGCGAGGAGCTTGTGGCTACGTTGTAAAACAGTCCGGCGCGGAAGAGTTGATCACCGCGGTTCGCAGGGTCGTGCGGGGAGAGTCGTTCTTGTCGTCGCAGATCACCCTCGACACGATCACGTTCCTTCTGAAGAACCAAAGGCGCGAGGAAGCACAGATCACGCCGCGACAAACCGAGATCTTGCAGTTACTGGCCGAAGGCCAGTCGATGAAGCAGATTGCCGCTACCCTCGACATCAGCCCAGGTACAGTGGCGTTCCACAAATACAACATGATGGAGAAACTTGGAGCTGTGACGAATGCGGAGTTACTTCGTTACGCCATTTCGCGCCACATGATCTCTGCGTAGGATCCGCATCGTCATCACAGGCTATCCAACGCATACTTACCAATGACAAGCACGAAGTGATCCGCAAATGTCTAGAGCGGACCACTTCATCTCATCTTCTTCTCCTTGACATTGCAGATCAGGGTATTTCTGCAGCCTGGCTACGGAGGTATTGATTTAGAAACATAGGTGCGCCCCTCTAAGGCCTCATGTATGGCGGGTATCAGTTCGGTTGTGAGCTGTGACTTGGTGACATAGCCAGCCGCGCCGGCAGCGAATGCAGCAGCCACAAAGTCCCGGTCCTCGTGAACGGTGAGAAAGACAACCTTGGTGCGAGGACTGCAGCATCGCACTTGCGAAACCGCTTGCAGGCCGTTAAGCACCGGCATGGAGATGTCGATAACTAGAACATCCGGATCAAGCCGCTGTACTTCGCTAACGGCATCGCGCCCGTTCTGCACTGCGCCCACGATCTCGAATTCGTCGCCCAGCACCATTCGCACCCGCTCCAGAATCGTTTCATGATCGTCAGCAAGCAGTACTCGGACTTTGTCCATACGCTCCACGCGGCCGTTCGGCGGTAGGGGTAGCGAGAATTGTCACCCCTGCGTTATCGCCTGACTACTGTCACTTTAGACAGTGGCAAGACGCGACTCCGTATGTTCGTGTGGACCGCTGAATTGTACTGCTAGGAAGGGGGGATAATTGCGTGCTTGATGGCGTACCGCACCAGCTCGGCGTTCGTCGTGATGCCCAATTCCTCCATAATCCGGTACTTATGGAAGCGCACAGTGCGAAGAGAAATCTGCAGAATGTAAGCAATTTCTTTCATGGGACGACCTTCCGCGAGCATCTGCAAAACCTCGCGTTGCCGGTCGCTCAGCTGTTTAGGACGGCCGAGGGAGTTCGGATTGCGGATCAGACTCTGCTCCATTGCCTGCGCGACTTCTGGCGTTACATACGAAGTGCCGCGAATTGCCTTGCGCACTGCCCGCAATAGTTCGTCCCCTTCTGAGTTTTTTAGCAGGTAACCGCAGGCGCCGATCTTTAAGGCTTCGCTGGCCACGTCAGGGTCAGGGTTCATGGTGAGGAAGATGAGTTTCACGTTGGGCATCGACTTCTTCAACTCACGCCCGGCGTCCAGGCCATTCAACAAAGGCATTCCGACATCGACGAGTGCGAGGTCGGGCTTCAAGTCGGCAGCCGATTTCAACAGAGCGCGGCCGTCTCTCACCGAGCCCACAACTTCGTACTCGGGTTCCAACAGTTTCTGAAAGCCCGCGCAGATCATGGCATGGTCGTCAGCTAGCAAGATTCGGATTCGTTTCATGCTGTCCCCGTGGCGCTTGTCGGCTGATCGGTTTCTGCCTCCGTTAACCCGCTGTGTGCGGGGCTCACCGGCACCATAGCTGTGATTTTAGTTCCGGCTCCAGGTTTGGATTCCACAAAGAACCGGCCGTGGACCAGATGCACTCGTTCCTGCATGCTCACCAGTCCCAAACCGCGGCTGCTCTTCGCCTCATCCACATTAAAGCCTACGCCCGTGTCGCTCACCACCAGTTGCACCTCGTCTTGTGTGCCGCGCAACTGCACCGTAAACCGCTCTGCTCCGCTGTACTTGACTGCATTATGCAGCGCCTCCTGGGAGACCCGGAAGAGGCACAGCGCAACGTCCTTCGGTAATTGCGCGGGTACATTCTCCTCGGTGAACTCGACGTTTATATCATGCTGCTTGGCGAACTCTTTGCAAAAGCCGCGGACCGCCGCCACGATGCCCAGATATTCCAGTTTCGACGAATGTAGTTGGTGTGAAAGGGACTGAATATCGCCGGTAATCTCGGAGCAATGCTGGCGGATTTGTTCCAGTTGCTTCTTGGTAGACGGTGGCGCGCCATTACGATTCGCCTGCTCCAGTTCCATGGACAGTAAGGCCAGCCTTTGGCAAATGTCATCATGCAGATCGCGAGCGATGCGGCTGCGTTCCTTCTCCTGGGCTTCGATCAGCTTCCCGCTCACGTTTTCCAGCGCTTCCTGAGCCAGTTTCTGGTCGGTTATGTCGATAGCCGAGCCGATAAAACCGGCAAACGATCCGTCCCCATTCAGTCGGGGCGATGCCACATCAAACATCCAGCGATAGCTACCATCGTTGCGGCGAAGGCGGTATTCCTTCGAAAAGGGCCCACGCCTGATCAGAGCTTGCGAAATCGAATCCAGCACCGGCTGCAGGTCGTCAGGATGGACATAAGCTGTCCACGTATCACCATAGCCCGCGTGCGGGTCGCCACCGGTAAATGCGAGCCGCCGATCATTCAGGTAGCTAACCTGGCCGTCCTGGTCGCACATCCAGATCAGCGAGGGCGTGGTGTCGGCCATCACCCGGAAGCGTTGCTCGCTCTCGCGCAGGCCAGCCTCTGCTTTCCGCTTGCGGGCTCTCTGCATCATCAATCCGACGATCGAGAGCGACTGAATAACGATGATGACGACTGCAGCAATGATGTAGCTACGCTCGCGCTCCCAAAAGGTAGCTTCGCGATACAAGATCTGGCTGCCGGGCGGCAGGGCTGACTCAGAAATGTTCCAGTAGTGAAGTTGCCGCGAGTCGAGGCGGGCTCGATGCGAAGGGTCATGTATCACGGGAATGTTCTCTGGTCGCTCGCCCGCCAGTACTCGCTGGCTTAGCGCGGCGGCGAAAAGCGATTGCTGATTGACATCGTAGTCAACTCCTCCGATCCCACCATGATCTAAGCACTCCGTTGGAAAGATGCAATAGGTTGGGAACCGCCGCCCGATCGACGCCAGGAGCTGGTATGGCCCGGTGCTCAAATCAACCCCCTCCTGCGGGGCCTCGTCAAACATGACGATGGTATGAAGCGGAAGCGCCGCGACTTTCCGTAGCAGTTCATCCGGCGGAAGCCCGACCAGGTCGACTTCCTTTAACTTGTCTCGGCGAAGAAGCTCGGCGTGCACTTGTCCCAGCCAATACAGTTCGAAGGGTGAATCCTCGGTAACCACTGCTACCGTTGTTGTATTGGGATGAAGGTGGAGGGCGAGATCGATCGTTGCCCGGAGGTCCACTTGGATTGTGGTTCCGGTTACACCCGACGACATCTTGTCCCCTGCGATCCGGTTGGCCGCGACCTCCATAAAAACAATGGGTGTACTTGGGAACAATTCATCGCGATGTCGAATTGCAAATTGCAAGGCTGGATTGGAAGCAACGATCACCAGGTCGAATCTCTTGCCGGCGTACGCATTTTGAAGATGCTCTACGATTTCGTCCTCGTAAGCTGCATTCTTCTCAAAGCGTCGTCCCTCGAGATATTCGATATAGAACGTTACGGTCCACGGAACGCCAGTCCGGACGGCGTTTTCCAGTACCTCCGGAGGGGCGAAAACAGAGCGGTCGGAGAAGCTATACAGGATGAGTACGTTTTTTTCCGCATGCGACTCTGCGGCTGACATATAAGAAGCGAGTGCCAGGAGCGCGAAAGCAAGAGCTGAAAGGCATTTAAGCCCGCAATAGCGCGCCGCATCCTGCCGAGCGGAACCATCCAGTCGGGCGCGACTCTTGATCAGGCTTGGGGGCACGGCGATTACCTCGCAGACCGCGCGTTATTCTGCTATGTCCCTTAATTACGCACAGCCGACACATTGCGTGAGCGGCAATTCGCCATCGTGCCGGCTACAGCCCCAATGAGGGCCAACAGCTGCCAACCTGATTGAAGTGGACACAGAAAACTGCAAGGCTTTATAGGTTTTTCTGCATAAGATTGTAGTGCACTCGTCAATAGTCGGTGCTTGAATTTCACCTACTTTTCGACAATGTCGGAAAAAGGAACTGCAAACTAAAAAAGTTATTTTCGCAGTCTTGTAACGTTTAAAGTCGCCTAGATATAAAGCGAAACGCTTCAAGGAGATGCTTCCGCTTTTGGCACGTTCGTGACTTCCGTTCTAGCCCGAATTCCTGTGGCAAGTGACAGTTGTTTGTCCCGCTAATCGTACCTACCATCCCTTCAAGTGCGAGCGAACCACGAATCGCGTGGAGCGACAGGCTACAGCGTGGCCAAGTCGTAGCGCGAAGATAAACTTCGTGCCTTCCGGAACCACGTTCAGCCGGGAAGCGGTTGCAGTCGACGAAGCCCGGGCAAAAGAGCCACGCTCGCAACCTCCCGTACCGACAAGGAAAACAAAGTCGAAGTGAGTGGTAATCTTGTAGTAATCTTCATGTCGGCTGAAAAGAGAACATGACGAAGCCCGGAAGACAACATCGCAGGAAAAACGCTTCCCCAGCACGTGGTCGCGAGCAGGGCGAACGCAAGCCGGCAATGTGGCTGCTTGTGGTGTTAGCAGCGGCATTAGGGATTAGCATTATCGCGTGGGTTACCACCCATGTGCACAAGGCGACAGCCGCCAGCAAACCACAGGCGAGTTCCACGGTAACGTTCCTAACCACCAAAGCCAACGTTGGGGGTGCTCCCAGCCAGGCTCCCAAAGGGATGGTTTGGATTCCCGGTGGAGAGTTTTCCATGGGCGCCAACGATCCTCCCGACATGGATGAAGTCGGGATGAAAGCCACGGAAGACGCACGTCCCGTTCATCGCGTCTACGTCGACGGCTTCTTCATGGATAAGACCGACGTTACCAATGCGCAGTTTGCTGAGTTCGTCAAAGTCACTAAGTACGTGACCGTCGCGGAGCGTAAGCCGCGCCAGGAAGATTATCCGACTGCGCCTCCAGAGAACCTGGTGGCCGGATCAGTCGTATTTTCACCACCTGACCATGCTGTTCCTCTGACCGACCATTTCCAATGGTGGAGCTATGTGCCGGGTGCTAACTGGCGCCATCCTTCCGGTCCCGCCAGTGACATCAAGGGCAAGGACAACCTGCCGGTCGTGCAGATTGCCTATGCCGACGCTGAGGCGTACGCCAAATGGGCGGGCAAGCGCTTGCCCACGGAAGCCGAGTGGGAGTTCGCCGCCCGCGGCGGTCTTACCGGCAAGCCTTTTGTCTGGGGAGACTCATTCCGCCCTAACGGTAAGTGGATGGCCAACACCCATCAAGGACATTTCCCCGATCACGACAGCGGCGAGGATGGATACGTCGGTATCGCTCCCGTCGCGCAGTATCCGGCGAATGGCTATGGTCTCTACGACATGGCTGGAAATGTCTGGCAGTGGACGTCGGACTGGTATCGTCCCGACTACTATCAGCAACTCGCATCTACGGGAGACGTCGCCCGCAATCCCAAAGGCCCAAACGCTTCCTACGACCCGGCTGAACCGGATCAGCCGAAGAAAGTCCACCGCGGCGGATCCTTCCTCTGTACCGACCAGTATTGCTCCCGCTACATCGTCGGCACCCGCGGTAAAGGTGAGGTCAGTACCGGCACAAATCATTTGGGATTTCGCTGCGTGAAAGACGGACGAGGCTAAGACGAACCTCACTCGCCCTTCGCCGGTGTCCCGGCAACCCGACCGATTGCATCGAGGTCGGCAAGTACTTCAGCCGGAATCTGCAGACTCGCGGCCCGAAGATTCTCCCCAAGATGGTCGAGCGAACTGGTGCCCGGGATCAGCAGGATATTGGGTGAGCGCTGCAGAAGCCAGGCCAGCGCAAGTTGCATGGGTGTGGCTTTGAGGAGCGCCGCCGCGCGATCGAGAAGCGACGACTGCAATGGGGTGAAGCCTCCCAACGGGAAGAACGGCACATAGGCGACGCCATCGCGGGCAAGGTCGTCGATCAGTGCATCGTCGGCGCGATGTGCCAGGTTGTACTGGTTCTGTACGCAGACGATGGGAACAATCCTGCGACCTTCCGCGATCTGCGCCGGCGTAACATTGCTCAGGCCGATATGGCGCACCAAACCTTTTTGCTGGAGCTCGGCCAAAGCTGTGAGCGGCGCCTCGATCGACCCTTCCGCGGGTTCATGGATGCTGAACATGCCGCGCAAGTTGACCACGTCGAGCACATCCAGACCCAGATTGCGGAGATTGTCGTGCACCGCCGCCGTCAACTCTTCGCGCGAGTAAGCCGGAATCCACGATCCATCCTCACCGCGCCGCGAGCTCACCTTGGTCACGATGACCAGATCCTTAGGATAGGGAGACAGCGCCTTTCGTATGATCTGGTTGGTGACGTGGGGACCATAATAGTCGGAGGTATCGATATGGTTTACCCCACTCGCCACGGCCTCACGCAGCACGGCGATCGCCGCGTCGACCTCACGGGGAGGCCCCCATACCAACTTGTTGCCATCTCGGCCGGCAAGTTGCATTGCCCCGTATCCCATGCGGTTCAGGGTCATTGATGTGCCCGGCAACGTGAAGCTATCGGCGAGATCAGTCTGCTCAATCATTTCGTTCCTTTCTGGTTGAAGCGAGAAAAGCTAGAACGACTCTCCCACCAGTTCTTCGCTTTTCTTCCACAGCGCTTCGGCATGGTTTGCATCAAGCGCATATCCGCGCACTCCTTCGGTTATGGTCTCGATGTTTACCGAGTCCGGTAGAACCTTACTCACGTGGCAGTCCTCGCAATAACGGCCGCCGATTTCGTCAGCAGGAGCGATGACACCGGCCCATACAGAGGTTGCGGCTCCCTGGGGAATCGTCTTCCATTGGAACGGCGGCTTGCCTTCCGCCGCGAGCTGCCGATCCCTCTGCTCAATGATCTTCAGGATCTGACCCTGGTCCACGTGGCGCGCCAACTCGGTTTGAATCACGCCCGGATGGACAGCCGCCGCGCGCACGCCACGACCTCGATGCCGTTTGTCGAAGGCTACGGCGAAGAGAATGTTCGCTGTTTTCGATCTGCCATAGGCGATCCAGGGATCGTAAGAGGTCCGTGCAAAGTTAGGATCCTCGAAGTCAACATTGGAGTAGCGGTGCCCCAGAGAAGAAAGGTTGATCAGCCTTCCTCCTTTGCGGAGCAGCGGCGCAATCCGGTTGACCAGGACAAAGTGGCCCAGGTGATTGGTGCCGAACTGCGTCTCAAAACCATCTGCTGTATGGCCAAGCGGTGTGGCCATCACCCCCGCATTCGCGATGATCAGGTCGAACGGTTCGCCCTTGGCCAGCAGTCCATCTGCGCAGGCACGCACGCTCTTAAGGTTGGCCAGATCGAGCTCAACCAGCTGGAAACTTCCGCCGTTCGCCGCTGCGTCCTTTCGCACCTGCGCCGTCGCCGCCTCAGCCTTGCTCAAGTCCCTTGCTGCCCCTGCCACCTGCGCGCCGTGCGCTGCCAGAGCGCGCGCCGTCTCAACTCCTAACCCGGCCGAAACCCCGGTAACCAGAACCCGCTTTCCCTTCAAATTGATCCCGGACAGGACGTCGTCCGTGGTTGACATTGCGCCAAATACGTTCGTCATTTTCTCTTTCCTCATACTCAACTGTTCAGTGCTTGTTCAGCCGCACGCTAGCGCGCGAAGCCGCCGCCTACGCCTCGAAATAGGTGCCCTCGTCAAGATCGGCGATCAGATCTTTCCGGGTCGGGCGCCATCCCAGCCGTTCCTGCGTTAGCGCGCTGGAAGCTGGACCGTCCATGCCAAAGAACATCGCCATCCAGCCAAAATGGTCGGCTGCCTCATCTGCAGATTTCGAGACGACGGGCAGGTTCAGCCGTTTGCCGATTACCTCAGCAATTTCCCGCGTGGGCACACCCGCATCACCAACTCCGTGATATGTGCCTCCGGCGGAATTCTTCTCCAGCACCAGCCTGTAGAGATGAGCCGCATCCAGCCGGTGCACTGCGGGCTAGCGGTTGTGACCGTCACCGATGTAGGCCGCAGCGCCCTTTTCCCGCGCGATGCCGATGAGACGCGGTACGAAGCCGTGATCCCCATCGCCGTGCACCGTCGGTGGCAGACGCACAATCGATACACGAACTCCGCGCGACCGGAACGCCAGTGCTGCCTGCTCCGACTGGCGGGGGAATGCGGGGTTGGGCGGATCCTCCTCAGTCGCCATGTTGCTGCGCGCGACAATTAAGGTTCCGGAAGTGACAATCAACGGGCGGTTGGAGCCCGCCAGCGCCTCGCCCATCGTCTCGATGGCGCGGCTGTCGGCTTCGGCAGCAGGGCCGTAGTTATTGAAGTCGTGAATAAAAGCGGTGTGGATTACGCCATCCGACGCGGCCGCTCCCCGGCGCAAGCTCTCGGGATCCTGCAACGAACCGCGATGTACCTCGGCTCCGGTCGCAGAAAGTAACCTGGCACCCTCATCCGAGCGAGCCAGGCCGAGCACCTGATGACCAGCATCGATCAGCTCGCGCACGATAGCAGAACCGATGAAACCCGTAGCGCCTGTGACAAACACCCGCATGTTCTTCCTCCTGTTCTGTTCAAGTTTCGTATTCATGCGGCCGCCATTGACAGGCAGCCGCGCTCCGGATAAAACGGAGGATATCTCCGAATAGATAGATAATCGGAGAATGTCTCCGGTTGCAATTATTTCTGTATCTGCCGATGACTACGAAACGTTCTCACTCCGGCCGGCGCAAACCGCGCGTTGATGCGCAGCGCAATCGCGAGCGCATTTTGGAAGTGGCGAAGCAGGCATTCACCCGTTCGGGCGCAAATACGAGTTTGGATGACATTGCCAAACAGGCAGGTGTGGGAGCTGGAACTTTATATCGCCACTTTCCGACACGTGAGGCGCTGCTGGAGGCGGTCTATCACACCGAGGTGGAAAAGCTGGCGGCCGCAGAACAGAAGTTTGCCCAGACCATGCCTCCGCTCGAAGCGTTGCGCGCCTGGATGCTGCTTTTCGTTGACTACATCGCGACCAAACAGCTCATCGCCCCCGCTCTGAACACGCTGGTCGGAGGCGCCAGCAAAATGTACGAAGCCTCTCGCGCCCAGATCCAAGGGGCGATCAACGCTCTGGTGAAGCGCGCCATCAAGAGTGGCGAAATCCGCAAAGACCTCGACCCATTCGATCTCCTGCGGGCGCTTATCGGCGTCTCCAATGTGGCCTCCAGCCCTGACTGGCAGCAAAGCGCCAGGAGACTAGTGGACATCCTCATCACTGGTTCGCGGCCAGCCAAATAGACTCACGAAACCGGATTTCGAAATCGTAGGTTCGGCACGAAGGTTAGCGGGAAGCCTGCTGCGTCAGTCGCTCCCAATTGCCGTGAGCAAACAGCTCCTTCTCTTCAGGCGAGAGCGCCGCTTCGCTCAAGAAGGACAGGCCCGCGCCGCCCGGCCGATACTAGGGATAATCGGTCGAGAAGACAATGCGCTCTGGTCCAACCAGCTCAAGCGTGCGTTGCAGGTAAGACTGACTCCACATCCCACTTGCAGTTACGTACAAATTTTTCCGAATGTAATCGGCGACGGGGCGTGGGAGCGGTGCGACACGCGCGAGTGCATTAAGCCGTTCAAGATAAAAAAGGATAACCTCGCCCCAGTGACCGAGGATGATTTGCAGATCAGGGTGTTTATCGAAGACGCCTGCAAGCATCAAGCGTACAAACTGGATGCCGGCCTCATAGTGCCATCCTAAAGCGAACGTCGCGAACGCCGCGTCAATCGAGTCGCCAAATCCGGAGTAATACGCCTCCCTAACAGCACGTTGCGGAATTTGAGGATGCACAAAGAGAGGAACCCCAAGCCTCGCTGCGGTTTCGAATATAGGCAGGAAGTCAGGGTGATCCAGGTTCTTGTCGCGCGTGCGACCGCAAAGCATCGCACCAGCCAATCCCAGGTGTTGCACACTGCGCTCAAGTTCAAGCGCAGCATCTTCGGGGGCGGCGGTCGGCAACGTGGCGAAACCCTGGAAGCGTGTGGGATACTTCGCTATCGTGGCGGCCACGAGATCGTTCGTGCGCCGCGCCAGAATCAAGCTCTCTTCCGGTTCGAGGTTGTGCAGGGCTGGCGTGGTCACAGAGAGAACCTGTACATCCACCCCGCTTTCGTCCATAAGCGCTATGCGCCCTGGCCCCAGATCGTCCAGTCGTTCTTCAATTTCTCCCCGATCAAACCCGGTAGTACCCTCCTGCCCGATCGCTGACGATGCCCATGCCGCTCGAATTTCAGCCGTTAAAAAGTGTTCCTCAATCGCAATTAGCTTCACAATTCTGTCTCTTTTCTCTGATCGGCGTCGCGCTTCGTCCGGAACGTCAATCGCGTCTTGATGAGTATGCCAAGATGTTGTTCATAACCGCTATGGCCGGTGGCGAATAACGGTCATGCAACAACGAACCCCCGATACAGCTCTTGACCGTATAACGGTTTAGCAACGCCCGGCAACACTGTCCTGTTGTGTGGAATTAACAGCTTACATTCGTGCAGCGGCTGCACAGATGCTGGATTTCAGGGCAGCACCTTGGTATTCGGCACAATTCTGTGCTTGACTGGTGCTGGGCTCGCGCGCTCGTGTCACCTGTTAGAAGCTCTTGAATTGCCGAAGGCAGACGGCTGTGAAAAGGCCGAAGCCTGTTCGCCATCCGTCAGGATGAAGGTGTCCACCCGCAAGCCCACTGGCAACTGGGCACCGGGATCCAACTCCACCAAAGTCTCCAGAAATTTCCGATCGACGCGCTCGGTCGGTTCGTCGGTGCGGACCGTCTTCGGACCCAGCAGTTCGCCAATCTGCACGACATGTCCCCAGATCTTCTGGTTGCCGTAAGCATCAGCGGTAACGTAGGCTCTCTGGCCGACGCGGACTTTGTTCACGTCGGTTTCATCAATATCGACGCGCACACGCAACAAGTGAGCGTCGCCGATCGTCAGCACGGGGTCGGGGACGCTAGCAGAGTTGGTCACGCTCTCCCCGATGCGGTGGTGGGTTCGCAGGACGATGCCGTCGATAGGAGACTTGATGAACGTCTTGTCGTACTTGGCTTGGGCTTCGGCTTCGTTGGCCTGCGTCAGCCGCAGGTCGGCCTCCGCGAAGGCTACGTCTTCCTCCCGCGATGAGGTATTCAATAACGAGTAGTGATCAGACTTCTCTTGATACTGTTCTTTGGCAACATCGTATTCGCGGTTGTAGTGTTCGAATTCCTCGCGCGAAACGACTCCGCTTTGATAGAGCTCGCGACGCCGCATCAGTTCCGCCTCGGCGTTGGCCATTACTGCCTGGGCCTCGCGAACTCGTGCCAATGCTTCGTCACGCTCCTGGGTGCGGGCTCCATTGGTAACTTTGCGCAAGGTCGCTTCCTTCGCCTCAACCTCAGCAGCCGCCGATGCCAATTCGGCGCGGTAGTCATCGTTGTCCAACACGGCCAGCACCTGGCCTTTATGCACCGTATCGCCTTCCAAGACATTCACCGACTTCAGCTTGCCGCTCAGCTGCGAGCCAAGCTGGATGTCCTCGGAGATAGGTTCGATTCGCCCCGGACCGGCGATCCAGTCCGCCAGGCCGGAGTGCTGCGCAGTGTGATGAGTGTTGCCGACGGTGTGGCGCGCTGCCGAAAACAGTTGCGCGGTGATGGTCAAGACTGCAAGTGCGATAGCAACGATGACTGCCAGTTTCTTTCTCATAAAAGCCTCCGTCGGGTGTCGTTTCGTCCGGGCCGCGTTTCCTCAACGTTCGGTTGATCGCCAGCTGCGGCCCGTGATGCAGCTACTATGCGGGAATTACATCGGGAAGCACATCACGCAATAAGAGGTTTCTTAGCTACCGCCAGGCGGACATCTGTTCCTAATACCGCCGAGGACTTAATAGCTACCACGATGCAGGTATCCCCGCAGGAACGGAGTTCAAAGAGTAAGAGGAGCCGATCTGTGCCGCTGGCCTGACGAGGGATATCTCCCTTAGATCGTCCACGATCCTGCCGTCCTCGATGTGGATGGTGCGGTCCGCAAATTCCAGCACGCGAGGATCGTGGGTTACGACCACAACTGCGCGCCCACGTTCATGAGCCAGCGAGCGGAGCATCTCCATGATGCCGCGGCCGGTGTTTGAGTCGAGAGCGGCCGTAGGCTCATCCGCCAGGATGATGCCAGGATCGCCGGCCAGTGCCCGGGCAATCGCTACGCGCTGCTTTTGACCACCGCTGAGATTTGCCGGGACGGTGTTGTACTTATCGGAGAGACCCACGCTGTCAAGCAAGGCGCAAGCCTGCTTTCGGGCCTGGGGCCCGCGAATCCCCTTCACGTCGAGCATGAGTTCCACGTTCCCCAGGGCGGTAAGCGTAGGGAACAGGTTGAAACTCTGGAAGATGAAACCGATGTGCTCGCGGCGAACGCGTGGCAACTCGCTCTCTCCCAAGTGAGTCACTTCCTCGCCGTCGATCTCTATGCTTCCGGAACAAGCCTGGAGAATGCATCCCATGATCGACAGCAGCGTAGTCTTGCCGCTGCCTGACGGTCCCATCAGCATCACTACTTCGCCGGATGCGACCTGTAGATCTATCCCATGCAGCACAGGAACCGTTGTGCTGCCTTCCTGATACGTTTTTCTTACGTCCCTCACTCTGATGGCTGCCTTCATGTTTTCTCTCCAGTCTTAGCCTTTGAATACAGTTGCGGGATCAAGCCGGGTCACCTTGTTGATAGAGATCAGAGCTGCACCGGCGCACATCGAAAGGGTCAGGAGCAACGTCACCAACGCCATCCACCAGTTCAGCAGGATGGGAGCTCCTGAGGGTTGGCCGAAGCGCACAATGACGCAGCTGATGATCATTCCCACGAGATAGCCGATCACCGCACTGATACCGGCCTGTATCAAAATCACCTTCTGCACATAACTATTGGGCGCTCCCATAGCTTTGAGCGTGCCAAACTCCTTCAAGTGATCCATGGTGGTGGTATAGATGGTCTGTGCGACTACGACAAATCCCACAATCACGCCCAGCACCGCCGCCAGGAGAATGGCGATGCCTGCACCGGTGGTGTAGGTCCAGTAGTGTTGCGTAAGGCGGCTGAATTCTTTCGTGGTCAGCACGTCCACACCGTCGACCCGATCAAGAATGCTCTGGCGGACCTCGTCGACGTTGGCCCCGGGTTCGACCTTCGCCAGCACGTAGGTCGTTTGATCGTCACCCACCGGCGCATAATCGATGGCATTACGAAAGCTGGTAAAGACGCAGGGAGAAGTCGTGAATGAGCGGATGCCATGAGTAAATCCCACGACGCGCGCCCGATGCCCGTTAATTTCGAACACCTCGCCGATCCTGCTCACGCCGAGCTTATTTTTGTACACCTCATCGACCATCACGCCGTCGGGGGTCTTGAGATCGTGGATGTTTCCTTCCACGACATTCCATGGGCCGCCCCAGGTGGAATCGGGGTTAAAGCCAATGATCTGGATCTGGTCCTGACCGCCGTCTAACCGATTCCAGCGGGTATAGAGAACAATGTATTTCTCGGCTCCAGCCACGCCTGGCACAGCTTTTACCTGGTAGAACCTGCGCTCATTCAAGGGGACACCCAGCTCCAGATAAGGTACGTGGCTAGAGGTGATCCAGAGATCGACCTGTGAGTGGTCGATGAGCGCGGAAGTGGTGCTCGTGAAACCAACAAACAATCCCAGCTCAACGATGATGAGCGCTACGGCGAAGACCACGCCGGTCAGCGTAACCGCGAGCCGCATTTTGTCCTGGAATAGATTTCGCTTAGCCAAAGTAAACACGAGCGCATGACCTCCCGAAGCCTTCGCTGGTTTTGCCGCCGTTGAGTTTCTCGTCTGGCATGTCGCTACTATGCCGCGTGTCTTGGGCGCCGCACATCACGGGAAAGAAGGTTTTTCCCCTACTACTCTCGACCAGTGGGTGACATACCTCGATGGGGGCATCTGGCGGCAACCCCGGATGGGCTGGGAAGAAGCAAGCAGCGATCTATGAGCTTGAGCGCACGAATTCCGCCCAGTGAGAGGCTTGCTCTCAACTGGGCGGATTCACGCCGATGCATCGGATTGGAGATGGAAGATTGTTGATAAGACTCAGCGCCGCTCTCCTCCACCGGAAGAATGGTGTTCCGCTGGCGCGTGCTCACTCGCCATACGATGGGGCGGGCGGCGACTAACCATACTGCCACGTCCCCGATTGCTTGTGCCGGAGAAATGAGAACGGTTCTGCTCAGCGCCCGAGAAGCGGTTGTCGTTACGGCTCTGAGTAGGGAGTTGACCATCACGGTTATTCACAACTTCGCCCGTGCGCTGTGCTCCGTTGTTGGCGCCCATCAGGGCGTGGTCGCCGTTGTTGCCGTTTGGTTGTTGTTGAGTAGAACCGTAGCCGGAAGCGTGCTCAACGCCACCGTTGCCGCCAATCAATCCGTGGTTGCCGTTGTCGCCGCCGTTGGGCTGATCCGCCGGATTGGTGCCCGGTTTGTCTTCGTGCCAGCCGCCATCGGGACCGTAATATCCGTTTGGATGGTATGCGCCGTTCAGTCCGTAGTGTGTGTCGTCGCGAGGCTTATAGCCAGCGACGGGATGATAAGTGCCGTTGGCGCCGTAGTACGCAGTGTTTTCTGATCCCGTTGCTCCGTTCGCCCGGGGATGATAGCCGCTGTCGTTCGTGTTGTTCCAAGTCCGGTTATTGATGTAGGTGTTGTTGTTGTAGATGACGGTTGAACCACCACCGCCCCAATTCAGCCTCCAGGCATTCCAGCCCCAGCCTAAGCCTCCACCCCAGCCTTCGCCCGCGAACGCAATACCAGTCCCAAAGTAGATTCCGGCCGCGGCTACAGGTACCGGCGGAGGCTCATACAGCGGCACCACCACGGGCGCCCCGTAAACGATGGCCGGGTTGTATTGCGGAACGTACACCACTTGAGGATTCGCCGGTTGAATCACGATAGTGTTCGTCGCCGGCTGGGTTAGGGTGATCTGCGAGTTTGATTGCAACGTGCCCGCTGCTTGCGCCCTGAAGCGCATAGTCTGCACTGCAGCCATCACGTCTGCCTGCTGGTTGGCGAATGCCTGCCCTAGGCTCGAGGTCCACGATAGGTTGTGCGCCAGATTGTCCAGCACAGAGGGAAACTGCGTAAGGGCCTTGACGCTGGGATCCCACGATTGTTGATTGACGGCCTGAGTCAAAGCCGTGCCGGTAAGATTCTTGTTCTGTGCCAGCCAATCGTCGGCGTACGCGACCTGGTCCGGATTGGTCGCAGCTGCGAGCACCTGCGCCACCAAAGCATCAGGATAGAGGGCGATAGGCGCGACCAGAGCTTCAAGTTGTTCTGCAGACAGAGGTGCTGGCGTGGGCGCGGAGCTGGCGGCCGCCGGAGCTGTGGTAGAGACCATCGCAGGCTGCGTAAGATATCCGGGCCGTTCAGCATATTGAGGTTGAGGCGGTGCAGGGGGCGCTAAGATCGGCTGAGAGGCATAGACAGTTCCAGTGGGCGGAGAAGACGAAGAGGCCGACGTCGCGCGTACGGCCTGCCATGCGGCATGCTTACCATGAAGCCCGTATGTTCCCGACATATTGTCCCCATAGACTTGGCCCCAGAAGTTAAGAACGTTGCGAGTGACCGTACTGAAATGAATGTGATGTCCGTTGATCTGGCCTTGAATCGGACCCGACTGATCAGGACCTTCGAAGTATCCGGTGATCCGGCTGCCATATTGGGCGATCTGAATGTGCTTCACCACCGTCTCGCCGTTCTCGACGTTGGTGGAGTAAATCGTCCAGTCGCCCTGAACGCTGTCTGGCGGCTGCTGAGCCAAGAGCGGCGTGCCAAGCATCAGCGCCAGGAGAGCAATGCCAACCAGGGTTGCAATCGCTTTGTTTCGTTTCATGACCTTCTCCATGAGTTGTGGGGCACGCGTTAATGGCGATCGGTCCCCGTTCAGCAAATCGCTTTTGCTATCCACCGGATGCGTGCTTATCGCTGCCATGGTGGTACTATGCGGCCCCGGGGGCTGAGCCCACATCACGATATAGGTGGCTTTTTCGCTAACGCTGCTGGGTATGTTAGGGAATACCACTATGAGGTAAGTCAGACGCCCCTTGTCACGATTGGAAGCTGTGCGCCGAATGCGCAGCAAGCCAAGTCGGAGGGACAAGCTGTAGTGGGGGCGTGCCTGCAGGAGGCTTCAGTGCGCTAGATTCTTTCGGTTAATTCGAAGGCACACACTTACACTTAACCTACAAAGCCTAAAGCGCTGGGCTCAGGTGGCCGATCCGCCGCCTGAGCCCGAATGTGCGCGCAATCCTTTACTAGCTTCTACCGAATGCAGGCAGGAGACACGGTGCACGGTGAACGATCTGCCATCCGCTTGAAAATGACTTACGGGATTTTCGCTACTGAGAAATAGAGTTCACCCTCCAAACCGTAGTACTCTGTCCAGGTTCCGACAGCAAAACCTCCATTAGTCGCTACCGCGGGATATGTGCCCGTGTCACTGATTTTGTTGAAACTCGACCAATCGATCACGTTCAGGTTCGCGAGGCTCAACGTCCCGGTTCTTGCGTAAATTGCCCCAGATCCGCTGAGTGCTGCCACGAGTCCGCTGTCCGTAAGCGCCACCGCAGGTCGGTCTCCGTTGTTGTCGTACCGCTGTGACGGCCGAAAATCGATGACGCCTCCGCTCAGGACAACTCCGCGGTGATAGTGCAAGAGGGTTTCTCCGGTTACCTGATGCACCTCCACCACTTCGTTGCGGTTGTTGAGCGCTATATCTGGATTAATTCCATCATCGTAGTGCTGTCCGTAGTTGCCAGAGTCCCACACGATGTTAAAGTTACCCGTTGCTGGATCAGCAAGGTGCCCGACCCGGTAATAGAGTCCCTTGCCGCCGCTGCCCGATTCATGCACTTCCACGATCACCCCGTTGTCATTTACCACAGTCGAACTGTGAAATCCTGAATCAAACCTTTGCTCGTAAGTCAACCATGTTATGGACTGGTTAACGTCCCCGTTGGGGTCGATCTTCCCTACCATGTACTTCAAGTTAGAATTGGTTTTGTACCCGTAAGTCGACCAGACGTAGAAAACGTAGCCTTCGCGGGTGATTGCCACGTTAGGCCAGGTTCCTGAACCGGGTAAGCCTTGGCTTCTTCCCCAGGTCACAGTGTTTCCTTCTACCCTGCCCACGCGGTACCAGAGGGTAAGACCGCCATACACGTGGGTTCGGTGAAATTCCAAAACCAATCCCGAAGGATGCATGGCGACGGCGGTATCTTGTCCCGTGTCATATGACTGAGCAGCACTCCATTGCAGCTGTGCGGCGGCTGGGGCTGCGCTGAGCGCCAAACCAAGCAAGGCCAAGCCGAGGTATGCGATTAATTTCGTTTTCACGATGTTCTCCTTTTTCGCTGAACTTCGGTTCAGCCATGTCGCTGAATACACGCTTCCGTTCTCACCTTTTCTCGGCTGCGTGTTTATCACTTCCACGTCGCTACTATGCGGCTCCGGGGTCCGCGCGCACATCACGGGATAAGTAGTTTTTTCGCTAACGCTGCTGGGGATGCTTGCGAATACCACTACGGGGTAGGTCCAACGCAACTCTGGTTGCGAACTCCACTGCCGAAAAGTCGAGGACGGACCAAAATGGAACGGCAGTGACGACTCGCCCGCTCGGATTCGAGCCGCCCGCCTATACTTAACGTACAGACACAAAGTATTTGTCCTAAGCGATGGGCGGCAGCTTAGCTGCGGCCGCTAATGGCTGGAATGATGTGAGCGCAATGCCTGTGCCGGGTTGGGGAAAAGGCGTACTTCGCCTGCTCCTGAGGGCCTTTGAATTCCGCCTCGCCCTTGCGCTGTTCTGTGCTACAGCCGGCGCCCTCGATCCCAGCCATCAAATCTCACAGTACGCGCACACCGCCTGGCGCATTCAGGATGGAGACTTCAACGGAACTCCTCACGCTATTACGCAGACCACGGATGGATATCTCTGGATCGGCACCGAAACTGGTCTGCTGCGCTTCGATGGTGTTCGCTTTGTACCCTGGGCAGCACCCGCCGGCAAACATCTTCCCAGTCGCAAGATCTCCTCACTTTTGGGCGCCAATGATGGCAGCCTATGGATAGGAACCTTTCGCGGCCTGGCCCATTGGAAGGACGGTAGTCTTCTCGACTATCCCGACGTCGCAGGCTTCATCGAGTCGATTCTGCAGGATCCACAAGGCACGGTCTGGATCGTTCGTTCCGGAGTGCAAGATCAGAAAGGCGGGCTGTGCAGGATCGCCGATTCAGGCGCAGTGCGCTGCTACGGTCCGTCGGATGGAATTCCCTTCATCTACGCGCAGGCAATCGAGCGTGACGCCTCCGGCAATCTATGGGTAGGTAGCTCAACCGGGATTTGTCAGTGGAATCCTGGGTCAGAGAAGGCCCGTGCTTATCTACCTAAGGAACTGGAACGGGCCAAAGGCCTCCAAGGAGTAAGTGCCATAGTCGCCGAACCGGGTGGCGCTCTTTGGGTTGGTACTTCTTGGACGGGAAAGGGATTGGGGCTGCAACGCTTCGAAGAGGGAGCATGGGAAAATTTTGTTATACCCGGATTCGACGGCAGCCGCTTCAAAGTCAGCGCTCTATTCATCGACCGTGATGGCGGGCTCTGGGTTGGAACCGATCACGATGGGATCTTGCGGATTTATAAGGACAAGGTAGATCGCTTTGGCAATGCCGATGGCCTCTCCAGCGATGCCGTCAACGGCTTCTATCAGGATCGAGAGGGCGACCTGTGGGTTGTTACGACAAAAGGTATCGACCGCTTGCGCGATATGCCTGTAGCGACCTTTTCCAGACGCGAAGGCCTGACCTCCGAGGGGGCCCAGTCTGTTCTCGCCGCACACGACGGAACGGTATGGATTGCGAACGTACAAGCTCTCGATTTCTGGCGGCAAGGTAAGTTGTCCGCGATATCCGAAGGAAAGGGATTGCCAGGGCGTCTCGTCACGTCGCTATTTCAAGATCATTCCGCCCGGCTGTGGGTGGGCATTGATGGCGGACTGACGGTCTATGACCAGGGGCGATTCCGGCCGGTTAACAAACCTGATGGTAAACCTTTGGGAGTCGTTGTCGCGATTACCGAGGATGCCGATCACGAGATCTGGGCGGCAGTAACCACGCCGGCTCTCTTTCGCATCCACGCTTTCGCGGTCCAGGAAGAGATTGTTCCGCCGAAAATTCCCCGTGTGCAATCCCTGGCACCCGACTCAACCAGCGGCATCTGGTTGGGACTCTTAGACGGCGGCCTGGCCCGATACCGGCAAGGCAGGCTGGAAACGTTCCCGCCTGCTCAACCTCCAATCTCTGGTGCAGTCAACAATCTGTTTGTCGATTCAGACGGTTCGGTATGGGCTGCAACCGGAAACGGTTTAATTCGCTGGAAGGCCGGCAAGGTGGAGAGTCTCGACTCCCGCAACGGTTTGCCTTGCAACTCTATCAGCGCAATCGTGGCCGACGATCGAGGTTCTTTGTGGCTGGATGCGGCATGTGGGTACATCGCGGTCGATCGCTCGGAACTGGAAACCTGGTCAAGGCAACCCGGATACCAACTCCAGACTCGATTGCTCGATGCATTCGACGGAGCGCAGACGGGTGTGACGCACTTTCGCCCGACGGCGGCTCGCTCCATCGATGGCAAGCTGTGGTTCGCAAACCAGAATGTTGTGCAGGAAATCGATCCAGCTCATCTCCACCGCAATGGTGCGCCTCCTCCCGTGCAGATCGAGCAGATCATCGCCGACCGTAAGACTTATGCGACAGTAGCCGATTTACGTGTTCCTGCTTTGACGCGTGACCTTGAGATTGACTACACCGCACTCAGCTTAGCGGTTCCGCAAAAAGTCCGCTTTCGCTATCAACTAGAAGGTCACGACGCGGATTGGCAGGATGCGCAAGGTAGGCGGCAAGCTTTCTATAGTGATCTTGCTCCGGGCAACTATAGATTTCACGTTATCGCCAGCAACAACGACGGAGTGTGGAATGAGACTGGCGCGACGATGGGCTTCACTGTTTTGCCGGCCTACTACCAAACCATATGGTTTCGACTTTTGTGCTGCGCTATCTTCGCATTTCTGCTCTGGTTGTTCTTTCACCTTCGGCTCCGGCAGGTCGCGGCACGCATGCAGGCGAGGTTGGAAGAACGTCTTGCCGAGCGCGAACGGATTGCTCGCGACCTGCATGACACTCTGCTGCAAGGTTTCGTCAGCGCTTACATGCAACTCGACGTCGCCAACGACCGTCTGCCGCCGGATTCGCCGGCAAAGCCGCTGGTGCAGCGCGTTCTGGATTTAATGAAGCAGGTAAGCGAAGAAGGTCGCAATGCGATACGCAGCCTGCGCTCCTCCGGTTCCGACGGGAACGATCTTGATCAGGTGCTTGCGCGCGTCCAGGAGGAATTACCTGTCCAATCGCCCGTGGACTTCCGGGTTATTGTGGAAGGCAAGCAACGACAGCTGCACCCAGTAATTCGCGAGGAAGTTTGCCGCATCGCCCGTGAGGCGATCATCAACGCATTCCGCCACGCGAACGCCACCAGCATTGAAGTTGAAATCGAATACGGCCTCCGCAGGCTGGGAATTACCGTTCGCGACAACGGGCGCGGCATCGACTCGAAGGTGCTGCAAACCGGTCGCGAAGGACACTGGGGCCTTTCGAATATGCGGGAGCGAGCCGAGAAGATCGGCGCCAAGCTGGACGTTTTGAGCCGTCCCGGCGCTGGAACGGAAGTGCAACTGTACGTACCGGGTAAGGTAGCGTTCGTATCCACCACGTCCAAGCCTTTCGGCAGATGGCTGTTCCGTTGGTTTGGCGACAAGCCTAAGAACGATAGTTCAGCGCCCAGGGAGTGAGGGAACCAGTGAGCGAGCAAACCCGTATTCGCGTCCTGACCGTAGATGATCATCCGCTGTTGCGGGAAGGAATCTCCACGCTTATCAATAGTCAACCCGACATGTGCATCGTGGGCGAGGCCTCCAGTGGCGCGGAGGCTGTGGAGCGATTTCGCCAGCTTCGACCCGACATAACCCTGATGGATGTCAGGCTGCCAGATAAAAGCGGCATCGACGCCATGATGTCCATTCGCAACGAGTTCCCGGATGCTCGCGTCATCATGTTGACGACATCTGAGGGCGACGTTGAAATCCAGCGGGCACTTGGAGCAGGTGCGCAAGGCTACATCCTGAAGAGCATGCCACCCAAAGACCTGGTCGAAGCTGTTCGCACAGTCCACGCGGGAAGAAAACGCATTCCACCTGCGATCGCGGCACACCTGGCCGAGCACTACGCCGACGAAGACCTCACCGCACGCGAGATTGAGGTCCTTCAGCAGATTGCCGGAGGCAATCGCAACCGCGATATTGGCGATCGACTGTTCATCTCCGAGGAGACCGTCAAGGTCCACATTAAACACATCATGGAGAAATTGGGAGCCAGCGATCGGACGCAGGCAGTTGCCATTGCCCTTAAGCGCGGCATCATTCATTTCTGATTTGCCTCGCTAAGCGGATACCGCGAAAGTGTTACAAGAAGATTCCGAGGCTTAGGGATTCTTTTTGCTTCGGGAGGCAGTAGCCTTCTCAGAGACGGTCGACGCCGTCCGTTCTGAGGAGGGGACGTGTCAAGGTTGTATTCCGGATTTCCAGCTAGGGCGCCGGGCGCTGGGTTGCTGCTGTTGCGAGTGGCGATTGGTGCAACTCTCGTCGCCCAGGCGGTGCCTTGTCTTTCCGGCGCGCAAGATCCAAGACTCAGTAGTCTCGCTTATTGCCTGCTCGCGCTCGTAGGTGGCGCCTCTCTGATCGTCGGCTTCCTGACGCGGATTATTGCCGCAATCGCGGCTACTCTGGTTGCGAGTGTCACGCTTCTTTCCCTGACTTCGAGCTCGGTTGGTCCACTCCGGAGTTATCCGTTGGGCCTCAACATGATTGTGGTTGCCGTCGCCATCACGCTCCTGGGGCCCGGCGCAATCTCGCTGGACGCAGCGCTCTTTGGACGGCGCAAAGTCATTATTCCTCGTTCGTCGGTATCCTCCAGACCGTAACTCTATCCGCCCACCTTCATTTCTTGGCGAACTCCATAGCTCACCTGATCGTGGTATCTCAACGTATGTTCTGTGGTGGTAGACCGCAAGTTCTCTATCCCGTTACCCGCGTATTCCCTCCGTCGTGGTAGCTAAGAAACCTCTTATCTCGTGATGTGCATTCTGCGGTGTACTCGCATAGTAGCTCTAGCGGATGGGAGCGGTAGAAGTGGCTGTATCGACTCCAGTAAGTGCGTCGCGGGCCCAAGTCTCTTGCTTACATTCGTAATTCTAGAAATTGAGGATGGTAAGGCAGATCATGAAAACCCAAACAAAATACATCTCGCAGGTAACTCGTCAACTAACAACAACCTTGAAGCATATTGCTTCGCTTACCTTGAAGCTCCCGTTGCTGACTATGGTTCTGGTGATCTCGCTGCCAGCCGTACTCTATGGGCAAGCCAGCCTGAGCCTTGCCCAACCTCCAACCACCGTGGTAGTCAGTGAGCTCGTTGGCGCTCGGCAGATAGCAGCGGACGCAGCAGGAAACATCTACATCCCCAATAACAGCGGAGGGATAACGAAGATTACCCCTGGTGGAGGGCAGACTGTCATCGCCTGGAACCTCGGTGTTAACGGCCTAGCGGTGGATGGAGCCGGTAACGTGTATGCCACAACTAACTCCTCCCTCGTGAAGATTACGCCTTCAGGTGGCCAGACCACGCTTACCAGCGGATTCAATGATCCTACGCGGGTTGCGGTAGATGGAAGTGGCAACGTCTATGTTACGGATTTCGGCGCTGGGCAGGTGGACGTGATTCCGCCCGGCGGAGGCTTTAGAGTGTTGGTTAGCAACTTCCCGTCTCCATTGGGAATCGCCGTGGACAAGCAGGGCGATATCTTTCTCACGCGTGCCAACAGCAATCAGGTGTATCAGGTCGGTGATGACCTGAGGTCCATCGGAGTCAGTGTCAATGGTCCTACTGGCTTGGCGGCGGATGGAAATGGCAACCTCTTCATCGCCGACACGGGAAACAATCGCGTGGTAGAGGTTCCGAGGGCAGTGCCAGGTGGTCAGCAGTTCACCATCCTGTCTGGAATCGCCTCTAATGCCATTGCGGCGGATGAAGCCGGCAATCTGTTCGTTACGAACACTAACACAAACCAGCTGTTGAAGACTTCGACCATATCGGCAAACTTCGGCTCCGTTAACACCTGCAGCTCACATTGCGGTGAAACCATAACCCTGACCTATGCCGTCACAGCGAGCGGTAATCTAGGCGAGATAGGAACCTTGAACCAGGGTTCAAGCCAAACCGGTCTCGACTTTGACCTGGTCACCACCACCTGCCCATCCTCGCTGACGGCGGGCTCGACCTGTACCATCAGCGTAAATTTCTCGCCCAAGTACTCCGGACTCCGCTCTGGCGTTCTTCAGATCACGAGGCCCGACGGTAGTTTGGCCGCATCAACCATGCTGCATGGCGTTGGGCAGGGCCCGCAGATTGCCTTTGACCCAGCCACTCCGCAAAACGTTGCCAGCCTCGCGTCGCCCAATGGCGTGGCGATGGACGCGGCCGGCGATCTATTCATCGTGAGTACTCAAGACCTGATTGAGGTGCCCGCGAACTCGGGCGGCAGCCAGAATGTTCTGTACTCCGGCCTGTCGGAGGGGACGGCGGTAGCGGTGGATGGAGCGGGTAATCTCATCGTCGCCGACATGGGCAACACGCAGGTGTTGAAGATCACTCCCAGCGGCTCCGCGAGCACCGTGGCCACGGGAGTTTGCCCATACGGCATCGCTGTAGATGGGGTGGGCAATGTCTTCATTCCGGATCTCTGCCACAATCAGGTGCTGGAGGTTTTGGCTGCCAGTGGCACCCAACTGTCCCTAGGATCGGGATTGAACACTCCCTGGGGTATGGCCCTGGATTCTGCCGGCAACCTCTACGTTGCGGACAGCGGAAACGCACGCTTGGTCAAAATCCCGACCAACGGCGGCACTCAGACCACCGTCGCTTCGGGGCTCGCTGATCCGTTGGCGGTAGCCGTCGACGCCGCGGGCAATCTGTTTGTCACCGTGAGCGATGGAGTGGAGGAGATCCCGGCTGGTGGCGGCTCTCCGGTCATGTTGGATACAACCTCTTATCCTGGTGGCGTCGCTCTTGATGGCGCGGGCGATCTCTTTATCGCGGATACTAACCACAACCAGGTGCTGGAACTCCAGCGCTCGCAGGCCCCGGCGTTGAATTTCCCCGCGACTCCCGTAAACCAAACCTCCAGCCCGCTGTCAATGACGGTGGAGAATGTGGGCAATCAGCCATTGAATGCTCTCGAAGGCGGGTTTAGCATGCCGCGAAACTTCGAGCAGGTAGCAGGCTCCGGCACGCCTCCGGATTGCACCAGCACCTTCTCGCTGGCGCCGGGCACCAGCTGCAATCTGAGCATCAGCTTCGATCCCACCCAGACGGGCCTGATCCAAGGCACCGCTGAAGGGAAGGACAATTCACTGAATCGCAATCCGGCGACGCAGCTGATCACGCTCAGTGGAACCGGTCAGTAACGAACAAGCCGGTTTCGGGTGCCGTGCTAACTTTAACCTGCAGGGCTGGTCGCTGGCGGCCAGCCCAAATTTCTGCATTCGATGCTTATCGGCAGGCATGCCAGCCGTGCCGCTGGGTACGTGGGAATTTTAGTCGTAGCCCGGCACTAAGACTTCGGTTCCCGGAGGGGCATCGTTATATTCTTCGAGCGATGTTTGGATGGAGAGCAGCAGTGATCGCATCTGCGCGGGCTTAGCTGCGTCGTTCACGTACTCCCTGAAACGCAATAGGCCATTTGCAAATGAGTCTCCCAAAATTGCTTCGACGGATGCTAGGGATCCAAGTCCGATCAGATCTGACTTCTCCGTGCCCTGAGCCTTGCCGAGGGCTCCCCGTGATGAAGTTGTCTTACTGGGCGAAGTAACCGGAGATATCCAGAATCAGCTGCGTGAGCCCCGCCGCATACGCATCAATCGAGCCGTCCATGTTCGGCACGATCGCCATGTTGGACGTGATGTAGCCGTCGTAGGCATTCAAGGTCGAGACCACGGGCTGCCCGCCTTGCGATCCATCCGCCCACAGCGTCAGATACGGCATCACCCCGCTCGGCACCACCGTCGCATTAAAGACATAAGCGGCAGCGTTGGCCGGCGGCGCGCACTGGCTGCTTGCAATCGGTACCGTCCTCTCGCCCATGAACGGCTGCCCGTTATTGTTGCGGCTGTCATATGCGCGGCACGGCGCAACCGGATAGAACGAAAAGCCACCTTGTCCGGGCGCTGCGAAGTATCCGTTCACGTCTACCAGGAGGTCAGTGTTGTTGTCGTGGGGATAAAACGCAGTCATCTGATCGTCGCCCGCGGCTACGATAGCAGCATCCGCGACCACCGTTCCGGTGTTGTCGTTAAGCGTGGACACGGTCGGCCGCGGCTCGCCTTGCGGCCACACCGTCAGGTAATCGAGTCCACCAGGAGTAGGGATAACAGTGACGTTCAACGAATACGCTGCCACGCCGCTGGGAATACCGCAATTTCCCGCTAACGCATAATCGCGCTCCCAGCCGGCCTGCAACGTCCCCCCATCCTGTCCATTACGAGTATCCACAATGCGGCACGGCGTCAGCGGATAGAACTGATAAGTTTGCGCGCCCGGAGCCGTGAAGTAGCCGTCGACGTCGAGGATGACGTCGGTCGTGTTCGTGGCATAAACGCTTACCGCGGCGCTCGCTCCTGCCTGCACAATCGCCGCGTTTGCCTTGATGCGGCCATCGGGCGAATTCATCGTGGAGACGCTAGGCTGCGGTCTCTCCGCCGGCCAGATGGTCAGATATCCAAGCGGTCCGTGCGGGACAACCGTTACGTTCAGCGAGTACGCTGCAGCGGTTGTAGGCACCCCGCAGCTGCCCAACTGCGGAACAATGAAGTCTTGCGACGTGCCGCCCTGAATCGGTTGACCTTCTCGCGTATCCAGCAGACGACAAGGCGTCAGCGGAACGAATTGCGTGGCAACCGGAGCAGGACCTGCCAGGCTAAAAATCGTCCCGCCAATACCATCTGCGCGGTGGGCTCCGCCGACCTCCGTTGCCCCGTAGAAATTTCCGTTCGTGGCTTGCACCAACCCTTCGGGAGTCGCACCGTCAGTGCAGTTGAGCGGGAGATCCGGGCAAAAACGATAAAGGGTCGTCAGCGTCCCGCTGGGGGTGATTCTGAATATCGTGCCCTTACCACTTCCGCCGCTCGCGGTCGTCCCGTAGAAATTTCCGTCGCTCGTCTGCAATAGCGCTGAAATAGGGTTTTCGCCGTCGGCACAGTTGGGTAGAGAGCAAAAACCGTAAAGCGTCGTCAGCGTGCCATTCGGGGTGATTTTGAAAACCGTGCCACAACACTCCACACCGTTAGGGCCACCTGCACCGGTAGTCCCGTAGAAGTTGCCATCAACAGCTTGAACCAGGGGCGCGGCGGGATTAAGGCCATCGGGACAAAACCGCTGAGAGCAAAAGCTGTAGAGCGTCGTCAACGTGCCGCTGGCGGTGATTCGAAAAACCGTGCCGTAGTTGATGCCATGAGCCCCGCCCTCGAAAGTTGTGCCGTAAAAGTTCCCATCCGTGCCTTGTATCAGCGCCGCGTTTGGGCCGATACCGTCAGCACAGTTCGTTTCCGAGCAGAAGCGATAAAGAGTGCTAAACGTGCCAGTCGGGGTAATTCTAAAAATCGTGCCGCAACCGGCGTTGCCACAAGTTGAGCCACCCTCTCCGCCACCCGAGGTCGTTACCCCGTAGAGACTCCCGTCCCCTGCCTGCACAAGAGCAGCCTCAGGGGTAGCGCCGTCCGTGCAGTTCGGGATGGAACAGAAGCTGTATAGCGTAAACAGCACTCCGCTTGGGGTGATCCTGAAGACGGTCCCCGAGGAATTCGCGCCTCCAGATTCTGTGGTCCCGTAGAAGTTACCGTCCCTGGCTTGAATCAGCCCCGCAGTCGGCTGAACTCCATCGGCGCAGTTTGGTTGGGAGCAAAAGTCATACAACGTGGTCAGATTCCCGCTGGGGGTGATTTTGAAAACCGTACCGCAGCCATTGCCACAGGCGGTCGGAGGGCTTCCACCGCTCTGCGTTGTCCCGTAGAAGTTCCCGTCGCTGCCTTGCACCGGCGCATCCACCACGGTCTGGCCGTCAGTGCAGTTCGGCTGGGCACAAAAGCTATAGAGCGTGGTGAGGGTTTGTGAATTCGAGGGGCGCGCCGTCGCGGCAACAGCTAGAACCATCAGCACAGCATTTCGCGTACAGCGGACCAAACCATCGCGAAGCTTTTTCATTGTTTTTCTCCGAGACTGATTTTGGCCGTAGATCGCGGGGACGATTGATCAGAGTTGAACGCCAGGAACTCTGAACGCGCCGGATTGCTCTCACTGCCTGAGTGGAAGTACGATTCTTGGAAGGACTGCTTTGACAATCAATTCCTGTGCGCTGAGGAGCAATCTTACGAAGCACTCGTCGCGATAGGCGATCTGTGGCTTATTGTAGATTTCGATGGCTGCCAGAGCAATGCCGCTTTGCCGTTCGCCAAAAGCTTCCGGTAGGAGCCCCGGGGATTCAATTGCTTACCTCGGCCGCGCCTAGAATCGAAGGCCCAGCTACTAGACGTCTTAATTTGTATGCTTCTGAGGATAAATCTACCGCGTCAAGAATCCTAGATGGGCAGCATAAACGTCAGAGCGGCGCTCAAGCAATTGCTTTCGGAGCGAAGCGACATCGTCATCAGTCGCGCATGTCACAGGCAAATGTCCCTCGAGCTTCGTCACAGACCCACCGCTGCAGTTGCACAACAGGCCCTATCGGTCTGCTGGCGGTCATCAGAAGCGAGAAGCTGCATCCAGGCCTGGAACCCTGCCTGCAAAGAATATTGGTGTATAACCTTCGCCCGGCCATGGCGTCCCAGCTTGCGGCGCAGGCTGGGAGAAGCGATCAGCCGCTCCAGGCTGCTGAACCACTGTTGCGGCCGGCGCGCGAAGTAGCCGTCGGTGCCTTCGCTGACGATGTCGCAATTGGCGCCGACCGGCGAGGCGACTACGGGCAGGCCGCTGGCCATGTATTGGATAATCTTCAGGCCGCACTTTCCGCGGGTGAAGCGGTTGTCGGCGATCGGCATCAGCCCAATGTCGCACTCGGTCAATAGGCGAGCTTCGCCGTCTTCCGACCAGGGGACGACTTCGGCGAACGGCAATGCTTGCTGGAGCGCCGTGCCGGCACCAATCAGGCGCAAGCGCAAGGCCGGATATCTCTCGCGCAGAGCGGCCAGCGCGGAGGCTATCGGCAGCATAAATCGCGCGGTAAAAGGCGTACCGATCCAAACCAGCCGAACGCCTTCGCTTCCGTCGGGATTCTGGTTCGGGGTGTATCGGGCGACGTCGACCGTGGTCGGGATGATGTGAACTTTGGAATTGTGACGCGACGCGAACTCGGCCAGGTAACGATTGCCGACGACCACGGCCTCCGCCGCCGCCATCAAAGCGGGTATGCGGTCGCGCAAGCGGCCCAGATGCTGATATTTGAGGTAGGCTGCATCGTCGTAATCCACGAAGAGCCGCGGGCAGCGGCGCGCGATCCAGGTTTCCACGGCAGCCGGGAAGTAGGGCAGGAATTCCTGGTCGCAGATCACCGCGTCACAGCGCGACACGCCGGACAGTTGACCGAGGCGTCGCGTATAGCCGCGCATCGTGGAAACGATGCTGCGACGGCCGTCGCAGTACAGCGCCCGCAGATAGTCATCTCCCAGCATGGGGCGTAGTTCAACCTGATGTCCGGCCGCCTGCAGGAGCGGGGCATATTGCAGCAGCCGGTAGCGGCTGTTCGCAGCCATCGCGGTATAACGGGTAAACATCACGATTCGCATAGCCAGTTATCCTCTTCCCCACGCCAGCAGAAGTTTGCGATACCAGAGCAGATCGTGCGTCTGCAACAGCAACAGACAGCGAACGCTCACCGAGCGCGAGCGGCAGAATCGATGCACGTAGAGAGAAGCGTTCAGCAAATAGGCGAGCGAGGTAACAGCCGCGGCGCCGATCATGCCAAAGCGCGGTATGGCGAAGCTGCAGCCGGCGACGGAAAGCATCAGGGCGGCACATCCGGGGAACAATGTCTTGAGCGGACGGCCGCGGCCGTTCAGATCGCTCGCCAGCACCTGAAAGATGCTGGCCACAACCGTTCCGGGCAGCAGTATCCAAATCAGCAGAACGGCCGGGCGAAAGGCGGGTAGCAACCAGGGAATCACCAAGGTCGACATCACGGCCAGCAGCAGAGAAAGAACGGCAGTACTGGTAACACTGGCGCGGCAGAAGGCGGAGGTGATGCGGTCGGCATCAGCTTCGTCCGAGCCGGCAACGTGCGGCAACAGCACCTGTGAAACCGATAGCGGAACGTACCACAACAATCCGGTTAGTCCGATGGCGAGCGAGTAAATACCCAGATCGCGGAGCGGCAGAAAACAGAGAATCAGCACGACATCGATGCGGTATTGCAGGTACTGCACCACGGCGCCCAGGTGCGATCGCCAGGCGAACGCAAAAGCGTGCCGGATGGATTCGCGACTGGGAAGCGACCAGACGCCGCCGGCGCGCGCCAAGGGCAGCATGGCCAGAAGCGCCGGCGCCCAGGCGCTGACGATCCAGGCGGTAACCAGCAGGCGCAACTGTGTAACATGCGCCACGAGCAGCCCCAGCAAAAGCGGGGCGAAGAGAAAAGTCTGGGCAGCACGAAGCAGGTTGTAGCCGCCGATCTCGTTCTTGGCGAGATAAAGGTAGCTGAGATTCCAGACCAAGGTGAGTGCTGGGACGGCGGCAAAAGCGATCAAGGCGCCATCCCAGAGACTGCTGTGGAAGCAGGCCAGCGGAGCGCGGCGAAGCACTGCCAATGTGGCAAGTGGAACCCAGCCCAGCAGAAGACTGGGCCAGAGCAGGCTGGCGGTGATTTCGCGGAGGGTCAACCCGTCGGCGCGGCGGAAGTGGTAAACCGCGGCGGGACCGATTCCGAAGTTGACGAAAATGAGAGCGGAGGAGGAAAAAAGTTGCAAGCTGTAGATGTAGCCTTTGCCGTCGGGACCGCCCAAGCGCGCGACGATGAAATTGCTCAACACGCCTGCCACCAGCATCAGCACCTGGGCGGCGAAGACGGTGGACGACTGTCGAAAGATGCTGAGCGACTTGCGCTCGACATTCGATATCACTTCTGCTGTGGCCAAGCTGTCACTCTTCCGAGCCGCACCGAGCGGCGACTTCCATGGCAAAGCACGTGCGGCGAACGAATGCACGCAAGGTGCTCCATCGTCAGGAAACTCGAGTCGCTACCGCGATCAAGAACGAAGGCCGGCCCTCGAGCTTGCGAGGCATGAACTCGGGAAGTACCAGGAAAGGATCGATGGTTTCCCCGGCAAAAGGACCAGCAACGGCGGGGTGGCTGGAGGCTTCGATTTTGCCGCCAATTCCCAGAGTGCCGCGATGGAGGCGGCCGACGGTCTTCCTGGCAAGGCTGACGGCGATGTTGAGTCCCACGCGCCAATCGGGATTCGAACACTGGCCGTGGACTTCAATCTCGCCGAAGCCGCAGCCGGCAAGCAGCCGCTCAAATTCATGTTTGCGATACTCCCTCACGTGAAACTCGTTGCAGTTGATGGGATTCGCTGCTTTGTTGGGCGTCGATACCAGGAATCGTCCGCCCGGTTTCAGGACCCGACGAACGGCTTGAAGAAAAGCATCGGCATCGGCGAAATGTTCGATCGCCTCAAATGCGACCACGGTGTCGAACCGGTTGTCCCAATCGCGCGGGAGGCGCTCAGCGTCGGCACATTGGAATTGCGGTGCGGAATAGGTGTGGCGGCAATGTTCAACCGTCGCGGCGTCCAGATCGATTCCGACGACGCTATGCGCGTACCGGCCGAGAAATTCCGAACCATATCCCATGCCACAGCCGGCATCGAGGACAAGCTTGCCTTGGCAGTAGTCAGCCGCAAAGATGTAGCGGGCAGCGTGCTGCTGCAGGTAGAAGGCAGGCGATTGCAAGGGATCGATGCGTTCGCCCGTCAGGGCCGGTCTTGGGGGTAGATTCTGTTGCAATAAAGTAGACAAGTCATTCTCCTGAGAGTGGAACTGCAGGGCAGGTTTGGCAAACGACAACCGCGGCAGCCCGAGATTTGAGGCGATCCGCGATGCAAAGCAAAATTCATAGCTCTGTCTTCGTGCGTCACCGCTCTGAGCGCGAAGGTCATTGGTGCTTCCAAACATCCACGCGGATGGACACCGGGGACGGCGGGCCGGCAGTAGCCGTCCCGGTGACATTGCATCCCCTGACACTAACGGTGTCAGCCGCACTCACCCACGCGAACCAGGTCACCGCATCCACGCTTCCCAAGGCGTTGGGGATTCCGAGGACGACGGTGTCACCGTCGGATGCGCCCAGCACCGGGGCCGTCTGGGTTTGACAGGAGTTGGGGGAAAATGCGCTGAACACCATAGGCGCGACCGTGGAGATGTGACCGACGATGGGCGTTCCGCCGGCGAGGGTGAACGATTGGGTGGTGAGGACAGTTGCCGCAGCGCTGGCCACGCTCAGAGCCGGCGTGGTGACAGAAGTTGCATTGACATTGCCAGTGCTGGTGGAAGCGGAAACGACGGAGCCGGCGACAGTCACATTGGTTGCCGACAACGGCCCGGAAAGAGCAAGGCTGCTGGTGCTCAGGGAGACGGCGGAAATGCTGTTGGCCGCCAACGAGGCCGCCGATACCGCGCCCCCATCCGTAACCGTGAAGAGGCCACTGGAGCCGACCGACAGCCGCGCTGAGTCCTGAATGTTGCCGATGGAAACGTCACCGTCAGGAAACAGCTTGGCGACCGCGCCGCCGTCGGCGACCAGAACCAGCGGCGAGGCGGTCAACGAGCCGACACTCATCACCCCGCCATTGCTGGAATCGGCGGCCACGATTCCCTGGATCGGACCGTAGACGAGGTTCAAGTTGGTTGCAGTACTGGTATTGGTAAATGAAGCCCGGGTCTCTTCCGATCCGTAGGGTCCCCACTGAAGCTGAAAGCCGTCCGATGGATTGCGCACCTGCAACCGCATCGAGCCGTGGCTGGTGTGGAGGAAGCGGTCGGAAGCCAACGCCGTGTAGCTGTTGTCGCCACCGCCATTGTCGAGGGCGGTCATGAAGAGCCCACCGGTGTCGGTTTCGTCGCCCACCCAGAAATGCGCGGGCGCCGTGGAATCTCCGAGCTGGTGGTTCATGTGCACGGAGAAATCCTGCGCCCAGACCTCGAGCACGCCTGGGTATTCGATCGCCATCCCGTAGGTGTAGGGCCCGATCAGTAAGTGCTGTGCTCCATTGGGATCGGGGAAAGCACGGGACAGGCGAAAATGCACCTGCTTTCCGGCCTGACCAATAAAGGAGTGGACACTGTCCAGATCGTCAGGAATCATCACCATCTGGCCAGTGACGCCGCGATTGGAGCCGATGGTAGCCTCGGTCCCAGCCACCAGGTTGGGCGCCTGTTGTGTGGCGGAGCTGGTAATGGTGCCTGAGGTGATCAGATTCCCGCTGCCATCGAGAGTAAACAGGGTCACGTTGGTTCCGGCGCGAATCAACGGTCCGCCGCCGGTGTTCTGAACCAACAAGGCAGTGCCCTGTGGACTTTGGGCAGTGGCCATCAGCCCGACTGTGGCGCCCGTGGCAGCGGTAGCGTTGGCGACGATGGCCGCTCCGGAAGCGCCGGAGGTGTCGGCCACGATGGCGCTGTTGTTAGGCGCGCTGGCACTCACCGCCGTGCCGTTTCCCAGTTGCTCCACCATGAGCACCTGATTGCTGGTGTTGTCGATGAAGTTGGTGGCAGGCTGAAAGGGCACGCTCCCAGCGGATCGCCCGATGGCCTTCTCACCCGTGGAAGCTGCGGCAACGGAGGTGGCGCTGGAATCAGCGTTTGCCGGCTGTATCGCGCGTTGAAGGGAATCGACCGTGACAAAGTCGGCGGCCGTATGGCCCGCCAGGGTGTCAGCCTCCATGGCCTTGAAGGCGTAGGGCACGCTGGAAAAGAGCAAACGAGGCTCTTCCGCCTGACCCTGGACTTGAACTGCCAACCAGCGCGTCTCAGGTGATGAGAACAGGTCAGCCGGAAGCCCGTGAGTGGTAGCACCGAGCAGGACGGTGTAGCGTCCCGCTTTGTCGAGCGTGACGTTCTGGGTTTCCAGCCATAGGGGTGGGCCGCCGGTTTGATCGCGATAAATGGCGAAGGTGATGCCGCACACGCCGACCCAATCGGGCAGAGTATTTCTCGCAATCTGGCCCGAGTAGCTGATCAGCCGCGCCGGGCTGCCATCAGAGGGGCTTGTCTGGCCGGCGCTTTGCGCTGCTAAGCAAGGCAGCAGCACCAGCGCAGTGAGAGCGCACAAGATGCAGCTCACCGCCCCGTCTGGTACGTGCCTGTCGATTTTCTCCCGCCCGGTTGATTGCATGCGTCAAACTTCTTCGGCGAATCTCGTGCTTGCAGCCGGTTGGCTGACCCAACGGCTAATCAGGAATCCGCTGGCCAGAAAAAACCACGCCGGTCCTTGGGTGAAATGGTTGACGAAGATGCTGAGAGCGCAACAGTACGAGAAAATTCCATTTACGAAGGCGCTGTAAAAGCTGCGCGTTGACAACAGGTGAAAGTAGGCAAACGACACGATGAGGCCCACAAACCACGTCGCCACCAGCACGCCGGCAGTCCCGAAGTCGGTATAGAACTGCTGCAGCCAGGTAAAGGTGTTGGACTCAAAGGGCACGTTGAGAAACTCGCCGACAATAGGAGGCGGCTCCAGGGTGGGATCGACCATGTTGATCACCCGGAACACGGGGTAGAAGGTCATGGCTCCGTGAGTGGAAGCGGGAGCGCTATCCATGTAGACCTGCAACGAGGGAAAGCTCTCGGTGATGTACATGTAAGGCGAGAGCAGGACAATCGTGCCGGTCTGCACGTTGGCCACCTCCAGCAGCAGAGGGTTGTTCTCCGCCACTTTGCCGAGCCAAACCGCGATGAGGAAAAACTGCGTCAGCAACATGGCCGCTCCGGCGGCCATCACAATCATGACTTTCCTGAGGGTGACCTTCATGGAGTGCAGCAGAAGAAATCCCGTCCAGGAAAACGCGTAGAAGAAGTGGGTGCGGTCCTCCATCAGAAACAGCGCGAAGACGCTGAAGGCCAGGATCGGCCAGATCAGCCGCGAGCGGCGCTTCAGCGCGAAGAGATAGAAAGAGCACAGAGCGACGTTGGCGACGTTCAGCCAGTCGAATGCTTTGAGAGGCTCTACGACGGAGCCGCCTTTCGCCATCGCTTCCCTGACTCCACCGGGCGCCTCGATGTATGTGGCAAGACCTACGGTGGAGGAGACTGCGGCCAGAAATGCGGCAACGCCGACGGCGCCCAGGACAAAACAGATGACAATCACCGTCCGCAGCCGTTCAGCAGAGACTTGCTGCCCGACCAGCTCCGGCGGGCGCAGGTCACGCGAATTCCAGAACAGGTAAGGCAAGAACCAGCCGAGGGCAAAGCCGAGGCATCCCAGCCCCATCAACGTCCAGGCAGGCCGGCGTATGGGAACGTACTCGATCCAGTGCAGGTTATAGATAGCCAGCGCCGTGAACCAGGATCCGAAGAAGAGACTGAAAGGCGAAATGGGATGACGGAAGAAGCGCGCGGAGATCCAGACCGCGAGCGCAGCCAGCGCCAGACATCCCAATACGGCCATGTCAGTCATCGAACCGCCTCGCTACCAACTTGCTAGCAGGGTTGCGAGAGAAGGAGTCGCGCAGGTCGGCAGCGACACGCATCCCCAGTTGTTTCCAGCGACTGTCCGGGTCAGCCTCATCCCATTTGGCGATGGCGACAATCAGCAGGACGCCGAGCACAAAGCTGCCCCAGGCGCAGAGAAGGGCGAGCACCAGCAGGCGAGGGCTGGAGCGGCGGCTGGGGGCTTTGCCGAAGTCGATCACGCGCAACTGCGGAGTCTCTTTCGCCTCCTCCACTTTGGAAATTTCGTACTGCTTGAGCAAGGTTTCGTAAATGACCTCCTGCACTTTGACTTCGCGTAAGAGGTCGGCATAGGCAACGCCCACTACCGGCAGGCGGGAGAAGGAAAGAAACGTCGCGCCCGCATCGGCCCCGCCATTACTGGAGACGAGGTTGCCGGTGCTGGCGCGCAACTGGGCGACGCGCGCTTCTGCCGCCTGGACCTTGGGATGGTCGGGACCATAGATTCGCCGCAATCCCTGCAACTCCGACCGGGCGACAATCAGTTCCCCTTCGACTTTGCCGGCGACTTCGACGGCGGCGCGACCTTGTTCCTTGATGTCGAGCGCGGAGTTGTTGCTGGAGAAGCGGCCCAGTGCCTTCTCCGACGCGCTGAGATTTTCGCGCACGGTCCCGATGTGGCGCTCGAGAAACTCACGCTCGCGGTGTGCTGCCGAAGTGTTCAGGGTTTGCAGGACCTTGTCCAGTTCTTCAACGTAGGCATTGGCGATGGCGGCGGCGCGGTTGCGATCGCCATCGGTGACCGTAAGGCTGACGATGCCACTCTTCTTGTCGTCGCTGATGACGGTGTGTTCGGCCAGCTTCTGGCGGGTCCGGTCATAGTCCCTGATGCGGTAGACCCTGCGCAGATCAAGGCGGTTGATGACTCCGTCCAGTACGGTGTCGCTGCGCAGGATGGCCGCGCAAAGCGCTCCCGGAGTTTTCATGCCGAGCAGGTCGGACATCAGGCCGGCGCCGGGCATGGCCGCCCCCGCTGCTCCACTGCCGGCCAGCAGCATGGCTGCCTCGGAAGTGGATTCGGAGGGCAGAACGCGGGTCGTCGATTCGTACTTCGAGGGCAGTAGCACCGCCAGCGCGACCGCCAGTCCCAGCCCTGCCAGCACCGAGCGCAGCAGCGCCGTTCGACGCTTCCACAGCAGTTCCACCAAAGCGTAGAGGGTGCCGCCGCGCAGTGTAGAGAATGAAGCGGCGACGACGGCGGCCGAATCGTAAGTCTCAACAGGCAATTGCGCTCCTCAGAAAGACTTGGCCACGGCGGCGGTAATCGCCAGGGCGGAAATGATTTGTGCCGTGTCCAGCACGTTTTTCCAGGTGGCCGACTCGACCATGATCTTTTCGGGAACGACGATGGTGTCGCCTGGGCCTACCAGCACGTCCTGGACGGAGTGGAATGCTCCTGAACTGTCGCGGCCAATTACCCGGCCGTTCGCCTGAATGACGTAGAGGCTCTTTACATCCGCGGCGCGAGTGGGACCTCCGGCCTGCCGCAGGTAAGCTCCCACGTTCTTGCCGGGAGCGTAGATCAGGGCAGTGCTGCTGTTGACTTGGCCACTCACCATCACGAAGCCCGGCTGCCTGGGAATGAAGAGGCTGTCGCCGGCTCGCAATTCAACGTCATTGGCGGTGTTCTCCCATTGCGCCACGTCGCTGGAGATCTTGATCACCAGGCGGCCGGAAGCCGGTTGATTGCGCAGCGTGCTCAGCATCTCGGCCTTCTGCTGCTGAAACGCCATCGCCGCACTGGTTCCGGTACTCTCCGACCACTTCACCGGGCTGGGCGTAGTTTCGATCTTGCGGATCACCATCAGCCTGGTTTCGTCGTTGAGTTGCTTGACCTGGGTGCGCTCGAAGACCGCGGCCCGGGGATAGGATTCGGGCAGAAAGCCGCCGGCGCGACGCAGGACCGAACTCAAATGCTCGCCGGGGGTAATCCCATAGGAACCGGGAAACTGCACTTCACCGGTGACGATTACCGAGGCGCCGATGTTCTTCCAGCCCGCCATCTGGCGGATACTGACCTGGTCGCCCGGCTTCAGCAGCAAATCGGCATCAAGGTCGCCCTCCGCGATCAGGCGAAGATCGACCTGCTGCTGCTGGATCTGAACCGACTTGCCGTTCTCGATGCGATAGCTGGCCAGAAGCGCGTCTTCGCGGTAAGCGCTGCGGCTAAAGCCGCCCGCCAGCCGGATCAGGTCGCTCACCCGCATGTCCTGTTCCATGGGATACACGCCCGGATGCAGCACCTCGCCCGCAATGCCAACTTTGGGAGGATCCAGGGTGTAGCGGCCATAGACGCGGACCACATCGAAGGGTTGAATCTCCGGCGACGGCTGCTTTCCGTCGAGCACCTCCATAATGTCGAACCTCAGCGAGGTGGGACGCAGCTCAGGGCCGACAAGGCGGATGATCTCCGCTTGGTCTCGCGGCTCGGGAAGCAGGTCGGCATAGGAGCGCACCAGGTCGGTGACTTTCATTCCCGGATGGAAGGCGTACTTGCCGGTGCGGAACGCATGGCCCTCGAGGTAGACACTTTGCTCGGTGAAGGGACTGATGGGAGCGACATAGATGCGGTCGCCATCCTGAATCACGCAGGCGGCAAGGGTCGCCTTTGCCGCTGCGGCGCCTCCGTCCTGGGGAACGGGAACGGTGACGGTCACATGCTTGGCATGAGCCACAATCCGGTCAATCGAAATCTGCCATAGAGATGCTTCCGGTAAGAGCCCGCCCGCCAACTCGAGCACCTGGTCAAGGTTCTGCTCACTGCGAAGCTCGTACAAGGCAGGGCGACGCACCGCGCCGTCAACGACGACCTGTGTTCCAGCCGGCGAAACTAGAATCGAGTCGCCCGATTCCAGGCGCTTCACATCGGTACGAACGCCGTGCACCAGCAGGTCATAAAGATCAACGTTGGAGACCAGCCTTTCGCCTCGGTACTGGTGCACCATGCGAAGCGATCCCCGTTGGGTGGGACCGCCAGCTGCGTATAGAGCGTTCAGCACCGTGGAAAGCGCGCTAATGTCGTAAGCGCCGGGGCGCTCGACATCGCCGACAACGTACACCCGAATGGTACGCAGCCGGCCCAGCGAAAAATCGACTTTGGCGTCGTAAAACCGGCGCACCAGAATCTCTTCCGTAGCTTGGGCGGCCGACTGCATAGTCAGACCGGTCACCAGCAAGGTGCCGCCTCCCGGCAGATTGATACGACCTTCCGGATCGACGATGGAACGCAGTCGCTGCGGCGCTCCGCCGGAAACGTCGATCATTACGCTGTCGCCCGGGCCGAGGACGTAGTCCTGCCCTACCGGCACATCCATAGGAAGCTTGTCCGGATTGCCGGAGCCGTTCTTGAAGATGCTCACGCCAAACCGCTCGATCGACTTGCTGGGCTGCATCGCGTATTGCCGGTAGAGATCGCGCAAGGCGGGGTTGTCGGGGTAAGGATTCTCTGTCGGTTTGGGGGGGGCAAGCAGCGTGGGTGGACTTTCGGGCTGGGAATGAGCCGCTCGCCGCTGCGGACCATTGGCGCCGTCCTGACGGGGCGCCGACTGGCCGGCCGGCTGAGTTGGCCGACTGTCATTTGCCTGCGCCGGCGCGGGACGCTGGGCGTCGGCGGGGGGTGGATCGGACTCGACGCGCTGGGTCTGGCTGGATTCTTCCTGTGGAAGCTGTTGCCCCTGGTCTTCTTGCTCGGTCGCCTGCGCTGGCTCGCCCTGCAACTGCCGATTCGGCTGGGGCCATGAATTCGCTGAATCCTGCTGTTCCGACTGTCCCCAGCAATGTAAGGGGGCGAACAAGGCCAGCCCGAGAGCGAGAACCACAGCCGCGCGCAAGAATGAGCCAGTTCGCTGCCAAGAGACGACACGAGCCTTGCGGAGAAGCGCTGTCGGGGAGGACGCGTGCTGAAGCCAATTTCGCGCGGACCCGCTCGGCGGCGCACTCTGGTTGATTGACCTCATTGCTTCATAACTCCAGTACGCTTCATAAAGGAACCACCTGCTTCGGATCGGCCAGGACAGCAGCCGGAGCGCCGGCGCTGCCGGAGAGCAATTGCTGATAGAGCTGCGTTAACTCCGCGAGCAGCCGCTCCTGCCCGTGGTTGGCGAGGGAGAATCGTTGTGCTGCCGCTCCCATCTTTGCCGCCAGCTCGGGTTCGGCCAGCAGCTTTTCCAGGCACGGCACGATGCTTTGCGGGTCGAAGGAGGTGAGAAATCCGTTCTCCCCGAGGCGGCAGTTTCCAGCGATCTTCGCCGGCCTGGGCCCGGCAAGATCGACCACGCCGCCCACGGCTGTAGCGACGAAAGGCCTGCCGGCCGCCATCGCCTCGATGAGAAATGCCGGAGTGCCCTCGTTACTGGAGGTCAGCAGCGCGATGTCGGCCGCCGCCAGAATCGGCTTCATGTCCTGCTGCCAACCCAGAAACTGGAGATTGCCGAAGTCCCGGCTCGCTTTCTCAACTGCCGGGCGCAGCGGGCCATCGCCTACGACCAGGAACTTCAGCCGCGGAATCCGGCCGGCCAGACGCACCACATCGAGCAGCAAGGGAATGTTCTTGATAACCACCAGCCGCCCCGCCCAAACCACCAGCCGTTCTTCGTCGGTCAGACCGAGCTGAGCCCGCGCCTGCGCACGTTGCGGCTCAAGCTGAAGCAGCGGCGCCAGGTCAAAGCCGGTGCGAAGGATGGCGACTTGCTCCCGCTGGGCGACATGGAAGCGTGTGGCCAGCTCGTCGGCTTGCGAAGGCGAAATCGCGATCACTCGCCTGGTAAACAAGTTCAGGCAGCGTTCGACAAGTATGATCAGCCGGGTCGTGGTGGGGCCGAAGTAGCCGCGAAAAACATTCCCATGGTAGGTGTGAATGCGTATCGGAACCCCCGCGATGAGGGCTGCGACCCGGCCAATTACGCCCGCTTTGGCGGTATGAGTATGAACGATGTCAGGTTTAATCCGCAGCAGCAGGCAGGTGACGTGGAGCAGGCTGAGCAAGTCCGACCAGCCCTTCACCGATCTTGACATGCTGGGGATTTCGAGGACGCCGGTCGAATCGCGAAGAAGGTAGCGCATGTCTTCCTCGCCGTCATCGATCCTGCCGACAATGAGAGTGGTCTGAAAGCTGTCCTGCAGTTCATGGTGCAGATAGGCTACCTGGCGCGAGGGACCGCCGCCGTTCATGCGGCCGATAATGCGTACCAGCTTCTTCATACGTTAGCCCCCACGCATGCCTCGGCCTCGGCCACAATCTTGGGCCGCACCGGCGCCAAAGTGCGCGAGAGTTCGCGAACCGACAGGTCGATCTGGTAGCAGCGCAAATCGTGCAGCCGCGATAACTCGGCCACGCGATTCCTGATAGCCGCGTCGCAGTCGGGCCCACAATAGATGGCGCGCATACCACTGCGGGCGGCAGCGCGCGCCAGTTGCTCCGCCCAGGCCGGTGTATCCGGTTCTGCGAACACCACGTCGGTCAGGTCGTGGGGAACATCGATGTGATCGAAACAGGCTGCAATGCGCGAGGCTTTGCCGTCGACCAGGATGCAACGCTGCGGTTTGGCCGGGCGCAACAGGCGTCCGAACATCCAGTTCGAGGTGCGTACTGAGGCCAGCAAGCAGAAGGTGAGTAGCAAATCGATTCCGAACACCGCGCGGGAAAGTCCGTCGAAACGATTCCAAAAGACCACGGCGCTGACGAACCCCAGCGATCCCACGGCGGCCGACTTGCCTAGCAGGTAGCACAGGCGGAGCGATGCCGGCGAACGCCAGCGGTAAATGCCGAACAGCGCCAGGGGCGGAAGCTTGGTGAGCAGTGCGATACAGCCCAGCGCCAAGAACTGCCTTAGCTGTATGCCGGCAACGCGAAGCTGGAAGGCAAGACAGAGGGCCAGCAGGATGACGCACATATCGAGAAAGACCGCGCCTGCGGTGGTAGCCAGCGATTGCACTAAGGCGGGCGGGGCCAGGGCCAGGACGTTGGTGCGCGATAGATACTCATCCGGCAACTTCAGTCGCGCCAGATGCAACCAGAACAAGGTCGCGGCGAGCAGGAACAGACCTAAGAGACCCCAGCCCAATCCCGCCCAGCTTCGTTTGGAGAGAACGGCAATGGTGCCGCTGATGGCGGCCAGTGCGTAAAGCAGCAGGACCGCGCGGCGCTCACCGATGCCCAACAAAACCAGCCGATGAGAGGCGTGGTCGCGGGCCCCAGCCGATATGGCACGGCCATTCATTCGGCGGGTTACACTCACCAGAAGGGTATCGAAGACAGGTATGAACAGAACCAGCACCGGAATAAACAAGATGGAAGAGACGGTGCTGACGTGCTCGGTAGCGAGGACGGAAGCACAAGCCAGGAAGTAGCCGATCGCCAGGCTGCCGGTGTCGCCCATAAAGATCTTGGCCGGCTTGAAGTTGAAGACCAGGAAGCCGCCAATGGCCGCAACAAAAAGCAAGGTGAGCCGTTGCAGATTCGCGTCGGCGATAAGCAAGGACAGAGTAGCCCCGGCGATCATGCCGATCCCGGCGGCCAACCCGTCCATGTTGTCGAGCAAGTTGAACGCGTTGGTGATGCCCACGATCCAGAGCAGGGTGAAGCCGATGTTCACCCAGTGGGCGGCGCGCAGCGGATAAACCGCGCCCATGGAAACGGTGAGCGAGGCGATAAGGAATTGGGCCGCTAACTTGGCCGCCGGCTTCCAGGAACGCAGGTCATCGCAAAACCCGACCGCCGCGATGGCCGCGGTCAGGACCGCGATCCCCAACAGCCGGCCGTGAACAGGCACGAAGCCCGCGACGGCCAGAAAGGCCAGAACTATGCCGACGCCGCCAAACTGCGCGACCGGCTGACGATGCCAGCGATTGGCGCGGGGCAAAACGACCCAACCCCGACGCCGGCAAAAAAGGATGATGCCGCCCGTAAGCGCACTCGACAGCAACATCGCAACGGCGGGCAGAAAAAACGCAGAGATGACCGTAAACGGCTCCCTCTACGAGGGTGATCTTCATTGGCTGCCGCCCGGGAGATCGCGGGACCACCTGATACCGAAAGGGAAAAGCGTGATATTTCCAGAGGGCCAAGGCGATGGTTCAGGTGTCTTGACGAGGTTCCCTTGTTTGCAATCATGACGACAACCTTCACTCCAGCCTTTACCACAAACGTGGCCGTCCAAGGGACCTCCCTATCTGGCGGTTGCTGGGGAGCGAGTAGCGCCAACAGCCGTCTGAGACACTTCTATAACGCTCATCTGGGTAATCGCAACAAGAATCCGCAATTATTACAACTAAAGTTGTATTCTTAAGTAAAACTATAATGGCGTAATATTCACGATTGTATCAAACATTAGTGCCATAGTGAATGCGCGACGTTGGTCCGTTTCTTGACAAGGCGGTTGCCCGCCCGCAGACCGGACCAGACGGCGCTTGTCGAACCGGATCCAGGTGATGTCGTAGGAATCTACGCTCTGAGGCCTAAGAATGCGGTGTCTTGTGACCGGCGGTGCAGGTTTCATCGGTTCACATCTGTCGGAAAGGTTGCTTCAACTAGGCCATGAAGTATTGGCCATTGACGATCTTTCTACGGGCAGCATCGAAAACATCCTGTGGTTTCGATCGCACCCTGACTACGAATTTCACAGCGACTCAATCTTCAATCGCCGGCTGATGGCGGAGCTGGTGGACCTGGTCGACATAGTCTTCCACCTTGCCGCGGCGGTGGGCGTGAAGCGAATTGTCGAGTTCCCAGTGCGCACCATCAAAACCAATGTTGGAGGTACGGAGGTCGTACTGGAGCTGGCAGCCAAGAAGCACCGGCGGGTGGTGGTTGCGTCCACCTCCGAGGTTTATGGCAAGTCGAACAAGTTTCCTTTCTGCGAGACGGACGATCTGGTGCTGGGCAGCACCTACAACAACCGTTGGTCCTATGCCTGTTCCAAGGCGATCGATGAGTTTCTGGCACTCGCCTACTATCACGAGCACAAGCTGCCGGTAACGATCCTGCGTTTGTTCAACACCGTAGGCCCGCGGCAAACCGGACAATACGGCATGGTTGTGCCCACATTTGTACGGCAGGCGCTGCTGCAGGAGCCAATCACGGTTTTCGGCGATGGTGACCAATCGCGTTGTTTCGGGCACGTCTCCGACGTGGTCGACGGATTCCTGGCAGTTGCCGCTGCCGACAACACCGCCGGAGAGATCTTCAACCTGGGAAACACCGAGGAGATCAGCATCGCCGACTTGGCGCGCCGCATTGTGGCTCTCACCGGCTCCTCCAGCACGCTCCGTTACATACCCTACAACGAAGCGTATGCGCCAGGCTTCGAAGACATGACGCGCCGCATTCCAGACATTTCCAAAGCTCAAAGCTGGCTGAACTATAGGCCCAAGTACTCGCTGGATTACATTCTGAGAGACGTGGTTCGCTATGTGAGTCAACAGATAAGGAAAAAGAAGGCAGTCTTTGTCCCGCCGGATGAGCAGTACAGCGGCATGATTGCCGCAGCTCGCATGCTGGAGGCGGGTCCGTTCGTGCCTCCTAGAAACTTAGCTTAACTTGGGTAGTGCCACCCTTGCAGGCTGGCATCGAACCCGCGCCTCGGAAGTCCGGCTCCCTGACCACTGCTGCGCTGTGGTCAGGGAGATTACCGTGAAAAACGCGCGGGACGCGGCGCTACAAGCTTGCCCTGAGCGTGTCTAAGGTACCGTTCTACTCGTGCTGGACTACCGTGAACCAGAAATCGTTATGAGCCGGCTGCTTACCCCAATATGAGGCCACAGACTATTCCGCTCTACTATTCCGCTCTGAAGATCAGCAAACTACTGTTGCCGCCGTAGCCCAAGTTTGGGGAACCAGATCGCCTGGAAGGAAATCACCACGTCACTTTGCCGGTTGGGATTGAGCACTGGCACCAGCCATCGCTCGTACTGCAGCAAGCCCTGCAGTTCCACCTGCTTGCGGACACGAAAAGTCGTTGCTAGGCTCCCGATATTCTGCGTGGTTCCGTAGGGAATGTATTCCTTCGCTATCTTCATTCCGCGATAGGCAAGCTGGATGCTGGCTAGAGGATTGATGGTGTAGGTGGTCCAGGCGGCATATCCGTTGGCGTCGCGGCCAATCCAATTGCCGATCAGGTTGTCATTGTTCAGGTAAAGATTGCCATAGACGACTTCATAGTAGAAGAAGTACGCTCCGCCGGCCGAGTGGGTTTGCCGGTTCGTGGTCAGGCCTTCCATTCGAAAATCCAGCTTGGGCAGATGCGGAAAGTGGCTGATGTAGATTCCCGGATTGAAGCCAGTCCTGCGGAAACTTGCCAGCGGCGAAAGCTCGTCGTGAGTGAGCATGTCGGTGTAGAAGGTGGCCCAGCCGCCGACCTGCCAGTTGAAGTCAAAGGTGGCGAAGCGCGCACCTGGGTCATTGCGCGAGTTCTTGACGTCGATTGGCACAGTGTTGAAGCTGGTGAAGCTATTCCAGAACGAGCCGAAGGTGAGAGGAACGTGGTTCTGGCCGGCGAAGATGGTGGTGCGGCTGATGCCGATCTCCATATTTTTGAACGGCCGAATCTTGTGCGTCTTCCCGATGGCGATTTCGCCCAAGGGCTTGAAGCTGGTCTTCTGGCCGTACATGAAAGGAGCTTGCGGAAACTCGTCGTGTCCGGAAAGCTGGCCGAAGAAGTTATCCAGTCGAATCCCGCCAAAGAGATGAGAGATGCCGGGGATCCAGTAAGGCTGGCTGCTGTTGATGCGCAACATCCAGAAAGGCTCGGCGTTGTTGCTGATGGCAAACGAGCCGCTTTGTGTCGGTCCCCAATCCAGGCTCTGCTTGCCGATAGTAATGTCCTGGCCTAGCAGCGGCGTGGTGACGTAAGTATCCAACAGGCGAAAGCAGTCGATGGTGGCGAAGGGAACGGCCGGCTGCAGAGGTTGACTATTGACGGTGGCAATGGCTTCTCTGGTTTCCAGCGGATAGGCGGGAGCGGACGGCGCATGCTGGTATTCGCCATTAACATAGTAGGCGAATCGGCCATCTTCGGCGCGAGCCGTAAAGCCGGTGTAGTTGTTTAGGCCCTCCTGATAAGGGCGCCCGTAGTTGTTGACCATCGTCTGGCCCAGGTTGTTGTCGTTCAGCGGCTGACCGGCAATTTCCGTGACGCGAGTGTAGAGCGAGGACAACTCGACCGACTCTACCGGTGTGCCCTCCAGCGCCGAAAGTTCGTCAGCGAATTCCTCCCGCAGATTCTTCAGCGTGGCAGCGATATCGGTAGGCAGGTTGGGGGTGTCTTCGCTCTCGGAATCCAAGTCGGCGACCACACGCGCGCAGCTCATTCGCGTCCACGGACGCGGACCCAGGAAGGCGCTGTCCGCATACCCGCGTGAGATGAGGCGATACATGGCGGTGTTGATCCAGCTATCCAGCTGTACGTAAGTGCTGGCCAGGTGCGCGGGATTGGGTGCGGTTGCCACCGGCTCGTCGAGGTTGGGATTGTGCCGCGTTCGGTAGATGTGGCGCCCGATTTCATATCCCGTCAGACCGCCAACGAAGATATCGGAAAGGAAGTGTTTGCCGGCGGCTGCTCTTGCCAGGCTGACCCCGGTTGCCAGGCCATAGGCTCCGATTTCGGCGGCGGGATTGGGGTATTCCTGGGCAACCACGGAAGCGAAAGCCCAGGTCAGCGCCGCGTGATTCGAGGGGAACGAAGTTCCACTCTGGAAGAAGGAGTTGTGAAAATCCGATTGCAGGGGGGTGAGGCGTCCGGTGCTGTATTGCAGCGGATATTGCACGCCGAGAACGTCGGCCATCGCCTCTGCCGCCAGCACGCCGGTCTCGCGCAGGCGCTCATTGTTGGTAAGGTGCCCCCACAGATACGCCGATCCCGAGAGACCGGCAGCGGCGGCTAACCCGGCATTCGAGGCGGTATCGTAGGCCCCGGCATGACGGCTGTAGAGGCCCCAAGAGCTGCTGGGATCGGTAGCCAACAACCCGGCGGTGATGCCACTCACCGGAAACAACCACTTGGCATCCTGTGGTTGCAGCCGCCAGGGGCTGGTCCAGATGTCTCTCTGATCCTCCGCAAGATGCTTGAGAAAACCAGCTTCGTTAGGATGAACGAGCTGCGGCTCCGAAGGGTCGGCTTTCCCGAGTGCGGCGGGGCTTGCGTCCGGCTGGGCGCTGTCGTGCTGCTGAGCAGGAGAAAGAATTGGCGAGAGCGTCAACAACGCCAGCAAGAATGAGAATCTCGGTAGTCTGCCTGGCAACTAATCCTCCTGGGCCGTTTAGCGCACGAGATGGTGCATCTGTGCCTGACGCTTATGAGCCCAGGAGCCGACAAAACTGCCTTCCGTCGGCGAAGCCGCCGCCGACACCTACCACGGCAAGTGTAGAGGTGAGAAGCGATCCATCCATAGGCGCCGGGCTCACCCATATCAGTGAGAGTAGTCACAGACAGGAAGCTCCTGAACAACGAGCACTGCCTTTGGAACCGGAGTTGGGGTCTGCTGGCGCGGGAGCAGGGCCACCAGCCAACCGAGAGAGAAAAGCTTGAGCAGGCCCTAGCGATCGAGAACAATAGCACCGTGGGCAGTATCCCGTCCAAATCGCCGACGCACAGAAAAGAAGAAAAAAAGCACAGCTTGAGCTCGGATCCGTTCGCGTAAAACCTGATCGCCGTCGAATTCGTCGACACGCAGTTGTCCGCATTACTGTTGGGCGATGAACTCGAAAGCCGCCGCAGCCAGCTTCAGTCCCAAGCCAAGAAGCGGCCCTGACGACTAAGGTTGGAATCCATCCGCCATCCATTTAGCGAATAGTTCAATGCGAGATTGAGGCCATGGACCTTCTCCTCTTGGCGGTGGGGGCGGCATAATCGCGCCGCCGATTCCCCGAATGCGATCGTAGATAGCGGCAGCATGCTTCTTGACGTCATCGTAACTTGCGAGGTCGAAGCCCTTGCGCATGCCTTCAATGTCCCGTTCCGTAAAAAGCGGGCGGATGTCTGTTTGGAAGGATGTCGGTTTTGTCATTGCGCCTCCTATGTGCTATTGAGTCTTGCGCCAACCAAAATCGTCGAACCACTCGTGTATGGGATAGACGGCAATTCGTGCCTTACGGCTTATAAGTTCGCCTCCAGCCAGGGACCTACGCCACTGCGCCACCCGGCGTTTATAACTTGCTATTTTTCGACGAGTCACGCGAGCTTCCCCGCTCAATCCGCTAGAGATGAGCTTTTCGTCGTAGATTTTCCTCTCTACCTCTGCCCGCCGTAGAACTCGCGAAACATCACATTGAGGTCGTCGAGTGCTCGGGCGCAGTCACCCGTATAGCTGGAGCCATGCATGATGGCGAGCGTTTTGGGCTTCAGGTCGGCGAGCTTTTTCAAGTTCTGCGCGGTGATTGGTGTATAGGGCACATACTCCGCCAGAACGCCCGCCTGAAATTCCTTCAGCGTCTGATGCGCGCGGCCCACGACATCGGCAGAGGTGATCGGTTCGACGTCGCCCAGCTGATGGAACAGGTCCGAGCACAGCAGGGTTCTTTGCGTTTCTTCGAACAGGACGCCCGCGTCCCAGCCGTGAGGCAGATGAGGAGTCCGGCAGTAGCGAAAGTGGTACTTCCCCGTCGCAAAGGTCCCGCCGTCAGGGAGGCCGCGTGCCTCCCGGCCAATAAAGTCGTTCAGGTTCACCAGGGCGCCAACCTGGCTGCAGATCACATCCGCCTTGGGCGCTGCCCCCAGCCATTCGTTGATCGTCCCGCATTCGTCTGACTCAAAATGGCTGAAGCTGATGTGGCGCAACTCGGAAAGGTTGATGAGCTTGGAGACGGCCTCGCGAATCTCCGCGTGAAATACGCGTAGCCCAGTGTGGAACAGCAGCGGTTCATCGTCTTTCACCAGAAAATGGTTGAACTGGAAATTGCCCCATTGAGCAAAGATCGAAATGCGATAGAGATCCGGCGCGATTTCCGTAATGACTGCCATACTGGTCTCCTCAATCGGATTTTCTTAACGGCCTTTTTATTTTGACCTTGCGGCCACATGCACTTCTTCGGACGTCAGTTGAGCGTTGAACAGTTTCAGGCGCGAACTCACGACCTGCTTTATGGAATCCAGGACAGGCGGCAGAATCTTATATGGCACAACTTCGTGCGGTTGGCTGGCCAGACTGCCTTCCAGCGACTGGCGCCAGGCGACCCGCAGTTCGGTATTGATGTGGATGATGTTGATTCCTGCAGCAATCGCACGCAGGAAATCTTCATCATCAGTTCCCGACCCGCCGTGCAGGGTGAGAAAAACTCCCGCCGCCTTCTTGATCTGGGCAATTCTCTCGATATTCAGGTGCTTTTTTGTTTTTCCTTCGACCATGCTCTCCACCATGCCATGCATGTTGCCGACCGCAGGAGCGAGGGCGTCAATTCCGGTGGACTCGACGAATTGTCGCGCTTCCTCAGGTGTGCTGAGGTTCCGGAAATCGTTGCTAACGGTTTCGTGGATTTCAGAGCCGGTCCCGATGTTGCCTATCTCTCCCTCGGCGATGATTGCGGGGTTGATCGCTTTAATGGCTTCAACCGTTTCCTTCGTGTGAGCAACGTTCTGGTCGAAGGGCAACGCGGAGAAATCGATTACGACTGAATCGAACCCTGCCTTTGCCGCCTCCACGGCTTTCGCCAGTGAATGCGTGTGATCTGCGTTGAGGAAAACTGGGACACCATGTTCTTCGCGCGTGACTTTCACAAGCGCTGCGAGTTCGTATGTCCCAAGAAAGTTGCGCTCTCCTTCTGAGGCGCCAACAATTACCGGAACTCCGACCTCGACCGCGGCCGCCAGAACCGCCTTTAGCAAGACCAGATCGGCAACGTTGAAATGGCCTAGCGCCGCGCCATGTTGTTGCAAGCGAGTCAAAACATTCCGTAATGTATCCATGATCGCGATCCTTTCATGATGACTGGAGCGAGTTGTCAGACTATAGGGATCACGCTACTGCAGCGGCTGGCGCGTTTTCCTGATGTAGAAGCCGCAGCGCCCGCTGGACCACGTTGTCGACGGTGAATCCCATCTTTTCCATAACCACCTCGCCAGGCGCAGATGCCCCGAAGTGATCCAGTCCGATGATGTCGCCGGTTCGACCTACCCACTTGTACCAGCCAAGAGTCGCGCCAGCCTCAATCGCCAGCGTGGGGATGTTAAGGGGCAGAACTGAATCTCGGTAGTCGGCGGGCTGTTTTGCAAACAGCTCCCACGATGGCATAGAGACAACGCGGGCTCTGAAGCCCGATTTGGCCAGGGCCCGAGCGGCTTCAAGCGCCAGGTGGACTTCCGACCCGGTTGCGACCAGTACCAGCTCGGGGTCGGCCACATTGACCAGAACATAAGCGCCGTTCGCGACCCCGTCCTTCACGGAGAATTGTTTCAGATCCAGCACCGGCAAGGCTTGACGAGTCAAGACGAGTGCGACCGGACCACGGAGCCCGATCGCCAGGCACCAAGCTGCTGCAGTCTCGTTAGCGTCCGCAGGACGGAAGACCGTCAGCCCGGGCATCGCTCGCAGACTGGTTAGGTGCTCAACGGGTTGATGTGTCGGTCCATCCTGGCCGAGACCTATGCTGTCATGGGTAAATATGAAGATGCTGTGAACTCCCATCAGGGCCGCAAGACGTATCGAAGGCCGCATGTAATCGGAGAAGTTGAAGAAGGTTCCGCCGAATGGAATCAAACCACCGTGCAACGCCAGTCCATTCACCATCGCCGCCATTGCATGCTCGCGAACGCCGAAGTGAATGTTTCTGCCCTGACTGTCGCCGAAGCCCAGATCGCCTAGACCCTTCAGTGTCGTGCGGTTTGAGCCGGCAAGGTCGGCAGAACCGCCAACAAATCCCGGCAGTGCCGCGGCGATCGCATTCATTGCCTTGCCCGAAGCGTCGCGGGTAGCGAGTGGTCCTTCACTGGGCGAGAAGGATGGCAGATCGGAATCCCAATCTTCGCCGAAGACGCCATCCATCATATTTTTGAGTTGACGGCTCAAATCGGGGTACTTCCCCGCGTAGTGTCCGAACATTTCGTTCCATTCTGCTTCAAGCGCAGTTCCGCGCGGAATCGCTTGACGAAAGTGAGCCTTGACCTCATCGGGAACGCTGAAAGGTGGCAAGTCCGGCCATCCCAGGTTTCGTTTCGTAGCGCGTGCGTTCTCAGGCCCCATGGGTTCGCCATGAACTTTCGGTGAGTCGTGCAGCGGGCTCCCATATCCGATGTGAGTTCGCACGGCGATCAGTGACGGCCTTTGCTTCTCAGCCATAGCCTCCCGAATGGCGTGCTCGATTGCTTCGATGTCATTTCCGTCGGGAAGAGAAATCACATGCCATCCGAACGACCCGAACCGGCCGCAGCGGTCTTCGGTGAAAACGTGGTCGGTAGTCGCGTCAAGCGACACGTGATTATTGTCGTAAAGGCAAATAAGCTTTCCCAGCTGTAGCGTCCCTGCCAGAGATGCCGCTTCCGACGAGATTCCTTCCATGAGGTCTCCATCGCCGGCCAGCACAAACGTAAAGTGATCAACCACCGGGAAGCCGTCCCGATTAAAACGTGCGGCGAGATGCGCTTCCGCTACGGCCATTCCGACCGCCATAGCAAACCCTTGTCCCAAAGGACCTGTGGTCGCCTCTATCCCAAGATCCGGGTCGTATTCCGGATGGCCGGTTGTCTTGCTGCCCCACTGACGAAAGTTCTGCAGGTCATCCAGGCTGATGTTGTATCCAGTTAGGTGGAGCAATGAGTAGAGCAGCTCACATCCATGACCAGCGGAGAGAATGAAACGATCGCGATTGGCCCACCGAGGGTTTGCTGGGTTATGTCGCAAAATTCGATCCCATAGGGTGTAGGCCATCGGGGCAGCACCGAGAGGCAATCCGGGGTGACCCGAGCGGGCTTTCTCGCTCATGTCGACCGAGAGAATCCGGGCTGTATTGATACAGAGCTGATCAAGATCATGGCTGACTGTCTGACTCATTGTGATCCTCCTCTTTCGCGGTATCCAAATCTTGCGATACCCTGTACACGCCCGTATCAGACCATGCGCGCGTAAAGAAATCTACTGGACGAAGGTATCGTCCAATACCTTCGTATGATTAGGATTGTTCGCGAGGGACAAGAGCAGAATTTTGGCGAGGCACTCTGCTTTCATGCCCGTGGCACGCGACTCGGCGCCACAACGACAGCGGATACCGCTTGGGCCATCGGCACAAGGGAGCAACGGGCGTTATACGGCAGATGCAAAGAAAGCATTCGCAAACACTGGCCGCCTGCCCGGCATCCATCCGGAGCGAGATGCATTCACCCCAACGATGACACAAGAGGCATGCCATGCTGCGTTACGAGCACACTCTCATGGCTGCGGAAACGGAAAAAAGCAGTCAGACTAGCCAAGGCTGGAATGACTGCTTTTGTTACGGTCCATTTGGCCACGCGTTCTTGCTTGGGTGAGGTTCTGTTCTCGTCACCCAAACTAGAAGTGACGGCGACGCCGCACCAGCCTCACGGCGTAATCTTGAAGATCACGCCACACTGCCCGTACCACCGCTGTCGCAGACCCCTAGGGGAGCCACCACCACTCGCTGAGCCGTAGAGATTTCCACTAGAGTCCATGACCAGGGTGCCAATCGGATAGTAGCCATCAGCGCACTGGGCGGCTGAGGAGTCTCTTCCCCCGCGGTGCCCACAAGTCTTCGAACGCAGCGGAAATATGTGAGCGTTGGAAATCAGTTCTGTCTTATCAGAAAGCCATGCTGGTTACCGTTGCTGTCTTGATAGAAGCCTACGATATCGCCTTGCGGGTCGATCCCATAGGGAACAGTAAGCGACGATCCAGGTACATCGATGATGCTAACGGTGCCGTGGCTGAGCAAAAAGCCACAGCAAGGAGTGACGGAGAAGGCCGCTCCCACGATGTCGCCTTGCGGGTTCATTCCAAGCGGGAACGTAGAGGCTCCAGGCGCAGGTATATCGGGAATCGCGCTAAAGGTACTGTGGCTCAGCAGGAACCCGTGAAAGACAAAGCTGCTGTCGGTATAGTTGCCCACAATGTCGCCTTGCGGGTCGATCGCTGCCGCAGTAGTTGTCCCGGGTACGGCCCCTAAAGATTCCGGCACATCGATATTGGTATAGGCGCGGTTGCTCAACCGGAAGCCGTGAGAGCCGCAGTTACTGGTGTTGTCATAGTAGCTCCCCACGATATCCCCTTTGGGGTTAATCCCGGCCGGAATCGTTCCGAAACAGCCGGCTTCAGGCGGATTGACGCTGGTATTGTGCCTCCGCGCAGCAGAAAACCGAATGCTTCGCCGTAACTGCTGCTGCTGCTATAGCTGCCCACGACGTCTCCTCGCGGGTTGATCCCGTTTTCGGTCGCCAACCAGCCGCCGGCCCAACCAAATGGGGCAGCGCCCGGGGATTGATGTTGCGAACTGTGCCGTTGCTTAGTACAAAGTTTTGCCAAATGGAGTTGCTGTCATAGTACCCGCCGACGATGTCGCCACGGGGGTTGATTCCTTCGGGCGACAGGAGCGTGGCTCCGGGGATATCGAATGTGGTGAAAGTGCCCGCGAGTATCGGCAGCTGATTTTGGGGTTGAAGCTGCGCTCCTTGAGCGGCATGCGCCTTAGCCATGTCGACCCAAGTTGTTAAGCGTAACGGGGATCTGCCACTAGTCGATTGCGCGACCATGCTAAGGGCGAAAACCGCAAACAGCGCACCGATTGTCATTGCACGAAATTTCCTGTTCATACTCTGCTCTTTTCGTTTTGGGCTAAAGGCGGGGAGGGAGCGAATCGTCCGCCCGAAACCGAAGCTGTTTCGCCGGCCTTACTGAGCTGTGATTTCCCAGACAACTCCGCAGCCATTGCTGCCGCAGCCTTGGCCGCCAAATTCCGTGGTACCCCATAAGTTGCCTGCAGCATCCGGAGTTACTGAGCCGAAGGGGCACTTGCTGTCGCTGCCGTTGAAGTCGTGCAGGTCCGAAAGCGTCCAGGTGCCGTTGGAGTTCGTCAGCTTGAAAATAAATCCGGATCCACTGCCGCTGCCGCCGTTACTGCCGACACAGCTAACGCCATAGAGGTCGCCCGCCTGGTCCATGGTTAGAGCAGCGCCGCTGCCGAAGTATGTGGCGGTATAGAGGGCGCTGGCATTCCAATTCCCATTTGAGCGGGTAAGCTCAAAGACGGAGCCGTGGATCCAAGTCATACCATAGAGGTTTCCGGTTTGATCCACGACTAAGCTAGTGTCCGGGTAGCTGCCAATATTGTTGTTGCTGAAGTTATAGACAATACCTTCGCTCCAACTGCCGTTTGAAGGCGTCAGCTCGAAAGCGATTCCGTCACCGTTGGCTCCTCCAGTAGCTGTAGTTCCATACAGGTTCCCCGCCATGTCGAAGACTAAACCTCCGATAGGCTGGAAGCCATCGTTCGGGCCGCCGAGGAAGGGGTAGAGGACATTCTCGGTCCAGGAATTTCCCGATTTAGTGAGCTCATAAACCGTTCCGGCGCCATCAGCACCCCCGGCTTCGGTTGTGCCGTAGAGGTTGCCGGCTTGGTCGGAAATAAGCGCGGATGCTGGGGCCACACCGTCCGTTCCCGAGCCGAAAGAATGGAGGATCGTTTCGGACCAGAAACAAGTTGTGGTCTTGCAGACTGTCGCAGGAGGCTGCAGGGCATACGCAATCCCGGCATTATCAGCTCCACCACCAAAGAACGTTGCACCGTAGAGGAGGCCCTCCGGTCCAAAAACGACACCGTCGGGGGAGGAGCCGTCATTGCCTCCCCTGAATTCGTAAATTGGGCCGATAGTCCAGCCCGACCCCAAACGCTTCAGCTCGAAAACCGTCCCGTTGTTGCCCATTCCTCCGCTTCCTGCGGCACCGTAGATGTGCCCAGCCCTGTCGATTATCAGACCGCTGCCCGGATACGCTCCGTCCGCGCCCCCCGTGAAATAGTGAATCACTTGAAACGTTTGTGCCTGCGCGACGCACGCAAGCGCTGCGAGCGCAAGTACACCGATTGTCATCGCACTAAATTTCTTGTTCATACTCTGCTCCTTTGCTGCCCGGAAAGTCGATTCAGACGTGGTCATATCGTGATCCTCCTGCCTATGTAGCGGCGGGAAATGCCGGACGAACAATTCGCATTTCCTGCCCGCAATTTTTGGAAGTACGGGTGTGCACCCGGAATGGCCGCGAGTGTGTGCCAAAAACGGCCAATGGAACAATGCACGCGAGGTGACCTTTATCTGAACTGAATCTGATTCGTCGTAAGTTGTTCAATCAAAATGGCTAGATGGAGGTGAAGCGGTCGGCTTGAAGCTGGGCCGGATAGCGAACTTGTGTTCGCAATATTGAACATTTTTCTGGGAGTTGGCGAACCTCTGTAGTAGACTCTCCCGAACCGCTCCCATTTTCACAATTTCTGAAATGAGAACCGCGCTGCCAGATCGCGTCCGCCTCGGTGTCTTCGAAGTCGATCTTCGGGCAGGCGAACTGCGCGAGGGCGACCGCAGCGTCATTCTTCAGGAACAAGCTCTGCGCATTCTTCGCATGCTGCTGGAAGCCGAAGGCGCTTTGGTGGCGCGCGAGGAGATCCGCCAAACACTTTGGCCGAACGATACTGTCGTCGAATTTGACCACAGTATTAACACGGCCATGAAGAAGCTGAGACAGGCGTTGGGGGATTCTCCCGAAGACCCCAAGTACATCGAGACCATCCCCCGGCGCGGCTACCGCTTGCTGGTTCGAGTAGAACGGCTGGAAACGCCCAGCGATGCTTCCAATTCAGATGAGCCGGAGAGTTCGCCGCGACCGGAGCCGCCCCATGTGGTACCCCCTGTTCCTGAGTCCGCCAATGGAAATGGAAACCTGATTGGGAAGAAAGTCTCGCATTACCGCGTCTTGGAAGTCCTGGGCGGCGGGGGCATGGGCATGTTGTACCGGGCTGAAGACCTCAAGCTTGGGCGGCAAGTGGCGTTGAAGTTCCTCCCCGAAGAGATGGCGTGGGACACGCTGGCGCTTAAGCGCTTTGAACGTGAGGCTCGCACCGCGTCCTCGCTCGACCATCACAACATCTGCACCGTCTACGAGGTGGAGGAACACGAAGACCGGCCGTTCATCGTAATGCAATTGTTAAAAGGCGAGACGTTGCGCGACCGGCTCGCGACGCTCGCTGCTCGGCAGGAGAAGTTACCGCTGGATGAATTGCTAAACATCGCCGTTCAGGTTTGCGACGGCCTGCAAGCGGCGCATGCCGGAGGCATCATCCATCGCGACATCAAGCCGGCCAATATTTTTCTGACTAGTAGTGGGCAGGCGAAAATCCTCGACTTCGGATTGGCCAAGCCGGTGAGCAGCGCGCACGACGCTGGAAGTGACGGTTTGCAACTCGATGGTTCTGGCATAGCCGTCGCTGCCCAGCCTGCCAGGACGGCGCCGGCGGACACAACCCTGACCCGGCTCGGCGTTGCTGTCGGCACCGCGGGCTACATGTCGCCGGAGCAGGTGCGCGGGGAAAAACTCGATGCGCGCACTGACATCTTCTCCTTCGGCCTCGTTCTCTATGAGATGGCCACTGGCCAGCGCGCCTTCAGCGGCGAGACCGCAGTGGACGTCCACGAGGCCATCCTGAACCAAACTCCCACTTCGGTGCGGGAACGAAACTCCACCATCCCGCCCGAGCTGGAAACCATCATCAACCGGGCCGTCGAAAAAAACCGCGAGCAGCGTTACCAGACTGCCGCAGAAATGGGCAGCGCGCTAAAAACGTTAGCCGATCGGCCCGTGGAATCCGAGAGTGGAAGGTCTCGTATACCTGCGCGCTGGCAATGGCTGGCAGCAGCCGTGGCGCTGATCGCTGTGGCAGGCATTGCCGTGGGTCTGTATCGGCGTTCGCACCGAGCTCCCAAGCTAACCGAGCAGGATACGATCGTGATCGCCGACTTCGAAAACAAGACCGGCGATCCTGTCTTCGACGACACCTTGCAGCAGGCGCTGTCCATCCAGCTGCAGCAATCGCCCTTTGTCAACGTCCTCTCTGACCGGAAGGTCCGCGCGACGTTGAAGCTGATGAATCGTTCCGGCGAATCGCTGACCGAGGATGTAGCTCGCGAGATCTGCGTCCGGACCGGCAGCAAGGCGATGCTGGTCGGCTCCCTCGCCACCTCGAGTCCGGGATATGTAATTGACCTGAAGGCGATGGACTGCGGGGGGAACCAGGCGATTGCGGAGATACGGCAACAGGTGACTGACAAGCAATCCGTTCTGCCGGCCCTGGATAAGGCGACGAAGCAGTTGCGGAGCAGATTGGGAGAGTCCTTAGGTTCAATCGACAAGTACGCGGCGCCCTTGCAGGAAGCCACGACGCCGTCGCTCGATGCACTTCGGGCTTACAGCCTCGGTTGGAAGACGCATAGGACGAAAGGCGGTCCCGCCGCTATTCCGTTCTATCAACGCGCGGTGGAGCTGGACCCAAATTTTGCCATTGCATATAACCAACTTGCCGTTACTTACCGAAACACCTTCGATTTCGATCGGATGGAGGAGTATGCATCCAAGGCCTATCAACTGCGGGAAAGAGTGAGCGAGCGGGAGCGGTTCGCGATTGAGGCATTTTACTACCACTATGCGACGGGAGAGTTGCCCAAGGCTGCGCAAATATACCAGCTTTGGCAGCAGCGGTATCCAAGAGATTCCAAGCCGTTCTCAGGTTTGGGAGCCATCTATTGCAATCTCGGTGACATGGAAAAGTACTTGGAGCAAACCCAAGCGGTGATGGGCCTTGAGCCGGACTTCTTTCTTTCGTACGTGAACCTTGCGAGCGCCTACGAGAACCTCAATCGCATAGATGAAGCGGATCAGGTATTAAAGCAGGCGGAGCAACACCATCTCACCGAGCACCCGTTGCTTATAGACCGTTACGAATTGGCCTTTCTCAAAGGTGACAGAGCGGAGATGGCGGAACTGGTAGCGGCGCTAAAGAAAATGTCCGGGCTCGACCACGAGCTCTTCGCTTCGCTGGCGGACACCGAAGCGTGGTACGGAAAATATAAGAATGCGCGAGAGCTGGGCAAGCAGGCTATCGAATCTGCGCAGCGGGACGGTGACAACGAGAGGGCAGCATTCTATCTGGCGACGCAGGCGTTGAGCCGTATGCCGGCGGGCAACCGGCAGCAGTCCCGTGCTGATGCCCTCGCAGCACTGAAGCTGTCGCAAAGCCTCAATATCAAAGCCGTATCTGCACTCGCTCTGGCGCGAGCAGGTGATGTCGCGGCAGCCAGGACGCTGGCGGCAGAACTGGACAATAAATATCCGCTGAGCACGGCCGTTCAACAGTACTGGCTGCCGACAATCGAGGCAGCGATTGCTCTCGAAGCGGGACAGGATCAGCGGGCCTTGGACTTGCTCAAGAAGACAGCCTCCATCGAGCTGGGCGCTCTCGTCCCCGTTGCGTACCTCTGCCCGGCCTACATTCGTGGAGAAGCCTATCTAATGATGGGCAATGGGAAAGCGGCTGGAATAGAATTTCACAAATTTATCGAGCATTACGGTGCCGTGGGCTTGTTCTCATGGGGTGCTCTGGCTCGGCTGGAGTTGGCGCGCGCGTATGCGCTCGAAGCTCAGAGCGATCCCGCTTATCGCGAGAAAGCCCGTACCGCTTATCAGAACTTCCTCACGCTTTGGAAAGACGCCGACCCCGACATCCTCATCTACAAGCAAGCGAAAGCCGAATACGCGAAGCTGCAGTAGCCGGTGGCGGCACCCTTTCCGACTACTGTTTGTCTCAGCGGCCGCGAACGCCCGGCGTATGGAGACACCTTGGGTGAGATAACCGAAGAGCAAATGGGCCAGAAGTCGGCTGGTGACAAGTGGGGGTTGTGCCGATCGCTCCCGAGATACGCCGTCCACAGGGCGTTCCCCGTCAAGTTGATCGAGGACGAATAGTATATTGCGACTTCCAACCAATACCGTTTCGGTTCTTCGGCGCGATAAACCCAATTCATTCTTGATAGGATGCCGTGGAGCACATCCTGGAAGGGAGGGCGCACTCTCGTGCGCCCTTGCCTGGTCTTAGCTTGTTTCAGTTGATGGAGACGGTTACAGCGGCGGTTTGGCTCAGTGAACCGGATGTGCCCGTCACCATCACGGTGGCCTGTTGAGATACGGGCGTTGTCGTTGTTGGTTTGTTTGAGCTGGTACTTCCACCGCATCCAAGAGCGAACAGTGAGATAACGAGTAGCAAGCGCAGTAGGCTCATCCGCACTATGCTCTTCCGGTTAAGCAGTTTCCTTTTGCGACCGGTGATCACGGTTCCGAACAGGCCCAGACCCGGCATTACGGCCGCGATGCCAGATGCGTGGTAGCCCGTAACGGGCGGGGTCGATGCGGCAGAAATGGTCAAGGTGGAGGACGAACCGCTTCCGGGTGAGATTGTGGAAAGACTGAAAGCACAGGTCAAACCAGCGGGCGCGGTGCAGGTAAGAGTAATCGGACTGTCGAATCCGTCTACTGCGGCGGCGCTGACCGTGACGTTAGCCGAACCACCCGGATTGACGGTTGCGCTCTGAGCAGAGACGCTTAGAGTGAAACCTTGGCCGGCCGCAGCCGCCGGCAAAAGGCTGGCGAACACAGCCGTTGCACTTCCTCCAGCCGGGAAATTGGGTTGGCCGGCGCTGCCTCCAGCGGTGAAATAAAGAGTACCAGCGACGCCCGGATTATTATTGGCACCGCCGCCTCCTCCAAACACCATATCCCACATGCCGGGATTCACCAGTACATTGCCAGAAGAGTCGCTGAGCTTACCCTCAAAAACACCCTGCGAGTTGAACGCGCTGATAGTGCCATCGCCGAAATTGGAGACGAGGATATCGTTAGCGAAGGTTCCAAAGCTGGCCGGAGCTTTCACCACGCCCCAAGGGGCATTAAGGTTATTGTTGGCGCCGGAAGCGACCAAGGTACTCACGAAGTTGCCGTTGCTATCGAAGATATCCACCTGCCCGGCGCCTGCGCCGGGCACAGCATCGTGCTTGGGAGTATCCTGCATCGCGTAGGCGACGTAGACCTGGTCACCGATGACGTGGATGCCGTGTGGAGCGTAGCCTACGGGAAGGTTAGGATCGGTGAACGTGCCGCCCAACGAAGTGAGGTTGTAGTTCATATCGTAGACGTCTACCTTGCCGCTGTTGAAGTTGGCCGCCAACAGGTGGGTGCCCAGCAAGGCGAGACCTTTGTAAACCGCGCCGCTGGCAGAATTGTCCTTACCGATGATTGCAGTGTTGCTGGAACCGTTCCAGTAGACGATGAGGCCGTCCTCGGTATCGAAAATGAACGAACCACCGGCGAAGTACGTGCCGTTGGAGTTGGCCACGGTTCCCGTCGGACAACCAGGGCTACAATTGCCGTTAGGATTGCTTGTTGCCCCGGGTATGGTCACGACCAGCCCAGCGTCTTTGTTGCCATTTTGGTCATAGAGCGTGGAGACGCCGCTGTTGTTGTCGGCGATCCAGAAATCTTGCCCTGGAAGAACGGAAATCCCCCATGGGTTCAACAGTTGAGCGTCATTGGTCTTGGCTACGCCGGCAATATTAGAGACCAGGTTGGTCTGGGAATAGCCGGCCTGTTGCGCCAATAACCCGGACGAAATCGTCAACGTCATGAGCAGCCCGAATAATAAGAGTGATCTTTTCATATTGTCCTCATAACCTATTTGTGATCTGTAAGACCTCGAACCGGTGGCCTCTAATTGAAGCTATCTCCAGCGGGCGTGGCAGTTGTCGATAACGTGTATCAGGCGTGTAGATGTTCAGTGAAGATCCTTCGGGCGCTTGCGGCCATGACAGAGACATCGAAGGATACGGGAACGGAAGAGCTGGCAGATTCAGGGATCTGGAATTCTATCATTCGCGATGAATTCGAATTCGCCGCGCTGTCCCACAGTAGTTCGGAGAACAAGCAAAGTAGATCGGGCTATGTGGCCCGGTCTTTCAGGTTATGACTCCAGACAAGGACCAGTTCAGAAGTTTTATGGCAGGATGGAGTGAATAGCCAAAGTTTCCTTTACATCCTCATCTCCGAAGAATCCAGATTAAGAGGAGGAAGGGCGGATTCAGGCTAGCTTCCGCCCTTCGGGCTGAGGTTTTACCGCGCGACCGGCTTCGGTTGCGGAACTGCCACCGGACCTGGCTTGGCCACCGGTGGTACGTTGATGGTCGAGTTGGCGGCCTTCTTGCCAATGGCGGTGGGGCCGATGTGGATGGCTGACTGCGCGCTCGCGCCGATTGCAAGTGCCAGCACAAATCCGAGGAATGTTACTTTCTTCATGGTAATTTCCATCCTTCAATTTGAATTTGCTTCGTACAATGGCTCCTCTCTCGCGTGGGCCACTGCGTAAGCTTTCTTTAAGGTAAGCGTCCGCGAGGCTGGAGTTGTTCGAGGGGTGTAGCGGGAGTGTGAAAGTTTCGTAGCGACTGAACGGAGGCGCACACGATTGTGTGGGCATCTTAGGGCTTGAGCATCTCGGTTGTCGCTGCTAAATCTCGAAACCCCCGATCGAGCCACACGTCATAGGTCGCGGCTAGCAGGATCACCGGCATCCTGTCATGCACATCGGCTAGTAACTGATTGGGAAGGGATAGTCGCCTCTAGTATTCTTTAGCGACCTACCCTTTGAGTGGATGCTCCCTAGCGAATTCCCAATCTGTTAGGTTCGAGTCCTACGCGAGGAGCCATTCTTTTGCATTCATAGTTGCAGCATCGTGTCATCTTGATTGGCAGCTGGCTTTCAGGAACGCTGCCTCACCTTCGTCGTCCCGCTTACCCTTCTCTTAAGGTTCCGTCCAAAGTGGTGAACGCAACTACAACGGGAAAGGCCTTTCAATCACATCTTCAAAGGAACAACGATGGTCGCCATTCGATTCGAATATCAGGGAGACTTGCACTGCAGAGCAGTCCACGGTCCCTCTGGAACCGAGCACAACACCAACGCCCCCAAGGACAATCAGGGTCGCGGCGAGAGCTTCTCCCCCACAGACCTGGTCGCGAGCGCGCTCGGCACTTGCATGCTCACGGTGATGGGTATCGCGGCCCGTACCCTGAACATCGATATCCCCGGGACCACGGCGACTGCAGGAATGAAAGAGCCACACATCGGTTATTACCTCCAATGCGAGAGTCCCAATCAGTGCCAAGGAAATTCGTGATCCACAGACCGCTCTGTCTGGCGGCGATCTCTGTCATGGCTGCGGCGGCGTTCGCCCAGTCCGTCGTGTCAAATCAGGCCAGCAGTATGGCCGCAACGGCGATGGAGAACCCCACGCTGCCCACGCCGGCGATCTTTGCGCCCGGTGTGATCTCCGGTCCCGGCAACGACGGGACGCCGACCTTCTCGCCCGATGGGCGAACACTGTACTTCTACCGGTATGGCACATCGCCCGACTCGGCCGTAATCCTCGAATCCCATCGCATCGGCGCCGGATGGTCGAAGCCTATTGCCGCGCCGTTCTCGGGACCAGCTTCGGACCGGCAGCCCGCGCTCTCACCCGACGGCCGCACGCTCGTCTATGCTTCGCGGCGCCTGCTTACTGCCGGAGCCGGAGAACCGCTTCGACCCGTGACCCATCTATGGCGCGTCATCCGCACGGCGTCTGGCTGGTCCGCACCCGAGCGTTTGCCGGATACCGTCAACATCTCCCAAAGGATGCACAACCCCTCGCTCGCGGCCAACGGCGATCTTTACTTCACCTGCCCGACAAACCAGCCAGGCCAGGAACTCGCCTGGGGCCTCTATCGGGCTGCCTACCGCAACGGTCAGTATGGTCCTCCCCAGCGGCTTGCCTTCCGCGGCGGTGATCTTTTGGATGCCGATGACCCAGCCATCGCACCGGATCAGTCGTACCTGATCTTCGGCAGCCACGGGCTGCGCGCACCCCTCGGGCAGGAGCATCTCTTCATCGCCTTCAGGTCAGGAACGTCCTGGGACCGCCGATTCAGATCCACTACGAAGGAGATGACTGGATCGACCACGGCGGGAACGGCGACGGCGAACCGCAGATCAGTCCGGATGGCAAGACTCTGTACTTCGACTCGTCGCGATCGGTGCCTATCGCCCCAGACCGCTCCCGGAGGCAGTTTCTCGCGGACGTAGAGCGTCAGAACACATGGGACAACGGCAGCAGCAATGTCTGGTCGCTGCCCTTGAACCCTCTGCTCGACGCAGCCGGTCAGCGACGTAAGGAGAAGCAGACCGATGCCAAGGACTAAAGCTGTTGCTGTTGCCGTCGCCTTTGCCGTGTTGGCCGTCTCGGCGACGGCCCAAACAGTGACGCAGCAACACGAGAAGATCGCAATCGTCGGCGCCACCCTGATCGATGTGAGCAACTACGGGCATTCTGTTAACGACATCGCAGATTCCGTAGTGCTCATCAATGACGGAAAGATCGTCGCCGTTGGATCCGCAACCCAGACTACCATCCCCTCCGGATCGACCCGCATCGATGCCCACGGAGAGTTTCTCGTTCCGGGCCTCGTCGATGGGTTCGGCGCCTTGCGCACCCAGGCCTTCGCGAAGGCTTATTTATACGAAGGGGTCACGACGGTTTACGTCCCCACAATACTGCCCAATGGGGGCGGAGACGGCGAAGTGAAGATCGTGCGAAACGCATCTCCCGGACCTCGCTTGTTTCTGGGAGCGCCGATGACCGGCTATTCGGAACAGGGCGCGGATCCATCCGATAAGCCAATGTTGGATCATCGCCTGCACGACCGGCGACTGTCTAAGGAGCAGCTCATTGCGAGGGTCGATCAATTAGCCGATCAGGGCTTTCGCGGCGTGACCATCAGTTATGACGTCTGGCCTGATCAGGTCGATGTGATTGTCGCCGAAAGCAAGCGGCGAGGCCTGGCGACGCTTGCCGAACCAGCATTCACACCCTACCCCTATGCAATCCACGCCGGCGTCAGTGGGTTGGTGCGCAACGATCATTATCTCCTCCAATTGGCTCCTCCTGCGGTTCTGCTGGACCGCGCCGACAACCTCAGCGCCGGCTCTGCCGCCTCCCGTGCCATTTGCGCGATTGACCCAGCCTCCAGCGGGGTTGCGGATTTCGGAGTACAGCTCGCCAAGTCCAACACCGCCCTGATGCCCACGTTGTCGATGGAGGCTACCGCTGACGCTCTGGACATTCCCAATCCTTGGAGCGCTCCCTCGGCTGCGCTCATCAAGGCCGCCGATTTGGACGACCCTGTTAACCCCGCGACCGGAGAGTCGGCGTTTCTGGCCAGCCTGGCGACGGAACGCAGAAAGCGGGTTCGGGACTGTGCCTGGCATAAACAAGCGTTCGATGCCCGTCTCTATCAGCTGGGAGCGAAATATTTGGCCGGAAGCTCGGCAACGAGCTACGGAATTATGCCCGGCAGCGGTCTCCACCTCGAACTCACACTGCTGCATCGAATCGGCCTTTCTCCGCGCGAAGCTCTCGCAGCCGCAACCAGCAACTTTGCCGACATCTATGGGTGGGGTGACATCGGCCGCATCGAACCGGGCCGTGTCGCCGACGTGCTTATCCTCGACGCCGACCCTCGTAGCGATCTTGCAGCCTTGGATCACATCGATAGAATCATCTTCCGGGGGGTCGTGCTCGATCGGCAATCCTTGCTCGAAGCACGCGACATGAAGTAGGCAATCCGGCAGTTCGTGATGGACGATAGCCGCGATCAGTACTGGCAAGTCTTCTTCTAGGAAGTCTCGCCAGATCGATACTGGGAAGCGCGTAGCTGTGTACCGATCTGGCGTGGAGTCACCAGAGGTATCATGGCATGTCAAGTTAAACAAAACAAAAACGACTGGCGGAGAGGGGGGGATTCGAACCCCCGATACAGCTTTTGACCGTATAACGGTTTAGCAAACCGCCGCCTTCAGCCACTCGGCCACCTCTCCGCGACGGGACAGGGTTAGTCTATCACGACGATCCTCCAACCACGCACGGTTGACGGCTGCATTCCCAAGCGGCAGAGTGGCGCTATAGGATACCCTTGCCAAAACCTCAATCGAACCTGGGACGTGAGGAACTTTGCGCTGCGGTGTTCTGTCTGCGACCAAGATAGGAGGCGTGATGAGCTTTCGCGCCGCTGTTTTAGCTTCTGCTTTGCTGGTGACGCTGCCGTTGCTGGCGCGCGAGAAGAACGACGTGCTGGTGATGAAGAACGGTGACCGGCTGACCTGCGAGATCAAAGGCCTCGATGAAGGCGTGCTCTACGTGAGCTTCGATTACATTCTGGGAACCTCGTCGGTGCAGTGGTCGAAGGTTGCCTTCCTGGAGAGCAAGCAGCTGTTCATCGTCAAGACGACGGACGGGTCGGTGTACACCGGGACCCTCAGCACAGCGGAAAGCGAGGAGAAACGACCGGTGAGGATTGAAGTTGTGGAATCGCCGGGACATGAGACGGAACTGCCGCGGAAGGAGGTTGTCAAGATGAGCCAGACTTCGGAGAGCTTCTGGCAGCGGTTCAGTGGCGACATCGACTCCGGCATCCAGTACTCCAAAGGAAACGAAACGACGCAGTACAACCTGGGTGCTGACCTGGCATATCTTCGCGAGCGCTGGCTGGCCGATGCCAGTTACAACTCGTCGCTATCGAGCAGCAGCGGAGCATCCTCGGTGGCCACGCGCAACCAGGCCAACCTTACAGGCATGCGCCTGCTCCCGTGGAACAACTGGTTCTACGCCGGCCTCGGCAGTTTTCTGCAGAGCTCGACCCAGGACATCGCTCTGCAAACCAATTTTGGCGCGGGCATAGGGCGCTATCTGAAGAACACCAATAACGCGCAGATCGCGATTGTCGGCGGCCTCGCGTGGCAGAGAACCACCTATAAAGACTCAGTGATGCCGCAGAATGTGGGGGCAGCCCTGATCGCGGCGCAAGTAAAACTATTCCGCTTCAACAAAACGAACTTGAGCGTGACGGCGTCGGCCTTTCCTGCGCTGAGCGAGCCAGGCCGAATCTATGCCAACACCAACGCGACGTACTACATCAAGATCACCGGCGATCTGTCGTGGAATATTTCGTTCTACGGCAACTGGGACAGTCAGCCGCCGAACCACTTTTCCGGCAGCGATTACGGCACCAGCTCGGGGCTGAGCTACAACTTTGGGCTGAAGTAAAGCCGTTAGACCACGTTTAGTTTTTGCAGTGTTCGGTAGAGCGGGCCTTCAGGCCCGCGTAATGCCGCCGTCACGAGCAGAGTCGGCTTTAAGCCGACGAAACACTGCCGCCGGCTGAAGCCGGCTCCCTCAGAAAGGATAGCGGTGGCGCGGCGCTGAAGCGCCGCTCTACCGGGGCTGCGCCAAAAGCCAAACTGCCTTATTGGCCGTAGAGGAAGAGCAGCGCGTCGGGCAGGCGGCGCGACCAAGCGGCTTCGTTGTCCTGGGCGCCCTCTTCGATGGCGACGCGCAGGCGAGTGGCGCCCATCCCCTTTTTCACCAGAACCGCTTCCAACTGGCGCACGTCTTCCACCATGATCGGCCCCTGCGAAGGATCGTTACCCTCCTTGGTTCCGATGCCCAGATAGATTTTGCGCGGCAGCAGGCTAGCCTTCTCGGCGTCCTTGATCAGCTGGCGATCGCCGACGCGCAGCTCCGGACTTTCGACTAGCACGTGACCGAAGAGCGCCGGATTCTTTAGCGCAGTGTAGAGTGCGATGACGGCGCCGTAGGACGAGCCTCCGATGCCGGTGTTCTGCGGGCCGCGCGAGATGCGGTAGCGCTTCTCGATGAAGGGCATGACTTCCGTGGTGATGAAGCGAGCGTAGTCTTTGCCGAGCGCAGTTTGCTCGGTGACTTTCTTGTTCAGCGGGTCAGGATAGGCGAGGTATTCGGAGTCGCGCTGGTCGCCGGCGCTGTCGATGCCGACCACAAACATGGGCGGTATCTTAAAGGCGCCGACCAGATGTTCGACCGTCTCGTCGACATGCCACTCGCCTTGTGGACTGGTGGCTTCGTCGAAGAGCTCCTCGCCGTCCTGCAGGTAGAGCACGGGATAGCTGCGAGTCCTGTTGTGCGGCGAGAAATAATTCGCCGGCACGAGCACGCGCAACATGCGCTTGTTGTGAAAAATCTTGCTCTCGAAGGGAACGATCTCGAGCCAGCCGATGACGGTGTGATCTTTATCGAACGAGGTGATGGTGGTGACGCCGGGGGTGGGTTTGGATTGCGAGCTCTTGTTTTGGCCGACGAGCGCAGTAACACACAGAAGACAGGTGGCGAGTAGCGCAGCGAATCTCGACATGAAAACTAGATTATCAAGTTAGCGAAAGATCGGCAGGCCGGAAGTAGGTTCACCAAAGTCGAGATCGAAGCCGAGCTGGAGCTTGGCGGCTTCTGACATGCGCGCGGGAGTCCAAGGCGGATCGAAGACGATTTCGACGTTGACGCGCTTCACGTCGGGCAGGCGTGCGAGCTTGCTCTCGACATCGGTTTTCAGCACGTTGCCCATGCCGCAGCCGGGCGCGGTCATCGACATCTTCACTTCGATGTTGTGCCCACTTGGCTCAGCGGGAGTGATGTCGCAACCGTAGACCAGGCCGAGATCGACGATGTTGACGGGAATCTCGGGATCGAAGATGGTCTTCAGCTCGTCCTTGACGAGTTGCTCGCTGAAGGCCTTGTGCTCAGAGGAGGCCGTCGCCTCGGGAGTGGGAAGGCCAAGCGCGTCGGCATCCCGCGCGTCGATCCGATACATGTAGCCGTACTGGCCGCCGGTGATGGTGTAGCTGCCGCCGAGCGTTTGCATGATGCGCACGACCGAGCCGGCGGGCAGAGTATTGCGTGTACCGCTGGGGATCTCGATGACCTCGCAGTCGCGGGAAAGCGTGATGGGAACGCCAGAGTGCATAAGTTCTAAGTTAGCCACAGAGACACAGAGACGCAGAGACAGCGAAATCCTAAGATCGAAACGTAATCCTAAGAATCAAAGCGAAATTCTAGAAACCTCTGTGTCTCTGTGGTTGCCCTGCTCCTTACGACGCGAACAATTGTGTCAGCTTGGTGATGCGCAGCAAGTCTGCGACCCGCGGCGTCAGATTGACCAGCTCCAGCCGGCAATATCCGGCGTTGAGCGCCGACGCCTTCAGGCCGACCAACGTGCCCAGGCCCGAGCTATCCATATGTTGGACGTCGCTAAGATCGATGAGGATGCGGCCACCTTCCGGAATCAGCGGCTTCACCACTTCCCTCAACTGACCGGCAGTGTCGCTGACCACACGGCCATGACATTTGATCGTGGTTACAGTGTTGTTAACGTCATCGGTTGACTTTTCGATCTCGTACTGAAGGGAAGAAGGAAGCGGTGCAGTACTCATGCCATCTCCTTGGCGTGCAAGCAATTTGGAGATACTAGCACCTGCCCCTGTTTGGTTGCATTCATCTTGCTGTAACAAATGCCGGTCCGCGATTTATTCCGTCGAGATCTTTTCCTGCTTGCCTTCCAAGGCAGCCTGCAAGGTGTGCCAGGCGAGCGTCGCGCATTTCACGCGGACGGGGAATTCGGAGACGCCGGCGAAGACCGCCAGCTTGCCCAGCGAGTCGCTATCGCCGTTGGCGTGTCCCGTGACCAGGCTGTGAAACTGCTCGAAGAGCTTCGCCGCTTCTTCCTTACTCTTGCCCTTCACGCTCTGCGTCATCATCGAGGCCGAAGCTTTTGAGATGGCGCAGCCCGATCCCTGGAAGGTGACGTCGTGAATCTTGTCGCCTTCGAGATCGAGATAGATGGTGAAATGATCGCCGCAGAGAGGGTTGAAGCCCTCGGCTTTGTGGTTCGCGTTCTGTAGCTCGCGGAAGTTACGCGGCGTCTTGCTGTGCTCCAGGATCACATCCTGATAGAGCTCGCGCAGGTCGGACATTTAGGCGAAAACCTCCTTCACCTTATAGATGCCCTTGACCAGCGCGTCGATCTCTTCGCGCGTGTTGTAGAGCGCGAATGAGGCGCGTGCGGTCGCCGGAATGTGGAAGCGCTGCATGACCGGCTGGGCGCAATGATGTCCGGTGCGCACGGCGATGCCTTCGCGATCGAGAATGGTGCCGATGTCGTGGGGATGAATGCCGTCGATGATGAAAGAGATGACCGCAGCTTTTTCCGCGGCGGTGCCGATGATGTGAACGCCTTCGATCGCGAGAAGCGATTCGGTCGCGTAGGTCAGCAGATCGTGCTCGTGAGCGGCGATGTTGTCGATGCCGAGACGATCAACGTAATCGATGGCCGCGCCGAGACCGATAGCGCCGCCGATGTTGGGCGTGCCGGCTTCGAACTTGTAAGGCAGATCGTTGTACAGGGTCTTCTCGAAGGTGACGGAGCGGATCATGTCGCCGCCGCCCTGATACGGCGGCATGGCGTCGAGGAGAGCGAACTTGCCGTAGAGCACGCCGATGCCGGTCGGGCCGTAAACCTTGTGGCCGGAGAAGACATAGAAGTCGGCGTCGAGATCCTGCACGTCCACCTTGATGTGGGGCACGGCCTGCGCGCCGTCGACGACGACGGGGACGTTATGTTTGTGTGCGATCTGAATGATCTTTCGCAAAGGAACGATGGTGCCGAGCGCGTTGGAGACGTGCGTGATCGCAAGGATCTTGGTGCGCGGCGTCAGCAGCTTCGGCAGCTCGTCCATCTGCAACTCGCCGCGATCGTTGATCGGGATGACGCGCAGCTTCGCGCCCTTTTCTTCGCAGAGCATCTGCCAGGGTACGATGTTGGAGTGATGCTCCATGGCGCTAATGAGGACTTCGTCGCCTGCGGCGACGTGCTTGCGGCCATACGTCTGCGCGACCAGATTGATGCCTTCGGTGGCGCTGCGAACGAAGATGATCTCGCGTTTGTCGGTGGCGTTCAGGAAGCGCTGCACGGTGCGGCGCGCGGCCTCGTGCTCTTCGGTCGCGTGCTCGGACAGAAAATGCACACCGCGATGAATGTTGGCGTTGCCGCTCTCGTAGTAATGCGAGATGACGTCAATGACCGCGCGCGGCTTCTGCGAGGTCGCGGCGTTGTCGAGATAGACGAGCGGATGCCCGTGCACCTGCTGGTGCAGGATGGGAAAGTCGCGGCGAACTTCCTCGACCGAATAGGTCGCGCCCGCCATGGAGGGATGAAACTCCTGCGACAGATTGTTGGTAGCCGTGCTCATCCTACTTCCTCCCAATTTCTTCCCTTGTCGCCGCTGGGCTCAGTCGGCGCAATCGAAACGGCGTTCGCCATTTGCATTCCGAAGAGATGGCGGTTGATGAGTTTTTGCAGATGGCTGCGCACGCCATCTTCTTTCATGCGATCGAGGCACTCGTTGGCGAAGGCGAGCAGTAGCAGCTTACGCGCTGAATGTTCGTCGATGCCGCGCGAGCGCAGATAGAAGAGCGCGGTCTCGTCGATCTGGCCGATGGTGGCGCCGTGCGTGCATTTCACGTCGTCGGCGTAAATTTCAAGCTGCGGCTTGGTGTCGATCTGCGCGTCATCGGAGAGCAGCAGGTTGCGGTTGGTCTGCTTGGCGTCGGTCTTCTGCGCGTCCTTGTGGACGATGATGCGGCCGTGAAAGACGCCGTGCGACTGGCCGTCGAGGATGCCGTTGTAGAACTGGCGGCTCTCACAGTGCGGGCTGGCGTGCTCAACCAGCATGTAGTTGTCGAGGTGCTGGCGGCCGCTGCCGATGAAGAGGCCGTTGATGAGACACTCCGCGCCTTCGCCGGCGAGCACGGGATGAACGTTGTTGCGAACGAGGCCGCCGCCGAGCAGAACGGAATGTGTCGCGACATTGGCACTGCGTCCCTGCTGGATGCGCAAAGTGGAGATGTTGAAAGCCTGGGTGTCTTCGCGCTCGAGCATGTAGTGCGAAACGACGGCGCTCTCGGCGGCAATTAGTTCGGTCGCGGTATTGCAGAACGAAACGGCGCTGCCGAGCGAGACGTAATCTTCGACGACGGCGAGCTGAGATTGTTCTTCCGCGACGATCAGGTTGCGAGGATGCGTCATGGTTGGCGCGTCGGAGGCGGTCGAGACGAAGAGCAGGTGAATGGGCTGCCCGACGACTACACCTTTCTTGACGTGGATGTATGCGCCGTCGGCGAGAAAAGCCGTGTTCAATGCGGCGAAGGAATCACGCTCGGTATTGAGGTAGCGGCCGAGATGGGGCTCAACGGATGCGGGATTCGTGTTGAGAGTCTCGGAGAGGCTGGCGGCGGTTACGCCCTTCTGCGATGCGGTCGATGACAGTTCACGAACGAAGCGACCGTCGACGAAGACGAGGCGATACGCCGCGCCGGGCAGCAGCCAAGTATCGAAATCGTTCTTGCATATCTCGTTCGTGGTTGCGGCGAGGCGGAACGGCGTCTTAGCGATGGCAGAGACGTTGGTGAAGCGCCAGTCTTCGTCATGCGTCGTGGGGAAGCCGACCTCGCAGAAACGGGCGAAGGCGTCGTCGCGCAGTTTGCGCAGCCAGCCGAGATCGCGGCCGGGCGCGGTGGTCTGGAAGTCGCTGAAGGCATCCAGGTAGGTCTCTAATTGTGGGATCGCGGTGATCACGATTATTGCGTTCCTCGAAAATTTGTGTCGTCCCTAAAGGGACTCTCAATTTATTAATGCCGTTTTACCCAGGACTTACGTCCTGGGCTAGGATTGTGTCGCCCTTCGGGCTCTTGCGACGTGCCTTGCCTACGCTGTCGTCGTTTCGTGCTCCATGTCGCTGTAACCCGTTTCTTCCAGCTCGAGGGCCAGCTCCTTACCGCCGGAGCGGACGATGCGACCGTTCATCAGCACGTGCACGAAGTCGGGCACGATGTAGTTCAGCAGCCGCTGATAATGTGTGACCACGACGAAGGAACGCTCGGGGCTGCGCATGGCGTTCACACCCTGAGCGACGATCTTGAGCGCGTCGATGTCGAGGCCGGAATCGGTTTCGTCGAGGACGGCGAGCTTTGGCTCGAGAATCGCCAGCTGCAGAATCTCGTTGCGCTTCTTTTCGCCGCCGGAGAAGCCCTCGTTGACCGAGCGGTTCATCATTTTCTCGTCCATTTCCAGCAGCTTCAGCTTCTCGCGAAACATGGGCAGGAAGTCTATGGCGTCCATTTCGTCCTTACCGTGATATTTGCGGACGGCGTTGAGGGCGGAGCGCAGGAAGTACGCGTTGCTGATGCCGGGGATCTCGACCGGATATTGGAAGGCGAGGAAGACGCCTTCGCAGGCGGCGTCCTCGGCCTTCATCTCGAGCAGATCCTTGCCGTTGAAGAGAACCTGGCCTTCGGTGACGTCGTAGCTTTCGCGACGGGCGAGCACCTGGGCCAGCGTGCTCTTGCCCGAACCGTTCGGGCCCATGATGGAGTGGACCTCGCCGGGATTCACCGTGAGGTTGATGCCCTTGAGGATTTCGTTGTTGTCGACCTTGACGTGAAGGTTTTTGATTTCCAGTAAGCTCATGCGTTTAGTTCGTCCTCTAGAAGCAAATCCCTCGCGGGGCTGAAGCCCCGCTCGTGATGACAAATTAGTAATAGTTCCCGTGTGACGCGAACCTAAAGGTTCGCTCTACCACGCTTATCCGACGCTGCCTTCCAGGCTGACGCTGAGCAGCTTCTGGGCTTCGACGGCGAACTCCATGGGGAGCTCGCGGAAGACGCGCTTGCAGAAGCCGTTCACGATCATCGAGACGGCATCCTCGGCCTTCAGCCCGCGCTGGCGCAGATAGAAGAGCTGGTCTTCGCCAATCTTCGAGGTCGACGCCTCGTGCTCCATCTGCGCGGTTGAGTTCTTAACCTCTATATAGGGGAACGTGTGGGCGCCGCACTTGTCGCCGATCAGCAGCGAATCGCACTGTGTGTAATTGCGCGCGCCGGTTGCACCCTTCAGGATTTTGATCAAGCCGCGATATGTGTTCTGGCCGCGGCCGGCGGAGATGCCTTTCGACACCACGGTGCTCTTGGTGTTCTTGCCGATGTGGATCATCTTCGTTCCGGTGTCGGCCTGCTGATAATTGTTGGTCAGCGCGACGGAGTAGAACTCGCCCACCGAGTTGTCCCCCTGCAGGATGCAGCCGGGATATTTCCACGTGATCGCCGAGCCGGTCTCGACCTGCGTCCACGAAATCTTCGAGTTCACGCCCTGGCACTTGCCGCGCTTGGTGACGAAGTTGTAGATCCCGCCCTTGCCGTTCTTGTCGCCGGGATACCAGTTCTGCACGGTCGAATATTTGATGGTCGCGTTGTCGAGCGCGACGAGTTCGACGACTGCCGCGTGCAGCTGGTTCTCATCGCGAATGGGAGCGGTGCAGCCTTCGAGATAGCTGACGTAAGCGCCTTCGTCGGCGACGATCAGCGTGCGCTCGAACTGGCCAGTCTCGGCGGCGTTGATACGGAAGTAGGTCGAGAGCTCCATTGGGCAACGAACGCCCTTGGGCACGTAGACGAACGATCCGTCGCTGAAGACGGCGGCGTTGAGCGCAGCGAAGAAGTTGTCGGTGTAGGGAACGACCGAGCCGAGGTACTTCTGCACCAGCTCGGGATGATTTTTCACCGCGTCGGAAAAGGAGCAGAAGATCACTCCGTACTCGGAGAGCTTCGCCTTGAAGGTGGTTGCGACCGAGACGCTGTCGAAGACCGCATCCACGGCGACACCGGCGAGCATCTTCTGCTCGGTAATCGGGATGCCGAGTTTCTCGTAGGTGCGAAGGATCTCGGGATCGAGTTGATCGAGACTCTCCAGCTGCGGCTTCTGCTTGGGCGCGGAGTAATAAGTGATCGCCTGATAGTCGATGGGCGGATAGTGAATGTTCGCCCACGTCGGCTCGGCGTCCTTGGCTTCCTGCGACGCCCAGTAGCGATAGGCTTTGAGCCGCCAATCGAGCATGAACTGCGGCTCATTCTTTTTGGCCGAGATGACACGAATGATGTCCTCGTTCAGGCCTTTAGGAATGCGCTCTTCTTCAATATCGGTGACGAAGCCCCACTTGTATTCCTGCTGAGCCAGATCGCGAATTACGTCGGTGTTAGAACTCATTGCACTCTCCCGGATGAATAACCAATCGTGGGTACCAGCTTGCCGTGCGCGCCTTTGATGGCGGTCAACTGCATGGGCTGAATCAGATCGAAGAGGGTCACGCGATCGAGCGCGCCGCGTACCACCTGACTGATGACGCGCTGATTGCGCTTGATGGGGCAGGAGCGCTCCAAATCGCACATGCCAACGACATCGGTGCTGCACTCGGTCAACGCGATAGGGCCTTCGATGGCGGTGATGATTTCGGCGAGCGAAATCTCCGCCGGCTCTTTGGCCAGGCTGTAGCCCCCTTTTATGCCGCGATGCGAGACCAGCATGCCGCTCTGCAAAAGCAGCTTCAACACCTTGCTCACCGTTGGCAGCGGCAGACGCGATTGCGCCGCCAGATCGCGCGCGGTATGCGTCGACGTGGCATGATCGCGGGCGATGATGGTCATCAGCACCAGGCCGTAGTCGGTAAGTTTGGCAAGCCGGATCATGATTTAGGTGCTCCCACTGGGTTAGATGTATATAGTACCGCAAAGGTACTATTTTGTGAAAGACGCGCGTTGGGACGCACGATTCCGCAGTCAGGATTTGTAAAATTTTTGTCAACTCGTGGCAGGTTGCGAGGAGGCGTTCCAGCGAACCGAACAGACCTGCGATTAGGCTGGCGCTCGCATCTGTAGCGCCTATTTCAATTTCTTCTGTTGTCGAACGCGGGCGACTGTGGCACTTTGGTCGGGCTGTTTTTGTTTGGTTTCTGGACAACTACATTCGCTAGTATTTTGGATCGTTGTTGACTTGCAGGAACGTTTCGAAGTAATTTTCCAAAGCTGTTGCTGAGTAGAGATGTACAACGCCGACAACCCAGCCAGGATGTCGACGGTCTGCATCGAAACCCGCCTTTCAGACAAAACTGGAAAATTGAGGAGAAACATGAAGCTTTTGCGAATGCTAGGAATAGCCGTGCTTGCCCTGCTGGCGGTGAGTGCCGTCAGCGCGCAGACATGGACACCTGTACAGAATGTGCCGAACATCGGAGCCGGAGCGATGGCACTGCTGACCGATGGCAGAGTGCTGGTACACGATGAAAGCGGCAATAATGGAACGTGGGGAAACTGGTGGACGCTGACCCCAGACATCAACGGTAACTACACCACGGGCACCTGGACGCAGGTGGCGACGATGCCCTCTAACTACGGGCCGCTGTACTTCGGCTCGCAGGTGCTGCCGGATGGCCGCTATATCGCGGAGGGCGGAGAATACAACTTCGGCAGCCCGTCGTGGACGAAGCTGGGAGCGATTTATGATCCCGTGGCCAACACCTGGAGCGCGGTGACCGCGCCTAGTGGCTGGAACTCGATCGGCGACAGCCCCAGTGCCATCCTGAACAACGGAACCTACATGCAGACCAGCTGCTGCGACACGCAGAAGCAGGCGGCTCTGCTGAACGCGTCCACCCTGACCTGGACCTCGACCGGTACCGGCAAGTTCGATATCTACGACGAAGAAGGTATGACGCTGCTGCCTGGCGGATCGCTTTTGGATGTCGACTGCTACGTCTTCCAGTACAACGGAAGCGGCAAGAACTGGGAAACCTATAATCCCAGCACCGGCGCGTGGACGAGCCAGGGCAGCACGCCGGAGCAGTATTGGGATTCGGCCGCCAATTGCGGTGGCGAGGGCAGTGCGACCTATGAATTGGGTCCCGCGGTGCTGATGCCTAATGGAACGGTGTTCCAGACCGGCGCCAACAGCTGCGGCGCGGGCCACACCGGAATCTACACCGTCAGCTCCAGCAGCTGGGCGGAAGGTCCGGATTTCCCCGGCAGCTTCGACATTGCCGACGGTCCGGCGGCGCTGGAAGTGAACGGCAACGTGATGATGTTTGCCAGCCCGGGTTTCGGCGACACCGGCGGCCAGATGTTTGAGTGGAACGGCAGCACCCTGAACACGCTGCCCAATCCGCCGAACGGTTCCGGCGATTCGTCGTACTACGGCCACATGTTGATGCTGCCCAGTGGGCAGGTCATGTTCACCGACTTCAGCAACGATGTCGAACTGTTCAACTCGGCCGGCAGCCAATATACCGGCTGGGCACCGACCGTGTTGTTGCCGAACCTCACCATGACCCATGGCACGACCGTATTGCTGAATGGACGCAACTTCAATGGCGCCTCGCAGAACAACGCGTACGGCGACGACTTCCAGGATGCCACCAACTATCCGATCGTGCGTTTCACCAACATCGCGACCGGACACGTGTTCTTCGGCAAGACGCATGATCACAGCACCATGGCTGTGGGCTACCACGGACCGGCCTACACGCATGTCGACATTCCGTCGGACATCGAAACCGGCTCGACGCACCTGCAGGTGATCGTGAACGGTATCGCCTCGCAGAACTACACGGTGGTAATCAACTAGTTCGTTGTTGTTTTGAGAAACTGACGGCGCCGGGTCCGGAAGGACAAGGCGCCGTATTTTTTGGGGAGTGTGTTTTGGCTTGACCAGCACCTCCCACAAACTCGAAAATCGTGAATGTGTGGGGCCAGTCCACTTGTTTCTTGTGTCGCTGCCAAGGACTGACTCCCTACTCCTCGCGCGACCTCGCGGAGCGCTTGTTAAGGTACAGCAGGCAGGCGAGGCCGCCTACAATGGCACCGCCAGGCAACCCCAATCCCGCCGCCCATGCAATATATTCGTGGCTCGCCCAGTGACCATAAGTGACGACCGCGAAGATTGCGGCCGACCCTCCGAGAAGAGCGAAACCCATTGGTGCACGGTCGCTGCGGTCCAGAAACAAGAAATACGAGCCTACCATCGCACCCAGTACGGCTCCGATCGGTCCGAACACCACGCCGAAGATGGCAGTATCATGAAGGTTCCAAAACGACCCATACCCTGTGAGTGCGTACGCGGCTCCAGCGCCTATGATCGCAGTGAACAACGGCATCGAGCGGCTCCCGGCGAGCCTGCCCGCGACCCCGCCCCCCAATGCTCCCCAAATTAAACCTAAGAAAAAGAGCTCGCCCTCCCCGCCGACGACCAGGCTGACAACGCATAACACGGCTCCGATTACGCCGCAGACGAAAAGTGCCATAGCCCAATCGTCGTCTCCTTCGGACTCGGCTGTCAGTGGTCTTTTCGGCTGAGCTGCGGGCTGCTCCCGCTTGGCAATGGGCTTCGCCGGTAGTGCCTGCAGCGCGTCGATCTCCTGAGCAATTGGAGCAAAGAGATCGCGGCGTTTTCTCAATCGCTTAAGTAGATTGCGTGCCTCATCGCCCGTCTCAGGGTCTTCGAGACTTCGTTTGACCTCGAAAACAATGGCACCCTGTTCTTCGTAGGTCAGAACCGCAGCATTCACCCGCTGTGCCAGCGTTCCCAAGTAGGAAGTTGGAGCCTCAGGTGGGTTCGGCAAAGGATTCGGTAAAGCCCGCGCCGGAGGCAGGGCTCCAAACGCTCGTATCAAGCGAATCGCTGCTTCTTTGTCGGGTTTGGAGTAATCAACCACCTGAAGCAGGGCGAGAGCTGGCGGAAGATAATCTGTCCGAAGTTGGTCTGCGACCGAGACCGGCAGAATGGCTTTGCCAAGAGCGCACGCGTATTCGTGCTCGCGCTGGCAAGCGACGGAAGCGACTGAGCGGGGCGTGAGAGCATAGACAAAAATGTCGGCAGTGCGAATTCTGTCCAGAATCTCATCCCACCATGGCTGTCCTCCGGCAAGTTCCTTATCGAACCACACGCTATGACCGAACCCGTCCATGTCCTTCGCTAATGCCTCAGCTAAGGCTCTGCTGTTTCGATCATAGCTAAGAAAAACGACGCTCAATATCGCCCTTCCAGAGTTTCCGCCGGGATTCCACGCCACTTCAGGAAGCGGATTTCCTGCAGTGCCCAAGAATTCTGCACTCCTTGACATCGAAATACAAGATTCTCGTGCCCCCGTTTGCGCAGCGGCCGGGTGCGCCATACATTCGCGTCGTTTGCGAATGTGTGGGAACCCAGCGCTCCAGTTGTCGTTTGATCGTTTGGTCGCGGTGTAAAATACGATCTGCTTCCACGCCAAGAGCCATCTCCAAGGATCCAATTTTTCTGTGAAGTCTTCTGCTGCCGCCAAGCCGCGCCCGCGCTCCCGAGGGCGGCAAGATCGCAAAACGCCAGCTAAGAATTCCGCCCGCAGCCATGCAACGCTTTGGCTGGGGTTGGCGCTGGTCGTCGCAACCATTGCGGTGTACTCACCGGTGCACGGGCATCCGTTTGCCAGCCTCGACGATGGAGCGTACTTCTACTCCAACCCGCATGTGCGCGCGGGCGTGAGCTGGGAGACGGTGAAGTGGGCGTTCACTTCTTTTGGCACAGCGACGCCCGATGTGCCGGACTGGCATCCGCTGGCATGGCTGTCGCATGCGCTGGACGCGGATATGTTCGCGCCTGGCCCGGCGGGGCCGCACGATATCAATCTGCTGCTGCACGCCTTGAATGTGTTGCTGCTCTTTTTAGTGTTACAACACGCAACTGGAATGGCGGCACGCAGTGCGATGGTGGCAGGGTTGTTCGCGCTGCATCCCATCAACGTGGAGACGGTGGCGTGGATTGCCGAGCGCAAGAACCTGCTCAGCATGACGTTCTTCCTGCTGGCGCTGGGCGCGTATGGATGGTATGCGCGAAGACCCGGGGTGGGACGATATCTGGCGGTGTTCGTTCTGTTCGCGCTGGGCTTGATGGCGAAGCCGCAAGTCGTGACGCTGCCGTTTGTGCTGCTGCTTTGGGATTATTGGCCGATGCGGAGGGTCGACTTCGATCGTGCAAGCCCCGCCCTAGCCAAACGAAGGCTAGAACGGGGCACCCAGGCGGACGATGCGGGCTCCTCGTCGAGGCGGGAGTTTGCGAGCGCTGGTTGGCAATGGCTCGTTCTCGAGAAGCTGCCGCTGTTTGCGCTGGCTGCTGCCAGTTGCGTGGTGACGGTGAAGTCGCAGGAGGCGGTGGGCGGGATCAATCAGCACATCGCGCTGGCGGCGCGATTGGGGAATGCGGTTGTATCGTACCTTCGTTACCTTGCGAAAGCGTTGTGGCCGGCGAATCTGTCGCCGTTCTATCCCCATCCTGGTGGTTCGCTGGCGGCGTGGAAAATTGCGGGCGCCCTTGTGGTGTTGCTGGGGATTTCAGCAGCCGTGATTGTGCTGCGCCGGCGGCGATATCTTCCGGTGGGATGGTTCTGGTTTGTCGGGACACTGGTGCCGATGATCGGATTGGTGCAGGTGAATCGCCAGGCGATGGCGGATCGCTACGGTTACATCTCGTTCATCGGATTATTTCTGCTGATTTGCTGGGGAGTGAGTGAGTTGGCGGAGCAAAGAAATTTGTCGCCCATAGTACTTCGCGTTGCGGGGTGCGCGGCGCTGGCGGCGTTGGGGCTGCTGACCTATCGCCAGCTGGGTTATTGGAGCGACAACCTGACGTTGTGGTCGCATGCGCTGGAGGTCACGGAAGGCAACTATCTGGCGGAGAACATCGTGGGCTCGACGCTGATGGATCAGGGCCGGGGCGATGACGCGCTGCCGCACTTCGTCGCCGCGACCGAGATGAACCCGGCGGATGCGTCGGCTTATATGGCGATCGGCACCTATGATCAGCAGCATGGTGAGCCGGCAGAGGCGATCACGCAGTATCAGAAGACGATTGCGCTGACCAATGACGCGGTGCAAAAGAATCTCTGGCTGCGGTCGACGACGTTGGCGCGACTGGGGTCGGCGTATCGACAGTTGGGCCGCTTTGAGGAAGCGCGGCAGAGTTTTCGCCAGGCGCTGGAACTTAATCCCAACGATGGACAAGTTTGGTTGGCGCTGGGGATCGTCAACGCGCAGGGCGGCGATAGCAGGGCCGCGGTTGAGGCCTATGCGCAGGCGGTGAAGTTGCAGCCAACCGATGTCGGCTACCTGCTGTTGGCTAGAGCGCTGGAGCAGAGCGGCCAGACCGCCCAGGCGCAAGCCGCCACCGCAGCGGCGCAGCGAATCTCCCACGACTTGCCGGCAGCCCAGCAGAAGGTGGATGCCATCTTCGGGGGCCGAGCGGCCGCGAATTTGGGTGGTCGCTAGGGAGGCCCAGCGAGTCGTTCCGACGAAAAGTGTGCAAATCGAGGGTGGGCGAGCTCGGGGAAGATCCTGTCAAATTGCTGAAAACAGGATTGTTATTTGGTAAGTAAGAACGCGAATTCGCGTTCGTGTTCCTCGAGGAACATTTTGCGCAGTCGGGGGTCCCGGATTTCAGGACCCGATTTGTTGGGATTGCTGACGATCACCGCCGCAACTGCTTTGTTTTCCACAGTCTCACCGCCCGATGCCAGCCCGAAAATCGCCTGCCAACGGCCGCTTGCGCTCACCTTTTAGTCATCCAACCGTCTCATTCTGCAGAAGATAGGCTGCTGCGCGGCGCCCGTACCACTTTGGCAGTAGATGCCCCCAAGCCGGGCAAAATTACCTTGAATTGAGGCCAAAACAGGGCTATAGTATGACGTTCTTTGGCTCGTTCGGACTCCTTCCCCTCAAGGTTGTCTCTTTGGAAGAGGCCCCCGGCGGTACGCGCCTGAATCGCCGTAGAAGCTTCACGAATCCAAGTATTTAGGTAACCGGGCCAAGGCATCACTGGCAGCAGAGCGGTCATCCGTATTACATCTCTACCGAGAACAGGAACAAACGCAGACATGGCAAAACGACGTGGCAATCCTAATTGGGGCAAACCCGAGCCCATTGGCCCGGTCGTGCCCACCATCACCGAATTCGAACAGGTGGTGAAGGAATTCAAACTGCAGCCGGATCAGTACATTCGCTCCACCCGGCTGCGCGAATGGGCGCGCAAGAACAAGAACTCGAAGTACATCCCCGAGCCGCTCCTGGAAGCCTGGGGCTTCGAGATCGAGTCCACGCTCTAACCCTCAACTCTCCGATCAGGGCCGCCGCGCGCGGCCCTTTTCTATTGCCGTCAGCTCTTAGCCTCTAGCCCTCAGAGCATGCTTATCGATGTGTCGTTCCGAGCGAGCGCGGCGACGATTCTTCCCGCACCCACAGTCCACCACGCCCGCCCTTGGCGTGCTGCGGATGTGAAACGGTCGCGGCGCCAGTCGAGGGATTGGCTTTTTGCCACCAGGTCTGCCGAGTCGTATTCAGGTGATGTTTAGCAAGGCTGTCCATTGTGCCGGGAACGGAGCCCGCGGCCACCGTCGGGACGCCTAAAGGAATCGCAGGGCAATCGCCACGCCCAAAACCAGTGCGACATCGGCGAGGTTGCTTGCCGGCCACCAACCTAAATCTAGAAAATCGATAACGGCGCTGTGCCGCAGCCGGTCATACAGATTACTCGCGGAACCGGCGAGGGCGGCAGCCAGCCCCATTTGCGCCGCGGGGCGCTGAAAAAAGAGCCCTGAGCTTGTGGCGAGCGCGACCATCGCCAAGGCAGATGTCCAAGCCAGCACCAGCGCTGCCGGATTGTCTAAGCCTCCACGGTTATGAAAGCGCGTCACAATACAGCGAATACGCAGTCCGGCTCCTACAGACACTACCCGGTCCGAGACCAGCAGGCCGCGGGCGGCTGCTTTGCTGCATCGGTCAACGGCAATCACCAAAGCCGCTACCAGGATCGGCCGCAATACCCCCATCACTGAAATGTATTCGTCTCTCGGGGCGGCGGATCAATCTGCTTCGGCGATTTGCATGGCGCCTGCTGGCAAGGCGGGGCCGGCGGCGCCGGCGGACAGCACTTTTCGATTTCCTTGCGCAGGTGCTGCTCTCGCTCCAGAATGATGGCGGCGTCCCCGTGCGTTGCCGCATACAGCTCCGATAATCGCAGGGTGTTCTTCTCGATGCTCTCCTGCAATCGGGTCTGCGCCGCGGACAGGTTCACCAGGTCACAGGTGTTTTTCGCAATCTGTTCGAGCAGACAGATGATGGTCGCATTCTGCACGGCATTTTGGTACAGCGCCGAATCCGCATAGGTCGTGAGCGCGACCAACTGGTCGTCATCTCCCTTTATTGCCTGTGAGGTCGCATTCAGAGCATCCAGCTTGGAGCCGAGCTGCACCAACTCATTGAAAATATCCTGTGCCGATGGCATGTGTTGTTTCTCCTTTTCGACTTAGTTAGCCGGTGAATTGAAAAAGAAACCTGTTATGGCGTGTTGTCTAAGCTGACTCTCAGTCAGGGCCGTGTTGTAGATTGCGACATTCGCCATCTGTCCTATGAAGGGATATAGGACCGGGATCGGCGTACCGGCAGGAGGGTTAAACAGAGGGCCCTGCGCAGTAGCGCCAATCTGCAGGCCTTGGGAATCTGTACCGATAACTACCGGCGCATACGTGGTAGGAGTCAGTGGATATTTATAGTCATCCAGATTCCGGTCCAGCGCGTACAAATACAGAATCGCCTGGTTCTGCAACTGGCTGAAGGTAAAGGCAAGATACGTAGCCGCGTCTTTTTCGACATTAGGCCCGGGATCAGCCGGGTCGTTGGAGAGGTAGGGCTTCACTTCCTCGAGCCGATCGAAATTGAGCCCGTTGCCCACCCATACCTGCCAGGAATATGGACTGCTGGGATTTTGTGTGTCGGAGGGACCGGCGTACAGTCCGAATCCCGCACCTTTTATGTTGGTCGCCGGATGAGGAATCCCTGCCAGCTCCAGAACGCAATAGTACTTACCCGTCGCGTTCAAGTCCCAATCGGCATAGACCAGCGCCTCGACCGTAAATTCCGTAAGGTTCAATAGCGCGGGAATATTGGCAACAACCTGTGACCCCTCAAACCTTGCCGAGAAGTCGAAGGGGTCCTGACTCTCCATGACGACAAGGCTGGGATTATTGATACCGAGGGTGAGCGAAGTATTTGCCACCGCCGGCGAATTCCACAAGGGATTACCGGCGCTCAGCGGACTTGCTGCAGTTTGGTAAGTCCCATCTGGCGGACCTTCCTGATTCTTGGCGGTTGTTGCTCCAGGCGTCTCCTCTAGCCGAAACCATGCTATCGGGTTGTCCCCTGCGACCGCTGATCCATACAGATCGGGCTGGCCAGGTATGCCCCCCGTCTGAAAGGCACACCCACGGAAGCGAAGCAGTGACATTACCGCCAACACGGCGAGAGGCAACAGAAGAAAGTACCAGTGGTTCACTGCCATAATCTTTACCTCCCTTTACAGGTTCAGCGAGTGACGGCAAAACTCCCGCCGGATAGCACCCAGAAGAAAAGCACCGCCGCGGCGGTCGTCACCAGCACGGCGGAAATGATCCGATGAACACTCCAGCCGGCAAGCCGATCAACTTTTTCGCGAGTGGGCTCCAGTACCCACCGGCCAGTGCCATACATCGCGAGACAGGCCAGGAACAGGAAACCGCCGGAGTAATGGTCCAGAAACCTGATGGCGAATACCAGGGCCAGAGCAGCGATGCCGGCCTCGAAGAGCGGGAACGGTAACCGCCGGCACCACACCCCTTGCGCATTAGGGCTTTCGAAGGCTATCCAACTTTGCGAGGGCCGGCCCGCGCAGCAGCCTTGCAGAAGACAGCCGACCCTGGTAAAGATCATGCCAACCAGCATGGCAATGGCTACCGCATCCCACAACGCTCCAAGCGGAAGCGCCAGCACCCATGCCAATGGCAGGCTGAATAAGAAGGAGAAGATGAGTCCACCATAGAGGGCAGCGCCGCCCTCCACGGTTCGCCATATCCGTGCCCGATCACGGCGAAAAATCCTCCAATGCAGTATTACAAAGAGCAGCCTTGATCCGACCAGTGCAGCGGGAAAGAGGAATAGCATCGCAGCCAACACCCTAAGTGCAGGGAGTCCACGGTGTTCCGCGAAGCGTGTACCAACGAAGATGCCCGATACCGCTCCTAGGTAGAGCATGCAGGCGTACGAGTACCGGCGCACTCCATCCCAGGGATGAGACGAGTGTCGTGTCCCTGATCGAAAGTAGGCACGCGCGTTGTGCATGTGCTCGACCACCTCGTCGAGCCGTCGCTGCAGCCGTATCGATTCGAACTAAACTTCTACGCTCGGGGTTTTAATGCCAAGAGAGTATATATCAGCATGCTTTGAGTAAGAAGGAATTTGCCTTGGGTTTCCTTTTTTTGGGGCTGTGTCCCCCATCCACGCCGGAGCCCCCAACGAGCGTCGCCGTTTGCGTTCGTTGGGTGGAAATCAAGCGCAAGAATACAAAGTATAGCCCCGAGCCGCTTCTTGACACCTGGGTAAGTGGCGTCGAAATGAGTCCACGCTCTAACCCTCAACTCTCCGATCAGGGCCGCCGCGCGCGGCCCTTTTCTCTTGCGCGGCGAGCTGTTATCTAACGAAACACCGGCATGATCTGGCATTACTCGCCATAATGAATTGAACTTTTGTCGGTAGTCAGTAACAGGTTCCCCACTCCGGCTCTTTCGCTTGGGTGGGGAGTTTTATTAGTTGTCTGATCCGTTCCGGCGAGTACGCACTCCGCGGGTCGAAAAGTGTCTCTGCGATTTAAGCCTTGGCCGATGATTCATCCGCGCCCAGTGGCAGGAAGTACTGCGTTCCGCGAATCGGCTCGCTCACGCGCCGCAGCAGTGCCTGCAAGTCCTCGCTGCGCTCCACAAAGTCGATCTCCGAAGTATTCACAATCAGCAGGTCCGACGACGTGTAGTGAAAGAAGAAGTGCTCATACGCTTTCACCACCTCTTCCAGATAGTCGTCGCTGATCGCCTTCTCGCCGGGCGCACCCTTCTTTTTGAGCCGCTTCTTCAATACCTCAGGCGTGGCCTGCAGATAGATCACCAGATCCGGCGTGGGGACGCGCTGGCGAAACAGCTCGTAATAGCGGTTGTAAACCTCAAGCTCCGCATCGCCCAGATTCAAGCACGCGAACAGCTTGTCCTTCTCGAAGATGTAATCGGCGACGTACGTCTTGTTCGGATTGTGCTTGATATCCAGCCCGCCCAGCTGCTCGTATCGCGCGATGAGAAACGCAAACTGCGCCTGAAACGCCGCCCCCGGCTCGCCCTGATAGAACGGGCGCAGAAACGGATTCTGCTCCGGCTCGCTGATCCGTTGCGCATGCAGGGTCTCGGCAATCACCCGGCTCAGCGTGCTCTTGCCGACTCGGATCGGGCCTTCAACCGCAATGTACCGGGGTGGTTCGAAGAGGTTCGCCATGGTCGGAGAAAGGCTACGAACCGCAGAATATCTTGCCCACGTCTCTGTGGCAATTAACTGGTTGTGAAACGCTGTGGAAGAAAAGCAGCCATTGGCACTTGGCACTTAGCATTTAGCAGTTGGCACCCGGCAATTGCCCCTCACCATTTGAATGTTTGCCCATCAAAGTTCTTTTGCTAAGTGCTAAGTGCTAAGTGCTAATTGCTAAGTGCTAATTGCCAGGACGCGAACAGCGGCCTTCCGACTACAATCATCTTGTGCTTCCCATCCTCTTCGGCGCCGCCGGCGTTGCCGGACTCGCCACATGGGCGGGCTTTCAAACCATGTGGCCCACTTCGCAGGCCTACGGCTCAACCTTCATCGGCCTGCCGCGCGGCTCTCGCCTGTTGGCGCTCACCTACGACGACGGCCCCAACGATCCCTATACCTGGCGCATGATGGAAGTCCTCGAGCGCCACAGTGTCAAGGCGACATTCTTCTTGCTCGGCCGCTTTGTGCAGCAGAAGCCCGAGATCGCTCGCGCCCTCGTCGCCGCCGGACACGCCATCGGCAGCCACACCTGGGATCATCCCAACCTGATCTTCGCTTCCTCGGCCGAAACTCGCCGGCAGTTACAGCAAACCCGCCAGGCGATCCTCGACGCGACCGGCGTCGATTGCAAAATATTCCGGCCGCCGTTTGGCGGTCGCCGTCCGGCATCGCTGCGCATTGCGCGAGAGATGGGACTGCAGCCTGTCATGTGGAATGTCAGCTGCTATGACTGGAAGGCAAAATCCGCGCAGGAAATCGCCGCTTATGCCGAGCACCAGATTCACGGCGGCAACGTCATCCTGCTGCACGATGGCGAATACCATCGCATCGGCGTCGACCGCAGCCGTAGCGTGGAAGCGACGGACCGAATCCTGTCCCGCTACCAAGCCGAGGGCTACGACTTCGTAACGATTCCGCAGATGATGGAAAAGCAGCAATTAGCAATTAGCGATTAGCAACTAGCTCGTGTGTCGGCCAGGCTTCGGCTGGCCTTGAGGTAGAGCTGTCTCTCAGGTAGAGCTGGCCTTCAGGCCAGCGTCCAGGCTGCTTGTTTTCCTTCCAGAGTCGGCTTTTAGCCGACGACATAGAGCGGGCGCAAGGAGTCTTCAGGGTGGCCCCGGAACTGTCCCCGTCCCGAAGGGACGACTCAGCTCAGCCCAGGACGAAGTCCTGGGTAAGCGTGATAAAAAGATCCCGGTCCCGGCAGGGACTCATCCCCGCTGCACCGCCGGCCGCTCCTTATCCAACTGCGCCAGCAAATCATCCACTCGCGCCCCCAGAATGTTGCGGATCGAGCAGATGCCCAACACCTTTCCTTGCTCGTCAACAATCGGCATATGCCGATAATGCCTTTCCAGCATCACCGCCAGCGCTTCACTCGGCGTCGTCGCTTCGGTCGCCATCTCAACAATCGAGCTCATCATCTCACGCACCGGCGTGGTCTTGGGATCGCGTCCGCTGAGCGCGAACTTCGCCAGCACATCGCGCTCGGTAAACATTCCCGCCACAATCCCGTGCTCGTCGATCACGGCGACCGCGCCAACCGTCTTGTCGATCATCGTCTGTATTGCCTCTTCGACGGTTGCTTCCACCGGCACCGTTGCCGGCCCTTCATCGCACCACTTCAGAAGACTCATAACAGTCAAAAGTCCTTTCGCTAGGAGACTGCGAGACTAGTTCGCCGTGCAGCTGGCGTCAAGTGGGTTGAGCACCGGATGCCGAAAGCGGATAATCGCGATATGTTCTCCCACCATGTTCGCCTGCCGTTGTTGATCGGCTTGACGATCGCACTCTACCCCCTGGCTCTGCTGGCGAAAGACAAAGATTTTGTGCTTCCGCGCGCCGAGAACGCCAACACCTATCCCTGCAAGGACGCGCATCCCACGGAAAAGGTCACCACCGCCATCGAACTCTACAACACCTCGCCCAAGGACAACATCTTCGTCACGCCCTACAGCCAGGAAGGCATCCTGCCGGTTTTTCTCATCATCAGCAATGACGGCGATCAGCCCATCACGGTCAACAATATGGAGGTGCAGCTGGTCACCGGCGGGCGCGCCAAGCTGGACGCGCTGACTACCGACGACGTCTTCCGCCGGGTCGCGCACATCGGTGGCAGCAGCGATGCTCCGGTTCGGGTTGGCCCCATTCCGCTCTCCGGAAACAAGAATAAGAAAGCGCAGAAGCAGTACGAGGAGATTCACACTGCGAAGTTCGAAGCCCAGGCGGTCGAACCCCATTCCACCAAGTCCGGCTTCCTCTTCTTCGATGTAGCAGGCGTCAAACAGCCGCTGGACGGATCCCACATTTACTTGACCGGCGTGCGCGACGCCGGCGGATCAGAGCTGATGTACTTCGAAATTCCCGTCATCCCATCCAATGCCGCGAGTACGCCCTAGGGCTGCCCTAAGCCCCTTCAGCTGCGACACAACCTCACCGCTCCTTTCTGCTTCACATTTCCTGGTTGCCGAACTGAACAACTCGCGGCAATGCGCGTGAAACGCTAAAGGAGAAAGATGCGTCCGTTATCGTGGATTGGCCTAATCGTACTTGTCCTCGGAATCCTGTCATTCGTGGTGCTGGTCCCCCACAACAACACTCACGAACTGAAGGCCGGAGATGCCTCCGTCGGAATCACCACGCACCACAATGAGAAGCTGCCTCCCGTAGTCGGAGGCGTGTTGTGTGCCGCCGGAGTCGTCTTGCTGGTCGCAGGCTCGCGCCAGGCAACCGCCTAGTCAGGCCATCAATCACCGTGACGGCTTAGCCGGCGGCGCTGCTTGACGCTGCTCTTCCCTGGCCACCTGCTCGCGCAGATCACGGATCACGATTGTCCACATCTGCACATTCGTGCGCAGCAGGATCTGCAGATTCTGATCGCGCAGAAACTCGATCTCGCTGCTCATGTTGAGATTCAGGCTCTCCAGCTTGTTCAGATCATCCCGCATTCGCGCCAGGTCGTCATTGCCTGAACTCGGCGGATTGGAAGAGTGTGCCGTACCGCCAGGCGCGGAATTCTGACTCTCGCTTCCCGCCGCTCGCTGGGCGAACGAACCTCGCGCCAACGTCAAACTCAATAGCATGACCAACAAAATCTGCCGCACTTTGCACCTGCCTCACGCGCTATATAGATTTTGGCGACCGACCAGCCACGCGTCGCGTGAATTCAGTATGATCGGAATCGGGTTCTTTTGAGGAGACTATCTGTGCACCGCACAACCCTCGGCGATTTTGAGCTGACCATCCTCTCCGACGGCATCTATCGGGCCGACGGCGGCGCCATGTTCGGCATCATCCCCAAAGTCATGTGGGAGAAGCGCGCCACGGCTGACGATCGCAATACCATTGCCCTTGGCCTCAATTCCCTGCTGGTGCGCACCGGCAAGCACAACGTCCTCATCGACACTGGTATCGGCAACAAGCTCAACGAAAAGACTCAGGCCATCTACCGCAATCAGGCGCTGCTGTTGCAGAGTTTCGAGCACGCCAAGATTTCGCCTGACGAGATCGACATCGTCATCAACACTCATTTGCACTTTGACCATTGCGGTTGGAACACGCATTACCAGCAGGGCAGGCCCATTGCGACTTTTCCTCGCGCCACCTATTACGTGCAGGAGGGTGAACTGGAGCACGCCCACGAGCAACATGAGCGCGACCGCGTCAGCTACATGACCGACAATTACGACCCCTTGCTCGCCAGCGGCCAGCTCAAGCTCCTGCGCGGCGACAGCGAAATCGTCCCCGGCATCTCCGTGAAGGTTTACTCCGGACACACCCGCGATCTGCAGGTTGTCCTCATTCGCAGCGGACACCGGATTGCCGCCTATCCCAGCGACCTCGTCTGCGATGCCAAGCATCTCGATCCGACCTGGACTTTAGGCTACGACCTGTATCCACTGGAGAGCATTGCCAACAAACATCGCTTCTACCAGCAGGCGATGCCCCAGCACTGGCTCGTGGTATTTACCCACGATCACGATCTACCGTGGGCTCATCTCGAAATTGGCGAGAAGGGTCGCCCGGTAGCGCGCCCCATCGGGCAAAAGGTGGGTTGATTCGCGGCGCTTAAGAGCCATTTACGACTCCAATTGTCAGTCCTACTATGTGGGACATTAAATTTGAGCACCAACCGAGGCGGCGATGGGCAAGAAGAACAAGAAGGAAAAGAAGAAGAACAAGCACAAAGAAGAAACCTCAGGCGCGGTCGCTTCCGAGAAGAGCAGTACCAGGCTCGACCTCCGCGCGGTCGAAATTCCCGATCGTCCCAAGCCCTTGAAGCCCAGCGATATTCGCGAGCTGCGTGAAAGTCTGAACGCCAGTCAGGCGCTGTTCGCCCGTCTCCTGAACGTCAGTTCCAATGCAGTTGAAAGTTGGGAGCAGGGTCTGCGCGAGCCGCGTCAGGCCACGTTGAAACTGCTGCACATCGTCCGCAAGAACCCCGAAGTGCTGCTCGGCTCGTAACCTAGTTCAGGTCGCAACCGCCGCCGTTCATCATGCAGCAGTTCGTCTGCCCGCAGCCAGCCGCAGGAGCAGCGGTGTGTCCGCCTGTGCTGACCGCGAAGGTCGAAAGCTGTTTTTCCAGCTTCTCGGTATGACACTTGGGACATTCCGGCGTCTGCTCGCCGAAGAGAATGGCTTCAAATCGGTGGCCGCAGGCCTCGCAACGATATTCGAAAATTGGCATGATCGCTCCCCACTGGCAATGCGGCGCCGGCTCGAATCCGGCCAGCCGCGAACCCCAGAAACATTATTATAGATTGCAGGAGCCTGTATCATCCCCGCGAACGATCAACCGGTCTTGAGTTCCGCACGTGCCCATGACTTCTTCGGCGAGCCGTTTCACCCTCGCCGGCCCTTCATCAGCGGACACGCGCAGACCATCGTCGGCAACTTCCTGCCTCGCCGCAATCAGCTTCCGCCTCCCGAAGAGCGCCTTTTCCAGGTCGAGCCGGAAGTTCAGGTGCTATGCCATTGCCATTGGCAGTCCGACCGCAGATCGGCGATGACGCTGGTCATCGTGCATGGCCTGGAAGGCTCGAGCGAATCGCAGTACGTCATCGGCACGGGAAGCAAAGCCTGGCTTGCCGGCATGAATGTGGTTCGCATGAACATGCGCAATTGCGGCGGCACCGAGCATCTCGGCCCCACCCTCTACAACTCCAGCATGTCCGGCGATGTCGGGGCCGTTGCGAAAGCGCTGATCGCTGAAGACGGCCTGCAGAAGCTGGCTTTCGTCGGATATTCCATGGGCGGCAATCTGGTGCTGAAGCTTCTCGGCGAATGGGGAGCGGATGCGCCGCAGCAAGTCACCGCCGCGGTCGGCGTTTCACCGGCGATTGATCTCGCGCCTTCAGCTGACGCGCTGCACGACCGCGCTAATCGCGTCTACGAATGGAAATTTCTTCGCGGCCTGCGCCGCCGAACTTTGCGCAAGGCCGCCCTCTATCCCGACCGCTACGATGTGCGTCACTTGCGCGCCATGCGCAGCCTGCGCGACTTCGACGATCAGATCACCGCCCGCTACTCCGAATTCCGTGATGCTCAGGACTATTACGTCCGCGCTGCCGCCGCGCGTGTTGTCGACCGCATCGCGATACCCACGCTCGTCTTGCATGCGCTCGACGATCCGTTCATCCGCTTGCTCCCCGAGACTCGCGAAAAGCTGCAGCACAATCCGCACATCACCCTCATCGAGACCGCGCATGGCGGTCATTGTGCTTTCCTCGCTGCTGCCAATGGCTACGACGGCCGTTGGGCAGAGCGCCAGGCCATTGCTTTTATCCAGCGCGTTGAACGCGCCGAGCCGTCCCCACTTCCCGCGAACTAGGGCTGCTTAATCCAAATCCGGCTGTTGCTCCGCCACCAGTTTGCTTCTTCGCCAGTTTGAGGGGTAGAATGTGCCCCACTCGTTGTCCGCGCGTTCAGCTGCTTCACTCAAAGATCTCTCCGAACAGCAAACGAACGAGATCTGGTTGCCGTCATTTATTCAAGGTTGTTACATCAGCGCAAGTAGGAAGTAACGGCCCGGCATGGGCGTTACTTCGGGAAGCGACACGTCGCAGTGGTGCGGTGACGTTAATGCAGCCCGGCAGTAGATAAATGAATTGGGGGTCCGGAAATGATTCCACAAGAAGCCCGCGAAACTACGCCTGGCAAGCTCGATCAACTGGCGATCAACACCATTCGCACCCTGGCCATCGACGGCGTGCAGAAGGCCAACTCTGGACATCCTGGCACCCCCTTGGGTGCCGCGCCCACCGCTTACGCTTTGTGGCAGCGCGTACTGAGTTACGATCCCGCTGATCCCTGGTGGCCCAATCGCGACCGCTTCGTCTTGTCCGCCGGGCACGCTTCCATGCTCCTCTACGCCCTCATTCATCTCACCGGTATCAAGGCTGCGAATGCCAGCTATGACAAGCAGAATCGCGAAGCGGTGACCCTCGACGACATCAAGACTTTTCGCCAGGCAGGCAGCCGCTGTCCCGGACATCCGGAGTATGGCTGGACCACAGGCGTCGAAGCCACGACTGGACCGCTCGGACAAGGTGTTTCCAATAGCGTCGGTATGGCGATTGCCGGCGATTGGCTCGCGGCAACTTACAATCGTCCCGGCTACGATCTCTTCAACTTCAACGTCTATGCGCTATGCGGCGACGGCTGCCTCATGGAAGGTGTCGCCAGCGAAGCCGCATCCCTTGCCGGTCACCTTAAGCTCTCCAATCTCTGCTGGATCTACGACTGCAATCATGTGACGATCGAAGGCCACACCGACCTCGCCTTCACCGAGGATGTGGCGACCCGCTTCGTAGGGTACGGCTGGGAGGTGGCACGCGTCAGCGATCCCAACGATATCGAACTGGTGGAGCGCGCTCTCAAGCGCTTCCATGACACCAAGGATCGTCCCACGCTGATCATTGTGCACAGCCACATTGGCTACGGCGCGCCCCACAAGCAAGACACTTCCGCCGCGCACGGCGAGCCGTTGGGTGCTGAAGAAGTTCGCCTCACCAAAGAGTTCTTTGGTTTCAATCCTGACGAGTCCTTCGTCGTTCCGGCCGGTGTGCGCGAGCACTTCGCGGCGAATCTCGGTGCGCGCGGCTCGAAGTTGAGTGGCGAGTGGAACAGCCTGTTCGGCCGTTACAAGGCACAATATCCCGATCTCGCCGCCGACATCGATCACATGAACACTCGCGATTTGCCTGCGGATTGGCAGAAGGCTCTGCCCACCTTTCCTCCCAGCGCGAGTGGCATGTCGACGCGCGATGCGTCCGGCAAAGTTCTGAACGCGCTGGCGCAAAAGATTCCCTGGCTACTCGGTGGCGCCGCGGACTTGTATCCCAGCACCAAGACGCGCCTCGAGTTCGAGTTCGCCGGCGACTTCCAGGCCAACCAACTCGGCAACTACAAGGGCCGCAACTTTCACTTCGGCATTCGCGAACACGCCATGTGCGCCATCGTCAACGGCATGGTGCTGACCGGCCTGCGCGCCTTCGGCTCCGGCTTCCTGATTTTCACCGACTATGCTCGCGGCTCCATCCGCCTGTCGTCGCTGATGGACATTCCCGCGTTGCACATCTGGACGCACGACACCATCAGCCTGGGCGAGGATGGCCCGACGCATCAACCTATCGAGCAACTCGTCTCTCTGCGCGCCGTGCCCGGCATGATCGTGATTCGGCCTGCCGATGCCAACGAGATGGTGGAAGCCTATCGCGTAGCCATGTCAACCAAGGATCATCCTTGCGAGATCATCTGCAGCCGGCAGGCGTTACCCATCTACGATCGCACAAAATTTGCCGCGGCCAGCGGCTTGGCCAAAGGTGCGTATGTCATGGTCGACGCGCCCGACGGCAAACCCGACGTAATCCTGATCGGCTGCGGCAGCGAGGTCACGCTGTGCGTCAAGGCAGCGGAACAGCTGACGGCCGCAGGCATCAAGACGCGCGTGGTCAGCATGCCGGCATGGGCGCTATTCGATCATCAGGATCAGGCCTATCGCGACAGTGTGCTGCCACCATCGGTGGGCGCGCGGGTCACGGTTGAGGAAGCGTCGCCGATCGGATGGGACCGTTACGCCGGAGGTACCGGGGTCGTGCTCGGCATGCGCACCTTTGGCATGTCCGCGCCCATGAAGGTCGTGATGGAACATTTTGGTTTCACCGTCGAGCATGTGGTCTCGGCGGCCAAGCAAGCCATCGCAAATTCAAAGTAACAAAGAGCGCTATCGCAGCCTTCGGGCACACAAGAATCTGCTTTCTACATCATCGGGGATCACGTCTATGTCAAATGGAATGTCGGATGCTTTCGTATTCTTCGGAGCCACAGGCGATCTTGCCTACAAGCAGATTTTCCCATCGCTGCAGGATCTGATTCGCGATGAGGGATTCAACGTTCCCATCATCGGCGTCGCCAAGGCTGGTTGGAATCTGGATCAGCTGAAGGCGCGTGCCAAGGAGAGCCTGGAGAATCACGGCGGGCTGGAGCAGGCAGTGTTCGAGAAGATGACCAGCCTGCTTCGTTATGTGGATGGCGACTACGGCGACTCGGCAACCTTCACCGAGTTACGCAAGCAGCTAGGCGATGCTAAAGCGCCGCTGCACTATCTTGCCGTTCCGCCCAGCTTGTTTGGAACAGTCGCCAAGGGACTCGCCGACTCCGGTTGCGCCGCTAACGCGCGTGTTGTGATCGAGAAGCCATTTGGCCACAATCTTCCGACCGCCCAGGCGCTCAATCGCACCCTCCACCAGTTCTTTCCGGAAGAGAATATCTACCGCATTGACCACTACCTCGGCAAAGAACCGGTGCAGAACATCCTCTACACCCGCTTCGCCAACCCGATCTTTGAGCCGATCTGGAATCGCCAGTATATCCGCAGCATTCAGATCACCATGGCCGAGAGCTTCGGCGTAAGCGATCGCGGCAAGTTCTACGACGAAACCGGTGCGCTGCGCGATGTGGTACAGAATCACATGCTGCAGGTGCTTGCCAACCTTACCATGGAGCCGCCGACGGGCGAAGATCACGAAGCGGATCGTGATCAAAAGGCAGCTCTGCTCAAAGCGGTCCGCCCGCTCACGGCGGACTGCGTTGTGCGAGGCCAATACAACGGCTATAAGCAAGTCGCGGGAGTAGCCCCCGGCTCTACCGTCGAGACTTTTATCGCAGTCAAGCTGTCCATCGACACCTGGCGCTGGGCAGGCGTCCCCATCTACATTCGCGCCGGCAAGGTATTGCCCGTCACCTGCATGGAAGCGGTGGTGGAATTTAAGCGTCCGCCGCGCGAAACCTTCCACGAAGTGGTTCCGCTGCGCTCGTCGCACATGCGGATGCGGGTCAGTCCCGACATCAGTATCGGCTTGGGCGTCCGCGTGAAAGTTCCCGGCGAGCGCATGGTTGGGGAAGACGTCGAACTAAGTCTGAAAAGCCACGCCGCGCAGGACATGCCTCCGTACCAGCGGCTGCTGGGCGACGCCATGCATGGTAATGGTGAACTGTTCGCCCGCCAGGATCTGGTGGAGGCGCAGTGGCGCATCGTGCAGCCGATTCTGGATAATGTGACGCCCGTGTACACCTACGAGCCGGGCACCTGGGGTCCGGACGAGGCCAACCAGCTCATCGGTGCGGACGGCCCCTGGATCAATCCCATGACACAGCAGGAAGAAAGCCGATCGCAGGCCGCGAGCAAGGGATAAATGAGCGCGAAGCAATCGAAAACGAAAGTGCGAAGAGCGCCAGGCAAGACCCACGACTTGGTGTTTCTCTTCGACGTGGATAACACCCTGCTCGACAACGACCGCCTGCAGAACGATCTGTTTCGCTACATGCAGCGCGAGTTCGGCAAGCCGGCGCGCAACCGCTATCTGGCCATCTTCGAAGAACTGCGCAGCGAGTTGGGTTATGCCGATTATCTCGGCGCACTCGAGCGCTATCGTGTCGAAAATATGCACGACCCGCGCCTGCTGCACGTAGCCAACTGGCTGGTGGATTATCCCTTCGGCGATCGCGTGTATCCGCACGCGTTTCAGGTCATCCAACGGGTAAAGCGCTGGGGGCGAGTGGCCATCCTGTCGGATGGCGACGCCGTTTTTCAGCCGCGCAAGGTGGAACGTTCCGGACTATGGAAAGCTGTCGGCGGTCACGTGCTCATCTTCATCCACAAGGAACAGGAATTGGCCGCAGTAGAAAAATTCTTTCCTGCGAAGCACTACGTCATGGTCGACGACAAATTGCGGTTGCTGCAGGCCATCAAGGAGGTCTGGCAACACCGCGTTACCACGGTTTTTGCACAGCAAGGTCACTACGCGCGCGACAAGAAAGCGAATGCGAAATATCGCCCGGCCGATCTCAGCGTTCGGCGTATTGCCGATCTGCTCGACATAAAACGAGAAGCATTTCCGGGAGTAGCGTAAGGAGGCTCCGATGAAAGCAACCCAGCAACTGCACGATCTCGGTCAGAGCCTGTGGCTCGACAACATCACGCGCGAGCTGCTCGACAGCGGCACTCTCAAGCGCTACATCGACGAGCTGTCCGTCACCGGTTTGACTTCGAACCCCACAATCTTCGATCACGCTATGACTCACGGCCACGCCTACGACGCGGACATGGCGAAACTCCTTGCCAGCGGTCTCTCAACGGAGGACGCATTTTTCGAGATGGCAATCGCCGATCTTCGCCGCGCCGCGGACTTGTTCGCTGCGATTCACGACCGCACGGCAACTGTCGACGGCTGGGTCTCGCTAGAGGTCTCGCCCTTGCTGGCGTACGACGCGAAGACAACGGTCCAGGTCGCCAAAGCTCTACACCAGAAGGCAGCGCGTCCGAACTTGTTTATCAAGATTCCCGGCACGCCCCAAGGAAGAACTGCGATCGAAGAGGCGATCTTTGCCGGAGTCTCTGTCAATGTAACGCTGCTCTTCAACCGCGAGCACTATCTCGGAGCGGCGGACGCATACATGAAAGGGCTGGAGCGTCGTGTCGAGGCCGGGCTCAGCCCTGATGTTCGCTCGGTTGCTTCCCTCTTCGTCAGTCGCTGGGACAAGGCAACGATGGATAAAGTTCCCGCCGATCTGCGCGACAAGTTGGGACCGGCGATTGGCGCTCAAGCCTACAAGGCCTATCGTGATGTGCTGGAGTCCGACCGCTGGCAGCGATTGGCGAACGTGGGAGCTCGTGCGCAACGGCTGTTGTTCGCGAGTACAGGAACCAAAGATCCCAAAGCCTCGGACGTGCTCTACATCGGCGCGCTGGCCGCACCTAACACCGTTGACACAATGCCGGAAGAAACTCTGCTGGCGTTTGGCGAGCATGGAAGCGTCGGGAAGCCGATTGCGCGCGATGGTGGTGATTGCGAGCAGACATTGGCTGCATTCACCAAAGCGGGCATCGACCTGGTGAAGCTTGGTGCCGATCTGCAGTCCGAAGGTGCGACTTCGTTCGACGAATCCTGGAAGGACCTGCTCAGTTCGATTGAAAACAAGAGCAAGGCGTTGAAATAGCAGCGACAAGATTTCGTTATTATCCCGAGCGGCAGCGGCCTGCTATCGGCCACCGCGAGCGGGGATCCACTTTTCGAAGACAACCAGCCAAGACTTCTTAGTCTGTTACGGAGCACAAATGCCGGAAGCCAAGATGACCACCCAGCGCCCAATCGACACCGCAGCCTGGAAAGCCCTTCAGAACCACTACGAAAAGATCAAGAACACCCACTTGCGGCAGCTCTTTGCCGATGACCCACAACGTGGGACACGGCTCACCGTGGAAGGCGCCGGCCTTTTTCTGGACTATTCCAAGAACCGTATCACCGACGAAACGATTGGCCTGCTGCTCCAGCTTGCTCGCGAGCGCGGCGTGGAAGCGCGGCGTGATGCCATGTTTCGCGGCGAGAAGATCAACATCACCGAGAAGCGCGCGGTTTTGCACGTGGCGTTACGCGCTCCCAAAGGCACAAAAATCGAAGTCGATGGAAAAGATGTCGTCGCCGATGTTCACGCCGTGCTCGACAAGATGGCAGCTTTTTCTAAGCGTGTGCGCAGCGGTGAATGGAAAGGTCACACCGGCAAGCCGATCAAGAACGTCATCAACATCGGTATCGGCGGTTCGTATCTTGGCCCCGAGATGGCGTACGATGCGCTACGCGATTTTACTGATCCGTCGATGAAGTTCCGTTTCGTTGCCAACGTTGACGGTGCTGCTTTCACCGACGCTACGCACGATCTTGCGGCGGACGAAACCCTCTTCATTCTCTCGTCGAAGACCTTTACCACGCTGGAGACGATGACCAACGCGGCTACCGCGCGCAAGTGGATTGTCGACAAGCTCAAGAGCGATTCCGCCGTTGCGAAGCACTTTGTCGCCGTCTCCACCAACGCTGACGGAGTTTCGAAGTTCGGTATCGACACAGCCAACATGTTCGGCTTCTGGGATTGGGTTGGCGGCCGCTATTCCATGGATTCGGCGATCGGCCTGTCGACCATGATCGCCATTGGTCCTGACGGCTACTCGGAGCTTCTCGCCGGCTTTCACGCCATGGATGAGCACTTCCGCACCACGCCGTTGGAAAAGAATCTGCCCGCTCTCATGGGACTTCTGACAGTGTGGTACAACAACTTTTTCGGCGCGCAGACCGTCGGCATCATGCCCTACTCGGACAACATGAAACGCTTCCCGGCCTATCTGCAGCAGTTGCAGATGGAGAGCAACGGCAAGCATGTTGATCTTGAAGGCAATCACGTGGAGTGGCAGACCGGGCCGATCATCTGGGGCGAGCCCGGCACGGATGGCCAGCACTCGTACTACCAGCTGATTCACCAGGGGACAAAAATCATCCCGTGCGACTTTATCGCCTTCTGCCAGCCGTTGAGCCCGCTGACGGTGCAGCATGATTACTTGACGGCCAACGTGTTCGCCCAGGCCGAAGCCCTGGCATTCGGCAAGACCGCGGAGGAGTTGAAGGCCGAAGGCTCGCCCGATTTTCAGACGCCGTTTCGCGTCTGTGAAGGCAATCGTCCGACGAATACCATTCTGGTCGACAAGCTGACGCCGCGCGCGCTGGGCACGTTGGTCGCTCTTTACGAGCACAACGTATTCACGCAAGGTGCGGTGTGGAATATCGATTCGTTCGATCAGTGGGGAGTTGAGCTAGGCAAGGTGCTGGCCAAGCGCATCATTCCTGAACTGGAGAGCGACGGCGCGCCTCCCCTGAAGCATGATAGCTCGACCAACAACTTGATCACGCGCTATCGCAAGGCGCTCGGACGCAAGAACTGACTTCGCCGCTCGACAGCTCAGAGATCCGGTCTCTGGTTTGGTATCTTGGGCAGATTCTTTGCCATCACGAGCCGACCATCGTCGGTGAGGGATTGGTTCGCTCGCTTAGGTCACGATGAACGCAGCCACCGAATCTCGGGACCCGCAGGCAGCCTTGAAGCAGGCCGCCGCGGAGTACGCCGTCCGCTATGTCAAGTCGGGCATGGCTGTAGGACTTGGAACCGGCTCGACGGCGATTTTCGCTATCCGCAAGATTGGCGACTTGTTGCGCTCGGGCGAGTTGACGGACATCATCGGCTTCGCTACGTCGCGTGGATCATGGAATGCAGCGGTCGAACTCAACATCCCGATGTTGACGGAAGACCTTCCCAGGAACCTAGACGTGACCATCGATGGCGCCGATGAAGTGGATCCGCAGCTCAACTTGGTCAAAGGCGGCGGCGGCGCGCTGTTACGCGAAAAACTAGTCGCGCAAGCGACGACTCGCGAGATCATCGTCGTGGACGAGAGCAAACTGTCGCCGCGACTGGGCACAAAGCACGTGCTGCCGATAGAGGTCCTGCCGTTTGGCTGGCGTTCGCAGGTTGGATTTCTTAAGTCGCTAGGAGCGCGGTGCGTCATTCGACAGACAACCGACGGCGAGCAATATCACACAGATCAGGGAAACCTGATAGCAGATTGTAATTTCGGCCCGATTGCCGACGTTCCGAAACTTGCGCGTCAACTCGAAACCCGTGCCGGAATCGTGGAGCACGGACTATTTCTCGGACTGACTAGCGTTGTCGTCGTAGCCGGAGCCGAAGGAGTGCGCGAGATCACGCGCATGTAAAAGCCGCTTTCATTGTTGGACCTTCAGCGCTATTCTTCTTCAGCGCAAGCATTGCTTAATCCCAAGGATGCCGCATTTTCTCTGACGAACCATGCCACCTAAAGCCCCGCCAGCCTCTAACCCAACGGCAAACGCTGAACGATCGCGCCTTGACGAGGCGGCGCGCAAAGTCAAGTCCTGGCGCCGCTGGGGCACATACCTGAGCGAGCGCCAGTGGGGAACGGTCCGCGAAGACTATAGTGCCGACGGTTCAGCATGGGATTACTTCCCGCACGAACACGCGCGCAGCCGCGCTTATCGCTGGGGCGAGGACGGCCTGGCCGGCTTCTCGGACGAGAAACAAACTCTCTGCCTGGCGGTCGCCCTTTGGAACGGGAAGGACCCGATCCTGAAAGAACGCCTCTTCGGCCTGACCAATGGGCAAGGTAATCATGGGGAAGACGTCAAGGAGCTCTATTACTATCTCGACGCGACGCCGACTTGCTCGTACGCTCGGTTGCTCTACAAATACCCGCAGGCGGCCTTTCCCTATCAGCAACTGGTCGACGAAAACCATAAGCGTGGCCTCAACGATCCTGAATTCGAATTGATCGACACGCGCATTTTTGCCGATGACCGCTATTTTGATGTCTCCGTCGAGTACGCCAAGGCTGACGTCGACGACATTCTCATGCGCATCACGGTGCAGAATCGCGGTCCTGAAGCAGCGACGCTGGTTGTCTTGCCCCATGTGTGGTTCCGAAATACGTGGAGTTGGGCCAGCGATCCGCATAGGCCCACATTGTGGGAGTCCGCAGCAGGACATATTCAGGCGTCGCATCCCACATTGGGGGACTATCAGGTCGATTTTGATACTCCTGAGGAACTCATCTTCACCGAGAACGAGACCAACGCTCACAACGTCTTTAACTGCGCGGTCGCGCAAGGCTACTTCAAAGACGCCTTTCACAACTATGTGATTCAGGGCAACAAAAGCGCCATCAATCCCGCCCAAAAAGGTACGAAGGCTGCCGCGGTACATCGTCTGAATGTCGCTGCAAAAGCAAGCGCGGTAGTACGCCTGCGCATGCGCCCGGCGGCAGCAAAGGACGATGCCTCTCCCGATTTCGACCAGATCTTTGCGGATCGCTTGCGAGAGGCGGACGAATTCTACGCTGACATCCATTCTGGCATCAATGACGAGGATGCAAAGCACGTGCAGCGGCAAGCCCTCGCTGGAATGCTGTGGAATCGGCAGTGTTATCACTACAACATCTTTGACTGGCTGCAGGGCGATCCAGGACAGCCACCTCCACCTGCTCAGCGCATGAATGGCCGTAACCACGATTGGCAGCACCTGAACAGCGATGAAGTGCTGTCGATGCCCGACAAATGGGAATATCCGTGGTTCGCTGCCTGGGATCTTGGGTTTCACTGCGTCGCGCTCTCACTGGCCGATCCGGAATTCGCAAAGCGGCAGCTCGTGTTGCTGGGACGCGAATGGTACATGCATCCCAATGGGCAGTATCCGGCGTATGAATGGAACTACGGCGATGTGAATCCTCCCGTGCACGCTGTTGCGGCGTGGCTCATCTATCGACTGGAACAGCTGCGCACCGGCAAGGGCGACCGCCTATTTCTGGAGCGGATGCTGCACAAGCTGGTGATCAACTTCGGGTGGTGGGTCAACCGCGAGGACGAGCAGGGCAGGAACATTTTCCAGGGCGGCTTTCTGGGCCTCGACAATATTGGGGTTTTTGACCGCTCTGAGCCGCTACCGACCGGCGGCACGATCAACCAGTCCGATGGAACGGCCTGGATGGCAATGTATTCGCTCAATCTGATGCGCATTGCCCTGGAGCTCGCGCGCGAGGATTACATCTATGAGGACCTCGCCAGCAAATTCTTCGAGCACTTCCTCTACATCTCCCGTGCCATGTCTGACATTGCGGGACAAGGCATCGGCCTGTGGGACGAGGAAGACAATTTCTACTACAGCGTGCTCAGCCTGCCCAATGGGCAAAATGTCCCCATGCGCATCCGGTCCATGACAGGGCTGATTCCGTTGTTTGCCGTCGAGGTCATCGAGCAGGACCTGATGGACGCCATGCCGCATTTCAAGCAGCGTCTGGAGTGGTTCCTGAGCAAGCGGCCCGATCTTGCAGCGCTGGTCTCGCGCTGGAGTCGGCCCGGCTCCAAAAGTCGTAGGCTGCTGTCATTGGCCCGCGCCTATCGCATGAAGAAGATTCTGCAGCGAATGCTGGATGAGAACGAGTTTCTCTCGCCCTACGGTATTCGGGCGCTCTCTCGCTACCACTTGGAACATCCCTACATCGTCGACATCCACGGCAAACGTTACGAAGTCCAGTACGATCCGGCGGATTCGACTTCGCGCGTCTACGGCGGCAATTCTAACTGGCGTGGGCCAATCTGGATGCCGGTGAACTACCTCATCGTCGAAAGCTTGCGCCGCTTCTACGACTATTATGGCGATGAGTTCAAAGTGGAATGTCCCACAGGGTCGGGCACGTATCTTACATTGTGGGAGGTGGCTGAGGAGCTGGCCAGACGCTTGATGAAACTTTGCCTGCGCGACGAAAATGGCCGTCGTGCATCATTGGGCGACAATGCCAAGTTGCAATCCGATCCCAACTTCAGAGATCACTTGCAGTTTTACGAATATTTCCACGGCGACAATGGCCGTGGCTTGGGCGCAAGTCATCAGACCGGATGGACTGGACTCATCGCCAATCTGATCGCAGAACACGGCCGCGCTCGGCAGGTCAATCCTGACGCTTAGAACCGTCGTTTACTTCTCATGGAAGAGGTCGGCCCAGGAATCGTCGAGGTTATCCCAGCGATCGCGCTCCAGCCAGTTTGCCTGCGAGTCAGGGAGGTAGAGAACGCCATGTCCCGCAGGGCAGACCATCTCCGTCCCTGACCAGTCCAGCAAGACATATCCAGGAGCGCCAATCTGTATAGGCGTTCCCAGCCGTTGCCGGCAAACGCGGCAGCGCCTCTGCTGATCGTAGATCGCCCACGAGAGCGATGGCACCGAGAGAACAAGGAAAAGCCAAACGGCAGTGCCATTCGTCATGGGATGGATCGTTCCAACCAGGAATATGGACAGCCAGCGGACGGTGGTCCAGGCAAGCAGCCCAGTGACGATCAGTAGCAGCACAGACTTGGCAACGAAGAACGACCACCAGCGAATGCGGTCACGGAGGCTCGAAGGCGGGCGTCCGATAGCCGAACCCGAACGCGCGTATACGATCAACGCCGCGCAACCCACCGCCAGCAATATGAAAAGCACAAACGAGACGAGATAGCGCCTCATTTCCGCCGCTCCTGAAGTAACCGCGAGCATGGATGCGGGGAAAACATAGCCCGCGTTCTCGGTCAGGTCGACGAGATCAGCCTCTACTTTGGGTTGGGTCGCTCCAGGCTTTATGCGGGCAACGGCCCCAATGCGCTCGACGAAGTTGCTGAACGGAGGCGAGTGCGAGTCAAGCAACATCCAGACGGCGATGTCGGGCGAAAGGAGATGGAAGTTGCGAGGCAGAACGCCAATCACGGTTCTTTCGGTGCCGTCGAGTGCCACCGTCTGGCCAACAACCGCGGCATCGGAGTGGAATTGCAGTCGCCAGATCTGATCGCTCAGTACCACACAACTATCGCACGCCTGTTCGTCTCCTTCGCGAAGGGTTCGGCCACGTGCAGCATGCGCACCGAGAACCGGGAAAAAGCCTGGAGCTACTCGAGCCGACAGAATGGGAAGGTTGCGACGAGACACAATGAGGCTGCCGGGACCCCAGGAATATGGAGCCACAGCTTCGATCAACTTGCTGCCTCGCCAAGCGGAGGCCAGGTCCAGCAGAGTCTCTGATCGGACGCGCCGGAACTTTCCGTTCAAGCTGATCACGCAGACGCGGCCTGTATTCGGTATGGCAGAAGACAAGAACGACGCAGTAACAGGTACGACTCCGCTGACCAATATCAAGAGAACCAACGTTAACGCGATTGCGCCGAGGCAAAACCCTGAAGACCGCCGCAGACGGTCGCGACGTTGCAGAAACTCCTCACGGTCGTAGCGCTGCCAGAAAGCCGCGGCAAATGCGCTCCAGCAAAAGCGGGCAAGTTCCAGCTTCTTTTCGCGATTGAGCTGCCGCGACTCGGCGAGAAACTGACACCAATGCCAGACCTGTCTCGTCCAACTCTCCCGCCATCGCACCCGCTGCGCCGAGGGTACGATCCAACTAGCCAGCCAAATGAGAGCCCGGCAGCTGAAGAACGTCCTCCGCGCTGGATCAGGAATGCGCATACGTTTACGTTAAAGAGTGAGATGACCGGAACGGCAGGCCGTCGCAGACAAATGCGAAAAACATCTTGCTGACCCAGGGACGAAAGGTGTTTCGAAACCACTTTCGCTTTTGCACAAGGAGCTATTGCAAAACTTCTGATTTGCAGGTATAAAACCCAGACATTCTCACTGTCGCATTCTGACGCTGACGAACAAATAAATGTGGGGCTCGGTCGAGACCCCGATGTAAAATTCCGCCATTGCGCCAGGGGTCGCCCAGCCTGCTGTGGATAGCATTCCATGCTCCCGGAAGGGGCCTTGCTCGACAGGCACGCTGAGGAAGCATTAAGCCATAGGTTTAGTTTTCGGTCGGTAGTTCCCGGTCTCGTGCACATGCGATCCAGGAATTGCGAAGGGCACAATTCGAAGCGCAGACCCCTTGCCCAGCGAGCATTGCTGGCGCTGTTTTTCGTGAGCACTGTGGGATGGAGCGCGGTGGGCTTCGCTTTTGGCCCTTCGTCGACCCCTTCGATCTTTAGTCCCGATTCCACCCCGGCCCACGACATCTACCATCTCTCGCTTTTCGTGATGGCAATTTGCCTGGGGATCTTTCTCGTGGTCTTCAGCTTGATCGTTTACTCCTTGGTCAGGTACCGCAAGAAGGCTACGGACGATGACAGCGAGCCTCCACAGATTTATGGCAGCAACCAGGTGGAACTGGCGTGGACCGTCATCCCGGTTCTTATCGTGGCGGTTGTGTTCCTGGCGGCGGCGCGGGTGATTCACGCGGTAGAGGACAAGCCGTTCCCGCCCAACACGATTGAGGTCACGGCGACCGGCCATCAGTTCTGGTGGGAGTTCCAGTATCCCGCCTACGGCTTCACCACCGCGAATGAGTTGCACGTCCCGGTGAGCGATCGGAGTCATCCCACCCCGACGCATATCATCCTGCTATCGGCGGACACAGACCACAGCTTCTGGGTTCCGCAACTGGCGGGAAAGGTAGATCTGATTCCGAATCGCCGGAATGAGATGTGGATCGAGCCCCTCGATGTGGGGCACTATGTCGGGCAGTGCGCGCAGTACTGCGGCACGCAACATGCCAAGATGCTGCTGAACGTGATGGTCGACACGCCTGAGGACTTTCAGAAGTGGGTGCAGCAGCAGAAAGAGCCGGCTGTGATGTCTGACCAGGTGGCCGCCGGGCGCAAGGTGTTCGAGACCAACGCGTGTATGAACTGCCATACGATTGCGGGCACCATTTCGCACGGCAGGTTCGGGCCCGATTTGACGCACCTGATGAGTCGTACCACGATTGCATCCGGAGCGGCGCCGAATACGCAGGACAATCTGACCCTGTGGGTTAAGGATCCTGATGCGATTAAGCCGGGCTGCCTGATGCCTGCAATGCAACTGGATGAGCAGAGTGTGAATGCGCTGGTAGCTTACTTGATGAGCCTGCACTAACCGCACGGAGAGATTATGGCCGACGCGCAACCGATAGTGCCGCCGCTGGTGATCCCGCAAGACCGCGAGGGGTCCCGGCCATTGGTGCAGGTATTGCACGAATGGATCGTCACCGTCGATCACAAGCGTCTCGGGCTGATGTATTTCAGTTACGGCATCCTGTTTCTGGTGATCGGCGGTATCGAAGCCTCGATCATGCGCGCGCAACTGGCGGTTGCGAACAATAACCTGGTCTCGCCCGAGGTCTTCAACCGCCTGTTCACGATGCATGGAACAACCATGATCTTCTTCGCTGCCATGCCCATCGTGTTCGGCATTGCCAATTATCTGACCCCGCTGATGATCGGGGCGCGCGACATGGCGTTCCCCCGCCTGAATGCCTGGGGCTTCTGGATGACCGCGCTGGGCGGCATCATCCTGTATTTCAGCTTTATTGGCGGCTTCGGACTTTATGGCGCGGGCAGCGCACCCGATGTCGGATGGTTTGCCTATGCGCCGCTGACGTCACCCGCGTTTTCGGTGGGACACAGCACGGATTACTGGATCATCGGTCTGCTGATCAGCGGATTTGGCAGCATCGCCACCGGCTTGAACATCATGACCACGGTTCTGTGCATGCGCGGTCCGGGCATGAAGCTGAACCGCATGCCGATGCTGGTTTGGCTGAACTCGGTCATGGCATTCCTGGTATTGCTGGTGATCGGACCGTTGACCGCCGCTCAGTTAATGCTCCTGATCGACCGCTACCTCGGTGGGCACTTCTTCGACACGCAGGCTGGGGGATCAGCAGTCATCTGGATGCACTTCTTCTGGATCTTCGGCCATCCTGAGGTTTATATCCTGGTGCTGCCGGCTTTCGGAATCCTGTCCGAAGTGATTCCGGTCTTTTCGCGGAAGCCGATCTTCGGCTACAACATCATGGTCGCAGCCACGGTTGCGATCGGCTTTATCAGCATGAGTGTGTGGGCGCACCACATGTTTACCGTTGGCATGACCTCCTATGCGAACGCGTTCTTCGTTGCCTCCACGGCCGCCATCGCCGTGCCCACGGGAATCAAGATCTTTAACTGGGTCGGCACGATGTGGGGAGGGAAAATCACTTTCACGACCGCGATGCTGTTCAGCGTGGCGGCCGTCGCCCAGATGTTGATGGCCGGGCTGACGGGCATCATGCTCGCCGCCGCTCCGTTCGACTGGCAGCTTGGCAATTCTTACTTTGTGATCGCGCACTTTCATTATGTGATTCTCGGGGTCATCGTCTTTGGAGTGTTTTCTGCAGCCTACTACTGGTACCCCAAGGTCACCGGACGAATGATGAACGAGACCCTGGGCAAGTGGCATTTCTGGCTATTCCTGATCGGTTTCCATGTGACCTTTGACTTCATGCATATTCCCGGCATTCTGGGCATGCCGCGACGCATTTATACCTACGAAGCCAGCCGCGGATGGGAGATTTGGAATCTCATTGTCTCCGTCGGCGTGATCTTCCAGGTGCTAGCCGTACTGATCTGGGTGTTCAATGTGATTCGGTCGTATTTCAAAGGCAAGATTGCTGGTAGCGATCCCTGGGATGCGTGGACGTTGGAGTGGTCGACGACCTCGCCGCCGCCGGATTACAACTTCGCGGAACTTCCCGTGGTCAGGAGCCGGCGGCCCTTGTGGGATTTGAAACATCCGGAAGATCCGGATTGGAAGTACGAGTAGCCGTAGTGCAGGCTTGCACAGCCGAACCGCAGATCCCTCACCGGCTAAAGTCGGTTCGGGATGACAAAAACCAGGGTTGAGGAAAACGACTTGGCAGCAGCAACCATGACCGTGCCGCAAACCGATATGCCGTTGTCCGCGAATCTCCGCGGCAAGGTGGGAATGTGGTGCCTGATCGCCGCGGAGTCGTCGATCTTCAGCATCTTCGTTGTCGCTTATTTGTACTATGCCGGCAAGAGCATCAGCGGTCCCACACCGGCGCAGGTGCTGGACGTTCCCTACTTCGCATCGGTCTGCCTGTTCTCCAGCAGCCTGACGATCTGGCTGGCCGAGAGGGCGCTGCATCGCGGCAATGTCAAACAGTTCGGCTTGTTCTGGTTCGTTACGCTCGCCTTGGGTGTGATCTTCCTGTTCAAGACCGGAACGGAATGGTACCGCCTGATCTATCACGAGGGCTTGACGATCAGCACCAACCTTTTTGGAACGACGTACTACTCGCTGGTTGGGCTGCACGCATTTCACGTCACCGTGGGTGCGATTGGATTGACGATCATCCTGCTATTGACATTGTTTGGCGGGGTAAAGCCCGAACATGCGGAACGCATCAGCGTGTTCGGGATGTACTGGCATTTTGTCGACGCGATTTGGGTTGTGGTGTTGTCGGTGGTGTATTTCATTACGCGGTGAACGCTGGCTATTCCATTACCCGTTTGTTTTGAGCTCCAATGAGTACAGAGACACAAGCAAATAGCGGTTCCCGGAAGTCGAGCGTGCTGATGCCCGCACCCACAGCTTGGCCATTCGCCATGGCGGTAGGGACGGCTTTGGTGTTCACCGGCCTTCTGACCGATGTGTCAGTCAGCATTCTGGGCGCGATCCTCAGCATCAGCGGCGCAGTTGGATGGTTCCGGCAGGTGCTGCCGCACGAGCAGCACGAAGCGCTTCCGGTACAGCCCCCGGTGCCCGCAACCGTGCATCCCAAGCGCGAGGTCATGCGTCTGCCGGCGGCAAAAGAGGTACAGCGGGCGTGGTTGCCTCTCAAGATCTATCCGGTGACCGCAGGCGTGAAGGGTGGCTTGGCTGGTGGCGTTGCCATGGCGATCTTCGCGGTTATCTATGGCGTGGTCGCCTACCACAGTGTGTGGTATCCCATAAACCTGCTTGCGGGAAGCCTGTATGCGCCTTCGGCAACTCCCACCATCGAGGAGATGCGACATTTCAATCTGGGATGGCTTTTGTTCGCCACCGCCATGCACTTGACCATGTGCCTGCTGGTGGGACTGCTTTACGGGGCGATGTTACCGCTGCTTCCCCGACGTCCCATCGTGTTGGGAGGAATTATCGGGCCGTTGCTATGGACGGGCTTGCTCTACCACGTCATTGGATACGTGAACCCCGTCCTGGATGACCGTATTAACTGGTGGTGGTTTGCGATTTCGCAGGCGGCCTTCGGCATTGTGGCGGGTGTCGTCGTCGAGCGACAGCATCGGGTTTGGACGGTCGAGAACATGCCTCTTGCCTTGCGAGCCGGCATTGAGGCTCCTGGCATGATGAAAGAGCGTGGAAACGGGGACGAAAAGTGACGAGAACTGGTTTCGCACTTTCCCTTTTGGCGCTTGCTGCGCTGCTGGCGCTCGCAGGTTGCGATGACAATCTGCCGGGCAAGCCAACCACGGCCAGCATTGTGAAGCGCCCCACGGACATCCTCGATCCGGTCGTGCTGTATCAGCAGAATTGCTCTGGATGTCATGGCGCTGAAGGCAAGCTGGGGCCTGCGCCGCCTATCGGCGATCCGCTTTACCTATCAATTGTGGATGACGACACGCTACGGAACACTATCTCGAAGGGCAGAACTGGAACGGCCATGTCGGCTTTCGCGCAGAGCGAAGGCGGCATGCTGACCAGCAAGCAGGTTGACGCCATCGTACAAGGAATGCGACAGCGCTGGGGACAAGGGCAGGTCCCACAGAGTGGGACACTTCCTCCCTATGCAGCAAAGGTTCCGGGCAATGCGCAACATGGAATGGAGGTGTTCACGACATTCTGTGCGTCTTGTCATGGCTCGGAAGGTAAGGGTTCGGCGCAGGTCGGTTCCATCGTGAACCCGAACTACCTTAGTTTGATTACCGACCAGGGGCTGCGCACGATCGTGATCATAGGCCGACCGGACTTCAACGCACCTGACTTCCGAAACAACGTGTCCGGCCATCCCATGACGGACCAGGACATCACGGACGTAGTGGCATGGCTTGCGGCCCAGAGGCCGACGACAGCGGTGACGGCTACTCCTGCGCCGCTGGCAAAAGCTGCTCCCACACCGATTAACACTACTCGCGGAGGACACCAGTGAGCGACGACGTTTCCCGGCGGCAGTTCTTCGTCAAGGTTGGTATGGTGCTCAATGGTTTGGCCGCCCTGGTTCTGGCTACACCTGTGATTGGCTACCTGCTGGCGCCGATTCTCCGCGCCGAAGGTGGGCAGTATCGCAAATGGATTGACCTTGGCGAGCTCGACGAATATCCCGAGGGCCAGATTCGTCTGGCGAAGTACAAGAATCCCATCTCGAACGCGTGGGACGGCGACACCGACGATATACCGTGTTGGGTGCGGCGCACCCAGGGCGAGACCTTTCAGGTCTTCGCGATCAATTGTGCGCATCTGGGGTGCCCCGTGCGCTGGTTCCCCCAGTCTGGTTTGTTTATGTGTCCGTGTCACGGCGGGGTGTATTACAGTGACGGTTCGCGCGCATCTGGGCCCCCAACTCGTGGACTTTTCGAGTATCCCTACAAGGTAGAGGGCGGTCACCTGATGATTAAGGGCGGAGAGTTGCCCACGCTGGCCAGTCCCAGCGCCAGCCTTGAGAAGCGGAGCAAAGAATGTCAAGGCTAGCCAAGATCGGCGACTGGTTCGAGCAGCGGCTGAAGATCGCTCCCGTTGTCGAGGAGACGATGGGCCATCGGGTGCCGAGCCAGTCGGCCAGCTGGTTCTACGTCTTCGGCAGCGGGGCTCTCACCGTCTTCATCGTGCAGATTTTTACTGGCATCATGCTGGCACTGATCTACGTGCCATCCGCTGGCCACGCCTGGGATAGCCTGCAATATCTAAATCACGGTGTGACGCTGGGATGGTATTTGCGCGCGGTGCACGGGTGGGGATCGAACTTCATGGTCGCCATCGTGCTCATCCACATGGTGCAGGTGGCGTTGTTCGGAGCCTACAAGTTTCCGCGTGAGTTGACGTGGATTGTTGGCGTCTTCCTGCTGCTGATGACCTTAGGCATGGCGTTCACCGGCCAGGTAATGCGCTTCGACCAGGACGCCTATTGGGGCTTGGGTATCGGCGCTTCCATCTGCGGTCGAGTTCCGTTCATTGGAAAATATGTAGTCCACTTGTTGCTCGGTGGTCCCATCATTGCCGGAGATACGCTATCTCGGTTCTTTGCATTGCACGTCTTCGTAATCCCAGGGTTGTTGATCGCTTTCGTCTCGGTGCACCTGCTGATGGTGCTGAAGCTGGGTATTAACGAGTGGCCGATGCCGGGCCGCCTGATTCGCCGTGCGACTTACGTGCAAGAGTACGAAGAGATGACGCGCAAGGACGGCGTGCCTTTCGTGCCGGTAGCGGTGTGGAAGGACATGATCTTCGCCGCGTTCGTCATTGGCAGCGTGCTCCTCTGTGCCGCGGTGTACGGCCCCTACGGTCCCAGCGGGATACCCGACCCGACCATCGTGCAAACCGTTCCCAAGCCGGACTTCTTCTTCCAGTGGCTGTATGCGTTACTGGCATTCCTGCCCCCGCAGATGGAGACACCGGCGCTGTTAATCGGGCCAGTCGTAATTCTGGCCTGGCTGATCCTGCTGCCGTTCTTCGCCGGCGAAGGCGAGAAGAGCTGGAAGCGGCGGCCGATTGCGGTGGTTATCATCCTGATAGCGGCGGTTACGCTCGGCACCCTGACGCATCTGGCCAGCTACACGCCGTGGAGCCCGATCATGGATGCCTGGAGCGGCGATCCTGTGCCCGTGCAATTTCTCAATGGACGAACCCCACTGGAACGGCAGGGCGCGGCCATCTTCCAGGAGAAGCAATGCCGGAATTGCCACTCCATTGGCGGCACCGGTGGAATGCGTGGACCGAGTCTGGACAGCGTAGCGGTGCGCAAGACGAATGCACAGCTGGTGCGTCAGGTGGTGCAGGGCGGAGGCAATATGCCCGCCTATGGCAAGAACCTGAATCCGGCGGAAGTGGCAGCCCTGGTGTCTTTCCTTGACACACTCCATCCCCCCAATCAGCCTGCAGCGCGCGATGCGGCGGTGCAGATTTCCGATCAAAGCGACCACTTCGCTACAGGTAGCGGCAAGCAATAGGCGCCGCGACCTGTTTACCAAATTGCGTTTGTGATTGAGCTCACTGGCGTTGGTGACGCTACTGCCTGACGCCAGGACCAACCGTGCGCGATAGTGTGAGAGCATAGGCGCCTGCGCAAGCCAGCGGGCGTCCGCAGAATCGCATTTGGCGCAATGGGTCTACGTCTGGATTATATTTCTTGTCTCTTAACTATCTTCTCAACCGTGCTGGTCGGCCGCCGCATGTGGCAGGGTTGGATTGTCGCGTCAGCTAACAGTGCCATTATCTGTGTGATTGCTTTACGGAACGCTCAGCTTGGCTTTGTTCCGGACAATCTCTCCTGTCTGGCAATCTATGGCTACAACATCGCCAAATGGCGATCACCCGCTGGTCCATCCCGCAACCAATCTCGCTTATCTTGTGCAACTCACGGTCCGTCGACGACTTCCGGTAAGATTGCTACTGCGATCCTTCTGGTTTGGGCGCGGAGTCATAGTGTTAGGCTTAATCGAGGTGAAAGAGAATGTCGGAACCTAGTTACGAGGAACTGAAAGCTAAAGTAGCGGAGTTGGAAAAACAGGCGCAAGGTCGCAAGCGAGGCGCTCTGGATTTCAAGGTAAGTGAGAAGGGAGGCGTCAGCGTATACGGACTGGGGCGCTTTCCGGTGACTCTGTACTACGAACAGTGGATCCGTCTGCTCGATCAAGCTGAACAGATTCGCGGGTTCATGGAAGAGAACAAGAGCCGCCTCAAGATGAAAGAGGGTTGAGCGCAAGGCAATCCTGACCTACGGTGCACTCACCTGCGAGGCGCTCTCGATCTTCGCAACATCACCGCGCACATGGTCGGCCCGCGGTCCCTTGGGTTCTTCCACCAGGAAGAGCTTGAATTCAGCGAGAGCTTCGCTCTGGTTATTCTCCTGCTGATAGGCGCGTGCGGCAATGTAATGCACAAAGGAAGGATGATCCTGGGCTGATGCGTGCGCGTGATCTGCGGCAGTAATGGCAACATCAAAATTGCGATCCATGTAAGCCGCGTCGGCCAGCAACATCAGGCTCTCGGGATTGTTGGGTTCCACGCTTACTGCTTTTTGCAGCAAATCCTCCGCTTGAGGAAAGTTCTTCTGGCGTATGCATAGTTTGCCATAGTTGATCAAGGCGGCAGCGAACTTGCCATCCAGGCTGACGGCCTTTTTCAGCGCTTCTTCCTCGCGGGGAATATCATTCATTTTGGCGTAGAGCACGCCGAGATTGTTGTACGCCGTGGCCCACTGCGGAGCTAGAGCAATCGCCTGGTTCAGGTGCTCGAGCGACTTCTTCCAGTTCTGCATGGCCATCTCTTGATTGGCCTTGTCGAGTTCTTTACGGGCCTTGCCGGGGACATTCATGTCCGTCGCCGAGACTAATGTCGCATGGGCCGAGACCGGCTTCGGCCCAGAGTCTTCGATGCGATGCACCGTGATCCATTGAGACTGAGAACCTTTGCGCTCATCCACCATGAACGTCTCAGTTGTGGTGGCCTGAATCCCATCCCCGCTAACTTCGATGTAGTAACTGCCGACAGGAACGCCTGAGAACGTAGCCTCACCGACGTCGTTTGTATACGTGACCCCAACCGTCGCCGTCCCGGCTGCCAGCAGGTGCACCTGTAGATAAGGGCCGGCATTGCGGCCATTATCCAGGACGACGCGTACGTGGACATTACCAACCGAATTAGCTGCCCCACTTCCGCCGATGTGGAGCTGGGCTTGCGCAGTACTGATCAGGAGGGAAGCAAAGAGGGGAGCGAGCCAACGTCCACACCGCATAACAGCCTCCGCACGATCGCAGGTCACAAGCTACGATCACGTGAGTACCGGGCAAAGTTGCCCATCAGGGCTGGAACATGCCCGGAGGTGGATGGCAATCGGGAAGGACTAAGGTGAATGAAATGGAGACCATTCGCCCCACGGTCCCATATCGTGGGTCAAAGTCTACACCTTTTCCTGCAGAGCGCCAGCAAAAAGTTGTGAACATTTTGTAGCCAGGCGGAGCCTGCGAATAGGCCGGAAGATGAATAGGTGTTTCTGCCCACAATGAGGTCTCGCCCAAACAACAATAAGGTCCCGGCTTAACCGGGACCTTAATTAGCAGGACATGAAACTATTTCTTGCCTGTTCGGAAATTACGACGCGGCCTGTGGACGTTCACACATCTTGCCGCCACAGCAGCCATTGCCGTTCTTCGACGTCATGGAGCACTTGCCACCGGCGCAGCAGGTCACGTTTCCGGCCGCATCCTTCGACATCATCGGGCAAGCCTTGCCATCCTTGCCTTGGCAGCAACTGCCGCCTTTGCAGCAAGCGTTCCCTTTCCCACAGCAGGCTGCTCCCTTGCCGCAGCATGCCATTCTGCCGTCCACCTGATCGTGATTGCAGCAGGCACAGGCCTTGGCATTGCTGTCGCCGGGTGCGGGTGACGATTGATTTGTGCTCTGTGCCATCAGCGCCAGAGCCATCACGATTGTGCTTACTATTACGAGAGCTTTCGATTTCATGTTTTCCTCAGAATTCTGGTTATGTGAACCCAAGGGTCCACTGCCACAAGTGCGACGCTGGTATTCGCGAAGTCCCGTTGGTGATGGGTCGTTCGGAGCGGTCTAAATTCTGAGGTCGGCCTTTTTGTCGAAGACTGATTCGAGCGGCGGAGAGCGATGAAACTGCACCGTGAGATATGTCGGGGCGGTAGTCTGCACCGGGCTGGCACCGACCTGGGCCCCGAAGTGCATCACCGTGCGAGATGTGACGAACGCTACTGGCTGGAAAGGCCGGTTACTGATCGAGCAGCAATCGGGACGGTAAGCTGGCACCACCGTCAAGCTGGAATGAGCCGGACATCCCAGAGTCGAACCGATATGTCGTGGACAGCAGCCTGCTGACATTACGTGGGCCGTCGAGTTCACGTCATACCTATGGCTATGACACTGCGGTCCATGCCCAGAAACGGGTAGCACGGCCAAGCCAGCCTGTGCCCAGAGAGCCAAAGCCAGCATCGAGACCAGTGCTACCACTCCGCGAGTTTGCTGTCTTGAAAATATCAACTTCCTATTCTCCTTGACAGCCTGCCCAGTGATCAGTGATGTGCGTCACGATGCGGTCATCCGATAAATCACACCATCATCGGCGAACGCAGTTTGACCTTCGTTCTGGGAATAGGGATACTGGTGCGCTGCATTGGGATAACCGGATCGACGGAGGAACACCGGCACGTGAGACAATTCGCACTCCTGCTCATCACCATCTTCACAACAACTTGTTCATTGCTTTCTGCCGTCCCACAAAGTGGGACATCGAGTCCTCAGCGCGCGACCACTATGTCCTCCAGTGGAGGCATCGGGCCGTCAGCTGTGTGGCAGCCGCCTAAAGACTTCGTCACCAAGGCCCATACCACCTGCGACCAGTCTGCGAATCCAGCGAGTTTTGCCGAATGCTTCGTCGGTCAGATGTCCTCGGCGGGAGCTCCTGCCGACGCGGTAAGCTTCACCCGCATGCTGTACAAGCAGAGCGACGGTATGGTGGGAATCATGACGGCCTTCAAGAAGTATGGTCCCGTCGATGCGGCTCAGGTCCTGTATCCGTTGCGCGCCAACGACAATTACGCTCTGCTGCTGGTGAACGGAGATCCGAAGATTCTCGACGTGGACGATCTGCAAAAGCTCAATCGCACCGGGATGGAGCAGAATGCGTTCTATCAGGCGATCAAAAGCAAGTATCCTCAAACCGATCTCTGGCCGGGGGATCGCAGCGGCAGTGACCCGTGGCCGCGCATGCAATCTACCGCCGATGGTGGCATCGAGTTGGTCGTGAGCTATCCACTCATCAATGGCTGCCACGCGTGCCAGCATGTAGGAGTGGCACGTTTTGGCTGGGAGTTTGACGCCCGGGGCAAGTTTGTGCGCGCGACTTATATCCCCACGCCGCCTCCACCCAAGCTCACGCGTCCGCCGCGCCAGCAGCTGGCGCCTTCCCCAACGCAACCACCACAGCAATAATCGGGAACGAGCTGAATTATTCCGTTGCCCTTTGCTGTGGTGTATCGAGAAACAGGGCGTGGTAGATCAGCTGTGTTGCCGCGTCGATCCTGGCGTTCGCCAGCTCCAGCGACATGAACGCGGGTTTGTCCAACAGGCTCCAGCAGAGAGTATCGATGACCTCCGCTAAGGGAGGAATCGCAACATCCTTTCGACCACCGGGGGATTGCTGCAATAAGGTTAGCAGGGCAGTAACCCGCTGCGTCGTCCACTCGCGGATGTCCCGCCAATCCTGCGCAAGGCTCGGATCGGACAGCATAGCCTCGCGCCACGCACGATAGGCGCCCAGATAACGCCTGTCAGTGGTGAACGCGCGCGCCAGCAACTCGCGCAAAAGTTGACGCGGATCCGCGTCGCTGTCGGGGTGAAGACTGAGCTGGCTCATGGCTGCCAGAAGGTCGTCCATCAACACTAAGAGTAGTTGCCGCTTGGAACGGTAGTGCTGATAAAAGGTGCCGGTCGCGAGGTTAGCCCGTTTGGCGATCTCCTCAATGGAGGTGCGCTCGTAGCCGTGCGCATAGAACAGGGCCAGGGCAGCATCTTTTAATCGAGCCCGCTTTTCCCGGCTGCGCCGCTGGCGAGGTTCCGGAGGCAAGGTCTCAGACTTCACCAGACTCGGGCGATGCCGTATCAGAAGCGCGCGCTCCGACCAACCGTTCCACCCAGCAACGCGCCGGCGCAACAGGCCAGCATCCAGCCGCCAAAAACACCGGACACCTCAGGAGGCAAGTTGGGAAACATGGTCGGAAAGAACGCGCTGGAGAAGGGATCCAGCAGGAGCGTTGGCGCTGCCAAAGAGATGGCGCCGCCGGGCCACTGTTCTACGGGCACACGAAGCCGACTGCAAAGCCGACGTGCTAACCAGGCCATGGCCACAAAGCTGAGGGCAAAGATGGCGACCGTTGCCGGCCATGGGTGTGGCCGCAATACGAACTGTCCCGCCAGGCGAAGGATCGCGGTGGCAGCAATCCAAATCAGCAAGCCAACGGCAAAGAGTCTGGGATGCATATATGAACCTGAATTCATGTTCATATAAAATGCCTGCCATGTCAAGTGCTTTGTAAGCGTGACAATGAGCCGATCTGCATCGGCCAGATTCAACCCTATTCACGGCTGCCGGGCGCAGAGCGCTACCGCAGTTCTGCAGCCGACACACGGGCTGAGCACAACCCACGCCGTGCCTCACTTGGAACTTGCGAACTTCTCCGACGCCCCAAGCTCGGTCTGCTAAACTCCAATCACGATCCAAACAATTGCAATGAGGGTTCCATGCGGAGATCTTGCCTAGTCCTCGCGATCGTCGCCCTGACCACCTGTAGTTTCGGACAATCTGCCAACATCGGCTCATCAGCTGTGTGGCAACCAACAAGCGACTTCCTCAACAACGCACATGCGGCCTGCGACAAGGTCACCCCCTCTCTAAAGTTCGGCGAGTGCGTGATCAATCAAATGTCCAAGGCGGGGGCTCCTGCCGACGCGGTAAGCTTCACCCGCGAGCTCTACAAGCAGACCAGCGGCGAGGTCGGCGTTATGACCGGATTTCACGCCGTTGGGCCGATCGACATTGCCTGGGTGACCTATCCCTTGCGCAACACCAGCGGCTTATTCCTGGTCAACGGGCAGCCCCGCATCATCAATGCGGAGAATCTGAAGCTGCTGGATCAGAAAAGCATGCAGCAGAGTTTTCAGTTCCAGAGTTTGCAGAATCAGTTTCCCCGGGCCAGTCTGTGGCCTGGCGATCGGGACGGCAAGACGTGGCCGAATTCGCAGACCGGCGACAAAGGCGGGTTGCAGTTCATCATTGGCTATCCACTGAGGAATGGCTGCCAGACCTGCGCGCATGCGGGCTTTGCTCTGTTCACCTGGAACTTCAGCTCCAGCGGCAGATTTATGGGAACAAGCTTCCTGGGCATGACTCCGGCACCGATCGCGCCGAGTAGCTCGGGGAGCACACAGCAGTAGCTAATGAGGATGTTCTAGCTGCGCACGGCCATGTGTCCGAAGAATCAGGTTGGCCCAACATCGCTTCGGCACCTGCCACTATCCCGGCTACCGAAGACGATGGATGAGAACGCACCCTACAACCTGGTTGCCTCTTCCCGGATTCTCTTCCAGGCCCGCTCCACATGCTGCTCCTCTGTATTGGTCTGGCCGACGCAAAGCCGCAAGGTAAATCGCTCGTTCAGCCGGGTGTGAGTAAGATAAAGATCGCCACTCTGGTTCAGACGGTTCATCAGCTGTTCGTTTTTCTCATCGCCTCCGCGATGGCGGAAGCAAACCAGATTCAAGGGAGCCGGAGCAGCTACTTCGAATCTTTCGTCCTGCCTCACCCACTCCAGAAACTGCTGGGCTATTACGACGTGCCGTCGCACATGAAACTGCAGCCCCTCGATGCCATAATGGCGAATTACAAACCATAATTTCAGCGAGCGGAATCGTCGTCCGAGGGGAATATGCCAGTCGCGATAGTCGAATACTTCTCCTGATTCGGTAGCCTGATTTCGCAAGTACTCCGGCAGGATGCTGAGCGTGTCGATCAGCGCCTTGCGATCGGCGACATAAAAACAGTTGCAGTCAAAGTTGGTGAACATCCACTTGTGCGGATTGAAGGTGTAGCTGTCGGCCAGTTCCAACCCATCCTGGATGTAGCGGAATTCCGGGCACAGCGCCGCTGTCCCTGCCATGGCGGCGTCTACATGGAACCAAAGATTGTTGTCGCGGCAAATGGCTCCAATCTCGGGAAGCGGATCCAAAGCATTCGAGGAAGTGGTTCCCACCGTAGCCGACACAAAGAACGGCACCAAACCAGCCTTTCGATCCTGCGAAATCTCCTTCGCCAGAGAATCAGGGTTCATGGCAAAGCGATCATCCACGTCGACGAGGCGCAGATTATCCATACCGATGCCTGCAACCATTGCTGCCTTCTCGATCGATGAATGGGCCTGGTTGGAGGTATAGGCCACCAGCCTTCCGTCGCACCCAAGGCGATTGCTGCGGTAACCAGTAGCACGCTCGCGAGCGGCTAGCATGGCACATAGAGAAGAGCTGGAGGCCGTGTCTTGAATCACTCCGCCGCCCGCCGTGCTCGACAGGAACTTCTCGGGTAATCCCAACATCGGCACCAGCCAGTCGAGAACATGAGTCTCCAACTCCGTGCAGGCGGGACTGGTCGCCCAGAGCATGCCCTGGACTCCCAGGGCTGACGACAGGAGGTCGCCGAGTATCGCCGGCCCAGACGCATTCGCGGGAAAGTAGGCAAAGAAATTGGGAGATTGCCAATGCGTGATTCCAGGAAGAATGACCTCACTTATGTCCGCTAAAATGGCTGCGAAATCCTGGGGCTGGGTCGGAGCATGAGCGGGCAGCTGCTTGCGAATATCACCCGGCTTTACCTGTGACAGAACAGGACGACTGTCGATTGTGTCGTAGTAGTCCGCTATCCAGTCAACCATGGCGTGACCATGATCCCGAAATTGCTGCGGAGTCATGTGGTAGCTTTTGTCATCCACTCAGATTCCTCTTTCTAGCAATCTGCGGCGAAGGTTAAGAAGACAGGTTACGAATAGAAACTGTTGGGGGAGTTTTCCAATTACTAAACCACCAATTTGAGCACCGTCTAACTATAACTTAGGTGCCATTCATCCCTAGCACCCGGACTCTGTTTGGAGAATGGCTCTTGCTATTGAAATCGTCGGCGCTAAATTAATCCGACTGTTACACTAGGGTAAGGCTTTTACATCTGGTTGAAAGGAGGAGCATGGATATTCAGAGTATACTCAACGACCTCAAAAGGGAGCGCGAGCGTCTTGATAAGGCCATCGTGGCTCTAGAAGGGGGCGCCAGCGAACCTCGCAAGCGGGGTCGTCCGGCTGGCAGCGGGAAGAAGTCCGGTCCGCGGCGTCATATGAGTGCAGCTGCTCGTAAGCGCATCTCGGAGATGATGAAGCAACGCTGGGCTGAACGGAAAAGGAAGTCCAAGTCTTAAGGGCAGTATTCGCGCTACTTCGGGCCGTCGTACATTTTTGCTGGATGCCACTCGCCTTTGAGTGGCATTTCAGTTTTGGGAGAATGTTCTTCACACAGTCCCCGCCACATCACCCTCATAGCTTTACTGTTGCTCCCGCATAACTTAGAAGTGAAATCCGATCTGGCCTGCTATTGTTCTCGGCGTCACATAGTGAGTGCCGCTGAACGTCGATAGAAAATTGTAAAGGGCGTAGTTGTTCGCCAGATTGACAAGAGTAACCTGCGCACTCCACCGGTACTTGTCACCCTTGAAGATATTGTCAACGCCGATAGCCATGTCGAAAAGGTTGCGGTGCGTGATACGTGGCGGATTCTTATCGTCGTTTTCCGTCCCTGGCAACGGAACCCGGGTGAGAGTAGAACCGAACTCCGATGCCGGGCAAACAAAGGGGAGCGGCGTTGTCGGGGTCGCGTGCACGCCATTGCAAGTAAAGCCGGCTTCAAATTCCTGATCGGCAGTCAGAGGGATGCCGAGGACATCGGTCATCATAATTGCAGGAATTCCGTCCAACATGGTTGATTGCGGGCAGTCATTGCCCGGGTTAGTTCCGTAACAGGGGACCTCGCCAGCAACGAGTCCGCTGTCGAAGCGCCAATTGAAGCCCACCCATGGCCCGCGCTTCCAGGGAATCTGATATTGCACGTGGGTGGTCTGGTTGAAAGCCTCGTCATGGTCGATGCGGAAGACTCCGCTGGGCGCCAAAGGAGTGGCACCGGCTCCGCCCACCTGCGGATCGAAAAAGCGTGCGGCCACACTCGACATGACAACCAAGGCGCTGAACCCGTGATAGGTCGGCACGCTGGCGCGCAGCGCGAATCCAGGGATCTTGGAGTTGTGCCACTCGATGGGGAAGGTGATCGGCGTGTTACCCAGCACGCTAAAGTCGTAGGCGTTGTGAGTGTACTTCCAGATGTACTCACCATCGATGACGAGATATTTGCCAACGGCCTGCTGCAGACCGGCGTGGAATTCATTGCGATAACCGGGAGCTAATCGCGTCAGCGAGCTGGAGGTGCAGGCGAGTAGCGGATTGAGTACTGGCGAGCCACATCCCAGGCTAGAGAGCACCAGGTTCTCATTGAAAGGAGTCTCCAGGGTGCGAGCATAGGAGACGCGAAGTACAGTGCTGGTCTTTTGAATGTTGTAGGCGATCCCGACGCGCGGCTCTGCCTGGTCCGCGGTAGTGAGTCCGTTATAAATATCGCCACGTATTCCGAGATTGAAGGACCAATTGCGTACCGTGATGGAGTCCTGCACGTACATCGAGAGTTCCTTAACGTCGGTATGGCCGTAGAACGGGAATAGCGTTCCCCCACGCGTCAGGTCATAAGGCAGCAGCACAGGGTTGAAGTAGGGAATGTAAGCCGAGCCGGGCGCCATTGGGTTAGCGGGAGTGTTCGGGAATAGACCGGCGCTTGCGCACTGCGAGGGATTGGTCAACCCGTTGACCGGAGAGCCGCTGCCGTTCAGGCACGGGGCATTGTAAGTGGGATCGATAATCCCCAGCTGGTCATTCTCATTCAGGAAAGTCTGCGAATAACCAATGCCGGCCTTAATGTTATGGATACCTTTGGTGTAGGTGACGTTAGCCAGAGCGCCGGCATTGAGCAGTGAGCGTTGCTGCGCTACGGTTTGCCGCTGCAGGTCGGGTGCGCCGAGATCGTTGAAGGGATCGTTGCTGGGATAGTAGTCATAGGCGTCGCGGCGGACGTAGCCCATCAGATTGAAGATGGCATTGTTGTTGATGGTGTGAGTCCATGTGGGCGCGACATCAAACGTCAGGATCTTCGATCGTTGATCGGTCGGGCCTAACGGGACTTCGGTCAATGGATTCAATGCGGGGATACCGTTGATGTCATGGAACTCCTGGTCGTAAGAATTCGGAGTCTGAAACCAGGAGCGGGTAAATTGGAAGTTCAGGTGAAGAGCGTTGGCAGTCGAAAATACATAATCGACCCGGTCGAACACGTTCTCTTCGTTGCCGTGGTCGTGAAACACCTGGTATTCCGGACCGTCAAGAAAGCGCCCGGTGTCCAAACCGCTAAGGGCGATGAAGTCCCCCCAGTTCTTGCCGCCATAAGAAAAGTCGCCGTCAACGTTGGCCATACCGAAGTTGCCGTACGAGGTGGTGATGTTGCCGTGAGGAGTAGTTGAGCCAAGCCCCGAACGCGTGGTTACGTCGATCACAAGGCTGGTCTTATCGCCGTACTCCGCGGGCGGTGCGCCACCAATGACGGTCATCGACTGCACCGCATCCAGCGGAATCTGGTTAGAGAAAACCTTGCTTTGCTGATCGGTGATGGGCTGACCATCCAGAGAGAAGGAATTTTCCGCATGGTCTCCGAGGCCGTGAAACAAGCCGTTGGAGTCAGCCGCGACTCCTGGAGACGACAAGGTAACGAGCGAGCTCAACTCGGATGACGTGCTTTCCAGCGGCAGCTTGCTGAATAAGCTGCGGTCGATGTCGGTGTGATAGGTTGGATCATTTTCCACGAGGTCGCCGGCCTCACTCTGCACCGTCACGTTCTCGGCCGCTGCCGAGATCTGAAGCGTAATCTTCAGGGCCACCGGAACGGCCGACTTAACGTCAACATCCTGCTTATAGGGAGCAAAGCCCGTCAGATTGACGGTCAGATGGTATGGATTGAGGGGAACGTTGGCAAAGCTGAACTTGCCCGCGCCATCCGAAGTGACAGTTCGAGTGTATTGGCTGACCGGGTTCTGAATTTCGACGGTTGCGCCCGGGATTACCGCTCCTGAAGGATCGGTAACGGTCCCGGAAATCGAGGACGAACCAGACGTCTGAGCCCGTGCTAATGCGGGCAAGAAAGCAAGTAGGAGACTCATCCATAGCAACCCGGCGAGCGAACGCCGCATTGCGGCTACAACTTTTGAGAAGCAGCACAACTGCGAACCGCTGAACATTCCATCCTCCAATTTCGATTGGCGCGGTCCACCCGCTCTGCCGGCAAATATGCGAGGTCGCATAAGCCGAGAGCGTGGGAGCCATGAGATTTGAAATGTGCGCGAATGTAGCGCACGGCCAGTTTTCAAATGCGAAATTGGCTAAAGGCTGGGAGGAGCTCGTGAGGGCAGTCTACGGTCGGCTTGTAGCGACGCGTAATTAACGGCTTGAAGAGTTGTTCGAATCCAACGGGGGTTGAGCAAATCGGTCTTGGGTAGTTGCGACGCGGCAGTGGCGTTATGTCCCACGCGGCACAATTCGCACTGGTCGCCAGAGATAACCCCGCCTTCCGATGAAGGAAAGCTGCTGACGACTTTTGCCGGTGCGGTGGCAGACTTAGCTGTGTCGATCGCATGCACCCACGGGTGCAGGAGAACGTGCACGAACAACAACAGCAATAGTCCAGCGCGTAACTTCAAGTTGAATCCCCGATCACAACGGATACTACTGGACAATCATTCTTACTTATGGGGCGCAGGAAAGTAAAGCCGCACTAACCGCGAGGCGGGGCCACGCAAGGACCAAATGCTGGAATCGCTGGCCGGGCTGCAGTTCGCAGCGTACCAGTGGCACCAAGACAAGGGCCGTGCAGTGAGATATGCTCTTGAGTTTAGGGACCTCAGAATGACAGATGCCATTGCGCAATTCGCAAAAGCGAAATACCTGAATCTGGAAACCTTTCGCAAAACTGGAGTGGGAGTTCGGACGCCGGTGTGGTTCGCGCAGAGCCCCGATAACAGCACGTCTGGTCGGGTTACGTTTTACATATATTCAGAAGCGGAGGCCGGGAAGGCGAAGCGTATCCGCAATAATCCGAAGGTTCGCGTGGCACCGTGCAATTTTCGCGGCGACCTGCGTGGCGCTTGGGTTGACGGTCGGGCTCGACTCCGTGCCGGAGACGAAGTGGCGCAAGGTCAAGAGCTGCTGCGGCGCAAATACACACTGAAAATCGTTGGCGACTTCTTCGGCCGGCTGATGAGGCATAAGCAGTGCGTCATCGCGATCGAACTCAACTGAGAATCCGCCCTGCATCGACTACGAATTGCGGGACGAGTGAGATCCTCTGCCGGCGTGATGGTGGCTCGCCAGCTTTACGTGACCAGCCGCGTGATGATGCACGCTGGGCTTCGCCTTCTGTGCTGCTTGCGCCGCCGGATGGTCAAAGTGGTCCGGGTCCACTTCTTGTTGACCGTAGGCTTGGATCGGGAATAGAGCTGCACCGCTCATAGCTATCATCAAAGCTGCAAGTCTTAGTACCTTCATATCGTCCTCCGAAGACCGTGATGGCATAGGTAGGAGCAGTCGCGTTGCCAAAGCATTCCGGCATGCTGAGGACTGACCGAGCCCGGTAAGTTAACGAGTTACACGAAGCAGGGCCGCTTGAGCTCCGGCAGGTTCTGCGCGCCGCCTATCTCAACGGAGAAAGGACTATCCAAAGGGATAGCTCTGCGAAGATTGCGACGCTCACATTGGACGACGCGATCACATTTGCCGCCGGACATCTGGCGCGCATTGCGAAACATCGCCATCGCGTTCTGCTGGTGATTTCCGACGGACGAAACATCGACAGTCACGCGTCGCCAACGCAGACCTCGGCGGAGATAAATGCGGCTGGACTGCGGCTTTTCTGCATTGGAGTAGATGTCAGCGAAAGCTATGGGCGCTCACGCTTGCAGGCTCTGTCGTCGAGCACGGGCGGGCAATCCAGCTTCATCAGCGATCCTGGCCAGTTTCGCTGTGCAACCAAAGAGATGGCGCAGAATATGGGCGTCGATTTCCGATTCTGATCTGGCCAGGACAATCCGCAAGCGAGCTCGCCCGGCAGCGATGTTATAATCACGGTTGCCCTTCTGAAGTTTTTCCTCACAAGCGGGCGCGTAGCTCAATTGGCAGAGCAACTGACTCTTAATCAGTAGGTTGAAGGTTCGATTCCTTCCGCGCTCACCACCCACTTAAAGCCACTGTGATACTTGCCTGCTACCCTTCAGCTGGCGTCGGAGGTAGTTGTTTTTCGCGGTGCCCGGTCGGTGACCACTTCTTCGCACTGTTAGAAGGAGCAGTGTCGCAGAACGCGAATCTTCTCTTTCTCTGTTGCTCTTCTTCAAGTGATAGTCAATTCGAGGGCGCTGCTGGTTCCGCCGCTCGAGCAGGCAAGAGTGCCCGTCGTCCCGCCCGGAGTATTGACTGTCACACTGGCTGTTCCAGGACCGGAGATCTGGGCGGTCGTGATTGTGGCTTGCAACTCTGTACTGCTCACGAACGTAGTTGCTAGTCCCGTCCCGTTGATGACCACGACCGAAGCCGTTACAAAATCGCTACCATTTACAGTGAGAGCAACACCCTGCTGTACTTGAGCAAACGTGACCGTGGTGGGAGAAAGGGACGTAATAACTGGGGCTGGACGAGCACTTCCGCAGAGGGGATTGACTGCGTTGCAAGCTGGTAATAGTAAGGCGAGCAGAAGCGCACTTAGCACTCCCAAGAAAACCCTGATTTGTTTCATACGGCATCGTACACGGCGGCTGCCTCCGAGAGTACACAAAAGGAAGGATGGCCATCAGACCCGAATCGATGATGGTGTGAGCCTGCGAAACAGTGACCCCCGCGTGGCCCGAAATGTGAAGTGTTACGGTCGGCAAGACAGCCGCATAAAGTTACTCGCTTGACAGCGGATGAAAAGCTGTCACACTGGCGGTTCATTGAGGAGCAGGTATGTCCGATAAGAACGTTGCGCTGATACATCGCTGGTTTAGTGAAGTTTGGAACCAGGGCCGTCTGGAGACCATTCAGGAATTGATGGCGCCGGAATTCGTCGGGGTCGGCCAGAGCGGGCCGGAAGCGGTCATCCGCGGGCCGCAGGGGTTTCGTGCTTTCGTCGAGAACCTGCGCGGCGCGTTCCCTGACATTCACGTGACCGTCGAGGACGCCTTCGAGGCCGGCGACAAGGTTGTTGCGAGATGGTCGGCAACCATGACTCACCAGGGCGATCAGCTTGGGCTGCCGGCAAGTGGAAAGCAGGTGCGCATTACCGGAATCTCGATAGGACGGATTGTTGACGGGAAAATTGCCGAGGGCTGGGACGATTGGGACCAGCTGGGCATGATGCGAGAGATCGGAGCGATCTCAGAATCGAAGGTCGCCTTGCGAGCTGCGAACTCGTGAATAGAGTGGAGCTCGGGATCCATTTAAGGCGATCATTGCCAGTCCCATCCGGGTTCGCTGACAATCGGTCAAACCATCTACAATGCGGCTGAAACGTCAGACCTCTTCAAATTGGACCTTGAGACTTGAAGCCCTTTACCTTCACGATCATTCTTCTGATGACACTTTCCGCAATCGCCCAGCAGACGCCTGCTTCCAACGGTGCCGCGCCGCAGGCAGTCACCGATCCCAGCAAGCTGCAAAGCAAGAATGTGCCCGACATGCAGAATTTCTCCATCGAGAAGCTCTACATGACGCGGCAGATCGGTGGATCGACGTGGTCGCCGGATGGCAAGCAGGTCGCGTTTATCACCAACATCAGCGGGCGGAATAACCTTTGGGTTGTGCCGGCGAGCGGCGGTTGGCCGACGCAGCTGACCATTAGCGATCAACGGCAATCGCAGCCGGCGTGGTCGCCTGATGGGACGTGGATCGCCTACATCTCCGATCACGATGGCGACGAGCAGTGGGACATCTTCCTGGTTTCGCCAAAGACCGGTGATGTGACGAATCTGACGACGTCGCCCGATTCCGCCGAAATGGAACCGGCGTGGTCGCCCGACGGGAAGCAGCTGGCCTATGCGACAAAGCCGAAGACGGGATCGAGCTACGAGATTGAGCTGATCGATGTGACGACCCGGCACGTCCGGCATCTGACCAAGAACACGCCGAAGGAGCTGAGCAATAGCCTTCCTATGTTTTCGCGCGACGGCAAGTTCCTGGTCTACGCCCAATCGCACGCTACCGGCAAAGATGCCAGTGTTTTCGTCGTCGATCTCACGAGCGGGCAGAGCACGAATCTGACGCCGCACCAGGGACAGAACACTTACGTCGCTGCCGACATCTCGCCCGACGGCAAGACGGTGCTAATTACGTCGGACGCGCATAACGGGTACGACAATGTGGGACTCGTCGATATCGCGAGCAAGAAGATTGAATGGCTGACGGACGAGAAATGGGAGCTAAGCGCCGGCTCGTTTTCGCCGGATGGCAAATCGCTGACATGGACCGCCAATGTCGATGGCATCACCAACATTTATTCCTACGACATCGCGAGCAAACATGCTGACGCGCTGCCGCTGGAGCGCGGAATCAACGAACTGGGTGGCGATCCGGTCGCGTTCACACGCGATGGCTCGCGCTTGCTCTACTACCACAACGGGGCTAACGCGCCGAATGATTTGTGGGTGTATGACATTGCGGCGAAGCAGTCGCAGCAGATCACGCATGCGCTGGTAGGCGGGCTGCGCAGCGCGGACATGGTGCAGCCGTATCTGGTGCACTATCCCAGCCGCGACGGCAAGTGGACGATTTCGGCGTTCGCTTACGTTCCCAATAACATTCAGCCCAACGGGAAGTTTCCGGCGATCGTTTACATCCACGGCGGGCCGGCGGCGCAGTCGGAAGACTCGTTCAATCGCTTCATCCAGTACATCGTGAATCAGGGCTATCTGGTGATTGCTCCCAACTATCGCGGATCGACTGGCTACGGCAAGCAGTTCACCGATGCCAACATGGGCGATGCCGGCGGGCAGGAGTTGAATGACGTGCTCGACGCGGCGGAGTGGATCAAGAAGAGCGCGTTTGTCGATCCCAAGAAGCTGGTCGTGATGGGCGGCAGCTACGGCGGATATCTCAGCATGATGGCGGTGACCAAGGCTCCGGATATGTGGGCCGCGGCGGTGCCGATTGTGCCGTTCGTGAATTGGTTTACGGAGATCGAGAACGAGGACCCACACCTGCGGGAATATGATCTGGCGACGATGGGCGATCCGGTGAAGAACAAGGCGCTGTATGAGGAGCGCTCGCCGATCAACTTTGTCGATCAGATCAAGGCGCCGCTGCTGTTGCTGGCGGGCGGCAACGATCCGCGCTGCCCGGCGGAAGAGGCGCAGCAGGTGGCCGACGCGGTGAAGAAGCACGGCGGGACGGCGCAGCTGAAGATCTATAAAGATGAGGGGCACGGATTCGCGCGGGTGGAGAATCAGATTGACGCGTATCAGCGCGTGGCGGATTTTCTGAAGGTACACGTGCCGTCGCCGGGGTGTGGGTGCACGGTGTATGAATAGCCGCTATTCGCTATTCGCTATTCGGAGGCGGTACCATCCTTAGGAAAATCAGGATCCGCCCCATATCGCTGTCGTTGATCTCGCTGCTGCTCGGAGCTTGGACCGCCTTCGCAGCAACGACGCAGGAGCAGTCTGTGTTCAACGCCGATCCGTCTGAGCGGCTCGCGCGGCCCATGCCTGTGCCGGATGCCGTTTTGCAGGTTCTCTCAAAAGACGAGATGGTCGCGGCGTGCGTGAAGGAGAACCCCATTCCCCATAGCGGTTCTCTGGCTTCCTGGTTCGTAGCGTCCCAGATTCATCTGAACGGATCCGACGAGACCGACCTGGTCGTGCTGCCGATTACGCAAGGGGACCGGCTCATGTGCTTTCACAGTGTCGAAGGCATCGGATGGTTTTGGGTCTTTCGTCCGATTAGAGGGCGATACGAGTTAGCGCTGAAGACTGCCGGCTTGGGTTTGTCGATCCTCGATAGCAGGCACAATGGCTATAGGGATATCCAGAGCGGCGGTCAAGTCGGCAAGCGGTCGACGAGAGCTATGTTCAGGTTCGACGGTAAGGCGTATCGGGAATTTCTGAAAAAGACTGAATAGGTGCAATAAGAGGGATCAACCGGCGCCGCTGACCCTAACCCTGAAGTGTTCGCGTGAAAGCTCGCTGCGCTCAGGATGACAGCAAAGAGAAGCGCGCAGGAAAGATCCCGCGCGCCATGAGTGTCGCCGGCTGAAAGCCGGCTCATGATTTGAAAAGCTGCGTGACGCTGGCCTGAAGGCCAGCTCTACCAACACGTGCCTCGCAACGCGGACCTAAAGGTCCGCACTACCCGATCACAATCCATCACTTACGACCTGCGTGATCATCACAACCTATCGCGCGGCGGCGGGCTCGGCGACTTCGTAGATGCTGTACCACGGCGTCGCGGCCTTCAGCGCATTGTTCACGTTGCTGATGTTCTTCACGCCTTCGTCCTTCAGCCACGCCTCGAAGGCCTTGCCGCCTTGTTGCGCGTAGATCGGGATGCCGTCCTTCCACGTCGCGCGTCCGCACAGCACGCCGTTGAACTTCACGCCGGACTCGGCGGCATACTCCAGGTCCTCAATGAACTCGGAATTGCTGACGCCCGCCGAGAGATAGATGAACGGCTTGTTGGTGGCCGTCGCGGTGGCGCGGAAGTGATCGAGCGCTTCCTTCTTGCTATAAACCTTCGTTCCTTTGAACGAGCGCGCGCCCTCGACGTATTGCATGTTGATGGGAATCTCCAGCTTGAGCACGTCGACGTTGTAGCGCGGCTTGGTGAACTCCTGCATGTATTTGGTCACGACTTCGGGCTTGATCTTGGCGTAGTCGGCGCTCTTCTCGTCCATGCCCTCTTTGTAGCCGACGATCTCCAGGAAGAATGGGATGTCGTTGCCGACGCACTCGTCGCCGATGCGCTCGACCCAGGCATGCTTCAACTCGTTGATCTTCTGGTCGTCGTAAGGCGAGTAGTAGAGCAGGATCTTGACGCAGTCGGCGCCGGCTTCCTTCAGGCGCTTGGACGACCAGTCGTCGAGGAGGTCGGGCAGGCGGCCGGGGGTCTGCTTGTCGTAGCCGGTCTTTTCGTAGGCGAGCAGCAGGCCGGAACCTTTGGCGCGACGCTTCGCGGCCGGCAGGCCCCACTCGGGATCGAGCAGGATGGCGCTGGCGTGCTGGGTGAGGACTTCGCTCACCAGGATTTTGAATTCCTCGAGCTCTTTGTCGCCGGCGTTGGCGCCGAGAGCTTTTTTCAGCGAGCCGCGCTGATCCATGGCAGCGGCGGCGATGACGCCGCGATCGTTCGAAACATTCTTCATGCCCGCAAGTTTTCCAGGAGTCAGTTTCACGATAGAACCTCCGCGGGCAGATCGCCCGATTCGCTAGAAAGGATTGTAGTGCAGTTCTGCAGTCGGCTGGGCCGCGAGAAGTGCAGGACAGAAGATTCTAAACGAAAGGCGGTAACGGTGCGAGTGGCTAGGTCGGGGACGGTGACAGCTAATGGCTACGAAGCTTTGGACAATGCCATCTTGACATTCGTGGGGAGGCGCAAAGCGACGAAATAGTTTGCGGGATAGAGATAATCCTCGCCTGACTCGTCGGTAACGCGCAGCAAATTGTGCTTTGCGGCCGACGCATCCGGGACTACGGAATACAGCTTCCGGAGCTCGAGGGATGCCGGATAGCCTTCATTGCGCAGACAAATCACGAATGCCTCGCGACTAGTTTTCTTGCGCGAGGAGCCGTTTGATTTTGAATTCTTTCTTGCCGAGGCCATGAGCTTCATACCAATGTAACTCCGCTATCACTCGCGCGCCATCTCTAAGTTTGATGCTTGCGACACCTTTCAGTTTTCGCCACGAGGCGCGACCATAAACCTTCCACAACCGTTTTCGCTCACGCACACCCACACCGGTAGCGATGATCTCAACGTGTTTAATCTCGCCAATGATTTCGAAATACATTTCCGGCGATTGTATGGCCGCTTATTGTCTCAACGGCAGGCCGCCCAGCACGGCTTGCTGCTTCAAGATCAGTGATTCGATGCCTTGACGCGCGAGGGCCATCATCCGGGCGAGCTGGGCGTCGTCGAAGGGGCGGCGCTCGGCGGTGGCCTGGACCTCGATCAGCTTCTTGCTGCCGGTGGCGACGACGTTCATGTCGACTTCGGCGCGTGCGTCTTCTTCATAGCAGAGGTCGAGCATGATCTCGCCATCAACGATGCCGATGCTGGTGGCGGCAACGTAATCGCGAATGGGCGCGACGGTCATGGAACCGGCCTCGACCATGCGGCGCATCGCGAGGCCCATGGCGACGAATGCGCCGGTGATGGACGCGGTGCGCGTGCCGCCGTCGGCCTGGATGACGTCGCAGTCGAGAAAGATGGTGCGCTCGCCCAGCTTCTCCATGTCGGTGACGGCGCGCAGCGAGCGGCCGATGAGGCGCTGGATCTCGTGCGTGCGGCCACCGGCGCGGCCTTTGGTAACCTCGCGCGGCGTGCGCGTCAGCGTGGAGCGCGGCAGCATGCCGTACTCGCTGGTGACCCAGCCTTTGCCGCTGTTGCGCAGGAACGACGGCACGGTGTCTTCGATGGTTGCGGTGCAGATGACGCGCGTGTTGCCCAGCTCGATGAGGCATGAGCCTTCGGCGGTGGAGATGAAGTCGGGAAGGATGTTCACCGGCCGCATCTGGTCGGGCGAGCGATTGTCGGAGCGGAAGATCATGGTTTAGCTGTCAGCTCTCAGCCGTCAGCTCTCAGCTTTACTTTCTGGCTGCCAGCTTTTAGCCTGTAGCTCTTAGCAATCCTGTTATGACGCCGGCCGCTTCGTCGGACGGCCTTCTGTTAACCGTTACCCACCTAAGTCTACATGTTCGACATTATCTACCTGGCGGCCGAGAAAGCGAGTGGCCAGACGCTTGAATTTGTCGACCGAATCGGTCACATAGAAGCGGAAGGTGCGATGGGTGGCCGGCGATGCTGCGGCTATAGGGGTCCCTCGACTCGCTTCGCTCGCTCGGGATGACACGTCATGAGCGGCTTGCGGCTCGGAACTCGTCGCCCGCAGCTCGGAGCTCGGAACTCGGAGCTCGTCGCTCGTGGCTCGCAGCTCGGGGCTCTCTTCGATGATCTTCTTCACTACGCGGGCGGTTGACTCGGCGGAATCGACGATCTGCATTTCCGGCGGCACGATCCTGCGCAGCAGCGGCGCGATGAGCGGGTAGTGGGTGCAGGCGAGCACCAGGACGTCGGCGCCATTGGGCGCATGCGCATTTGCCTCGTCAAGATAAACTCGCGCAACCTGCTCGGTCACGGGATGCTCGATCCATCCTTCTTCGACCAGCGGGACAAACAACGGACAGGCTTTCTCCAGCGAATCGAGGCCGTGACGCTGCAGCGCGTCGCGATAGGCGTGGCTGCTGACAGTAGCTTCGGTGGCGATGACGATTGCCGAGCGTTTCGAGCTGACTTCGGCTGCCATGGCTGCGCCCGGCTCGACCACGCCTACCACGGGCACATGCGCGGCGGCTTTGATCTGCGGCAGAGCCAGCGCGGTTGCAGTGTTGCAGGCGATCACAAGGAGATCGATGTTCTGCGCTTCAAGAAAACGAGTAGCGCCGATCGCATAGCGCGCGACAGTCTCTGCCGACTTTGTGCCATAGGGCAGGCGCGCGGTGTCCCCGAAGTAGAGATAGTGCGCGGGCAGCTGCGCGGCCATGGCCTTCAGCACGGTGAGGCCGCCGACGCCGGAATCGAACACTCCTATGCGCGGTAAAGTCACTGCATGTCCTTTACGACCTGGCCGATGTTGCCGGCTTCGTAGAATCTTCGCAGATCGGCGTGACCGGCGAGCGTGTCGCGCTCCTGACCGTTGACCAAAATCTTGACCTTGCCGATCTTGTTGTCGTTAGCGTTCAGCGTCATCACGACCGATGCGACTGTCAGCTCCTCGGCGAGCACGCCTGATGGATGCGCGTCGGCGAAAGACGAATTCGTGTCAACGATGGCGGTGTCGTCACCCATGAGGTAAACCTGGCGAACGTCGGAGCCGGTGCCGACGGGATGGGTCGACGGCGTCTTCAGATATTGTGCCAGCAGCGCTTGCAAAACGGCGCGGGCGCGCTCACTGCGCTCGGCCGGCAGAGCGACGGTGACTTGCGTTTTGAGCAGCGTACCGTCACTGTCGTTGGCAACGTAGAGCGTGACAAGCTCTGGAGGGCCGATTCCCGGAGGGCCGACCGCCATCGCCTGCTCGGCAGCAGCCTGCGCCTCACGCGCAACTCTTCTCTTCAGATGAAGAGCGTAAGAGCCGAGAACAATGGCGATGACCGCAAGCGCGGCGAACATGATGACGAGGTAGCGCGGGATTCTGCCTACGCCATGTCTTTCCGGAGGCGGCTGCTCGATCAGGTTCATGGCCGCACCTCCGGCAGTTTGGAGCGCACAGCGGCGATGCCGGCGGCGATGGATTGCGCGACCTGCTCTTGATAGTCGGCACTGGCGATGTTGTCGACGTTATCGTCGGGAGGCGCGATCTCGATGGCGATGGCGGGAGCGGCGATGTTGTTCATCGGCCGTAAAGGCGCAACCAGCGTGGTGTTCGGCAGCTTGCGCGATTCCAACTCGGCGGCAACCGATCCTGCCGCAACGCCGCTGAGATCGAGGTAGGCCGCCTGCGCCGTGTCCCAAGGCAAAAAGCCCTCGCGGGTTTGTGCGGTGGGCGGCAGCATCGCCGTGAAGACGTGGACACCGCGTCCGGTGTTGGCGGCGTGCAGAGAGATGTATAGCGCGGGACGCGCCGCGTTGACCGACGTGGCACGCTGGTCGAGTGAGATCGCGATGTCGGAGTTGCGCAGCATCCCAGCAGCAATACCGTGGCTCTGCAGGTCGCGTTGCACGCGTCGCGCCAGCGCGAGGACGACGTCTTTCTCAACGAGTGTTGGAGTGATGGACGCTCCGCTGTCGGTGCCGCCGTGCGCGGGATCGATTAGCACCAGGAATCGTGGACCGGTGGGCGCCTTCGGCTGGGGCGTCATGATTTGCGCCGGAACCTGCAGCTGCGGCGCGGGAACTGTGGCTACCGAGGGAGGCGGTGGAACTGCGGAGACGATGATGGTCTTGCCGCCGTCGGCAAAATTGGCGATGAGCGGAGCGGTCGCCATCACGTCGAGCTCGGCCAATCCGTCGCGCTCGGCAAAAGCCGCGCCGGTAATGACCGGATCGTCGAAGCTGACACTGTCCTGACCGTTGGAGACCACCGGCTCGCGCTTGAAGGTGAAACGGACATGGCCGGGCTCGGTCGCAATCGAAGGATTCACCGCCGAAGGAAAGCTGATGGTCAGCTTCGGTGGAGGGTTCTTGTCCAGCTCGAAAGAGAAGCGAATTGCGACATCGCCGATGAACATGCGGCGCGCCGAGGGGTGCAGCTGAACTGGCTTAGCGAGCAGCTTGCTCAGGATCTCCGGCGCGGCGCTCATGGGCACATAGCCGCGGCCGTTCTGCAGAACGAAATCGGCGGGAAGCTTGAAGTTGCCGCCGAGAACTTTGGCTTTGTCCTTGCCCTCGTTGAACTGCGCCTCGACCGCGTGACCGCCGGGAGGCGTAAAGCGGAGTTTGTACTTCTTGCTGTCGGGACGCGCTTCGATATCGCCGAGCGGCTCAAAGAGGTCCACGAGGCCCACATAGGGCACTCCTTTCACGTCAAGCAGCGGGACCGAGTAGTTCGTTTGTGCGGAGTAGACGCTGAGCTGGTCGGCATTCTGGCCTTGAATGACGGTGCAGTCGGCGATCAGGGCAGCGAGGGCGACTGCCGGCAGGATCAGCCTGAGCCAGAGAGACAGATGTTTATCGGCGAGCGAAAACCTCATCCAGTCGGTCCACGAACCATGTAGAAGGCCTCCTCAACGATATATGGATTGGAGGGGGATGCAAAGTCAGTTGTCGAAAGGCGGTTGTCGGTTGTCAGTTGTCGGTTGTCGGCCCATGTCTCGAAAAGCGCGAGACATGGGGCACCCGCGGGCGCTTCGCTCAGGTGAGTGAACTGCCCCGCCCTAGCCAAATGAAGGCTAGAACGGGGCACCCAAAGAAGACAATGGTTTATGCGAGGGCGGGGTCGATCTTCTCCGTGTCGACGCCGAGGTCATGGAAGGCCTGCCGGGCGCGCTGGGCGTCGAACTTGCCTTCGCGCGCCAGTCGCGACAGCGCAGCCGCGGCGATCGATTCGGCGTTGACTTCGAAGTGGCGGCGGAGATGCTCGCGATTGTCGCTGCGTCCGAAGCCGTCGGTGCCCAAACTAACCAACCGGTTAGTTAGCCAAGGGGCTAGCTGATCGGGGACGGCTTTCATGTAATCGGTCGCCGCAACGATGGGGCCTTCGGCTCCTTCGAGCGCGTTGAGGATGTACGGCTGCCTTTGCGGCTCGGAGGGATGCAGGCGATTCCAGCGTTCGATGGCGAGCGCGTCGCGACGCAGCTCGTTGTAGCTGGTGACGCTCCAGACATCGGCGGCGACGCTGTACTTTTCCTCCAGCAGCTTGTGCGCGCGCAGCGCTTCATTCAGAATCGGACCGCTGCCGAAAAGCTGAACTGCGGCCTTGCCGCTCGCCGCCGGCTGATACTTGTAGATGCCGCGCAAGATGCCTTCCTCGGCGCCCTTCGGCATCTCCGGCATCGCATAGTCTTCGTTGTAGAGCGTGATGTAGTAGAAGCGGTCTTCGCCTTCCTGATACATGCGACGGATGCCGTCCTGCACAATAACTGCGATCTCGTAGACGTACGCGGGATCGTAGCTGTGACAGGTGGGAACGGTGCTGGAGAGGACGAGGCTGTGGCCATCCTGATGCTGCAGACCTTCGCCGGCGAGAGTGGTTCGACCGGCGGTGCCGCCCATCAGGAAGCCTTTGCCGCGCGAGTCGGCGAAAGCCCACACCATGTCGCCGATGCGCTGAAAGCCGAACATCGAATAGTAAGTGAAGAACGGAATCATCGGCACTTTGTGGTTGAAGTACGCCGTGCCCGCCGCCGTCATCGAAGCCATCGAGCCCGCTTCGGTGATTCCTTCTTCCAGAATCTGGCCGTTCTTCTCCTCGCGGTAGTACAGCAGCATGTCCTGATCGTGCGGCTTGTAGAGCTGACCCTGGCTGGCGTAAATGCCGACCTGGCGGATGATGGATTCCATGCCGAAGGTGCGGCCTTCGTCGGGAATGATGGGCACGATGAATTTGCCGATCTCGGGATTTTTCAGCAGCTGCCGCAACAGGCTGACGAAGCCCATGGTGGTAGAGACGCCGCGGCCCTTCGAGCCGGCCAGCGATTCGGCGAAGTGATCCAACCCCGGCGCTACGATGGGCGCGGCCAGGCGAATGCGCTTGGGCATGAAGCCGCCAAGTTCCTCGCGGCGCTGGCGCATGTAAGTGATCTCGGCGCTGTCGTCGGGCGGGCGATAGAGCGAGCCATCACGCGCAGCGTCTTCGGGAATCGGAATCGAGAAGCGCGAGCGGAAAGCGATGAGAGCCTGATCGGCCAGCTTCTTCTCCTGATGGGTTGCGTTGCGAGCTTCGGCCGAGCCGAGTCCGTAACCCTTCACCGTGTGCGCCAGAATCACCGTCGGCCCACCGCCATGCTCCAGCGCGCGCTTGTAGGCGTTGTAGACCTTCTGCGGATCGTGGCCGCCGCGCGAGAGACGATGCAGTTCGTCATCGCTCATGTCGGAGACCATCTCCAGCAGCTCAGGATATTTGCCGAAGAACTCGCGGCGAATGTACTCGCCGCCTTTCGCCTTGTAGCTCTGATACTCGCCGTCGACGACTTCTTCCATGCGCTTGAGCAGAATGCCATTCTTATCGCGCGCGAAGAGCTTGTCCCAATCCCCACCCCAGACCAGCTTGATGACGTTCCAGCCGGCGCCGCGGAAGGCGGCTTCGAGTTCGTTGATGATCTTGCCGTTGCCGCGCACCGGGCCGTCGAGACGCTGGAGATTGCAATTGATGACGAAGATCAGGTTGTCGAGCTTCTCGCGCGATGCGAGGGTGAGCGAACCCATCGACTCGGGCTCATCGGTTTCGCCGTCGCCGACGAACGCCCATACTTTGCGCGGTGTCGCGGGAATGATGCCGCGGTTTTCCAGATAACGCATGAAGCGCGCCTGATAGATCGCGTTGAGTGGACCGAGACCCATGGACACGGTCGGGAAGCGCCAGAAATCCGGAAGGAGCCAGGGATGCGGATAAGACGGCAATCCGGGAGCGCCGCGCAACTCGTGGCGGAAGTTCAGCACCTGTTCTTCGCTGAGCCGGCCTTCGAGATAGGCGCGCGCGTAAACGCCGGGAGAAGAGTGTCCCTGGAAATAGATGAAGTCGCCCGGCTCATCGCCGTAGCGCGCGTGGAAGAAGTGATTGAAGCCGACTTCCAGCAGCGTGGCCAGCGAGGAGTAGGTCGAGATGTGCCCCCCGATTCCGGGATCCTTCTTGTTCTGGCGATGCACCATAGCCATCGCGTTCCAGCGGATCAGGCTCTTGATGCGGCGCTCGAGATGACGATCGCCGGGATAGGGAACTTCTTCTTCCACCGGAATGGTGTTGACGTAAGGCGTGTTCAGCTGCACCGGGACTTTCACGCCCGACTCGCGGGCGCGCTTCATCAGCGCGCTGAGCAGATCGCAGCCGCGGTTGGCGCCGTCCTGATCGATGAGCTCATCGAAGGCTTCGAGCCACTCGGCAACTTCTTCTTCACGATCAATTTCTGGGTTCGTCGGAAACTCGAGTACGGGATGAATTTCGTGAATGGCCACTTGTTCCCTCAACAAATTGTAAGAACGCCTATTAAGGTCAATCGACAATCCGCGAGTGCCGCTGCAGCACGGCGGATCGATGGATCAAGGATGTTTGTGTCGCTACATGTTCTGATGCCCACGCCGAAGCAGAGCTTCTCTTTATGAGGCGGCAAGTTCACAGCTGCAGACCAGTGGAGAGCGACGATAGACACCAGCAGGGAGGGTGAACGCTTGCGATGCCAGCCTTGCTTTGTTGAGTCGATTTTAGCAGAGGGGAACGATGAGTGCGGGGAGGACGCCGCACTTACAGGCGGACGGAGGCCGGCGCTACGTCCGCGTTCCCGGCACGAAATCAGTGATTGCGGGGATCGCGGGATACAATGCCGATGGAGGCCGGTGAATGAGCGATCGCGAGAAGCTCCAGCAGATCGGAGGAGCTGCCGAGGAGGTCAGTCAACTGAAGGTTGACCTCAACAACATTAATGAAAAACTCAAGCAATCGTTAGGCGCTTACCAGGCGCTGGTGCAGAGCGGAGGGATCGAGAGCTGGCGAGTGCAGGATGGAAAGCTGATCCTCTCGGCGTCGGGCGAGTATCGAGGGCAAGACGCTTCCACCGACGGGCTGCTGGGGCTGAAGGAGCTCATTAAGGTGCTGGAAGAGAAGCAGCGGATGCTGGAGAATTTGAACGCAGCCATCGCGAAGCTGCGGGGGTTGGTGCCGCATTTGCTGTAACGCTCCAGGCTTCAATTACGACCTCCGATTCGAGATTCCGGTCCCTCCCGCCTTATCACAGCAGGATGACTCGCGGGCCTTCTGCGCTTGCGGCGACGCGAGTCTTGCGGGCGTGTAACTTATAAGTTACACTAAACAGTGATCGAGATTCGCCGGTATGTCACTCGGAATGGCACGGATGTGTTCGGCGAGTGGTTAGCGCGGCTAAAGGATGATAAGGCTCACGCCCGCATTCTTGTTCGTCTCGACCGACTCTCAGCCGGGAACTTTGGCGATTGCAGAGTCTTGCGCGAAGGCATCTAGGAGCTACGCATCGATTATGGGCCGGGCTACCGCGTTTATTACTCCATCCGAGGCCGCACATGCGTTCTGCTGCTGTGTGGTGGAGATAAGCGAAGGCAGTCGGGCGACATTAAAAAAGCTGTCAGGTATCTGCAGGATTACGAGCAGAGGAGCATCGCGTGAAAAGCAGAGCCAGCATTTCCCACACTGAAGCGCTGATCCGCGAACTGCACGAAAAACCGGAATTGGCCGCTGAGTATTTGAAGGCCGCCCTTGAGGATGCGGATGATCCCGCCGTTCTGCTGATCGCATTGCGTCACGTTGCTGAAGCGAGAGGAGGTCTCGCAAAGATAGCTAAGGCAGCCGGAGTAGAACGCGAAAGTCTGTATCGAGCGCTATCCGGTCGCGGGAACCCGCGGCTGTCCACGCTTGTGGCCGTGACCAAGGCCTTGGGGTTGAAGCTTACGGTGGAAGCGGCTTAGTCACTCGCGCTTGCGGCTTTACTTGCATCCTCGCCGCTGCATATACTTTTAAGGTTTGGCCTCAATTCAGGACGCGCGGCCTTTCATCTCATCGCGCGTAATTCATACTGCACCGACCTGCAGTCATTTCGGAGATCCTATGGCAACCACCCACGTGTTGGAACAAGAAAGCAATCCCTGGGAACAACAAGCCGCGCGCTTCAAGATCGCGGCCGAGAAGCTGAAGCTCGATGAAGGGCTATGGCGCGTTTTGCAGCAGCCCAATCGCGAGATCATCGTCCACATCCCCGTCAACATGGACAGCGGGCAGCTGGAAGTCTTCACCGGATATCGAGTGCAGCACTCGATCGCGCGCGGGCCTGCCAAGGGCGGCGTTCGTTATTCGCCGGATGTGACGCTGGACGAAGTTCGCGCGCTGGCCAGCTGGATGACGTGGAAGTGCGCGGTGGTCAACATTCCCTTCGGCGGCGCCAAGGGCGGCATCATCTGCGATCCCAAGAACATGTCGCGCGGCGAGCTGGAGCGGCTGACGCGGCGTTATACGGCCGAGCTGATCGAGTTCATCGGCCCGGAGAAAGACGTTCCCGCGCCCGACGTTAACACCAACGAGCAGATCATGGCATGGATGATGGACACGTATTCCATGCACATGCGCCAGACGGTTACGGCCGTGGTCACCGGCAAGCCGCTGAACATGGGCGGATCGCGCGGGCGGCGCGAGGCCACTGGCCGCGGCGTGATGATCATCTGCGATGAATCGATCAAGAAGCTGAATATGCAGCGCGAGAGCACGCGCGTGATCATTCAGGGATTCGGCAATGTCGGATCCAACGCCGCGTTGCTGATGCACAACTCGGGCTACAAGGTAGTTGGCATCGGCGAATGGGACGGCGGTTTGTATAACGCGAATGGCATCGACATTCATGCGCTGTGGGAGCATCGCCAGAAGGAAGGCACGATTCACGGCTTCAAAGAAGCGGAGAAGCGGCCAACGGAAGATCTGCTGGTGACGGATTGCGAGATCCTGATTCCCGCCGCGACGGAGAACGTCATCACCTCAGGCAACGCCGACAAGATCAAAGCCAAAATTCTGGTCGAGGGCGCGAACGGTCCAACCACGGCTGCCGCCGACGACATCCTCGCCGACAAGCACGTCTTCGTGATGCCCGACATTCTGGCCAACGCCGGCGGCGTTACGGCCTCCTACTTCGAGTGGGTGCAGGACCGGCAGGGCTACTTCTGGAAAGAATCCGTGGTCAACTCGCAGCTGGAGGACATCATGGTGTCGTCGTTTGAGGACGTGGTGCGCTACGCCGAGACGCACAAAGTCAACAATCGCATCGCGGCTTACATGCTGGCGATCGATCGCGTGGCGTATACGATCCGTCAACGCGGCATCTACGCGTAGTTTAGGATCCGGTAAACAGTCGCATTTTGGAACAGCTCCCTAACCGGAGCTGTTCGACGTTCGTGGCAAAAATAATTTTTCCTAACACCTCGGCAGGGCATCTCCACTTGGGGCATAATAGCGTCCAAGCTTTTAGAAGTCGTTGGGTCGCTCCCCCTAAAAACAGGGACACCATGCCGCACCTAATTTTCTTTCTACGGCTGTTTGCCGTGGCGGTGGCCTTTCCCGCCATTGCGCTGTACATGGTTATGGCTACGCTGGTGCGCTTCGTCTTTCAGGACCGGCACGGGTGGCGTACACCACTGCGGATCTGGATGGGCGTGCTCGATTGGGCGAAAGGCATACCCGTGGGCTACAGCTATTGGGAGCAGTACGAGGCGCCTATCATGTTGGATGAGATCGTCGTGCACCACGACGAATAAGCTCTCGTTGCATCTACCCGCCTGCCAAGTTCTTGCTGCCAACAGAGAGTTTGCGTGTAGGATTCCGCCTCTTCCAATGAAATCCAGGAGCGTACCGTTGTGAGGCTACGCCGCGAGCTTCTTCTTGGCTTTGCCCTTATCGTGCTGGTTTTGCCTGCCACCGCTTACGACAAGACAAGCGATCAGGATCTGCAGAACGAGTACGGCGGCAAGGTGCTGACCCTGCGCTGGCCGTTCTGGGGTCCTCGGCTGCACTTCGACGCCGGCGGTGGCTTAGTCGGCTCAGGATCGATCGCCTCGTGGACCGTCGGCGGGCAGGTCCGCGTCCGGGAAATTGACCTGAAAAATGGCCTGTTGCGCATTCGCGGACAGCGGTTGTTCCTGTTCTACGATCCAGCTACCAAGAGCCTGCGCGACGCCGGCACCTTGGGTAAGGACGATCCGGCGAGAAAATACTTTCGCAAGAAAATCGACGAATGGGTCGCGAGCGTAGGAAAGGTCGAAATTGAGTTGGAAACCGGTGAGCCGGAACCAACCATGGCCGACGTCACCCGATCGATGAACGCGGTATTTCTTGCGCCTGGCGAGCTTTTGACGGATGCGGTGCCAATCTTCTGGAAAAGGTATTTGCAGCCCAAGGATGCGCCGCCGAAAGAAGCCGCGAAGCCGGATGAAGGCTCGAAGGTCATCTTTAACATCGGCAAGGGGGTCTTGCCCCCACACGCTAGCTACAACCCAGACCCGCCGTATTCCGACTTAGCTCGTGAGGCCAAGTACCAGGGAACCAGCATATTGTCGCTGATCGTCGGTGAAAATGGAGTGCCCAGGCATATTCGTATCGCAACGCCGCTCGGCATGGGACTGGATGATCACGCTGAGCGGGTTGTCGAGAAATGGAAGTTCGATCCCGGAACGAAGGACGGGACTTCTGTCGCGGTATGGATCATGGTAGAGGTCAACTTCCGGCTTTATTGACAGAATGTGAAAGGCGAAATGCTGCGCCCACTTTCGGGAAGTATGGCTCATTTCTGCAGGTTAGGCCTCTTTTCGGCGATTGCTTTCAATCTAACCGGTGGCGCATAATCGGCTTGTGGAGTGCGCGCCGTCGTGGTGTGCCCGCCTGTCTTTTTGTGAACCTCCCGACTTACATCACGCTCACCCGTATCTTCAGCATTCCCGTGCTGATCTGGATTCTGTCGAGCAATCGATTCAGTTCCGTGAACGGTGAGCGCGAGCTGCTGGCGTCGTTCGTCTTTATCGCCGCGTCGCTGACCGATGCCATCGACGGCTACCTGGCGCGACGCAGAGCGCAGGTGACGACCCTCGGCATGCTGCTCGATCCGGTGGCCGACAAGCTGCTGATTGCGGCGGCATTCATCACGCTGGTGCAGTTCAATCCGCGCATTGTGCCCGCGTGGATGGCGGTGATCATCATCAGTCGCGAATTCCTGGTGAGCGGGCTGCGGTCGATCGCCGCCTCGGAAGGATTCACGATCCAAGCCAGCGAACTGGGCAAGCTGAAGATGTTCGTGCAGATCTTCTCGGTGGTGGCGGCAATTGTCGACCATCACTGGGCATACGTTTGGTGGCTGCCGGGCATTTCGGTCCGTCCCATCGCCATGGTCTCCATCTGGGTGATGGTGGCCCTCTCGCTATGGTCGGCGGCCGATTACTTCTTCGCGTTCTGGAAGCGAATCGATCAGACGGCGGAAAAACGCCGTCGCCGACGTTCCTTTGTGCTGAGCCGGCGAAGGAAGCGTAACGATGTCCCCGCAATCTGAAGACGCCCGTCCTGCCGTAGCCGGGGAAACGTCGGAATACTCTCCGCAAGAGCGAACCACGCTGTTGGGTTTGGCCCACCGCTCGATCGAGTCTGCCCTCGAAGGCTTGGAATTCGAGCTCGTCCCGCCGAACGAGCACCTGGCCGAGCATCGTGGCGCCTTCACGACGTTGCATCTCTATGGCAAGCTGCGCGGTTGCATCGGCTATGTGTTTCCCACGCAATCGCTCTACCGCACCGTCGCCGAGACGGCGCGCGCCGCGGCATTCGACGATCCACGATTTGAGCCGGTTGAGCTGGAAGAGGCTCGAAGGCTGAAGGTAGAGATCAGCGTGCTGTCGCTGCTGCGACCGGCTGCCCCGCACGACGTCCTGGTCGGAAAACATGGCTTGGTCATTCAGCAAGGAAGCCGGCGCGGATTGCTTTTGCCACAGGTTCCGGTGGAGTGGGGTTGGGATCGCGAGACGTTCCTTGCGCAAACCTGCCTGAAAGCAGGGTTGCCGTCGGATGCCTGGATGCGCGGCGCGGAGCTGCAGGTCTTCACGGCAGAGGTCTTCGGCGAAGAATAGAATTCTACGTTACAAGCTGTGGGAGTACCCGGAATTTACTGCTTTTGAAACACCGTTACGCTCCAGCTGGAAAGGTTGATCCAGATCTGACCATTTACTGCCGGCAGATCCATATCGAGGTTTCCGACCGTATCGATTGCTCCATAGGCTGGCGCCTGTGAATTAAACACCTCGCGCCACGTACCCGAATCACCCGCCAAACTCACGCCATAACTGTTGCCACTCCACTGCCCGTTGCCCGCATTCACCACGACTAACAGGACATCACCATCGAGGTTGTAGCGCTTGAAGCCAACGACTTGGTTCTCATCGTCGACGTGCACTACGAATCCTGCCGGTGAGCGCAGCGCAGAATGAGCCCAACGAAGCTGATTGATGTCACCCACCATCTGTTGCATGGGCGCGCCAAGAGCATCGCCGATCTGTTGCCAGTCGACACGATGATCGTAGTTGTCACCAACCACCGGATCCCAGAAGCCGTCGAGATGTCCTTCGGTTCCCATGAACATCATCGGCGTTTCTGCCAGCGTGGCATTCAGAGCCCAAGCCAGCCGCGCCTTGGCTCTTGCATATCCGTTCTCGCGGCCACCGAAGCGCTGCGTGAAGTAGACTCCGGTATCTCCCTGTCCGCCGTATATCTGATCGTGCGAACCGGTCAGATAGCTCACCTGATGCCACTCATTCGGATCGCTGAAACCACCGATTCTGGCCAGCATAAGATTCATGACATTCGTTCCGTTCAAGAAGCTGAAGGTATCCCATGGGCTGTTCATATCCCATGTCGCACAAAATCCCAAAGTTCCGTAGGGATCTTGAGGTGGTGACGCGGCGGTGCTTGAGTCGTAAGGGTTGTACTCGGCGATGAGGTACTTGTCGGGGAACTCCTGCCGCAGCGTTTGCACGATGAATTCCACCGCATCGGCCTGGATTGCCTGCACAGCGTCGAAGCGCAGACCGTCCACGCGATAATCGCGCAGATACATTCTGGCGTTGTCCAGCAGAAAGTCCTTCACTTCCTGTTGCCACAGCGCGAAGCCGTCGCCCCAAGGCGTCGGATGACCATTCACGAAGTAGATACCACCATCGCCGGCATAGTTGCCGTCGTATCGCCAATAGCGGTTGTCATTGATGCCGGCATGGTTGTAAACCACGTCCAGGATGAACGCCAGTCCTTTGGAGTGTGCGGTGTCGATTAGGTCGATCAGCTCGGCGACGGCTTGATCGGGACTGGAGGCATAGGCATCTTCCGAAGCAAACATATCTGAAGGTCCGTAACCCTCACCGGCGCCACCAACATCGCATCGAAAATCCGTGATCGGAAGCGGCTCAATGGCGTTGAACCCCAAGCCGCGGATGTAGTCGAGCTTGTCCTTGATATCCTCGAAGGTCGCGGTGTTGGCATTCACATTGATGCCGTCGTTCTTCCCCGCAAAGGACCCAATGTGGAGCTGGTAAATCAGAAAATCTTCGAACGCCGGTGTCGTGAACGCAGGCCGTTGAGCGCTGGAGAACGGAACCGGGTCGACCACATAGCCCATTGAGGTTGCGGCAGAGCTTTGCACTTGCAGAGCGCGCGCGTCGGTGCGGTACCACGGCTGCGAGTTATCGTTATTCGCCCCACCTTCATTGGTGATGATGTACTGGTATGTGGTTCCCGGAGGCGCGGAGATCTGATCGGCTGACCAGTTTCCAGTGCCCGGCTCGGGTGCAAGGTCGAGGGTCGGCCCATTCTGCGCATCATTCAGAATGACTTGGACTCGCTGGGCATTGGGCGCCCAGACGCGAAAGCGGCAACCCTGGTCGCTCGGCAGACTTCCCATGCCATCGTTGTTCGGTGCGGGTGCGCGCATGATGACCTCCATTGCCTGGCCTATCGGGGATCTACCCTTGCAAGGCTGGTTGAGTTTTGTTGCGGGAGCGGAAACAGCCGGAGTGGTACAACTCTACCTGACTTATCGCGGCGTGAATGTAAATTCTCGGTTGGAATTGGGGCCAGATGGATCAAGGGTTGGACGCTGGGCTGAAGGCCGGCTCAACCCTATTCCTCGCGCAGCAGGATCAGCGGATCGATCGACAGCGCGCGCTGTGCGGGAATCCACGTAGCTACCAGTCCGATCAGCGCCATCGCCAACAGAGTGCCACCCAGCACCAACGGATCGCCGGGGCTTTCGTGGTACAGCGAGGCCAACACGCGCGCCGCTAGAATTCCAAGCACCAGGCCTGCTGCCGAACCGAAGGCCAGTAACCGGAAGGCTCGCCCCAATGCTGTCCGCAATAGTTCCTCGCGCCGCGCGCCCAAGGCGATGCGAATCCCCAGCTCCTTCATCCGCTTGCTGACCGAGTAGGCAGCCATGCCGAAGATGCCGGTGATCGACAGCATCGCGCCCATCACGCCTAACACACCCAGCGCCAGCGCTGCCAGACGCAGCCCAAACAGAGCGGTGTCGAGCCTCTGGGTCCATGGTTGGATATAGAACGGCAGCCCAGGATCGAGCTCATGCACCGTGCTCTTCATCGCTGCCGCCAATTGCTGCGGATCGCGCTCGGAGCGCACGATCAGGAAGGTTTGCGCCGAGGGCGATTGCTGGATGGGGAGAAACATTGCTGGATGGGGAACTTCGGTGATGGTGGTATATTTCCCGTCTTGCACAACTCCGACAACTTGTATGCGCGCGCCATCCGGCAGCTTGAAGTATCCACCCAACGCGTGAGGGATCGAGCCAAAGATGCGGCGCGCAAATTCCTGGTTGATCACGGCGACGCGCGGCGAGTTCTTGTCATCATGCCAGGTGAACGTCCTGCCTGCGAGCAAAGCTGTGCCCGCTGCCTGAAAGTATCCCGGTGAGATGTTGTATTGAATTGCTTCCGACGCGGCATTCGCCGGCCGCAGGTCGGTGGTTTGGTCGGTAAAGACGTTGGAGGGATTCCAACTCTCGTGCAACGGCGGCTGATCGACCAGTCCCACGAACTGCACGCCAGGGATCGCCGACACGGCATCGATCATGCGCTTCTGCATGGTCAGAACTTTGTCTCCGCTGTAGCCTGCCATGCTCAGTTGAGTGTCCAGCAGCATCGCGTTTTGCTGTTCGAAACCAAGATTGCTGTGCAGCGCTCGGGCCAATCCGCGCACGGCAACGAACGATGAAGTGACGAGCACGCCACAGATCGTAATCTGCAGGACCAGCAAGACGTCGCGAGCCGTAATGCGCCGTCCAAATGCGCCCGTCGATCCTGCCTTGATGACCTCATAGGGATTTGTCCGCAGGACTTGCCTGACGGGAACCGCGCCGAAGAGGAATCCGCTGACCAGGGTCAGCAGCAGAGCGACGATATAGACCTTGGCGTCCGGGTTCACATCCAGGATCATGGGAAATCTGGGCATTGGCTGCCAGACGCTCAATTCGCGTAGCAGCACGACACCTCCCGACAACCCGACGGCGCCTCCGATAAGCGAAATGAGCACGGCCTCGGTAAATAGTTGGCGAAGAATGCGCCGGCGTGTCGATCCCAGGGCGAGGCGGAGCGCAACCTCACGAGAGCGGTCGGCAGCGCGTGCGGCGAACAGGCTGCCCAGGTTGGCGCACGCGGCCAGCAAAATCAAGCCCGCCAGCAGCATCAGTGCCGTTATGAATGCCCGCAAGGGACGCCCGAGGTAGTCGCCATAAAGACTTGGGCGCGCCAGCAGAAATTCCATCTTGCCGTCTTCTGTGGGATAGGTCTTCTCGAAGTAAGAGCCAATCGAGTTGAGATCAGCGGCCGCTTGTGCCGGAGTCACGCCCGGCTTCAGATGACCCATCACCATGAAGACCCAACGACTGTCGCGCGCACTTAGCTGACTGGTTCCCTCGATCTGCTCCACATTTACCATTGGCACGAACAAGCCGATATCAAAAAACAATAACGTCCCGTGGAAGCCTGGAGGGCCTACGCCAAGGATGGTGTAGGGATGCTTGTTGAGTTGAACCACACGGCCGACCACGCCCGGGTCATCGTGAAAATGGCTGTGCCAGTAGGCATAGGTGAGCACGATGTAGGGCGCGCTGTTAGGGCCGTGCTCATCGGAGGGGTGGAAAAAACGGCCCAGGTACGGTTGCAGGCGCAATACGTCGAAGTAGTTGCCCGTCGCCAGTGCGATAAACACGCTGGACGGGTTCTGTCCCGTGTCCAGGCCAGCTTCGTCGGCGGTATAGCCCGCGAGGTCCTCGAAGCTGCGGTTGCGCTCGCGGATGTCGAGATAATCGGGATACGATTGGCTGGGATCCACAAAGCTGGCTTTGCGCTCGATCGCCCAGAGGCTCTCGGGCTGAGGCACATTCAGCGGACGCAGGATCAGTGCGTTCAGCACGGCAAAGACAACGGCGTTCGCACCGATAGCTAATGCCAGTGTCACGACTGCGGTAAACGTGAATCCGGGAGATTTGCGCAACATGCGCAAGGCGTAGCGCAAATCGTTGATCCAGCCCTCGATGAAGTTGCCGCCGAGCGCTTCGTGACACTCTTCCTTGAATCGCTCCTGGCCGCCGAACTCGATGCGCGCCTGGCGTTCGGCCTCGGCGCGATTTATGCCCGTGCGCTCCAGATCGTCAGCGCGATGCTGGATGTGCGAGCGCAGCTCCTCCTCCAGGTCGTCCGCGAGCTGCGAACGACGGAAGAACTTGCCGCCAAGCGAACGAAAATAAGCCAGGAGTTTCATACTTCCTCCCGCTGAGCTGCTAGCGCCGAACCGATGGCGGCCGCAAGGCGATTCCAGCCCTCCGTCTCTTCTTGCAGACGCTTGCGCCCGGCCGTCGTCAGTTCGTAGAACTTGGCGCGGCGATTGTTCTCCGACGTTCCCCAGCTTGCAGTGAGCAGACCCTGACGTACGAGACGAAACAGTGCGGGATACAAGGCTCCCTGCTCGATGAGCAGCGCGCGGCCAGAGATTTGTCCGATGCGCAACAGCACTCCGTAGCCGTGAAGCGGGCCCAGAGAGACTGCTTTGAGGATGAGAAGATCGAGGGTGCCGGGAAGAAGTTGGGCCTGGTCGGTCATCGGCTCTCCTAATGCGCTTAGGAGATTAGCGCGGCTCTCCTAAGCTGTCAAGGGGAAAGCGATCAGGTGGTAAAAATCAGCTGCGCGTGTGAAGCCAGACCCAGCTACAAACGCATTGATGAGACAGGCTTTAACGTCGATCTACTGTTGGGACTTGTTTGCGCCTGCCGGCTTTGTCGCGGTCCTGGTCCTGGTTGCGGGCTTGGGATGGGCATCGTCCGAGACCTGCTGCGCAATCTTCGACGACTCCTGTACGAATGTCGCCGACACCGCATCCACCGCGAACTGGGGCGCATCGGCCGCCAGCGGCACATTGTTCAGCTCCGCCTGTGGCTTGCCAACCTTGTAGAGAGTAATCGCGGTCAGCGCCTGATACTTGGCGGGATCGAGGGTTACGCCCTTGGGCAATGAAGCGGCCGCGATGCCGCCAGCACCCGGATCCTTCACCTGCGTGGCCACGGTGTAGATAACGTAGTCACATTCCTTCGAGCGCGCTTCGCTCTCCACGTCGGCCTGCGGCGATTCGGCGTCGAGCGGAATCGCCTCGAATTGCTGGCGAGATATCTCGGCTATCAGGTCCAGACGCATGTTGTCGGTCGGGAGCGATGCGCCGCTCGAATCTTTGATTTTGACCACGCCAATGCGCACCACGCCAGCAGCCTTCGCCGCCACCGCAGGAGCGGCCGGCGCAGCATGTGGTGGTGGCGGCGCTGCGGCAGCGGGTTGAGCTGCAGGCGCTGAAGTAGCGGCCGGCGCGCCGCCCGTCTTCATCATGGCGCTCATGTCCATGACCTTGCAGCCCTGCGGCATCTCAAACAGCGCGTCATCCAGCGTGGTGTTGGTCAGCTCGACTACTTCGGTCGTGGTGGTGAATGTTCCCTGCTCCGAGACAACGGACATGGTCTGCTTCAGCGGATACCCGAGCGGCACGCCGCCGCCGCCCTTCACCACGATGCGATCGCTGCATCCACCGCGTCCGCCGCGGCAGGCCATCGCGGAATACGACTCATTGGCGCAGGAAAATCCGGCTGACAGGTCGGCATACCAGCCGTCCATTTCCATCTTCATGTGCGACTGATTGCAGGCGTCGGGACTCGACTCCATCACCATGGTCGACTTGATGTGGCGAGTCTTGTAGCCGAACATCTCTTGCGTCTCGCCGGTGTCGGTGGAGTTGCGGGTGATGGTCAGCACGCCGCCTTTACGCGGAGCCTCGGGCTCACCGCCGTGCATCATCCTCGCCATCGAAGGCATGCTGGGCATCGCCGGACAGGCCGACTCGCCGCCGCCCATGGGGATGACCATGCACTGATTGCCTGTGACGGTGACCATGCGCTTCTGGTCGCACTGGATGAGGCTGACGCTGCCGCCATGGCCGCCGTAGCTCATCTCATTGCGCTCCCGCGAGCCTTTGATGTAGACGGTGCTCTCGCTGCTGTGGCCCATCACCGTGGTGCGGGTCTTGATCTTGATGTCGGCGGAGGCAACGGTAGAGAGACAAAGCAGGACGGCTAAGCCATAAAAAGATGGGCGCATGAAAGCAAGACCTCCTCGAGCGAACCTCACGTTCCTGATTGCAACAGCTTTTGCGCGTCATTCTAATGACGGTGTCCGGAATTTGCGAGGTTTTGTTTCGAGTCTCTTTGCTGTACCATCCAGAATGGAACGCGGATTACGTCTGGAATCTCACTGCCAACCTCCTCCCAAGGCCTGATACAGCTGCACCAGAGCGATCAGTTCGTTCCCTTGCGCCTGCGCCAGTCCCAGTTCGGCTGAGAAGGCGTTAGTCTCGTTGGTCAGCACCTCCAGGTAATCAGTTGTGCCGGCGTTGAAGCGCTGATTGGAAAGCTGAGCCGCATCCTGCGCCGCGAAAAGCAAGTGCTCCTGCTGAATGCGGAATTCGCGATCCTTGCGATAAGCAATCAACGCATTCGAGACATCACGGAAGGCTCCCTGAATGGTCTGCTGGTACGTGAGGACCATTTGCTGTTTCTGCGCCTCCGACAGACGGACACCGTTCTTCAGCCTGCCTCCTTCGAAGATCGGCTGCGTGAAAGACCCGGCCAGGTCCCACAATCCCGCCGGCCCGGTAAAGAGATTCACCAGCGACGGGCTCTCGTAGCCTGCCGTTCCGGTGAGCGAGATCTGCGGGAAGTACGCTGCCTTGGCGACGCCGATCTGCGCGTTAGCCGAGACCAGATTCTGCTCAGCCTCGCGAATGTCGGGACGGCGCTCCAGTAACGCAGAAGGCAGTCCGGCGGGAACGTCCGGAGCGTGCGGCTCTTCCGTCAGCTTCAGTCCGCGCGGAATGTCGCCGGGATTCTTGCCCAAGAGAATGCTGATGGCATTCTCTTCCTGCGCAATCTGCCGCTCGAGATCGGGAATCTCAGTGGCGGCGGTGTAGACGAGCTGCTCCGACTGGCGAACGTCGAGCAAATTGTTGATTCCGGCGTTCTCCAGTTGCTGCGTCAGCTGTAGGGATTGCTCGCGATCGGCATAGGTGCGCTTCGTAATCTCCAGTTGAAGATCGAGCTGGCGGAGCGTGAAGTAATCCGCGGCTACACTGCCGACCAAAGTCGAGATGACCGCCTTCTGCGCCCATTCGTTGGCGAGTAAGGTAGCGCGCGCTGATTCGGTAGCGCGGCGGTATTTGCCCCAGAAGTCGGGATTCCAGCCGGCCGATGCGGTCAGCGAGCCCTGCGTCACTTCGTACGAAGGAATCGGGCCGATGGCGGGATTCTGCAGGCTAGTGATGTTGCCGCCCGCCGAGAGCGACGGAAACTGATCGGCGCGGGTAATCCCGAGCTGCGCCTGCGCCTGCAAGACGCGAGTCGCGGCAATGCGGACATCGTAGTTATTCTTCAGCGCCGTGCGAATCAGGCCTTGCAGCGTCGGATCCTGGAAAACATCCCACCATTTCTCGTCGCCCAACGATTGCGCTGCGGCTTGCGGCGTGTTCTGCGGTGGCTGCGACTGATCGTAGCTCTTGTCCGACGCGTCCGGCGCAACGCCGCGATAGGCGCCGGGAACATCGACGCTCGGCCGCTGATAGTTTGGCCCTACAGTGCAGCCAGCCAGTCCAAAAAGAGCGACGATGCAGACGAAAAGAATGCGTTTGGGTTTTGCAGTCATGATCAGTCCCCATGCCCTTCCTGCAGCGCCAGCTCCGGTTCCTCAACGAGCACCGGCTTGCGCGTTTGCCGGAAGAACGAGTAGCGGTCCAGCACCTTCTCCTGAAATTCTTCGAGGTAGAGGTAAATGGCCGGCGTGATGAACAAGGTTATGAATTGCGAAACGATGAGACCGCCGACCACGACCAGGCCGAGCGGCCGGCGCGACGATCCGTCAGCGCCATAACCCAGCGCGATGGGCAGTGCACCCAGCAACGCCGCGGCAGTGGTCATCATGATGGGACGGAAGCGCTCCAGGCTGGCGTCGTGAATCGCCTGATCGTCAGGAATCCCCTGTCGCACTCGTTGATCGGCAAAGTCGACGATCATGATGCCGTTTTTCTTCACGATGCCCATCAGCATGAACATTCCGATGTAGGCGTACAGCGAGGCTTCCGCGTTGAATAACCACAGCGTCAGCAGTCCGCCGAGCAGTGCCACCGGCAGGGACGACAGTACGGTCAGCGGGTGCAGATAGCTTTCATACAGGATCGCCAGAATCACGTACATGACGAAGACCGCGACCAGCATCAGCACCGCGAGATCGGAAACGGTATTGCGAAACGTGAGCGCTTCGCCCTGTAGCTGGCCTTGCACGCCGGGCGGCAGGATCCCCTTCGCCGTCTGCTCGACGAACTGGGTCGCCGGTCCAATCGAGTATCCCGGCTTCAGGTTGAAAAACATGGTCACGCTGGTGAATTGGTTGATGTGATTCACCGCCTGCGGACCAATCACAGGGTGCCAGCTGGTGACCGCGCTGAGCGGGATCATGCGTTGGCCGTCGTCGCTCTTGATGTAGAGCTTGCTCAGGTCCTCAGGACCCGAACGCAGGTCGTCGGCGACTTCGAGGATCACCTGATACTGGTCAGTGGGCTTCTTGATCAGGTAGCTATAGTTCTGCGAATAGGCGTCATGCAGCAGCGTGAGAATGCGGGTTTCCGATACGCCGTACAACTTCGCCTGATCGCGGCGGATGTCGACCTGCAAGCTGGGCGTGTGATTGTAGAGATCCGAGTTCACGAACAGAAAGCCCGGATACTGCCGCATCTCGTCCATCATCTTGTTGGCGACGTCGTAAACTTCGTTGGCATCGATGCCGGACATCGCGTAGGCGAATTGCCCCTGCGTGTTCGCGGTTGCGCCGGTCGAGATCTCCAGCGCCGGATTCGGCTGCAAGAACGCCAGCGCGCCTGGAATCGTGCCCATGATGCCGCCCATGAGCTGCCCGGCGACTACGTTGATCGGTGGCCGCTGCGACGGGGGCTTCAGAAACGCGATCAGCATGATCTGATTGGCGCCGAGATACGTCGCGTTTCCGCTCATGGTGAAGGTGCTGCGAACGGCGGGATTCGACTGTATGACCTTCTCCGCCGCTGTCTGATACCGGTGCATCTGCGTCGGTGACGATCCTTCCTGCGCCACCATCACGCCGCGGATGAACGAGCTATCTCCGACCGGCAGGAAAGCTTTCGGGACGATGTAAAAGAAGAACGCTGTTCCCGCCAGACACACGACCCAGGTGACCGCCGAGATCCAGCGGTTGCGCAGGAAGAACCACAACGACCGTCCGTAGACATTGAGCACGCGCTGCTCGACAGCTCCGAAGGCGCGCTCCATCCAGGTCTTCTTGGCGCCCTTGCCGCGCCGGGCGAGCAGGCGCGAGGTCATCAGCGGAGTGAGCGTCAGCGAAACCACGCCGCTGGCAATAATCGAGATGACGATGGTGATGGAGAATTCGCGGAAGATGCGCCCCATCAGCCCGCTCATCATCACCAGAGGCAGGAAGACGGCGGCGAGCGAAAGCGTCATGGCCATGATGGTGAAGCTGATTTCCTTGGCCGACTCCAGCGATGCTTCGAACGCCGGCATGCCTTCTTCCATCAGGCGAACCGTATTTTCGAGGAAGACGATGGCGTCATCGACCAGGAAGCCAATAGCTAGGGTCAGCGCCATGAGCGAAAGATTGTCGAGGCTGTAGCCCAGCAGCTTCATCGCGATGAAGGTAAGCAGCAGGGACAGCGGCAGCGCGACGGCAGGAATCAGCGTGTCGGTAGCGCGACCGAGGAAGACGAAGATCACGATGACGACGAGAACGAACGCGATGTACAGCGTGGTCTGAACGTCCTTGATGCCGCCGACGATGGTCTGCGAGCGGTCGTAAGCCGATACCAGCAGAACCGAGCTGGGCAATTCCGACTGAATGCTGGGCAACACATCACGAACCGACTTCGACACCGCAACCGCGTTCACGCCAGCCCCGCGGAATACGGCCACCACCACGGTCGCGCCTGGTTTGGGATAACCGCGCGCCCAGAAGCGCATGTCGATGCGTTCGTCTTGCACGCCCTGCTTGGCCGTGGCGACGTCCTTCAGATAAACCGGCGCGCCGTTGGTCTGACCGACGATGAGGTTGTCATAGTCGCTGGCGCTGGTGAGCTGTCCTTGAGGCTGTAACAGGAAGGTGCGATGCGGACCATCAAACTGGCCCGCTCCGGTATAGCTGGTGCCGTTCTTGATAGCGTTGGTCAGGTCCTCGAGCGTGATGTTGCGGATCGCCATCGCCGAGGGATCGGCCTTCACCCGCACCGCCGACTGCGTGCCATACACCGCGACCTGGCTGACTCCGGGCAGAATGCTGAGCCGCTCGCCGACCTGCGTGTTGGCGTAGTCGTAGAGCTGGCCTTCGGTCACCGTATCGCTCACCAGCACCAGGTACATGATCGGCTGATCGTTCGGGTTCGTCTTGGTGAACGTCGGCGGACTCGGCAGATCGACCGGCAACTGCCCCGATGCGCGCGTGATCGCCGCCTGCACGTCCGTCGCAGCGCCATCCAGGCTCTTCGAGAGATCGAACTGCAACACGAAGTTGGTGTGGCCCTGCGTGTTGTTCGAGGTCACCAGCTCGAGGCCGGGAATCTGCATGAACTGGCGCTCCAGCGGCGTCGCCACGTTGTTGGCCATCGTCTCCGGAGTGGCGCCGGGATAATTCACCTGCACCTGGATCACGGGATAATCGACCGCCGGCAGATCGCTGACCGGCAGCTGAAAGTAAGCAAGCAGTCCGAAGAGGATGACGGAAACGCTGAGCGCAACCGTCATCACGGGACGGCGAATGAAGAGTTCGGAGAGATTCACGACTGCGCTCCTGGAGCCTGGTTCGTCTTGCTGTTGGTGTTGGTGACTGGCGCACCGGCTGAAGTGGGCGCATTGCCAACGCGAACCGGGCCGCCCGGCCGTACAAGCATTTGACCGGTGACAACCACCCGCTCGTTGGCTGCAACGCCTTTGATAACGACCACGTCATCGCCCTGCCGCTGGCCCAGTTGCACTGGACGCAATTCGGCGGTGCCGTCGTCTTTCACCACGTAAACGAATGGCCCGCGTTGGCTGATCTGCGCCGCCTGATTCGGAATCAATACCGCAGATTTCTCGGTCGCGAGGACGAGCTTCACATCCACAAATTGCCCCGGCCAGAAGTGATGATCCGGATTGCTCAAGGTGGCGCGCAGGTTCACGGTGCCGCTGCCGTTCTGTACCGCGTTATCGAGGAACTCGACCTTACCGGGTCGCGGCGCGGTTTCAGGATCGGTGGGCAGCCGCACCGCTGCCTTCAGTACGCCGCCCTTCATCTCTTTCTGAACATCGGGCAGATCGACTTCGGTCACCGTGAAGTTGGCGTAGATGGGATCGAGGCGCTGGATCGAGAGGAGCGACGTCGAGTTCGCCTGTACAACGTTTCCCACGTCGACCAGACGCGCGCCCGCTCGGCCGTCAATGGGCGAGTGAACAAAGCAATACTCAAGGTTCAGCTTCGCCGTCTCCAGCGAAGCCTGTGCCGCATCAACCTGTGCCTGATCGACATCGACCGTGTTCTTCTTGGTGTCGTAATCCTGCTTGGAGATGGCGCGCGATCCAATCACCTGCTGATCGCGAGCAAACTGAATCTTGGCGAGATCGAGCGCGGCCTTGGTCTGTTCCAGCGTTGCTTGCGCGGCATCGACTTGCGCCTGGAACGGACGCGGGTCGATCACAAACAAGAGCTGACCCTTGGTCAGGTTCTCGCCGTCCGTAAAATGACGTTCCGTAATTCTTCCGCCAACCTGCGGCGTCACCGTGACTGACTCGAACGCCGTGTTGTGTCCGATCTCATCGAGATATTTCGGCACATCCTGCGCCGTCGCCTTCGCCACCGTTACCAGCGGAGGCGGCATCGCGGGAGGTGCAGCTTGCGCGCTGCGGTTACAACCTACGTTGGTCAGCAACAGCAGCGCAGCTGCGAGAGCCCCAAGAAGAACGCCGCCAAAAACAACAGTACCCTTACTCATGATTGCCATCCTCATTTTGAAAACGCGGCCTCAGACCGAAGCCGCCAGTTGCAAAAGCGGGATTTGTGCGCGCCGCTTTCCCTGTCGTGACCGCTCATCCGACGCGATGCTGGACTGCTGCTGTAACTCGGCCGATTCACCGATGCCTTGGAGGGCGCGGGTACGAGCCGCGATCACTTGGGCGCGAGTGCTGCCCAGCAGCAGCGAGCAGTCCTGATCGGAATAGCGCTCGAGCACCGACAGGATGAATACGAAGCGCTCAAACGCCGGCAACACGGTGATTGCAGCGATACGCGCGGGCGATTCCGCTGCATCACTGGGGCTGTGATCGGGGGTCGCGCCCGGCGCGTCGGCATTGGTTGGTTGGGGCCGGATCATCTGAATCGCGTTTTGGATGATCGTTCGTCGGGCCCACGCATCCGCCCATTCTTTGAACACGCGATTGCTCTTGATTGCATCGTCCAAGCCGCGGACGAAGCAGTCCTCTGCCAGCTGCGGGTCTGCCGTCAGCAAGAAAGACAGCAGGTACAGGCGATCCATGTCCCGGTCAAAGATCCGGCAAAAGTCGGCGGCCACTGCGTCCGCAGGCGTCTCGTGTTTGTTTGATTTCCGCTTACCGAGCATCTTCACCTCCGCCGTGCACTGAAATGATGTTTGAGTTTGGCAGGGTTCGACAGGCATCACGCTGTCGACAGTTGCGATTACGGCCGGCAACGGCCCCTGCGCGCCAGCTGCTTCAAAACGTGTCTGGTAAGCACGCCGGCGCAGCAAAACTTCGCGCCGTCGCGCATCAGTTGGGAAAGTGTTTTCTCGCCGTCCGCACTGATGACGGTTACGTTGTTCAAGTCCACGATCAGCTTTCGCCCGTCAAGGTCGGCAGCAGCGTTTCTCCATGCGCTCTCGACCTCCGCGGTCCAAGGAGAAATCAATTTGCCTTCCAGAACCAGCCTTCGCTGAACCGGGCTTTCAACGATTGAGATCTTGAACATTGCGTCTCACGCCATAGGCAAGAGCACAATTCATGCCAAAGTGAGTTTGCCGCGAACCTGAGTCAAGTGACTGAATGCAATGAAGGAGGGAAAGCTATCGGGGAGAAAGTGTCGAGAGGTGTCGAAGCAAATGTCGACGATTGTCGAAAGCCGGCGACAGTGCTCGGCATCCGATGAGTGCTGGATGTCGAGGCCACGCCCTTCAGGCGTGCGCCCCACAACAGAAGACTACTTCTTGCGGATGGAATGAATCAGGAGACCTTGCGCGGATCGATGCCCAGCTTCTTCATGCGCGAGATCAGTGTGGTGCGCTTCAGCCGCAGGCGCGCAGCGGCGCCATCGGGTCCGGCAACGCGCCCCTTGGTCTCTCTGAGAACGCGGAGAATTTCGTCTCGATCGCCGGTATCGCGGGTCTCGACCACATGCGCGCCGTTACCATTGCCGTTGTTGCCCAATTCGGCGATTGGCACCTGCAGCGCAGAGCCGTGCGTCAGGATCACGGAGCGCTCGATAAAGTTCTCCAGCTCGCGAATGTTTCCCGGCCAGTGCCAGCCGGCCAGCGCTTTCATCGTCGCTGCAGGAATCGATTCGATCTGCTTTTCCATCCGCCGGCCATATTTTTGCGCGAAGTATCGGACCAGCAGCGGTATATCCTCGGGCCGCTCGCGCAGCGGCGGGATGCGAATGGGAAAGACGTTCAACCGGTAGTACAGATCGCTGCGGAATTCGCGGTTCTCGATCATCTTGTCCAGATCGCGATTGGTTGCTGCCACCAGTCGAACATTAACTTTCTTAGTGTGCGTGCTGCCCAGACGTTCGAACTCGCGCTCCTGTAGTGCTCGCAACAGCTTCGGCTGAATCTCGAGGGGAATGTCGCCGACCTCATCGAGGAAGAGCGTTCCCTGATCGGCGAGCTCCAGCCTCCCAATCTTCTGCGCAATCGCGCCGGTGAAAGCACCGCGCTCATGCCCAAAGAGCTCGCTCTCCAGCAAGCCAGTCGGTATCGCGGCGCAATTGATCTTCACGAAGGTGCGGTCCTTGCGCCGGCTGCGATCGTGAATCGCGCGGGCGATCAGCTCTTTGCCGGTACCTGTCTCGCCCAGCATCAGCACCGTCGAGTCGCTGGGAGCAACCGTCTCCACCAGGTTCAAGACGTGACGAAGTGCAGAGCTCTGGCCGACGATTCCTTCGAAGTCCATCTCGCCACGCAGCTCGTCTTCGAGATACAGCTTCTCCTGCGCCAGCCGATCCTTCAACTCCGCAATTTCGCTGTAGGCCAGCGCGTTCTCCACGCCAATGGCAATCTGATTTGCGACCTGCGTGAGAAAGGCTACTTCGTCATCGTCGAATGCATTTTCCTCATGCTTGGCCACGGCCAGAACGCCGAGCAAACGATCTCGGCTGATGAGTGGAAGATCGCAGAACGAGTGCAGCCCTTCGCGAATGGCTTTGTCGTACATCTCCGGCGACATCTCAGCCGGATCGAGGCGATTGATCACCATCGGCTTGCGATTCTTGAAAGCGTCGCCCGGCATCGTCCCTTCGATCGGCACCATTGATCCCTCGCCGAAGACGCCTCGACTGTCGGGGTAATCAAGCGCGTGCACGCGCAGATGTTTCCCCTCCGCATCGGCGAGCATGACCGCCGCGGCATCGCATTCCATCACACGCCGCACACTTCCGGAAGCGGCGTGCAGGAGATCGCTCAACTCCAGGTTCGACACGACCTGGTTGGTCAGATCGAGGATGAGCTGCAGTTGATCCTGCACTCGCTGCGAGATGAAGAAGTTGACGGCAGCATCGATGGCAAGGCCAACCTGCTCAGCTACCAGACCGAGAAACTGGATCTCCTCTGCGTCATAAGCATTCGGGCAGCGCCTACCCAGGCTCAGCACGCCCAGGCTCCGGCTGCCGCGAACCAGTGGGAGGGTGCAGGTTGAAGAGATACCGAGCTTCCCCAAGAAGAGCCCGTAGTTCTGGAATTGCGGGGATCGGCTCCAGTCGAGCGTTACCAGCGGCTGCCGTGACTGGTGAACCCACGGAAAAGGTGATTCCGACAGTGAAAAATCTTCCTGCGCGGAGGGGTCCAGGCGCGTGCCGTTAACGTCCAGCAGAGACCAGCACGCCGCTTTGGTCTCATTATCAAACGCGACCACGTGCAGGTAATCGAACGGGGTGACTTCCCGTAGGTTCTTGACTAGTGAATTCGAGGCGGTATCGCAGTCGTTGCACGTGGCAATTTCATTGGCTGCGCGCAGTAACGCCAGATACCGCTCTTCCTCAACTCGAGGAGAGTACGACGCTGCCGTGACCATGAACCCTGTCCATACCAAAGGTTGCTGTTTCGTTGAGCTGCATCCGAGCTCTTCGCTAATCCGGCACAATCAAGAGCCCACACCTATCCGAATGTGATGCAACGAAACTGGGAGAGGCTTCGGAAAGTCGCGGGAATTCACCACTGAGGAGGAGCTTCCAACCTGTTCTGCAATCGTGGGCGAAACCAAGGCCGAATGCTTAATCACATTCGACCCTGGCGTCTCAGAGTTTCTCACCTGTGCAGCCAGGCTAGTTTGGATTCACCTGAATCTTCTGCATCATGCCGCCGTCCTCGTGATCGAGGATGTGGCAATGGAAGACAAAGGTTCCCGCAATCTGCGGGTCACGAAAATCCATACGCACCGTGATGCTTGGATAAGGTCCACTTCCCGACCAGGCAGGAATGGTGAATGTGTCATAGAGTTCAGGATTCTGTACCGGCTGGCCATTGACATCCATCAGCAGAAAATGAAGTTGATGGATGTGGAAGGCATGCGCTTCTCCGGCATGATTTTCGATCGTCCAGTCTTCTACCGCGCCTATCTGGGTCGTGATGGCGGGCGGAGCATCCATGCTGAAGACCTTCGGCTTCTGGCCCGCGACGGTGATGAAGTACTGCGTCGGTCCGTTGCTGCCGACGGTCTGTTCGGAGAAGTAGAGATTTCGCTGCGTCGTCGGCTGCTGCGTGAGCAGGCCGGCAAAGCGCTGCCGCTCGGCAGGCGGCTTGCTCGAGCCGCGATCCGGAGGGGGCTCGACCTTGGAGTTCGTGGTACCGAACATCTTCAGCAACTGCTGCGGCGGATTCGGATTGCCGACAGGACCGGTGTTATAGCCGTTGGTGAGAAATACACCTTCTTCGTCGGAAGGAAGTCCAGGCACGATGAATTCGGCTCGGGCTGCCGGCGCCAGTAGAATCTGATTCTCAGTGATCGGAGGATTCAAGGGGACGCCGTCCAGGGCGACGACTTGCACGTTCTGCGGTGTCGTCCCGTAAATAACCTGCAGGGTCAGAAAGGCCTGCGTGCTGGAGTTGGCAACCCGCCAGAACTCCTGTTGGCCGTATTGCATGTTGATGAACGGCGAGGGGGCATCGGGGAACAGAGCCGGCTGAAAGTTGATGGTCAGCTGATTGGGCCCCGGCAGCCAGGAGTTGGGATTCTTAAACTGCTGGCGGATTACGAACACACGCTCCGGCAGGCCCTGCGTTCCATTTATGGTTCCCTCGATAAAGATTGCACCGGCCGCTCCGCCATCAACTTGGGTCGTCGTGTTGCCGTGGGCGTGCGGGTGGTACCAGTACATGCCGGGATTGTCGTTGGAAGGAATCTGAAAGCTATAGGGGAACGGAGGATCGCCAGACTGAATCAGGGTGTAAATGACATCGTCCTGGCCGCAGACGGGGGGAATATTCAGCCCGTGAAAGTGCATGTTGGTCGAGCCGCCCATCAGCATGCCACCATTGCAATCCGGATTCGTCGGTTTCACCGGCGGCGGCGGGAATTGCATGTCCATGTGCGGCTTCTGCACCTTCTGTGGCCCGAAATACGGCGGCTGAATGTTGTCCGTCAGGTTGAGGTTCAGCTGGTCGCCGGGATTCAGGCGCAGCGTGGGCGCTTCCGTCTGGTTGCCCATCGAGTCCGTGTAGACATAGCAGTAGTGCTCAAATTGGTCGCTGCCAAACTGATTCTGCAAAGTCAGATTGACGTTCAGCGCTCCGTTCTGGCTGTATAAGTCCAGCGGATTGACGACCAGACTACCGGGCATGGGCCGCGGCGGACAAACCGGCCCCTGCGCCCAGACGCTCGCGACTACAACTACACTAATCACAACCAACAGCATCGATTTCATCATTGCGCGTGTCCTTAAAGCCCACAATTTTCAGTGCCCCGCACTCTTAACCCCTGCGCAGGTCTTGTTAGAACGGCCGCGGGGGAGCTACCTGGATCGAAAGCAGCCCTGGGCTGGAGTTATCGGCCACTGGAGAACCGGCAACCTCCGTCAGCGTGCAGGCCGTACCGGTTGAAGTGACATTCACAATGCCGATAGAAGAGCCGAATTCCGCGACATACAAGACGTTACCCGTGCCGGTGGTGTCGCGAGTCTGCAACCCGCCAACATACGACCAGGGATTGTAGAAATTATTGAGCAGCTGCGACGTGCAACCCGGAGTGACCTTGCCGGTGCTGGTGTTGAAGAACGCGGCGGCAACGTAACCGTTCTGACTATTGCAGATATAAAGCAGGCTCTCATCGGGGCTGAGACGGGCGGTGGCCGAATTGACTCCGGGACCGATGGCATTGGTCGGCAGGCTCACCAGATACATCACTGTGGGCGCGAGCTTACCCGAGGAAAGATCCGAAACTTCGACGATCGTTGGAACCGCGGCATCACCGAAGATGGCGAAATGCCCGTCTTGCGTGATGTCCACGCTGTCGGGAAAGTAGGTCTGCGCGAAGCCAGCGGAGTTCTGCTCATCATTATTGGGGATCGGGATGCCGTTCGCGATGTTGAAGGATTCAATCGATCCATCAATGTAAGTAACCACCATGATATTGCCGTTGAGGGCCATGCCGGCGATCCAGCCGCCGTTCAACGGGGTAACCGTAATGTCACCCAGGAACGACAGCGTGCATCCGGCGCCGACCGAGAAAGTCGCAATCGTGTTGGAAAGCGTATAGCCGGCATATAAATAGTTCTGATTCATCGCCAGACCTATGCCATTGCTGGTGCCAATGTCATTTATCGAGCCGGAGAAGTTTCCCACCAGCGTCTTCGACGAGAGGTTGATAGCAGCGACATCTCCCGTGCCCGCGTCCGACACGTACAGGCACTGCGTGCTGCTATTGGGCAGCATGGTCAATCGTGGAGTTCCGAAGAAGCCGCCACCGATGCCTAAGCCCTGCGTATTGACGCTCTGTTGAAATGTCAGCGTGGGGTCGTTCTGGGTGCCGCCTGCAACAAAAAAGGTGGCGTAGGAATGCATTGTTCCATCGTCGTTGGTGATCACATAGATGGGAGAACTGGAAGCTTTCGATTTATCGGCGGCATGCGATGTCGCGGGCAAAATCCAAATGCCCAGGATTAAGAGCAGGGTAAACAACTTCTTCATGAGCGAGTTCCTCGATTAGGCGAGACCGAACGTGAGGCGAATGCTATCTCAGGACGAGCGACTCCTACAATGCTAGTTGATAAAATATGCAACAAAAATCGCGGAGTTGCAACAAAACATTGTCAACGCCGCCCTGGTGCGTAGAAGTAATAATCTGCGGTATAGGTGCTTTTGATTTCGACATTTTGCTGAGCAGCATGGCAAGCGGTCGCTGCAGGCGGCTGTCCGCCGTTTGTATTTATGCGCTGAATGGTGGTTACAGGGTTTAGTATTCCCTCACCCGAATGACCAGTCACGGTCACCAACAGCCATGGAATCGAATTCGGATCCGGCGAGTTGACCTTTGCCGTGGCCTTGCCCGTCACTTCGCTTCCATCTCCGTCTTTCCACGTCGGGCCGGCGAAGTGGTGGCCGATTACCGCGCCTTGTTGATCGCGTAGATCAGCTTCAGGGGCTTTCAGAACCCACGCATACTTGCCATCGGTTCCAGTACAGGTATAGATCTGCGAGCCAGAGGCATGAGCTACAAGAACAACTTCCTCGGCGCTCGGCGCCGCGATTTGATCGGGCACATTGGGGCGCGCAATGGTCTGTCCGAATGCGGCTGGAATTGTCGCGATCAGGAGGGTAAGGGGAAGCAGCGTTGTGATCACGGAGCAGAAGTTTATCATCATGCCTCCGGGCAACTGGTCACCAAGTTAAAGCGCGGCCACTCGCCGCTGCACCAGCATGAAATAGAGAGCCATTCCGATCAGCAGCACGCCGTTGACACTCAGAACCATGGGCGCAGTAAACACCGGCACCAGCCATCCTGACAGCAGATTACCCATTGGCATGCCGCCGCGAAAGGCGCAGTTGTAGACGCTCATCACGCGGCCGCGCATTTCGTTGGTGGTGATCAACTGCACCAGCGAAGTCACGGTGGCAAAGACCATCATCATTGACGCGCCCACCACCACCAGCATGACGTAGCTGAACGGCAGCCGCCGTGAGAGCGAGAAGGCGGCAATACCAGCGCCCAGGCACATCAGCATAATGACGGCAAAGCGTCCCTTGCGGCGAATGTTGCCCATGCCGGCAACGGTCAGGGATCCGATGATCGAGCCAATGCCCATCACCGAAAGCAGGTTGCCGTAGGTTTCCGGGCCGCGATGGAAGATGTCTTTCACGAAGACGGGAATGTAGGTTCGCATCGGCATGCTGAGCGCCGTCATGCAGAACGCGAGCACGATGAGCGCTTCCATCGAGCCCATCTTGCGCACGAACTTGATTCCCGCTTTCAGGCTGGTGAACATCGATTCGCTGGTGCTCGCCGGCAGAAATCGCGTTCTGATCATCAGCAACGAGATGACAGGTGCAAGAAAGGATAAGGCGTTCAGGCCGAAGCACCACTTTTCGCCCAGCTTCGCCAGGGCCTGTCCGGCGAGCGCAGGTCCGATGGTTACCGCCAGATTGAACTGAATCGAGTTCAGCGCGATGGCGTTGGGCATATCCTCGCGGTCGACCAGCGTGGGGATCAGCGCCGAATAGGCTGGTCCGCCAAACGCCTGGGCAAATCCCGACACAAACGACAGGCACAGAATGTGCCAGACATGAACTAAACCAGTCGCCACCAAAACGGTGAGAATTGCGGCGCTGGTCATCTGCACATATTGCGACGCGAGCAGCACTTTGCGGCGCTCGATGCGATCGGCCACCACCCCGCCGATCAGCGTAAAAAGAAAGATAGGAATGCCACCGAGAAACTGATCGAGCGCCAGCAGGAATGCCGAGTGGGTGAGCCGGTAGATCAGCCAGCCCTGCGCCACGATCTGCATCCAGGTGCCGATACTGGAGGTGCAGGCACCAATCCACATCAGGCGGAAATCGCGATAATGAAATGCTTTGAATACCCTGCGAAAGGTCGACGTGTTCATGCGTCCCGGTCGTTGCAGCTTCTATATTCGCACGAGCAGCTGGAAGGCCGGCTGATTCGGTGAGCCGTTGACTCGCCCATGCCCAGTCAACCCAGCGCGTCCTTGATATGAGATGAGTTGCAGACGAAAGAGACTCCGCGCACCTGGATGGGAGCGTGGTATCATCCTGCTACTCTGTTGGAAACGCAGCCGATACGGCATCCTGGCTTAAAGAATGTTTGGTTCACGCGGACGAACAGTCATCATGCTCTGCATGCTGGCGGCGGATGGCATGGTGTGGGCACAGAAGGCCCCCCCGGATCCCGACCATCCCTGGGACTCGTCGGTGGTGAAGCAGCCGTTCAAACTCCCTCCGCTGGGGCCGGCGGTCGCCATGGATCCTGCCAAGCTCTATACCCTGCCGGAACTGATCGACATCGCCGAACATAACAATCCGGACACGCGAGTGGCGTGGGAGAATGCCAAGGCGCGAGCCGGCGATCTGGGCATTTCGAAAGCAACGCTGTATCCGACGATGGCGGCAGCTGTGCTCGCCGGCAGCGCGCGCGTGGGAGTATTCTTCGGGCCTTATTTTGTTCGCCAGACGGTGGAGGACTACGCGCCCATCTTCATTCTGGATTACTCCATCTTCGACCTGCAGCGCTCGCAGGAGATCGCGATCAGCCGGAACAATCTGCTGGCGGCTAATTTTCAATTTAATGACACGCACCGCCGCGTCATCTTTCAGGTAATGAGCGCCTACTACCGGCTGCTGGACGACAAAGGACTGCAAGAGGCCGCAGAAGCCAACCTGACCAACGCGAGGACAGTGCGGCAGGCCGCTGAAGACCGCCTCCAGAATGGTTTGGCGACTTTGCCGGACGTGCTGGAAGCGCGCAGTGCCGAGGCGCAGGCCGATTACGATCTGCAAGCCGCGATTGGCAATACTGAGATTGCTCATGGCGACCTGGCAACCGCGCTCGGTGTCTCCCCAACGGTGCAGTTTAAAGTCGAGAGTATCCACGACATCAAAATGCCGGACAATATCGTCGATACGGTTGAGAGTTCAATCGACAAAGCGCTGGCGCAGCGTCCCGATCTGATGCAGCGGGTGGCCCAGTTGCGAGCGGCAACGGCGGAGGTCAGTTCAGCGAAGCGAGCTTACGCCCCCAAGTTGGGCTTCGAGGGGAATGGCGGTGAGGTGCGCGCTTACGGCGTGCAGAACAACCTGCCGGGCGTCTATTCGGGAACGCTGCAGACGTGGGATGTGGGTCTGACCCTGAGTTGGACATTGTTCGACGGTCTGGCGCGCGAGAACCGGCTGGCCAAGGCGCACGCGGATCAGAAACAGGCGGAGGCAACTATCGACGCGGTTCGCGATCAGGTGGAGAACCAGGTGTGGTCGGCGTACTCGACCGCGCGCACGGCGCTGCGTCAGCAGAAGGCGGCGGCGGCGCTGCTGGAAGCCGCGACCGAGTCTTACAATGCGGCGCTGGAGTCGTATAACTACGGATTGCGCAGCCAGATTGATGTGGTGTCGGCGCAAAAAACGCTGGCCGATGCGCGCAGCGAAGACGTAACCGCCCGCGCGAATTTGCTTACCGGACTGGCCGCGCTGGCCTATCAGACCGGCGATCTGCTGTATGGGAAGACTCCATGATGAAGATGAGACAAACATCGACGAATCGAAGATTGTCACGGGCGGCATCGGCCGGGGCCGGTTTGGCTGCCGTGTTGTTGGATGCGGGCTGTTCGCGCGCGCCGTCGTTTAACATCCTGGGATCGTTTTTCCCCGCATGGCTACTGTGTGGAATTGTCGGGATCGCGCTGGCAGTGGTTACGCGACTGATCTTCTTGCGCACGAATTTTGAAAAGGAACTGTCTCCTCTAATTCTGGTGTATCCGTGCCTGGCGCTGTTTTACACGTTTACGACCTGGCTGCTGTTCTTCAGCTGAATTGGAAAAGTCTTATGTTGCCTCAAACTACCGCCGCCTCTCCTGATCAGCGCACCCGCCGGGGAATGATCGTCAGCTGGAGCATTGTCGCGGCCGCGCTGATCACCGGCCTATTAGTGATCTCTATAACCGACCGGTATCCGCGCACTGATGACGCAGAGGTCTTCGCCAATTTCATCGGCATCGCTCCGCAGGTTGAGGGACCGCTGGTGACGCTGCCGGTGCAGGACAACGAGTTCGTGAAGCAGGGCGGCTTGCTGTTTGAGATTGATCCCCGGCCTTACGAATATTCGCTGGAGAAGGCCAAGTCGGACTTGAGCACGCTGGAGGGGCAGATTGTCGACGAGAGCCGGACGATCGCATCGCAGCAGAGCGCCGCGGAGGCGGCGCAGGCCTACACGCTGAATGCGGCAGCCAGCGTGAACCACGCAGCGTCCGCGGTGAATGAAGCGCAGGCGAATGTCGAGAGCAGCAAAGCGGAGCTGGAGCGATTGCAGGCGGAATACGAATACACCAACAACAACTACCATCGTATCCAGCCGCTGCTGGCGAAACAGTTTGTCACGGTGGATCAGGTGGATCAGGCAAGAACCGCCGTGGTCGCGGGAAAGCAGGCAGTCGACCGGGCGCGCTCGCAAGTAGCACAAGCCGAGGCGCAATTGCTGTCGGCTAAAGCGCAATACGATCAGGCCAAGGCGACGCAGAGCCAGAGCCATTCGCAGTTGGCACAGTCGCAACACAGCGTGTTAACGCTGGAGCCGCTGATTGCGCAGCGCCCGGGCAAGGCTGCGATCATCCGCGACTCCGAATACAACCTGAATAATTGCAAGGTCTACGCTCCCTTCGATGCGCGTGTCACCAATCTCACGATCTCGCAAGGCGCCTACGCCCACGTCGGCCAGCAGATGTTCACGCTGATCGACACGCGGGTGTGGTGGGCGGTGGCCAACTTCCGCGAGACACAACTCAAGCACATCCACCCGGGAATGCATGCCAATGTTTATGTGCTGTCGCGTCCCAACGTGCGGTACGACGGCATCGTCGACAGCGTGGGATTCGGAGTGCAGCCGGACAATACTCTGGTCGGAACGTTCGGCGGAACGGGGCTGCCGGATGTGCAGCGCTCGTTGAACTGGGTGCATCTGGCGACGCGCTTCCCAGTTCGCGTACGCATTGTGGCTGCGGAGACGGAACCGTTTCGACTGAGTGAATCGGCCGTGGTGGTCATGCGGCCGGATCGCTCCGGAGGCAAGTAGCGCCATGTCGGCGATGGACCACGCGCTACCGGCGGCGACGACGCAGTCGCGAAGTCTGGATAGCGCGGGCGCATGGTTCTGGCAATTCCTGAAATCCGAACTCGCGCCCTATCCGGGGCGTGCGTGGGTGGTGGCTCGTATCACCATCGCCGCCACGCTGACCATGATCGCGGTCATGACGTTCAAATTCCCGTTCGGATTTCTGGGAGCGATTTTCACTTTCTTCCTGAGCCGCGAAAGCCCCAGCCTCACATTGCGCTCGGGCATTCGAACCGCGGTAATGAACATCATCGGCATGGCATACACCATTGTCGGCGTGGCGACGCTGGTGGGCAGCCCCATAACACATTTCATATGGATCATGACGTCGCTGTTTGTGGCGTTTTACCTGATCCGGATTTTTCCTGATTACTTCAGCGCGGTCGCCTTTGGGTTTAGCCTGGCGGGAGCCATACCGCTGTGGGATCAAACCTATCTCACAGTTGAGCAGCGCACCGAGAATACGTTGTGGCTGGGCGGGGCCGTGATCATCGGCTGTGCGATCACGGTGGCGGTGGAATACGTTTTCCGCCGTGTGCATCCCGTCACCGACATCACCCAGGGCATCGAGAACAGGCTGCAATCGGTGGAGGACTTGTTGCGCCGGATTGCCTCCGCCGCGCCGTCGTTCAAGGTCAATGAGGATATCGCGCGGCTTTCGAACGTAGGAACGTCACGGCTGCGCCGAAGCCTGCTGCATTCCGGACTGCCAGATCAGTTTGTCGGGCCCATGAACATAGGCGTAGCTCTGGTGGGGCAGCTGATCGACATGGCCACGAGTTTGCAGATTGCGCGCTCGCATCAGTTTTCCGTCGCCGCGCCGGAAGATCGCGAGCGCTGCCGGGTACTGGCCGATCAGATTGCCGAGCTGCGGCGTGATCTGAAAGAGCGCCTGCTGCCGCAACCCCTTCCCATCCCGACGGAAACGCAGCCGTCGGGTCTGCCCTTTCTTCCCGAGATGGAAAGAGAAGTGGCGCTGATCTCGCATACGTTTTCCGGCAACGTGAGCATGCAGCAACTGCTGCTTCCGCCGGTGGCTCCTGAGGCGCGGCAACGGCTGTTCGTGCCCGATGCCTTCAGCAATCCTGAGTACTTGAAGTTCGCTATCCGTGGATCCTTGGCCACGTTGCTGGCTTATGTGATCTACCAGTCCATTGACTGGCCTGGTCTGAGCACGGCGATTGCGACCTGCCTTATTACGGCGCTGACGACCATCGGATCGTCGCGGCAGAAGCAATTTCTGCGCCTGGGAGGCGTGCTGCTGGGGGGCGTCATCTTCGGCATTGGCGCGCAGTGCTTTCTGCTTACCGAATTTGATTCGATTACAGGATTCACCATCCTGTTCGTGGTAGTGACGGCAATCTGCGCGTGGATTGGCGTCGCGTCGTCCAGGCTTTCGTACCTCGGAGTGCAGGCGGCGCTGGCGTTCTACCTGATCAACTTGCAGGAATTCACCATCCAGTCTTCGCTGGCCGTGGCGCGCGACCGCATGGTGGGAGTGCTGCTCGGCGTGATGTGTATGTGGCTGGTCTTCGATCATCTTTGGGTGAGGAATGCTTTGCAGGAGATGCAGGACTCGTTTGCGCGCAGCCTGCGGTTGCTGGCAGAGATGATTGAACTGGCCGCCGGCAAAGACGAGTCCATTGCGGTTGCCAATCGTGCTGTGCAGCTGCGCGACCAGATCAACGAGGCGTTCAACACGGTGAAGGCGCAGTCCGATGCCGTGGTCTTTGAGTTCGGCTCGTCACGCCGGCGAAAGCTCAGGATCCGTGACGACTTCCGGCGCTGGCAGCCGATCCTCGGCTCGCTGATGCAGGCGCAGATCACCGGCTTACAATATCTTTTCGAAAAGCGATATCCGGAGCTCACGCCGGAAATCGCGGCGGCGCTGTGCACCTTTGAAGAAGATATGGCTACCACCGCGCGAGCCATGTCGGATGAGGTCAGCGGCAAGATCTCCAGTACGGCGCCGGATGTGCAGGACTCTGCCAACCGGCTGCGGCAGGAGATTCAGAAGCATTACGCTGCAGTCGGCCAGGCGGTTCCTCCGGCGCTGGTCGACATGATTACGATTACGCAAAATCTGGCATCGATTGCAGCGCCGTTGTATGACGATATTCATACGACGTTGGGTGATCCGGACTTGGCGCTGATGCATCATCCCCAGCTACGGCCGGCGGAGGCGTGAGTGAGTTGATTGAAGATATTTTGGCGGTGGTGAGCAAAGGGTAGACCACGCATTTCAGGCGTGCCTTGCCCGCTGATACTTCTGGATCGGGCTTTAGCGCCTGAGGTAAGGGCCTCTGTTACCTCAGCGGCTTAAGCCGGTCTTGGGCCCGAACCAAGGTGCACCGCTGAAGCGGTGCTCCACCCTCTGCGTCTGACGCGTGCGCTGAAGCGCGGCTCTACCGTGCCTTCTGACTCGAGGCGAACCGCAGATCCCTCGGTCGGGATGACAATCAGGGCGCCGAGGACACCGGCCAGAAGGCCGGCTCTACCACACCGCAATGCCGGCGTAGCCCACCACCATGTCGCGTTCGTTGGAGACGTCGCCGGAAGTGGCGTAGCGAACCAGCTCTGCCTTAGTCGCTCCCAGTTTCGTCGCCGCGGTCAACATCACCACCGCCGGCCCATATCCGCACATGCTGATGTTGCCGTCGCGCACGACGTCGTAGAGTCCGCGGGGATCGAGGGCCAGCATCGGATCGATGGCGCGGCGATCCTTGACGCGCGTGACGCTGTCGCTCTCGTAATGATTCATGTCGCTGGACGCAATCAGGAGAAAGCGGGCGCGATGCTTGGCCATGGTATTTCCGATGGCGACGCCGAGTGCCACCAGCACATCGTAATTTCCCGTGCCGACGGTAATCGGAACAAAACGAAATCCCGGCGCGAGAACCTGCAGAAACGGGAGCTGCACTTCCAGCGCGTGCTCGGCACGATGAGCTTCATCGTCCTCCGAGAGGAGTGGCATCTGGTGCTTCAGTTCGGCCGCCAGCTCTTCATCGATGTCCGCATCGCCCAGCGGAGTGTGCCACGCTCCTTCGCTCATGATGGCGAGCGGCTCGCCCATGCCGGTATGATTGGGACACAGAATGACATACCGCTCGGGCAATTCAAGGCGGCGATAGACTGCGCCGGCAACGTGCCCCGAGTACATGTATCCGGCGTGAGGGACGACGCAGCCCAGCGCTGGAATCTTCGCTTCCGCAGGAGCGTTGGTTGGTGCAGCAGTGTAGTTTTCGACTTCGGCGCGAAGGCGTTGGGGGCTAGCTGGATAGAAGCGGCCGGCAACGGCGGGTTGTCGAATTGCAGTGGCCATGATGTCCGCTCCGTAAGCGCATACGAGTACGAGACAAGTCTACGCCTCGCGTAGGGCGCGGAACACGGCCGCGGTTTTCTCCAGCGAGATGGCCTCGGCGCGCACATGGGGACGCACTCCCACGGCCTTGAATGCCGCGCGAATCGCCTCCGCGTCATACCGGACTCGAAGATTGTTGGCCAGCGTTTTGCGCTTCTGCGCGAATGCCAGTTTGAGGAAGGCGATGAACGGCTCCTCTTCAACCTGCAATTCTTCCAGGCGCGGCGCCATGGTCAGGCGAATCACCGTGGAGTGCACTTGCGGCGGTGGCGAGAAGGCTTCTGGCGGCAAGGTGAACAACTTCTCCACACGCGCAAACAGCTGCGCCGTGGCCGAGAGCAATCCATACTCGCGGGTGCCGGGTTTGGCGGCGATGCGATCGGCAACTTCGCGCTGCACCATGATCACGGCGCGCTCGATGTGAGGATGCAGCTCCAGGACGCGCAGCACAATGTCAGAGGTGATGTAGTACGGCAGATTGCCGACCACATCCACGGTCTCCGGTTGTGTTGGCCGAAGATCGTGCAACGGACCCGGCCTGCGACCAACCATGGACGTAAACCCGGCGGTGACGAAATCGGACTCCAGAACTTCAACATTGCCTCGAGTTGCGTAGCGCATGCGCAGCTGTGCGGCGAGGACGCGATCAAGTTCGATGCCAATCACACGCCTCGCGCGCCGTGCCAGCACATCGGTCAGCACGCCACGCCCCGGACCGATCTCGATTACGGTGCGGTTGGACACGTCGCCCAGCGCTTCCACGATCCGGGGCGCCGCTCCCGCATCGATAAGGAAGTTCTGTCCAAGCTTGGGCTTGCGTTTGGGAGCGCGATTGGTGCTCGGCTTCCTCGCTGTTTCCCTAGGCACGTTGACCCTCTTTCAGGGGGACGGTTAGACTCAGATGTTTCAGCATTCTCGTTCTTCTTTCTCAGCAGTTCTCAGTCGCCAGTTTTACAACCCCGCGGGAGTAGCACCGCGCTGGGAGGTTCGATGCATATCGCGTTCGCGGCATCGGAGTGCGTGCCGTTCTCCAAGACCGGCGGCCTCGCAGATGTTATTGGAGCCCTGCCACCTGCACTCGTCCATCAGGGTCACAAAGCCACGGTTTTTCTTCCGCGCTATCGGCAAACCAAGCTCGACAATCCGCGCACGGTGATTCCCAGCATCACGGTTCCATTCGACGACCGCTATCGCTTCTGCTCGGTGCTGGACGGCGGCGTGCGCTCCGGAGTGCAATTCTATTTCATCGACTACCCGCCGTTCTTCGATCGCGATGGGCTTTACGGTACCGCACTGGGCGACTATCACGATAACGCCGAGCGCTTCGCGCTGTTCTCGCGCGCGGTGCTGGAGGCGACGAAGATCCTCGGCGCGCCCGACGTGCTGCATTGTCACGACTGGCAGACGGCGCTGATGCCCATCCTGCTCAAGACACTGTACGACGAAGATCCGGCGTTCGCGAACGTGCCGTGCATCTTCACCATTCACAACCTGGGCTATCAGGGACTGTTTCCGCCGGAGATCTTGCCGCTGCTGATGCTGCCCTGGGACCTGTTCACCATGTCAAAGCTGGAATTCTACGGCAAGGTGAACTTTCTGAAGGGCGCGATCTCGATGGCCGACTTCATTACCACGGTCAGCCGCAAGTACAGCCAGGAGATCCAGACGGCGGAATACGGCTTTGGACTGGAGGGAGTGCTGCGCGCCCGGGGCAACACGATCGCGGGAATTCTCAATGCGGTCGATTACGTTTCTTGGAATCCGGAGACGGATCCGCACATCGCTGCGCGCTATTCGGCGTCGGAGCTGAGCGGCAAGGCGAAGTGCAAGGCTGATCTGCTGAAGGAATACGGGCTGGCGCAGGATACGCAGTTGCCGGTGGTGGGGATCGTGTCGCGCTTCGTTCCGCAAAAAGGATTTGACCTGATCCAGCAGGTCGCGGACCGGTTGGCGCTGGAGGAGTTGATCCTGATTGTGCTGGGCAGCGGACAGCGGGAGTACGAAGACATGTTTCGGCGGCTGAGCAAGCAGTTTCCGCAAAAGGTTGGACTGCGCGTTGCCTACGATGACCCGCTGGCGCACAAGATTGAAGCTGGCAGCGATCTATATCTGATGCCGTCGCACTATGAACCCTGCGGCATGAACCAGATCTACAGCTTGAAGTACGGCACGGTGCCGATCGTGCGGGCTACAGGCGGGCTCGACGACACCGTGGAGCAATTCGATCCGAAGACGTTGAAGGGAACCGGATTCAAGTTCCGCGAATACAGCGGCGAGGTGATGCTGGAGACCTTGCGGGCGGCCGCCGCGTTGTATCGCACCGACAAGGATGCCTGGCAGAGGCTGATGCGCAATGGCATGGCGCAGGACTATTCGTGGACGAACTCCGCGCGCGAATATGTGAAGGTCTATGAGCGCGCGCGGCAGATCAAGCAGCAAGCGGCAGGCGGGTAGCCTAGTTTCGAGTTTCAGGTTTCGAGTTTCAAGTATGCAGACGTTGCGGCGGTCGGCAGTCGCGTGGTTGGTTCTCATACTTGTCTCCATTGCGTGCGGGCAATCAAGTCCACAGAAAGAAGAACTGAATCTCCCGTCCAGTAAAACTTTGCAGCTTCCGGCGCCGGGCTCGCCGCAGCGCACGAACAGTCTTCCAACGGCTGTTGCGCTAAGTCCCGACGGCAAGTATCTGGCGATCCTCAACAACGGCCGCGGAACTATGGAGTCAAAGTTTCAGCAATCGATTACGCTCCTGGATTTGGGCAGCAATAAGCTGCGCGATTTTCCCGACGCGCGCCTCAGTGTCGATGCCAAGCAGACCTATTTCCTGGGCTTGGCGTGGAGCAGCGATGGAAGCGAACTCTATGCGTCAATGGCATCGCTGACCGATCCTGAGGGGAAGAAAGCCGGAGACACCGGCAATGGCATTGCGGTGTATCAGGTGCGCGACGGTGCGCTGAGCCCAGAGGGTTTTCTTAAGCTGCCATTGGCGCCGCTCGGCAACGACCAGCGCTTCGGGTACTACGCCAAGGGAGTTCCCGGGGGAAAGGCGATTCCGTATCCCGGCGGGTTGGCGGTGGTGAAAGGATCTGATGGCGACGCGCTGCTGGTGGCGGAGAATCTTGCGGACGATGCGGTGTTGATGGATGCGAAGAGTGGAAAGGTTTTGCAACGATTCGGGCTTTCGCGCGGGAACCTGGTGCCCAGCATCTTTCCTTATGCGGTGGTGACAACGCATGACGGCGCGCGGGGCTGGTGCTCGCTATGGAATGGATCGGGAGTGGCGGAGCTGGATCTGCGCTCCGGCAAGGTGACGCACACGATTGCGCTGTTGCCGTCGAAGGGGAAGATAGATCCTTCGTCGCACGCGACGGCGCTGTTGTTGAGTCCGGATGAGTCGCGATTGTATGTGACGCTGGCGAATCGCGATGCGGTTGCGGTGGTCGCGACGCGCCAGGAGCGGGTTGAGCGATATCTGGATACGCGGCTGCCGGGGCAGACTTATGGCGGGACGTATCCGAATGCGCTGGCGCAATCGGCGGATGGGAAGAAGTTGTACGTGGCGAATGCGTCGGCGGATGTGGTTGCGGTGTTTGATGTCAGTGCCGCCGGACTAAAGTCCGGCTCTCTCAAGGAAGCGACGAGCGACGCGGCCCTGAAGGGCCGCTCTACCGCCGATGAGTCGCCTGCGTATTTTATTCCTACGGAGTGGTATCCGACGGCGCTGGCGGTTCACGGTGATGAACTGTTCATCGCGACCGGCAAAGGCGAAGGAACGGGGCCGAATTCTGGATGGGAGAAGAATCCGGAGCATCCAGACAAACGCTCTCATCCTTATATTGCTACGTTGATTCGCGGTTCGATCGCACGCGTGAATTTAGCCGAGGCCGAGCGCGAGCAGAAGGAGCTTACGGAAGAAGTTCTCCGTGGCAACCTGATGGAAGGACGAACAGGCGAGATCAGCTTCCAGCGTGGTGGGAACCGCCGTGGGCCAAAGGCCCCCGCGACAGTCGGCGAGGACGCCGGCGCTACGAATCCGATCCGGCACGTGATCTACGTCATCAAGGAAAACCGCACCTACGATCAAGTCTTTGGCGACATTCGCGAGGCCAATGGCGATCCATCGCTGGTGATGTACGGCGAGCCCATCACGCCTAACCAGCATAAGCTGGCGCGGCAGTTTGGCGTGCTGGATAACTTTTACGACAGCGGCGAGGTTTCGGGCGACGGGCACGTGTGGTCGACGTCGGCGATCACCAGCGATTACACCGAGAAGACGTGGGAGATTGACTATCGCGGCGGAGAGCGCATGTATGACTACGAGGGCTGGGTCGGCGACTACATCCCGATGAATGCCGGTGTGCCCGACGTGAACGAGCCGGCGACGGGCTACTTGTGGGGGAATTTGGTGCGGCACAATCTGACTTATCGCAACTATGGCGAGTTCATTACTACAACGTGGTGTACCGACACGCCGGAGAGCGTTCCACCGTCCGGCGGCGCGCCTCCCTCGCGGCCGCCGTCGTGTTCGCGCAGAGAAATAAAGCCGGGAGAGGCCATGCCACCGATCCTCGGCGGCGGCAAGAGTCCCTACCAGTACACGATTCCGCTGATCGCCTACGACACGCCGACCAAGCCCGAGCTCAAGGGGCACTTCGATCCGAATTATGCCGATTTCAAACTCGACTATCCGGACCAGTTGCGTGCCGATGAATTTCTGCGCGAGTTTGCCGACTTCGTGAAGGCGCGGGAGACCGGCAAGAGTGATCAGTTGCCGCAGTTTGTGTTGCTGCGGCTGCCTGATGACCACACTGCCGGCACGCGACCCGGCATGCCGACGCCGAATGCATCGGTTGCCGACAATGATCTGGCGGTGGGGCGGGTCGTCGAGGCGGTGTCGAACAGTCCGTACTGGGATGACACGGCGATCTTTGTGCTGGAGGACGACGCGCAGAACGGCGCTGATCATGTCGACGCGCATCGCAGTATCGCGCTGGTGATCAGCAAATATTCTCCGGGAAGCGCGCAGCAGCCAACGGTGGATCATCACTTCTATACCACGGTGAACCTGATTCATACGATGGAGGTGCTGCTGGGGCTTCCGCCGATGAACAACAACGACGCTTACGCGCCGGTGATGGCGCCGCTGTTCGCGGGAGCGGGCGACCAGCCGGGGTTCAAGGCCGACTATCGCAATCGAGACAACGGAATGATCTACCAGGCCAACGCTGCGAACGCGCCGGGTGCGAAGCAATCGGCGAAGCTTGATTTTTCGCACGCCGACGCGGCTGACGCGAACATCTTGAATGCGATCTTGTGGCACGCAGCCAAGGGCGATGCTCCGATGCCTGCGCCGCAGCACACGGTGTTTGCGGCCTCGGCACCGCGTCGCGACGATGACTGATCGCGCCCTTTTCGGCAGCTCTTGTTAACATCGAAGCGTGAGCAATCTTTCGCAGGTTCGGGTTCGGTTTGCGCCGTCGCCGACGGGGCAGTTGCATGTGGGCAATGCGCGCACGGCGCTGTTCAACTGGCTGTTCGCGCGGCAGGCGGGCGGCGTGATGGTGCTGCGCATTGAAGATACCGACGTGGAGCGCAGCGAGGCGCGCTTCGAGGGACAGCTGTTGGACGACTTGAAGTGGATGGGGCTGGATTGGGACGAGGGGCCGGATGTTGGCGGGGCGTTTGCGCCGTACCGGCAGAGCGACCGGCTCGCGGTATATCACGAGCAGTCGGAGCGGCTGCTGAGCGAGGGCAAGGCGTATCTGTGCTTCTGTTCGCAGGAGGAGCTGGAGCGCGATCGCGCGGAGAAGCTCGCGAATCAGTTGCCGCCGGTGTATTCGGGCAAGTGCCGCGCTCTGGATCCGGCGGAGGCGCAGCAGCGGCGTGCGGGCGGTGAGGCGGCAGCTGTGCGGTTGCGAATTCCTGAGCACCCCATTCGCTTTCACGACATTGTGCATGGCGCGGTTGAGTTCGCCAGCGAGGTGGTGAGCGATCCGATCATCGTGCGCTCGACGGGCATTCCGGTTTACAACTACGTGGTGGTCGTCGACGATGCGCTGATGCAGATTACGCACGTGATTCGCGGCGACGATCATCTGTCCAACACTCCCAAACAAGTTGCGCTTTATGAGGCCCTGGGCTGGCCGGTGCCTGAGTTTGCGCACCTGTCGACGATTCTGGGCAGTGATCGCGAGCGGCTGTCGAAGCGGCACGGCGCGACGTCGATTGCGAATTTCCGCGAGATGGGCGTGCTGCCTGAGGCGTTGATGAACTACCTCGCACTGCTGGGTTGGGCGCCCAGTGGCGGCACGCGTGAGATCTTCACGCCGGAGGAATTGAAGAAGGAGTTCTCGTTGGAGCGGGTGACGCCCTCGCCGGCCGTCTTCGACATGGAGAAGCTGTATTGGTTGAACCGCCATTACATGAAGCAGTGTTCGCCGGAGCGGATCGAGAAGCTGGCGGAGCCGTACTTTGTACGCGCGGGATTGCTGCCGGAAAATCCAGATGAGCGGACGCGAGCGTGGTTCGGAAAAGTGGTGGCGTTGCTGGCGCCGTCGGTGGACAAGCTAGAGCAGTTGCCGGAGCGGGCAGCTTTGATCTTTCAATATGACGCGGCAGCGGCCGTGAGTTCGCCGGAGAATGCTGAGGTTTTGGTTGCGCCGAAGACGGGTGCGGTGCTCCATGAATTCGCGCAGTTAATAGAGGGTAATTCTGCGCCCAGCCCGTCGCCAGGTGAAGGTCGTAGGGATGGGGCCCCCGCGATTACGCCGGAGCGCTTCAAGGTCATCATGAATGAAGTGAAGGCGAAGACCGGCGCGAAGGGAAAAGATCTGTTCCATCCCGTGCGTGTGGCGTTGACCGGATCGCATTCGGGTCCGGAGTTCGACAAGCTGGTCCCTATTCTGGAGGAAGGATCACAACTTGATCTGCCGCGGAAGGTGATGTGTGTGAGAGAACGGTTGGAGGCGTTTCGCTCTTCCTCTCGGTGGTAAAGTACGACCCGATCGGAAGCTTTCGTCGCAAGATTGAATACCACGCCCCGAACCACCATACCGACTCACCGAACGCTCTTGGCCGCCCTGCTCTTTAAATGCTCCAGCACCTGCGCTCCAAGTTGCCAGATGTTGCCTGCGCCAAGCGTGAGGATCAGGTCGCCCGACCTCGCCGCCTCGCTGGCCAACGTCGCGGCTTCTGCGAACGAGGAAACATAAAGCGCTTCCTGACCGCCATTTTCGGTGATGCGATTGGCCAGCAGTTCGGCGGTGATTCCGGGAATCGGCGGCTCGCTCGCGGGATAGATGTCGAGGACCAGAACGGAGTCGGCATCGCGGAAAGCAGTCGCGAATTCGTCCAGCAGGAGCTGCGTCCGCGTGTAGCGATGCGGCTGAAAGATGGCATGCACTTTTTCGAAGCCGCATTGCCGCGCGGCTGCCAGGGTCGCCCGGATTTCAGTCGGATGATGCCCGTAATCGTCGATCACGGTCACGCCATCGGCGCTGCCGATCAACTGGAAGCGACGATCGACTCCGCTGAAGCTCGCCAGCGCCCGGCGAATCTCATCCACCGGAATGTCGAGTCCGATTGCAACTGCGATTGCTGCCGTGGCATTCGCCACGTTGTGCGCTCCCGGAACCCGCAGCTCAAATTCGCCAAGATCCTTTTCCCTATAGCTGACCTGAAACTGGCTGAGTGCCGCAGTCTGCTTACTCGCACCCCAGCGCAGGTTGGAGATTCGAAAGTCCGAATACTCGCGGATGCCGTACGTCAGTGTCCGACGCCGCACGCCGGCCAGCAGCCGTCGTAAGTCATCATTATCGTTGCAGGCGACGACCATTCCGTAGAACGGCACCGAGTTCATGAAGCGCAGGAACGTCTGCTCCACATCCTCCATATCGTGATAGCAGTCCATGTGTTCGCGATCGATGTTAGTCACCACCGCTAGAATCGGCGACAGTTTTAGGAACGATCGATCACTCTCGTCCGCTTCGGCGACGAGGTAGTGAGACTTACCCAGACGTGCGTTCGATCCCATCGCATCAACCCGACCACCGACGACAACTGTCGGATCCAGTCCGCCCGCCGCCAATACAGCTGCCACCATCGACGTGGTCGTCGTCTTGCCGTGCATTCCTGCGATGGCGATGCCGTACTTCAGGCGCATCAGTTCAGCCAGCATCTCGGCGCGCTGGATCACAGGAATGTGTTGCTCGTGCGCCGCGACGATCTCGGGATTGTCTCCCCGCACTGCCGAGCTGACGATCACGACGTCCGCGCCCACAACATTTTCCGCGCTGTGGCCTTCGCGAATCGTAGCACCCAGGCTGATCAATCGCGCTGTCACAGCGGATTGCCGCAGGTCGGAGCCGGAAACTTTGTATCCGAGGTTCAACAGCACCTCGGCGATGCCGCTCATGCCGATGCCACCGATACCGACGAAATGGACGCGCTGAATCTTCGCAAACATGGGGAGATGATTCTAGAAGCTGAGCGGACCGTGCCGCTCTTCGGTGGAAGCGCACGGCTTCAGCCCTGCCGACTCCGCGCCGCCAGTCATTGGGCTTTAGCCCTGGCCGCCGCTAAAGCGAGCTTTGCGGAACCGACTCTTCTCCGGGCTAAAGCCCGGCGCTTCCGCCCATCAACTACGCTCTTGCGCCCTGCCTCTGCACTCCGGCCAAGCGCGCCGCAAGAGATGCAATCTTAGCAGCCGCGTCGGGATGGGCAAAACCACACGCAGCCTCGACCATTGCGGTAAGCTTCGCGCGATCACGCAGCAGCGTCGTGATCTCGTTCACCAGCCGCTCGGCCGACAGCTCCGATTGCAGCAGCAACCGCGCCGCCCCGCCATCAGCCAGCGTCTCAGCGTTATGCCGCTGATGATCATCGGCCGCGGTAGGAAGAGGAATGAAGATCGCCGGCTTGCCCGCCGCAGTCACTTCAGCAACCGTGCTGGCTCCGGAGCGACAGAGCAGCAGGTCGGCACGTGCGAACGCGCCCGGCATGTCATTGATAAACGCCGAGACTTCCGCCGAGACCCTCGCGCTCAGATACTCCGCTTGCGCCTCGGCGTAATCTTTCTCGCCGGTCTGGTGAATGATGTGGATCTCCGGCAAAGCTTCCATCAGCTTCGGCAGTGCATCAAGCACTGCGCGGTTAATGGCATGCGCGCCCTGGCTGCCGCCAAATACCAGCAGCGTCGGACGCGCGTTCGCCAGCCGCGGCGCGACACTGAAGAACTCGCGCCTCACCGGAACTCCGGTCACATGGCAGTTGCGAAAATAACGGCAAGTCTCCGCGAAGTGTACTGCTGCAGCCCGAATCGTCGTCGCCAGCATCCGATTGGCAAATCCCGGAACCACGTTCGGTTCGAAGGCCAGCGTCGGAATGCTCATCAGCGCGGCCGTCAACATCGCCGGCCCGGAAGCATACCCGCCGACGCCAATCATCACGTCAGGCCGCAATTCGCGAATGAGCCGCGCTGACGCCATCAGCGCCCGCGGCAGATCGAGCACCGTCTTCAGCCGCGTCGCAAAATCGACTCGATTCAACGCGCCGATGTTGATCAGCCGCAACTCGAATCCCGCTGCCGGAACCAGCCGCGTCTCAATCCCGCGCTGCGTTCCGACAAACACAACCTCCGCCTGATAACACGAGCGCAGCTCCTGCGCGATAGCCAGCGCGGGAATCACGTGCCCTCCCGTGCCGCCACCTGCCACGATCACGCGCATTGTCAATCCGCTTGCTGGGTGACGTTGAGCAGAACTCCCACGCTCGCCAGAGTAATGAAGAGTGACGTGCCGCCGTAGGAGATGAACGGCAGCGGAATGCCTTTGGCCGGCATCATCGCCAGCACTACGCTGATGTTAAACAGCGCCTGCACCACCACCATGGACGTGATGCCGGTCGCCAGGAACTTCCCGAACATGTCCTCGGTGCGCAGGGCGGTGCGAATCCCGCGATATAAGAAGATGCCAAACAGTGTGACCACCAGCAGCGATCCCCACAAGCCAAGCTCTTCCGCGGTCACGGCGAAAATAAAGTCGGTGTGTGGCTCCGGCAGATAGAACAGCTTCTGCTTGCCTTCCATCAGACCAAGGCCGGTCAGTCCGCCCGTGCTCACCGCAATCATCGATTGAATGATGTGGAAGCCTTTGCCCTGCGGATCTTTGAAGGGATCAAGAAACGCCTGCATGCGCGCCCATCGCCACGGCACACGCACGATCAGGAAGTAAAGCGGCAGCAGCGACGCCGCAAAACCGTACCACAGATACTTCATGTTCATGCCGGCGACGTAGAGTATTGCCGTCGAGATGGCCACGCACGCAATCGCGGTTCCTAAGTCCGGCTCTTTCACAATCAGTAGCGCGAACAGCAACGTCGGCGCCGCCGCCGGGATCAGGACGTTCTTGAGGTCGGTGATCTGCTGCCAGCGAGATTCCAGGAAGTATGCCAGGTACAAGATCAGCGCGGGCTTCGCAACTTCCGACGGTTGAAACGATAAGCCGCCAAACTTGATCCAGCGATGCGTGTTGTGCGAATCGCGAAAGAGAAATACGGCAATCAACAGCAGCGACGTGACTCCCAGGAAGGTAAAAACAATCGGCGGCTTCCGGAAGTGCTTGTAGTCGATGTTCATGATGACGACCATCGCCACGATGCCCGCGGCGGCCCACGCCATTTGCCGCACCAGGAAGCCGTAGGGTGAGCCGAAGCGCTCCTTCGCCATCACCGCCGATGCGCTGAACACCATTACCAGTCCGATGAAGACCAGCAATAGAGTGACCGTGAAGAGCCATTTATCGACGCTGACGCGTTTGGCCATTATTTACTACCTCCAGGAACGCCGCTGCCCACGCGCTCGCGCTCCTGCTTCCGCGCGGCCAGTTGCCGCACCAGATCCTTGAACACTCGTCCGCGATGTTCGTAGCTGTCGTACTGATCGAAGCTGGCGCAAGCCGGCGCGAGCAGCACGATCTCACCCGGCGCCGCCGCTTCGCTCGCCCGCCTCACCGCGGCGTCCAGCGTGCCCACGCTTACGAGCTCCACTCCACGAGCCTGCGATTCGATCTTCGCTGCCGCCGCACCAATCGTGTACACGCGCTTCACCCGCTCGGGCAACAGATCGTTCAGCACGCTGTAATCGCTGCCCTTGTCCTTGCCACCGAGGATGAGATGAATGCCGCCGGCGAATGACTCCAGCGCCTTGATCGTCGCATCGACATTCGTCGCCTTGGAGTCGTTGTAGTATTCGACTCCGCGGATTGTCGCAACGTATTCCAGTCGATGCTCAACCGCTTTGAACTCGCCCACCGCGCGGCGAATTTGCTCCGGCTCGATTCCGGCCAGCATTCCAACGCACACGGCCGCCAGCACGTTCTCGACGTTGTGCGCGCCCTTCAACCCGATCTCGCTGACCGGCATAACCTCACGCACGCCGCTGCCATCCGTCCAGACAATCTGTCCGCCGCTGACGAAAGCGCCGTTGTCGACCTCCTTCAGTCGGCTGAACCACCGAACCTGGCCCTTGATCCTCGCGGCCATCGCGACACACGGCTCATTGTCGGCGTTGAGAACTGCGAAGTCGTCCGCGGTCTGATTCTCGAAGATGCGAGCTTTGGCTGCCGCATAGTTCGCAAAAGTGTGGTGGCGATCGAGATGGTCGGGCGTAACATTCAACACGACGGCGATGTGCGGATGAAACCTCTCGATCGTCTCCAACTGAAAGCTGCTGATCTCCAGCACGACCCACGTGTCGTCTTTCGCGCGATCGACAAACGTGATCGCCGGCGTTCCGATGTTGCCGCCGACCAACGCCTCGCGGCCTCCCGCGGAGATGACCTCGCCCGCCAGAGTCGTTGTCGTGGTCTTACCGTTCGAGCCGGTAATAGCGACGATGTGTCCCTTGAGGAATCGCGCCGCGAGTTCAACTTCGCCGATCACGGGGATGCCGAGCTCGCGGGCGTGAACCAACTGCGGCACATCGAACGGAACCCCCGGGCTGACGACGATCAGGTCCTGATCGCGAAAGGTTCGCTCTCCGTGCTGTCCGGTCTCAACGTTGATGCCGTGGTCGAGCAGCACAGGAATCTCCTCGCGCAGTTGCTCCTGCGACTTGGCATCAGAGACGGCGACCTTTGCGCCGCGCTCTTGCAGAAACAGAGCGCTGGCCACGCCGGATTTTCCCAGCCCCACCACCAGCACGCGTTTGCCACGAACATCCATCACATTCCAGTTGCCGGTTGCCGGTTGTCAGTTGAAGGCCGGTGCTGACAACGGACAACCAATAATGCCACGTCCACCGCGTCGCTAGCGTAACTTAAGCGTGGTGAGAGCAAAGAGTGCAAACACCAGCGACGCAATCCAGAAGCGCACGATCACCTTCGACTCGCTCCATCCCAGCAGCTCGAAGTGGTGGTGGATCGGCGCCATCTTGAAGATCCGCTTCCGCCGCAGCTTGTATGACCCGACCTGCAGAATCACCGACAGCGCCTCGATCACGAAGATCCCGCCGATGAAGGGCAGCAGCAGTTCCTGTTTGATAATGACGGCGACCGTGCCAATCGCCCCGCCCAGCGCCAGCGAGCCAACATCGCCCATGAAGATCTCGGCCGGATGGGCGTTGTACCACAGGAATCCGATCGCCGAGCCGACCATCGATCCGCAGAAGATGGTCACCTCTGAGACCTGGGGCATCTTTGACAGCTCCAGATAGTCGGCGAAGACGGCGTGTCCGCTGACGTAAGTCAACACCGTCAGCGCGCCCGCGGCAATGACCGTGCACCCGACCGCCAGCCCGTCCAGCCCGTCGGTCAGATTCACCGCATTGCTTGAACCCACAATAATGAGCGCAACGAAAGCCACGAAGGGCAGAAACGCCAGCGGCGACAGATAGCCGTGATGCCACTTGCTGATAACCAGGTCCGGCCGGAAATGCTTGAGGAAGGGAACGATCAGGCGCGTAGAGTACAGGCCATGGGTTTCCAGCGCGCTTAACGTCGCGGCCACAGCGATCGCTGCCAGGAACTGATAGAAGAGCTTGGCCCGCGCGGTCAGGCCCAGGTTGCGGCGATGCACAACCTTCAGATAGTCGTCAGCAAAACCGATCGCGGCGAAGGCCAGCGTCGCGACCATCGCGATCCATACGAACCGATTCGTAAGGTCGGCCCACAACAGTGTCGGAATCAGCATGCCGACGACGATCAGCACACCACCCATCGTTGGCGTGCCGGCCTTTTGCTGGTGGGCTTTCGGACCGTCCTCGCGAATGTACTGGCCGATCTGGAATTCGCGCAAGCGGCGCACCACTCCCGGGCCGATGATCAGGCCGATGAACAGCGCGGTCAGGCTGGCGAAGGCGGTGCGAAAGGTGAGATAGCGGAAGATTCGGAACGGGCCGATATGGAAGACGACGAATCCTTTTTGATACAACAGCCAATAGAGCAAATTCTTCCCCGTTCCTGCCTTTGAAGGGACGCACCTTCAGGTGCGCCTTTACATCGAACTAAACGCTCGTTTCAGACACCCAGGTCAACGCTGTTGATCTGGATGTCTGAAGTCTGAGAAGCTTGCGCGGTGACGCGGGCTTGAAGGCCCGCACTACCCGGACCTGGTTTAGTGATCGGCGCCCTTCCACACCTCCAACGCCCGCTCCAGCCGCACTCCGCGCGACGCCTTCAGCAAAACCACATCCCCGGGCCTGACTTCGCGCAGTAACCATTGCCCAGCCTCTTGCGGCGTACTCATGAACTCAGCCTTCACGCCCGCTCGTCTTGCACCGTCAACCATCGCCTCCGCCAGTCCGCGCACGCCGACCAGCAAATCCACTGCGCGCTGAGCCATACTCTCGCCGGCCTTGCGATGCATCTCCTCGCCGGCGGGCCCAAGCTCCAGCATCTCCCCGGCCACCACAATTCTGCGCTGCGCGGGAATCTCCGCCAACGAATGCACCATGCTGTCCAGGGCCTTCGGATTTGAATTGTAGCAATCGTTGATCACCGTCGCGCCCGCGATGTGGAGAATTTCTCCCCGCTTGTCACCAGCTGATAACGTGGCCAGCGACTCGGCGGCGACATTGAGCGGCACGCCATATTGCAGCCCCACGGCGACCCCCGCCAGCGCGTTATAGATGTTGTGCTCGCCCAGCAGCGGCAGGATCGCCGGTACGCTCTCGCCGTCGACTACGACGTCGAACCCCGATCCCTCCGATCCCCGGGATTGAATATTCCGGGCAGACACATCCGCCGGCTTATGCAGTCCGAACATCACCACCCGACCGTGAAAGTCGCGGCCAAACTGTGAGACGTATTCGTCGTCCGCATTCAACACCGCGACGCCGCCGGCATGAATCGATTGTATTAGCTCGTACTTCGCGCGCGCGATGCCGGCAATGGAGTCAAAGAACTCCAGATGCACCGGCGCGACCATCGTGACCACGCCGCAATCCGGCTCTGCGAGCCCGGCTAGAGCCGTTATCTCGCCCGCGTGGGACATGCCCATCTCGATCACCGCGATCTCGTGCTCCGGCTCCAGCTTCAACAGCTGCAGCGGCATGCCGAAGTGGTTGTTGAGATTGCCTTGCGACTTCAGCACGCGATGCCGCGTTCCCAGCACGTGCGCGATGCACTCCTTCGTCGTGGTCTTTCCCGCCGACCCGGTCACTCCAATCAGCGGCTTGCCCCACAACCGACGCACCGCCGCTCCCAAGCGCTGCAAAGCAATCAGAGAATCCTCGACCACCAGCAGCTTCGACTTGTCCCCGAATCGTTCAGCCTGCCTGCTCTCGACCACCGCGGCGACAGCTCCCGTGGCCAGCGCGGCTTCCACGTAGTCGTGTCCGTCCAGCCGTTCACCTCGGACCGCGAAGAACAGATCGCCCGGCTGCAAGGTGCGCGAATCAATAGAGTAGCCGTGCGCGACAACTTCGTGGTCGAAGCTTCCGGTGGCAGGCATGAACTCGGCGGCGCGAGAGAGGGTTAGTTTCATCGCTTCGCGGGCTGCGCCTCCGCCGCTCCGTATCCGGCCGCTCGCAATGCAATTCGAGCTTCTTCAATGTCGTCGAACGGAGCCGCGCCCGAACTGGTGACTTGCACCTTCTCGTGGCCCTTGCCGGCAATGAGAACGATATCGCCAGCTTGCGCCTCGTGAATCGCCAGCGCAATGGCCTTGCGGCGATCCGGCTCCAGCGCATACCGAGTGCCGCTGCGCTGCAGTCCGGGCAGCGCGTCGTTCATGATGTCGAGCGGATTCTCGCTGCGTGGATTGTCGCTAGTTAGGATTACGAAGTCGCTGCCGCGTCCCGCCGCATCGCCCATCAGCGGACGCTTGCTGCGATCGCGATCCCCGCCACAGCCGAAGACAGTGATGATGCGGCCTGATCCACCGCGCTGCCCGAGAAAATCGCGAGCCACGGAGGTCAGATTCCGCAGCGCGTCATCCGTGTGGGCGTAGTCCACGATCACGGTAAACGGCTGACCCACGTCGACGCGCTCGAAGCGGCCAGGCACGCGGTCAAGACGGAACACTGCATCGGCGATCGCACTTAACGAAACACCGCGGGCACAGGCCGCCGCTGCGGCCGCGATCACATTGATGACATTCACCCTGCCTAGAAGCGGCGTCCAGATCGCAATCTCGCCCGTTGGAGTGACCAGGTCAAAGCGACCACCGTTGCCCTGAATGCTGAGATCTTTGGCATGGAAATCGCCGCTGTCGATGCCGTAGGTGCTCACCTCTTGCTGGCGGCTGCACAGCTTGATCAGGCGCTTGCCGTATTCGTCTTCGATATTGATGACGGCTGCCCGCGGTGGCTCCGTGCCGCAGCCCTGAAACAGAATGGCCTTCGACGCAAAGTACTCTTCCATCGTCCGGTGATAGTCGAGATGATCGCGCGTCAGATTCGTAAAGATGGCGACGTCAAACGGCACGCCATAAACACGCTGCTGCTCCAGCGCGTGCGACGATACTTCCATAACGGCTTCCGTGCAATCGCTGTCCAACGCGCGGGCAAAGAACTGGTTCAACTCGAGCGCTTCCGGCGTGGTGTGAGGCGCAGGAAAGACCTGGTCTTCGATGCGATACTCCACCGTACCCACCAACGCGCTCTTGCGCCCGGCGGTGCGCAGCATCGCGTTCAGCAGGAACGTCGTCGTTGTCTTGCCGTTCGTTCCCGTGATCCCGGTGATCGATAACCTTTCAGCAGGGCGCCGGTAGAAGTTGGCGCTTAAGCGAGCCAGCGCCCGGCGTCCGTGCTGCACCTGAGCCCACGGGATCTCCGCACGCGGTGGCAGCTCGTCGCTGACGATAGCAACCGCTCCAGCCTGCAGCGCAGCGTCGATATACCGATTGCCGTCGCTACTGCCGCCGTGCATAGCCACGAAGCACCAGCCCGGCTTCACCCGCCGGCTGTCGTAGTCGAGACCGGCAATCTCCGGATCGCCCTGCTGCGCGACGGATTCGGCGCCATCCAACAATTCAACAAAATTCATTGCTGACCGCATTATAGTTAGCCGGAATTGACGCGGCTTTCTCACAGGTATTACATTTAAGAAAAAGTAATGGAGGCAGAGATGGAATCAAAGCTCACCATCAAAGGCCAGATGACAATTCCCAAAGCGATTCGCGAGCATCTTCGCCTCAAGCCCGGCGATAAGGTCCGGTTCTTCGTTCACCCCGATGGCACGGTAGTTCTGCTGCCTACGATTCCAATTTCTGCGCTACGTGGCATACTCAAATCCCGGCTCGGCCGTCCGGTTACAATCGAAGAGATGAACGAGGCCATCGCTGTTGGAGCGGCTGGACTTAGCCAGCGACCGCGGCAAGCTCTTAAGACAGATGATAGGGCTCGACAGCAACATTCTGGTACGGTATCTCGTTCAAGACGATCCCGTTCAGTCGCCTAAGACGGCCGATGTCATCAGGAAAAGTCTGACGAAGGCGGAGCCGGGATTCGTTAGCGTCGTAGCCTTGGCCGAAACCGTTTGGGTTCTTGAACGTTCCTATCACTTCACTGACAGCGAAGTCGCCGCTGCCGTCGAAGAAATTCTCAAAACCGACGCTTTGCATGTAGAGCACGCGGAAGAGGCGTTTAGCGCTATGGCATCGCTGAAGGCGGGTCTTGGAGACTTCGCCGATGCTCTCATTGGGGCGATTGACGCTCAGTCCGGCTGTTCACGAACCATCACTTTCGACCGCAAAGCACTGCGGCTTCCTGGCTTCGAATTGCTCTAAACCTCGCCCTCCGGCAACGTCGTCTAATGCCCGAACCGCACAGTGATGTGCTGTCCTGATGGCAATCGGCTGCCGGGCGCTGGCCATTGTTCGCGCGCGACGCCGCTGCCCACGGCATTGATCTCCAGTCCTGACTGCTGTGCGATCTCCACCGCCGACCGCAGCGGTTTGCCAAGGAATGACGGCACAACCACGCCGCTATCCACGTCGAGAATCACCGTGCCATTTGGCGGCGATTGCCCCGGCGGCGGTGGTTGAGACGGCAGTGCGGCTTGCGCAATTGTGGCTTCCGCCGTTGCTGGCTTCGTCTGCGCCGCTGTAGCAGTCGCTGTTGGAGCGACGGAGACTTCGGCTGCAGGCTTCGCAGTCGCTGTGGCAGAGCTCGCAGCAGCCGTTTCCTCTTGCGGCACTGGAGCACCGAGATGATCCGATGACTCTTCGACGTCGTTGTCCTTGGCTGACGCCATTAGCTGCTGCCGCTGCGGACTCTTCACATCCAGATCATGCGGCACGTGGAGATACTCGAGCACCTGCTGCGCAATTCGCTTGAAGACCGGCGCGCAAACCTGTCCGCCCTGGTGCAGTCCAGCCGGAGAATCAAGAATCACGGCAATCGTGATCGCGGGAGTGTTGACCGGCGAAAATCCGATAAACGAGGCGACATATTTGGTCTTGGAGTACACGCCGGTCTGGGTATCGACCTTCTGCGCCGTGCCTGTCTTACCGGCCACAGTGTAGCCATCGAGAATGGCGCGCCGCGCCGTACCAAACAGCACCACGCCTTCCATCATCTTTTTCATCTGCGCTGCCGTCATCGTCGAAACCACGCGATGCTGCTGCGCGGGATGAAAGACCACTGGCAGCGCCTTGCTGTCGGGCAGCAGTTCGCCGGCCACAATCCGTGGCGGCGTGTAGACGCCGTCGTTCGCAATCGTCGAAATCAGCGAGGTCGTTTGCAACGGCGTCACGCCGATCTCCTGTCCCATGGAGATCGCGCCGATCGAAACCTTGGACCACCGGTTCACCGGCTTGGCCATGCCGCGAGTCTCGCCTGGCAGCTCGATTCCGGTTTGCTGCCCAAAGCCGTATTCGTGAATGTAGTGATACAGGCGATCGGGGCCGAGCTTCATGCCGGTCTTGATCGCAGCGACGTCGCTGGAGTGCGCCAGCGCCTCGGCGATGGTGATGACGCCCAGGCTCTCGTGATCGTGGATCTTCATGCCGAACACGTCAATCGATCCGTGCTGGCAGTCGACTTTGTCGTCCGGCGTCACGACGTGCTGATCGATCGCGGCGGAGTAGGTCACGATCTTGAAGACTGAGCCCGGCTCGTAAATGTCGCTGACTGCGTGGTTCTTCAGCTTCTCGGGAGGGAAGGTGCTGAAGATGTTGGGATTGAAGGTGGGCCGGTTCGCCAGCGCAAGGATTTCGCCCGTGCGCGGATTTTCCACCACCACCATTCCCGCGATCGCCTGCGTGTCCGCCATCCCTTGATCGAGTTCTTTTTCGACGATGTACTGGATGGTCTGGTCGATGGTCAGCACCAGGTTCTGGCCGGGCTCGGGCGGCTTCTCAACTGTGCTAAACCATTTGCGCCGGGCGTCGATGGAGATGAGCTCCTGCCCCGGAATGCCGCGCAGATCGTCGTCGAATTCGCGCTCCAGACCACCGAGACCTTCGTCGTCCATGCCGACGTAACCGATGGCCTGCGCTGCTAACTCGCGCTTGGGATAAAAGCGCTTCGGCTCTTTGCGAAAGTAGATCCCTCGGAGATTCAGTTCGCGAACACGTTCCGCGGTTTCGGCGTCGATCTTGCGCTTGATGAAGGCAAAGTTACGATTCGACTGCAGCCGCGCCACGATCTCCTGTGGATTCATGTCGAGGACCTTGCCGAGAATTACGGCAGTAGTTTCCTGATCATGAACTTCGCCGGGGACAGCGAATACCGAGTCGACATCAATCGACATCGCCAGGGGATAACCGTTGCGATCGTAGATATTGCCGCGGCGAGGCTCGACGGGAATGGTGCGATTTTGCTGGCGCTGAGCCCGTAGCACGAAGTCGCCATACTTGACGACCTGCAATCGCACCAGACGGACGCAGATGGCTAAGATCCAAAGGAAAAGCAGAGCAGCGAAGATGTAAAGCCGTTTCGTTGGCGTCTTGGGTGCGCTCGCCCGCATTCCCCGCTTGCTCCGTTTAGGTGCAGAAGGCGGTCCGTTGGGCGGACCGCCGGTGGAACCTGCAGTATCTTGCTAGTCGGCCAGGGCTAAAACCCCGCAAATCGGAATGGAGTTCGCGGACTTAAAGGTCCGCTCTTCTACCACTCCTACCGCATACCCGAAATCACCGAGATGCTGTTCGCCTTCGCCATCACCGGCGTGGCCTGATCGGTCGAGGCGTTGTCCATCGGCTGCCACTGACCATCGACCGGTCGCTGCATGCCGAGTTCGCGGGCCAGACGATCGATGCGCGAGGGATCCTTTAACGACGCTTCTTCCAGGCTCAGCGCGCGATTGGTTTCTGCGATGGTGTCGCGCTCGGCCTTGAGTTGTTCGATCTTGTAGCCGTACTCGATGGCGCTGAAATGCTGCCACAGATAAACCATGGCCAGCAGAAACAGCACAGCGAGCGTGATGCCGAAGGTCGTCATTTCGCGACGACGCTTGGGATCGGTGATTTTGATGACGCGCGAATTGTCGATGCGCTTGGCGAAATAGATTTCCGGCGTGCCGATAAACATGCCGCGCGGCTGCATCGCAGCCTGCTCGCCCCACTCGCCTGCTTGCCCCATGGTCGGGTAAAGAACTCCGGCTGCCATCGCCCTCTCCTACCGAACGATTCTTACCTGCCTCGTTCGAAGTACCACATTGTCAGATATCTCCAGCCACTACCACATTGTCAGATATTCGTATCGCGCCGTCTCGATTATCAAGTTATCCACATTTTTCACAGCTTTTCCGCAACCCTGTGTATTGCCACGTTGTGGGACTCGCTTTCCGCCTAAGTCCTTTCTGCTGCACGCAGTTTCGCGCTGCGGGAGCGCGGATTGCGCTCAATCTCTTCCTCATCAGCGATCGCTGGCTTCTTTGTAAGCACACGGTACAACCCATCGCGAGCACCGTCTCGTAACGCGTCTTTCACAATTCGATCTTCCAGAGAGTGGAAGCTGATGATTACCAGCCTGCCACCCGGCTTCAGCACCTGCGGAGCAGCGTCTTTACTCAGCAGCACTCGCAGATCGTCGAGCTCACGGTTCACCAGAATCCGGATTGCCTGGAAAGTGCGAGTCGCCGGATGAATGCGCCGCTCAGCCTGATTCATTGGCCGGGCCGCGGCCGAAATCACTGCCGCAAGTTGTGCGGTGCTGTGAATCGGCCGCGCCCGAACAATGGCTCTGGCGATTCTCCGCGACCTCCTTTCCTCACCGAATTCGTAAATCGCGTCGGCAAGCTCGCGCTCGTCGAAGCGGTTTACCACTTGTTCGGCAGTCGGCCCCGACTGCGTATTCATGCGCATATCCAAGGGGCCTTCCGCCTGAAAACTAAATCCGCGCGCCGCGTCCTGCAGTTGCATCGAGCTGACGCCCAGGTCGGCAAGCAATCCGTCGACGGATGCTACCGCCGCATGCTGCGCTACTTCGGCGAAGGACGCGTGCACCAGCTCAACCTTCGGCCAGTCACTCGCCAGTTCCGCCGGCGGCTTCATCAGCCGCTCACGTGCGCGTTCCAACGCTGCCGGGTCCTTATCGAAGCCAATCAGATGACCCTGTTGGCCGAGGTGTCTTGCGATTTCCCAACTGTGTCCACCTAAGCCGATGGTCGAATCGATGTAGGTCCCGCCGCGCCGTACGGCCAGGAATTCGATCGCTGGTTTTAAAAGAACTGAGACATGGCCAAATTCGTTCTCGCCAGGTCCGCGCCCAGGGGCGCTGTCCGTGTCTGCAGAGTCGGAATTCGTGATTCGTATGCCGTCCCTACGGGACTCCGAAATCGTTGCGCATTCCACCCAGGACTCCGCCTTCGGCTCCGTCCTGGGCTAAGTTATGCCGTGCCTTCGGCACTGTTTTGTTCTCCGTGTCCTCTGTGCCTCTGTGGTGAAAACGTCCTTAAATCCCCAACCCGCTCAGGGTCGTCTCATCGTCCTCGGTGAAGGGCTCTGCAATCGACTTACGCAGCTCGTCGGCATTGCGCACCACTAGATGCCTCAGATTGCCCATCACCGCGACCTCGCCTTTCAGGTTGGCCGTCTCGCGCAGGATCTGCGGCATCAGCAGCCGACCCTGTCCGTCGAACTCCACCACCTGCCCGTAGTAGCTGGTGCGCTCCAGGAACTTCTGCTTGGTCTTGTGCATCTCGGGCAGCGCCGCCAGCTTGCGCTCGATCTCTTCCCAGGCCTGCATGGGATAAACTTTGGCACTCTTGCCGTCCCAGCTCGTGATATAGAATTGGGCGCTGTAGTTCTCGTCGATTTCGCGCTTGAATTCCGCAGGCACCTTGAGGCGACCTTTGTCGTCGAGCCGGGTTAAATGATTGCCGCGAAACATAGCGCTCGGCCTGAACTGCCAACATCACCAGGGAGGTCAAAACTGCCAAACCAATGAAGCACGCATCATCTGGCGCAAAGTCCGTCGAGTCGGCGAAACCATTGGGCGTCAGTCGCATGCCTTAAAAAGCAGGAGTTCGTACCACTACATCCCACTTCTTACCACTTAGGACGTATCCTACTCCTAAACTGTTGCCTGTCAAGAGGAAATTGAGGATTTTTGTGGCTAAGCTGTAGATAAGCGACTTGCCACAATTCGTAGGGGCGTCCGAAACCCGCCAGCCCTACAAAAAGTGTTTACTCAGAAGGTTCAACGGCGAGAATCCACAACAATGACGCGGCTGCCAGAGAAAAAAGCCCGCCGTTGCGGGCGGGCTCAATCCAAAGCGTGTTTCTGAATCAGGGGTGACGCGGCGCCGACGAGGTCACCTCGATGATCGACAAAGGAATCGAACCGGAACCGGCCGTAATGTAGGCGACCTTGTTCGGCGAGATCATAAATCCCTCGTAGACCGGGTCGCCGGACTCCGAGATCGTGATGGCGCCGGTGTTGCCGGTGACGTCGTACGCTCCGCTCAGTGTCAGGTTCAGGCTTGAGCCACCTGGGCCGCTCTGCGAGTACGTCGACTGGAAGGTATTTAGGCCGTCGGCCACGTTGGTATCGACCTGGGTGTAGATGCCGGTCTCTGTGCCAAGGTACTGGGCCAGCGACCCGCCCAGGTATTGGCCCGAGAACGAAGCAGCGGTGAAGCCGCGGGCAGGAGCCTGCTGCGGTTCAAAGTAGATTACCTCCGCTCCCTTGTCGTTATCGCCGCTGGCCGGAATGGCGTTGATGCAGAAGCCCTCATTCACCCCTACCAGGTAACAAACAATCTCCGCTCCACCGCTCAAGCTAAAGACTGTTCTACCGTTTGAGGCAACCGCGTAGGTTGCAAGTTCGACCCCGAATGCGAAGCTGCCACCGGTATTCGTATCGACGGCGAGGCTGATACTGCCGGTGCCATTGGCTGTGAACAATCCAACCAAGGCCTGACTCTCGGCATTAGTTGTGACATTGTGAATCCGGCTTCCCCGTCCGACTGAATTGCCATTGAGGCTGCCCAGCCCCCAGGATCCCGAGGTCTGCTTCAGAGAATTGTCGATGAACAGGCTACCGCCACTGTCAATATCAGTGAGGATGACCTCATTGGCGGAAACAACGTAGACAGCCTCGTTGATGTGAGCTCCGTCGATCGTAATCTGAATCGTGGAGCGGCCGTTGGAATCAATCGCTGGGTTGCTGGTGATGCTCCCGCTGAACGGCACCTCGGGGCTGAAGGTGCCGAAGTCATTAATGTCGACCAGACCGTTGCTGAGCGTGCCGCCCGACAACGTATATATGCCATCGGCCGATAAGGGATCACCTGCCAAATCGAAGCCCTGATACCCGAAGGTCCATTTGCCGGCCAGTGCGGCCTCGGTGAAATCGGACGGATTCTGCTGTCGCAGGGCTCCCGATCCCCAGGTTCCGTGCGAGCCGTTCTGGTTAAAACCGATGACTCGCATGAGTTCGGCAGCACCGGTCGACACCAATAGACTGACACTTCCGCCCAAACTGTCTGTCCAGCTGATCTGCCCCAAACCGTTGGAGCTGATGGTATACGTTCCGCTGGTGATCATGGCATGCTTGGCCCCCGCAGCGGAGTTATTGGAGTCAATTTCGCCTGCCGTGATACTGCCGTTGCCGTTGGCGGTGAAGCTAAAGACGGCGACGAAGAAGCTGCCGTTATCGAATCCGGTGAACGAGCCGGCATACATACCGTTCAGCGTGCCGTTGGCGTTGCCGGTATCGATCGCCACCGTGAGGTCTTGCCTGGATTGATTACTCTGCGAGTCGGTGACCTGCACCACCAGGTTGGCTAAACCGGGGGCGCCAGGAACACCGGAAATCAGGCCGGTGCTGGTGTTCAGGCTTAAACCTAGTGGCAGGCTGCCCGTCACCACGCTCCAGGTGTAAGGAGTGGCTCCGCCATTGGCCGTCAGCAGCGAGGTGAACGGCGTGTTGAGAATACCGTTAAGCTGCCCGGAACTGGTGATTCCCAGCGTCCCCTGCGTCGAGTTGACGGTCAACGAGAGGTGCGCGGGAGGGGCGTTGCTTCCTGCCGAATCGGTTGCCTGTACCGTAAAGGGGAAAGCACCCGTGGAGTTGGGCGTCCCGGAGATGAGGCCGCCGGAGCTCAATGGATTCATTCCTGGTGGCAGGGATCCCGACGTGAGACTCCAGGTGTAAGGTGCGATGCCGCCCGTCGCTACCAGCTGATATCCGTACGATACATTCTGTGTTCCGTCCGGCAGCGTTGTGCTGAGTACATCAACCGTGGGGATAGGCGCGAAATAGCTGGAGATGTCGAGAATCAGATTCGTCGTGCCACCGCTGCTGTTGTCGGCGAAGGCGTTAATGGAGTCGTTGCCGCTTCCAGCGGGGACAATCGCCATGTTGGACGTGACCGCGCCGTCATAGGCGTTGAGAGTCGAGACCGTTGGTTGCGTTTCTCCTTCCGGCCACAAGGTCAGATAACCGGCTGGCGGATTGCCCGGTACGACCGTCGCATTCAACACAAATCCTTCCGGACTGCCCGCCGGAACTCCGCAACCGCTGCCTACGATTCCCACCGGAATGGTGCCGTTGAATAGACCAATGCCACCGCTTCCACCGCGAGTATCCAGAATGCGGCATGGCGTCACGGTAAATAGCGATAGCGGGTTGGAAGCGGAATTGGCTGGCGCGAAGTAGCCGTTGGTATCCACTAACAGGTTGGTGTTGTTGTAGGCCCAGAAGGCAGTCTTATTGTTAAGACCCGATGGAACGATGGCCGCGTTGGCCACGACGGTTCCAGTCTGGTCATTCAGCGTGGATACGACGGGCTGGGTTTCTCCCTGCGGCCAGACCGTCAAGTAGAACAGGGTGCCGTTGGTCGGGATCGCCGTCACATTGAAAGAGTAGGCCGTGGCGTTGCTCGGAATGCCGCAATTTCCCGGGATCAAGTAATCGCGCTCCACCATGGCTTGTAGTGGGCCTCCGTTGCCGCTCCGGGTATCGATAAGGCGGCACGGCGGTAAAGGAAAGAAGGCCAACGCCGAGCTATCGCTCGCGCTATCGAAGTAGGCATCGATATCAATCAAGACGTTGGTCGTATCGGTCACAAAAACGCTAACGGCGCCGTCAGTTCCGGCAGGCACAATGGCTGCATTGGCTTTGATACGGCCGTCGGAATTCATCAGCGAGACCAGCGGCTGAGGCTCACCGGTCGGCCAGATCGTCAGGTATCCCACCGGATGGCCGTTGACCGGAACCAAGGTGACGTTCAAGGAGTACGCCTGTGCCGAAGAGAGACTGAACGGCGTGCACCCCACTCCCCCTGATTGCGCCAGTTGCGGCAAGTTAAACGACATGATTCCGGTGAAGCCATTGCCATTATTCTGTTGCCGTGTGTCCACCAAACGGCAGGGCGTCACAGTCTTTAATCGCAAGGGCGTTTGCGCATTGGCCAGAGACAAGGCGGCGAGCATCAGGGCAAACAGAAACAAGCAGCGACGCATGATGTGCATGGATTCTCCACTCCAATTAAGATCACTCTGGAAAACTGCGGCAGCGCATGTGACGAAGCGAACCGTCGAACCTGTGACCGCCAGAAATCCGGTCTTGCTTAATGAGTGCTGTAAGAGGATGGAACAACTCGGGAAAACAACGGGGGAGTCTACTACAAAAGGACTTTATTTGGAACGATCAGTGCGACAAAAGAATGAAGGTTTCCCGTTTTGGCCTGATGTGAATAGTAGCGCGATGATTCGGTACCTTTACTTCCCTTAGCCAGGCATTTCGCTGATTAGCACGCATGCGCTGGCCACACCCGCCACGAAAGAGAAGGCAAGCCTGCCACGCGTTAGTAGAGCCCGCTGCTCAGCCAGAGCAACTCAGCCTTGCACGCCTGTGATCGCCGGAACCTTCGGCTGTTTCGCTTGCTCAATCAGGTGCTCGATCAGTTCCTTGTTCTCGAAATCGGGATTCAGTTTGAGCAGCTTCTCCCACGCAGCCACGGCGCCGTTGACGTCATTCTTGCCCTTCCATTTGATAATGCCGATGTTCATCAGCGTGCCGGCGTGCTTCGGGTCATAAGTGAGCGCCTTGTTGAGTTCCGCCAGGGCGCCATCGACATCGCCCAAGTAGTAGAGGCACGACGCCAGGTCGGTACGGGCACCGACGTTTTTGGGATTGATAGCGAGAGACTTCTGGTAGTAATCGATGGCTGTCTTGAATTGATGGGTGGCGCGATACATGGTACCGATCTGGTTCAGCAGGTCGGCATTGTTTGGGTCTTTCTTCAGCTGTTCCAACAACGGCGCCGTCTGCTTGTCGGCCATTCGTTTCATATCATCGAGCGTCGGCATCTTCTGTTGCTGTCCCATGGCGGCGTGGGGATCTTGCGCTGCCGAAGCTTGACCCATCTGTGGCGCCGCTTCCGAAGCGACAGCGATTGCCGGCGGTCTCGCTGAACCGCGCAGGAAATATCCAATCACCAGCCCGACCAGCAGGCAAACTGCTGCCATAGTGTAGGTCTGTGCCGGCTTCCATATTGAACTAGTGGCTCGAGGTTCGTTGGTTTCGTCGTCCATGGCTCTTTCACCCCGTACGTTCCGGGAGCAAACGCAGGGAGCGCGCTCCGCGCAGAGGAACTGCAGTTGAATAGGCACATGGCCTGCCAAAGGTTCCCAGCGTCGCAAACCACGATCGAGCTTTAGGCCTCAGCAACTTAGCAGCGATACGGGAGAAAATGCCTGTAGCGTAACGGGTTTTTGTCCGCAGCGCCCGTGTGATTTGGCGCGTTTCTACTTACAGATTTAATGGCTTTCGGACGGAGCACACCGTGGATCTTTCTCGTATAACCACCAATTATCCGAGCGTGCTATTAGGCTGACGGGGCAAGGCGCCCACCCGAATAGCTTGTAGCCCAAATCGACGGGCGCATGGACCACGAAGTAGCGGTATGTGCTACCGCGCCATTCTTCCCATCGAAAAGTATCCGGGTTCCATCCGGAAACAGTCGGGCTGGGCGAAGGCACTCCGGGACCATAACGAACAAGCGCGACTGGGAACTCGGCGAAGTTCATGTCAACCACGCCCTGTTTCGTAGCCGAGTACCAGGAGGGAAAGTGAAGAAATACTGGCGCCGGGGATCCCCTCATGTGTTGAATAAACATGAGAGATAAAGCGCGTTCGTTCGGCTCCATGGCTGCCAGGATCTGCTTGAAGCCCCTGGCTTCGGCATCGTATCGCACAGTTACGGAGATGAGGATGGTCATCCATGCCAGCAGCAGGAAAACAGTGACGCCGCGCCAAGCCGGACGAGATACAGGCGACTTATTCAGACCGATTACAAAAAAAGGCAGCGCAAAGACTGCGAACCGTTGAGATAGCGCCCATCCGCTGTGCCCGCCGGTAGGGCCAAAAAGCATCACCCCAACGCAAATCGCGAGCGGAGCCCAAACGGCCAGGCGCCTGCTCAGCCGCACGCCCGCCAAAAACGGTAAGGCGAATAGAGCAATTCCAAAAAGCGCGCAGAACAAGGGCGACCACAGGCCAAACAGCCGGGGAAAGAATCCCGTTAGCCGGCCGCCCCAAGTGTGCGGATCAGGGGAACTGAACCAATTGAGGTCCCAGACGACAGGATCCTTCGCCCCAGAATCGGCCATTGTGCGGAGGTACCAAAGCAAGGCTAGCGGAACCGCAGCAGCAACCGGGGCGACAGCAGTCACTGCTTTGCGGAGCTTACCGGTTGCAAGCAATGCATACAGGCCCGCGATAGCGCCAAACAAGAAGTATGTCAGCGCATGACTGAAGAAAAGCAAAATTGAAAACAACGCAACATAGCTGGAGCTTCGCAGACTCAGCTTCCGCGTATGACGTATGAACACTACCAGGAAGAGCAGTCCTATCGGTGCCGCAACCAGAAAATTCAAGAATCCCCAGCCATAGCTGAACCCGTACATGGCCGGAATTGTCAACAAGGACCAGTAACAATCGGCGCCAGTCTCTCTCGCCAGCAAAGCGGTAGCCACAGGCACCGCGGCCACTGCGACGGCAACGACAACTTTGGTGGCAGTAACGATCCCCAGCAGGGGAGTCAACGCATACACCAACATGTAGCCGAGCAGGTATGGCGTGAACCAATTCACCCAGAACAGATCTGTAAACCGAAAACCCGGACTATGCAGGTTGCGCAACAGTGCGATTTGCGCCGCGTGTTCTGGCAGATCCACCATCGGAGGAAACGATGCCAACCAGACGGGAGTTGTGGCCAGCAGACTGGCTGCTACCAGAAGCAACAGCTCGCGGTGTGCGGCGCTGATTGCAGGGCGTGAGCCCTCCGATCGCCCGGGCAACAGAGCGTTCTGGGCCTCTAAAGTTGCTTCGGTGGTGAAAGTCATCTGCGAATCAACGATCCTGCTATGTCGGGCCTTCTAGCGACAAAGTGCCGCGAGCTTCTGATCCGAGCCTGATGCGAAGTGCACCACACCTGCCAAACGGATCGCCTACTGCTGCATCGAAAAGATCTTTCCCTGCTTCGTTTACGAGTTGATCGAGAGAAACAGATAATGCCGCTGGCCCACGCCAAAGCGCATTAAGCCCCAGTCTGGGAGTGATTTGGCGCGGTGTTTTGCGATACCTGCCCTGCAAATCCAATGCAATCAGATGAATACCCTAATTCCACCATGTTCCGATCTGGCACCCCAAGTGCTTTTCCTATGGGATGGGGTATCCGCGCTTATCAACGGCAAGTTAGTTAGGCGACTCCTTTGAAGCAATCATGACGACCGGAACGACACCCGAAACGGAAGCACCGGTGCAATCCAATGCGGCAGCAGCGGCCGCTGAAATTGAGCATGCTGCGCCCGCAAAGAAGAATTGGCTTGAATGGGTAGTTCTGGCCGCGCTGATCGTTGCCATGGTGGCGCAGTTGTGGACCAGCGTCGTGCAGCTTTCCATTACCTCCGACGAAGCTGACCACTTGCACGCCGCGTATCGCTACTGGCAGTGCAACGACTTCGGATGGAATCCCGAACACCCTCCGCTGGTAAAGATCGTCGCTGGCCTGCCACTGCAGGCGATGCATGTTAACGATCAGATTGCCCACGCATGCGGCGGACTCAATAACAAGGACTATGACTTTCAGATCGGTCACGCCTTCGTATTTACTAATCCAGAAAGAGTGCTGATTTCGGCAAGATTTGCGGTGTCGCTATTCCCCGTACTTTTGTTGGTCACCGTTTGGTTTTTTGCACGCAAGATGTTTGGTTTGCCGGTGGCAATTATCTGCGGAGTGCTGATCGCCTTCGACCCCAATATTTTGGCGCACGGAGCTCTTATCACAACCGACGTGGCCGGCACTCTGGGTTTTCTTCTGGTTGTATATGCAGCGTACTGTTATGCGAGGGAGCCGAATTTCAGTCGCATCCTGGCGCTAGGTCTGGCCACGGGGTTTGCGCTGTGCGCGAAACATTCGAGCATTCTGCTCGCTGTCATTATCCCGGCTATTCTGGCGGCTGATGCGATTCTCTTGGGGCGCGGGGAGCGCGGCAAACGACTACTGCGTTACGCCGGCGCATTGTTGATGGTCGCAACCATTGCCTTCGTCGTTCTATGGGCTTCCTATGGTTTTCGCTATGCAGCCAGACCCGGCGGCGCGGCCATCTGGACCCCGCCTAGACTTGAGTTCGCTAACAGTGCGGTGGCCACCAAGCTCATCCCTCAACTTGAGCGCTGGCATCTTTTCCCCGAGGCGTACCTGGTTGGTTTACAGGACATATTGATCGAGTCCGAGTTGGGCAGGCCCGCCTTCGTACTCGGCAAGCTATACCAGGATGGCAACTGGTTCTACTTCCCCGTAGCGGCAGCCATCAAGTTTACCTTGCCCATCTGGCTGATGCTCTTTTGCTCGGCCGCTGCTCTGCCATTCTGGCGGAGCAAACGCAGAGAGCTGCTGTTCCTGATTGCGCCCGCAGTGCTCTTCCTGGCTTTCAGTATGCGATCAGGGCTGAACATCGGCATTCGCCACCTGTTGCCGATCCTGCCGTTCCTCATTATCTTTGCGGCCGCCGGAGCGTGGAGCATCGCCCGCGAACGCAAATGGGCGAGAGTCTCTCTCGTCCTGCTTCTGCTATTTGATATCGCCAGCTCGCTGCACGCTTATCCCAACTATCTCTGCTATAGCAACGAGCTGTGGGGTGGGCCGGGCAACACTTATCGTTATCTTGCCAACTCGGACGTGGATTGGGGTCAGGCGCAGAAGATGGCTCGTGCTTATATCGCTAAGACGCAGCCGGCGAATTGTTTCTTCCTGCGAACCTACGACAGCAAGAACAGTGATTACGGGATTCAATGCAAGGGAATCTCGGAGATGCAATGGGATACACCGGAGACTCCGTACACTGGCATCATGATTGTCAGCAGCAGCATGGTAAATGGGGTGGGAGTACGCGCGGTGAGTTCCGAAACACACCGTGTCTTTAAGGATCTGAAGCCGGTGGCTAAGCTGGGAGGCAGCGCGTTGCTGGTTTACCAGGGTACGTTCGATGTGTCTCCTATCATCGCGGCGCAACTGGTGACTGATGCAAGAAAGAAGGGTGATGTAGATCCTCAGTTAGCGCTGGAAAACGCGAAACGAGCTGTGGCATTGGATCCGAGCAATGGCGAAGCTCATATCATGGTTTGTGCCAGCTATCGGGGCTTTGGCCGGCTCCAGGAGGCCGAAGAGGAATGCAATACCGGGCTTGCGCTCATGCGCAAGAATCCCAAGTACAGGCCGGAGCAGATCAAACGCCTGGAGGACTTTATCACGCGAAACGAACTGAATATTCACACCAGCACCTCAACCCCGCAGACGAAGTAAAGTGGCCTTTCAAACATGAATTCTGCTAGCCCACCAGCCGCACTTAATCGGCCAGGAAACGGCTTCGCTCAGGAACTCGCGCCTCTGCTTCGCCTGCGCTGGCTGCAGTTGACGGTTTTGGCCGGATTGCTGGCTGTGGTCGGCATCGTTGCCTTCCAGATCAAGTTGTTTGTGCTGGATCTGGATATCTGGTGGCATCTGAAGGTCGGTGACTGGATCGTACAGCACGGTGCCTTTCCGCACAGCGGCATCCTGTCGCGCTCGGCAGCCAATCGACCGTGGATCGCCTACAGCTGGGGCTTTGAAGTTCTGCTGTCGCGTTTTTATGCATGGTTCGGGCTCATCGGGATCGGACTTTATGGAACGCTACTGACAGTATCGGTTGCGTTCAGCGTTTACTGGATGGTGCGGCGCCTTTCGGGAAGGTTCTGGATGTCGTGCGCGTTGGCCGCGATAACTTGTTATTCATTTCTCTTTCTGATGATGCCGCGGCCCGTTTTCTTCTCGGTCATACTGCTATGCGTAACTCTCACGTTGCTCCTTCAGACTCAACGTGAAGGACAAGTGCAAACGCTCTACTGGCTGCCACTGATTTTCTTGTTGTGGGCGAATCTGCATATTCAATTCGTCTACGGACTAGCCGTTGTTGGACTGTTCGTCGCTATCAATGCGGCGCAAAGTCTTGCTTCGCGTTTTGGGCTTTCGCTAACGTTCCTGGAGAGCCCGAAGATTTCTCTCGCCCCACTGATTGGTGTTCTAGCGGGGTGCCTGCTGGCGACCTTGATCAGCCCATATTCGTACCACCTCTATGGCGTGATCTTCGCGTACTCGCGCTCGACGCTCATCTACTCAATCATCAAGGAGCTGCAGCCAGTAAGCTTCCGCGGATATGAGAACTTCGCTGAGCTCCTGCTGGCTGGTGCCGCTTTCTATGCGGTTGGCTGCCACAAGAAAATTGACTTCTTCAAGCTCACCCTTCTGGCACTTGCTTGCGTGATTGCCTTTCGCACCATGCGCGACTCATGGTTCCTCTGCGTGATCGCGGCGGCGTGCATCTCCGACGCGCCACTTGCAGACGCTGAGCGCGATCCGGATGAGAAGCCTTGGGAACTGGCCGGTGTCTTTGCGATTGTTGCCGTCTTGCTGCTGATATTGAGCAGCGGAACGGACTTCAACACGCGCGGCCTCGATCGCGCCATCAGCAGCCGCTTCCCGGTCAACGCCGTGAACTTCATCCACCAGAATCGTCTGCCCGGACCGCTTTACAACACCTTCGACTGGGGCGGCTTCCTGACGTGGTATATGCCGGATTATCCCGTCGTAGTCGATGGCCGCACCGATCTTTACGGCGACGAACTTAACAAGCTGCTGTTCGATGCCCAGAACGGCGAAGCATCGTACAAGAGCGATCCTTACCTCAACGAAGCTGGTCTCGTCTTACTGCACCGGCAGGATGGACTGGTTTCCACCCTGGCGCTGGATCCACGCTTCCGGAAAGTCTACGAAGATCAGCTTGCGACTGTATTTGTGAGACAGTGAAGTCAGTTTACGGATGCTGCGCGTCGCTGACATGGGGCACCAGCTGGAAGTAGATCTGCTGCGGCAGCCGCGTGTCCCAATGTCCGCTGAGCTTCGCATATCCCACCAGTCCAAAGAACAATATTGTGATCGCGGCAGCCACGGACCATGCAGGCATTGCTTTCGGCATCCCACGTTGTGGGACATTGCTCGCGAGCGTGACGATCTGCACCGGCGCCAGTGCCAGCGTATCCTGTGCCGGACAAACCGCAACACACTCCAGGCACCCAGTGCACTCAGCTGACCGGATCTGCACCAGCTTGTCGACCGGCAATGCCGAGGGACATGCTTTGGCACACTTCGCGCAATCGATGCAGGTGGCTTCATTACGCCGGATGCGCAACGGGCTCAGCATTGAGACCAGCCCCAACAGCGCGCCATAGGGACACAGATATCGGCACCAGAAGTTCTGCACAAAGATCGACGCGACAATCAGCCCCAACAGTACAAATGCCGCAGTGCCGCCCAGAAAACGGAAAAAGTTCAACATGCGCACATCGACGATGAGCCCATAAGGAGCGCTCAGAAAATCCGCGATTGCCGGCGCCGACATCGTCGCCACGGCGTATCCGAAGAATCCCAGCAGCAGATACTTAGTCCCACGCAGTAGGACATCGAGCCACCCCGGCAGCGCGAAGTTGCGGTTGAAGGTGTAGCGGCCCAGCTTCCACAAGTATTCGGACAGCGTGCCCACCGGACACAGCCAGCTGCAGAACGACTTTCGCAACAGGAACGACATCAGCAGAAACGCGCTGAAGAGAAAGAAGCCGGCCGGGTGAATCGTGGGCCACCGGTGCGTAACCGCGACATACTTCAACTGCATCAGCCCGGCTATAGGCAGCCATCCTTCGACGCCCGCGGGCCGCGGGACCGCTCGCGTCTGACCCGTAGTCTCCGCCCACCGCACCCATTGGTAGAACTGCACTCCAATCCAGACATTCAACACCAGAAACGCCACCTGCATCCCCAGCCGAAGCTGTTGCGAATAATCCCGGCCGACGCGGCGCACAAGTTTCTTCCGCGAGACGAGTGCCGGCCTTGAAGTCGGCGGGGCAGGAAGCGAATTCGAGCGATCTGCGGTCTCAGCTTCGACCGGAGCATTGATCAGCGCTGCCATGCTTCCAGCCTATCCAAGCGCATCACAGGAGACTATGACTTAGGTCACAATCTTGCTGGCCGTGCATTCTACCTTTGGGGTACTGAGGGCTAGAAGATCCCGCTGCGATAGATCACCCACCAGCTCACGAACAGCGACGCGAGCGTCTCCACCACTCCCCATCCCAATGCCAGAAAGAACGCCCCACAGCTGAGCGCGCTGAACAACAGCCAAAAAGATTTCTTCTGCGAGTCCAAATCGAGTGGTCTCCAACTTCGTCCGCGAACCGATGATCGCGTATAGTACGAACGCAACTCAAGGCTGCTACGATGCCTGATTACATTTTGCCTCATGGTTTGGCCGGCGAGCGGCAACGTCTTACATTGATGTCCGAGTTGCTCGATCCATTCGAACGCTCGCACATCGAGCGGCTCGGGCTACGTCAAGGCTGGCGATGCCTGGAAGTGGGTTGCGGCAACGGCTCGATCGCACAGTGGCTGGCCGAGCGAGTCGCGCCCAGCGGCCACGTGGTAGCCAGCGATATCGACATCAGCTACATCAGCGGTGTCGAGCGGCCGTGCCTTGAAGTCCGCCAGCTCGACATCCTGCACGGCGCGATCGAAGAAGCCACGTACGACCTCGTGGTCGCGCGAGCCCTACTGCATCACCTGCCAGGCGCTCATGAGGCCCTACAGCGCATGGTTTCAGCCCTGAAGCCCGGAGGCGTTCTTCTTTCGATCGAGCCCGACATGTTGGCAGCCACGGTGGCCGAACCGAAGGCATTGCAGACATTCTGGCAGGGATGGCTGGAATGGTCAGTCGATGCCGGAATCGATTATTCCATCGGACGAAAAATCGCCAGCTGGCTGGATTTGTTGGGGATGGAACAGGTATCCGCCGAGGGCTACACTCCGCTGTTCCATGGCGGCTCGCCCTGGGCGGAATACTGGATCGAGACCATGCGCGAGTTGCGGCCGCGACTGCTGGAATCAGGCCACATCAACGCAAATCAATTTGCGGAGTTCGACATGCGTTATCGCGATCCGCATTATTGGACCAGCGTCCTCACGATGGTTGCCTCGTGGGGACGCAAGCCCAGTTAAAGGTTAGTCGGCAACCGCGGCTTGCGCCTGCTCTTCCTGGGGAGTCGCAATCGGAACAATAGTCAGCATGTCAGTTTGGACCTTGTCCCACTGCTGAATGAGCAGGCCTTTGTTTTCGAACAGCTCGCGGATCTTCACCGAGTCCCACCCGACGACCTCCTCGAGTATCGGAACGAGGATTGCCAGGGCGCTGTCGCTGATGACAGAGCGCTTGGCGATTGGCGCCAGATATTTGTTCTCCGACACCGCGATGGTGAAACCATCACGCCGGTTAATGTGCAGCATCACGTGAATATCGGAGCTGCCGTCGCCGACGTAGACAATGCGGTCCGGACCAGTCTTCAACTTCTCAAGCAATTGATCGATCACCGCGACCTTGCCGTAGCCTGCAGTTACCTGCTTAATGCGCTCGATTTCGCCGGAGTCGTTGTATTCGAACTCCGTGCCGTAGATGTGGTCTGGCGGAATAATGCCCTCCAGGGCCGAACAGATCACCTCGACCGGCGCGGCCGAAATCACATAGAAATCGAAGTGATACCCCTCCACCTCATCCGACAAAAAACTGTACAGCGCGTCGATATTCGGCTTCAGCCGCACGGATTTGCCGGTCTCGTAGAGATGCTCACGACGAACCCGCGAGCGGAACTCTGGATCGTGTAGCAGCAGATAAGCGAGCTCGCCCCCTTGCTGCACCAGGTTCAGCTTCGTCATGCCAGCAGTCTTTCGCTCGAATTCGGCCGTGGAGATTCCCAGCAACTCGCTCAACACATATCCCGAGTCGTTAAAACTCAGCGTCTGGTCAAAGTCGCTGGCGAATATGTATCGCTTTTTTGGGATTATTTTCTCGGGCATCATTTCGGACACGGTGTCGCCAAATTGGCGCATACAAACACTCATTTCTTGTAATGGGATATTTGATTAGATTCTTCAACTTCGTGAAGGATGATGAATTTGGGATGAACCTGGCAGCGCCGGGTCGTCCGTTAAACAGAGGATGGCGATGTTGCAAAGCGGCTTTGCGTTGCCGGCTGTCCTAAAGTGGATATGGTCGGGTTCATCAAGCAACTGCGCGCTGTCAGAAATCGTTTCACCGACATGCTCAAACTGTCCAGCTCTCGCTGTAGCAGCGCAGCGGCGGTTGTGATCCCTTCCTTGTCGCCGGCGCGCGCCTGCTGTTCCAGGGCGTCGGCAGCGTAATAGGCGCGCGTGCCGCAGATGGTACCGGCAGAGGTTTTCAGCTTGTGTGCCGCCCGCGCTGCCGCGTTGGCGTCATTCTTCTCGATCGCCCTTACGATGATTGGCGGTATTACCCGCGAGTCCTGTAAATACAACTCGCACAGCTCGGCAAAGATCTGCTCGTCGCCGCCGTTCCGTTCCAAAGCTCGTGCAACATCGAGCACTCCAGGATCGGTGGTCGACCCTGGTCCCGTGCTGACCACGCGTGACGAAGTTCCGTGCGCGCTGTTCTGATAAATCATGTGCAACAGCTCCTGTTTTTGCACCGGCTTCGCCACATAGGCGTCCATGCCCGCTTCCAGACAACGTTCGCGGTCTCCTTTCATGGCGTGCGCCGTCAGCGCAATGATGGACACGTGCTTGTCCGTGCCCTGTTCCCGATCGCGGATATAGCGGGTGGCGTCCAGGCCGTCCATCACGGGCATCTGCACGTCCATCAGAATGACATCGAAATCAGTTTCCGCAGCCGCTGCTACCGCGGCTTCGCCGTCTTCGACCAGCGTGACCTGGTGCCCTTCCTTTTCCAGTAGGCGCGCCAGCAATCGCTGATTGACGCGGTTGTCTTCGGCAGCGAGTATATGCAGCCGGCTATGCTGCTCTTTCTCCCAGATCTCCGAGTCCTGCGCCGGCGCAGCGAAGGTATTCTTGTCCTTGAGCACTCGCACGATGACATTCAGCAGGTCCAATCGCCGGATTGGCTTGATGATGTAGGCGGAGACACCGAGTTGGCGACAGCGGCTGATATCGTCGGAACGCAGGCCGGCGCTCAGCATGAGTATGGTCGCGCCTGTGAGTTTCGGATTCTTCCGAATGCACTCCGCCAATTCGAATCCATCCATCCCCGGCATGCTGCCGTCGACCAGGACCAATTGATATGGACTATTGCAACCCGCTGCCGCTTCCATGGCTGAGAGCGCCCGCATGGCGCTTTCCACCGAATCCGGCTTCATGCCCCAGCGGGTCAACATGGCAGTCAGGATCTTTCGCTGGGTGAGGTTGTCGTCGACAATGAGGCTGGAAACCCCTTTCAAACATTCTGGTATCGCCAGACCATTGGATGCGCCCGCGGGAAGCGGCAGGATCACATGGAACTCGCTTCCTTGACCAGGCTCACTGTTGACAGATATTTCGCCACTCATCAGGCGCACCAGTCGCGAGGTAATCGCCAGCCCTAAACCGGTACCGCCGTAACGGCGGCTGTGGGAAGAATCGGCTTGCGAGAAAGCCTCGAAGATAACGCTCTGCTTATCGTGCGCAATGCCGATGCCCGTGTCGCGTACCACCATGTGGATCATGTTGGGACCGCGCTCCGGCACGCGGTCCAGGGTGACTACCACTTCGCCCTGATCGGTAAACTTGATGGCATTGGCCACCAGGTTCAGCAGGATCTGCCGCAGGCGATGGGCATCGCCCACCAGAATATCGGGGACGGAAGGGCGAATGTCGTAGATCAGTTCCAATCCTTTCTGATGGGCACGAATCGCGATGCCTTTGAGCGTCGATCCCACCACCTCATGAATATTGAATTCAAAGCAGTCCAACTCCAGGCGGCCAACTTCGATCTTGGAGAAGTCCAGAATGTCGTTGATGATCGAGAGCAACGACTCGGCCGACAACTTCACGGTCGAAAGATACTCCCGTTGCTCGGGCGTAAGGTTGGTCTCCAGCGCCAGCTCGGTCATGCCGATCACGCCGTTCATGGGAGTGCGAATTTCGTGGCTCATATTGGCGAGAAATTCGCTCTTGATGCGATTGGCGACCTCGGCATCTTCCTTCGCCTTCGCCAGCTGCTGGTTGATCTCCTCGTGCCGCGCCAGTCCCCTCTCCAGTTCGCGTTTGGTCGCCTGAAGTTCGTTCTCCCGCCGCTCGATTTCGGCGAGCATCGTGTTAAATCCCTTGCCTAACTCTGCGACCTTGTCATTGCCGGCGGTCGCAACGCGGATTGTGTAATCCTGCTCCCGTGTCACCTTCGCCATGGCGCGCGTCAGAATTGACAGCCGCTTCCTGATCTTGCACCTGAGCAGGATGTCCGAGAGCCACCCAACTCCGAACGCCAGCAGAATCAGGATGGCTGTAGTCATCAACGCGCCCCATTGCTGCCGTTGAATTCAAGCGATAAGCGGCTGGCACCGCGGACGCCGGCGGGAGAGTTCATAGTCCTGATATCGGCGAGAACACATTCTGCTTAAGCGACGGGGAAGCGGATTCAAAATCTTAGTCACTTTCACTCAACTTTCAGTACCGCTGCCTTTAAGACTGTTATAATCAATCTCATTCATGCCAAGAAAGCGTCTTATTCGCTCTACTACAGTTCTTTGCGTTCGGCGGGACGGCAAGGTGGTTATGGCTGGTGACGGCCAGGTCACCCTCGGGGAGGGCGTGATCAAGCACACCGCCCGCAAGATCCGACGGCTTTATCAGGACAAGATTCTCGCCGGGTTTGCCGGATCTACCGCCGACGCCTTCTCATTGTTTGCTCGCTTCGAGTCGAAGCTGGAGCAGTACCACGGCAACCTGGGGCGCGCGGCGGTCGAGTTGGCCAAAGACTGGCGAACCGACAAGATGCTGCGTTCGCTCGAAGCGCTACTCCTTGTCGCCGACCAAGGCCAGACGTTTCTGATCAGCGGCCAGGGCGATGTGATCGAGCCGGACTCGGGCATAGCCGCTATCGGCAGCGGAGGCCCGTACGCGACCGCCGCGGCGACTGCCCTGATGGAACATACGCAGCTGTCTCCGCGCGCCATCGCCGAAGAGGCAATGAAGATCGCCGGCAAGATTTGTATTTACACGAACGACAAGGTCACGATTGAAGAGCTTTAGGAGCAGTTTCGAGTTTCAGGAGCACGGCGAAATCTTCGTTTATCGCTGGCCCACTGCTCTCGTAGCAAATGCGAGAACAAGCCCGAAGAGGGAAAGTGATTAGCCCAGCGCGGAAGCGCTGGGTACGGCGGAGTAAAGGAAGCCCGCGTCCCTTCAGGGACGGCGCGAGCGAATCGTCGTTTGCGCCGCTAAAGGCGAACTACAGATCCCTCGGCTGCGCTTCGCTTCGCTCGGGATGACAATCGATGGAGTGCGGACGTCCTAACCTACAACTGATAATCAACAACTGACGACCGATAACTGAAAGCTGACAACTGAATTATGGCCATCTATCTTCCCGCAACTACTGATGAAGAACACTTAGCACTCGACGAGCTTACCCCGCGCGAGATCGTCCGCGAGCTCGACAAATATGTCGTCGGCCAGAACCAGGCCAAACGTGCGGTCGCTATCGCGCTGCGCAATCGCATGCGCCGCCAGAAGCTGACACCGGAACTGGCGGAGGAAGTCATTCCCAAGAACATCATCATGATCGGCCCCACCGGCGTGGGCAAAACCGAGATCGCGCGCCGCTTGGCGAAGCTCGCGAATTCTCCCTTTATGAAGGTCGAGGCTTCGAAGTTTACCGAAGTCGGCTACGTCGGGCGCGACGTCGAATCGATGATCCGCGACCTGGTCGAGATCGCCATCGACATGGTGCGCGAGGAGAAGCTGGAAGATGTCGCCGACAAGGCCGAGATGAACGCCGAAGAGCGGCTGCTCGACCTGTTACTGCCGTCGATGCCGGCGCAAGTTCCATCCAAGCCGGCGCTTTCCGGCGATCAGCCGCAGATCGGCTTCAACATCACTAGCGAACCACTGCTTGCCGGTGAGCCCGGTTCGCGCACGCGTGAAAAGCTTCGCCAGCAGCTCCGCGAAGGCAAGCTGGACGAGCGCATCGTTGAGCTTGATGTCCGCGAAAAATCGATGCCTGCGTTCGAGATCATCTCGAATCAAGGCGTTGAGGAGATGGACGTCAACATCAAGGACATGCTGCCCAACATCTTCGGCCAGCGCACCAAGAAGCGGAAGATGAAGGTCAGCGAGGCCTTCGAATATCTCATCCAGGAAGAAGAGCAGCGGCTGGTCGACATGGACCAGGTCACGCGCATCGCGGTCGAGCGCGTAGAGAACTCGGGCATCATCTTCCTCGACGAGATCGACAAGATTGCCGGCCGCGAGGGCGGCCATGGGCCTGATGTTTCGCGCGAGGGCGTGCAGCGCGACATCCTGCCCATCGTCGAAGGCACAACCGTGAACACGCGATACGGCATGGTGCGGACCGATCACATCCTGTTCATCGCCGCGGGCGCATTCCACGTCTCTAAGCCCAGCGATCTAATTCCGGAACTGCAAGGCCGCTTCCCTATCCGCGTCGAGCTGCAATCACTGACCGTCGAGGACTTTATCAAGATCCTGACTGAGCCGAAGTCGTCGCTCACCAAACAGTACACCGCGCTGCTCGACACCGAAGGCCTGAAGCTGGAGTTCACACCCGAGGCGCTGGCAGAGGTTGCGAACTTCGCCTTCCGCGTGAACGAAGGCACGGAGAACATCGGCGCGCGCCGCCTGCACACCATCATGGAAAAGGTGCTGGACGTGATCAGCTTCGAGGCGCCCGACATGACGGAGAAACACGTGGTCGTCGATGCCGACTATGTGCGCAATACTCTGTCGGACATCGTGAAGGACCAGGATCTGTCGCGGTACATACTGTAGTCACTCGCCGTACGTCGCGGAGCTCAACCGATGCGCCCTTCCCTGCCGCGCTGTGCACCGCTGCGTTGCTTCGCGCTTGTGGTGTTCGTTGTAATACTTGGCATTCCGCTTTGGGCGCAGGATTCGACTGGCGGCGCAACGGCACCATCCGCCGGCACGCAACCGGCGTCCGCCGGCGACGACTCGGCTGCTGCCGCCGAAGCCAAGCTCGAACGAGACGTACAGAATCCCGTCTCCGAGCTCATCAGCTTACCCTTTCAGAACAATACGAATTTCTCCCAAGGATCTTACGATCGGACTGCGAATGTCCTGAACATCCAGCCGGTCATTCCCATCAACATCAGCGACGACTGGATGATCAAGAGCCGGACGATTCTGCCGCTGAGCTGGGAGCCCTATCCTGGCCAAAGCTCCGGCGGCGAATTCGGGCTGGGCGACACGACGCAGACATTTTTTCTCGCGCCGCGCGGTGATCGAAAGCTGATTTGGGGCATCGGGCCGGCCTTCGTTATCCCCACGGCAACCAGCACGCTGCTGGGCCAGGGCAAGTTCAGTATCGGCCCATCGATACTTGCGCTGTCGCAGCCTGGACACTGGACCATCGGAGCTCTCATTAACAACGTGTGGTCGGTTGCGGGCTCCGGAGGCCGTCCTCCGGTGAACGAGATGCAGCTGCAGGCCTTCGTGACCTACCAGATGAAGAAAGGCTGGTACGTCGCGACATCCCCCATCATCGAGGCCAACTGGAGAGCGGCGAGCGGAAACGTCTGGCTGGTGCCTGTCGGCGGGGGAGTGGGCAGAGTGACCAGGATGGGCAAGCAGCCGATCAACGTCACCGCACAGTTCTATGGCAACGCGGCCTATCCCGCAGGCACTTCGCCGTGGAGCATGCGACTGCAGTTTGATTTGCTCTTTCCGGAAAAGCCGAAATAGGCCAACTGGCGATGAACCGCTGAGAAAGCGCCCCCGGTTGAGTTGTCATCACGAGGAGTGCTTCAGCACGACGAGGGATCTGCTTCCCGTGGTAATGGCAAGATCTCTGTGCCTTTGTGGTGAAAATCGCTTTTCAATCTTCGCCGACGCGCAGCACAGCCAGGAAGGCTTCCTGCGGGATATCGACCCGCCCAATGCGCTTCATGCGGCGCTTGCCTTCTTTCTGCTTCTCCAGCAGCTTGCGCTTGCGGCTGATGTCTCCGCCGTAGCATTTGGCGATAACGTTCTTGCGCATCGCCGCGACGGTTTCGCGGGAAATGATCTTGGCGCCGATCGCCGCCTGAATGGCGACTTCGAACATCTGGCGAGGAATCAGTTGTCGCATTTTCGAAACCAGCGCTTTGCCGCGATCGTAGGCGAAGTCGCGATGCACGATGATCGACAGCGCATCGACAGGATCGCCCGAGACGAGGATGTCGAGCTTCACCATCGGCGATTCCCAGGCACCGGTGAGATGGTAATCCAGCGATGCATAGCCACGTGAAACCGTCTTCAGCTTGTCGTAGAAGTCGAGGACAATCTCGTTCAGCGGCAACTCGTACTGCAGCATCACGCGCGTCGCGCTGACGTACTCGAACGATTTCTGCTTGCCGCGCTTCTCCTCGACCAGCTTCAGAATTCCGCCAACATATTCTTCGTTGGTAAGAATCGTTGCGAGGATAACCGGCTCTTCGATCTTGGCGATCTCGCTGGGATCGGGCCAGCGCGAAGGATTGTCGACTTCGATGACTGTGCCGTCGGTGAGCGTGATTTTGTAGCGCACGCCCGGAGCGGTGGTGATCAGGTCGAGGTTGTATTCGCGCTCCAGTCGCTCCTGGATGATCTCCATGTGCAGCAGGCCGAGGAAGCCGCAGCGGAAGCCAAAGCCGAGCGCGACTGAGCTCTCCGGCTCGAAGAAGAACGACGAATCGTTGAGCCGCAGCTTCTCCAGCGCCTCGCGCAGCAGCGTGTGCTCGTGCGCGTCCACGGTATAGAGACCGGCAAAGACCATCGGCTTCAACTCTTCGAAACCGGGCAGAGGCTCGATCGCCGGATGATTGTCGTCGGTGATGGTGTCGCCGATCTTGCAGTCGGCCACCGTCTTGATGGTCGCTGTCAGGAAGCCCACTTCGCCGGCACTCAAGGACTCCACTTCCACCGGTTTCGGAGTAAGCACCCCGAGCGTCTCCACATCGAAGGTCCGCCCATTCGACATCAGCTTGATGCGCTGGCCCTTGCTGAGCACGCCTTGGATGACGCGCGCCAGCACTACCACTCCGCGATAGGAATCGAACCACGAATCGAAGATCAGCGCCTGAAGAGGATTGCTGGCGCGGCCTTTGGGCGGTGGAATTTGCTTGACGATCGCTTCCAGCACTTCAGGCACACCCTGGCCGGTCTTGGCGCTGATGCAGATCGCATGCGATGCATCGAGGCCGACGGCGCCCTCAATCATCTCTTTCGTGCGCTCGATATCGGCGCTCGGCAAGTCGATTTTGTTGATGACGGGAAGGATCTCCAGTCCGTTGTTGATCGCGATGTAGGCGTTCGCCAGGGTTTGCGCCTCGACGCCCTGGGATGCATCGACCACCAGCAGCGCGCCTTCGCACGAAGCCAGAGAGCGCGAAACTTCGTAGCTGAAGTCAACATGGCCGGGCGTGTCGATCAGGTTCAGCTGATAAGTCTGGCCATCCTGCGCCGGATACATCATGCGCACGGAATGAGCTTTGATCGTTATGCCGCGTTCGCGCTCCAGGTCCATCGTGTCGAGCACCTGGGCTTCCATCTCGCGCGCCGTAAGCGAGCCGGTCAGCTCCAGCAGACGGTCCGCAAGCGTGCTCTTCCCATGATCGATATGGGCGATGATCGCGAAATTGCGGATGGGTGATGGGTCCATGTTGGGTAGAGTTGACCTTCAGGTCAGCGGTTAAGCTGCACAAGTTGGGGGCTTCGGCCCCGGAATTATGGAACGCTAGTCTCGGTCGTAGCTCTCTGGGCTGTATTGATTCTAACAGGCAGCGCGCACTTGCTCTTCCTACCTGACAAGCACCCTCACTCCGTAACCGTCGTCCTCTGCTTGAAGGGCTTGCGTCCAGTCATCTTGAGGTGCCGGGAGCGTCGTACCCGGTTGCAATGCCGCCTGCACCAGCAGTCTTGATTCCGTCGCGGGAACCCTCATTGCCAGGAGACCGGCTTCGTAGTTCGCGTCTGCGGTGCGGTCGTTGTTCGTGACGTGCTGCTTTCGCAATTGCAGCAGTCGCCGGTACCACTCCAGCATCTCGCGATTTTCGGCGGCGTCTGCCCATGTGAGCTTAGAGCGTTCGAAGGTCTGCGGATCTGACGGATCGGGCACTTCGTTAAAGTCAAAATCCTTGAACTCACTGCGACGACCTTCGCTGACGGCCTTTTTCAACCCAGCATCCTGAAAGTCCGCGAAGAACTGGAATGGCGTAGCCTCGTCATACTCCTGGCCCATGAAGAGTAGAGGCGTGTGCGGCGACAGCAATAACAGCGCCGCGGCAACCTTACGTGCACCTCGAGGAACTAACGCGGTCAGCCGTTCGCCCTTGGCGCGATTGCCGATCTGGTCGTGATTCTGAATGCAGATGACGTTCGCGGGCAGCGGAATATTCTTGGCGCTGGTGCCGCGCGGCGCGTTCCAGAAGCGAAAGTGCTCGCCCTGGAAGACGTAACCCTCGCGCAGGGCTCGCGCGATCTGCTGCGGATCGCCGAAGTCCTGGTAATACCCCTGACCTTCGCCGGTGAACAAGGCGTGAATGGCGTGATGGAAGTCGTCGCTCCAGACGGCGTCGAGTCCGTAACCGCCTTCGCTTGCCGGCTTCACGTAGCGCGAATCGTTCTCGTCGGTCTCGGCAATCACGCAGACGTGGCGGTTTAACTGTTGCGCTTGTTCCTGAACGCGAGCCTGGATTTCTGCGACGATGTGCTGCGGCGAATCGTCCTTAATGGTCTGCACAGCATCCAACCGCAGGCCGTCGAGACGATACTCGCGAATCCAGTACAGCGCGTTGTCCGCAAAGTATTTCCGAACATGTTCGCAACAATCGCTGTCATAGTTGATCGCGTCGCCCCATGGCGTCTTGTGATGCGAAGTGAAGTACGGTCCGAACTGCGGCAGATAGTTACCTTCCGGGCCGAGGTGGTTGTAGACGACATCAAGAATGACGGCGAGACCAGCGCGATGCGCCGCATCAACCAGACGCTTCAGCCCATCCGGCCCGCCGTAGTGCGCTTGCACGGCAGACGGAGAGACGCCGTCGTATCCCCAGTCGCGCGTACCGGGGAACGCGGCTACCGGCATGATCTCGATTACCGTGACGCCAAGCTGCTTGAGGTGTTCAAGCTTGCGGATGACACCGTCGAACGTGCCTTCGGGCGTGAAGGTACCGACGTGCAGTTCGTAGATGACGTAGTCGCGCAGATCCAAGCCCGGCCAGCGCTCATCGCGATCGCTCCACTGGAACGCTTCGGGATCCACGACTTCCGTGGGGCCATGAACGCCATCGGGCAGCAAGCGCGAGACGGGATCAGGAACGGTCAAGCCGTCGTCCAGCAAATAAAGGTAGCGATCGCCCGCGGACGCCGGCACCGCAGCGACGAAGTCTTCGCCGTCAGGCTGCATCGGGAAATCTTCCGTTGTGCTGCCGGCGCGCGTCAGGCGCAGCGAGACCTTGCGCTGAAAGGGCGCCCAGACGCGAAACTCAGCGACTTCACCTTTCAGCGTGGCGCCGTAGGATTGCGTTTCGGCGGTGAGCTTCACGCCACATCAGACGTGAATATCCGCGTAAGGGATGCACATATCCGAAGGATCAGTAAAATCGGGAGGCATGTTGATCCTCGCTTCCGCCTCGCCGCGCCGAGCCGAACTGCTGCGCAACGCCGGCATTTCGTTCACCGTCGATCCCGCGCATGTGCCCGAGGAGCCATCGCCAGGCGAATCGCCACTCGCCTATGCGCAACGTCTGGCGCGCGACAAGGCGCTGGCGGTGCTGGCGCGGCATCCAGAAGACACCGTCCTCGGTGCAGATACGGTTGTTGTTGTCGATCACCACTTGCTCGAGAAACCAATCGACACACCTGATGCCGCTCGCATGCTGCACCTGCTGTCAGGCCGCACCCACCAAGTGATCACTGGAGTATGCGTCGCGAATTCTAGCTTTCAGCAAACCGAAGCAGAAGTAACGCAGGTGTCGTTCGCATCGCTCTCCGACGACGAGATCAAAGCCTACATTCGCACGGGCGAGCCCATGGACAAGGCGGGCGCGTACGCCATCCAAGGCATCGCGTCGTGCTGGGCGAAGCAGATCATCGGCTGCTACTTCAATGTGGTGGGATTGCCGGTACCGCGCGTCTACCAGCTATTACGGGAGGCGGCCAGAGGCGTCAAACTGCTCTGAAGACGGCATGAGTTACTTCTTTTCTTCCGGTGGCGTGGTAGTGCTGCTGGTCGTGGTGGTGGTGTTGTTGGTCGAGTTGGGCTTGTTGCTGGCGTCGGTTCCGCCCAGCGATGACTTGAAATTGCGAATGCCCTCGCCCAGTCCCTTGCCAAGCTCGCCAAGTTTCTTCGGGCCAAAGATCAGGAGGCAAATGATCAAAATGACCAGCAGGTGCATGGGCGCGAATAGTCCTCGTTCCATAAAGACCTCCAGATGAAGAGCCCGGTGCAACCGGGGTAAGGCAACGGGTAGTGGTTTCTAAGCAGATTCTAGGCTTTTGGCAACAGGGGAGTCAAAATAAGTCCACCGCGAACATCGCTTATACCACAGGCAAGGTCTTGGCCGCTTCCTTATAAATACACGCGCCAGTGAGATCAATAGGATATACAATAGATTTGCCAATAGGATTTCTGATGTCATCTTCCATAAGACAAACACGATCTTTTTCGTTGGACCCTGAACTTCTCTCCGAGATTGATCGCACTCGGGGCCGAGCCTCAGCAAGCGAGCGGGTCAATCGTCTACTGAGGTATGCGCTCGAAATGGAGCGCAAGGCCAGCCTCCGCGAAGAGGCCGCTCAGTTCTTTGCCAGTGAGCCTGAGAGGCGCCAGGAGCGCCGCGCCTTTCAGAAGGCAGGCATCAAGAGCTGGAGACGGGAAGGATGAGCTGGAGACGGGGGAACAAGCCGACTGGGTGGTATCCGCGGAGGGGTGAGGTATGCCTAGTCAGCCTGGACAAGGAGCGACCAGCGCTGGTTCTCTCCAGCGATAGCCTGAATGCTCACTCGCTGGATGTTTGCGTGCTGCCGATTTCGACGGCTGAGCACCGGGCGTTTTCGCTGCGCCCAAAGATAAAGGCCGGCGAAGGAGGGCTGGAGCGCGAATCGTGGATTAAGTGCGACCAGCCAACGACGATCGAGAAGCACCTCGTCATCTTCCCACCACTAGGCAGGCTATCGCCGGCCAGCATGGAACGCGTCGAAGTAGCCGTCAAAACCGCGCTCGAACTTGCCTGAACCAGCTGCGGTCCTATTCAATCGCCTGAATCAGCCCTGCCAGCAATGCTGCTCTCCGCGGCAACTCGGCGGCGATGACGTGTTCGTGCGCGGCGTGCGCGCCGTCACCGACAGCCCCTAACCCGTCCAGCGTGGGGATGCCCATGCCTGCGGTAAAGTTGCCGTCCGATCCTCCGCCCACAGCGATCTCCCGCAGCTGGAAGCCAAGCTTGCGAGCGATGGAACGCGCCAGCGCGAAGAGCGCCGCAACCTGCTCCGTGCGCTCTAACGGCGGACGGTTGATGCCGCCTTCGATTTCGAGCTTGCATTGCGGATTGATGGGCCGCAGCTGACGCACTCGCGACTCCATCTCCGCGCCATCGTTCTTGTGCGCGATGCGAAGGTCGAGCTCGGCGATCGCTTCGCCGGGCACGACGTTCGTACGCGTACCGCCGCGAATCACGCCGACGTTGAGCGTGACGCCACGCTCGAGGTCGGTCATCTGCGAGACAGCCAGGATCTGATGAGCCAGCTCCAGAATGGCGCTCTGGCCCTTCTCGAAGTCGAGGCCCGAGTGTGCCGCCCGTCCGGTAACCTTCAGCCGGAAAGCGCCTACGCCCTTACGCGCGGTCTTCAGCGCGCTGCCGGGACCTGACGGCTCGCATACCAGAACCGCGGCACACTGCTTTGCCAGCTTCTCGGTGATGGCGCGCGAGGTCGCGCTGCCGGCTTCTTCGTCCGACACGAGCAAGACCTTCACCGGACGCGGCAACCCGCCGTTCGACTCCCGCAGTGCCCAGAGTGCGAACATAATCTGCACAATACCGGCTTTCATGTCGAAGACGCCGGGCCCGTAAAGCCGCCCCTGGCGCTCGCTCCATGGCATCGTTTCCAGTGCGCCGAGCTCGTACACGGTGTCGAAGTGACCGAGTAGCAGCACGGGTGTTCCGCGGTCCCTCCCGGCAAAGTTGACCTGCAGATGATTGCCGGCCTCGCGCTGGCTATGGATCTTGACGTCGCCGCCCAGGCACTCGAACTCATGCGCCAGCAAATCGGACAGCTCGTCGCAAGCTTGCTTGCTGTGCGTGGGCGACTCGCGCAACACGATCTCGCGAATGCTGGCGACCATCTCGTTCTGGCGCGCGGTCAGCCAGTCTAGGATCTGGTTCAGTGCGAGATGTGATTGCTCACGCTTACCCATGGGTGTGTCAGCTGCGGAATCTTTGCGAGCCGTGAAGGTCATTGTTCCCAAGGTCGTCGAGAACCTTCACCGCGTGGCGTTAAAATCTGGGTAGTGTCCTAAAGTTAACTTTAGGACACTACCAAAATCTGCGCCTGCAAAGAAACAGTAAGCGGCAAATGTATAATCGTGGTTCTACTTTTGTCCATGGCTGATCCGGTCCAATCCACGCCTGCAGGCTCCGAGCCGCTGCAGATTAAGATCGGCGAGCTTCTCAAGCTCCTGCCGCATCGCTACCCGATGCTGCTGCTCGATCGCGTGGTCGAGATGGTCCGCGCCAAGCGCATCGTTGCTATCAAGAATGTTACGATCAACGAACCTTTCTTCGCCGGACATTTTCCCGAGTATCCGATTATGCCCGGGGTTCTGATCGTGGAAGCCATGGCGCAGGCCGGCGCGGCGTTGCTGTTCACCGAGGTCACGGACCGCGACGGCAAGCTACTGGTGTTTACCGGAATTGAACGCGCCCGCTTCCGGCGGCCGGTCACACCGGGCGATCAGCTGCGCATCGAGGTCGATGTGCTGGCATTCCGCGGCACTGCGGGACGGCTGCAAGGCAAGGCGTATGTCGATGGCAAGCTTGCGTGCGAGGCAGTAGTAACCTGCCGCCTGCTCGATCGTCAGCGCGGCACGTCCGCCGTAGCGGCAGAGCCCGAACCTGCGGGCCAGGCGTCATAACGTCAGCATGAGTATCCATCCGACGGCAATTGTCGACCCTTCCGCCAAGATTCCCTCGTCGTGCTGCATCGGGCCGTATTGCGTCATTCACACCGGAGTCGAGCTCGGCGAAAACTGCGAGTTGATCGGCCATGTCGTGTTGGGTGGTCCCAGCCGCTTCGGCAGCAACAACAAAATTTATCCCTTCGCGGCGCTGGGCATGGATCCGCAGGACATCACGTACGCCGGCGAACCCACGTGGCTGGAGGTCGGCGACCACAACGTCATTCGCGAGTACGTCACCATCACCCGCGGGACGATGAAGGGCGGCGGTGTGACGCGGGTCGGCAGCCACACGCTGATCATGGCCTATGCGCATGTCGGTCACGATTGCATCATCGGCGATCATTCTATGCTGATCAATGCAGCTACTCTGGCCGGTCACGTGACGGTTGAGGAGTGGGCGGTAGTGGGCGCACTTTGCCCGGTGCATCAGTACGTGCGCATTGGTGCGCACTCCTACATCGGCGGAGGGACGACGATCACGCGGGACGTGTTGCCGTACTCGATGACCAGCGCCGAGCGCGACACGCACGCGTACATGCTGAACAAGGTAGGCCTGCAACGGCGCGGGTTTTCGAACGAGCGGATTGCAGCCTTGCATCATGCGTTCAAGGTATTGCTGGCCTCGAAAATGAACACGTCGCAGGCGGTGGCGAAGCTGCGTGGCGAAGGTGCACAGGGCGAAGATGTGGAAGCGCTGTTGAATTTCATCGAGGGGTCGGAGCGGGGAGTAATTAAGTAGGGATTAGGGGCTTGAGGCTAGGGCTGGCTCGCGGCTCTTGGTTGGCAGCCTGCCAATATTCCATCTCTGTCATGGAAAAAATCGGTCTTATTGCCGGAAATGGAAAGTTTCCGCTGCTGGTCCTTGATGCGGCGCGCTCCAAAGGCCTGCAGGTTGTCGTCGCGGCGATTAAAGAAGAAGCCTTCGCCGAGATTGAGCAGCATAGCGCCGCGGCGGTCTACTGGCTGTCGCTGGGCGAACTGTCCAAGCTCATCGACACATTCAAGCGCGAGAACATTACTCGCGCAATCATGGCCGGGCAGGTCAAACACAAGCAGATCTTCAGCAGCATCAAGCCGGACTGGCGGCTGGCCAAGCTGTTGCTCTCACTCACGACGCGCAATACCGATTCGCTGATCGGCGCAGTCAGCAAGGTTCTCGCCGATGAAGGCATCATGCTGATGAACTCCACCGAGCTGCTGGAGCCGATGCTGGCCACGGAAGGCGTGCTGACGTCGCGCGCGCCCAGCGACACCGAGCGCACCAACATCACCTACGGACACGCGGTCGCCGACCATCTGTCGCGGTTCGATATCGGCCAGACCGTCGTCATCGCCGAGGCGGCCTGTGTTGCCGTCGAAGCGATGGAGGGAACGGACGCGACCATCCTTCGCGCCGGCGAGATCATGAAGTCGCCCGCTTTGGGCAAAGAGCCTTCAACGTTGAGCCGAGCGTTGACGGTAGTGAAGGTCGCCAAACCGAATCAAGATATGCGCTTCGACGTCCCGGTAGTCGGGTTGCATACCATCGAGACGATGAAGCAGGCGGGCGCGACCTGTCTGGCAATTGATGCCGGCCGCTGTCTGCTGCTGGACAAGGATGCTCTATTGGCCGCCGCCAATGATGCGGGAATTTCCATCGTGGCTGAGACGCGTGTCCATCACATTCCGCATCACGGCGGTTAGGGATCAAGGACTGTCCTGTTTTGCTTCCGGTAACCACGATAAGCGAAAATCGCAGGATGCCAAATAGCGACGACCGATTGCGCGTCGGGGTGGTCGGCTGCGGCGCCTTCGGACGCAATCACGCTCGCGTCTATCGCGACTTGCAGCCGGACCGGTCGCAGGGTGTCGAATTCGTCGGAGTCGCCGATCTCGATTACTCTCGCGCGCAGACGGTTGCCAAAGAGTTTGGGACGCAGGCATTCCGGTCGGCCGACGAGCTGATCGCAGCCGGCGTGCAAGCCGCGTCGGTCGCGGTTCCCACTGTTTCTCATCTAACGGTCGCTCGCCAGCTGATGGAGAGCGGCGTCGACGTTCTGATTGAGAAGCCGCTCGCAACGACCCTCGCCGAAGCTGATGAGTTAATCGAAATAGCCCGAAAACATGGTCGGGTTGCCCAGGCCGGTCACCTGGAGCGATTCAATCCTGCGGTACGAGCGACCGTAGCGTTGCTCACGCAGCCGATGTTCTTCGAGGTGCATCGCCTGAGCGTCTTTACGCCGCGCTCGCTCGACGTCGATGTCATTCTCGATCTCATGATCCATGACCTGGACGTCGTTCTGTCATTCGTCAAGTCACCAGTGAAGGAGATCCGCGCGGTCGGCTTGCCCATCCTCTCCCCCAAGATTGATATCGCGAACGTGCGGATGGAATTCGAATCGGGCTGCGTCGCGAACTTCACCGCCAGCCGCGTCAGCACCGAGCGCATCCGCAAGCTGCGCTTCTTCCAGCCGCATCAATACGTGTCGGTGGATTACGCTCGCCAGGATGTGCTGGTGATTACGGTCGACGAATTACAGCCGGAGGCGGCCGGCCTGGATCCGTTCAACCCTGCCAGCGTGGCCGCCAGCGCGTTTCCCGGCATCACACCATTTAAGCCGAAGGTCGAGCAGCAGGAGCCGCTGCGGGCCGAACTCAGCAGCTTTCTGCGTGCGGTGCGGGAGCGTTCAGAACCAGAGGTGACGCTCCAGGAGGGCAGGCGGGCGTTGGCAGCAGCGATGCAAATTGTTGAGGCAATTGCCGAACATAGCCGCCGCGCACGTCTAATAGAATTGACTCGCGGCTAAAGCTGGCCTACGCTTGCGGGAACAGCCATGCTGGAAGAAATGGTGACCATCTCGAAGTTCGTGAGCCTGGGGGAAGCCAAGCTCGCGCAGGGCAAGCTCGTCTCGGCTGGGATCTCGGCGTTTGTGTGCGACGAGAACATGCACGCCATGAACTGGCATATGGGCATGGCCCTGGGCGGCATCCGCCTGCAGGTGCCGGACAGCCAGGTGGTGCGCGCGCTGGAAGTGCTGGATGACTTCGAACCGGAGGATTCTGAGGGGCTGCTGATCGAAGATGAAGACGACGAGGGGATGGAAGAGGTCGCCTGCTGCCCGGAATGCGAGTCGCTGGAGATCCGCGAGGTAGCTGCCAGCAATCCCCGCCAGATCACGTTGTGGTCTTCGGCCATCCCGATACCGGAAGCGGTAAACCAGGTCACCCGTCGCTGGAAATGCCTGATGTGCGGGTACCAGTGGCGGGAGTCGGAAGAATAGAAGCAGCAATTAGCGACTAGCCGTCAGCCATTAGCGACCAGCGATCATTCCTTCGACCCGTGTAGTTACCTATTTTGGCCTGTCAATCCCTCCCTTTGTAAGTTCTTCCCACGGCTGTCCCCGCGTGCGACAATAGAGTTTCCTTCCTCGCCATGAACCCAGTAGAAAGCGCTCCCACTGTCGCCAAAGAACCCACAATCACTCCCGAACTGCTGCGCGATCATGGCATCTCGCCGGAAGAATACGATCGCATCCTGAAGGCTTTGGGCCGCGAACCTTCGCTGCCTGAGCTGGGCATTTTCAGCGTGATGTGGAGCGAGCACTGCTCCTACAAATCGTCGCGCGTGCATTTGAAGCGCCTGCCGACGCACAGCCGTCGGGTGGTGCAGGGGCCGGGCGAGAATGCCGGCATCATCGACATTGGCGATGGCTGGGCCTGCGCCTTCAAGATCGAGTCGCATAATCACCCGTCGTTCATCGAGCCATTCCAGGGCGCGGCGACCGGAGTGGGCGGAATTCTGCGCGACATCTTCACCATGGGGGCGCGGCCGGTCGCGATCATGGATTCGCTGCGCTTCGGGCCTATCACCCCACAGCCATGCGTGGATCAGGCGACATTGCATAAGAATCACTCCGTGATGGAAGGCGTGGTCAGCGGAGTCGCGTCGTACGGCAACTGCTTCGGCGTGCCGAATGTTGGCGGCGAGGTAAAGTTCGAGAGCTGCTACTCGGGCAATCCACTAGTCAACGCATTCGCACTCGGCCTGGTGCGGCGCGATCAGATCTTCTACGCAAAAGCCGCGGGTGAAGGCAATCCGGTGATCTATGTCGGCTCGAAGACCGGGCGCGACGGCATTCACGGCGCGACCATGGCCAGCGAGGAGTTCAGCGAGGCGTCGGAAGCCAAGCGGCCGAACGTGCAGGTCGGCGATCCGTTCCTGGAGAAGCTGCTGCTGGAAGCGTGCCTGGAAGCGATGCAGACAGGCGCGGTCGTCGGCATTCAGGACATGGGCGCGGCCGGACTGACATGCTCGACCTGCGAGATGGGCGGGCGCGGCCGCGTGGGCCTGGAAATCGAGCTCGATCTGGTGCCGCAGCGCGAGACTCACATGACGCCCTACGAGATCATGCTGAGCGAGTCGCAGGAGCGAATGCTGCTGGTCGCCGAAAAGGGACGCGAGGACGAGGTCTTCCGCGTCTTCGAGAAATGGGGACTGGACGCGGTCACCATCGGACGCGTGATCAATCAGCCGATGATGCGGGTGCTGGAGCACGGCAAAGTCGTGGCCGAGATTCCGAATGCGGCGCTCACTGACGACGCGCCGCTGTATCGGCGGCCGCTGGAGCGCTGGGAACCTCCAGTGCCGCGCGAGGTTCCGGGGAACGTGGCGCTCGGCGAAAAGACCGAGCTGACGGAGGAGTTGAAGCGGCTGCTCGCGAGTCCGAACATCTGCTCCAAACGCTGGGTCTACGAGCAGTACGATTCGATGGTGCAGACCAACACGGTCGAGGGTCCGGGCGGCGAAGCCGCCGTGATTCGCGTGAAAGAAACCCCGCGCGGCCTGGCGATGGCGCTGGACGGTAACAGCCGCTGGTGCTATCTCGATCCCAAGCTGGGTGCGATGCATGCGGTCGCCGAATCGGCGCGTAACGTGGCATGCACCGGCGCCACGCCGATGGCGGCGACAAACTGCCTGAACTTCGGCAATCCCGAGAAGCCGCACATCATGTGGCAGTTTTCGCAGACCATCGACGGGATAACGAAAGCCTGCGAAGAGCTGGAAACACCCATCACCGGCGGCAACGTGAGCTTCTACAACGAGACGCTGGGCGAGGGCATTTATCCCACGCCCGTCATCGGCGTGGTCGGCATCCTTGAGGACGTGCATAAGGCAGTGGCGCCGCACTTCCGCGAGCCAGGAAAGGCATTGATCTTGTTGTGCGGCTCGGAGCCGGGCGACGCTTCGGATGTGGAAGCGGAGTTTGGCTCGTCGGAGTATGCCAAAGAAGTTCTCGGGCAAGTCTGGGGCTTTCCGCCTTCGCTGGAACTGGAGTGCGAAGCCGCATTGCAGAAGGCCATCGTGGAGATGATTGGGCTGGGGCTGATCGAGTCGGCCAAGGACTGTTCGGAGGGCGGCATCGCGGTGACGCTGGCGGAGTGCGGGTTAGCGCGCGGTGTGGGAGCGGAGGCCGATCTTAGTTCGTACGGCTTAGTGCCCGAGTTTGTGCTGTTTGGCGAGGATGCCAGCCGGCTTCTCATTTCATGCGACCGGGAGAATGTGGGCCGAATCCAAGAGTTAGCGGTGAGATTCGGCCTCTCGGCGGAAGCGATCGGGTACACGGTCCCAGAAAAGTTTGAAATTCGAGTGGCAGGAGCGGTTGCCGTTAGCGCAAGTGTCTCCGAATTGCGCGAGGCGTGGGCAGGCGCGCTGGAGCGGGCGTTGCATGTCGAGACCGAAGAGCGGCTGGTGCCTGGGGCGTTGCAGAAGAGCTAGTTTTAGGGCTAAAGCCCGATGCTAAGTATTTTGTGTAACACGCGGACCTGAAGGTCCGCTCTACCTTTTCCGATCAGGTGAGCGATGCTGATTCTATCCGATAAGCTGCGTGAAGAATGTGGCGTGGTGGCCATCTACGGCCATCCTGAGGCGTCAAAGCTTGCCTACCTGAGCCTGTATGCTCTGCAACATCGCGGGCAGGAGTCGGCAGGCATTGTGGCGTCGGACGGCGAGATGCTTCGCCTGCATAAGGCGATGGGGCTGGTCTCCGATATCTTTACCGCAGAAGCGCTGGCGAAAGTGCCGGGCTCGCTGGCGATCGGACACACGCGCTACTCCACGGCAGGTGATTCGGCTCTGCTGAACGCGCAGCCAATCATGGTCGACTGCAACAAGGGCAAGATCGCGCTGGCGCATAACGGCAATATCACCAACGCGGCTGAAGTCAGGGCGCACTTGGACCAGCAGGGATCGATCTTTCAGACGAACAGCGACACCGAGGTGATCGTCCATTTGATCGCGCGCTCGCGCGAAGAGACGCTCGCAGACGCCATGGCCGATTCGTTGCGCCGTGTCGAGGGTGCGTTTTCGCTGGTCATGCTGACGCCGGATCGGGTCTTCGCGGCGCGCGACCCTCGCGGTTTTCGGCCCCTGGTCATGGGAAGAATTCCGGGGAAGGCGCAGCACCGGATAGACACAGTCGTGTTTGCATCCGAGACCTGTGCGTTCGATCTGATCGGTGCAACCTATGAGCGGGAGGTCAAGCCGGGCGAACTGGTGATTGTCGGGCCGGAGGGTGTGCATTCGCGCTTCTACTCGGCGCAGCAGTCGCAGTCGAGCTGCATCTTCGAACACGTTTACTTCTCGCGGCCGGACAGCATGGTCTTCGGACGCGCGGTGCAGGAGACGCGCGACGCCATGGGACGTCAGCTGGCGCTGGAGTCGCCGGTCGAGGCCGATATCGTTGTGCCTGTACCGGATTCCGGCGTGACGGCGGCGATGGGCTTCTCGCATGAGAGCGGGATTCCGCTGCAGTTCGGGCTCATCCGCAATCACTACGTTGGGCGCACGTTCATCGAGCCGGAACAGCGCGTCCGCGACTTCGGCGTGAAGCTGAAGCTCAATCCGGTGCGGCATGTACTGAAGGGCAAGCGCGTGGTGCTCATCGATGACTCCATCGTTCGCGGTACCACCAGCAAGAAGATCGTTCGCATGGTGCGCGACGCGGGCGCCAAGGAAGTGCACATGCGCATCTCCTGCCCGCCGACGATTTCGCCGTGCTACTACGGAGTCGACACGCCGTCGAAGAATCAGCTGATCGCGGCCAACAAGTCGGTGGACGAGATTCGCGAGTACATCGGCGCTGATTCGCTGGCGTATCTCTCGCTGGAAGGCCTGCGCAGAGCGGCGGGCGAAGGTGACGAGCGCATTTACTGCACCGCCTGCTATACCGGCAAGTATCCGACCAATCTGATCGACGTGGAGACGATCGAGCCCGCGCTGGCTAAGAGCTAAGCGGGGACTGCGACCTTTGCTTTAAACCTCCTCATATCGGAGTCGTTTCTGAACTGCCGACTCGATTTCGTTGAACATTGAGGAGATCTGATTGAGGCTTTCGGATCTCGACTTCGCGAGCTCGGCGCTTCCACTTCCGATCTCACGGCTTATCTCCTCCCCAGCAATAACACTGCCGAGGGATCCGTTGATTGTCTTGAATTGTTGCCTCAGGGTTTCCGTCATGAAGATGCTGTTCACTACAAGGTAGTTGTTCAATGCAACCTGAGCTCTCTTCGCGTCGCTTAGCTCCAGCCAGAACGTTGCATCCTGATAATACTTATCCTTGTCTCGGGCGTGCCTAAGTTCGGTTTTCTGAGACTCCGTTAATCGCCCAGCCGCGAGGAACTCCTCAAGTTGCGGCTCCGACATGCCGTTAGGACTGGAAACTCGCCTAAAGGCCTTGACCAGTTGGAGAACTGCGCCATTAGCTTCGTGAAGGAGTTCCCATGCCTTCGGCAGGACATCGAACTCCTTCTCGTGGATCTTGCTGATCCGGCTGAAGAGCGAGTTTATTTCGTGCCGAAGCCGTTCTAGTTCGATCTGCTGATCGTGCTTAAACTGCTGAAGTTGTTTATCGAAGTATTGATTAATCCAGTTCCTTCCGAACAATTGAAAAAGGCCATAGGCGACCACTGCGCCGCCCCCGCCAGCGATCAATACCTTGCCAAGTAATGCGAAAAGGACCTGAAAAATATTGTCCGTAGACATGCACTACCTCCGCAACATCAACTCCTGACCCACCCTACATTAGCAACTATCCTAATCTGGCGGGCGGGGAAAAGATTTGGTTCCTGCTACACTGCGCTTATGCTCGCTCCCTACGCCGTGCACGCGGAGAATTCCCGCGGGCGCCGCTATCCCGAGCCGCCTCACCCCTATCGCAACCCCTTTCAGCGTGACCGCGACCGCGTCATTCACGCGCGCGCCTTCCGGCGGCTGGAAAACAAGACGCAGGTCTTTACCCGGCGCTACTCCGATCACTTCCGCACCCGTCTGACGCACACCATGGAAGTCGCGCAGATCTCGCGCACAATAGCCGGGGCGCTCGATCTGAATGTCGACCTGGTGGAGGCGCTGGCGCTGGTGCATGACATCGGGCATCCGCCGTTCGGACATGCGGGCGAGCGGACGCTGGACCTGCTGATGCGGCAGCACGGCGAGTTCTTCGACCACAATCTGCAGGCGCTGCGGACGGTGGAAGAAATGGAGCTGCGCTATGCGGAATTTCACGGGCTGAACCTGACCTTCGAGGTGCGCGAAGGAATCATCAAGCACTCGCATGACTACAGCGCGGCGGTGCATCCGGAGCTGGCGGAATATCTTCTGGACCTGCGGCCTCCGCTGGAGGCGCAGCTGATCGACCTGACCGACGAGATTGCCTACAGCACGGCCGATCTGGATGACGGCTTTGAGGCGAAGCTGCTGAAGCTCGCGCAGATTCGCGAGCGGGTTGGCGTCTTCGAGCGCTATTACGTCGAGGCGGAGACAAAGTATCCGCAGGCGCCGGACAAGCTGAAATTCAACGAAGCGCTCAAGCGCGTGCTGAATCGATTTGTCACCGATCTGATCGAGAACACGCGACGGCGACTTGAGGAAGCAAAGATCGGCAGCCTGGAAGAGTTGCGCCAGTATCCCGAGCGGCTGGCGGCGTTCAGCCCCGAAGTCGAAGCCGAACGCCGCGAGGCAAAAAGGTTTCTGTACGAGGCGCTTTACAACTGCAAGGTCCTGGAGCCGGAGAAGCGCAAGGCGGAGAGCGTGATCACGGAGGTCTTCAATCATTTGATCGCGCATCCCGAGGCGATGCCGCACGTCTATCAGGAACGGGAGCAGAACGAGAAGCCGGTGCGCGTGGTGTGTGACTACATTGCGGGGATGACCGATCACTATATTGAGGACTTGCGGAAGAAGTTGGTGACGGGGAAGAAGACGGATTCGGCAGTGACAAACGGAACTACTTAGGAAGCTGGCACTCCGTTCATGGAGCATCCAGGCCGATCAATTCCCTTCGGTAACTGCTTGGAGCGAGTGAGGACAAGTGGAAAGCTTCTGCCGTATTGTGTCCAGGACCCTTCTATAACCGTCTTCTTCTTGTTTATCGTTCCTTGGAAACCTCCGGCGAGCTGCTTCATCTCAATGCCAACCAAGGATCCTTCTCGAGTAACAGCTGTTGCCGTCCAACCCAAGGTGCCATTGTCGGGGATGTTGAACGTCGCAGTCGGGCCGTCGACGGTGTTGGTGATATGAAAGGAATATTGAACTTCCTGAGAGGCGGGGTCACATCCCGGATCTAAAGGGATCCTAACCGTTCCTGACCAATAGCCGTCGATATCAGAAGGTCTCTTTGCTGAAGGTGTTCTTGGCTCCGAAGTGCGAACCAGATTAAACGGTTCTTCGAAAAGCGGTTGCGTCCAAGTACCGGAAATGGCCGACCCCTCAGCGTTGATGCTTCCCTCGTACGACGCTTTTATGGAATCCGCTTGGAACACGAGCCTGGATCCGTTTACCGAGATCGACGTCACAGTCACAACTTTGCCGCCGGTATCGACAAACTCCAGGGTGGCCGATAATTCTCCGTTCTTTGTCTTCCACACATGCAACAGGTCACGATACTCACCGGGATTTTCCGGGGGACCAAGATGCGTTCTTGCTAACCAATATCCCGTAATGTCCTGCGCCTGAACGCCCCGCATGAGCGACAGCGACAAACAAAACAGAATAGCCGCCCGTGCAGCGATCGGCGTTCTCATACGGCACATATTACCAAGAAGCTCTAAACACTGGACTGCTCCCAGGCAAAACCTTGCTTCTTCAGCCCGCCGTCCAATTCTGTACGAGCGCCAACGTTAGCGATTGCAGCACAAAAAGCCGGTGCGGGTGTGCGATTACATCGCAGGGATGACAGACAATTACATCGAAGAGTAGCGGAAGAAGCGGACAAGTAGCGGGGTTCCGAATTGGGAACTATCGTGCGAAAAGTGCGAATGGGATATTTCGTTTCGAGGCCGGTTGTGGGTAGGCTGATAGGTTGGGCTTAGGCCCACGCCGACTGCTGTCATCGTGAGAGCGGACGGTTGTTGTTCTTTGACAAATCGTCGGCTGAGTCATGAGGGTCTCGTGCCTTCCCCCTAAGCTGTTGAGTAGAGGCGTTTTAATTCCGCTGTTGAATGATTTCAATACTTTGACGAATTTCGCTAAGTGGCTGAAAAGGCTGGGGTTGTATTGTATTTCAACTCTATTGTTTTCAATACTTTAGGCTAAGGCGTTTGGAATCAAGCCTTGAATTTTTTTCGGGCGTTAAGGCTGGCGGGGAGTGAAGGAAGCAGATTCTGCCGCTGCCGGCGAACCGCAGATCCCTCGGTCGGACTAAAGTCCTCGGTCGGGATGACAGACCATGAAAGCATGCGCTTTGGCCGGGGATGACACTGTCGGTTCGGTCTCAACTGCGTTACCTCGGCGGCTAAAGCCGTTCAGTTACCGACTCAACGGCGCACCTAAAGGTGCGCCCCTTCAAGACTGCAGCCGCTCCAAATCATCATAGGCCGCTTCACTGCGACCGCTCCAAATCATCAGCGACCGCTTCGGCGGCTTAGCTCATAAAGCCCTACTTCTTCAGCTCAGCCGTCCAGTTCTGCACCAGGGTCAGCGATTGCGAGCTCCCTTCGCTGGGGCTGACCGCGATGAACTTCTGGCCATCCTTGGTGGGTGCGAATTCGCGGGCGGTGATGCCTCGCATCGGAAGGCGGAAGAGCTGCTTGCTGCCCCCGACCTGGAATGAGGAGCCCGAGCCATCGACTTCGGTGGCCGCAATGCCGTTGAGATCGAAGTAATAGAGCTCCTTGCCATCGGCGCGCCAGCGCGGTCCCACGCCCCCGCCATTCGTCACCTGCCACTTCGCGCCGGTCCAGGGAAACGGTGCGACGAAGACCTCGGGCCGGCCCGATTCGTGTCCGACGTACGCTACCCAATGTCCGTCGGGCGAGAAGGTCCCACGCGAGCCGGCGCTGGCATACGCAAACGGTTTGCGATCACCCGACAAGGGTAGAACCCATAGGTCCGTGTTCGTACCCGCTCCCTGGTCGTACATCAGGTAGCGCCCGTCACGCGACCAGTCGGAGATGGCCTGAAAGATGGGAGTGGGCGAGGAAATCAGCATTCGCTCCGGCTCGCTGCTGCCCAGGGTTTTGACCGCGATGGCGGACTGCTGATTCGCGGTGAACGCAACCTGCTTGCCGTCCGGAGACCAGAGCGGCGTGAGATGCGCGCCGCCGCTGAAGGTCAGCCGCGTCTTCAGATTGGTCGCCAGGTCGTGCACCCAGATGGTCGCGGTTGCGGAATTCAACTCGGTGGTCGCGAGCTTGGTTTCGTCGGGCGAGAGATCGAGGTCGTAGAAGTCACCCTGCTCGCCAACGGTAGCGATCTTCTTGCCGCTGCGGTCGTACCAGGTGAGGATCTCGGTTCCCGAAGTCATGCCGGATGCGTAGACCAGCGTGCCATCGTTGGACGCGCTCACGCTCATTCGCCACAGGCCGGAGTCGAAGTACACGTTGCCGCTGAGCGGCTGCGGCTCGCCGGAGAGCTTGCCGCTGGATGGATCGAAGGGCTGCGCGACCAGCTGGTTCTCGCGCTGGAAGAGCAGGTGCCCGGATGCGTAGATCGCGTTGGAGAACGTGTGCAGCAGCAGCCGATTCTCCTTGCCGTCGAGCGACGCGAAGAACACGGCGGTATCCGGACTGGTCGGCGCGTTGTGCTTGATGGCAATGTAGAGAAAGTGCTTGCCGTCGGGCAGGAACGAGGGCCAGCGATGCGACGAGTAAGTGCTGCCGTCCAGCTTGGTGACCGGCGTCGGAGTGCCTCCGCTGGCGAGCACGCGCGAGATGCCGGCGTTGTACGAGAGCGCAGCCAGGATGGTTCCGTCCTGGTTCCAGCTTCCGCCGCGTCCCAGGGTCGAGTCGCAGATCGTTATCGGCACTCCACCGCTCACCTCGATACGCTTGAGCTTGTCGTCGGTGAAGAAGGCGATAGAGCGGCTGTCGGGCGACCAGAACGGAAAGGTCGCGCCATCGGTTCCGGCAAGCGGCTGCGGCGTGGTGGAATCGAGCGCGCGCACGTAAAGCTGCGTGCCATTGGCGCCGTACGCGGAGAAGACGATGTAGCGGCCGTCGGGCGAGATCATCGCCGGGCCGCCGTGATCGCCCGACAGATTGAACTGCAGCTTGTCGGGCGGATTGATCTCGACGCGCATCGTGGGCAGCTGCTTTTGGCTCGCCTGATAGAGCAGCAACAGTGCCGCTGCCGAGACGAGCGCGAGTGCCGCGGCGACAATCCATGGCAGCTTGCTTCCGCGCTTGCGAGCCGGCATGACCGGGACGGCCGCTGCGCTGGTCTGCGATCCGCCTTCGATGATCTGTCGTATTTGCAGCTTGACGTCGTGCGCGGTTTGGCAGCGTTCGTCCGGATCTTTCTCCAGGCAAGTCTTGATCAGGCGCTCCAGCGCCAATGGCGCCAACGGTTGCACCGACGAAATCGGTGGTGGGTCGCGCTCCAGCACCGCAGCCATCGCACTCGCCGGCGTCTTGCCTTCGAAGGCTCGCTTGCCGGTGACCATCTCGTACAATACCGCGCCCAGCGCGAAGATGTCCGAGCGCGCATCGGCTTGCTTGCCTTCGATTTGCTCCGGCGACATGTACTGAAACGTCCCGACCACGGTACCTTGCGCGGTGAGCGGATGACTTGCAGGAGGCGTGCTGAGCGTTGCGGTCAAATTGGACGCAACCGCCGTGCTGGCCACCGATGCCTTCGCCAGGCCGAAGTCCATCAGCTTGGCTCCGGTCTTGGTCAGCATGATGTTGCCGGGCTTCAGATCGCGATGCACCACGCCGCTGCGATGCGCCTTCTCCAAGCCATCGCAGATGTCGATCGCATAGCGCAAGACCTGATCGACGGGCAACGGGCCTTTGATCAGGCGATCAGCCAGAGTCTGGCCCTCCAGAAACTCCATGACCAGATAGTCGGTGCCGTCCTGGTGCCCGACATCGTGCAGCGTGCAGATGTTGGGATGATTCAGCGAGGAGACGGTCCGCGCTTCGCGATCGAAGCGCTGCCTGGCCTCGGGATCGTTCGACAAATGTGAGGGCAGGATCTTTATCGCGACCGAGCGGTCCAGACGCGTGTCGCGGGCCCGATACACTTCGCCCATGCCCCCTGCGCCCAGAGGCGCGCCGATTTCATAGGGGCCAAGTTTGGTTCCTGAAGCTAATGCCATGAGGATGATGTGTGCGCTGCATTATAGCGTGAAGGGCTGTCGCTTTGGCGACTTCGTATGAGATTCACCGACGATCCCTAAACAGCCAGAGATAGAGGAGAACGGCGACCCCAGCGGCGAGCAGTAAGTAGGCCAGCGGTTCCATGCAGGGATTGTCTCAAATGCGACGTTTTGTGTCAGGTACAGAAAAAGGCGCCCCTATTGCAGCGCCTTGGACCACTCTCGGTAAAGCTTACTGCTTGGAAGGATTCTGCGAGTTCTGTTTGGCTAGCCGGACACGCGCCATATCCAGCTCCTTCTGTACGCGGGCAACGCTCTCGCTATCGACCTCGGCCGGAATGGTCTTGTTCCACTCGTCCAGCGAGCGCTCCCAATGATTCGCCGCGAGCTTCAAACGCCCGGTCTTGAGATACAACTCGCCAAGATGTTCGTTGATGGTCGGGTCGTCGCCCATGCGTTCCACCGCACGGCGTAGATTCTCTTCCGCCAACTCGTAGTTGCCCATCTTGTAATAGGCCCAGCCGAGCGAGTCGAGATAAGCGCCGTTTTGCGGGTCGAGTGCCACTGCGCGCCGGATGTAGCCGAGCGCCTCTTCCAGCCGCGTGCCGCGATCAGCCAGCATGTAGCCGAGATAGTTCAAGGCCATGGCGTTCTTAGGATCATCAGCCAGGACCTTATGGAATGCCTCCTCGGCCTTGTCGTACTTTTTCTGACGCTCGTAAATGGAGCCGGCAACAAACTCTGCATAGCTCTTGTCTTCCGGCTTCGTCGACATCTCGATCGCTTTGTTGATGCTCTCTTCGGCCTGCGGCCATTCCTTCAGCCGACTGTACATCTGGGCCAGAGCAACATAGACCTTCTGGTCATCGTTGGCGTTGCCCTTCAGCAGCGTCTGTACCCGACCGATCGCGGCGTCGGAATTGCCCATGTCAGCTTGCTGCGACGCGGCCACCATCTGCAGATCACGGTCGTTAGGAAACTTCTTGGCAGCTTCCTCTGCGGCATTGGTGGCCTGCTGCCACTGCTTGCTGTCGCGATAAGTTTCGATGATCTCCTGATATCCGCGAACGGCATTTTCGTCGCCCAGATCCAGCATCTTGCGGAAGGTGTCGACCGCCATCTGGTTCTTGTTGGTTTCGCGATAAATCGTCCCCAACCGCTCCAGGAAAAGCGCGCGATTGTTCTTGTCGGAAACTGTGTAATCGCCTTCCTCGTGCTCGGTCTTCTGCAAAAGCTGGTTGAGGGTGACGATGGCGTCATCGTATTTGCCCTGCGCCTCATCCACCACGGCGATGTTGTACTGCACTTCCAGCGAATCCGGGACCACCGCGCTGGCCTTCTTCAGGGCATCCATCGCCTGGTCAAACTTGCCGTCACGGCGATCGATCTCCGCAATCAGCATGTAGGTTTGCGCGTCCGAGGGATCCGCCTCAACGATCGTCCGGTACTGCTCCAACGCCGCGTCGGTCTGCCCATCGTTCATCAGGTTCTGGGCAAGACCACGCACCGCGTCCAGATTGTCGCGATCGAGTTGCGTAGACTTGCGGTAGGCATCCACCGCCTGCTTGTAGTCTTTCTGCTGCTCGTAGGTGTACCCAAGCGCCGAATAGAGCTTGGCCGTGCGCGCGTTCTCCGGAATCGCGTTAAGGACCTGCAGCGCGCGATTGGAGTCACCTTCCTCGTTGTAAAGGTAAGCCAGCGTGCTGACCGCCTCTTCTGAATCGGGCTGGATGGCAACTGCAGCCTTGAATTCGTTCTCCGCCTTCAGCAGCTCATTATTCTGGCGATACAGGCGGCCGAGAAGCAGATGATCTTCGATGCTCTTGGGATCGAGCTTGACGATCTGCTCGTACTGCTCGATGGCTAGCTTCAGAATCTCCTGCGACTGCGTGCCCGATTGCATGTCGCCGAGCGAGCGCAGATATATGCTGCCCAGCAGACGCCGTGCCTCCAGGTTATTGCCATCGCGCTTCAGAATGTCCTGCGCCTCCAGGACAGCGTCACGAATCCGTCCCGTCTTGGCGTAGAGTTCAGCCAAGCCGGCGTTCAGGTAATCCGAACTGGGATCGTTGTCGATCGCGAGCCGGTACTCTTCGATGGCCTTCGTCGCGTAGTCGGAGCGACCGTACATCGAGACCATCTCCTCGTACATATGCGCCATCATGAAGTGGTAATAGGCGGCAGCCTTATCAGGCTTCTTCGCCGCGGCCGTATCCGCAGGCTGCGAGGGCGCAGGTGGCTGTGCCGGAGCAGCGGAATTCTGCTGCCCGCTGTTCACTTCAGGCATGCTCGCGGGCGGAGTGTTCGGCGTCGTATTGGCAGGCGGAGTCTGGGCAACAACTACGGAACCGACCAGCAGTGAAGCCAGGGTGAAGACACAGATACGATTAAGGATCATTCAGGACCAGCCACTCAACAGCGATTGGATGCCGCGCCTCACACTGGAGTCTACACATATTCTAGCCGTTATTCCCCAATTGCGGGGGAACGAATTTCCCGCTCTTTCGCGGCACGATTCCGGCTATGAAGTTTGGCAATTACCTTAGCTGATTGGACGCATTAGCCGAAGAAAGGTCAGAAGGTATCAAAAACCGGGTGAGGGATCCTGGTCGCACCAGCGTCTCACACAAGCTAGCGCCGGCCTCCAGCCAGCTGTCCTGGCGGCGTACCGCCGCTAGCTCGCACGTGTCACATCCCGTCTAGAAACCCGGCACCGTCTCCAGAACCCGCACCTTCCACGAGTTCTCCGCAGCCGTAAGCAGCGCAACATAATGGACCGTCGCGTTCTCGGTATGAACGACCTTACTGCCATCCATCACGTCGATCTGCAGATGAGCGGTGTCGTGCAGCTCGATCGCCGAGCCTTCTGGCGAATAGAAAACAGCATCGACAGTATGGCCCTGATCGGTGATGTGCTGATGCAAACCCACTTTAGTCTGCTCCTGAATGGTGGCCGTCAGCTTGTCGTCGGCGGTGCCAATGAAGTTGGCACTCAGCAGGTCAGCGCGATTCTGATCGAGCGCCTCCGTCATCGTTTGCCACGCCGTGGCGTAATCACGCGCGAGCGACTTCTGTGTCGTCTCTTCGATCTCGCGCGGAGTGGCGTGTTCGACGTTGATGGCGATCGAAGGAGCGCTCGCGGCGAGAACAGAATCCGGCGTCGGGAAAACACTGGCAATCACCGCTAATGCTGCCGCCATCGCAACCGCTAGAGAGACGGATTTCATTGCCCACCTCGCCACTGGATTTCGTTCCCGACGACGACGCCTGACGCGACCGAGATGGTGGCGTTGTTGGAAGCCGGAAGCTCGGCCTCCGCGACGCCCTGCTTAATTCGCGCATCGACCGTGCTCTTGCCCTTCGCATCGGTTGCGGTGAAGGTCACAATCGTCCCGTCCGGCACGGGATTGCCGGCGCAGTCGTGAATCGGTTCGGTGCGCGCAAGAATCCCGTTCTTGTCGCGGACAGCCGTCATACGAATGCTGCACGGATCCGACGCGACCTCCTGCACCACACGCCGTACCGAAGCCGCACCGCTCGAGGCCACGAACTGCGCCGGGCCTTCTTTCCTGGAAGAATCGAGCTTAGCGAATGCGACGCCGCTCTTCGTGGTCTCCGTCCGACCGACGGTCTGGCCATTGGCGGTCAGCTCAAACTTGATCGGCTGCGGTTGCAGCACCAGATTTTGATACTTGTCGAAAACGAAAGTTGTGCCCGTGACCACGTTGGGAGTGTCAGCCGGCACACGCGATGGCCGCGCCAGAAATGCGATCGATTGCACCGGACCAGCCGTCACAAAGAACGTCGCGCTGTTTCCGTCCAGCGAGATGACATACCGGCCGGCGTTTTGCAATTCGTCTGCGCTGAGCTGAATCTCCTGTCCCAGCCGGACCGTCCTCTTGATGGCAGTTCCTGGTCCGACGACATACAGCGTCGCACTGCCGCTGCCGGAGCTTGGAATACTCAGTCCGGAGCCGGCAGTCACGGCTGCCGGAACATTGATCTCGGCCGCGTGCGTGGCAATCGCAAAGCAGCACATCAGCAACAGCGCAATCGCCATCGTGCCGCCGAGTTTGACCTTAACTTCGATAGAGTCTTTGGTCATGGCCTACTCGTCCTGCTGAAGCATGTATTCGTTAACCGTGACGCGGTAGTTGTGAACGTTGGACGCCAAGTCGTCGCGCAGATCGACAGCAAATGGAACCGGCGTCTGCGGCAGCAGAGCGTTGTCGACATAGCCGTCCGAAACCCAGATTACTTTGCCGGCGCCGTCGTAGTAGGTCGCCAGCACGTGCGGGATGTTTACGGTGACGCCGCTCTCGTTAATCAGCTCGCCTTTCAACACGTGCCGTCCGCGCGAGTCAGTCTCAACTCGCTGATGCACCACACCGATCACCGGATCAGCCGAAGCTGGAACCAGCATGGAATTTGGCGTCATGCGCACGCTCTTGACGGTCGAGAGCGGCACCTTGGGAAAATCGACGCGGAACGGCGAAATCTCTTTCGGCAGCAGCGTGTGAGAGATCTTGTCGAAGCTCGTCTCTTCGCCGATAACATCGCCATTCTTGCCAACCAGCGTAGCGCCAATCGAGACGAATCCTGGCACGGTGTCTTCGTTTTCGATTTCGCCGACGATGATCGTATTCGGGCCTTGCGCGATAGCGTTCATCGAGATGATCCGCACGCGAGGCGCCTCGACATTCTGTGAACCCCAGTCATCGTTGGAGCCGCGAGTAACGACATCCCAGCGCAGGTAGTTTTCCTGGATCACCTGCGGCGGAACGTTGGCTTCCTTCACCACCGGCCACTCTACCTTCCAGCGATCGCCTTCCTTGACGACTTTCAGATCGCGCGTGTCATAAAAGGCGCCGACCGCCGTCGCGTACTGTAAGGTCGCGCGGACCAGGGCTTCGTTATCGCTAGCGTGAAGGACCTTGGTATCGGCCTGCTCCAGCGACGAGTAGGTTCGCAGGCTGCCGTCACGTCCTGCGAGGTCACGCGCAAATGCTTCCTCGTCGGTGTCGCCCGAATTGGCGACGTAAGCATACGCACCTTTGTAGTCGCGAGCTTTCACGTGATCGAAAACCGCGCGCACGGCACCGTCCGGCGTAGTCGCGGGAGTCAACTCATGCGGTTGAATGGTTGCCATCGCAATCAGAACAGCAGTCAAAACAATAATCAGGATAGGCAGAACGCGTCGCATCACTTGGCCTCCCGCAGAAACATCGGCTCAACTGTCGCTCGAGCTGGGAATTCCAACGTCGCGCCGGCGCGCCGGCGTTCCGGCACCAGCAATACCAGGAACAACGCGAACAAGCTGCTGGCCACCGGCAGAATTCCCCACATCAGTCCTTCTATCGGCGAGGGCGTGAATCCCACAAACTCCAATCGCTTGGCCGGCGGCACATCCTCTTTCGTCCACAACGTCACGTTTCCGTTGTCGTAGGTCTCAGCCTTGCGCCAGCCCGCGAAGGCGAGCAGCGGTTCGTAGTATCGATCGCGAACGAAAACATACTTCAAGCCATATTGATTGGCATGCTTCAGTACGGCTCGCAAGGACTCCATTCCGGAAAGTCCGTAATACTTTGCGTTGTAGAGCTGACCAGCGCCATAGGCCGTCATCTCCGGCAACAGACGCGCGGAGTTATAGTCGCCATCCACGCTGCCGGCCTTCGCATAAGTCGACACCTCGGCGAAGTGGCTGCCGAATCCCAGCGTGATGTAACGAAACTTCGCGTGATCGTCACGATTCAGAAACGCGATGACTTGATCGACATTGAACGGCGAGCTGGCGATGGGGTTGATCTCGATCCACGCCACGGATGCTGCCATCGTTGCCACTGCGGCGATCGTCAGCCCCACGACCGCCTTCATGCGGAAGCGTTGAATCAATTCAAACGCCAGCAGCCCGACAAACGGCATGGCCATGATCGTGGCCCAGAAGGTGAAGCGCTCATAGGTCAACACCTGGTAAGCGCGGCCGAGCAGAATTTTCCCGACTGGCGTCGTTCCGCCCAATCCAAGCAGTGCGGTGATGTACCAGCCGATCAGTAGCGGCCGCAAGCGGCGCTCGGCTGATCCGCGAATCACAATGAACGGCAGCGCCAGGACCATCGCGCCCATGGGAATGATCCAGAAGTTGATCCCGCTGAATGTTTTCAGGATGTAGTTGTCACGCGAGCCGTGGGGAATCGGCATCTGCGTGATCGGATTCCTGATCAGCGAGATCCAATATGGCCACAGAACGATCGCCACTCCGGCGATAGCAATCACGGCAAACACAACAGCGCGTCCCAGAACGCCGCCAACTGACGCGCGTTCTTCCTCTACTTCTTCGATATCGCGATCGAGTATGGCGAGCACCAGGACCGGAATGGCAAACAGGATGGCGCCGAACATTAGCGTTACGTGGTGTGCTGCAGCAGCGGCCCACGCGAGCGCCACTCCTTTTAGCAGATCCAGAGAGCGCCCTCGGAGAAGCCAGTAATAGAAAAAGGGCGCCGCATTCAGCGTGAGCGCAGCGGCTGCGGTCGTGGGTAGCTGTCCCGACTGATAGACCAGCATCGACAGCGATCCCAGGAAAATCGAGCCCAGCGCCGCATAGCTCGCAGAAACGTCATCGACCCACAGGGCGGCATAGCGATACATGCCGATCGGCAGCAGCAATATCGCGATGAGCTGCACGAACATGTACGCCATCTTCAGGCCCATGATGTGCGAGAACAGCGCGATCCACTGGTGCGTCAGTGGTGGATACGTGGTCTGCGAGAAGCCGCCGAACCACTTCTGATTCCACGGATTGAACCAGTGCTGGGCATAGTGCGACGCGAAAAAGATGTGCGTATTCGCGTCATAAGACCCAGCCGGAAGCTGCATCAGCAGCAGTGGACCATGCACGGCGATCGCGATCAGCAAGATTGCGGACAGAGGGATCGCACGTGCGGGGAAACCGGCCCCCCCCACGTGCGCTGGGTTTGCGCACGTTGGGGTGGAGAACGTGGGGGACTTTGAGATCAAGGGACTGCCTCCCGCCGAGAACGTACAAAGCGTTTCGATTCGTTCTCACGCGGTTAGGTTGGTTGCGATGCGGGCAGCTGCGCGAATGTCGCCCCGAAATGGTTTGCGAATTTCCAGTGCGCTCTACTTGCAGACCGTGATCACACAAACTCTGCAGCAAAAGTCGCATCAAAGCACACGGTATTCGAGGTTGTACGACGGGTCCTTTTCACTCTCGAGTTGTCAGCGAGTGTCCCACGTGAAAATGAAAACTGTTCTCCTCACTTGCTGTGCTTTGCTGTTGTCCTTTTCTGCCTGGGCTCAGACCTTCGAGGTCGATGGCCAGCAGTCGCAGTCCGCCAATTCCCCGAATGCGAAACAGAAGAAGGGCCAGCAGTCGACTGCGACTGGCGACAACGGAATTGGCTGGGGAAGTAGCATCGAAGTAAGCCGACTGGCGCGAGCCGCAGAAGATGCCTTGCGGCACGGCAATCCGTCGACAGCTGCCGACTACGCTGAACGCGCGGTGAAAGCGGCTCCGCAGGATAACAAGCTGTGGTTCCTGTTGGGCTACACCTCGCGGCTCGCTGGCCGCTATCAAACCTCGGTCGAAGCCTACCAGCATGGGTTGCAGACCGCGCCGGGCAATGCTGACGGCATGAGTGGTCTGGCGCAGACCTACGAGCGCATGGGGCGCACCGACGACGCCAAGCGTCTGCTGTCGCAGGTGATTCGCGCCAATCCGGGTCGCATCAATGATCTGCTCGTTCTCGGCGAGCTCGACATGCGCACCGGCGACACCCAGGACGGGATCAACCTCCTGCTACGCGCCGAGTCGCAACAGCCCAACGCCCATGCGGAGCTGATGCTGGCCGTCGCCTACCTGAAGTTGAAGCAGCCCGACCGCGCCAAACAAATGCTCGACATGGCGAAGAAGCACTCGCCCAACAATGTCGAGATCTTCCAGGCTGCCGCGAATTATTACCGCGAGGAGCATGATTACAAAGCGGCGATCATGACGCTAAAGAGCGCGCCGCACCTGACGCCATCGGTGCTCGCCGATCTCGGCTACACCTACGAACTCGATGGCGACAAGGAGCAAGCAGCTGAAGCCTATACTCGCGCGGCCAATGAGCAGCCGAAGGAAATTGGCTACCAGTTGAGCGCAGCACAGGCGCAGTTGCGAATCGGCAACATGGATAAGGCCCATGAGTATCTGAATCGGGCCGCAACGCTTGATGCCAATCATTACCGCTTGCATGCCATTCGCGCGTTGCTGGCCAAGGAAGAGAACCGGCAAGCGGATGCCATCACCGAGTACAAAGCGGCGCTGGCTGCGATGCCTGCCGGAGGAGTTCCTGAGGGACAGCTCTATCCAATTCAGTTGCGATTGAATCTCGCCGAGCTTTATCGCGAGAGCGGCGATGACGAAGCAGCCCATCAGCAGATCGCAACCGCTGAGCAGGAGATCAACAAGCTCGATGTGCAAGGCACGGCGAAGGCTGAATTCCTGCGGGTGCGCGCTTCGCTGAAGATCTCGGACAACGACCTGCCGGGAGCGGATGCTGACCTGACCGAAGCCCTCAAGCTCGACCCCGACAACGTCAACATCAAGCTGGAATACGCAAACCTTCTGTGGAAGGAAGGCCGCAAGGACGACTCTCGCAAGATCTACAACGACGTGCTGGCGGGCGATCCCACAAACCGCTACGCGCTGGAAGCCATCGGATATCTCTATCGCGAAGACGGCAACGCCGAGATGGCAGCCGAGTATTTCAACCGGCTGGCAAAAGCTTATCCCGACGATTACATCCCTTATCTGGCTTTGGGCGACCTTTACACGCAGGTCAAGGAATTTCAGCGCGCCGACACCGAGTATCAAGAGGCGTACAAGCTTGCGCCCGAGAATCCGGTCATCATTGCCAACGCCGCCAATGCAGCCATTGAAACACGGCAGATCAAGCTGGCCGGCGAGTGGGTAAATCGCGCCAAGGGCAAGATGAACGATGATCCGCGCGTCATGCGCGAGCGCGAGCGTTACCTGCTGCACCAAGGCAATTACGAAGAGTCAGCCAAGCTCGGCTACAAGGTGCTGCAGCAACTGCCGAAGGATCGTAACGCGTCGGTGTACCTCGCCTACGATCTCTACAACCTCGGCCGGTACGACGAGGCGCTGGCCGTTGCCGACAAATACGACTCCGTTCTGCCCAACGAGCCGAACTTCCCACTGATCGAAGGTCACGTTCACAAGCACTCGCAGCTTCTGGATGAGGCTGACGACGACTACACCCGCGCCATTCAGCGCGATCCCAAGATGGTGGAAGCCTACGTCAATCGCGGCTATACGCTGAACGACATGCAGAATGCGCAACAGGCGTCACAGGATTTCCACACCGCGCTGCAGTTGGCTCCGAACAATGGCATCGCGCACCTCGGTTTGGCATTCAGCGATCTGCAGCTGCGCAATGCGAAAGAGGCGCTGAACGAAGCGCGCGAAGCGCAGAAGCTTATGGGCGAGTCGGGCGCGACTCACCTTGCCTTGGCAACGGCTTATCGTCAACAACATCTCCTGGCCAGCGCGGAGCAGGAATATCGTACCGCTCTGAAGTTCGCGCCTAAAGATCTCCAGTTGCAACTTGCGCTGGCGGACACGCTGTATGACATGCGCCAATACCAAAAGTCGATTGACGCGTTGAACGCTGCACTTACGGATTCGCCAGATGATCCTTTGATCTATGCGCGAATGGCGCACGCCTACGCCCATTTGGGCAATCGTGACGAAACCCTGCGCTATGTGGCCGCAGCCGAACGCGCGGGCGGAAATCAATCGGCGATTCTCCTTGATACCGGCGATGCATTGCTAACGCTAGGCGACGAAAAAGGTGCGATGGACCGCTTCGCGCACGCGCTGGAAGCTCCGGACGCAAATCGCGTAGATGCCCGCCTGGCTATTGCTCGCTTGATGGTCAAGTACGGTCACGACGATGACGCGAAGCAGCAGATCAGCCTGGGCTTTGCCGAGAGCCGCATCGGCGAGGCGCCTCCGGTGACCGCCGACAACCTGATCGAAGCCGCAAACATTCTGCTGGCGATGCACGACTTTGATTTGGCCTCTAAGTATTTCGAGAAGGCCGGGCAGGCGGGTGCGTCGCAAGAGGTGGTGGCCATCGGTCTGGCCAATACCTACCTCGCCCAAGGAAAAACGAAGGACGCCGACGAAATGCTGGCGCCGCTCGGTGCCGATCCATCTGCGAATCAGAACTATGACTATCTGCTGGCACAGGGCGAAGTCTACCGGCAGCGGCATGAGGACTGGAATGCCATGGTGGTTCTCTCGCAGGCCGACGTGTTGGGAGCCAACGAGATCGCCTCGTTAGAAGGCCTGCAGGTCGCCAGCGAAGAAGGTGTGCGAGTCACCGACCACCTCAGCTTGCTGACCAACTTCACTACGGGCGGGCTCTACGACGATTGGACAATTTATGTCCTCGATGCCCAGATCTTCGGCCTCAGCCCTAACAGCAAAATGCTGCCGCCGCCGCGGTCGGAGCAGGAATCGCTCTGGACGACTGCCTATCGATATCACTTTGACAACAACTTTCCGATGCTCAGCGGATTCTTCCAGATCCGCAACGCCGTAGGTGAAGAGTCGCTGCCGCAGGAAGCGCTGATCATCGATCGCAACACCTTGGACTACACCTTCAACAGCGCACTGAATCCGGTTCTCCATCTGGGCAATGGCTGGATCGCCTTCAACACCGGCTTGCAGTTCACGTTGCGCCGCGACAGCAGTGCTCCTCAGTACGAGGACCAGAACCTGTTTCGAGAATTTGTCTATTTCAACAGCAGCTCGTTCTACAACTGGATATCAATTAACGGCAGCTTGTATCACGAAGCAGGTCCGTTCACGGCGACGACTTACAAGCAGGATTCGAACGATGTTGGCAGCACGTTGCAGTTCACCGTCGGGCGACCCTGGGGCAAAACACAGCTCATCACCGGCTACACCCGACGCGACCTGACGTTCAGCCCGACCCCGAGCCAGTACTTCACCACGTCTTCGTACGGAGGCTTGCAGCGCAAGTTCGGAGAAAAACTCACGGCCAGCCTTCTCGGAGAATACATTCGCGCCTGGCGCACGCAGGACAGCCTGTGGGCCACGGCTCACATATGGGAGCCGGTCGGAACCATCCAGTACAAGTTCAATCCTGCCTGGCGGGCCGATGGCCAGTTTGTCTATAGCCACGGATCAACGTTTCAGGCGTATGACAACATCTACAGCAGTTTCTTCATCAGTTATGTGAGACCGATTCATCGCTCGTTCGGTGATGACGCTGGGGAACACCAGATCGCATATCCCCTGAGTTTTTCTGTTGGTTTGCAGGCAGAGCAATTTCCGTCATTCACCGGAACTGCCCAGAGTGGGACGCTGATTCGTCCCGTCTTTCGCCTCTCAGTTTTCTGACCAGGGGAGTTCATGAAGATTTGTCTGGTGACGGCTTTTCCTCCGAGCAGGCGAGGGCTGAACGAATACGGCTTCCATATCGCGCGCGAGCTGCAGCGCGATCCTCTGCTGAGCCTCACGGTCCTGGCGGATGAGCTCGAGCAACCGGCCGAGGAGTTACCGGACTACGACGTCATGCGCTGCTGGCGCTTCGATTCCATGTTGAATCCGGCGCGCTTGTTGAAGGCCATCTACGACATTCGTCCGAATGTAGTCTGGTTCAACCTCCTGTTTTCGACATTTGGAAGCAGGCCACTGGCGGCATTCTCCGGACTATCGCAGCCCGCGCTTTCGCGCCTCACCGGTCATTACACCCATGTAACCCTGCATCACCTCATGGACAACATCAATCTCGAGGACGCCGGTATTCGCTTTCCGCGGATCTATCGCGCCGCCGGTTCGGCGGCAACGCGCATGCTGTTGATGGCAAATTCCATCTCGGTGTTGTTGCCGGTTTATCGGCGCACCCTGATCGACAAATATCGCGGAGAAAACGTGCACTTCCGAGCGCACGGAATTCTCGGAGGCCGGCCCGAGCCGCCGGATTTCAGCCTGCGCGGGAATCCTGGGCATCGCATTCTCGCCTTCGGAAAGTGGGGCACCTACAAAAGGCTGGAGCTACTGATCGAGGCCTTCGAGGAACTGTCGAATCGCACACCGAATGCTCGCCTGGTCATTGCCGGTGGGAATCATCCGCAGACACCCGGCTACATCGAGTCGGTCGCCGAGAGCATGCAGGACAACCAGCGCGTCGAATTTACCGGGTATGTAGCCGAAGAAGACATCCCGACGCTGTTTCGCTCGGCGAGCGTGCTGGTGCTGCCCTACTCTTCTGCTACCGGAGCCAGCGGCGTAGCCCACCTGGCGTGCGAATTCGGCGTCCCAATCATATCGGCCGGCATTGATGACTTTCGCGAGATGGCTTACGACGAAGGCTTGGCAGTTGATTTCTATGAGACGGGGAATTCCGCCAGCCTGGGAAAGCAATTGCACAGCCTCTTGCAGGACGACGAGCGGCGCCGCGAAATGGCGGAGCAAAACTTCTCGGCGGCGTTGCGCATGACCATGCCGCAGATCATCCGGCAATATTTGCGCTCGTTTGATCTTCAGCAGCGCACCCGCGCTCTGGAGCCGATCTCGCGCTTCCGGCGAATCCCTTCGTGGGTGCCGTCGCGTTCCGCTATCTTTCGCGCCGCAGCCCCCAGGTGGCAGTCATGGATGTAAGGGCGGTTGTGTTGATTGGAGGTGCGGATGGCGACGTCCCGGGCGCGCAAGAACGTATCGGAGGAGTGCCGTTTGCTTATCTGGACGTTCTTGGGCTGCCGGTTGTGGAGCGCGTGCAGCGACGACTTCAAAGGTTCGGCGTCTCTTGCATAACCTTCATCAGCGATTCTCCCTGTGACAGCGGCCCATTTGCGCACGCGATCGAGTTCGCTCCGACCATGCCGCATGTTCACGCCGAGGGCGAGCAACTCTGGCAAGCCGCGGAAGAGACGTTCATAAGGTGCGCGGAGGACGGTGCGGATCTGGTCTTCGCCCTTCGAATCGGACCGTATGCTGAGGTCGACTACGAAGCGCTGGTCCAACATCATCTCGATCATCACTGCGCTGTAACCATGGCTGTCGACAGCGAGAACGAGCCCCTCGATCTGTTCGTCTTGAGCGTGTCAGCGCGCAGGGATGCTGCTGCGCTGTTCAAAAACCGCATGGAACGAATGCGCCGGGAATGCGCCCCGTTTTACGTCAAGGGATATTTCAACCGGCTGGAAACAACTGCCGATCTTCGCCGATTGGCTGTAGACGGACTCCTGGCTAAAAACGCGATCCGTCCCGAGGGCACGGAAATCAAGCCCGGAATCTGGGTCGGAACCGGGGCGCGGATTCATCGTAAGGCGCGCGTGATTGCTCCGGCGTTCATCGGAGCGCATGCCAAGGTGCGTGCCTCGGCGCTGATCACGCGAGGAACCGTGATCGAACATCACGGAGATGTGGATTGTGGCACGGTGGTGGAGAACTCCAGCGTGCTGCCGTTCACGCGAGTCGGCGCTGGACTCGATGTGATGCACTCGGTGGTCGGCTTTCGCCGGCTCGCACATCTGCGGCAGAACGTGGAAGTCGAAATCGCCGACGAAAAATTCGTTGGCATGGTGCCCCTGACTCCTCTTTCTCGACTCGCAGGCAGCACGGCAGCGCTTTTTGCCTTCATACCCATGCAGATCTACCGCGGCCTTACTGCGTCGTCCCAACGCACCAGCGCCGCTCAATGTCCGGAATCTCTGGAAGAGGCGCAAGCCGTTCTGGAAGCGCCGGTGATGGAGGTCCCGGCCACCGGCGCAGAGGCTTCCGAGTTCCCCTCCCACTTAGCAGTCGCGAGGAGATATGGAGACAAGTAGTCGGCCCGTAGTTGTGAAGCGAATGCCGGAAAAGATGAACCTCAAACAGGCCCGCAAGTTTCTGAAAGAAGTCGAGCCGTTTTTGATTTCGGACCGGCCCCAGGTTGTTTTCGACATGTCACAGGTGCGACTCATCGATGCTGCCGGCGTCGACGTGCTGTTGCGCTGCATGCGCGAAGCCATGAAGCACGACGGCGATCTCAAGCTGGCGTCGCTGTCGCCACAGTCCGCCGTGGTGTTGGAACTCACGCGCGCGGGACGGCTGTTTGAAATTTACGAGACGTCGACGGCCGCCGCGAAGAGCTTCAGCTGCTTCCTGCCCAATGCCATCAAGCATGTGTACGCACAACCGCTCGACGGCTTGCTGCAAATGCCAACGCCCGAAATGCCGTCTGATTCTGATCAGAGCGGAGGCGCCGGACTGGCGGCATGAGCGCGAAACCCGAGCTGATTGCGGTAGAACCGCCCACGACGGAGCCTGTCTTAACCCCGTCGAAGGGCGGTTGGGGCGAACTCGTGGACCGCTGGTGCCCGCAGTATGCCTCGCACGCCAAGATCCTGAACGGCAGTCTCATCCTGCTTTTTGGTTCGATCTTCGTGAGCCTGGCAAACTTCGGTTACAACATCGGGGTCGCGCGTCTGCTCGGGCCATCGGACTTCAGCCACGCGGCGGCTGCGGTCACCATCCTGATGCTGATCTCCGCGATCACTCTTTCGTTTCAGCTGGTCTGCACCAAGCTGGTCGCGAAGGCCGACACGATAGAAGCCAAGGCCGCGGTATTCCAGCATTTGATGAAGCGCGCGTGGGCGATCGCCTTCGGCCTCGGCGCCTTCATGCTGTTCAGCAGCTCCGTTTTGACAGCGTACCTACGCCTGTCGAGCCCGTGGATCATCATCCTGCTCACCGTTGGCCTGACCATTTACGTTCCGCTGGGTGTAAAGCGCGGTGGATTGCAAGGCACATGCCGCTTCCGTGGACTTGCGTGGAACATGGCGGCGGAAGCAATCGTGAAGTTCATCGGCGCGATTGTCCTCATCGAGTTCGGATTCGGCGTGCTGGGAGCGGTCGCGGCGATCTCAGCTTCCGTCATTCTCGCTTTCGCCCTGCCCGATAAAGCTCGCGAGCTTCGCGGTCCTGTCGTCGATACACTGTCCGCTCCCGTGGGCGAAGCGCGGCAGGCCATCGTTTTCTTCGTCGGGCAAGTCATCATCAGCAACATCGACATCCTGATGGTGAAACATTTCTTCCGGCCAGATCTCGCCGGACTGTATGCCGCGATCGCCCTGGTAGGACGTTTGCTCTATTTCGGCGCGTGGTCGGTGGTCAGCGCTATGTTCCCGGTTTCGGCAGAAGACAAGACAGAGAGGCCTTCAGGTTCACTGCTGGCAATTCCACTGTTGCTCATCAGCGGCATGTCGATTGTGTTTGTTCTGATTTTGGCTGCATTTCCGACGCTGGTTTTTCAATCGTTGTTCGGCTCCCATTTTCCAGCGGGCGTCGGAGACCTGAACTGGCTGCTCAGCATGAATGCAGCAGCGACCGGCGTGTACGCCATCGCGGTCGTTCTGATTACTTACGAAATGTCACGACGCATTGCCAACACTGGCTGGCTGCAGTTGGTGGTGAGCGGCCTGATCGTTCTCGGAATCACATGGTTCCATTCGACGCTGTTGGAGGTGATTGTTGTCCAGCAGGTACTGAGAATTGTGTTGTTAATTGCGGTCGCATCGCCCTTCGTCAAGTTGTGGACGACCGCAGGTGGGAGAGTCCATGAAGAGGCTACGGCGCGTTACTGAAGCAGAAGTCATAGCAGAGTTCCTGAAGAACGAGTTCTATCAAGAAGAGTTCCACGAGGATCGCGAGCAGTTTGAGCAGCTCGTCCTGGGAGCTCGGATCACGGATGATGCGGGCAATGCATTGCGCCGGGCCCTTTTATTTCGCCGCCGCGGACACATGTGGCGTGAATTGCCGGAAGACACGCAATGGTGGGAAGTGCAGGTCGAGCCGCAGGATCTGGAGCGAGTTCGGGTGTTTCCGCGAGCCCAGTGGCGCCGCGTGGCCAACGGCAGCTTCCTGCTGAAAGACATCGTGCGGCGCATCAAGACCCGGCCCTTTCGCGGCAGGACGCGCGACTTCATCGCCAAGGTTCAGGCGCTGAGTTACCACCTGCGGACTCACGAGGATGCCAGTGCGGTGCTGCTGATCGGCATCGATGATGGGAGCCCGGTGACGATTCTGGAAGGCAATCACCGGCTGACGGCTGCGCTGTTGGCGTCGCCGGAAGTATTACGTGATCGCTTTCGAGTGTTCTGCGGATTGTCGCCGCACATGGCGCAGTCCTGCTGGTATCAGACCAATCTTCCGAACTTGTGGCGCTATGCGAGGAATCGCACGCGCAATCTTTTTTATGACCGCGATGCCGATGTCGAGAGGTTGCTGAAAGGGCGTGAGGCTGCATCCAACCTTACGACAGCAAAACTGTCGCCGGTTACGGCCGAGAAGGTACTAACCAACTCGAAATAAACAGGCCCTAAGAATTTTCCCCTGGGAGGGCTCAATGAAAGCTCATCAGAAAGCGCTTACCCAAATCATGGTTCTGGTGGTCGGCATGGTTTTGTGCGGACTACCGGAGTATGTGCAGGCTCAGCAACAGGAGACAACTCCGCAGCAGGGCCAGCAGAATGGCACAACCATCGATCCTTCGAAGGGACCGCTGCAACCGGTACCGACGCAAAACGAGCCCGGCATGCAGAACACCGCTCCAACAAATCCGGAGAGCTCAACTGAGCCGCTACCGGCATCGCCTGCACCGCAGTTGAAAGCGGAGCCGCAGATGCAGGAGCCGCTGGGAACAGCAACGGCGGAAGGTGTGCCAACCGTGGGCGGGGCGGCATCGCGTCCGGCCGGCGAGGCGATTGCTCCCTCCAAGCAGAATCAGAAACACTCCTTGCTGATTAAGGTGGGATTGATCGCGGCGGCTGGCGTCGCTGGTGGCACCGTGTACGCCCTGACCAAAGGGACGTCCGGCAGGCCGTCGATCGCTCAGGAGCAACACCGATAAGCCTGCGCGGGGTACGACCAGCGCTGACAAGAATGGTTAGCCGGCAATGACAACGCACGCTCACCGCTCGAAGCTCGAAGCTCATCGCTCGCCGCTGCTGATCTCCTTCTCGGGACTCGACGGTGCGGGCAAGAGCACGCAGATCGCGAACCTGCAGCAGTTCATCGAGCGCCGCGGCCTGAGCACCAGGCTGCTGGCGTTTTGGGACAACGTTGTCGTCCTCAGCCGATATCGCGAAGGCTTTGTGCACAAGGTGTACGGAAGCGAGCGCGGCATCGGTGCGCCGGGCCAGCCGGTGAATCGGCAGGACAAGAATGTCCGCAAGTGGTATCTCACGATTGTCCGACACGCTCTCTATTTGCTGGACGCGATCCATTTGACCCAGGTCGTCGGCGAGGCGCGACGCTCGGGCGCCGATGTCATCATCATGGATCGATACCTCTATGACGAGCTTGCTAACCTCCCGCTGACAAACTTCGTGACCCGAATCTTTGTTCGCATGGTTGACGCGTTTGCGCCGCGGCCCGACGTCGCCTACCTGCTGGATGCAGATCCTGTCGAGGCATGCCGACGCAAGCCGGAATATCCGATCACGTTCCTGTATTTGTGCCGGCGTTCCTATCATCGGCTGGCCCGAATGATGGGTCACATGACAGTGATCCCTCCACTTGAGCTGGCCGACGCTCTGCGCGAAGTCGAGAGTGCGTTTTCGATTCTCCTCGCTGACGAGCAGCAGGCCGTTCAGAGCGACCTCGACGCGGCCCGGGCAGCATAATCTCCCGAGTTGCTCCGCCTGTAACAATTACTCGCCAGCATCCCTTCCTACCCGTCGTGCCGTTTCGCTCGTCAATTCAGCCATTGAAAGCAAACGAGTTAACCGCAATTCCTGCTCCCAAAGTTTGGCACGTGAACTGTAAGAGGTATAAAGCGTGGCGATTGTGCGGTTATTCGCACCTGATGGCGAAGTGAGACGAGTTTCAAAGGCCACGGGCGACGCAATGCGCCGAAGTTCTTGGAGGAACCGGTAATGAAGATCACAATGCTATTCACGCTGCCCCTGGCTGCAGCGTTGGCGCTGCCGGTGGTCGCGCAACAGTCAACCACTGACAATCAGCCGCCCGCTGCTTCGTCCTCGCAGAACAGTTCGCAAACCACCCAAACTTCGCAGAGCCCCAGTACGGATCAGAACTTGTCGGCACGGCAACCGCTGCAGCCGGAAACACACGAAGGCTTCTGGGGAAAGGTCAATCCCTTCGCGCGCAAGAAGTATGTGCAGCGGCAGCTCACGCCCATTCGGGATCGCGTGAATGAGCTGGACGATTTGACCGCCGAGAATGCGCGCCAGATCAAAGACGTTGACGCGCGCGCTCAGGAAGGCATCCGTCAGGCCGACGCCAAAGCGACGCTGGCGGATCAGCACGCCACCGACGCCGGTAATCGCGCGCAGCAGGCCAACCAGACCGCAATGCAGGCCAGCAATCGTCTGAATACGGTAGAGCATGTTGTCGGCAATATCGATCAGTACCAGCCGGCCACGCAGACCGAGATCCGCTTCCGTTCCGGTCAGAGCGGTTTGAGCAAGAAGGACAAAGAAGCTCTGGATGACATGACGGCCAATCTGAAGGATCAGAAGGGATACATCATCCAGGTGCAGGGTTTCTCGACTGGCGCCGGTTCGGCGGGCATTCAAAGCTCGCAGGCTATCGCCAACTCCGTAGTTCGCTACCTGGTCGAGAAGAATGAGATTCCGGTGTACCGCGTGTTTGTGCTCGGAATGGGCAACGCCAAGGTGCACACAGAAGAGGGCACACCTCGCCGCGGCAATCGTGTCGAAATCAGCCTGATGAAGAATGATGTCGATCAGCTGGCGTCGGCGCAGTCCAGCGGCACGATGGGCTCAGGTATGAGCAATCAGAACACTGGCTACTCGAGCGCAATGCCAAGCCAGTCCGCTCCGATGCAGCAATCCAATAGCATGAACTCCGCTCCAGTAAGCAGTAGTCCTCAGCAGTAGACCGCTTAGATCCATACCTCAGCCTCCTCCAGCCCCTTGCATGTGGGAGGGGCTTTTTCGTGTGCGATGGACGTTTTCGGCTACCTTCCCGTCACACATCTGTTCCGTAACCGCGCAGAGTGCTAGCCTTGTCTCACGGTTATAGACAGGTTGCTGAAAAACTCGGTTTCCAATCGCTTCGTATTAGGCACGACTTTAGTGTCTGCGTGAGAACTGGATTTGCAAGTTTGCGGTGGGAGAAGGCTGCTGAGATTGGCATTAATTCAGCCGCGCAGCGGCGGGATGAAGTTAGCCCGGGGCGTGAGCCCCGGGTGGCAGTGGGAAAAAATCGGAGCCGCGGCAGCGGCGACAGGGTTCTCACGCAGACACTTTAGTCGTGCCGATAAGCCACTTATTTTTCTTTTCCGAGTCGGCTTCAGCCGACGACACAGGGCTTGGTTAGAACGTTTTTCAGGAGCCTATATGGAAACGCTCTACTACTCGCGAATGTCTTCGCCGGTTGGACCGCTGCTGATCGGCGTGTCCGACTCCGCGCTGGTGATTTTGGAATTCGATCGCGGCCTACCCAGGCTGGTGAATGGAACCGAGGTCGAGTGGCGGGAATCGGACGCGAAGACGCGCGCCGTTCGCAAGCAACTAGAAGAATACTTTGCCGGCGAGCGGCGCGATTTTGATTTGGATCTCGATCTGCGCGGCACGGAATTTCGCAAAAGCTGCTGGGAGCAGTTGCTCAGCATTCCCTACGGCGAAACTCGCTCCTATGGCGAGATCGCGCGCGCCGTCGGCAATCCCCAAGGATCGCGCGCCGTGGGCCAGGCGAATCACTACAATCCCATCGCGATCATTGTTCCCTGCCATCGCGTGCTCGCCGGCGGATGCAAGTTGGGCGGCTACGGCGGCGGCCTGCCGGTAAAGGCGTTTCTGCTGCGGCTGGAGGGGGCGACGTTTCAGGACGTGACGGCCACTCCTGAAGAAACGAAGCAACTTGTCCTTTCGGAACGCTAGCGGTACATTTCCATCGGTGTCGGATTGCTCGCGTAGTCGTTTGTTTGAGTCAAACGGCACTCCGCCCGCCAAAAATGGCAAAACCGTACATAACGCGGCGCGAGTCATGAGAGCAAGATGTTAAACGGAAGCCGCCAGTGACATATCTCTTCATCTTCAACGACTCTCCTTATGGTGACCAGCGAGCCTACAACGGGTTACGACTGGCAGTTTCGCTTTCGCGCAAGGCTGCAATCAGAGTTTTTCTACTTGGCGATGGCGTATTGTGCGGCATCTCCGGACTTGCGCCTGCCCATGCGGACTACAACCCCCAAGAGCTACTGCGGGCAATCTGTAGCACCGGGGCGGCGATTGCCGCCTGCGGCACCTGTATGGAAGCTCGCGGCATTTCTGCCGAGTCTCTCATCCCAGAGGTTCGGCGCAGCAGCATGGACGAACTGGTGGCGTGGACGGAGGAATGCGAGAAGGTAATCAGTGTCTGAGAACTCAGGAGCCTGATTCATCCGGAGTCACGGAAAATCCTGGCTCTTGGTCCTTCCTGCGCAGGAATCGATGATCACTGAGTCCTGACCTCCATCTCCGGCGTCGCGGCCAGCAAGGTTCTCGTATAGGGATGCTGCGGCGCTGTGGTGATCTGCTCCGTTGCACCAACCTCCACTAATTCCCCCTGCTGCATCACGGCGATGCGATCGGCCAGGTAGCGAACGATCGGCATGGAGTGCGAGATGAACAGATAGGTCAGCTGAAATTCCCGCTGGAGCTGCTTCAGAAGGTTAACGATCTGCGCTCCGACGCTGACATCGAGGGCTGACACCGGTTCGTCGGCAACGATGAAGCGGGGCCGCAGAATCAACGCGCGCGCGATGCCGATGCGTTGCCGTTGTCCGCCGCTGAACTCATGTGGATAGCGGCGCAGAGCTGATGCGTCGAGACCGACAGCACGCATCACCTCGCTGGCCTGTTCGCGGCGGGATCGCCCGTCTTCGCTGCCATGGATCGCTATCGGCTCGTAGATGATTTGCTCGACCGTCATGCGCGGATCGAGTGAGCCGAAGGGATCCTGGAAGATGATCTGCATGTCGCGGCGCAGGCGTCGCAGTTCGGAACCGCCGGCGCGGAGGACATCGCTGCCATCAAAGGTGACCTCACCGGAATCGGCCTCGATGAGGCGCAGCAAAATGCGACCCAGCGTGCTCTTGCCCGAACCGGACTCTCCGACCAGGCCGAGCGTCTCGCCGGCCTCAATCGTCAAAGAAACATCGCTGAGGGCGCGGACCGGGTGCGAGGCCTTCCCAAGAAGCGAGCCTTCCGAGCGGAAGGTCTTGACGAGATGGCGAGCCTCAAGCAGGGGCATGGTCGCGCGATTCGATTCTAGACGATGCCCCGGGAGCGCATGTTAGCGATCAGGCGGAGTCTCCGGCGAGATCGTGTGGGAGGGCGATATGATGCGGGCATGCAATACTCCCGTTTTGTCCAGCGTCGCGGTCACGTGCAACGCGCGTCCGGGCGTCAGCAGCACAGGCCGGTGCTGATCGAAGGCGCCCAGGTCCACGGCGACGGCGTGACCGTTGCGCAACGCAAGCATGATCTGCTGCCCGTCCGCCCGGCACACCGTGCCATAAAGCTCATGAAGCGGCTGGCCGCGCAACATTGTCGCGGCCGGGATGGTGGCCGGACAGGTAACGACATCCGGCTGAGACGGCGTTAGCAATGTCGATTCCTTCAGCTCCGGCGGTCCCCCGTTCGTCAGACCATAAATCTTTAGTTGCAAGTTGCTGGCGACGTACACATGGCCCTTCGCAACCGTGGGTACCAGGTTGGCATTGCTGTTCACGGCATGAGTCCAGGTACCGGTGACAGCCGTGAAAACCGACTGCCCCAGATTCGCGGCGTTGTAGGCGTGCAGGATAACCGGGGTACCCGGATTCCTGTCAGCCGAGAGCGTCGGCCGTTGTACGAACCACGCCACCGCGCTTCCGCTGGTCGTGCCGTTCGACGACACGACCGGAAATGTTCCTCCATCGTCGGGCAGCCCATTAACGGGATTTGGGCCGGTAGTCGTCTCCTGGATCAGTTGCACGGATGGTGAGGTCTGCAGTTTCCAACTCGTAACCCCGTTGGCGCCTCCGGTCAGAATATGGGTGGCGCCGTCGGCACCGGTAAAGTACGAAGGTCCGCACCAGCATGGGCCCATATTTATGGTCTGCACGATATTGTTCGGGCCCCCGTTGTTGTAGCCGCCCATGTTGTCGCGGTTCACCAGGAAGCCGCGGCCATCCTTGCCGCCGGCGAGGGCCAGATGCGGAATGGGGCCCGGTTGATCCGGCAGCAGCAACATGCCGCCTGAACCTACATCATTGTCAACTTGATCCAACCCAAAGTAATCGTAGGTGGTGAAACTGTCCTGCAGCGTCAGCAGATCGGGAGAGAGGCGCACCAAGCTCTCTGGCCGATTGAACGACGTCGAGTAGCTTGGGTAGTTAGGATTGCTGTTGCCGGTTGAGAAAAACAAATTGCCATTTGCGTCTGCTGCAACGCCGTAGCCCGATTGCCAGATCGACGACAGGTAGAACGGCAGCGTGGTTTCGTGAAGCTGGTTGGTAATGTCGCCGGTCATCGGCAGCAGAGTCGTCGCGTCGTAGCGCAGGATCGTGCCCCGCGACTGATCTGGGACGGTGTCGCCGTTGCTGCCGAACGCGACATAAATGCTGCCGTTTGCCTCCAGCAGACCAGCGCGCTGCAAGTGATAGTGCGGGTTGAAGGTCCACTGTGTGCCGTCGGAAAGAGTCGCGGAATACTGGATTACTGCCGGGGTTAGGGCGTCACGCCCCGTGCTGAGCGAGACCGCGTGTAGCGTAAAGATATCGTTGGGGGAGCCGATGGTGTCGGTCACGAAATAGATATTTCCCAGGGTCCGATCGATCACCGGCGTGCCCAGAATTCCTATCACTGGAAACACATTGTCATCGTAGTTCTTGAACTGGTAGGGCACCGGGATGCCGAAAGTGAAATGCCACAGGATTGCTCCCGTATCGGCGTCGATGGCGTAGGCACTATCCGCTTCCGTAACCACATAGACGACGTCGTGAACGCCCTGCCCCTGAATGGTCTGCCCGGAGACAAACAGCGGCTGCGCGTCGACGCGGCCGTCGAGGACAATCGAGTGCAACAGGCCGAAGGAGCCGGAACTCACATTCGCTACCGTCAACTGCGTCTCGGTGGAAGCCCAACCGCTGCGGTTATTGTCGCCGTGATAGGTAACGACGTCCTGCGGCGAACTGGGTGCAGGGTTGTCGCTCACCTGCCCCTCCAGCGGGAAGGCAGCGAGAAGAAGGATCGTGAGCCAGCACAACGCTATCGCGCGAGACTTCAAGCCGCACCTCTTTGGAGATATTGGGACCGACAGATCTTGGGTGGAAAGATAGTGACCAAATTTAAATGCGGACAACGCCGATGTCAACCAAGGCAGCGTGGTCAAGAAAGAGCACTATTTTGCCGGTAAGAATGCACTCGAGTTGCCGAAGAAGGAATTTTTCGCGAGCGACTGCTGCCTTGTTCGGAAGCTAGCATCGGCGCAAGCTAGCCTCGATAGCGTTCGTCCGCGATCTTCCCCTACAAAAGCTGCGCGGCGATTATCAGAGCTTTTTCGCCAGCGCCAGCACCTCTTCGGCGTGGCCTTCCGGCTTCACGGGGGAGAAGATGTGCACGATCTTTCCGTCCGGGCCGATGAGAAACGTGCTGCGCACGATCCCCATCACCTTCTTGCCGTACATGTTTTTCTCTTTCAGAACGTCAAACTTCTTAGCGACTTCTTTCTTGTCGTCGGCCAGGAGGGTATACGGCAGGTCTTCTTTTTCCTTAAACTTGAATTGTGCCTTGGGAGTGTCGGGCGAGATGCCGAGCACGATCAGCCCGGCCTTCTGCAGCTTGCTATATGCGTCGCGGAACCCGCGCGCTTCGATGGTTCAACCGGGCGTGTTCGCTTTAGGATAGAAAAAGAGAACTACCGTCCTACCGCGAAACTGGTCCAGCGAAACCGGGTTTCCGTTTTCGTCGGGCAACGTGAAGCCGGGAGCTTGGCTGTTGATTTCCATGATGCAATATCTATACAGGAAAATCCCCGCCCTAGCCAAAGAGGAAGAAAGAAGCAGGTCCCTCGACTCGCTGCGCTCGCTCGGGGAACGGGGCACCCGTTTTCGTCGAGACGTGTTTGCAACCGCGTGCGCCATTTTTCTGATGGTGTCGCTCTGCGGTGCACAGATCCGCGATCGCACGCAGCGCCAGCAGCAACCCGGCGATAACAACCAGTCGCAGATCAACGCCAAGAAGAAAAAGGGAGGACCGCGGGCGCTCGCCGTCCTGGAATTTCTGCCGGGTGGCGGCGCGCGACTGGTTCCGGTTGCGCTGTGGATCGACGACCGCTTCTACGATGCCAGCCTGTACGGCGCAAATCCCGAGCCTATGGCGCTGCAACCGGAGACCGTCTACGAAGCCACGAACTATGGCGAGTCAACGGGCCTCTTTACCGTGACAACTCCAGAACAGGTGAAGGGCAATTGGGTGGGAGCCGGGCAGTGGAAGCCGCATCGTGCGCTGGACGATCAGCTTGCAAAGCAGGCAGCCAGCAAGCCGAAGCAGGCACCAGCGGACAATCCTCTTGATGATCGGCCGGTACTGAAGCGGGCGGGATCCAGCGGTTCCAGCTCAGGATCTTCATCAGGATCTTCGGGCGATGCGAGTTCTTCGTCGGGAACTTCATCCTCATCGGGAAGCGCAAGCTCATCAACGAGCAGCGCGTCTCCGAGTTCCAGTGAGCCTTCCGATCGGCCTACACTGAAGAAGCCGTCCGAATCATCCACTCCTCCACCAGATTCTCAGCCCCCGGCAACCACAGCGGGTAACTCGCCCTCGTCCTCGGCGTCCTCAGGATCGTCGGCGTCTCCCGACGAGAACGATCCCAACCGTCCCGTGCTGCGCCGAGGCAAAGCCATGTCGTCCACGGCTAGCGCTTCGGAACCGTACGATGCCACACCCACCCAGCCCACGCCAGCAACCAAAGCCGGCCAGGCTCAAGTCTTAGCGACCACGACATCGCAGTTGGGCAGGAGATCGTATCCCGCGATCTCCGACGCGGGGCAGCATGAGATGCGATCGCTGCTGTACCCCATGAACTCCGTCGAGCGAAACGATAAGACCGAGCAGATGAATGCTCTGGCGTTGGACGAAGTGCGGAAGTTCGTCGCCAAGCGCACAACGCCAGGGCTTCCGAAGACTGCGACGATCGCCGATTTCGACCTGCGCGCCTACGACCTCGAATACACCAACTCCCCGACGCTGGTATTCACCGGCAAACTTCCGGTTGCAACGGCCAAGGCCTTGCGCAGCGGAGAGTTCGATTACTTCGTTACTGTCGTAGCGCGCGAGGACGTCAACGGCACGCCGATCGAGATCTTCAATTCGGTAACCGACAGCAATCATCTCGATGCCTTCTCGCGAATGGAGATCATTGACGCCGTCGACGCCGATGCCAACGGCCGTGGCGACCTGCTCTTTCGGCTGTACAGCGACACCGGCGTCAGCTATAGCCTCTACCGGGTCTATCCCTACGAGATGAAGAAGGTCTTTGAGGGCGGCTCTGGAGTCTGACTGCGGTCGCGGAGTCACCTTTTTCGTGCCGATTCGATATGCCGTTAAGCGCCGTGTGCCAGTCGCGCTGCTGCGATTCTGTGCAAAACTATACTGGTCCGCGATTTCTAAGGTTGGTGCGGATTTTTGCGCCGTAAACCGCGTTGCTGGACGTCATCCAACTGATTCTACGGACATTGTCGCTGCAGCAAGCTCAGTGCAATATGGGTAAGTAACTGAAATAAGAGATGCTGCGCGACGCGTGGAGCAGTCTTCCACAGGGTTTTCCACAGGCCTGAGGAAGTCGCGCTCGCATCCTCACTAACTCTTTTATTCTCAAGCACAGCTGACATCAAGCGCGACAGTTATCCCACATTGTGAGACTTCGGTTCAGAGAGGCTCTTCACCCGCAATAAAGAAGGCCGCCAGTGCGGCGGCCTTGCAGGAAATCCAAAGAGCTTAGTGTGTCGTGGTTGCAGGCGAGGCCGGTGGCTTGGAGATCGCCGAACCAGGAGCACCAGTCGGCTTCGCGCCCGCCGGCGGGGCAGCAACACCCGACTGCGAATTGTAGGCATCGACAATCGTCTTGGTCAGATCCACCCCTGCCGTCGCCCAAAGTAACGGACCCTGCGGCCAGGGATTCGAAGAATCGAACAGTAGCCCATAGCCGTTTGACTTGGCATACTTGTCGATGACCGGCGCCATCTTCTGCAGAATGCGCTGCGCGATCTCGTTCTGCTGCTGCTGATACTCGGCCTGTGCGTCCTCAGCCGAGCGCTGCAGACTCTTCTGCTTGGTCTCGATCGACTTCATGAGATTGGTTCGGGCTTCGTCGTTCATCTTGTCGCCCTGCGTGCTGAGCTGTTTCTTCAGACTTTCGATTTCGGTGTTCTGGGAAGACAACTCATTACGCTTGGGTTCGAACTTCTTCTGCAACGCCTCAAAATCCCGCGCCCCTTCATTGGTACCGATGATGGCCTGTTGAATATCGATGATGCCCACCTTCACGCTCCCGGTGGGAGCCGAGGTAGCGGGAGCAGTAGCGGCAGGAGTGCCGGCAGTGGGAGTGGCGGGCGTCGCAGGTTTCGCAGCGGAGGACGATTGCGCAAGGGCCGCGACGGCGAGGAAAACTGTGAGCACGACTGTGCTTACGAACGTGCGCTTCATGCGTTGGTATAGCTCCTTGAACTGCTCCGGGAATTCTTCAGGTGTTCCGGCGGTGACGACCGATCTGCAGTGTCGTGCCGGGAGTGCCGGGTGTAGCGCTCAGAATACAATCCGGAACGCTTCCCGACCGGAAAATTCGGCGGTGCGGATTATTCAATTATAGGGAACGGCACTTGCCAGCGTCAACGATTCACTTCGATACGGCTCGCGTTGCCGTGCCCTCCATTACTGTGGCCCACGTTCCATCCGGCTTCTGCACCTCCGACTTGAAGGTGTAAGAATTCGGAGAGGTCAGTGTCATCGTCTCGCGCCGGGTGGCAGCAACGCCGTTCATCTTCTCGGCAAGATTCCACACCCAGGTCGCGCCTTCCGGCTTGCACGTCCCCAACTGATGCTCTCCCAGGCTGTTGTAGGCGTTCATGGTGAAGACCTGATCCGCGGGGTTGTACTCCAACATGCGAACGCCATGGACGTCGCCCAAGGGACCGTGACTGACGGAGTGAATCTCCAGAAAACCCTCTCCCACCCACTCACCGTGTTGGGTTGATTTGTACGGCGCGCTGGGCGAGTTGGGACTGACCTTCGCCGTACCGGTCAGGTTCCAGTCTCCGCCGAAGTATCCCATCATCTGTTGCGGAGTCGGCGCCTGGGCGACTGCTACAACACTGATCAGTAACCACAGCGTGGCTCCAGCGAAAAGACTCTTCACAGAAGACTCCTAGAACGTGGTCGCCACCGTAAAGCGGAACGTCTTAAGCGGCTCCGCCAGGTAATACTTCGGCTGGTACGTTGAAACGGTCTGCAGGTACGTGTACTCGCCGGCCGCACCGGCCGGGAACATCGAGCGGGTGATCGGATTCGGCGAGCTTACCGTTTCGTTAATGCGCAACGGGTTATAGGCATAATAGATGCGGAACGGCGCATTGATTATAGGCACGATGACCTGCAGTTCCAGACCGGTTGACATGCGGGTCTGATAATTCGTGCCCTGAACTGCCTGCAGTACGGGATTGAAAGGCAGGGTTGTTCCGCCGACGCACTGGTAGGCGGAGTTCAGGGCCGGGCAGCCGAATACCGTAGTCTGCAAAGTGGTGACTTCGGGGCCTGCAATGCGCAACTGGTTTGGCTCGGAGATGAAATCCCAGCCCGTGTCGACGAAAGGCGCGATAGTAACCGGACCAACGATGGGCACGCGGTACTCGAGGTTGGTAACGATGTTCGTGTCGCCGCCGGGGAAGATGATCTGCTCAATCGGAACGGTGACGGTGTAGACGCCCTGGCGCGGGTTTGCCGGATTCAGCGGGACTGTGGTGCCGTCGGGATTCTCCAACGGAACGCTGACCGCGGTGGGGAAGAATGACACCGGAGAGATCGCGCGGACGTCGAAGCCGCGGACATCGGTGTCGCCGCCCATGTAGAAGCGATCAAACGGCGGAGCCACTTGTCCGCCATAACCGGTAATCCACGAACCCAGCACGCGGAAGCCCACCGTGTTGCGCCCCTTGTTCACCGGTGTGAAGCGCTTGTATTCGGCAACTGGCTTGACGTACTTGACGTTGCCACCCAGACCGGCAATTTCGCTGGCGAAGTAAATGCTCTGTCCCTTATGCGGACGCTGAGGATTATCGATCTTGTTGTACGAGAAGTTAGGCACAACCTTACTCGTAATGATTCCGGTAAGTGCGTTGGGGCCGGAGATGCTGCGGTAGGCCAAGGCCTCGAAGTAGTCGGTGGAGGCGGCGCTGAAGGTCTGCACCGATGAATCATCGAAGCCATACGTTATTCCGATACGTTTGAACGACCGCTTAATGGGATAGCTTAGCGAACTGGTGAATCCCGTGCTGGTCTGCGTGAAGTTCTGCAGCAACGCCTGATAGCTGGCCGGCAGATTTAAACTCTGGTTGAGCTGAATCTGGGTGAGCGCGGCCTGGTTGTAGTTGTAGCTGCGGTGATAGACCGACCAGCCGAACTGCAGCGGACGGTCGAACAAGTACGGCTGGGTGAACGACAGCGTCTCGTTGCGCTGGTACTGGCCGATCTGGAATTCCAGCGTGAGGCTCTCGCCCTTGCCGAACAGGTTGTTCGTGGTGTAGTTGATGCCGATGAACGCGCCTGCCAAACCGCTCACACCGCCGGTCAGGCCAATACTGTTCTTACCCTTTTCCTTGACCTTCAGGGTGATGTCGACGGTGCCGTCCTGTGGGTTCTGCTTAATTTCCGAATCCTGTTCCGGTTTGAGCGGCTGGAAGTACTGCAGCTGATTCAGGCGCAGCAGGCTGAGCTCCCACAGGTTGCCGTTGTAGATCTGGCCTTCTTCCAGTGCCAGCTCGCGGCGAATGACTTTATCGCGCGTCGTGGTGTTGCCTTCAAATTCAATGCGGCGAACGTAAAACTGCTTGCCTTCGTCGAGGTCGATACGCAGGCTGATCGTCCGCTTCTCGTCGTCGGCCTCGGTGTTGGGTACGGGCGTGAAGTTGATGTATCCGTACTGGGCGTAAGCCTTGCGCAACGCTTCCAGACCTTTGCGGATGGCTTCCGTGTCGAAGATGTCGCCGTCCTTAATCTTGAACAGCCCGCGCAGCACTTTGGTATTGGTGATCGCCTTGTTGCCGGTGAAGGTGATGTCCTTCAGGTGATAGCGTTGTCCTTCCTCAACCGGAATTGTGATATCGACGGCTTTGCCGGGGGAAGACTTAAACGGGAAATACCAGCGAACGCCGCTGGTGTCGTGGATCTGGGTTTTGGGATCGCCGACCAGCGCTTTGAAATAGCCCTTGGTCTGATAGTAGTACCGGACGCGCTCGGCATCTTCCGACAGCTTGGTGGAGTCGTAGGTACGCGCGAAGAGGTTTTCCAGAAAGATGGAATGCGGGATACCGATCGGCTTCAGGTTCTTCATCGCGCTTTGCAACTCGCGATTGCTGAGCGCCTTGTTGCCCTCGAACTTGATCTTGCCGACTTTGACCTTCGGTCCTTCTTTGACCACGAAGGTGAGCGAGACCGCCGCCGGCGGAATGGGCCGCACCTCGGATTGCACGCTGGCGAACTGCCGGCCATGGGCCGCCAAGAGCTGCTTGATCACGACTTCGGCGTGCTTCACCTTGGTCGGATCGTATTGACTTTCCTGCGTGAGGCCGACTTTCTGCTCCTTGAACTTGTCGAGCACGTCGCTCTGCGAAACCGAACTCAAGCCGACATATTTGATCTCGCGAATGGTCGGCTTTTCCTTGACGTAGACGTAGATGATCCAGCCCTTGGTGGTTTGCTCGCGCTCCAGACGGAGGTCGTCAAAGTACCCGGTATTCCAGAGGGAGTTAAAGTCGCGCTCCAGCGCTGCCTGATCGTAGACGTCGCCCGGCTTGGAAAACATGCGGGCCTTAATGGTTTCCGCCGGAATTCGCCGGTTTCCCTTGATCACGATCTCGGAAATCACGTCCTGCTGCGCAAGAGCTGTCCCGGCGAGAAATATGAGTACGAGAAAAAACCCGATCGCCTTGGCGCAACTGCGTGTCCCGCGATGCGAAAGCATCGTGAGCCCAACCTGACGGTGGCAAGAAATAACGGAACCCTCAGTAGTTAAGGTTTATGAAAGCGCAATTATACGGTACGGGCACTGCGGTTCGTAACCCTAAAGCGCCCGCGGCTGAGAGTGCTACAGCTAGGCTAACCCTCGCTGCCGCTGGAAGTTGCTGCGGCGCGTTCGACCTCCACCAGAGTGGAGTAGAACGTAGCACCACCACCTAGATCGGTAAGCCGTGCCGAGGTCAAAACATTGATGTTAAGGCCGTCGTGGGACAGCTTCGCCCAACCGAGACGAGCGCCAACTACGCCGGGCTGTACCGCACTATGGCCATTGGTTTTCGCACTGGATGGCAAGCGCGCGCGATAAACCCGAGCCTGCAGAAAAATTTCGCCACGGTCGTTGAAGACGCGCACTCGATCGCCATCGCCGATCCCGCGGGATTCGGCGTCCTCGAGGGAGATTTCCAACTCGTCCTGATGCGGTTCCATTTTCTGGTGCGTTGGGAGATTGACGAATGTCGAATTCAGAAAGTTGTCGGCCTTGCGCGCCAGCAGTTCCAGCGGATAACGCGTTTCGACTGGGCTGTTACGGGATTCTTCTGGCGGAATGAACGACGCTACCGGATCCATTCCGAATGCGATCAGATCCTCGTTGTAGAGATGCGCTTTGCCGCTCGGTGTGGCGAATCCGTTGGCGAAGGTCAGCCAAGGCTTGCCGTTGCCGTCACCGTTCAGGTTCAGCCGCACGTGCGGATCACGCTCCAGCCGCTCACGAGTGATCCCCTGCAGCTGTGGCACTCCCGACGCCAGTGCCGTTTCGATCATCGCATCGACCGGCTCACGGAAGCATTCGTCCTCGAAGCCCATCCTCAGCGCCAGCGCGCGGAAAAACTCCACATTGGATTTGCATTCGCCCAGCGGCTCAATCGCCTGATGCGAAACCTGCAGGTAATAGTGGCCGTAAGCCGGGACCAGATCCTTGTGTTCGAAGAAGGTTGTGGCAGGAAGCACGATATCGGCAAAATCTGTAGTGTCCGTCAAGAACTGCTCATGTACGACCGAAAAGAGATCGTCTCGCTGCAGGCCTTGCCGCACGACATGCTGATCGGGGCACACCGCTGCCGGATTGCAGTTGTAGACGAGCAGCGCTTTAACCGGTGGCTTGTCCAGTTCGGTCAGCGCGTGGCCGAGCTGCACCATATTGATGACGCGCGCCGGACGTCCCAGCGGACTCTTGTGCTCGAGATCCTGGCACTCCATCGCCGCACGATCCAGCTGAAAACCGCCGCTGACGGAGAGCTGCAGTCCGCCACCGATTTCTTTCCACGATCCTGTAATCACCGGCAACATGCAGACCGCACGCACCGCTGCGCCGCCGTTCTGCGCACGCTGAATACCGTAGTTCAAGCGAATGACGGCCGGCCGCGTCGTGGCATATTCCCGCGCCAGCCGCTCGATATCTTCTTTCGCGATGTCCGTCCATTGCGCTACCTGCTCGGGTGTGTACTCCGGCAGGCGCTTCTTCAGTTCGTCGAAGCCTTCGGCATAACGCGAGATGTAATCCTCGTCGTGCCAGCCTTCGCGCACGATGACATGCATTAATCCCAGCGCAAGAGCGACATCGGTTCCCGGATTGATCGGGATATGCCAATCGGCAACCGCGGCCGTGCGGGTGCGATAGGGATCGATGACGACCAGCTTCGCACCATTGCGCCGTGCCTCTTCGATGAAAGGCCACAGATGAATGTTGTTGCCGTGGATGTTCGCGGCCCAGGCGATGATGTACTTGGAATGGCGAAACTGCTCCGGCTCGGTGCCCATTTTGCGGCCGTAGACGGAGATGATGGCATCTTCGCCGGCCTGTGAGCAGATACTGCGATGCAGTCGCGAAGCGCCCAGGCGATGGAAGAAGCGGCGGTCCATGGATGCGCCGTTCAGCACAGCGATGTTGCCGCCGTAGGAATAAGGCAGAATCGCTTCCGGACCAAACTCCCCGCTGATCTGCTTTAGCCGCCGGACAATTTCCTCGAACGCTTCGTCCCAACTGATGCGCTCAAAAACGCCGTCACCGTGGGTCCCTTTGGGTGCGGTGCGGCGCATGGGGTAAAGAACACGATCGGGCGAGTAGACGCGATCCAGATATTTCGCAACTTTGCCGCAGAGAAATCCGTGCGTGATGGGATGTTCAGGGTCGCCCTGAATTTTCGTGGCTCTTCCGTCCTCGACGGTGATAAGCACGGCGCAGCCATCCGGGCAATCATGAGGACACGCTGCATGAACAATGCGCTTCATGGAATGAAACTCGATTATCCCACGAAGCAGCGTCCAGCCTGGACGCACAAAGAAGGCTCGGGGCGCTCCCTTCCCCGAGCCTTCATCGCCTCATGTAGCAATTATTTCCTTGCTACCTTGCTACCTTGCCAGTTCGCTCCTGGCTGCGAACGCAATTACATAAAGCAAGGAGCGTGCCACTCGTGAGCGGAGAACAGAGTGCAACTTCGGCAACGCATTTTCAGCGAGATACCACCGGCGAAAGAGAATTCGAGACAACGTTTAACTATCCGAATAGATGGCGGACTATCCGTTTGGTCACAACGAGGGATTGGCAATCTTCTGGTTCTGTCCGATTTACTGTTCCGAGCCAAGAACAAGGACTCCTCGAAGCAGATCATTGCACCCTCCCTACAGAAACTGTGACGAATTGCCCCGAGCCAGGGACAAAATGCAGCGATTTGTATCAGCGTGGTCAATAAATACTTGCCTTCCCCCTGCTAAATGGGGGTATCATTTGAAAATCCGTTGGCCTACTCAGGTTGTGGGGAGAAGGCACCATGGTTAGCAAAAGACTTGCCGTCCTGCTTATGATTGCCGCGGTTTGTCTGCCGTGTGCGGCAAAGATGCGCACCTTGCTATGCCCTGAGGCGCGCGCCCGCGTTCTGGATTACACACACAGCCTGGAAGAGCATCCGCTCGCCAAAGACAACCTCGCCAAAAGAATGTGGCTGACGGAGTGGATCGTGAACACTCCCGGCGTGAACGTTAGCGTGTGTTGTAAAGAGTTGCAATCGCTGGAAGAGGTGAACAACACCTATTCCCAGCAGTTGCGTATGCAGGCCATGTATTCGCAGGCCGCTTTTCAATTGGAGCATCCCGACGTCAAGGACACCGCCGAGATCCAAGCCGCCGGATTAGCGGGGACTTTGCGCGCCTATCGCGCGATCCTGCGTTTCGATCCTTCCGCCAAATATCCGCTGCTTGACGACTTGTTGTCGCTGGAGAAACAGGGCAAGTTGCAAAGGTACGTCGAGCGGCAGTCGATGAAGCGTATTGAGGATTAGCGAAGCGAGTGGTCTATCGCAAAGGGCGCCCTGGTGGCGCCCTTCCTTTTTACAACTCCCGCTGTCATCACTGAAGGATGTCGTGAGGCCGAGCTATCGTTTGCCTTTCCCCTTGGTCGTCTCAACCTGGATTTTATTCGTGACCTGCTTCACTCCACCAACCTCGGCGGCCAGGGTTTCAGCTTTCACCAGATCCGCTTTCGATGGAGTTTTGCCGGTAAGAGTCACCACTCCCGCCTGGACAGCAACTTGAATGGAACTACCCTTCAGGGTCTCCATCTGTTGCTCAATGTTTTTCTGGATGTCGGAATCGGGAGTCACATCTGGGACCTTGGCCGATACCGTTTGCGGTGGGGGAGCGGGCTTGCTCCTCTTTCCCGCGTAGTGGAACACGATGGCTAGAATTCCCGCGAAAGCAATGATCGCGACTGCCGCAATCACAAGCATGCGCTTGTCGGCCAACAACGCCTGCAGGCGCTGCTCAAAGGTCGGTGGCAGCTCATCCTCGTCTTCGACGGCGGGGAAGCTATCCCCTACCAATGCTTTCAGCCTCTCGAACTCGGTTTCTGCAAATTCAGGAGAAGAGTCGACCGTAGGCTCTGAGGTCGGCACGGTTGCTTCAGCCACCGAACTGCTACGCGCAGGCGCAACACTAACGGCGCTATCTCCAGCATGTTCCCGCGATTTACTGTCACGCGCGGTCGCGGCCGCCGCTTCCCGTGAAACAGAGCTGTCTACCGGGCACACGTGGAACTCGCCGCGATAGCTGCTGCCGCAATGCTCGCAGTAGTTCAAGCGCGGTGGTGTAAGCTTGGACGCTCCGTTACCTACGGCAGCGGTGGCGGCTTGCCAGCGCGTAGCCGGCTCCGGGCTCCGCAAAGTCTCGGTCAGTGACGCCGGTTCAGCCGATTGCGTCTGGTACGGCATGGTAAGCGTGTCGCCGTTACTCCCGCTGCGCGTGGCCGCCTGATCGAGTTGCGGTCGCACGCTAACCGGCGGTTTGCTCTGACTGGTGTTGGTCGCAAACACTGGGGCGCTGGGGGGCGATGAAGCCCACTTTGCCGGGCGAGAGCCGCCTTCTGGCGAACGGCTTGAACTTTCGGGAATGACCTTTCCAGGTGTCCAGTAGCTCTCTTCCATCCCGGCTACAAAGCGATCCACCGCCGCGAAGTCCTTACGCAGACGTGAAAGGGCAAAGCCATCCTTTTCTTCTTGCAAGTTGCAGGCCCAGCGCAGCCATTGGTTCGCAGCCGGTCCGGGAAGTTCTTTTACCTGGTCGGCCAGCGCGGCCTCGGTCCTTAACTGCTTGATCGCCTCCTGGCGCAGTTTAGCAAGCGCGGTAGCCCGAGCTTCCAAACGATGTTTGATGGTTCCGGCATCCAGCTCATTTGCAAGATCCAGTAATTTAATGCGGCGCTGTTGGTTCCGCCTTTCCTGAGCCGCAATTTCCAGTTCATGAATCAAGCGCTCCAGAGATTCGCGATCGCTCCACTTGGCATCCGCTCGTTCCACGTGAACCAGGTCGCGCATCGACGCACCGTGCTGGCGAGCCTCGGTAACACTCCGCGTCAGCAGATCGTCGTCAAATTCGAAACCGGCTCGCATCCAGTCCACTTGCGATTGAATGGTCAGAAGACTGTCATCGAGTTTTGCCAATTCAGACCAAAAAGCAGAAGACATAAGGTTCCTCACAACTTGGCAAATCTGAAGGACACGATCGCAGCCGCAACGCCTGGCTGCCGAAAGTACATGAAATTTTTCTTCGAACGCTACTTCAGCCCGGAATAGTGTTCGGGATTGTAGCCTCAGCGCTACTGTTGGCCGAGGGAGAAGTTAACGTTAACCTGCGTGTCGGCCTCCACCGGTTCTCCATTCAGCGTAAAAGGTTTGTAGCGCCACTGTTTTACTGCCTCCGTGGCCGATTTGATCAGCATGGGAGGACCGCTTACTACTTTTAGAGTCTTCACCTCCCCATCCTTGCCAATTACGGCCTGCAAAACCACCGTTCCATGCACGCGCGACTGGAAGGCTTCGGGCGGATATAGCGGATTGACCCTGTGGGTTAGCTGAGCTTGGGCAACTCCGGAAGACACCCGCAACTTTTGCTGGGAGAGAGTGGGCACGGCAACAGGTACATCTTTCGCAATCGCTCCCAGGTTGGACGATGTGTTCGACAACGCACCAGGAATGGTGGGTGGTTCGATCGCGTCGTTAGCCGGTGGCTCCGGCTTCTTCGCCACCGCCACGTCCCGAGTTCCAGGCATGGGCAGGCTCAGCACATCAGCCTGTTTTGGTGGGTTCTCCGATTCAGGCTTTGGTTGCGTATCTTTGCCGGGCTGCGCATTCTGCTTGTTGGCGTTTTGATCGGTCGGCTTGCTCGTGTTGGCCGTCGACGGACTCGCACCGACGGGTTGCGCTACGGAGTTGGTAACCAGCCCTGGTTGCGCACTGGCTGCCGGTTGGTCAGGCGCTTTCTCCATCGCCCTGACCGAATCGTTGGCGACATGGCTGCGGTGCGCTTTCCACACGATGCCGCCCACCACCAGAATCAGGACAAGCGTAGCGGCCGCCAGCACCACTGGATTGGCGGCCAAAGCGTGCCAATTCTTGTCGCGCAGCAGAGCTTGCCAGTCGGTGCCCCGATGCTCTCCGGCGGCCAAGTGCTCTTCTTCCTGATGCCGAAACGTCGCTCTCAGCTCCGAGACTTCGACCTTTGAGGACTCGCGTGATTTTTCGACAGCGGCCTGCTCGGCCGTACGCGACTTTGAAATGACCTGCGCTGCCGTGGCGGCGGTGGCGGCCACAACGGCTCCCTCAACCTTATTGGCAACTGCTGCGACAGCCGGACGGGGTTCGTCAGCAAATCGTAATGGTGAGGTATCGATTGGGCAGACATTGAACTGGGCGGGATAGGTACTACCGCATTTATCGCAATACTTCATCCGCGGAGCGGCTGCCACCGGGGGAGCAACGACGGTCGCGGCCGCGACCGTTTTCTTCTCTTTCTCTGCCGGTTCTTTGGCGGGTGCCGCTGCCGCAGCCCATTGTTTTGCCGGAGCGGAAGGACGAACCGGCTCTGCAGCCGGCCGGGCTTCCTTCGCCGGACGTTCGGCGGGAGGGGCGACAGGGGCTGTTTCTTGCGCCTTCGCCGTTACCGCAGGTTGGGGTTTTTCCTGCGGGACCGCGACGGTAGCCACAGCCACTTTGCTGCGAGCCGGAACCACTGGTTCTGGAGCGGACTTCTTCACCGGTGGAACGGGTGTCTCAACCACTGCGGGTTGCCCCGCTGTTCGTACAGGTTCTGCTGTTACCGGCTCTTGGGCTTTGGCCATCACCGGCGCAGGTGGTGCAGGTTGTTTGGCGACTTGCACTGCAGGAGCTGGTGGCGCAGGCGGTTTGGCAGCTTGCACCGCAGGAGTTGGTGGTGCAGGCGGTTTGGCAGCTTGCACCGCAGGAGCTGGTGGTGCAGGGGGCTTGGGAGCTTGCACCGCAGGAGCTGGTGGTGCAGGCGGTTTGGCAGCTTGCACCGCAGGAGTTGGTGGTGCAGGCTGCTTCGGAGCTTCAATCGCCTTCGCAGCCACCGCAGGTGCAGGCGCTTGCGCAACCGCTCCACCTACAGCTGCCGGGGTTACGGCTGCTCGGGTGCCCGGCACCCAGTAGCTCTCTTCCATCTCGCCGGTGAAACCTGCTAAGGCGGGGAAGTCCTTTTGCAACTGATCGAGGGTCGATGCATCTGAGTCCTCTTGCAGATTGCATGCCCAGCCCAGCCATTCGCCCGCATCCGGCCCGGGAAGAACCTTTTCCTGGTCCTTGAGGGCAGCATCCGCGCGTAACTGATCTACGGCTTCTTGACGCAGGGCATTCAGCGCTGAAACACGAGATTCGAAGCGATGCTTAATACTTCCCGCTTCGAATTCGCTCGCCAGTTCCAGCAACCGAGTGCGGCGCTGCTCATTCACCTTCTCCTGAGCAGCAATCTCCAACTCGAGGATCAGCAGGTCCAGAGCTTCTCGATCACCCCACTTCGCATCGGCGCGTTCGGCGCGAATCACTTCGCGCACTGCCGTGGCGTGTTGCCGGGCTTCTGCAAGTCTCTGCCTTAGTTGCTCGTCGCTAACCTCCAAACCTGCTCGCAGGCAGTCCACTTCGGATTGAAGGGCCAATAGACTGCCATCAAGTTTCTCTAGTGCAGACGAAATGGAAGCAGACATACATAGGTCCTTTCACACTTAGGTGATCACGCCCCGACACCCCGCCGATCTTGGGTGATGGGCGTGACAGACTTGGATGACGTGATGGGACGAACCATGGGCTCCGCAGCGGCCCGGTTGCGGTCACCTGCGATCCAATAGCTCTCCTCCATTTCACCGGCGAAGCGATCCAGCGCCGGGAAATCCCTGTGCAGCTCGGTGAGCGTTAAACCATCGCTTGATTCCTGCAAATTGCAGGCCCAGTGCAGCCACTCGCCGGCATCGGGTCCGGGCAGTTCCTTCTCCTGGTCGGAGCGAGCAGCTTCGGTGCGCAACTGCTTGACTGCCTCGACGCGCAGAGTATTCAACGCAGTGCTGCGAGCCTCGAAGCGATGCTTGACTCTTCCCGCTTCCAGTTCGGCGGCCAGCTCCAACAGCTTGGTGCGCCGCTGTTGATTGCGCCGCGCCTGGGCCGCCAATTCCAACTCGTGGATCAGCATCTCCAGATCGGCGCGATCACTCCAGTTGGCGTCCGGCCGTTCGGCGCGAATCAGGTCGCGCAGCATGGCCACGTTGTGACGCGCTTCCGTCAGGCTGTGGCTCAGTTGAGTCTCGTCAATCTCAAGGGCGGCGCGCAGCCACTCTACCTGAGACTGAATACTTTGCACGCTTGCATCAAGTTTCTCCAAGGCAGACCACATGAGAGAGGACATTACGAACTCCTTTCAGATTTGCTCGATACCGGAATGGCTCGGCCCGGAAATGACGTGCCCTATTTATAGGGCAATTCGTCGAGAAAGAAAACCTCTCAGTCTGCGCTGGCGGGCGCAAGCTTCGTCAGCCTGACATTTCGGACCTGCCACGGTATTGTCGCAGGAAGTACTGCCGTGTAAAGCAAAATTTATGGGGTAGTCAAGTTACGAAAGTGCGCGATAGTAACCATAATCCATGGGTTTGGGTAACCAGTCCACCCACTACGTCGATGATAAGTGATTGGAAATAAGGTATTTGACCAGATCTCAGGTCTACACGAAGGTAATACATTCCGAGGTACGGCTGGCCTTAAATGTCAGTGTCACTCTGGGAAGGAGCCATGTAGTTTCAAGCAGTTGCGGTTCCTCGGTGACTCAAACCAGATTTCCTCCCGCGACTTACCCAAAGCGACGGAAGACAACTGCGCACCAAAAAGTGAAGGAATGGCTCCTCGGGTAGGAAGTGAGTGGCACCGTGATCGTTCCCCTTTCCTGCTATCCGATATGGGCAGTACCTCAAGCTAGAAGTGGTACTGCCCACGCAAACTTCTTCGACGGGACGATGAGCAAGATCTACCGTTGGTATTGCTCAAAACGAATTCCATCGAAGCGAAACAGACCGGCCAAGCTGCCCGGCCACAGATAGCCGTCGGTGGTTTGAGTGATCGATAGAATTGCACTGGGGGCGCGGTCCTTCGCCATCCAGGAGGTGTGATGGAGTTGTTGAATTGATGGAGCGGGATCAAGCCCGGACGTCGAACTGAACAATGGGGCTGCAAGCATGCAGATCGCAGCCCATAGAAGAAGAGATTTCAGCACCCAGCGCCTGTGAGTAGCCAGCGTCCGCGGCATTGCATATTCTTCGAATTTCTTCGCTTTGACGCAGGTCCGAAGTTGAGGGACGCTCGAGGCACCGCAGGAGTTTAGCACTTAGCAACCTCAGCTGTTCCGGTGGCCGGTAGACGCGAGAGAAGTGTCAGGCGGCTGGCAGTCTGTCACTCCGTTGAACACTCATCCAAGTGCCTGCTGGAACGAGATCGATCCCTCTCTCTAACAGAAATCCCCGCAAGACTTGCGCTGCAGCGGACATGCGGCTTCCCCCAGATTCTGGCCGCCGGTCAAACGCGCTCCGCGCGAGTGGCCCAACGATTGCCTCAGTGATGGCAGCGGGAGGACGAGATGAAGCTGTCGAATTCGTCAGAGCATGAGCTGAGTCCCTGCGTCAGAGTGTTTATCGAATTATTGCTGCGCGAAGAATCCGAGAATGGATTCGAGAAGCGAGCAGACGGTGCAGGCGTCCCGGAATGTGGCGGCGGCATCGTCCGCCACGGCCAGCTACGCGTGTGTTCCCGCCTGGCATGAAGACTTTTGCAAGGATGTAGTAAACATCGACGTCCCCACGCTGGTGATTCACGGGGATGCCGACCGGATTTTGCCGATTACCGCCGCCGTCGAGCGCACCGGAAAGCTCATCAAGGGAGCTCGCATGGTGGTGGTGAAGCGTTGTCCGCACTGCATCACGTGGACCCACGCGGAAGAAGTGAACTCGGCGTTGATGAGCTTCTTAGGAGAAGCCGTCAGGTAAGGCAGATAGCTTGATGCTTCTTGACTGGGTGCCCGCAACGGCACACCCAGTAACTTGATTACTCCGCAAATGTCAGTGTGACGACCAGGTCGAGAACCGCGCCTGCGCCGAGTCCTCCACAGCCGCTTTGGGCAGGGCTAATGCAGGTTGAATCAACGGCCAGCCCTGGGCCTGGCTTTCGCTTGCGGATGGACCGGATGTCGCTGCCGCAAAAGCCGGAGTGCTGCGGCAGACTAGTCAGCCAAAACAATCCCCAATCGTGTGCGACCGGCTGATACTTCCCTAGAAAAGAATGGCTCCTCAGGTAGGACTCGAACCTACAACCCTCCGGTTAACAGCCGGATGCTCTGCCATTGAGCTACTGAGGAGTGCTGGTGCGCCTGCGGCGCGTCAAGTTGTATTGGTTATTGTAGCGGCGGGCGGCGAGTGCGTCAAAGGTTCTGCGCACACATTTGGAGGCCGCATTCCCAAACAGGTCCCTATGTGTTTTTCCGTCGCTCGGGTTGCCGCACGCTGCTGGCAGCTACCAGCCGCGCGCTTCGGCGGTTGTATGATGGAACATCATTTGTGATGAGCACGGTTAGCAGAGGGCGTTGTGAGTTAGCATTTCTACTGCTCGCCTTAGCCACGCTTGCCATCGCGCAGAATCGCAACTCCAGCACTTCTTCCACGATGAACACTCCCAAAGCACCTCGAACCAAACAAGAGCCGGTGACCGACGATTACTTCGGCGTGAAGGTCGTCGATCGTTACCGCTGGCTTGAAAACAGCGACAGTCCGGAAGCCCAGCACTGGGTGGCTGAGCAGTTGGACTATACGCGCAGCATTCTTGACAAGCTGCCCGGCCGCGAGAAACTGCAGGATCGCCTGCAGCAGTTACTTGAGATTGGCACGCTGGGCGAAACCGAGGTCGGCGGCGATTACTACTTTCACATTCGACGCGACGGCAAGCAGAACCAGCCGGTGCTCTATGTGCGCAAGGGGGTCAACGGCAAGGATGAAGTGCTGGTGGACGTGAATCCGCTGTCCAAGGAGGGCACGGTTGCGCTGGATTGGTGGTATCCGTCGCACGATGGGAAGTATGTTGCGTACGGGACGTCGGAGAGTGGATCGGAGATGAGTACGTTGCACGTGATCGAGACCGCGACGCGCAAGCTGTTGCCGGACACGATCGAACGCACTCGCGCCGCCAGCCTGGCGTGGAAGCCCGATAACAGCGGCTTCTATTACACGCGCTATCCCAAGCCTGGGGAAGTCGCTGCCGGACAGGAGATGTACAACCGGCACGTGTTCTATCACACGCTGGGCGGCGATCCGGCGAAAGATCCATTGATCTTCGGCGAGGGAATGCCGCCGCAGGACTGGCCCAATGTCGTGCTGTCAAACGATGGCCGCTGGCTCTGCATCATGGTGGAACACGGCTGGTCGAAGAGTGAAATCTACATAAAGGACGTGCAGAACAACACAGCGCCTTTGCGCATCACCGAAGGCAAGGAATTTCTCTACTCCGTCGAGGCCTACAACGGCGAGCTGTACATCGTGACCAACGAAGACAGCCCACGCTACCGCGTCTTCAAGACATCTGCCAGCGCACCCGCGCGCGAACACTGGCGCGAGATCATTCCGCAGTCGGAAGCGGTTTTGACGTCGCTCAGCGTCATCGGCGGACAGCTGTTTGCGGGCTATGAGCTCAACGCGCACTCGTTGCTGAAGCGCTTTACCACCGACGGTAAGCCGCTGGGCGAGATCCCCTTGCCGACGCTGGGAACCGTCTCCAGTATCGGCGGCGAGTACGACGGCAGCAGCGCCTTCTACCTTTTCTCCTCATTTACAACGCCGGCGACGATCTATCGTTTTGATATCCCACAATCGAGTACCACATTGTGGGAGTCTGTCGAAAGCAGCATCGATCCCAATCGCTACCAGACGAAGCAGGTCTGGTACGCGTCAAAAGATGGCACCCGTATCCCCATGTTCCTGGTCATGCGCCAGGGGCTGAAGATTAGCGGCCACAATCCCACGATGCTCACCGGATACGGCGGCTTTAACGTCAGCCTGACGCCGGAGTTCAGCAAGACGCTGTTTCCGTGGCTCGATGGCGGAGGCATCTTCGCAGTCGCCAATCTGCGCGGCGGCGCGGAGTTCGGTGAAGACTGGCACCGGGCCGGCATGCTGGATAAGAAGCAGAACGTTTTCGACGACTTCATCGCCGCGGCCGACTATCTGCTGCAGGAGGGGTACACCGACCGCGAGCATCTCGCCATTCGCGGAGGAAGCAATGGCGGACTGCTGGTGGGCGCGGTGATGACCCAACGGCCCGATCTGTTTCGTGCGGTCGTCTGCCAGGTGCCGCTGCTCGACATGCTGCGCTATCAGAACTTCCAGATTGCTAAGCTGTGGATTCCAGAGTATGGCTCATCGGATGATTCCAAGCAGTTTCAGTGGCTTTATGCGTACTCGCCATATCAGCACGTGAAGGCGGGCACAAGCTATCCCGCAGTGCTCTTCATGACGGCCGAGAGTGACACGCGCGTCGATCCCATGCATGCCAGGAAGATGACGGCGGAGTTACAGGCGGCCAATGGCGGGCCGAATCCGATTCTGCTGCGGATCGAGAGCAAAGCCGGACACGGCGCCGGCAAGCCGATCTCGAAGCTGGTGGAAGAGTGGACAGACATTTATTCGTTTCTGTTCTGGCAGCTGGGGATGGAGTAGGAAGCAATTAGCTGGGGCGTCGTAGAAGTGTGTGATACGGCGGATTCTCGCTTGAGGAACCGCCGCCCGGACGCCGTTGTGAACGTCTATGCCATCCTGCGCCGCAATCCGCCGTCGGCATGTTATCTCGGCGGTTGGCGGTAAGATCGAGCATTGGCTAACCCAGGAGCGCGCCGGAGATTGACACTACATCTCAGATAGCTTTGCAAAACCCGGGCAACCGATGAACTCCCAACCCCGCTTCAACACGATTCATCCACAAGTGTCTCCAGCGGCGAGATACCTGTGCCTCGTCGTGCTCATGGCAGCGACGCTGATCGTGTACTCCCCCGTGAAGCAGCATCCATTCATCAATGTTGATGACCAGCCCTATGTGGTGCACAACCACAACATCCAGCAGCTGAATTGGGAGACGGTGAAGTGGTCGTTCACAGCCTTTCGCGCGGCCAACTGGCATCCCTTGACGTGGCTGTCGCACGCGGTTGATTACCACTTCTTCTCTCTCAATGCCGGCCGTCATCACGAAGTCAACCTGGTGCTGCATGTTGTAAATGCGATGCTGCTGTTTTGGCTGCTTTCGCAAGCCACCGGCTACCTCGGACGCAGCTTCGTTGTGGCAGCACTGTTTGCGCTGCATCCTGTGAATGTCGAGACGGTGGCCTGGATTGCCGAACGCAAGAACCTGCTTAGCATGTTCTTTTTTCTGCTCGCGCTCGGCGCCTATCGCTGGTATGCAAGCAAGCCGCAAGTCGGCCGCTATCTGTGCGTCGCGCTTTTGTTCGCGCTTGGGCTGATGTCGAAGCCACAGGTCATCACGCTGCCGTTCGTGTTGTTGCTCTGGGATTACTGGCCCCTGGAGAGAATCGCTTTTCGCTCTTCGCCTTTCGCGATTCGCCAGAACGCGGGAGCGGCAACCTCTGACGAAACGCGAAGAGCGAAGAGCGAATTGCGATTCTTACTCCTGGAGAAGCTGCCGCTATTTGCGCTCGCGGTGGTGAGCGCAGTCGTCACCATGAAAGCTCAGGCGGCGGGCGGCACGATGAGTGGCGCGATCAACACATTTTCCTTCAGCGCGCGTCTGGGAAACGCCGTGCTCTCGTACGTGCGATATCTCGGCAACGCCATCTGGCCGTCGCGCCTGGCATTCTTCTATCCCCACGTGAAGGGTTCGCAGGCGACATGGCAGATCATGGGATCGGCGGCCCTGCTACTCGTTACTTGGTGGGCGCTCTCCCAGCGCGGTCGCCGCTACCTTGCCGTGGGATGGCTATGGTTCGTCGGCACCATGATTCCGATGATCGGCATCATTCAGGTTGGCAGCCAGGCGATGGCCGATCGCTATGCTTATCTACCGTTCATCGGGCTGTTCATCGCCATCTGCTGGGGCGTCGCGGACCTGGTCGAGGGTTGGCCTCTCTCTAAAGTGTGGGTTCCGGCTGGCGTGGTCGCAGTCCTGGTGTGCTTGAGCTTGGCAACACGCCGGCAACTCACCTACTGGTCAGACGATCTGACATTGTGGGAGCACAGCGCCGAAGTCGTAAACAACAACTGGATGGCGGAGAACATGATTGGAGAGGATTTCCTGCGCGAGGGCGATCGCGAGTCCGCCATTCCGCATTTTCGCGCTGCCGAGACGATGGAACCGCTCTTTCCTTTTCCTCATCTCCACATTGGCATTTATGACGAGGAGCACCAGCATCCTCGGGAAGCGCTGCAGGAGTTGCAGCACGTCATTGACTTGACCGAACCGTACGCCCGATACACGCCCGTGATTCGCAGCAATGCGCTGGTGTATATGAGCTACTCGTATAACCAGCTTGGCGACTATGCCAATCAGCAGAGGTATGTCGATTTGGCGGCGCAGCAAAAGCTGCCAGAATGACTCCGCCCGCGTGCTGAATTACTTCGCCACAAACACCGCCACGCTCCGGGCTTTGACAAGATACTTTTCCTGCGAAAGCAGCGGAAACTCCTGTCCATCTTCTGCGATATCAAGCGGTGACTGCAGTGCCGTGTCGACCATGCGGAACCACTCCTGCTGGCCGATTTCCGGCAACTCGAATTCCAAATCGCCACAATGGGAGTTGGCGATGAAGAACAGGTCCTCGCGCACATCTCCCTCGTGCAGTTGCGTGAGCTGCATCGCCAAACTGCGCGACTCAGAGCTCCAGTCGGGCCGGACTCGCTTTACCCCGTGCCAGGTCACGTGAAAGCCGTGTTCGCCGCTGAACTCGAAGCTGTCGCGGCGGAGCAACCGGCAGCGTTTGCGGAAGGCGATCATCAGCTGGAACAAGCGCAACAGGCCCGCGTTCGTTTCCGCCAGCTTCCAATCGACCCAGCTGATCTCGTTGTCCTGACAATAGGCGTTGTTGTTGCCCTGCTGCGTACGGCCCATTTCGTCGCCCGCCAGGATCATGGGCACACCGTGCGACACCAGCAGAATCGCAGCGCAGTTCTTCTGCTGCTGCAGGCGAAGCTGGTTAATCGGCTGGTCGTCGGTGGGGCCTTCGATGCCGCAATTCCAGCTGTAGTTCGCATTGCTGCCGTCGGAGTTGTTCTGACCGTTGGCGAGATTGTGCTTCTCGTTGTACGAAACCAGGTCGTGCAGCGTGAAGCCGTCATGACAGGTCACGAAGTTGATACTGTGATAGGGCTCGCGCGCGCTGGTGAGATAGAGATCGGGACTGCCCAACAGCCGCGTCGCCAGCGGTGAAGTCATGCCGGTATCGCCTTTTACGAACTTGCGAATGTCGTCGCGAAAGATGCCATTCCACTCCGCCCAGCGTCCCCAGGACGGAAACGATCCCACCTGATAGAGGCCACCCGCATCCCAGGCCTCGGCGATGAGCTTGGTGTTGGCCAGCACGGGATCGTAGGCGAGGCTCTCCAACAGCGGAGGATTCTTGAGCACCGAGCCGTCCTGCCCGCGACCCAGAATTGACGCCAGATCAAAGCGGAAGCCGTCGACGTGCATCTCCATCACCCAGTAGCGCAGGCAATCGACGATGAAGTCACGCACCACTGGATTGTTGCAGTTCACGGTATTGCCGCAGCCGCTGAAGTTCTCGTACTTCCCGGTGCCGCACTCGAGAATGTAATAGGTGGAGTTGTCGATACCGCGGAACGACCAGGTTGGACCGTGCTCATCACCTTCGGCGGTGTGGTTGAAGACGATATCGAGAATCACCTCGATACCCGCCTTGTGAAAGGCGCGCACCATTTCCTTGAACTCGCGCACTTGGTCGCCCGTGTCAGGATTGGAAGAGTAGGCAGCATTGGGAGCGAAGAACGCCGTCGACTGATAGCCCCAGAGGTTCAGCAGCGGCTGGCCGGTGAAGGGATTCGCGCGGTCGGTGTCGGACTCCTCGAATTCATTGACCGGCAGCAGTTCGACGGCAGTCACTCCCAGCTTCTTCAGATAAGGAATCCTCTCGATGAGGCCGGCGAAGGTGCCCGGATGGCTCACAGCCGACGATGGACTTTGCGTGAAGCTGCGAACATGCAGCTCATAGATGATGCTGTCCACAAGAGGAATGTTCAGCGGCCGATCGTGCTCCCAATCGAAGTGGTTCTCGAGCACCAAACCATTGCGGTAAGGCCTGGTACCAGGCTTGAATTCGCCCCACGAGCCGCCATTGGACAGCGCCAGCGCATAGGGATCGAGCAGCACCTTGGATGGATCGAAGCGATGAAAGCGCGGATCCGGATTCGGCTGCATGTCGAAGCGATAGCCGTATTGCACGCCGGCATCCAGACCCTCGACGAAAACGTGCCAGATCTGACCGGTGCGATTGTCCAGCGGATCGAGTGGGATCTCAACGTACGGATCCTGAGCCTCAGGCTTGAATAGGACGAGTGTGCAGGACGTCGCGTAGCGCGAGAAAACTGAGAAATTCACTCCGTGACGGCGGACGGTCACGCCCAGGGGAAGCGGCATTCCGCGCTTGGGCCGTTGTCCTGGGACGGAGGTAGCCGTGGCTTTTTTCGGTGCGCGCTGAGTGTAGGTCCGAGTGGCCATGGCGCGTCGCTCATTGTGCTCCAAGATATAAGGAATTGATAGGAAAAATTAGTTCTCGCTGGCAAAGGTGGCGTGCCTGCGAGCATCCCTACTTAAGTCGGCACACCACGACCGCAGCATTTTGATAAGGACAATCGAGATTTGCCGCATTGCCACTCTGTGGGACACTGCTCCCACTTTGTAAGACTGGACTCCCACTCTGTAGGACTACCCAAGTAACTCCGTAATCCCGTTGCAGGCGCTGGAAGTCCTCGGCTTGGAAGTTCTTCCAGTTTTGTTGTGCCTGGACCTGTTGAGACCACTGATCGGCGAGACCGGGAAACATGCTGACCGGGCCATTATCGTGGATACTGGCCAGAGCGCTGCGCTGAGCGATGGCGCGAAAACCATGCTCATCCTCCCCGGGCAAGTTCATGTAATTCGGATGGAGCGCGAAAATGGCATCGGGAGGCGTATTGTCGCGAATCCAGTCGAAAGCTTGTACCCATGCGTTCTTCGGGGTTCGTCCCGGCAATTTTAGGTGCTCACTCGCAGGAAACAGCTGACGCTGCACAAAGAACATCGCAAAACACAAAGGCAAGAAAACGACTAGCCATCGCCAGACGTAGGACTTCAACACCGATTCGGCAAGCACTCCTCCCAGCAGGACGAAAAGCAGAATGAAGACCAGATGCAGGCTGCGCATCGGTTGCAGCAGGGCAAAGCGTGCCATCGAGGGAATGCAGACCACCAGTCCGAGCGCCAGAAAGATCAGGGTGAAGAGGATCAGCGCGCGGCACAGCGGCGCGACTTGCGGCAGATCGTGCTTGCGTCCGTAACGAGCGATCCACCACAACAGAAGCAGTGGAACCACGATGCCGAGCCACTCCGACCACTGCCAGCGTGTGACCAGAAAATACGAAATGTTCCTGGCCAGCAGATCGCGATAAACCGGCGATGACGGTGGAAAGAAGTTCCATGGAATCACCAGCAAAATCGCCGCAACAGGTGCTGGCGCCAGTTTCGATCCGGAAGCAGTCGTCCGCCGGAATTCGAGGAAAAGCAGCACCAGCAGCGCGATTCCGAAGACCGACATCAGCGGGTGAATCGCGGCAATGAGCAACATGCCAATCCCGGCCAGCACAAACCTGCGTTTCATCGCCTCCGCCAGCAGGAGAACGATCGCAGCGGTCGACATGTCGCGCGGATTCAGATACTGATCCATGATGTAGAGCGCGGTTCCGGCGACGGGAATGGTGAGCAATGCAGCGACCAGGGCCACGCTTCCCCAGGGCGCGCGCTCATCGCGAAAGCAGATGCGCGAGATGCGCCAGCATCCCAGCAAAAGAAGAAAGATACAGGCGAGGTGCCAGAGGAGAATTGCCCAATCCAATGGCAGATGCGTGACCCGTACCGAACCGGCGACCATGCCGGCAAACAGCGTCATGCGCGCATGCGCCATGAAGTATTGATCGTTGAAGGGATAGAGCGCGGGATGGAGATGCTTGATGACGCCGGGGAGGTAGAACTCGGCATCTTCGATGCCGGGGTGATAGCCATGGACGAGCACGGCGCCGATGCTGATGAGGAACAGCAGAGCGATTTGCCTGCGGCTCAACTCCGGCCCTCCCGGATTGCTATTCGTGGCGCAGGCATTCTACCGGATCGAGGCGGGCGGCATTGTTGGCGGGCGTGATGCCGAAGGTAATTCCGACGGCGCAGGAGACCACCAGCGCCACGATGGCTGAGGTCACGGAGACAGGCACATGACGGTCGCTGAAGACTTGCAGTGAGATAGGAATACCGATTCCAATGATCGTGCCTATCGATCCCCCGAGCAGAGCGATGAGCACTGCTTCACATAAGAATTGCAGCAGAATCGCACGGCGGGTAGCGCCCACAGCTTTGCGCACGCCGATCTCGTGAATGCGGGTATGCACGGTGGCCATCATGATGTTCATGATACCGATGCCGGCGGCGATCAGGGTGACGGCGGCAAACAACAGCAGCACGGCAGTGAAGGCGTTGGCGGTTTTGTTGGCCAGGCGCAACACGTCAGTCATGTTGCTGACGTTGTACACCGATCCCGCCCGGTGACGGGCATTGATGATCGATTGGATTTTGTCGGTAGCCGCGGGAATGCTGCCGGCGTTGTACATGGAGAAGTAGATCTGATTGACCGCGGTGGTGCCGCTCATGGCCTGGGCCACGCTATAGGGGATGAGGATGGTGCTGTCCTCGATCTCGGACCGGCCCAGCGTATCGATACTTTCGCGGAAGGTGCCAATGACGACAAACGGCACTTCCTCGATCCTGATGGTCTGTCCCAGCGCCGAGTCGAGCGTACCGAAGCGCTCGCGCGCCAGGCTCTCGGTAAGCAGTGCGACTTTGTTGCCAGCCTCGGAATCCTGCTGATCGAAGAATCTTCCCGCGCTGACGATGATGCGCCGCACCGGCTGATACTGCGGATCCACGCCCAGCACCAGGATGTCCTGCTCTTTTCCGGAGCCGATCACGATGCGCGCATGCATGTTGAGCACCGGCGAAGCTTCTTTTACGCCGGGAACCGACTGCTGAACGGCGAGCATGTCTTTGGCGGTGAGGTAGTCGCCGATTCCGTTGCTGGCGGCGGCGCTGGAGACGCCGGAATACTCGGCCCAGATGACGTTGGTGCCGACGCCCTCGATCTGAGAGAGCACGTAGCGCTTGCCGGTGAGCGCGACCGTCACTACGAGGATCAGTGTTGCTGTGCCTACCGCCATGCCCAGCGCCGTCATCGCGGCGCGCAGCTTGTCCGCCTTGAGTGAGTCGATTCCCATCCTCAGGATCTCGCGGAAGACGAGGGTGCGCGAGAGATCCAAGCGGGAGAGGCGAGTGAGCGGAGCTACGATGGTTTGCGACATAGCGTCAGATTGATTTAATGACTCGCCGTCGACGGGTTGCTATACAGCCAGGGCTGCAGAATGTCGGCTGCGGCCTGGGTGCCCTCGGCCGACCAGTGATCATCGCACGGCAGGAAGTAGGGGCGATAGTTGCCGCCGGAGCGCGCCGCCATCTCCGGCAGCAAATCTTTGACGCGAATGCCGACCTCACTTCCCCAAGCTTCCAGCGCCGGTCCCAGACGATCCTGCCCGTCGCGGTATCGCTGGAAATCGTTGGCACGCGGGATCAGGAAAACGTCGACCTTCGCGCCGTGATTGTCGGCCACGCTCTTGATATCCAGCAACGATTTCTTCAGCCGGATGAGATCGGTATCGCTGTAATCGTTATAACCCGAGTACGTCCGGTGCTGGGTCGAGTACACCCGCGAAGCCAATATATATTCGACGACGTGATAGGTGGCAAAGTAAGAGCGAAAAAACGCCTGTACGCGAGTCCCAAAACTCTCACGGGCGTGCGGGTCGAAATCGCCCCTATAGGCGACGGAAAGATCGTTGCGATAGTAAGGAAAGTAGCGGCCGGGATAATGGTCGTCCATCCACGGGCCGTCCATTTCGTGAAAATCGTTGTCCGGCAACACGCCCACCAGCACGAAATTGTGGTCAAATTTTGACGCCAGGCTCTCATACAGCAAAGCGTACTGCAGCGGACTGAAGCCTCCACCGGTGCCGAAGTTCAGATGCTCGCGGCCGGTGCGCGCCTCCAGTACGTTGCTCAGCCGCTCGTTCACCGGCAGTCCAAAGCCTTCCATGAACGAATCGCCCAGCACGAGGGTGCGTGGATGATCGGAATGCACAGTACGCTCGACATCGCGCGCGCCGTAGCTGTTGGTTGCGTATTCGAAGCTGAAACAGCCTTCCTGATGAATGAAATGTCCGTTGGGCGGATGCCACATCCCGAAGACAGGATTGTAGGTACCCCAAAATTCGTAGCGCCCGAGATGATAGGTCGGGCGAGTGAGCGGCCATTTCTTGAGATGAACCAGGACGATGCTGGCCAGCTCGATGGAGACGGCGAAGACGAGAAGATTGACGGCGATAAGCTTCAGGGCATAGAGGAATTTGTCGCGGAGGGAGCGGCGCGTGGGCTCTGGTGATGACGCTTGAGTTGTCGTGCTCGTGGGTGAGCCGTTGGTGACGGTGGGCTCAGGCATTATCATCGTTAGACGTTCGGGCGGCAGAGGTGTCGCCGGCTAAAGCCGGCTCCGGAAGAAAATAGGGTGATCGGGACGCTGGCCTAAAGGCCAGCTCTACCGTTCTCATCTACGCCTCAACGCTGGCCTTGAAGGCCAGCTCTAGCACGTGGTTTCCACCAGGCGCTGCGCCACCCATCTCATCTACTGATGACCACCATGGTCACCCCGATGCAAACCAGCCCGATGCCAAGCCAGCGCTGCCAACTCACGCGTTCGCCCAGGAAGAAGATGCCGCCGACCGCGCCCACCAGATAGCTCAATGCGGTGACGGGAACCACGAAGCTGACATCTTCGAAGGAAAGCAGCGTCACCAGCGAGAAGAATGCCGTCGCCATCATGGCCACGCCAATCCAGATCCACTTCAGCCGCAGCGCACGGCCCAGCAGGCTGAAAGCGTCGGACAGGCGCAGCCGCTCCAGCTCTCCGGTTTCTCTCATAGCGCGGCCCAGGCAGAGCTCGCCTGCAGTGCCGACAACGATGATCAGGATGAACAGAACGTATTCGAGCGTCAATCGGGAGTCTCTGTTGTGCGAGGATGAGTGTTGCGAATGAACGACACGCCCAGACAGATGACCACGATGCCGGCCCAGTGCAACAGCGTGACCTTCTCATGCAGGACCAGGACGCCCAGCACGCCGATGACGGCATAGCCCAGGGCGGCGGCGGGCTGTACGAAGCTGTAGTCGGCGATGGAAAGCGCCAGCATGTAAGCAATGATGAAGGCGATCAGGCAGCTGATTCCCGCCCAGATGGTGAACGAGCTGAAGATGCGAACGAAAGCGCCAACCAGCTCCGACAACGGCCAGACCTTGATTTCGCCGACCTGCTTGGTGCTTTTGGCCAGCAGCAGATTGCCCACTGGCCCGGTGATGATCATCATCCCGATTAACAGATAGGTCTTCAGATGGAGCGTGTGCACCCGAGGTGGTGCAGTTTCGGATTGCGTGTCTAGGATTGGCGAACTCACTGCAAAAACCTTTCCCAGTTTTTATGGTACACGAAGGAGGCGGTTGGGTTCGTGTTGGCTGATGCGATGGAGGGTGTAGCGGAGAGGATGGCCGGGTTCCTTTGTCGAATTGTCATTACGAGCGACCGGATTTTGGGCGAGGAATATGCTCACCAAGTTGCCGAAAAGAATCGAACCGCAGATCTTCGTCGGACTAAAGTCCTCCTCGGGATGACAAACTAAAAAGGGAACATTATCGGCACGACTGAAGTCATGCCATGATGCGAAGCAATCGACAACCTAATCTTCGCGACTCGGGTGTCGTCGGCTGCAGCCGACTCAGAGAAGGAAGGAAACGGCTTAGACGCTGGCCTGAAGGCCAGCTCTACCCGAAAGCACGCGTGGGTCGACTCTTTCGCAGCCTGTAAAGTCGTGCCCTGATACGAAGCGCTCGAAACCGACCTTTCGGCCACTCGCAAGTCGGATCGTTATGCGAATTTCTCGGGTTCGTCACTATTCCGCTAACCTCGGTAGACACGGCCGGCACCAATCGCGAAATGAAATAAGCGTCATAGAGCCGAGAAATGGAATCTATGTAAGAGCAGTAAAAACTGGTCAGGGATGAGCCCGGGTAGGCAGCCTCGCCACAAACAAGGCAGGCGCGACCTCTATGTTAGTGTAGTTAATAGAGTGTTAACGTTGTCCCGGTATTCGGAGGCTCCAAGCTAAACGATCGTGTGCGGGATAGTTGGTTTCACACATAAAGGCGGATTGCCGCGCCCAGAGCGGATTGCCGAAGCTGCGGCGACACTGATCCATCGCGGACCGGACCAGCAAGGTGTCTACGAAACCGCTACCTGCTCGCTGGGAGCCACCCGGCTCAAAATCCTCGACCTCGAATCCGGCGACCAGCCGCTTCACTCCGACGACGGCGACACGACCATCGTCTTCAACGGCGAAATCTACAACCACCTGGAAGTTCGCGCCGAGCTGGAAAAGTCAGGCCACTGCTTCCACACCCACTGCGATACGGAAACGGTTCTGCACGCCTTTCTGGAGTGGGATACCGACTGCTTCCAGAAGCTGCGCGGCATGTTCGCGATCGGCATCTGGACCAACTGCGGGAAGCGGTTGGTGCTGGCGCGAGACCGCGTGGGCATCAAGCCGCTCTACATCGCGCGCGATGGCGAAGACGTTTACTTCGGCTCCGAGCTGAAAGCGATCCTGATTCATCCCGAGATCGAGCGCAATCTTAGCCTACCCGCTCTCGATTGCTACCTCGCGCTGAATTACATTCCCGCGCCCTGGACGATGATCGAAGGAATCTTCAAAGTCATGCCGGGAACGTGGGTCGAGTGGCGCAATGGCGAAACGCGTTCGGAATCGTATTGGACCTTGCCTGCGCCGCATGCCGAGAATTACACGCTCGGCTCAGCTTGCGAAGAGCTGGACGCGCTGTTGCAGCAGTCGGTGAAGGAGCACCTGTACTCCGACGTGCCGCTCAGCGTGTGGCTCAGCGGCGGGCTGGATTCGTCGACGATTTTGCATTACGCCTCGCGAGCATCGTCCTCGCGCGTGAAGACATTCTCGATTTCCTTCCATGGGCGCAGCTTTGACGAGAGCAGCTATATCCGGAACATGGTTTCGGAATACGGCACCGATCATGCCGAACTCGATCTGAATCCGGAACAGGATTTGGAAGGCGCCATCCAGGAGTTCGCTTACTACTCCGATGAACCGAGCGCGGATGCGGGCGCGCTGCCGCTGTGGTTCCTGGCGAAGCTCAGCCGGACGCAGACGGAAGTTGCGCTGAGCGGCGAAGGCGCTGACGAGTTGTTTGGCGGATATCTGACCTATCGCGCCAGCCGCATTGCAGCGAATCTGCGGCGGCTGCCGGCAAGCGCACTGCGCCTTGGACAGTGGCTGATGCAGGCCTGGCCAGTATCTGACGACAAGATTGGATTGGATTACAAGGTCAATCGGCTGCTTGCCGGGAGCTTGATGTCGGCCGAGCGCGGACATGTTTATTGGAACGGAACGTTCTCCGATCCGGAGAAGCAGCGATTGACCTCTGAGGCGCTGCCCACGGCGCTGGATCGTGTGCTGGCCGAGCTGCGCGGGCAACTCGGGCGGAACGGCAGCGATCTGAACGCCTACCTGTGGTTCGACCAGAAGTACTACCTGCCGGATGATATTCTGGTTAAGTCGGACCGCATCAGCATGGCCCATTCCCTGGAGGTGCGGCCGCCCTTTCTCGACCATCGCATTGTCGAGTTTGCGAACCGGCTCCCGGCATCGCTGAAGGTTTCAGGCTCGCGGCAAAAGGTGGTTCTCCAGCAGTTGATGATGGACAAGCTGCCGCATTCGGTGCTGCACCGGCCGAAGGTGGGCTTCGATATTCCGGCGCATGACTGGCTGCGCGGGCCGCTGCGGCAGCTGCTGATCGAGACGCTGCGCGAGGGCGCGGCGGAATATCCCGAGGTCTTTCGCCCGGATGTGCTCGAGTCCCATCTGCAAGATCATTTGGAAAGGCGCGTCAATATTGGCTATCACTTATGGGGATTGATGATTCTGTTGTTGTGGATGAAAAAGTGGAGTATCAGGCCACCGCGGCCTGCCACAGCAACACGACAGGTTTCGGTTACCGGAGTTGGAGTTTATACGTAATCCTGCTGCTCGTGGCGGGATCGGTCTACCTGACTGGGATCATCTCTCCTCCTTCGCTGCAAGACGACGTAGACGCGGTACAGGCGCAGATCGCCCGCAATATGCTGGTGACGGGCGATTGGGTGACGGCGCGCCTTGACGGCGTTGCCTACCTGGAGAAGCCGCCGCTGGTCTACTGGCTGATGGCCGGCTCCTACAAAATCTTTGGCGTGCACGATTGGGCGGCGCGGCTCCCCATCGCGCTGTTCTGCATTGGGCTCTCCCTGCTGACCGCGGCGTTCGGTGTCTGGGCCTTTGGCAGGCGGGCCGGCTTCTATGCAGGCTTATGTATCGCGACGTGTGTTGGCCTGTATCTTTTCACCCGCATCCTGATTCCTGACGTCATTCTCGCATTCACGATTACGCTGGCCATGTGGGCGCTGTTGCGCGTCAGCGACGAAGCAGAGACGCGACCCAGACTCTGGGCTTTTCTTTTAGCTGCAAGTCTGGGAACCGGATTGCTGCTGAAGAGCCTGATCGGCGTTTTGTTCCCGATCGCGGCCGGCGCGATCTATTTGTTTCTGACGAAGCAGCTGTTTGAACGGCGAACCTGGAAGCGGTTGCATCCCTTCAGTGGACTGCTGGTGATCCTGCTGATCTCGGTCCCCTGGCACGTGCTGGCGACCCTGCGCAATCCGCCGTACTTCTCGCTCTCCATGCACAGCGGGCAGGGGGAATATCACGGATTCCTGTGGTTCTTTTTCATCAACGAGCAATTATTGCGCTTCTTGAATCTGCGCTATCCGCGCGACTATAACACGGTTCCGCGGCTGTGGTTCTGGCTGTTCCATCTGGCGTGGCTGTTTCCGTGGAGCGTGTATTTGCCGGCGATTGCGAAGTTGTCATTCAAGCCGATTGATCGCGCCGGCCGCACGCGACTCCTGGCGCTGTGCTGGGTTGGTTTCATTCTGGTGTTCTTCACGTTCTCGACCACGCAGGAGTATTACTCGATGCCCTGCTACCCGGCGCTGGCGTTGCTGCTGGGCTCGGCAATGGCAACCGAGAATGCCTGGGTTCGCCGTGGAACCGCGGTGTTGACGACACTTGCGGCCATAGCAGCTGCGGCCGCGATCGCGATCTTGGTTCTGGTCCGGAACGTGCCTACCCCGGGGGACATCTTCAGCGCTCTGACCTCGCATCCCTCTGCTTACACTTTGTCACTGGGGCATATGGAGGATCTGACGCTGCAGTCGTTCGCGTACTTGCGGACGCCGCTGCTTCTAGCCGGTATCGCCTTTCTGATCGGCGCGATTGGCACCTTCCGCGCGCCGGCCAAGCGGGCGTTTGTCGGCATCACGCTGATGATGCTGTTGTTCTTCCAGGCTGCGCGTCTGGCGCTGATCAAATTCGACCCAGACTTGTCCTCGCAACCGCTGGCGGAGGCGATTCTGCACTCGCCCGACGGCAAGCTGATCGTCGACCGCCATTACTACACGTTTTCGTCGGTGTTCTTCTATACGAATCGTCCCGGACTGCTGTTAAATGGCCGGAGACTGAATCTCTCGTACGGTTCTTACGCGCCCGACGCGCCTAACCCTTTCATCAACGACGCGCAGTTTAAGGAACTTTGGTCGACCCCGCAGCGATATTACCTGGTGGCGAATTATTTTGCCCTGCGACGGCTGGAGCCACTGGTGGGACGCGACAAACTCAACATCGTCGCGGCCAGCGGCGGGAAGTTTGTGGCGACGAATCTGCCCCTTCCAAACACTTCCCTGCCGCCCGCCGTGGAGCAGCAAGCTGGGCGAAATGATGGTCGGCCGATGCCGTCTTGTGGTTGGTCATCGTACCAGCTGGCGAACGGATGTGACGCAAAAACACAGATTCTGAGCTTGCTTCGAGGTACCCATTTTGCACCGCTGTTGCGCGAGATGGCGTGGAGAAAACCTGCAATCGCGCTCCAAACCCGGTATATTCTTTAAGGAAGGAAATTTATTGGCAATTCATCGCACATGCTTTCCAAATGACCGGGTTGACCACGCCGTGCGGGAACCTCGGAGCAATGGCAGTAGCAGTTCAGGCACCGCGCTACACTGTATAAGCCCTGAGGAGGATGCATGAGAATTGCAGTGCTGGGTGGAGATGGTTACTGCGGGTGGGCAACCGCACTTTACTTGTCCAGTAAAGGACACCAGGTCGCCATCGTCGACAACTTCATCCGCCGCAAATGGGACTTTGATCTTGGCGTCCAGACGCTGACTCCGATCCGCTCTCTCCGCGACCGGTTGCAAGCCTGGAAAGACCTTACCGGCAATCACATCGACGTTTTCGTCGGCGACATGACGGACTACGCCTTCCTGTCGGCGCACATTCGCGACTTTGAGCCGGACACCGTCATTCACTTCGCGGAACAGCGGTCCGCTCCCTATTCCATGATCGACCGCGAACACGCGACCTTCACCCAGGTGAACAACCTGGTCGGCACGCTGAACCTGCTGTTCGCGCTGCGCGAGTACAAATCCGATTGTCACCTGGTGAAGCTGGGCACGATGGGCGAGTACGGTACGCCCAACATCGACATCGAAGAAGGCTACATCCGTATCGAGCACAACGGCCGCGCGGACCTGCTCCCATTTCCCAAGCAGCCGGGCTCGTTCTATCACCTCTCCAAGGTGCATGACACCCACAACATCCATTTCTGTTGCAAGGCTTGGGGACTGCGGGCCACGGACCTGAATCAGGGCGTCGTTTACGGCACGACAACGGACGACACCGAGCTGGATGAAGCGCTGATCAACCGCTTCGACTACGACGAGATTTTCGGTACGGCGCTGAATCGCTTCTGCATCGAAGCGGCGGCCGGACATCCGATCACCGTCTACGGCAAGGGCGGGCAGACGCGTGGCTTCCTTGATATTCGCGACACCATTCGCTGCGTCGAGATCGCCTGCATGAATCCGGCTGAGCCGGGCGAGTTCCGCGTCTTCAATCAGTTCACCGAGCAGTTCTCGGTGCTGGAACTGGCGCAGATGGTGAAGTCGGCGGCGCTGAAGCTGGGGCTGAAAGCTGAGATCCAGCACCTACCCGATCCGCGCGTCGAGGCGGAAACGCATTACTACAACGCCAAGCACTCGAAGCTGATCGACCTCGGCTTGCAGCCGCATCTGCTCTCCGACACGCTGCTGGATTCCATGATTGGCATCGCGCTGAAGTACAGCGATCGCATTGATCAGTCGGTCTTCCTGCCGCATGTGAACTGGAGAAACGCGACCAACAATCGCAACGGCAATGGCCGCCTGCGCACGCCGACCCCAGCGTCGCTGATTGAGTCGGGCGTATAGGTAGGGCGTCGTTTCTCGATGCTGTCATCCTGAGCGGAGCGTCCGCAACGGTTCTCCGATCCGCATCTTTTGCGGATCGGGCGGACGCGCAGCCGAAGGATCTGCGGTTCGTTTGTTGTGGTAAGACTGTCGTCGGCTGAAAGCCGACTCAGTGCAAGGTAGCCGGACTTAACGCGGGCCTGAAGGCCCGCACTACCCGAAGCGGTTCCATCACCACCCCCGGAGTTACTCCTCATCCCATGATTGCTCACGTCATCGAAATAGTCGGAGCCTGGATTGTCGGCGTCATCTCCGCTGCGGGGTATCCCGGCGTGATGCTGCTGATGGCCATCGAGTCGGCCTGCATTCCCCTGCCCTCGGAAATCATCATGCCGTTCTCCGGCTACCTGGTGTACACCGGGCGCTTCTCGCTGCTGGCGGTCGCGACCTGGGGCGCGCTGGGTTGCAATCTGGGATCGGTCGTGGCCTACGAGATCGGCTACTTTGGCGGACGGCCGCTGGTCGAGCGCTACGGCCGTTATATCTTCCTCAGCCACCGCGAACTCGCCATCGCTGACCGTTTCTTCGAGCGCCGCGGATCCCTCGCCGTGCTCATCGCACGCCTGCTGCCGGTGATTCGCACCTTCATCGCGCTGCCCGCCGGCATCGCGCGCATGAATCGCGCCAAGTTTCACATCTACACGTTTGTCGGCTCGTGGCCGTGGTGCTTTGCTCTGGCCTACGTCGGCATGCGGCTGGGCCAGCAATGGGAGACCGATCCGCGGCTGAAGATGTGGTTCCATCGGCTGGACGCCCTGATCCTGCTGGTGATCGTGCTCGCCGTCGGATACTTCGTATGGTCGCACATTTCGCATCGCGTCGGAACCGAAGACGCGGCGGAAGAAGCGGTGGATTAGCAGCGCCGGGATCCCGTCTTGACAGCGCCTTCATCGGCACCGTGATCACGCGGGCCAGAGGCCCGCACTACAGCCGGCTTGGAAGCCGGCGCTACTCTTCGAAGCTTTGTTATCAGGCACGACTCACCGGCTGCTGAAAAGTCGATCCGAGGTGATTTTCGAGTAGCGCCGGCCTGTGGCCGGCTGTCCTAGCGGCGTCCCCGCCGCCAGCCAACGCCCTCACACAAAGCGCTAGGAACATCCCAGCAGAATTTCAAACCGTTTCAGCCGGAAGTTGCCTTACACTTCCGCCATGCGTCCCCACCTGTGTGTCGCACTGATAGCTCTCGCGACCCTTGCCGGCTGTGGCATGCAGCGCGGCGGCGAGCTCACACCCGAACGCAAAGCCACGGTTGAAGCCGGCGTCCGCAGCTTCATGGCTGACGTCGCGCGTGATATCAGCGCCAACGGTCCTACTGCTTGGCAAAAATTCTTCGTCGACGCCCCATCATTCTTCATGGCCGCGGAAGGTCAACTGTTCTTCCCCAATGGCCAGCCTATGAGTCAGTGGGTACAAGGCATCACCCATTTCATCAAGACCGTCAACCTGCAATGGGGCGACGGGCTGCGCATCGATCCGCTGACACCAACGCTGGCGATGGTGGGTGCGCCCTACGTCGAAGTGCGAACCGATCCCCAGGGACAACAGATCACCGAGCGTGGATATTTCACCGGTCTGGCCGAGTACCGAAACGGCCGCTGGCAATTCCGCGATGCGCATTGGTCAGTGGTTCCGGCCTCCGCTAAGACGCCTTCTTAAGCGCTCGACCTCCCTGTGCGGGCAGGTCCGGTCCGCGCCTCATCTCGCCATTCCTCTTTTGATCTCATCCCCCGGCCGGCTCCGGGCGCAAAGCTGCAGATCAGGGTAGAATGTTTCATCGACACGAGGCCGTCATCTCTGCTGGCTTTCCCAGCCGAAGCGGAAATTTATGATTCATCGCAGGGCGCGAGGAAACTTGCGTGCCAATTCGTTGAAATTCGCGTCACTGATCGCGTGTGAGCTGATAGTAGCGTTCGGCCTAGTGGCCTGCAGCCGCACCAATGCGGACACCGCTCAGGGTCCGCCGCCGAGCCCGGTCAAGGTCCAAGCGGTAAAGGACCAGCCGATCGGCGATGCGTCCGAGTACGTTGCCACCATCAAATCGCGCCATTCGGCCACCATCATGTCCGACGTGGAGGGATGGATCTTCGACATCCGCGTGCACTCCGGGCAGTTCGTCAAAAAAGGCGAAACGCTGATGGAGATTGATCCGCGGATGCAACAGGCCACGGTCTCCAACTACGATTCCCAGAAGCGCTCCAAAGAAGCGGCCCTGGCGTGGGCCAAGTCGCAGTACGAGCGCACCAAGGCGCTGGCGGCCAGCGGCGTGATGAGCCAGCAGGACCTGCAACAGGCGCAGTCGAATTACGACGGCGCGGTCGCCGACGTCAAGGCGTTAGACGCGCAGATCGACCAGTCGAAGGTGCAGCTGAAGTATTACAGCGTCTTCGCGCCGACGGATGGCATTGTGGGCGATGTGCCCGTCCACGTCGGCGACCGCGTCACCAACACCACGCCGCTGACCACGATCGACGAGCGCAGCGGCCTGGAAGTCTACATCCCCGTGCCTTCCGAACATGCGCATGACGTGAAAATCGGCACGCCGGTGGAGGTGGTCGATCAGGCAGGCAAGGTGCTGCTGAATACGAATGTGTATTTCATCTCGCCGCAGATCGATACCGGAACGCAGTCGGTGCTGGTGAAGGCGCCGGCGGACAAGGCGGCCGATGTGCTGCGCGCGATGCAGCTGGTGCGCGCGCGAATTGTTTGGAGCACCCACTCCGGCATCACCATTCCGGTGATTGCGGTGACCCGCGTCAGCGGCCAGTTCTTTGCGTTCGTAACCCAGCAGGACGGCGGCAAGACCGTGGCGCATCAGGTGCCGCTGCAGTTGGGTGAGATCACGGGCAATGATTATGCAGTGCTCAGCGGCCTGAAGACGGGCGATCAGATTGTGGTCTCTGGTGGCCAGAACCTTGCCGACGGCATGGCAGTGCGGGTTGAGCAGTAGCAATTCATTAGGTGGAAGCGCCGGAATTTAGTCCCGGCGAATCAGGAAAAAGAGCGTCAGGCGCGCAGCGCCGATGCGTTGCGGACGAACCGCAGATCCCTCGCGGGCTAAAGCCCGCTCGGGATGACAATAAATGGGCGGCTTATCGGCACGACTGAAGTCGTGCCCTGTTACAAAGCAAACGGCACAGCTAAAGCCGTGCCTTCCACCTGTACCTAGGAATACATTTTGTTTTCCGACTTCTTCATCAAGCGCCCGGTCTTCTCTACCGTCACCTCGCTGTTCATCGTGATCGCGGGCGCGGTCTGCATTCCGTTCCTGCCGGTCGCGCAATTCCCTGACCTGGCTCCGCCGCAAGTCTCGGTGAATGCCTTCTATACCGGAGCCAACGCTGTCACCGTCGAATCCGGCGTAACGACCATCCTGGAGCAGGCGATCAACGGCGTGGAAGGCATGCGCTACATGACTTCCAGCAGCGGCAACGACGGCAGCAGTTCCATCAACATCACCTTTGAGCTGACCCGCCCGCTCGATCTCGCCGCCGTAGACGTGCAGAACCGCGTGCAGGGGGTGATGGGCCGTCTGCCCGACGCGGTGAAGAATACCGGCGTCACTATCAGCAAGGTGTCGACGTCGTTCGTCCTGGCGGCCGGTTTCTACAGCGACAACAATCGCTACACCGAAGAGTTCATCAGCAATTACATCGACATTTACGTCAAAGATGCGATCAAGCGCATTCCGGGTGTGGCCGACGCGCAGATCTTCGGCGAGCGCAAATATTCGATGCGTCTGTGGCTGGATCCCGCGCGGCTGGCAGCGCGCGGCCTGACCGCATCGGATGTGGTCGACGCGCTGCAGCAGCAGAATGTCCAGATCGCCTCCGGCCAGGTTGGCGCCGAACCGACATCGACGAACCAGATGTACCAGATCAGCGTGCGTGCGATCGGACGCCTGGTGGAAGCCCAGCAGTTCGACAACATCATTCTCAAGCCGGGCAGCAACGGCGCGCTGGTGCGGCTGGCCGATGTCGGCCATGCCGAACTTGGGGCCGAAGACTACAGCGGCAAGCTTCGCTATAACGGCTACAGCGGCATCGGCATCGGCGTCAGCCAGCTGCCCACGGCAAACGCGCTGGACGTGGATAAAGCCGTCCGCGCTGAGCTGGCGAGACTGTCGAAACGATTCCCGCCCGGCCTGCGCTACGCTGTCGCCTTCGACACCACGACCTTCGTGGGCGAGTCCATTCGCGAAGTGCTGAAGACGCTGGTGGAAGCCATCGTCTTCGTCATGCTGGTGATGCTGATCTTCCTGCAGGATTGGCGCAGCACCCTGATTCCCGCAGTCGCCATTCCGGTCTCGCTGGTGGGAACCTTCGCCTTCATCAGCCTGCTGAATTTCTCCATCAACACGCTGACGCTCTTCGGCATCGTGCTCGCTACCGGACTGGTGGTGGACGACGCGATTGTGGTGATCGAGAACATCAAGCGCCACATGGGCGAGGAGCACAGCGACTCGCATGCGGCTGCATCCCGAGCCATGAGCGAAGTGACCGGCGCAGTCGTCGCGACGTCGCTGGTGCTGGTTGCAGTGTTCGTTCCGGTCGCATTCTTCCCGGGAACGACGGGGCTGCTCTACAAACAGTTCTCGCTGACTATCGCATTCTCGATCGCGATCTCCGCCTTCAACTCGCTGACCTTCACGCCATCGCTCTCCGCGTTGCTGCTGCATGGGGAAAAGGAGACGAAGAACGTTTTCTTCCGGGGCGTGGAGCACGTGATCCATCGCACCACCGCGTATTACGTTTACAGCGCCAAGAAGGCGCTGAACTTCCGCTATGTGATTCTGGCAATCTTCTTTGCCAGCCTGGCTGCAACCTACGTCGTCTACAAGATGGTGCCCACCGGCTTCGTTCCCGACGAAGATCAGGGCTGGTTCATGGTCACGGTGCAGGCACCGCAGGGCGCCTCGGTGGAGTACACCTCGCAAGCTATGCGACAGGTGGAAGCGGTGATTGCGAAAGAGAAGGACATCACCGGCGCCTTCAGCGTCGTGGGATTCAGCTTTACCGGCAGCGGCGCCAACAAAGGCATGATCTTCCTGAATCTGGCTAATGCCGACAAACGCAAGAGCGCGCAGGACTCGGCAGCTGCCATCGTCAATCGCCTGCGTGGCCCTCTCAGCCAGCTGACGGAGGTGCAAGCGTTTCCGTTCCTGCCGCCGGCGATCTCCGGCATCAGCGCCTTTGGCGGCTTCACCTTTGAGGTGCAGGACGAGGGCGGCAACACGGTTGAACAACTCTTTAACGTCACCCAGAATCTGGTGCGCGATGGAAACTCGCGCAAAGATCTCAGCGGCCTGTTCAGCGCCTTCACCGCCAACGATCCGCAGTTCGTCGTCAACATCGACCGCGCCAAGGCGCGCAGCCTGCAAGTGCCCATCCAGCAGATTACCGATACGCTGCAGGTTTACCTGGGCTCGGCATACGTGAACGATTTCGATTTCAACAATCGCGCCTACCGTGTGTATGTGCAGGCCGACCAGGGCTTCCGCCGCCAGCCGCGCGACATTCGCGAGTTCTATGTTCGCGCCGACAACCAGCAGATGGTCTCGCTGGACAACGTGGTGAACATCACGGAGTCGACGTCGCCGCAGGTGATCAGCCACTACAATCTGTTTCGCTCGGCGGAGATCGATGGCTCAGCCGCACCCGGATTCAGCTCTGGGCAGGCGATTCAGGCGATGGACCAGGTCGCGCAGAAGCTGCCGCTCGGCTTCAACTATTCGTGGTCTGGACTCTCGCTGGAGGAGATCAAGTCGGGCAAACAGTCGGCACTGCTCTTTGGCCTGGGATTGCTGCTCGTCTATCTGACGCTGTCGGCGCAATATGAGAGCTTCGTGCTGCCGTTCATCATCATGCTGAGCGTGCCGATGGCGATGCTGGGCGCGCTGCTTGCGCAGGCTGCGCGCGGCCAGTTGAACGACGTCTATTGCCAGATCGGACTGGTGATGCTGATCGGCCTGGCGTCGAAGAACGGCATTTTGATCGTCGAGTTCGCCGAGCAGTTGCGCCACAGAGGATTGTCGATCAAAGAGGCCGCAGTCGAGGCGGCGCGCCTCCGCCTGCGCCCCATCCTGATGACCTCATTCGCCTTCATTCTGGGCGTGCTGCCGCTGGTGTTTGCCACGGGCGCGGGCTCGGAAAGCCGCCACTCGGTCGGCACCACGGTGTTCGGCGGAATGATCGTGTCGACGGCGCTGAACCTGTTCTTCATTCCTGTGCTCTACGTGATTGTGAAGTCGATGCTGGAGCGGGAGAAGGTACCAGCGACTACGTAATTGGGGTTCAAAATCTAAAGACGTTTCTTCAATACCCGTTCAACGTTCTGGTGACCGTGCAGAATGGAAACAACTTCTAAAGGCTTGCTCTCCGGCAGATAAACAATCAGGTAGGAGTACACAGGGAAGAACTTGACTGGTTTGTCGGTCAGATCTTTCCGCCAGGCGCACTGGCCAGGAAGGCAATCTTGTCCAGGATGACATGCTCGACTCGTTCGGCCATCTCGATGCTGGTGTGCTTTCGGATGTAGCGCCAGATGTGGACAAGATCATGTGCGGCTACGGGCGCCAGTACGTAGCGCGGCGTCATTCAGGCTGGGACTTCAACCGCTTCAAGTAGTCGTCCAATCTATCTTCAGGAATTCCCTCACCACGCTCCAGCTGTTCGATGCCCTGACGAATGCTGGCATCGTTGGCTTCGCGGCTTTCCAACAACCAGCGGTCCTGTTCTTCTTGTGTTTCGATCAAGTGGAGCAAGACTTCCTCGACACTCTCAGATCCTGTCAGCTGCAGCCGTTTATTGATCCTGGCGGCCAGCGCCTCATCCCGGATTTCGATGTTCATCGCCAGCACCCCATGTTGCTTGATGGTTAGCTGAGACATAACCCTTGTCAATCCCCGCCGCCAAGTCGATGGGTCTAGCAGGAGCCTGTCTCTCTTTCAGTTTTGTCGGGACAAGTTGCTAAAATATGCGAGATGTCGGCCGCCGAGCAAAAGCAGCACGCGCACGAACTGGTTGACCGGCTCGATACCGGTCAACTAAATGCCGTGATACGCCTGCTGGAAGTCATGACCGACCCCGTGGCCCGCAGCCTGGCGAATGCGCCCATTGACGATGAGCCGGTCACGGAGGAAGAAGCCCGCGACATAACCGCCGCCAGAGCCGCATTCGAGCGCGGCGACGGCATCCCGCATGAGCAGGTTCTGGCCGAGTTTGGGCTGTCGCTGCAAGACTTCGCACCCACGGGTCGCCCTCCAGTCAAGCCCAGCAAGACAAGGCGATAGGAGTGGGCAAGGACGTTGTTTGGAGTCCGGAAGCTAGAGCTCAACTTCGCGCGATTAATCAAGCCACCGCGATACGTATCCTGCACACTCTGGACCAGTATCTGAATACCGGCGAGGGCGACATTAAGCGCCTTCACGGCATTGAGCCGCCGGAGTTCAGGTTGCGGGTCGGCGACTACCGCGTCCGCTTCCATCACCACGAAGGGACGATTCGCGTCAGTGCCGTAAAACACCGCCGCGAAGCCTATCGCTGATGCGCGTCGGACTTTTCGGTGTTAAAGAGACACTTTCCCCGAAAGGTACTGCATCACCCCGTCGTTTGACCGGCGTCACAGAGTTTCTGGGCGAATCGCGGTAGAAAGATAACAGGAAGGCAAGAAGGCTTCCGCTACCGCGAAAAGTGCGGTCGGCGCGATTTCGCTGACGTCCCCACCGCGTGGGGAGAACGGTCGCCGTATGGTCACTGCACAGCTCACACCGGTCGGGGTGGGCATTCACAATGTGCTCATCGCGACAGATTTTTCCACCTACTCCAACACCGCCCTGAAGTTCGGCTTGCAGCTAGCCAAGAGCTACCAAGCGATGGCCTATGTCGTCTTCGTGGTCCCCGCCGACGAGTTCCTGATTGCGGGTCCCGAGGCGTATGTCGCCGCCAAGGACGCAGCCACTCGCGATCTGGAGGAACTGAAGCTCGAACTCAATCGCAAGCATGCCTACATGGAAGGGCACGATTATCGTCTTTGCCTGCTGGAAGGTGACGTGGCGCAGACGGTTCTCAACTTTGCCCATAACAAGCACATCGACCTCATCGTGCTGGGGACCCATGGCCGCGGCGGATTGGGCAAGGCATTCATGGGTTCGGTGGCCGAGAAAGTCTTCCGGCAATCGCCGGTCCCGGTGCTGACTCTGGGACCACATCTGCGGCGCGTCGCCCGCGACCATATCCCACGCAACATCGTGGTGGCGGCTGATCTGACAAGCGCTTCGGCGCGAGCCGCGAGTTTTGCCGCAACCCTTGCCCGGCAAAGCCATGCCAGGCTGACGCTGCTGCACGTTGTGGATCCGAAGAAGCTCGAACCCGTTCCCGACAAGGCGGCAGCCAAGCGATCAATTGAATTGCGGCTGGAGGAATTGGCCGGCCCGCGGTGTCCGGGTCTCGAATGCGCAGCACGAGTGGAAGTGGGAAAAGTGGTTCCCACCATTCTGCATGCTCTGGATGAAATGGAAGCTGACCTCCTGGTGCTCGGGGTCCATCCCTCTCGTGGCCTGCTGGATCGGCTGATGTTTCCCCATGCCTATGAACTTGTGTGCGAGTCGTCGTGCCCGGTGCTGACGCTGCGAGAGAGTCCCCGGCCCGTCGACCTGAATTGAAGCAGTTTGGGAGGAAGAATGAGTAAGAATGACGCCGTACTTGATGAAGCGCCGGCTTCGGCGCTGACGCCGGACATGATCTCGAAGATCAAGAAGGAAGACATGGAGCAGGCCGTGGTCGAGCGTTTCAGCGGAGAAGTTGCTGCCAAACGCAAGCCGACCAAGATCCGCAAGCGTTCGCCCTCGTAGACGGCGAACCACGATCCGCGCTGATGGCTTGATGCAAGACGGTGGCAAGTCTGCGTTCCGTGGAGTCGGTGAAAATTCGAACGAACGTTATTTCACGGCTCCTAAGCAGCCGCGGTTCTTTCGATTGGCTCACCGTCCGCCACAAATTCCTGCGAAACGCTTTCCCTCTTAGCCGGGCGGCTGAATCTCTCCCCCGGCAAAGCCATCCAATCTTCGGTAAGCCATAATCCAATGGGACGCAGCGATTGGCTGCCGGACAAGCATAACGATGCGGATTGGCATAACGTGTTACCCCACCTATGGCGGCAGCGGCGTGGTCGCCACCGAACTTGGACTGGAGCTGGCGCGACGCGGCCACCAGGTCCACTTCATCTCTTATTCACAGCCCATTCGACTGACCGAGCCGCAGCCCAACATCCATTACCACGAAGTTGAGGTCTCGCGTTATCCCTTGTTCGAGTATCCGCCGTACGACCTGGCGCTGGCCACGCGCATGGCCGAGGTGGCGGAGATCTACGAGCTCGATCTGCTGCACGTGCACTATGCCATCCCGCATTCGGTGAGCGCGATGCTGGCGCGCCAGATGCTCTGCTGCGATCACGCCCGCAACAGCCGCCGCCTGCCTTACGTCACCACGCTGCACGGCACTGACATTACGCTGGTGGGAGCTGATCCCTCTTATCTACCGATCACGCGCTTCTCCATCGACCAGAGCGACGGCGTCACTTCGATTTCCGATTACCTGAAAAAGCGGACTCTGGAAGTTTTCGATGTGCAGACGCCGATCGAGGTGATCCCCAACTTCGTGAATTGCGATCTCTACGAGCGCACGCCCCAGGTAGTCCAGAGCCGCTCGGAGTACGCCAGTCCGGATGAGAAGATCTTGGTTCATCTGTCGAATTTCCGCCCGGTGAAACGAATTCCCGACGTGATTGAGATCTTCGATCGCGTGCAGAAGAAAGTTCCGGCGCGATTGCTGATGATTGGCGACGGTCCGGAGCGCTCGGCCGCGGAGTGGCTGGCCGTGCGCAAGGGAATTCACAAGAAGGTGGATTTCCTCGGCAAGCAGGATCGCATTCACGAAAAACTGGGCGTCGCTGACGTTATGTTGCTGCCCAGCGAGCTGGAGTCGTTTGGACTCGCGGCACTGGAAGCGATGGCCTGCGAAGTTGTGCCCATCGCGACCAACGCCGGCGGCGTGCCTGAGGTTATCGATCACGGAAAAACTGGATTCTTGGCCGAGGTGGGCGATGTGGACACGATGGCGAACTATGCGATCGAGATTCTGAGCGATGACAAGAAGCTGAAGCAGATGGGAGAGCAGGCACGCGCCAGCGCGCAGGCGAGATTCTGCGCCAGCAAGATCATTCCGCAGTATGAACGGCATTATCGCGCGGTGCTGGACCGGTCGCAGGCGGCGGTGGGATAACTTGAGTCACCGTGTCTGGCTGCGCGCTTCGTAAATCGCACCCACGACCGAGCCACCCATGTCATCCGCAGTCAGGACCGGCAAGACCAGCCGCACCAGCGTGCCGCGGTTGGGCTCGCTCTCAACCGTCACATGGGCGGCGTCGCCATATAACACCTGCAGCCGTTCCATGACATTCTGCATGCCGATTCCGGTTCCCGACGACGCTTTGCGCTCCGCCGTCATACCCGCGCCGTCGTCTTCCACTTCGATCACCAGCCGCTGATCGGCGCGCCGGCTGCGCAGATAAATGCTGCCGCCCTCTACCTTGTTCGAGAAACCATGCTTGACCGCGTTCTCCACCAGCGGCTGCAGAATCATGCTGGGCACAAGATCGTCGAGCGATGCCGGCTCCAGTTCCTTAACGACCTTCAGCTTGTCCTGTCCGAAGCGCGCGACTTCGATATCGAGATAGTCGTCGAGAAACTCCAGCTCCTCGCGCAGCGGAACAAAGGAATCGCCCTTGCGCAGTAGCCGGCGAAGAATGTTGCCCAGCTTCACGATCATGGTGCGTGCGGAATCGGGATCGGCCCGCACCAGCGAGGAGATCGAGTTCAGGGTATTGAACAAAAAGTGCGGATTGATCTGGCTCTGCAGCGCTTCCATGCGGGCCTGCAACAGCAGCCGCTCCTGCTGCTCCAGCTTCATCTCGATGCGAACGTTGTTCAGCACCTTGAGCGCGATGGCGACGGCCATCACCGTGCCCGCATAGATGGCGAGCTTCACCCATATGTTGGGCGAGTAGAGCGCGAAGATGCGGCGCGGCCACTCCAGATGCAACTGGATGTGGAGGAACTCCAAGGCGAGGATGAGGAAGAAGAACGAAGTCTGCCAGTCGATGAACGACTTGCGAATGCTGCGCCGGATCCAGTGATAGATGCTGAGATCGAAGAGCGGCGAGAAGGACCAGATGGCTTCGCGCTCGGGCGCGATGTGGCGCAGGAAGCCGGCCGCGAAGCCGGCGAGAACGTACATGGGCAGCGACCACCATTCGCCCAGCAACAATGATGGAAGCGCGAGGAGGATTCCGCCCGCGGTGCCGACGAAACGCCCGCCGATGACGCCCAGCAGGATTGCGCCTTCGAAGGCGATGTCCGCTGCCTGGAAGTTGCGCACGGCGTGGCGAACCAGCACGCCCAGCGCGATGGGCGTCCCGAGAATGAAAACGATCTCCAGCTTCTCGCTGAGGGTGCGCTCTTCGCGAAAGAGCAGGACACGAAAGCGGCGCGCGCGCACCAGCACGCTGCTGATCGCCGCAGCCACGCCGAGGCGGATCAGAACGGTGACGAGAATGAGACGCGAGTCCAAAGTCAGTGACTAGTGACTAGTGGCTAGTTAAGCCTTGTATCAGGGCACGACTTCAGTCGTGCCGAAAGAGACCATATTAGAATCGGGGCTTCAGCCCCGGGGATTAACTGTTCAGGGGCTAAAGCCCGAGAGTCTTGCATCCACTTCGGCACGACCAAGGTCGTGCCCTGATACAAAACAAATTGATGAGATAGCGTCTAGCCACTAGCCACTATGGTAACTTTTTCGCCACTTCCGCAATCGCAGACTCCGCGCGGTCGCCGTCGGGTGCGCCGCCCTGCGCCATATCGCGATTGCCGCCGCCACGCGTGCCCAGCGCCTGCACCGTCTGCTTCATCAATGCGCCCATGTCGTGCGGCATGCCGGGCGTCTGCGCGAAGACTAGCGACGGCTGCGCGCCTCCACAGGCCAGCAACGCGACGACCTGATCCTTCTTGGTCAGCTTCTGCGCCAGCATCTTGATGAAGCCGAGATCGCGGTCGGCGAAATATTGCACGACGAGCTTTTGCCCATGTCGTTCCGGTGCGGCCTGGGCGAGACCTTCGGCCTGCAGCTCCGCGACTTCTTCCAGCAGTTTATGCTGCGTCTTCTGCGCCGACTTTATCTCGTCCTGCGATTTGCGAATCTGCTGCGGGACTTCCCAGATGTGCGTGGAGAACAGCGCTGCCGCATCGGTCAGGGACTCGAAGTCGTGGCGCGCGATCGCGACGGCGCGCAATCCGCAGGCAAACTCCACGCGCACGCCCTGCTTCACTTTCTCGGTTTTGCGCACCAGGATGCAGCCGATCTGGCCGGTGCTGCCGACGTGCGTTCCGCCGCAGGCGTTCAGATCAAAATCTTGAATGTCGATGAGGCGGAGCTTCTCGCGTTCGGCTGGAGGAATCTTGCGCACGCCCATGGTGCGGGCTTCGTCCGGCGTGGCAAAGCGAATCTCGACGGTACGATCTTCGGCGATGACTTCGTTGGCCAGACGCTCGGCGGCTTGCAATTGCTTCGCGCTGACCGAGTCGGTGGCGAGGTCGATGGTGCAGCTATCGTCGCCCATGTGAAACGAAACGGTGGCAAAGTTGTAGAGCTTTTCGAAGGCCGCCGACAGGACGTGCTGGCCGGAATGCTGCTGCATGTGATCGCGACGGCGGACGGCGTCGATCACGTCGCGAACAGTTGCGCCGGGCTGAAACGGAGAGCCATCGCCTTCGAGGAAGTGCAACACCTCATTCGTCTGCTCGTCCTCGGTGACCTCGCTGATGGGCAAGCGCGCGTTGGCAATCTCCAGCCAGCCGGTGTCAAAGACCTGGCCGCCGCTCGTGGGATAGAATGCCGAGCGATCAAGCGTGACGCGCGAGCGGCCGGATGCGTCGGTGGCAACCGCGACAACGCGCGCGTCGAACTCGTGGAGAAAGGAATCGGTGTAGTAGAGACGGTCGGTCACTCCACAATTATCCCAGAGTTGGGCGTCGAGCCACATCAGAGCCGCTGAATTGTGAGGGGATCGAATTCGCCGGAGAAGTACTTCTGCAATGCATTGAGGAATACCTGATTATCGTCTGTCGCTTTGGCGAATAGCGTCATCGAGGAGCGGAATTTCATCGCGTCGATGTCACCGAAGATCTCTTCGATGGAGCGGCCCTTTACTAAATTGACCAGCTGTGTGCACTCCCTCAGTCTCGGGCCGAGGATTGGGTGTTGCAGATAAGCTTGAGCCTCGGCCAAGGACGAAATTGCATACCGCTGCGACATCCAACTCTGTCCCAGTCCCTTGATCTGCGGAAAAATAAACCATATCCAATGGCCGACCTTCATTCCACCTTGTAACTCTGAGCGAGCGGACTCAAACTCGGCTCGTTGAGGGTCAACGAAACGTTGCAGGTCAAAAGGATCCGGCATGCTATTCCCCATGAGGTTTGGCCAACGCTTGGCAGCGATAAGCATACCCACCGCGAAACTTACTTGTCACTTATTCGCGGGTTTTGCCGCTCTGCTTCAAGGTGCGGCGGATGGCTTCGTCCAACGGGACGCGCGGCTGCCAGCCGCTAGCTTGGCGGATGCGATGGGTGTCATACCAGCGGTTCTGTAGCGAGCGTTCGAGTTGATGTTTGGACAGGCGAAGGTCGCCCATCGGGACGATCGGGCGCAGCGCTTCCAGGATGGGCGAGGCGAGTTGCAGCGGCCAAGGGGACGAATAGCGCGTTGCGGTGTGATCAAGGGAGCTCTTCAGCGCGTGATAGCGTGCGAGGGTCAGGTCGTCGTCGTCGAGGACGTTGAATTGGCGGAGGCCTGTGCCGCTGCTGGCGGCGGCTTGCATCGCGTCGATGAGGTTCTCGACGTAGTTCAGCGGAAAGCGATTTTGCGGATTGCCGAATACGATGTTGGTGTTGCCCATGTGAACGGCGAACATGCCGAGGGGCAGCGCGCGACCGGGGCCGAAGATGATGCCTTCGCGCAGGATCACCGTTGGCTGGCCGGTGCGGTGGGCAAAGGCGCTGACCAGGCGATCGGCGGCGATCTTCGATTGCGCGTAAGGATCGCGGAGTTCGGGACGTTCGTCGAAGGGAGTGTCTTCGTCGATGCGCTCGCCTTCCTTGATCGGACCATATACCGCCAGCGAGCTGGCGTAGACGAATTGCCCGACGCGTTGTTGCGCGCAGGCGTTCAGGACGCGCTCGGTGCCGGCGACGTTGGTTGCGAAGTACGCGCTCATCGCCGCTGAGCCGACTTTGGCTGCGAGGTGGTAGACGATGTCGGCGCCGGCGACCGCGCGGGAGATGGAGTCGGGGGCGGCGAGATCGCCGTGGATGATTTCGACACCGGTCTTCGCGAGGGCGTCGGCGCGCGGCGAGGGACGGGCCAGGACGCGGACGGTTGCGCCCTTCGCGAGGAGATCGCGAACGAGGAATCCGCCGAGAAAACCGGTGCCACCCGTGACGCACACGCGCATGAAAGATTTTTTCTCCGCGGCGAACCGCAGATCCCTCGGTCGGACTAAAGTCCTCGGTCGGGATGACAAATTACACGACTAAAGTCGGTCGGGATGACAAATTAAGAGGCCTGGACGCTGACCCTTCGACTTCGCTCAGGGCGGGCTCTAGAGGTCAGCTCTACTCTAAACGCAGATCGTGTGTCGCCGGCTGAAGCCGGCTCGAGCGAAAATAAACAACCTATCGGCACGACTGAAGTCGTGCCCTGACACAAAGCGCGCGGAACGAGTTTTTCAGCAACCTGCAAGCTCGTGCCCTGATACAAAACGCTCGCGAAACGGCTCTTTCAGCTGCCTGTGAAGCCCTCCTTGTGATGACAACCTAAAGAATGAGACGAAGGTCTGATCCGATTCCTTGCCCCACCCTGGCCAAAAGATGGCCAGAATGGGGCACCCAAGCTAATGGCTAATCGCTAATTGCTAGTTGCTTCCCCGTCCTCGACCGCCGTTTCGACCGTATGTTAGATTACACTTTCGATTTTCAATCCGGCGCGGGACAGTTCTGCGCTTGCGCTCCGGCCAATCCCTGATGTTCGTGAAGCACGTTACCCTGATCCCTCGAGAGACACGTTGACGATCGCCGGCTATATCGTTCTGGCGCTCGCCGCCATTCCCGGCATTTACTACCTGCTGGCGATCTTCAGTTCGCTGCGCTATTTTCGCGTCTCCTGGCGCGAGAACCCGCCGAACCGCGATTTCACGCCGCCGATCAGTTGCCTGAAACCGATTCGCGGGCTTGACGACGACGCGTACGAGAATTACGCGAGCTTTTGCCGCCAGGATTATCCGGAGTACGAGATTGTCTTCTGCGTTGATCGCGACGATCCTGCGCTGCCCGTGCTAGAGAAGCTCATCGCCGATTTTCCCGAGCGCAAGATTCGCCTGGTGCTTGGCTCGGGGCGCGACGCCATCAATGACAAAGTCGGGCGGCTGACGCGGCTGGTGAGCGAGGCGCAATACGATCTGCTGGTCATTACCGACGGCGACATTCGCGTGGGGCCGGATTATCTGCGCGCGGTGGCGCATCCGTTTCGCAATCCCAAGGTCGGCGGCGCGACCGCGATTTACGTCTCGACCGAAGAGACATCGTTTGTGCAGGAGCTGCAGTCGGTCGGCATGATCTCGGATTTCTTTGCCGGGATTTTTGTGGACTGGCAGCTTGAGGGCATCAAGTTCATGTTCGGGCAATCGATCGTGACGACCAAGGAGCGCATTGCGGGCTTCGGCGGGTATGAGGCGCTCGAAAACCGGCCGGCGGACGACCTCAACGTTGGGCGAGGGGTCGCGGCGCAGGGATACGAAGTGAAGCTGCTGCCGTATGTGGTAAAGACGGTCGCGGATTTTCAATCGCTGAAGGATCTGTTCTACAAGCGCGTGCGCTGGATGACGGTGATGCGCCTGATGCGGCGGCGCGGCCACGAAGGACTGATCTTCACCTGGGGATTGATCTGGGCGCTGGTTGCGGTGGCGACCGTCCCGACGCGCGCGGTGGCGATTGCGTATCTGGGCAGCTACGCGGTGCTGCGTGTGGTGCTGACGTGGATCATCGGCGTGCACGGCATGAAGCAGAAAGGCATGTGGAAGAAGATGCCGCTGATTCCACTGTGGGACCTGGTGGCGTTTATGATCTGGGTCGCGAGCTTCGGGCGGAAGACGATTCGCTGGCGCGGGTACGACTACTACATTCGCGATGGGATTCTGGTGCCGGTGAATCCGGCGAACACGCCGCATGGAAAATAGCAGTTTCGAGTTTCAGGTGGCAGTTTCTAGTTTCAGGTTTCGAGTTTCGAGTGAGTATGATTGCGCTGCAGATGCGGCGCTCGAAGCTGCGAAGTAAAGCAGTTCCCTCGTCGGGCTGAAGCCCTCCTCGTGATGACAAAGTAGAGGCAGCGGGAGTGCTTGGCTGGAAACTCGAAACCTGAAACTCGAAACTTTCACAGCATGGCTCGAAACTTGAAGCTTGAAACTGATTTGACATGACCAATAAATCCAAAATCGCAATTGCCGGTGCGGGGATTTACGGCGCGACGACCGCCATCCGGCTGGCCGAGCAGGGGCATGAAGTTCACCTATTCGATCCGCTGGGGATTCTGAATGCCGCGTCGGGCATCAACCAGTTCCGCATCCATTCTGGGTATCACTATCCGCGCAGTCCGGAGACGATTGCAGAGACGATGGGTGCGCGCGCGGAATTTCTGGAGACATTTGCGCCGGCGATTGTGCGCAACAGCACGCACTACTATGCGATTCCGCATGAGGGCTCGCAGACGCCGCCGGAGCTGTTCGAGCAGGTGATGCGGGAGCGCAACTTCCCGCTGCGGCCCTGCCGGCCGGAGTGGATGAACTTCGATTTCATCAATAAGTGCTACGAAGTCGAGGAGCAGATTTACGATCCGGAGATTTTGCGCGAGGAGCTGACAAGGCAGATCAAGGCGCGCGGGGTGAACTTCCATAAGCATGAATTCGCGCAGGCGATGCGGCCCGACTATCACTTCGTGGTGTGGGCGACTTATGGGCTGGGGCCATCGCGCGGGCTGCTTAAATCGGTGAAGTATCAGGTGGCGGAGAAAATTCTGATCGAGTTGCCGCCGCAGCTGCGCGGGATTTCGCTGGTGGTAGTGGATGGGCCGTTCACGGCGTTCGATCCGTACGGCAGCTCGGAGCGCTCGATGTGGGGCTCGGCGAAGCATTCCAATCACTGGACCTCGACCGATCCCAATGAGCCGATTCCGGAGCAGTTTCGCCCTCTGCTGAATGGGCCGCGGTTCGAGCCGATTACGTGGTCGCGGCATGAGGCGATGCGGAAGGACGCGATGCTGACGGTGCCGGCGTCGGCGGAGGCGAAGTATCTGGGATCGCGGTTCACGGTTCGCGTGGTGGAGAACAATCCCAAGGAAGATCGGCGGACGCTGTATGTGCAGGAGACGGCGCCGGGGGAGATTCATATCTTCTCGGGGAAGGTGGTCAGTGCGGTGAAGGCGGCGAGGATGGTGTGCGAGAAAGTGGCTCAAGGGTGAAAAACGTTGTCGGTTGCCAGTCGTCGGTTGTCAGTTCGCCACCCGTAGCGTCCGAACACCACGCCGCTTCGGAATACTTATGAGACGGCCCCGTTTTCGCCAGCTTCCTTGTGGAACAGCAAAATGCAGCGATATCTGATTGCATTTCTGAGTATTACCACTCTCTTAGTTTGGACTCGCGCAGAGGATAAAGCGCAGGTGGTTCATGACTGTTTTGTCGGCGCAAATGATCTTCTTGACAAATCGGCACCAACGTTCGAGCAATTCGCGGTAAAGGCTAACCCGCCCTCCACGCCTGCGAAACTGGACTTGGAGAGCAATCCAATCGCGAGAACTTATCGCACGGTCCTTCGTAACGGCATGAGGCAAGGAGCCAATTTCGCCGGCCATTATCGCGTAGTTGTGTGGGGATGCGGCGCGTCATGTGCGCAGTTCGCGGTCGTGAACCTCGCGAATGGTCGTGTTATCACGGCGAATGGGATTGAAGGCATAAGTGGCGTTCACTTCAGCGCCAACGGCTTTCTGCCCCACACGGACAGTGAATATTGGGGCTTCCGATTTATGAAAGACTCACGTCTGCTGGTGCTCGTGGGAGCAGTCAATGAGGATGAATCGAACGAGGGGGCTTTCTACTACGTTTTGGGCAACGAGCAGTTACGACTGCTTCACAAGACGCCGGCCAGCAGAAGTACCTGCAAGGACGAGAAGGAATGAGATAGCTGGCGTAACGTCCCTTCATCATAAAGGAGTGACCTTCATGGACAGCGCAGGGAAGGGCTAATTGCTAGCTGCTGATTCCCAGCCACTCGCCCAGCTTGCCGACGGGGCAGCGGACGCCGACGAAGAATTGGCCAAACGCCGCGTATTCAGCGCTGACCTGATCGAAGCGCATTTCGTAGATCAGTTTTTTGAAAACTAGCGGCTCGGGCGCGAACAGGTCGACGCCCCACTCCCAATCGTCGAAGCCGATGGAGCCAGTGATGATCTGCTGCACCTTGCCGGCGTAGCGGCGGCCGACCATGCCGTGCTCTTCCATTTGCCGCTGGCGCTCCTCGATGGGCAGGGTGTACCAGTTGAGCTGCTCGCCACGCTTGCGATCCATGGGATAAAAACACAAATACTTGCTGTCGGGGATTTTGGGGTAGAGGCGCGGGCGCATGGCTTGGCGCTGGCGCTCCATCGTCTGTTCAATTTCGTTGTTCCATTCTTCCGAGTGCGGCACGACACCGCGTTCGGTGAGTTGGCGGTAGAGCTTCACGCTGGAGTCGTACAGGCCGAGCTCGATGATCGAGAGATACGAGTGCATCGGCTCCAGATATTCCTCGAGAGCGGTGCGATTCAACTGCAGCTCGGCGGCGTTGAGCTCTTCGAACGAGTCGCGGAAGTGCACCAAGAGCAGATCGCCCTTGTGGCCCAGCAGCGAGTAGACCGCGCTCTGGCCGGCTTCTTCCGGCGCGGACAGCACCGCGACCGCCTCGCGCGCAATCTCCTGCTGGCGCGATGGGGTGAGCTTGCGCCACTCCGGCCAGCGGAAGCGAAACATCTGATGCAGCACGCTCAGGCCCTCGATGGTGAGAGGGACGGCGTGGAGGTCGGTGGATGCGGCGACGGCGGAATTGGTAGAAGCCATGATGAAAACCCCACTTGAGCTATGAAGTGCTTGCCTGATTGTAAATGGCGGAGGTTCTCCCGACTCCGGCGCTCAGGGTGCAGATTGAAGGAGAGCGCACCGTCTATAATTCCTTCGTCGTCAGGAGATACCATGCCACGCGGCATCATGCCTCGCCGGCCATCGCGCAGCGGACGTCAGGATAAGGTTGCGAGTGCGGCCACTCGCGCAAAAAGCCCCGCCCTAGCCAAAAGACGGCTAGAACGGGGCACCCAGGCAAAACCCAAGTCCTCCATGAAACCTTCTGGCAAGCCGGCCAAGGGCTACAATCCGGTGGCGCCGGAGCGAGTTAACGAAATCCTGAAGCGGCTGGACGATCGCTATCCCAACGCCAGCTGCGCGCTGCATCACAGCAGCGCGTGGGAGTTGCTGGTGGCGACGATTCTTTCCGCGCAGTGCACCGACGTGCGCGTCAACATGGTCACACCAGTCCTGTTCCAGAAGTATCCGACGCCCGACGCTTTTGCCGCCCTGCAGCCGGAAGATCTGGAAGACGACATCCGCTCGACAGGCTTCTTCCGCAACAAGGCGAAGTCGCTGGTGGGCGCGGCGCGCAAGGTGATCAGCGAGTTCGGCGGCGAGGTGCCGCGCAACATGGACGAGCTGCTGACAATTCCCGGCGTGGCGCGCAAGACGGCGAACGTTGTGCTCGGCACGTGGTACAAGATCGCCGATGGCGTGGTGGTTGACACGCACGTGCAGCGCATTTCGCGCCGTCTGGAGCTGACGAAGAATTCCGACCCGGGGAAAATTGAACAGGACCTGATGAAGGTGATACCGCGCGAGAAGTGGATTCTGTTCTCACACCAGATCATCTTCCACGGCCGCGCGCTATGCCTGGCGCGCAGTCCCAAGTGCGCCGATTGTCCGCTGGAGAACATTTGCCACGCCGGCGAAAAGACGTGGAGCACGGTCGACATGCACAAGAATGCCAAGCTGTGAACACTGGCCCGCAGAGGAAGGAATCGTCAGGCAAACGTGGTGCGCGAGGGCAAGGGGCGAAAAAAACATGGGTTTCAGTCCCTGGCGATTGCGGCACCAGGAGCTAAAACCCGAGTTCTTGTTTGGGCTTTTTGGCACGGCTGAAGTGTCTGCGTGAGAACCCTGCCGCCGCTCCGCGGCTCAGGTAAAGTTCCCACCTTACCCAGGACTCGCTTAGCTCCGTCCTGGGCTAACGGCGTTTCCACCCCCTTCGGGGTTCGATTTTCTCGCCTCGTACTCCACTGTCAACCTCGAAGGTTAATTCTCACGCAGACACTGAAGCCGTTCCCTGATACAAAGCCCAGGAGGAAACGAGCCTGTGACTGATGAACAACGGTTCGGTGGTAGAGCAGGCCTTCAGGCCTGCGTCCAGCGCGATTAGAAAGACGGTTCGGACGTTGAACTCGTTCGAGTTCAGCGCCCGAACCGTAGGATATGGCCGGTGAGACGCGGGCCTAAGGCCCGCTCTATACCTAGCCGCCGGGCTTGGCTGCGGGCGACGACGTTTTGCTGGCGAGTCGCGCAGCGCGGGCTGCTCCGGTCACCGACCCGCGTCGTCCGGGAGCGTTCTGCAGCGAGATCTGGAATTCCTTCAGCGCGGCCTGTGGCTGATTCATCTGCAACAGCAGTTCGCCAAGCTGCTCGCGCGCCGGAACGATCGGGCCGGGCGTGGCGGGACTCTTCTCAACCGCATCCTCGGTATCGGCAGCCTGACGGAGCAGCGCGACGGCGTCCTGCGATTTGCCCTCCGCCTGTGCCGCCCACGCCAGCACTTCGAGTCTCTGCACTGCGACCTGGCCGGCCCAGTACTCGCGGCCCGCTGCCTGGGACTGCTGCTGCAACTGCAGCAGGATCGCCGCCTGCGCGCGAGCCTCATCGGGATGTCCGGTACGCGCCAGGCCAAGTCCTCGAGCCCACACCGCAATCGCGATCACATGAGCAGGTGCGGTGGATGGCGGCGGCACGATAGCAGCGGCGGCTGCCCAATCTTTGCGCTCCACTGCGTAGCGAACCGGCATGGCGGTTGGCGAATAGCCGAGCTTGAAGTCACCCTGATTGAATTCCGGCATCATCTTGAGCTGAGCGATCACCCCGGCCGCCTCGGCGTCGCGGCCGCTTTGCAGATAGGCGTAGACCAGGTAGTCCATGGAGTGCAGTTCTTCTCCGGTGTCACCATGGCGCTGTGCTGCCGCTTGGGCTGCGAGGTTGGAGGCGATGGAGTCGTCCCACATGCCCAGCCGGGTGAAGATGTGCGAGGGCATGTGCAGGGCGTGCGGCGCCGAGGGAGCGATCTTCGCGTAGGCTTGCGCTGCGGCTAGGCCCTGCTGCGCCATCTCCGAATTGTCGCAGGCATGAATCATGTAGTGCGCCAGCCCGGGATGTTGCGGATACTTGGCGTAGAGCGGCTCGAGAATGGCTACGGCGCGCTTCTGGTTGGCATGCGTCTTGTCGATGGGAGAAGCGGTGGCCAGCAGCGCCAGCGCGTAAAACACCTGTGACTCGACATCCGTGGGATTGTTGACTGCCAGCTTCTGCATCGCGTCGGCGTAGCGCTGGGCTTTGTTTGCGAAGGAAGAGTCGTCGGTCGCATAGATGAGAGCCAGCGCGCCGATGAACTCACGCTCGCGATCGCTGCCTCCGCCGATCTGCTGGGCGCGCTGCATCTCCTGATGGCCGAGCGCGACGTTGGCCGGCGCCACGTGAGGCTCCCAAAGCTGGTGGTAGTAGCTCATGGCGATTCCCCAATGAACCATGGCGCAGCCGGGATCTTTCCCGGCAACCTCGCGGAAGGTGCTTTCCGCAGCGGAGTAAGCAAAGGAATGAAGCAAGGCTACGCCGCGCTGGAACTCGGCTTGTACCGCCGGGCTGCAGGAGGTGGCGAACGACACCGTGCCCAGCTGCTCAGGCGCAGCATGTTCATGGGTCTCCTGCGCGCAGGGAAAGCCCGAAAACGATAGGAGTGCGAGCAGGATGGCGAAGAAACGTGTCATGCAACCCGGTGCCGGTGAAATCTTACACCCGCTTCGAATTCATTTCGGGATGAATCGCATCCGTCAGGGACGTATGCCTATGGTATCGCCACATTTTTGTGGAACCTTTGGCAACTTTTCGGGTCTATACTGTAGTAAATCCCGATGGCAACTTCCGCGGCTCCAAAACCGGTCAGTGAAACGGTTCCAGTTGCGCCCGAGGATCAGGTAATCCCCGCACTCTTTGGCGAGGGTGAAGGCCTGTATCCCCAGCGCAAGGGCACGTTCGTCTATTCGTTTATTCTGCACATGGTTGCGGTGGGGCTGCTCATCTGGTCGAGCTATTGGGTTTCCACGCACCAGGAGCAGATTAAGCAACAGGTTACCGGCCTGGTCACCGACATCAGCCCGTATCTGCCGATGAACGTCTCCAAGACCAAGGCCGGCGGTGGTGGTGGCGGCGGCGATCGCGACAAGCTGCAGGCTCCCAAGGGCGCGCTGCCCAAGCTGGCCAAAGATCAGATCGTGCCTCCGGCCATCGTGATCCGCAACGACAATCCCAAGCTGGCGGTTTTGCCTACGGTGGTTGTTCCGCCTGAAATCAAACTGCCGACGATTGGCGCTCTGGGCGATCCGCTCTCCAAGGTGATCGGACCGCCGTCGAACGGTACCGGCTCCGGTGGCGGCATTGGCAGCGGCAGCGGTGGCGGCGTGGGATCGGGAACCGGTCCGGGCGTTGGTCCGGGACATGGCGGTGGATACGGCGGCGGCGCCTATCGCGTAGGCGGCGGAGTGAGCGCGCCCAAGGTTTTGTACGAGCCTGATCCCGAGTACTCGGAAGAAGCGCGCAAGGCCAAGTATCAGGGAACCGTGATTCTCTGGCTGGTGGTGAGCGCGGAAGGCAAGCCGCAGGACATCCGCGTGCAGCGCGCGCTGGGCATGGGTCTGGATGAGAAGGCGATCGAAGCGGTGAGGCAGTGGCGCTTCGAGCCCGCCAAGAAGGACGGCCACCCCGTCCCGGTGATGATCAACGTCGAAGTGAACTTCCGGCTGTACTGATCCTTTCTAGGCCAGAGTCGGGTAGAGCGGGCCTTCAGGCCCGCGTTTCCAGGCGGTAACGACGAGGAGTCGGCTTCAGCCGACGGCAGTTTTGCCGCTGCGGTCAAACCGCAGATCCTTCGACTACGCGTCCGCCCAACCCGCAAAGCGGCGGGTTGGAAAATTATGCGGACGCTCCGCTCAGGATGACAGAATCGAGAAGCGCTGAAGCGCCACCCTACCCGATCATTAAGCCCGCATCTTACGGCGATCCCTTGATCACGACCCTGGGATCGGCGTGCTGGCAGGCTCCGTCCTTGTCGCACACTACAAACGAATAGACATAGCAGCGATCGTTGCCGCCATGGTTGGTCGCGGTGCCAGTGTAGGGATGTTTGGCGTCTCCCAGGAACAAGCTCTCGGGGAACGGCGTGTGGTTCGGATTGAACGACACAGCATAGGACGAGCGTGCGTTGGCGGTGACCCACTTCACCTTGGTTTCGCTGTCGGTGCAGAACAGCGGGGCCGGGGAGCCGTTCACCAGGACCTGTGCCATGCCGGCGGCCTTGTCGTACTTAAGCTGCACCACGCAGGTTGAACCACCGCCTCCGCAGATTACCGGACACGAGGTGTCCGAACAGGGGTCTGGAGTATTGTCAGCGCTAGCAGCTATGGGAGCGAATAACATTGCGAGCGTCAAACACAGCCAGACGGGGTCCACAGCATTTCGCTTCATGGTTCCTCCTTTTGGCCATTGCATAAACCGCAATCATGTGGCGCGCCCAGAGCGAGAACACGGCTAGTTTTCCTGCTTTTTCTTCTTATGCTTTCCTTCCACGTGCATTCCGGTCACCACCACCCTGGGATCGAGGACCCCACAACTGCCGGTGGAATCGCAAACCACGATCTGGTAGACATAACAGCTCTGCGCCGGATTGGGATTGCCTGCGGTGGCAGAGGCGGGACTAACGCTGCTGCCGGTGACAACATTCGTGCTCCCGAGGTAGTGCGAGGGGTTGAAGAAAGCTCCGATGAGCGAAGGGGTAGCGGTCGAGGTTGCCCAGGTCACGGTGCTATTGGCACCCACACATAATGCCGACGCGTCGGTGTTGTTATACAACAACGTCAGATTACTTCCGCTGCGTGTGACCTGAACCTGACAAGGTGAATTGCTACACGTAGCCGTACATTGTGTGGTGGAAGGACAGGGATCAGGGGTACTGTCAGCCCACAATCCCAGGGAACACAGCGAAACTACCAGCGTCAGCAAGACAACGTGACGCATCACGTACTTGCAAGTCATCTTTCTCCTCCTAAGAAGTTTTGGTGACCCCGGTGTTTACTTCTGCCTTCTTTTCTTCTTCTACCCATTGACGATAACGAGGATCAGACTGCAGACCGCGAAGCTCAGGCTCTTTCTCCACCTCGTCGAGGGAATACCCGGCTTTGACTGCTGCTTGAACTGCCTTCAACGCTTGTTGCCGCTGTCCGATCAGCTCATATACCAAAGCTGATGTGAATAACGTGTCACTATCTTTGGGCGCGACCTCCAGTGCCCGGTTGATGAACTCCTCCGCCTGCTGGCTGTTGCCCAAATGAGCCTGGTAGAGCGCGATTCCACTGAGCACCACGGGATTCTTGGGATTCACCTTCAGCGTGGCCGTCGCCGTCTCCAACGCTTTTGCGTAGGCTTGACGGGCATCGGCACTCCGCGAGGGAATCTGATCGTAGCTGTCGCCCAGATTGCGCCACAAAACGTGATCGTTGGGCACCATCTCGGTGGCTTTCTTCATCGCCTCGGCAGCGTCTTCCCATTTGCCCACGTACATGTAGGCCGCCCCCAGGTTGGTCCAGGCATCGGGATTGGGTTGGATACTCAGACCCTTCTTCAGGACTTCGATAGCCTCCTGGTTACGGCCCAGCGCGAGATAGGTTCCTCCAAGGTTCTGGTACCCGAGAGCTTCATCCGGAGCGAAATCAATCGCCGATCGGAACTGCTCGACGGCTTTGGCAAACTGTCCTTGCTGATAATAGAGAGCGCCGAGATCGAGGTATCCTCCCCAGTACGTGGGCCGCCGCGCGATGGCATTCTTGAAAGCGCTCTCGGCCTGGGGATACTTGCCCTGCTCCTGGTAGATCTGGCCGATACGACTCACCGCCTCCATGACCGTGGGATCCTGCTCCAGGATTTGCTGATATTCCGCCAGCGCTTTATCCAGCTGCCCAGTCTCCAGATAAACCCGCGCTAACGTCGTGCGCACCGGAATCAGGCGATCGTTTAGCTCTACGGCCCGAGCTGCACTCTGAGTCGCCAATGCGATCCATTGCGGATCCTTGGTCAGCGAATACTTCGTCGAATAGGCGTCACCCAGCCCGGCGTAGGCCTGAGCATATTGGGGGTCGTCCACGATCGCCTGGTTGAACAGCCCTATCGCCCGATTCGTATCGTTCAGATCCCTGGACTTTAGATAGCCCACCCCGCGCTCATACAACTCGAAGGCGTGCGGTTGATTGGTTCCACCGGCGGCGAGTTCGTCTTTGATCTTGCGGCTCACCTGCAAATCCAGCATGTCAGCTACCGACTCCCACACCCGCTGCTGCATCTCCTCCAGGTTGGAGGAGCTGACATGAATCGAGCGCGACGCCAGCTGCCGGTGGTTCTGCGGATCGACCAGGTCGGCAGTGAGATTGACGCCGTCGGCGGTATGCTCGATGCTGCCCGTCACCGCCAGCGTGACATTCAGATTGCGATAGGCTTCGTCCAGACTCTTGATGTTGCGCGTGTCGCTCGACGGCACCACCCAGAACGACTTCTGATAGCGCTCCAGCTGCGACAGCTTGCTGGTCAAGCTCTCGGCCACACCTTCGGCGAAAGCCTGATTAGACGCGTCGTGTCCGATGTTCTCGAAGGGCAGCACGGCAATGTGCTTCTGCTGCGGCAGCCGGCGGAAGGGATTGGGCACGAGGCCGGTCAGCAGAGCGATCGCTGCGAGCACCAGACATCCCGCAGCGGCGTAGATGATCCAATACCGCCGGGTGCTGGCGGCGATAAACTTCCAGCCCGCCTGTCCGGCGACGCGTTCGCCCGATACCGCAAACCAGAACTCCTCGACGCTGGCGAAGCGTTCCGCCGGATTCGACGCCAGACATTTGTTGATGGCCGCGCGCCAGCGATGACCGCTGCGCTTGCCGGTTTCGCTGGTCTTCAGGAATTTGAAGGCCGCTTCCGGCGAGATGGGCAGCGCCCCGGTCAGCATCTGGAAAACGGTCAGGCCCAGGGCGTAAATGTCGGTCCGATTGCTGCATCGGCCGCGCAGCTGCTCCGGCGCCATGTACTCCGGCGTGCCCAGAACTTGCGTCAGCGAGCGCGACACCGTCTCGTCGGATTCAGGATTGGTAGCCAGTCCGAAGTCGGTGACTTTGGCTACCAAGCCCTCCGCCGTCTCCTCCAGCATGACGTTGGCGGGCTTAAAGTCGCGATGCACGATGCCCAGATGATGCGCCGCGGCCAGCGCGCTCACTAACTGGCGCACGATCGGCAGCGCCTCCTCGGGCGTCATGGGGCCGTGCTTTTCCAGATAGGCGGCCAGCGTCTCGCCCGACAGCAGCTCCATGGTGAGGAACAGCACATCGTAGCCGGAGCCGGTTTTGTGCCGCCCCAGATCAAAGACCCGGCACACGTTGGGATGACTGACCTTGCGCGCCAGCTGGATTTCTTGCCGGAAGCGCCCGACCTGCCGCGTGGAGGAAGCGCGCTCGGGAGCGATGGTCTTCAGCGCGATGCGCGCCTGCAGCTCCCAATCCTCCACTTCGTAGACCTCGCCCATGCCGCCGCGCGCAATGAAGCGAATCACGCGATAACGATCGCAGATCACGTCGTCGGGAGAGAAGGTTGGCTTTTCGTTAGGATCGTGCGTCGACCACTGATCGCGACTATCGCGACTCTGCGACATCAGGATGGCATTTTGCTCGTCGCGCTTGTCGTTCGGTTCCATTACCTACCCTTGAAGCCAGGAGCACTGACCGGAAGCTAGACACCGCGTCCATCAGCTTGAGAGCAAGTAATTCGAGGCGAATGAAAGAAGGTTCGGCGCCAACCTACTCCAGAGATTAGCCCGGAAGCCGGAGCAGGCTTTCGTGAGAAGCATTATAACCCCACTTTGGTCTGACCCAACCAGGATATTTTGCTTTATGTGCCCAATGCAGAAATGGCGTCGCCCAGTCATTCCGGTCGGCCGCTGTTGCGGGCAAAGGTAACCGCGATGCGGATGAAAATGATCACTCCCACGACCGCAAGGATGCGCAGCCACCACGGCCAGTGTGCCACCGCAGGCTGCCGAGCCTGCATGCCATTCACGAAGACGGCGAGTTGGAGCAGCCGGCCCACGATTCCCGGGACAAGAACGAGCTCTGCTTGGATTAGAACGTCGCCAGGATTGTATATCAGGAACGAGTCTGATCAGATTGCTTTGTGCCAGGCACGACCTCGCAGCTGAGGTTCCAGCGTCTCGTATCAGTTTGCGTGAGAACCGCGTTGCCAGCGCGGCGGTGGGATACGATTCGCGAAAATCCAGTGCCGCAGGCACGGCATAACTCAGCTCAGCACGGAGCCGAAACCGGGGCCCCCGATTCGCCCTTCTGTTGGGCGAATTGGGGTGGGAAGGCGGAGTGCTGGGTTGAGTGGGAAGAGAATCCGAGTCCCGTAGGGACGGCACGGTTCTCACGCAGACACTTCAGTCGTGCCGGTAAGCCGCTCAATTTTGTCATCCCGAGCGGAGCCCGCTTCGGGCGGAATCGAGCGATCTAGGATCCGCTTCGCCTATCTGCGAAACGGCTTGCTCAACGGCGCTACGCGCTGCTTCGCCTTCTCCGCCCACTCCGATCCGCGATCCACCCAATCGCTGGCCTGATCGCTGAGATCCTCCACGGCATCACGGGCATCGTTGTACTTGCGGCGCAACTGGCGGCGCATCTGCTTGCCGGTCTTGGGAGCCAGCAACAGCGCGGTCAGCGCTCCGGCCGCCAGCCCGATGAACAGCAGCGTCAGCCCAAAGCCGAAGTTACTGTCCGAGGAGCGATATTCCCCCTGGTTGGTGAATTCCGTATCGTTATCGTTCATAGCTCCTCCTTGCTCAAGTTAGTATGACTCCGATTGATTGCTCTTTCTAGTGAGAATCCCCTAACGCAGCAAATGTTGCACGCGGCCCTAATGGTAGAGCTCGCCTTATGGTACAGCTCGCCTAATGGTAGAGCTGGCCCTAATGGTAGAGCTGGCCTTCAGGCCAGCGTCCCCGGCTGCTCCCTTTTTTTTGTCATCCCGACCGAGGGCTTTAGCCCGAGCGGAGGGATCTGCTGTTCCAGCCGCGGAGCGGCGGCACGGGCCGCGACACAGTCTCTTCTGGCCAAGCTCCCGAGAAAGAGTTTAGGTTAAGGACTAAGCCGGACGCGAGCCTGAAGGCTCGCTCTACCCGGCCTTACTTACCGCAACCGGCCTCGCCTTCATTTTGCGCTTCGCCGCTTTGCGCTTCTTCTCCGGCTTGCCTGCCACCTGTCCCGCCGGACGCTCCTGCAACAACAGCTCCGTCGCCTGCACCCGCGCATCGCGGCTGAACCACTCCTGCACAATGCCGCCCTTCAGGAAATTCGCAATCGCCAGCAGGCTCATGCCTTGATGATGCACCATCCACGAGCGCACCAGCGCAAACCGTTGCCGCCGCGACGGCCGCACGTCGCGCGTGAAATCGGCCGACTCGTAGTATCCGTACTTGCCGAACCATCCCTTCTTCGTCATCCAGCGCAGATTGTGCACCGCTTCAGCGGGATCGACCGCCAGCGCCAGCATCGTCGCGTAAGGCGCAACCACCAGCCGATCCTCATCCTGCTGAATTGCCACCTGCGGCACGCCGAAAGCGCGATATCCGTACGCGCCGTTGTCTTCGACTTTGGCGAACGCGCACTCCGAGATGCCCCACGGAATGCCTTTATCGTGCGCGTAATTCTGCTGCGCGAAGACCGCGGCCTCTTTCGTGTTTTCCAGCATGGTCTGCGGAAACGAGCGCATCCACAGCGCCGGCATCAGGTACTCGAACATCGTTCCGGTCCACGACATCAGCACCGGACGCCCATATACCACAACGTGGGACCTGCTCAGCAGGAACCAGCTTTCCTGCGGAATGTCGTCTTTCGCGACCGCCAGGAACGCGGCAATGCGCGCCTCCGACGCAAGCAAATCGTAGCAAGCGGCGTGTACCTTGCCGGTCTCGCCATCGCTGCCGATCGACAGCAACTTCCGCCGGCGATCGAGCAGGAAGGCGAAGTCCATCTCCCGCGCCATCCGCTCGCACTGCGCCGCGATCGAGCGCAGCTGCTCGACCAGTCGCAGCCCGTTTAGCCGCGCCGCGGGCAGCAATTCCAGCAGCTTCTCGCGCAGTTCGGGATGCTCCATGCCCAGCGTCAGGCTCATCTCCAGCTTGGCCTGCAATTGCGCGATGCACTCCGGCAATCGCTGCAGCGCAAGCTGGTCGCAATCCATCAGCGTGGTCAGCGTATTGTCGGCGCGCAGCGGCGTGAATTCGGCCAGCAGCCACGGCAGGTATTCGCCGCTGCTGCGCCGGATGTGATCGACCAGGCTCGTAGCCTGCTCGGCAAACCACTTCGCATCTTCCTGCTTGTCGCTTGGCGCCGGAATCTCCACCGACGACAGCAACCGATCCAGCCAATGCTCCTCGGTGTCTTTTTCGAAGCTCTGCGCGATCTTCTTCGAGATGACTTCGTGCTCCGCCAGCGCGCAGAGAAAATCCGCGTAGCCATCGAGCAGCGCGGGATTCAGCAGCGGCCGCGATAGCAGATCCTGGCATCCGCCCTTCAACGTGATGAGCGACGCCAGCAGATTTCCGCTGTCGACGGTCGAGATGAAGCGAGGCTTGTCAGGAACCAGCGTCCGCGTGTCGTACCAGTTATAAAGGTGCCCGTGATCTTTCGGCAGCTTTGCGAACGTGTCGAGGGTGTGAAGCGTCTCCTCTACAAACTCCGGTACCGTGAGGTAGCCGAATTCGCACGCCACCTGCCGCGCGTTGAACAGGAATCCCAGATTCGTTGGCGAGAGCCGTGCCGCAATCCTCGCCGGCTCTTCTTGCACATTGTCGGGGATCAGCCAGTTGTGCTCGGCTGTGCTGTATTCGGAGTAGTAGCGCCAGATGTGCATGGCGGCGCGGCGCAGGAAGCGCTGGTCCTGCACTGTAATGTTCCGGTGCAGCGGCCGCGGCGGCCGATTCAGCCACAGCGACACCGGCTTGCCGATCGCCCACAAGAACAAAATCGGTAGCGCGTCAGGCAGCGCGTGGCGGTGCGTGTAATGAACCACCGCGCCGACAAGCAGCGCGACCGCCGGCGTCCAGTTCAGTAACACATCGACAAACGTGCGCTTGCTGATGACCAGCTCAGCCTCGGCCGCGGTCTCCCACTGCAGCAGCCGCTGTCGCGAAATCAGGCGGCGGTAGAAAGTACGAAACACCGCGTCGATCGAGATCAGCGTCTGATGCGCCAGGAACGTGAGCGTGAGGAAGACGCCGACCATCGCCTTGCCCAGCCCGACAATGGCATCGCGAATCGGACTGAGCTGCCCCGCGATCAGCGCGCGCACCACCGAGAACGCAAACTGGAACCACGGCGGCACAAACAGAATCGCGATCGTCACCAGCGTCCAATACAGCGGGCTGCCGGGCAGCGCGGTCCAACCGAGCACGAACAGCAGAAAGATTCCCGGCTCGACCAGGCTGCGCCGCAGATTGTCCAGAATCTTCCAGCGCGAGAGAAACGAAATGGGATTCGGCACGCGGCGGCCGCTCTCGTCAGGTACCGATCCGAAAAGCCAGCTCACAATCTGCCAGTCGCCGCGCACCCAGCGATGCTTGCGGCGGTTGTAGGCGCTGTAGTGCGACGGATAATCGTCGATCAGCTCGACATCGCTCACCAAGCCGGCGCGCGCGTACGCGCCCTCGATCAGGTCGTGGCTGAGCAGCGCATTGCGCGGGAAGCGATGCTCCAGCACCTGGTTCAGCGTCTCGACTTCGTAGATTCCTTTGCCCGCAAAAATACCTTCGCCCTTCAGGTCTTGATAAACATCGGAGGTCGCGCGCGTGTAGATGTCGAATCCCGTCTGCCCGGAATAAATGCTGGCCAGCCGCGATTGTGACGCGCTCTGCACGCTGATGCCGACGCGCGGCTGCAAGATCCCGTAGCCGGCAACGACGATGTTCTCGCGCGGATCGATGATCGCCTGGTTCAGCGGATGCGCCATCGCGCCCACCAGCCGATGCGCGGTGCCGCGCGGCAGTTCGGTATCGCTGTCGAGCGTCAGCACAAAACGCACCTGCGGCAGCAGCGACAGATCGCCGATCTTCACCGGGAAGCTGTCGTACTTGTCTTTGATCAGACGGTTGAAGTCGAGCAGCTTGCCGCGCTTGCGCTCCCAGCCCATCCACACGCCTTCGCGCGGGTTGTAGATGCGATGGCGATGGAACAGCGAGAACGTGCCGAAGCCGTCGCCCTCGTACTTCTTGTTGAGATCGCGAATCAGGCGCGCAGCCAGCTCCACCAGCGGATCGTCTTCGTTCGGCGCCTCCGCCGAGTCGGGCATGTCGCTCAGCAGCGCGTAATGCAGGTTGGCGCTGGAGTTGCCGAGATAGCGCACTTCGAGATCGTCGACCAGATGCCGCACCTGCTTCTCGCTGAGCAGCAGCGTCGGAACGACGACCATGGTCACGCAGTCATCAGGAACCCCTTCGGAGAAGTCGAGCTTCGGCAGAATGCGCGGGCGCAACAGCGCGGTGGTCAGGTAATTCATCACCTCGACCGCGCTTTGGCTGGCCGGCAGCAGCAATACCAGGATCGCGAAGATGCGCCCGAGGAATGTGTTGAAGATGCTGAACACCGGCGTCATGATCGCCAGCACGATCAGCAATGTCAGAATCTCGATGCCGCCGAGGTAGAACTCGTCAGGATGGCGGCGCAGGAATTCCTGCACACTTTCGCTGAACGGCAGCCGCACTCCGGCCCGCGCGCGCAGTTGTCGCGCGCCCTCGCCGATCAGGTAGTAGCCCACATGCGAGCGTCGCCATGCCAGGCGCGGATCGCTTGCCGGATGCTTGGTCGATTCCTCCGCCAACTCCAGCGCAGTGCCGGCGATCTCCACCTCCGAGCAGTCGGAGTGCTCGGCGTAATGCGTCACCGTGTGGCGATAGAGCTCGCGGCTGGCATAATCCATGCGCGCGTAAGCCTTCGCCGGATCATGCGCCAGCACCTGCTCGAAGACGATCAACGGCTCCAGCAATTCCTTCCACGGGGCTTCTGAGAGATCGCGCATGGAACCGATCAGCAGGCTGATGTTGCGGTTGCCCTCCGGCTCCTGCAGAACTTCTTCGCCGCGCGTGACATACTCCTCCAGCACCACCAGCTTCAGCGCGGGCCCGAGCAGCGAAAGCTCGTCCATGTTGAGCACGATCAGCGACTGGAAGGCTTCGATGTACGTGGCGAAGGCGTGATCGGAGTATTGATATTCGACGGCGCGCAGAAAATCCTGCGCGATGGCGAGGACACGCGGCATGACCGTCTTGTCCGGCGTGCGCGCATGCGGAACGCGGCGCTGCGAAGCCGCGGCCTGCTTCACATCGCCCTGCGTCATCCGCACCAGGCGAACATTGTCGAACATCCACTGCAGGTCTTCAGGAAGCTGCTCGTCGGGATCGAGGGTGAAATCCAGCTGAGCGAGCATCGGCTCCAGCCGGCGATTGAGCGCGGCGACTCTGTCCGCGTAGTGACTGGATTGCTTGACGGCAGGCAGCCACGCCAGTCCGTTCGCCCAATGCCGCGCCGCCTGGGCGAGGCTGGCCTCGCGCTGCGGGGCATTCGCCGGCGCGGGCTCCGCGCGATCGGCGATCTCCACCACGTCTCTGTGATTGGCTACGGCCATGGTTTCCGTTTCGGTCCGGGTAGAGCTGGCCTTCAGGCCAGCGTCTAGCCACCGTTATTCCAATATGTCATCCCGAGCGGAGCCCGCTTCGGGCGGAGCCGAGGGATCTGCGGTTCGCCGGCGGTCGTTCGAAAGTTACCTCAGCGGCTAAAGCCGGTTTCGATTCCCGTTCTCCACTGCACCGCTGAAGCGGTGCTCCACCCGAATCACTTCGAACATTTTCGAACCAGGGCTAAAGCCCACTGTTTTTCACGCCGCTGGACGCGGGCCTGAAGGCCCGCTCTCCACCCGGCTGGCTCTTTCACTCGAGGCCCTTACCGGTCTTGCGCCATCCCTACCTATAACTCGCCGCCTGCAACTCGAACATCTCCGCGTACTGCCCGCCCAGCGCCATCAGCTTCTCATGGCTGCCATCTTCTGAGATGCGCCCGTCGGCCAGCACAACAATGCGGTCCGCCATGCGCACCGTGGAAAATCGATGCGAAATAAACAGCGCCATCTTGCCGCCGGTCAGCTCGGCAAAGCGCTCGAAGACTTCGTATTCGCTGCGCGCATCCAGAGCCGCCGTCGGTTCGTCCAGAACCAGCAGCTGCGCGTCGCGCAAATACGCCCGCGCCAGCGCCAGCTTCTGCCACTCGCCGCCGGACAGATCCACGCCGCTCTCAAAACGCCGCCCCAGCATCTGCTCGTACCCGTCGCCCAGCTTGGCGATCACCTCGTCAGCCAGGCTCTTATGGGCAGCCGACACAATCTCCTCGGTGTTCCCAATCTCTTCGATGCGCCCAACCGCGATATTTTCGCGGGCGGTCATCTCATATCGCATGAAATCCTGAAAAATTACGCCAATCTCTTTGTAAAGATCTTCCAGGCTGTACTCGCGCAGGTCGACGCCGTCCAGCAGCACCTGCCCCTCGGTCGGGTCATAGAGCCGCGTGATCAGCTTCACGATCGTTGTTTTGCCCTGGCCGTTCTCGCCGATCAGCGCCACGCGCTCGCCCACATGCAGTGTGAAGTCGAGGTTCTTCAGGATGCGCCGCTCGCTGCCGGGGTACGCGAAGCTCACGTTGCGAAACTCAAATCCGCGCTGGATGGGCCGCGGCGCCGGTAGCGCGTTCGGTTTGGAGCGAATCGTCGGCTGCATCTCGAAGAACGCCAGCAGGTCGGTGAGGAACAGCGCCTGATCGGCCACGCCGGATAGCGTCGAGAAGATCATCTGGATTTGCGTGCTGGCCTGCAGGATCGCGCCCGCCAGCAAATACAACGTGCCGATGCTCAGAGCGCCCGTCACCGTCCGCCAGATCACGTACACATACGCCGAGTAATAGCCGAGCGAGCCGACAATCGACAGCAAATTTCCCCAGATCAGCTTGCGCTTGGAGAGCGCAACATTCTCTTCATACACTTGGTCCGAAAATCGTGTGAAGCGATCCGTCAGAAACTTACTAAGGCCGAAGAGCTTCAGCTCCTTCGCAGCTTCCTTGCTGCCGCCCACCAGCCGCAGATAGTCCAGCTTGCGGCGGATTGGCGTCTGCCGGAAGTTCTTGGCATATCCCAGAAACGCGAAGTGGCTCTCGCCGACGAACGCCGGCACCACGCCGGCAATCAGCAGCAGCAGCAGCCACGGCGAGTAGTAGATGATCGTCGCCGACAGCGTGATGGTCGTGATCACCTGCTGCACTAGCCGGCCCAGCATCTGGATCATCGCCAGCCGGTCGGTGGCCTGCACGCGCGCGCGCTCCAGCCGATCGTAAAACACGGGATCTTCGTACGCGATCACGTCCAGCTCGGCCGCATGCTTCATCACGCGAATGCTGACGTGCCGCGTGTACTTGTCGGCCAGCACGGAATCCAGGTAGTCGATCGTCCGCGTCAATATGTTGCCCAAGACGGCGATGGCGAACTCGATCGCCACCAGCCACCACAGCCGATGCGGAAAGCCCTGATGCCTGGGGGTATGCGCGACCGTGTCGAAAATCAGCTTGCCGACATACAGAATGCCCACCGGCTGCAGCGCCGCGAACAGCCGGAAGACAAAGCCCAGCGTCACCACCAGCCGCCCGGAATCCCAGACGATCTTCAGCACCGGCGGCATGTTACGCATTGCCGACAGCCGCTCCTGCCACGCACTGGTGAGGTTTTTCTGGCCTTCCGTCATGAGCTTAGGCAGTAACCGTGTGGCCGCGCTGGCGGATCGTTCCAACGATGGGGATTGCGCTTCTGGCCGAGAGTACGGTTGGAAAGATGCGGAAAACTCCCCCACAGTTTCACGCGCCGCCCGCTGAAATGGTAGCAATTTCAGCAATATTCAAGAATCACCCTTAGCGGGTAGGGACAACAAAACATCGCATTTTCGCATTTTGACGGTTTAATATCACAGACTTGTATTCCCCGGAGCCACTAAACTATCGCCGTCGGAGGCTCGGCTATGCACCGCGTCACTTCCAGCGTCATCATTTTCGCATTCATTTTCTTGGGCGCCGGCGCTGTCCTGGCCCAGGAAAGCTCCTCTGCTACCGGCACCGCAACCTGCAACTTCGACGAAGAGAAACAGTTGGTCGTCCAATACCAGCGTGTGGTCATCAATCTGAAGAAGGTTGCGGCTCAGGTTCCCTTCGGCAAAGTCTGGGCGCCCGGCGGCAAGCCCATGACGCTGTTCACCAACGCTCCTATCCAGGTGGGCTCCCATAACCTTGGCGTAGGCGCCTACACGCTGTTCGTCATTCCCACTTCCAGGCAGTGGCAGTTGGTCGTCTCCCGGAACACGGACATGAGCGGTGCTTATGACGAGAAGAATGACGTGGTTCGCGTGCCGATGGACTCGGGCGAGCTGCCCAACGCTGAGAGCGATTTAGGCGTGGCCTTTGAGCACGTCGCGCCCGGGCAGTGCAACCTGCGGCTGGATCTGGACAAGGACGGCCACTTCGCACCCTTCAAGCTGCAGTGAGATGGTAGCGCGGTCTCTTGCTTTTTCGGTGGCGGCTTCAGCCGACGGCGGCGAACGCGATATCTTGAGAAGTCCAATTGGGAATGACCCTTGCACCCGGGGTAGGATCAAGCCCGCAGGGCGACCCAAACGTAGACCCCTTCCTTTGAACGTTAGCCTGGGAGATCGACCATCACCCGCAACGCTTCCCTCCGCACTCCCATCTCCACCGGCGTATTGCAAATGTATTCTCCGTCGGCGAAGACCTCGCTCACCGGATCGGTAGCAATCCGCAGCCGCACGGCCTGGAAGTACTCGACTTCCTTCATTCCAAGATGCCGGCCGCGATAGACCACGCGGAAGAGCCGCAGCAATCGCAGCTTGCTCAGCAGGCGAACGAAGCAGAGGTCGAGCAGACCATCGTCCATCTGCGCCCGATGCGCCAGCCGCATGCCATGTCCATATTGCGGGCCGTTGCCGGCGGCGATCAGGAAGCCGTGCTCGTCGACCACGGTCCGCCACACTCCGTCGCTTTCCACCGAAACCTTGATGTGGGGCGGCTGAAAACTTCCCAGCGTCTGCAGCAGCGCGATCACGTAGCCGCCATGTCCTCGTAGCCAGCGCGATTGCTTCAGCGCCAGCCGATTCACCGCCGCATCCAGCCCGGTCCCGGCGATGCAGGAGAAAACGGTCGTGCGCGCGATCTCATCCTGAGCTGCCGCCGCACGCCGCAGCTGCGATTGCATGATGCGCGCGCCCATCTGCGGCAGGTCACGCCGCGGGCCGTCGGGAACGAAGTGCATGTTTTCTAGCGATTCGTCGCGCCAGGGGGCGTTGTCGCTGGCGTCGAGTTGGCTCTCTTGCAGCGGCTGAATCGTTCCCAGATCGATCGCGCGGACGTTGTCGCCGCTCGCGCAGAAACGCTGCCACGCTTTCAGCGCAGTCGTAAGTTTGCAGATGCCGATCGATTGCGCGAAATCATTGCCGCTGCCCACGGGCACCACCAGCGTGGGAATCTGCTTGAGTGCAAGTCCGGCAAGATGGCGATGCACAGTTCCATCGCCGCCGAAGATCAGCGCCGCGTCAGGCTGGTCGGTGGGGTCGAGTTCGTTGCCGGAAAACAGATTGACGCCCGGCAACTCGAATCGCCGGAGGTCGCGCTCCTTGACGTGAAGTCCCAGCAGGGCGACGGCGCGCATCGCCTAATCGTACAGGAGGGCGGAAGGCTCAATGTTCCAGAGCCTGCCCGGATCTCGCTGAAGGCTCTGCGGTCCGCACGAAGATGAATCGCTCCGGTCCCCCGGAATCTGCCCTGAGCTTGCCGAAGGGTTCGCGCTTCTCTTGGCCGAACTTGGGCAAACAGCAACCCTCATGGCTGTCATCCTGCGTGCAGTCGAAGGACCGGCCGTTTGCGCCCCTCGACGAATTGTCCTGAGCGGAGCATCCCGCCTTGTTTTCCGGCCCGCTGTTTTGCGGGACGGGCGGACGCGCAGTCGAAGGATCTCCGGTGCGCCATGAACTGAGCTGAATCGCAGTCCGGCTCCGTGGCCCATAGGTGCCAAAACGCATAAGACTTAAACGCCGTGCCGGAAATTGGACAACCCTAATGCTGTAGGATGCCCCTGGATTGCGCAGAAATGCCCCCAGGAGCGATCTGAGGAAGTAGTGCATAGAAAACCTCATCAAATCCGAGATCGTGCGTCTGCGGGCGAATGTGCGCAAAATCCCAATCTGAACTCCGGGTCTCTCACAGGTAACTTATTCCCAAAATGGGACTTACCCGGGCCACGCCGCGAGATTCCGAAGAACGCTCTCGGCTAAATGATGCGATCTACTTTTTCCGCCCCGGCGTCAGCATGTCAATCCGTCGGCCTTTGGCGGAGCTCTCGATCAGCTGCTGCAGCCTCCGCATTCGCGTCTCTTCCCGCTTCGCGCTCATCACCCAGAATGCTGACACCCGCCGATAGCCCTGCGGCTGCGCCTGATAAAACTCCCACGCTTTCTGGTTGGCACGAAACCTCGGCTCATACTCGCCTTCGAGCTTGGCCGTCTCGCGTTCATAGGAGTACAACTTGGTTCTCCTGCGATCGCGTTGCTCGAATTCCTTCTGCCCCGCCGCGTGCATGCGCCCGGCCTTGATCAGCTCGGCCACGCGCCTGGTGTTGACCGCACTCCAGATGCTGCCCGGCTTGCGCGGGGTGAAGCGAACCGTGTAGCTCGCGTCGTCCAAGCGCTTGCGCACGCCGTCAATCCAGCCTAAGCACAACGCCTCGTCCAGCGCCTCGGGATAAGTGATCCCGGCCTTGCCCGATTCCTTGCGATAGAAGCCAACCAGCAGCTCCGTCTCGTAGCTGTGATTCTTTTCCAGCCACGCGCGAAATTCGGCGGAGGATCGAAAGAAAGTCGGCGTCATAAGCAAGCGCTCTGTTGCTGTAGATCGAGTTTATCCCGACCGTCACCGCGGAACGAATGGGTGCCCCGGGTCTCGCGGGTTTCGGGATACCACATCGATCCTCCCTGACGAATGTGCTCGGAATCGAACTCGGGGATAATGATTGTCTCGTGCTCACCCAGGTCTTGAAACGCGCGAGACCTGGAGCACCCGACCCTTCGCGCTAGGAGCTGCTTATGCCTTCCTCCGCCCAGCCCGATGCCGACCTCGGCGCCGTCTTTGACGCGCACGTCGCCGCCGAATTCGCCACGCCTGACCTTGACGCCACCATGGCGACCATGACCGACGCGCCCACACTCACCCACGTTCCGGTGCTGACTGGCGGCAACGGCTACGACGCCGTGCGCTCGTTCTACGGAACGTACTTCCACGGCCACTGGCCCGCCGATACCAGCATGGTTCGCGTCTCGCGCACGGTCACGCAAGACCGCGTCATTGACGAGATCGTGGTCAGCTTCACTCACGACATCGAGATGCCGGCGATGCTGCCGGGCGTCAAACCGACCGGACGCAAGGTCGAGCTGCCGCACGTCGTGGTGGTGGGTTTCAGCGGCGGCAAGATCGCCTACGAACGAATCTACTGGGACCAGGCCTCGCTGCTGGCGCAGATTGGCCTGCTCGATCCCGCGACGCTGCCGATCACCGGAGTGGAACAGGCGCGCCGCCTGCTCGATCCGACATTGCCTTCGAATGAGCTGATCCATCGCGCGGAGAAGGGTGGATGACAAGCCAATAGGGGTTCCTTCGACTCCGTTCGGCCGCCTGCGGCAGCCTCACTTCGCTCAGGATGACAAATTCATGAGGAAGTTGATTTGGCTGACGCCTGACGGCTGACAGCCGATAGCTTCGCAACTCGAAGCTCGTGGCTAATTGCTAATCGCTAATTGCTAATCGCTTCCTCAATCCAGCCTCACCAGAAACACGCCGCCTTCTTTCACGTGCGTCTTGCTGGCGACCTCTTCGGCTTTGCGCTTGTCGTCGCCCTCAGGACGAATGCGCACCCACTCGCCGGTCGGCCCGGTGAACTCGATGACGTTGGCGTCTTCGTAGCGATTCTCCAGCTTCTCTTTCAGCTTGCGCGCCTCGTCCTCGCTGTGGAAGGCGCCAATCTGCACGCACCAGCGTCCGCCGTCAAAGATCGACGCCGGCGCCGACAGCACCTCCAGCTTCACCTCAGCCGTCCCCGCTTGCCACACGTCGACCGCCTTGGCCGCCGCCAGCGATAGGTCAACAATGCGGTCCTCGATGAACGGCCCGCGATCGGTAATCCGCACCATCGCCGAGCGCCCCGTCGTGAGATTCGTGACCCGCACCATCGAATTCAGCGGCAGCGTGCGATGCGCCGCGGTCATCGCGTTCTGGTTGTAGATCTCGCCGTTGGCCCCGCGGCGCTTGTGATACGGCGGCCCGTACCAGCTCGCCATGCCGGTCTCGACGTAGATGGGCTTGGCTTTGCGAGGCGACGATGGCGTGGGCGTGGTGCTGGCTTCGGAAGGCGGCGCCGGCTGCGGCGCGCTGATGGTCGGCGGAGGCGGAACGGGCTGGCTCTTTGCCGTCTTGTGTCCGCCGCACGCGGAGAGCAGCAGCGTTGCGACCGCAACGACGCCCACAGATAAGTTTCTATTGCGAAGAATACGTGCCGCCAATGTTTGCGTAGCGCAGCGATCGGCGCGGCAGAGGACATCGGCGCATCCGCGACCCGCGTTCGGCCCTCGATAATCGGTGAGTCCGGACAGATCTGTGCATGGCAAGAATGGAGTCCCGAAGGGACGAAAGAGGATAGCCCAGCGCTTCAGCGCTGGGTGCGTCGCAAGATTGAAGACGAGCCCCTTCAGGGGCGGCAGACCTTCGCGGCGACCTACGGCTTCTGTTTCCTGGAGTCCATATGGTCGGCCGCCTGCTGTAGCTTCTCGCTGGCCACGCGCAGCGCGTTGGTCGAATGCTGGCGAATGGCCGGCACCAGCTCGTCGTTGATGTAGTTGATCAGCGTCTGGGTTTCTTCCTCGATGCGTGCCGAGGCATCGCCCAGCAAATCGTCGAGCCGCTCCCCGGCCGTCTGGAAGGGACGGCGGGCGTTCTTGTTTGGTTCGGTCACAGCCAGCCACCTTGCGAGCAGCAGAAATCGTCAGGCACAGAGATTATTGACTGGACCGGCGCCGGCGGTCAATTGGCGAGGCGGATGCGGCGCGGCAATCAGCAGTCAGCACTCAGCAATCAGCAGTCAGCCAGAACGTTTTATGATTTGTCATCCTGAGCAGAGCGTCCGCACAGTTCTTCCGATCCGCTGGGTGCCCCGTTCTAGCCCATCAGTTGGGCTAGGGCGGGGCAGTTTGTGGACCCGCTGAAACGCCCCGCCCCAGCCAAACCAGGGCTGGAACGGGGCACCCAGGTTGGAGAGCGCAACCACCGCAGCGGCTGACTGCTGACTGCTGAGCCGTAAGTGCTTTAATCTATCTACATGCCCCGTCATCTCACCGGCTCCGAAGTCCGCTCCACCTTCCTGCGCTATTTTGAGCAGCACGGCCACAAGATCGTCCACTCCTCCTCGCTCGTCCCGGCCAACGACCCCACGCTTCTCTTCACCAACGCCGGCATGAACCAGTTCAAGGACGTCTTCCTCGGCCTCGAGAAGCGCGATTACAACCGGGCCACCTCTTCGCAGAAGTGCGTGCGCGCCGGCGGCAAGCACAACGACCTGGAGAACGTGGGCTTCACCAATCGCCACCACACTTTCTTCGAGATGCTGGGCAACTTCAGCTTCGGCGACTACTTCAAGCGCGAGGCCATCGCCTACGCCTGGGAGCTGGTCACCTCGCCCGACTGGTACGGCATCCCCAAAGACAAGCTCTACGTCACCATCTTCAAGGGCGAGCAGGGCATCGCGCGCGACGACGAGGCCTACGAGCACTGGCGCGCGGTTCTGGAAAAAGACAGCGTGCCCATCGACCGCATTTACGAGATGGGCATGAAGGACAACTTCTGGATGATGGGCGACACCGGCCCCTGCGGCCCGTGCAGCGAGATCCATTACGACATGGGCATCGAGGCCAGCGACGCCGGCCACACCGACTGCCAGTTCGGCTGCGAGTGCGGGCGCTACGTCGAAATCTGGAACCTGGTCTTCATGCAGTTCGACAAGCAGCCCAGTGGCGAGATGCGGCCGCTGCCCAAGCCGTCCATCGACACCGGCGCCGGCCTCGAGCGCGTGACCGCGGTGATGCAGGGCGTGATTTCGAACTACGAGACGGATCTGTTCACGCCGCTAATCAAGCGCGCAGCCGAGCTCACAGACGTTTCCGTCGCGGACGAAAAGGGTAAAGAGGACGTTGAGCAAACGTACAAGCAGGCGGCATCGTTGCGTGTGATCGCTGACCACGCACGCGCTGCAACATTTCTCATCTCCGATGGCGTCCTGCCGTCGAATGAGGGCCGTGGCTATGTGCTGCGCAAGGTCATCCGCCGCGCGATTCGCCACGGAAGGCTGCTCGGACAAGAAAAACCGTTTCTGTTCGAGATGGTCTTCTCCGTCCGCGACCTGATGAAAGATGCGTATCCGGAGCTTGTCGAAAGCGCTGATCGTGTCGCGGACATGATCAAGGGCGAAGAGACGAGGTTCGCGCGAACGCTGAACGTTGGGCTAACGTTGCTGGAAGTCGGAATTAATGAAGTGATAATTCTGAATGCGGCAAAAGCCCTGGACGCGCAACTGCAAATTATCGTGCCTGACCTGCAACGACTCGCGGATTCAGATGCGGCTTCCGGTACGGCGATGGCGCGCTTGATCGATCAGTGGCAGGACATTCATCAACAACTCAGACAGCAGCTTGAGCTTTTAATGAAGGCCTATGATTCTGTGCGTGAGAGATCGCAGACAAATCCTCGGCTTCATCAGAAAGAGCTCATAGCTGCGGGATTTCTACGACTCAGAGAAGTAATTGAGCGAAGCAATGCTGCGACCACACTAACTGAGAAGAGTTGGACTCAGTTCTCGCCAGACCCAATCCCCGCGACCATAGCTGAATCGCTGCGCGAGCTGCGACGAGTCTCTACGCTCACACTGCCCGGTGAAATGGCATTCAAACTGTACGACACAGAAGGTCTTCCCCGTGACTTTATGGAAGATGTATGTCGTGATGTAGGAATCAAGTTCGACGCCGCCGGTTTTGACGCCGCCATGGAAGAGCAGCGCAAACGCGCGCAGGCTTCCTGGAAGGGCGGCTCCAAGGCCACAGCCTCTCCGCTGTATCAATCGCTGCCCCGCACCGAGTTCGAGGGCTATCACAAGACGCTCTCCACCGGGGCCGAAGTCCTCGCGATCATCAAGCCGAACAACGGCAGCGGTGTCGGCGCACAGGAGCTCCACCCCGGCGAGCGCGGCGAGATCGTCCTCGATCACACGCCGTTCTACGCCGATGCCGGCGGGCAGGTTGGAGATGTTGGCTGGCTCTACGCCGACGATCACAATACCCTCGTCGCCGAGGTCGAAGGTGCGACTTATCCGGTGCAGGGCGTGCGCGCGCATCGCGTCGTGGCCAAGCAGACCATCCACGTCGGCGACAAAGTCGATGCCATGGTCAACGACGAAGTCCGCCGCTCCACCATGCGCAACCACACCGGCACGCACCTCCTCCACGCCGCGCTGCGCAATGTGCTGGGCACGCACGTCAAGCAGGCGGGCTCGCTGGTCGATCCCGGCCACCTGCGCTTCGACTTCTCGCACTTCGCCTCGCTCGACGACGAGGAGCTGCAGGACATCGAAGACCTCGCCAACAAGGAAGTGCTGCGCAACGATCGCGTCGAGGTCATCGAGGACGTGCCCATCGACGTCGCCGTCAACGAGTACAAGGCGATGGCGCTCTTCGGCGAGAAGTACGGCGACCGCGTGCGCGTCATCCGCATCGGCGACTTCTCCACCGAGCTGTGCGGCGGCACGCACACCGCCGCTACCGGCGAGATCGGCCTGATCAAGATTCTGAAAGAAGGCAGCGTCTCCAGCGGCGTGCGCCGGCTGGAAGCCGTGACCGGCGAAGGCTCGCTGCGCGAGTTTCAGAAAGACCACAAGCTCGAAAACGTTGTCGCCACACTGGTGCGCGGCGATGACGAGTCTCCCGCCGACGCACTGAAGCGCGAGCTGGAGCGCCGCGAGGACGAGCTGAAGAAGCTGCGCAAGGAGCTGGAGCAGGCGCGCATGAAGTCGGCCGCGTCGTCGGTGTCGTCGGCGACGGAGAACGTGCGCGAGGTGAAGGGCGTGAAAGTCCTGGCCACGCGCGCCGACAACCTCGAACGTACGCAGCTCCGCACGCTGGTCGACAACCTGCGCAACAAGCTGGGATCAGGCGTGGTCGTCATGGGATCGGTGAGCGACGGCAAGGTCGCGCTGATCGTCGGCGTGACGAAAGATCTCACGCAGCGCATTCAGGCGGGCAAGATCATCGCGGAAGTCGCGAAGAAAGTCGGCGGCTCCGGCGGCGGCCGTCCCGACATGGCCGAAGCCGGCGGCAAAGATCCCGCCGCGCTGGATGCGGCGCTGGACGCAAGTTACGGCGTGGTGGAAAATCTGCTGCAGTGAATTCACCACAGAGACACAGAGACACAGAGGAATCTCGTTGTCCGCATGCCCGGCCGCATGCTCTCATTTGATTGTTCCTGCAGTCTCTGTGCCTCTGTGTCTCTGTGGTGAATTTGCTTTGCCCGCAAGGTGCGGGACGCCGCCCCCACAAAACAGGCATAAACTGTTCTTCCAGAAGCGAAAAAACCTATCCGAATCGCACAAAAACCTGCATCCGGATACCCCTCTTAACCCTCTAACACCTATAAGGCGGTTAGCTATGGCAATCGGCGAAACGGTATACGCAAACAGCGTCCGCGAGCAGTTGCTGGCGGGACGCGCGCGGCTCAGCGAAGTAGTAGGCGAGAACCAGAGCGAGCGCCTGCTCGCGCTGTTGGAAGAAGTAGACAGCGCGCTGCATCGCATCGATCACGGCACGTTTGGCGTGTGCGAGATCTGCGAGGGCACCGTCGAAGAAGAGCGGTTGCGCGAGAATCCGCTGGCCCGCGTTTGCCTGGACTGCCTCACACCCAAGCAGCAGCGCGCGCTCGAATACGACCTCGAGTTGGCCGCGCAAATTCAGAAAGGCTTGTTGCCGCCGTGCGATGTCGCCTTCCCCGGATGGGACATCTCATACCACTACCAGCCCGCGGGCGTGGTCGGCGGCGATTATTGCGACCTCATCGCCGGCAACGATGGCGACCTGCATTTCGTCATGGCCGATATCTCCGGCAAAGGCGTGGCCGCAGCGATGCTGTCGTCGAACCTGCGCGCCATCTTCCGCTCGCTGATTCCTGTTGGCCTAAGCACCGGCGAACTCATGACGCGCGCCAACCGGCTCTTCCGCCAGAGCGCGCTGCCCACGCAATACGCCACGCTGGTCTTCGGCAAGTCGACCATCGCCGGCGATCTGGAGATTGTCAACGCCGGCCATCTTCCGGTGATGCTCGCCGGCAAGACGGGAACTCGCTTCATCGAAAGCAGCGGCCAGCCGCTGGGCATGTTCGACGATCAGCTCTTCACCCCCGCGCGGTCGCGCATGCATGCCGGCGACACCCTGGTGCTCTACACCGACGGCATCTCCGAAGCGGAAAACGACGCCGGCGACGAATACGGTCTCGCGCGCCTGCAGACGATCATCGAGCAGCACGGCGCGGGATGCCCCATGCAACTGGTGGACGCCTGCAGGCAGCACCTCGACGGCTTCCGCGGCCGCAACGAGCGCTTCGACGACGAGACTTTGCTGGCCATCCAGTACGCGCCGGCGGCGTATCACGATCACAGCCATCACGCGGTGGCATAAATCACAAGCTCGTGGCACGACACTCGCGGCGGGCACCGGCCCGCCCCGGGAATCTGCAAAATGAATTTTCAGTAAACACCAATTCAGGCGCGCTCCTGCGTCGTTTCCCTCCGTTATGATTCCTCCCGACCCAACAATTGAGGTTCAGGATGAAGCGAACCATACTGGCTGGTGTAGTCGCGTCTGTGATTTGCGCGCTGACCGGGTGCGGCGGCGGCAACGGCGTCTATCAATCCCTGGCGGTGACCCCAACGATTGTGGTCTCACCGGCCACGGCGAATGTGCAGCAGGGATCGACCCAGCAGTTTGCCGCCACGGTCACCAATAGCGTCGATAACATCGTCACTTGGGAAGTCAACGGCATGCTCGGCGGAAGCATGCTGACCGGGACCATCGACGTCAACGGCGTCTACACCGCGCCGTCGGTCGTTCCCACTCCTGCCAACGTGACCGTCACCGCAGTGCTGACTGCGGCCACCAATTACTCCGCCAACTCGATTCTCACCGTGACCTCGGTCGTCTTTAACAACTCCTCGTTCCAGGGGAACTACGTTCTCGGCCTGCAGGGCATCGACGCCGGCGGCGCAGCATTCTACGCAGTAGGGGCGATCACCGCCGACGGCAACGGCAACATCGCCGGCGGCGAGGAAGATCTGAACGACCTGAGCTCGGGTTACACCCACGCCAGCTCGGTCACGGGAAGCTACACGGTTGGGCCCGACGGCCGGGGCACACTTAGCCTCAGCAGTTCGATCGGCAGCTTCTCCTATGCGATTGCCCTGCGGGCGGGCAACAACGCCGACCTGAAGGAGATGGACAACGCCGTGATCAATGCCGCGGGTAGCCTGGAGCTGCAGGCCGCCGGCATCAGCGCGCCCTCCGGCAATTATGCCTTCGGTTTCACCGGCACCAGTTCCGCCTGTGGCGCGCTAAACTCCATCGGCATTTTCGCATTGAGCAGCAGCTCGGTCAGCGGGCTGCAGGACGAGAATTGCGGCGGCACGGTCACGCAGAGCCAGGCTTTGACCGGCTCCTATGGCAGCGCCGACGCCATGGGACGCGGCACCGGCTCGTTCTCCGCCAATACCGGCTCGCCCGACTTTGTCTATTACGTGGTTTCGGCCAACCGCTATCGCTTCCTGTGTCCCGACAAAGGCGTGTTGTTCCTGGGCAGTGCGGATGTGCAGACGCAGGCCTCGTTTGCCGCCTCCGATTTCAACAACTACTACATCATCGCCACGGCATCGCGATCCCAGAGTACGGCTGCCAATGCGCTGCTGCAGATCGACGTATCCGGGGGAAGTATTCCTACCGGCTTTGCCGACATCAACGACACCGGCAACTTTAGCAGTTCGTACCTGACGGGTGCGTATAGCTTGAGTTCGAATGGCTACATCACGGGAACGCTGAACACCACCTCGGCATCGCTGCCCTTCAGCATGTATTTGATCTCGCCGTCGCAGGCATACTATCTCGACCTGCGAACCACCACTTCCGGCGGCGGCACCGCCTATGCGCAGAACAGCTCGATCGCGTCGGAGGGGAACTTAGGCTGGGCGGGCAGCTACGCCAACCAACAGTACGGCTCCTTCACGGCAGGCGGCACCATCTCGCCGGGCAATAGCATCAGCACCAGCGGGCAGATTTCGGCGAATGGCAGCGGCGCCCTTTCCGGTACCCTGGACTACAAAGATTCCACCGGCATTTACCCCAGCCTGCAGCTGCAAGGCAGCTATAGCGTGGGCCTGGCCGTGCTCGGCCGGGCGACAGGCAAGATCACTACTTCCGACGGCACCCGCAACTATGTTTATTACATCGTCGATCAACATCGCGTAGAGATGGTGGAAACCGATAGCAGTATTACGGCGCTGGGCGATGCCATCCGGCAGTTCTAGAAAAGCAGTTGTCGGTTGCCAGTTGCCAGCAGCCAGTTGGGGATTCGATGCCAGCGAAGAGCATAGTCCCACAATGTGGGACGGCACCGTTTTCACGCAGACTCTAAAGGCCGCTACACCGCCCGTCACACCGGACCCACAACTGCGGCCCACACCTCTCACTCCACCAGCATGCAATCGCCGTAGGAGTAGAAGCGGTAGCGCTGTTGCACGGCATGTTCGTAAGCCTTCAGGATGCGCTCGCGACCGGCGAAGGCCGCGACCAGCATCAGCAGCGTCGACTTCGGCAGATGGAAGTTGGTGAGCATCGCGCCCACCACGCGAAACGCAAATCCGGGATAAATGAAGATGTCCGCCTCACCACACTGCGCAACCATCCTTCCTTCCGGCTGCGCTTGGTGATTAGAAATATCCTGAGTGTCCAACTCCTGGCGGTTTTGCTCAGGCGGGAAATTCCGAACCGCGAACTCCAGCGTCCGCACCGTCGTCGTCCCCACTGCGACAATTCTCCGTCCGGCTTCGCGGGCGCGCTGAATGCGGTCTGCCGTATCCGGCGTGATCTCAAAGCACTCGCTATGCAGTTTGTGCTCCTGCACCACCTCCTCGCGCACCGGCTGAAAGGTTCCGAGTCCAACGTGCAGAGTTATCTCCGCTGTCTCGATGCCGCGCTGCCGAATCCGCTCCAGAATCTCGTCGGTGAAGTGCAAGCCGGCTGTGGGCGCGGCCACCGAGCCCAGCGCCTTGGCGTATACCGTCTGATACTGGGCGCGATCTTCAGCGCTATCGGCGCGGTGGATGTACGGCGGTAACGGAACGTGTCCGATGCGGCCGACCACGGCGAAGAAATCGTCGGCGGAATCGGAACGATGGGGTGGGAGATCGAAGCGCAGATGGCGCTCGCCAAACATTCCCCGTCCGATGATCTCGGCCGCCAGCTCATGCGACGCTTCATCGGCATTCCCGCCAAAGTAGACCCGCTCGCCAATTCCCAGCTTTCGACCAGGATGCACCAGCGCCTCCCATTCCATCGGCGATTCGGAAAGCTGCCTGGTCAGCAGCACTTCGACCTTGCCGCGCAGGAAATCTCCGCTGGCCGGATTGTGCTGCGATAGTCGCTGCGCCCGCGAGCCGCTGCGGTGTCCGTACAACCGAGCCGGAAAAACCTTGGTGTTGTTGAAGACCAGCAGATCCGTTGGCCGCAGCAGATCGGGCAAGTCGCGAAACTGCCGATCCTCCAGCGCACCTGGTTGCCGTTCGACATGCAGCAGGCGTGACCCGGCGCGGTCGGCCAATGGCTGTTGTGCGATCAATTCCTCGGGCAGGTGGTAGTCGAAGTCGGAAACCAGCACGCAACCATTCTCTCGCAATCCCAGCCCGCGCCTGCCTGAGTAGTGCACCGATCTTCTGAGCGGAGCCGTTTCAAAACGACCCACTACCGAAAAACTGATTGACTTGCCGGCCAGCCGTGCTAATATCTCCCGTCCGTTTCAGACCTCTGAGTTGAAGGCCGGTCGGTCGTTTGTGACTTCATCTGGTTTAATCTCTAATCTCAAGACGAAATTCCAGGTTGCCCCACTCGAACAGTGTTCGAAGGCAGCTCTTTGTTCCAGCCTGGGTCGACATACGAAGCTCTGAATCACAGGAGAACCCTCGTGCAAGGCAAAAATCCTTCCATCGGTTTCACCGGTTCCGCTTCTGCAGCCATTTTCGCGCTACTCACGATCGCGCTACTGACGACCAGCTCAGCCGCGAGTGTTCAGGAAAAGCTACTGCACAGCTTTACCCCACAGGGATCGGACGGAGCCGGATCGAATGCCGGCTTGATTTCCGATGCCGCCGGCAATCGTTATGGCACAACCTACAGCGGGGGAACCTACAACGCAGGAACCGTGTTCGAGTTGTCGCCCCGCGAGGGCGGAGGCTGGACGGAAAGGGTGCTGTACAACTTCAAAACCTTTGGCAGCGACGGGATTTATCCTGAAGCCGGCCTCGTCCTCGATGCCCAGGGCAATCTCTACGGCACAACCACTGGCGGCGGCGCGAATTGCGCTCCCAACGGCTGCGGGACGGTCTTTGAGCTGTCGCCGAACGGGAGTGGAGGCTGGACGGAGCAGGTGTTGCATAGCTTCAACCAGAACGGCGCAGACGGTTCTGCCCCAATTGCTGGACTGGTCCTCGACGCTGCGCGAAATCTCTACGGTACGACCCAAGCCGGGGGCAGTCATAACGGCGGTACCGTCTTTGAGATGTCCCCTCGACACGGCGGTGGTTGGACAGAGCAGGTGCTGTACAGCTTCGACCCCAACGGCACGGACGCTTTCGATCCAACGTCTAGCCTGACCTTCGATGCTCACGGCAATCTCTACGGCGTGTCACAGTCGGGCGGCGCAAGCGTTTTCGGGGCGGCGTATGAGCTATCGCCCCGGCAGGGCGGAGGCTGGACGGAGGCGGTACTGTACAGCTTTTGCTCGCAGACGAATTGTGCAGACGGGTCCCAGCCTATTTCCGGCGGTTTGGTTCTTGATGCTGCCGGCAATCTTTATGGCACAACCACCAGTGGCGGCGCCTACAACGCCGGTACGGCTTTCGAACTATCGCCCGCCCACGGGGGCGGTTGGACTGAGGCTGTGCTGCACAGTTTTGGCGAGGGCACAGACGGCAACAATCCTGGTTGGGCGACCCTGGTCCTGGGCCCGGACGATCATTTGTTCGGCACCACCACGAATGGAGGTTTGTACAACCGGGGTACGGTTTTTGAGCTGTCTCCCAAGCGCGGCGGAGGCTGGACGGAGACCATTCTCCATAGCTTCGCTAACACTGGTATCGACGGTTGGGTTCCCTATGCCGGCCTGATGCTGGATGAGTACGGCAATCTCTATGGCACAACTGCCGGCGGCGGCGGTGGAAGTGTCGGTGTGACCTTCGAGCTGTCACCCCGCGGTGGAGGCCGCTGGAAGTACGCGGTCCTGTATAGCTTTAACTTCAACGGGACGGACGGCTCCAACCCAGAGTATGGCCGATTGATTCTCGACGCGGAGGGCAATCTCTACGGCACGACCGTCACCGGCGGCACCTACGACGGCGGTACGGCGTTTGAGTTGAAGCCTAACGCAAACGGGAGCTGGACCGAGGAGGTGCTCTATAACTTCGGCGGTACGAGCACAGCCCCCATCGCCCCGCTTGCCAGTCTGATCTTCGATGGGCACGGCAATCTGTACGGCACTTCTGCCGGCGGCGGTACCTATGGCCAAGGCACCGTCTTCGAATTGTCACCGAACGGGAGTGGTGGTTGGACCGAGCAGGCGCTCCACAGTTTTCAGAACAACGGCACCGATGGATACCAGCCTTTTGCTAGCCTGGTCTTCGATGCCACCGGCAATCTCTACGGCACGACCTATGTAGGCGGCAGATATGGATTGGGAACTGTATTCGAGCTGTCGCCCAATGGGAGTGGAGGTTGGACGGAGCAGGTGCTGCACAGCTTCGATATCGACGGCTTGGACGGAATCCTGCCCTATGCCGGACTCATTATCGATAGCGCCGGCAATCTTTACGGCACGACCTGGTTGGGCGGAGTTTTCAACCAAGGGACGGTTTTTGAATTATCGCCCAACGGACAGGGCGGATGGTTGGACAACATACTGTATAGCTTTTGCACGCAAGGCGGCTGCACGGACGGATCTTCCCCTTATGGCAGCCTGATCTTCGATGCCGCGCACAACCTCTATGGCACCACCTCGGAGGGCGGCGGGAATGCGGGCGGCACGGTGTTCGAATTGACGCCCCAGAACGGTAGCTGGACCGAGAGTGTGATCTATAACTTCTGCGCGCAGACAAACTGCGCGGACGGGGCTTATCCAACCAGCAGTTTGACCTTCTTTGGCTCCAGCGCGAATCTCTACGGCACGACCTACAGTGGCGGCGCTAACAGCAATGGGGCAGTCTTCGAACTGACCCCCACGCAAGGCGGAAACTGGACTGAAACCGTGCTGCACAGCTTCAATCTCAGCGGCGGAGACGGCGCTTACCCGTATGCGGGCGTGAGCTTCGATCCCTCGGGCAATCTCTATGGCATGACTTATTACGGCGGCGGCAATTACAACGCCGGGACAATGTTCGAACTGGAGAACGTCAGCCGAAGATTGTTGGATGTCGCTCCGGCTATTCGGCGCTGATCGTTGAATTTGCGGATCGCAGCCCTGAAGTTGTGCCGCGGCGTTCCAGCAAAACAAATTCGCAGCCAGAGAAATTGGCCTCAGAGCCGCACTGAGCTTTCACTCGCGGAACAGACGCTTACTTCCCGCGAACCCGTTTCTTTCGTGGCCTGCTTCAGCACTTCATCGAACGCAGCTCGCCACCAGGCGCTTGGGCCCGGCCTCCCGGATGTGTTCGGGGCACTCGGTAACCATCAGCTTGAAATTCTCGATGAAGCGCGCCGCGAGCGCGTCATACTTGCTGAAATACTCCTCCCGGCTGGGCCAGGTATTCGCCGGATTAAGAATCTGGGACGGCACGCCTTCGCATTCGATAGGCACGTCGAAGCCGAAAACCGGATCCTTTCTGTATTCGACATGAAGCAGCGAGCCGCTCAGCGCCGCATTCAATAACGCGCGCGTGTGGTGAATGCTGATGCGCTTGCCCACGCCAAATGGCCCGCCCGTCCAACCGGTATTCACCAGCCATACGTTGGCCCCATGCTTCTTGATCTTTTCCTTCAGCAACTCCGCATAGGCAACCGGATGATGCACCATGAAGGGCCCGCCAAAACAGGTGCTGAAGGTGATCTCCGGTTCCGTGCCCAGGCCAATTTCCGTGCCCGCGATCTTGCTGGTGTAGCCGGAAATGAAATGGTAGATGGCCTGATCGGGACTCAGCCGGGAAATCGGAGGCATCACCCCGGAGGCGTCACAGGTGAGGAAGATGATGTTCTTGGGATGTCCCGCCTGCTTTTCCGGCAGGCAGTTGGCGATATAGGAAAGCGGATAAGCGGCGCGCGTGTTCTCCGTCACCGTGTAGTCGTTCAAATCCAGATGACGCGAGAGCGGGTCGAAGGTGACGTTCTCCAGCACGGTGCCGAACATCCGCGTGCAGGCATAGATTTGCGGCTCGGCTTCCGGCGAAAGGCGAATGACCTTGGCATAACAACCGTCTTCGAAGTTGAAGACTCCGTTATCGCTCCAGCCGTGTTCGTCATCGCCGATCAGGTGACGCTTGGGATCGGCGGAAAGAGTCGTCTTGCCCGTCCCCGACAGCCCGAAGAAGATGGCAACGTCGCCATCCGCGCCCACATTGGCCGAGCAATGCATGGAAAGCACGCCTTGCAGCGGCAGCAGGAAATTCAGCACCGTAAAGATGGTCTTCTTGATCTCTCCGGCGTAACTGGTGCCACCGATAATGGCCAGCCGCTCGCGGAAATTGATGATGATGAAGGTCTCGCTGCGCGTGCCATCCACCATCGGTGACGCCTGGAAGGACGGAACTGCGATCACCGTGAACTCCGGCACGTGCCGCTGCAGTAAGTCGTGGCTGCGGATTTTGGAAAACATGGTGCGCGCAAACAGGCTGTGCCATGCCTTTTGCGTAATGATGCGGATCGGAAGCCGATACTCCTCGTCGGCCCCGGCGTAACAATCCTGCACAAAGACATCGCGGCCCTGCAGGTAGCCCTGCAGGCGTGACAGCAGCGAACTGAAGCTCTCGCTGGTGAATGGCCGGTTGTAGGTGCCCCACCAGATTTTGTCTTCGGTGGATTGTTCGCGCACCACGAATTTGTCCGCCGCCGCTCGCGCCGTGTGCTTGCCGGTGTCGACCACCAGCGGCCCCAGGTGCGACAAGCTTCCTTCGGAGCGAAAAATGCTCTCCTCATACAGCGCCGGAGTCGGCAGGTTCCAATAGATGCGCCGCAGGTTGACCAGTCCATGGTTCTGCAAGCCGTAGCTGCTGGCCAGCTTTCCAGCCTGATTGACTGCGGGAGATTGGACATCGAGATAGATGTTCATACCCACTCCCTCACCAGCTTGTGGTCGCCCAAATAGAGTTCGTTCGGCGAGTTCGGATCGAGCGCCCACTTGATGCGATCCAGCCCCTCGGTTATGTCCTTCATGGTTCCGCAATAGCTAAGCCGCAGATGCCCATCGAAACCGAACTCCTTGCCCGGTACGGTGACCACACGCACTTTGTCGAGCAGCATGTTGCTGAGCTTCTGCGAATCCTTCATATAGGCGCTGAAGTCGGGGAAGCAATAGAACGTTCCGTCGGGCACGTGCAGGTTCACGCCCTCGAAAGCCCGCAGGCGATCCACCATCACGTTGCGATTGTTCTCCAGCGTCACCCGCAGGCTCTCAATCGACGACTGCACCCCGTTGAGCGCCCCCACCGCTGCCCATTGTCCGGGCGAGGACGGCCCCGAAGTCTGTTGCGACTGAATGGTCGCCATGGCTTCGATCAAGTGTTTGCTGCCGATTGCCCAGCCGATGCGGAAACCGGTCATGGCATACATCTTCGAAACCCCGTTGATCACAACCAGCTTCGATTCTTCCAGCGGCTCGGTTATGAAGTCATAGCAAATCGGCGCACTTTTGCCGTCGAACACCAGCCGGTTGTAGATATCGTCCATGATGAGGTAGAGGCCTTTGTGCTCGCAGAACTCGACCATCTCATGAATGAAATCCTTCGAGTACATGACCCCGCAAGGATTGTTGGGGCTGTTCAGAATGATGGCCTTGGTGTACGAGTTGACCACGCTGATGATCTCGTCAACGGTGGGCGTGAAACTTCCATCCTCGGCCGTGACCGGAACCGGAACGCCACCCGCCAGCTTCACCATTTCCGGATAACTCACCCAGTACGGGGCCGGGAAGATCACCTCTTCCTTGGGGTCGAGGATGGCGTGCAGCAGCACCATCAGGGCTTGCTTGGCGCCTCCGGAAGCAATCACATTGGCCGCCGACACAACCTTGCGGTAATGCTCTTCCGTATAACGAATAATGGCTTTCTTCAGCGCGGGAATCCCATCCGGAGGGGTGTACCGGATTTCTGCCGTGTTCAGCAACGAGGCGCAGCTAATCACCGCATCCAGAGGAGCTTTGCTCTTTGGTTCGCCACCTCCCAAGTGAATGACCGGCTCTCCCTTTTCTCGCAGCAGAGAGGCGGTTTCGTTCAGCTTGAGAGTCGCCGACTCACGGATGGTGCGAGCGAGTTGACTAAGACTCATGACAGTTACCTGCCCTCCTTGGCATATTGGAATCCTGACGGCTACGTAGTGTCAGGGGACCTCTGATCTTCCGATCTTCTGAACTTCTGATCTTCTGATCTGGGCGTCTCAGCAGCGACAGGGAACCTCGAAGCATTCCGCATCCGCTCGCTCCAGTTCCTCCTCTTTCGCCATGGCCTCTTTGAACATCTCGTCGGTCGGGGCGCGATGGTTAAGCCAGTTGTAGAGGAAGACGCGTGACTGTTGCGCCGCCAAAGCGCGCACCTCGCGGAGGAACTCATCGGCTGGCCGCCCAGTCGCTGAGTCAATCGCGATCACGCTCAAGAGCGGTAGCTGGTGTTGCTTGCAGTACCAGTAGATGTACTGCAGGACGATGCCTGTTTCAGGGAAGCCCGTCAGCTGCGATAAAGTTGAACAGCTGACAACTCTCTGTTCTCCTGCGGCAAATGCCAGGAGTGACCAAAACTGCTGCGCGCGCTGCTCCAGCGTCATGAGGAAACCTCCTCGTGCATCACGAAATCGACGGTGATCCTCGGAAGCCGCCTCGCCGGACGCGAGAGCTCCCGACCCGAAACTACAGGCTATTTCCGGCCAACCCGCCTGTCAGTGAGCGTTATCACCCGCAGGCGTGTCGCAACGCGTCGCCGAGCTTGGCAGGCTTTTGGCCGATGGAGGGAGTTCTTCTGGCGCAGTAAGTGATCTTGCGCCCTGTATGGCAGCCTAATCAGGACAGGAAATACATCGAAAAGACCGCCCTGGGTTCACAACCGCTCGGGGAGATATCGACTTTGCCATCACGACCGGGCGCTTGCTATCCGTGTAGCGACCACCAATCCGTAGATCGCCACCAAAGCTACGCTCAGCAATACCGTCTCCGGCGCACCAATCAGGGCAATCAGTGCGCCGGCGGGGAAATCACCCAACGGGCGGATGCCCATGATCACCAGCGTATTCAGGCTCATGACACGGCCGCGCATCTGCTCCGGCACGCGCAGTTGCAGCAGCGTGATGGTTATCGTTCCCGCGAGCGTCTGTCCGACGCCGTAGATCAAAAGCGCGATGGTGGAAATCCAGAACCATCCGCTGAGCGCGAATACGGTAAGCGCCGCAACCCACAAGAACATTCCAGCGAGATAAATCAGTCCTCGGCGAGGATTGCTGCCCAGTGACGCCAGAAACAGCGCTCCGAGAATCGTGCCGATACCGGCGGCTGAGAACAGCAAGCCGAGACGCTCCGGCCCGATGTGCAAGACCTTGACAGCAAAGACGGGCAGAATCAGAGCTGACGAGGGTCCGAGAAAAAGCATCGCGGCGAAGCCGGACAAGACCCACGGCAATACCGCATCGCGCTTCACGGTATTGAGCGCAGCGCCAATTGCTTGCGCCGTGGATTGCTGGTGACTTACGGTCGCGGGCACGCGCATCATGTAAAGGGCGACGAGCACTCCCAGAAAGCTGGCACCGTTCAGAAAAAAATTGCCGGCGTAGCCGATGGCCGCGACACCGAATCCCGCCAGCGACGGCCCCAGTGTCGAGGCTCCGTTGAAGATCATCGATTGCAGGCTGATCGCGTTGCCCAAGTCTTCTCTCGGAACCAGCAACGGAATGAGTGCTCCCCGTGTCGGCTGGTCGAAACTCAGCAAGGTTCCGTTCAGGAAGGCGAGGATGAGAATCATCCATAGCTGGATCACATTGAAGTACGTGAGCAAGCCGAGCAGTATGGCCATCACGGCCGAACCGCTTTGAGTAAGAAGCAGCAGACGGCGCTTGTCGATACGATCGGCGACGCTTCCGCCGACCAGCGCGAACAGGAAGAACGCCAGCGCCTGCGCCAGTGACACCGTGCCCAATGCAAATGCCGAGCCGTGCGTGATCTTCAGAACCAGCAGGCTCTGCGCGACAATCTGCATCCACGTGCCGACTGCGGAGACCGCCAGTCCGAACCAGAGCAGACGAAAATCGCGATGCCGCAGCGCACGAAAAGCTTTGAATCGACCGGAGGCCGGGTTGGCGCTGTCGCTCATCCCACGCTGGCGCGGTACGACCAGGTGGGCTGCGCTGCCTCAGTAGCTGCGGCCGCGCGCGCGATCTCGATCAGGTGATGTTCAGGTGAGAGTGTGCAGACAGGGTCGGTTGCGGTCGCGTCGCCGGTCAGGAGAAACGCCTGGCAGCGGCACCCGCCGAAATCCTGTTCTTTGCGATCGCAGCTCTTGCAGGGTTCCGGCATCCAATCGTCGCCGCGAAACATTTTGAATGCGGCAGACTCCTGCCAGATGTGCTCCAGAGAATGCTCTCGCACGCTGTCAAACTGTATGCCGGGAATGACGCCCGCGGCGTGGCACGGCAGCACCCGACCCGAGGGATCGATCAGCAACGTGCGCCTTCCCCATCCGCCCATGCAGGCCTTGGGATAGCGCGCGTAATAGTCCGGTACGACGCAATCGATGCGCGTCTTTCCGGCGAGGCGCGTCTGCGCAGCTTCCACCGCGCGCATGCAGCGATCCAGTTGCTCCGGCGTGGGAAGCAGGTGCTCGCGATTCTTCAGCGCCCATCCGTAATACTGCGCGTGTGCGATCTCGACCCGGTCCGGCCGCAGCTGCTCGATGAACTCGATCATCTCCTCGATGTGATCGAGGTTCTGGCGATGCACCACCAGGTTCACGGTGAACGCCAGCGGCTGCTGTCGAATCTTCTCTGCGAAAACGATTTTGTACGCGTGGCCCTTGGCGCCGGCAATCCACTGCGCCGGGCCGTCCTTGGAATCCTGAAAGCTCAGCTGAATATGATCGAGCCCGGCTTCGACCAGCTTCGGCAGCCGCGTCTCCGGAATACCGAGCCCGGAGGTGATGAGATTCGTGTACAGTCCAGCCTGGCGCGCGCCTGCAATCAGTTCTTCGAGATCGGTTCGCGCCGCCGGCTCGCCGCCGGTCAGATGCAGGTGCAGAACACCAAGCTGGCTCGCCTCCTGAAACACCCGCACCCACTCCTCGGTCGAAAGCTCCGATTGCTTCGCAACCATCTGCAGCGGATTCGAGCAGTACACACAATGCAGCGGGCAGCGATGTGTCACCTCAACGATCATCGCCAGTGGGTTTGGAGTCATCGGAGCCTATCTATAAACCGGTTTGCTTCGGGTCATCTATAAACCATCTTGGTTCGTATCAGGGCACGACTTTAGTCGTGCCGATAAGCAATTTATTTCTTCCTGAGTCGGCTTCAGCCGACGGCAGAATGCTGGGCAAAGAATTTTCTTAGCAGCCTGTAAAGCCGTGCCCTGACACGAAGCGACCTATGAGATCGCTCTAGTAATCCACGATCCGTTTGTTGTGCAAAGCTTCCAGGAAGCTGCAGACGTCACCCATGATGTTTGCTGGATCGGCAGCGCCGTACTTTTCCGCCAGCGTTGCCACAATCTGCTGTACGGTGCGCTGTCCATCGCAGAGTTCGAGGATGCTCTGGCCCGTGCCCTGAATGCGGATCATGCCTTCGGGATAAAGCACCACCGGCTTTTCCTGGTGCGTGGCCCAGCGGCAACCGGCGGCGAGACGAGGCTGACTCTCTGGCAAAGGGGCGGCCAACGTTACGACTCCACTCGAAACGCGCCCGGCGGCGGCCATCCCGGCTGCACATAGGAAAAGTAGATAGCATCCAGCTGCGCCCACAGAATGTCGCACTTGGCCTGCAAAGCGCCGATCGCCAACTCCTGCTCGGCTCGCATCCTGGCGTGATCGATTACCCACTGCAGCGCGAAGCGCGCATCTTCCGGCGCCTGATGCAGCCGCGCGGTGAAATAATCCAGCCCATTCGACAGCCAGGGATAATGCTCGCGCATGCGATCCATGCGCAGTGAGATCAGATCGCGCGAGAACATCTCCGTCAGCGACGACGCCACCGCCTCCAGGAAGCTGCGATTCTTGACCAGATCAATGTAGGCATCGACGGCGTAGCGCACGCCCGGCAGAATTCCCTCGCAGCGCATCACGCGATCGCGATCCAGCCCAGTCGCCTCCGCCAGCCGAATCCAACGCTCGATGCCGCCTTCCTGCGTCGAATCGCCATCGTGATCGACAACCCGCTTGCGCCACGCGCGCCGAAAGTCCGGATCGTCGCTGCGCGAAAGAATGATGGCATCCTTGATGGGAATGCGGCTCTGATAGTAATAGCGGTTCAGCGCCCAGGCCTGCAGCTGCCCGCGGCTCAACTTTCCCTCATGCATCATGGTGTGAAAGGGATGCTGATGGTGATATCGCTCGGCGCCCACGTTGCGCAGCCGCGCTTCCAGTTCCTTCGCACTGAGAACCGGCAATCCGACCATCGCTACAGATTCAGTTGCCACCCATCCTCCGCTAACTCCCAACCGGCGGCCCGCAACTCGCGATATTCGGGACCAGACTCGTCCAGCATGGGATTTGTGTTGTTTACATGCACAAAGATTTTACGCGGGCGGCGCAGTTCAGCCAGCAGCCGCAAACTGCCGTCCGGCCCTGACACGGGAACGTGTCCCATCTCGCGTGCTGTCGCCCCGCTGCCCTGCACCTGGATCAATTCGTCATCACTCCAGAATGTTCCGTCGAAGAGAACGACGTCGGCGGTCTCCACACGCTGCAACAACTCATCGCTGATCTTCGGAACCGCCGGCAGATAGGCCAGCCGCGTTCCGGAAGATCCCGTCAGAATGACACCCAGCAGAGCCTCGTCGCCATGCAGTTCAGCGGCGCGCTCGCGCGAAACATACATAGGATACCGTTCCGCCAGGGAGAACACCTCGCAGGAGATCCCCGACTCTTGACCTTCCACATCCAGCAGAGGAAAGCATTCCCCCGGTTTAACGTTGGTCCAGCACACCTGTCTTGGAACGCGGTTCAACATGCCAAGGGCGCTGTTGTCCTCGCGCAGAATCCTCTGCAACGACTTCGTGCAATAGATCCGGAAAGGCTGCAGCTCGCGCAGCGACAGCAGGCCGGCGATTTGGTCGAGGTCAGCGCTGGTCAGCAGCACCCCAGAGATCGGCGAGTCGCGAATGCCATCGCGTGGCTGGAGCACCGGCGCGCGCTCAATCTGCATTCGCAAGTCGGGGGAGGCGTTAAGCAGGAACCACGTGCGGCTGTCATCGCTGACAGCCACCTGGGTTTGCGTACGGCTCTTGGCGCGAAGCGTCCCGGCCCGCAAGGAGCGACAGTTCCGGCAGTTGCAATTCCACTGCGGAAAGCCACCCCCGGCGGCGGAGCCCAGGATCTCGACGCGCATTCCTAAAGTTTACAGTTCCGCGCTGGCGTAGCAGTTGATTTCGCAGTTCAGGCAGACTTCTTCAAACTTCGGGCTAGTCCATTCCATGACTCTCTCCTTGATGTTCTCGACTGGATGCAATTCCAGCTACGTTGGTAGCGGCCCCACAAATCATTAGGAGCGCCGGTTATTGAGATGCTCCCCGCTGGAAGTGTGAACAGCGTGAAGCGACTTTACAGAAATCCAAACCCTTATGTCCAGCAATTCCTTCCGTGTCACTTCTGCAGCGCAGCAGGAACCTTCAACTCAGCCGCGTGCAATGATTGACCGGATTTCGACAACTCTGCGTAAAAACCCTCGACCTGTGCCGGCGTGAAATTCAATTTCCAGCCGAGATCGTCCGTCTTCAGCTGGCTCATCAACTGATCTTCAGGAACGCCTTTGCTGACCAGCGCACCGGCTCGCGAAACCAAAATGTCGATTTTGCCTTTGAAGGCCTCCACTTCAGCTCGGGTTACCGTCGGCCCCTGGCTCGGCACGGCAGTGTCAAAATCCAGCTTCAGAACCTGCGCCAGCACCGGCCCCCAACCGACCAGGCTTCCGCCGGCCGCGTAGTTAGGATCGGGCGCGGAGGCGAACAGATCGCCTACGGCGACTGCTTTGAGATTCGGAAAGTAAACCACCGTATCGGCGCCGGTGTGAGCGTTGCCAAAATGCAGAAGCTGCACATCCACTCCGCCGAGATGAATCTTGTACTCGCGGTCATAGGTAACGGTGGGAGCAGGAGAATGATTGCCCGATGGCGACGGAGCGTCGTCATCGCCCGGACTGGTGGGCTGATTGTCGGCTGCAGGCGGAGCCTTGTCGCTAGCGGCCTGAACTGACGCCCGGTTCAGCTTTGCATTTTGCTGCACGACAACCGGCGCGCCGCTGGCGAGAAAATCCTGATTGGCCCCGATACGCGATTCGTCCGCAGAGGTCAGAACGAGCACGCGAAGCGGCTGCTTATCAATTTTCCTGATCTGCCGGAGAACAGCGGTGAAGTTGCCGGGCAACTCGCCATCCACCAGGATCAATCCATTGGCGCTCAGGCGAAGCACCGAGTTTCCCCCCTCCCCCGACACGACAAACAACCCTGTTTTCACATACCGAGCAGTTATGCCGTCGCCGATGGGAGCGCTCTTGGACGACTTCTCCTGGGCGGTAGCCGCCATGGTGATCGCCAAAGCCAGCGCCAGGGCACAAGTCCTGTAAACGGGACAACGATTCATCGATGAGATCCAGAATTCCACTTGTCGTTCGTTGCTGGAATGGGTGGACCTGTGAGCTTTGTCGCCTCCAGATCCACCCGTGGACTCGCAGGCACTTACCTTCCGTTGAGGGAGAAGTGGTAAAGCTTGTTGTTGGTGGTGAAGCCCGGTATCGGCAGGTGAGTGTAACCGGAGCCCCAATACACATCGTTACCCACGACAGCCGCGCCGGCAATCACGGAACCGCCTGACGCATAACTCCAGAGCACGCTGCCGGTGGACGCGTTGAGTGCGTACATGTTGGTTTGTGCAGCGCCCCCCGCCATGGAGGGTACATACACGACGCCATTGGCGACTGCCAACGGGCCGAGGCCGAGTGAGCCGCTCGGGTCAGGCGTGGTCCACAGGATGTTGCCCGTTGCCGGATCCAGCGCGGCCCAGCCGCCCGCAGAACCGCCTGCCCAAGGGATTCCGTAGTAGTCGGAGATTGCCACATAGATGCGGGTGCCATCGCTGGCTGAGCCCCATTCCATGCCGCCGAGGGCCGATCCCGGTCCCACCTGCGTCTGCCACAGCGTGGCGCCGGTGTCCGGATCGAGCGCGTAGTAGATGCCGCTCTTCTGCCCGGCTCCAATGATCGTCTTGAAGCCGTGTCCGTTCCAGTAAGTGATCTCGTTCACCGCAGAGCCGAAATCATAGTCAGGCCCGGTCGGATTCGACGGGCAATTGGCGGGAGGGTAAGGAGGGATGCAGGCGACGTTGAAATCATCGCTGCCGTTGGTGGGCTCATAGGGTTGGTTCCAAGTCACCATGCGAGCGGACCACCTGACGGCGCCCGTACGCATATTTATTGCGACAATGGAGTCCACGTAATCGTTGGTGGCAAGGCACGCGGCTTCACTTCCACCATTAGTCATGCACTGGCTAAAGGTCTCCCCGGGAATCGAGCTGGGGGCGTTCGCTGTCGGGTGGCTGTAGTTGTCGCCCGTGCTGACGTACAGGGTCTGGCGGAGGTCGTCAACCACCGGATTGCTACCCCAAATGTTCGCGCCGCTGTATCCAACCGGCGCCATATACGTCTGCCAGAGTTTTGCACCGGTGAACGCGTTCAAAGCGACCACGCTGCCGCGAATGGAACAGCATGGGTAACTGGGATTGCCCGCCGCTGCTTCTTCATTGGAGGTCATGCCGACGTAGACGGTGACACCATCTACCACCGGGGAAGCAGTGATCACAGGCGAGGCATTGGAGTCCGGTTGTGTCTTCCAGATCAGACGGCCATTGTAGGCGTTGATTGCCAGCATCCATCCCGTTGTCCCTGCTGCCGCTGCTGGATTGTATTGCGTACCAATGTAGAGCACGCCGCCCACAATTGTAGGTGTGCTGCGCGAAACCGTTCCGGCGGCCAAGCCGTAGTCAGAGAACTGGTGTGACCAAATCACGTGGCTGTTGTTGGCGTTCAGAGCGTACAGGTTGCCCGCCCAGTCGGGAAAGTAAATCACATTGTCCACCACGGCGGGTCGAGCGGAGACCTCGCCGCCGGTAGTGAATACCCATTTGGGTTGCAGATTGCTTACGTTGCGAGTCGAAATGGAGACTCCGTAATTGCTAGCAGTGTTCGAGTTGTTTTGGCCGAACATCGGCCAGTCTTGGGCTAGTACTGGCGCAACCGCCAACAGAACGAAGGCTGCACCGAGGACGAGTGTCGATACCGTAAAGCAGGCGCGAACTCTTTTCATTTGTTTTTAGTCCCCCCCACGAGGACGGATTTGTGGTTAGGCTTCAGGCGCGGACCAAGCAGCGATGGCCAACAGAATTCCGCACGAAAAATCGCACTGGGAGCGTGGGGGCAGATTGCCTCAGGCAGGAGCGGGAGTAAATAGAGCAAGCGTCAAGCAACGGTGAAGACGAGATCTAGCTGAAGTGACTTTGATGTAACTAAGGTGAATATCAGGTGAATGCCCGCAAAAACCCTTTGCGACGAGAGCCAAACCGTGCCACAATCTTCCCCGGCAGAATCAACTACACCTCTTAAGAGTGTTAGCGGAGGGGTTCCTGGAAGGCACTCCCCCCTTCTGTCCGGCCAGTGCCAAAACGGCCGAGTTCAACGGTGCATACTTCGACTTAGCCTTTCTCTGCTGATCCTTATAAAAGAAGCATAGCCTGCGTGGGGACGTTCTCGTCTCCAACTACTAGAAGCGATAGTGGCGGGCGGATAGTACGTTGCAAGCTGTTGATCGTCTTGTTGCTGTGCTGAACAGGTGGAGTGATCCGGCACGACTATGGGTCAGAAAGCTTCCCTTTTGTTGAACAGCATTTTTCGCTTCGATCATTTCGAAGCTAATCGCGAGTCCTACTACTTGCGGAGCGATGGCCGCACGGTCAAGCTCGAACGCATTCCTTTGGAGCTGCTGTTTCTCCTGTTGGAGCGCTGCGGCAAACTGGTAGAACGGGAAGAAATTATCGCTCGGCTGTGGCGCGACAGTTCCTTCATGGATACCGAGCGTAGCATCAACACGGCCATTCGCAAGATTCGCAAAGCCCTCGGCGATAACCCGAACCGTCCCAAATTTATCGAGACCGTGGTGGGCAAGGGCTATCGCTTCGTTGCCCCGGTGATCCTCGAATCCAAGCCGGACGGAATTCAATCCGAGCATGGCGCAGCCAGGGGCGAGCACGCCAATAGCGGCGAGATCCAGTTGCGGCAATTTTCTGTCGATACCACGGGAATCACTCCCGTACTCACCTGCATAGTCGCGGTCGGAAAAATCGATCTCGGACGGATACCGCTGGTCGAGATTGCACTTCCCCCGGAGGTGACCCTCCCGCTGCAGCCTAAGGATCGGTTGCTGCTAAAACTGCATGGCATACAGGTCACCTTGACGGCCAAGGCGGTGCAGGCACTTCACGCCTTCTCCATTTCCGCCTTACAAAGTGAATTGCGCACCCGGGTCAGCGACGACTTGCCGCCCTCGGAACCGTCGCCGACCAGCCTTCCCGCACAAGACCAGCTACAAAGCTAAGCGCTCGCCCCTGCGCATCACCAAGCCGTCCTCCACCCGATACGGTTGATTCTCGTAGCTTCCGGGCTGACCGTCCGCCGACTCAGGCCAGGATCGCCTGTGCCTCATCCCAAACCCGGCGAACGACATCGCCCGCAGGTTCAGCTTTGGCCATACCGGCGGACTGACCGGCCCAGGCTTGCATGCGTTGGACATCTCCGCTTCGCTGGGCTTCGGCGCGCATGGCGGAAGTCAGGCCACGCTGCACTGGATACGGCGCCGGTGGCGGCGCGTCTGGAGACATCGCAGCCCGCACATATTCCGTCGCCAGGCCGCGTCCTGCTCGGCCGCTGAAAGCTCTGGTGACAATCGTGTCTTCCGGAGCGGCCGCCGCAAGCGCCTTCGCCCACGCTGGTGAAATCTGGGCCTCAGGACACACCAGAAACGCGGTTCCTATTTGCACCGCGCTCGCGCCCAATACAAAAGCCGCCGCCACGCCCCGTCCATCGCCGATCCCGCCAGTCGCGATGACTGGAAGCTTCACCGCATCCACCACCGCCGGCAGCAGCGCGAACAATCCCACCATTTCGCGTTCCGCCTTGGCGGCATCGAAGCAGCCACGATGCCCGCCTGCTTCCATGCCTTGCACCGCGATGATGTCCGCTCCTGCTTTCTCCGCCGCGCGTGCCTCCGCGACCGTGGTGACATTGGCGCACCACGCGATGCCTCGTTGCTTCAGTCGCGCCACAAATTCCGCGGGATACAATCCCATGACCGATGACACAATCGGCGGCGCGACCGCGAGCAATGCCTCGCACTGCGCCGCAAAATCCGGAGGCGTGGCGTCGCCCGCTTCAGCAGACACAGCCGGTCCCCACTTGGCGAGGAACTCTCGCACCCGCGCCTCGTGCTCGGGATCGCGATGCGGTGGAGGGTCGGGAATCCAGAGATTGATTTGAAACGGGCCGTCGGTCCCGCGCCGAACTTCTTCCGCCCAGGCAACGATCTCGTCAGGCTTCATCAGCAGCGCACCACAGGCTCCAAGTCCCCCAGCCTGCGCGACAGCGATCGATAGCGACGGCGCGCTCGCACCCGCCATCGGCGCCAGAAGGACTGGTACTCGCAACCCGAAGCGCCAGCAGAACTCGTGCGCCGCCTGGAAAACAGATTTCATACGCCACTCGGCTTTACAGGCTGCTGAAAAGCTCGGGTTTCGAGCGACTTGTGTCAGGGCACGACTTCAGTCGTGCCGATAAGCCGTTCATTTTATTTTCTGAGTCGGCTTCAGCCGACGACAGAAGACCTGCGGTAAAGAGTCTTCCAGCAGCCTGTTTAGCTCGGAGAAAGCATACTACGGCGCTGAGGTTGGGAATAACCGCTTCGATCTGAGGGGGTCGCTGTCGATGGAGCCGTCAAGCGAAGTCATGGCAAGCTGTGTCTATCGACAGCCTCAGTTCTGCCGCCAGACATAAAAGTAGTTATCGTCCACGCTCGTCCCCAGCTCCATTTCCCCTTTGGCCGAGGCGCGGCTGAGGGCGGCCCGGATGTGCTCGATCTTGGCCGAGCCCAGCGCACTGCGCGGAATCTTCAACGCCCGCTTGGCGCGCAAGTCTTCCACCTCGCGCAGGATCCGTTCCACGATGTTATGGTGCTTGCTTTTGCGGCCGGTGGGCACCGCGCCGCGCTCAATGGATTCGAAGCGATCTGAGTGTGAGCCGGAGTGATCCCGCATTTCCCTACTCCGATATGTACTGCAAACTGTTCCGATATCGCTCCCAAAACTGCACCACAATCGTGACAGTAAACGTGGGCGGCGAGCCCGGAACACTGCTGAGGCAAAACATAGCACAATTCCGTCCTCTAACGGAAGTCGTATTCGTATTGTTAACGTACAACTCACCCTGTTGTAAAACGCATCTTTATTGTCACCGTGCTCCTGATACGGCAGCGGAACTTCTTGTTTCCGCGCGACGGTTACAGACCACCGGTTTCACGCCAGACACCGACTTGGAGGTTTGAGGATGGACGCGGCGCAAGCCAGAACGTCGAAACCTGATCGACAGGACCGGTCCGAGTCGGCCCCGCGCATTTCATTTGGCATTAGTGGATTAGACGACATCCTGCACGGTGGATTGTCCGCCGGCCACCTCTACCTGCTGGAAGGCACGCCGGGAGCCGGCAAGACCACCATCGCCCTGCGCCTGGCCCTAAGCAACTGCGGCGCTGGCCGTCGGGCGCTTTACATCACCCTCTCCGAATCGAAACAGGAACTGCTTGGCGTAGCCGCATCGCATGGCTGGGATCTTGCTCCCGTGCCCATCTTCGAGCTCACGCCGCAGGAAGACTCGCTGCGCCCCGAACATCAGTACTCCGTTTTCAATCCTGAAGATGTCGAGCTCGATCAGCTCACCGATCTCATGTCCAAGAAAGTTGACGAGGTGCGTCCGGAGGTCATCATCGTCGACTCGCTCTGCGAGCTTCGTCTGCTGGCGCGCGACAGCTTCCGTTACCGCCGGCAGATGCTCGCCCTGAAGAGCTTTTTCGAGGAGCGCAAATGTACTGTGCTGCTGATCGACAACCAGACTGACGATAGCAAAGAGCCTACCGTGCACAGCATCGTGCACGGTGTCATAGGGCTGGAGATGCTGGAGCGCGAATACGGCAGCGAGCGCCGTCGTGTGCGCGTGCAGAAGATGCGCGGTTCGAAGTTTCGCGAGGGCTTTCACGATTACCGCATCCTGACCGGTGGAGTCGTTGTTCATCCTCGCCTGGTCGCAGCCGAGCACCGGCATAATGGCCGCAAGGATAGGCTGAGCACCGGTATCGGCGCGCTCGACATCATGTTGCAAGACGGCATCATGCGCGGCACCAGCACCCTCCTCCTCGGTGCTGCGGGCGTGGGCAAATCCAGCCTGGCCTCGCGTTTTGCCTGTTCGGCGGCCGACCGCGGTGAGTCCGCGGCAATCTACCTCTTCGATGAATCCATGCAGGTGTACCTGGAGCGCAGTGCGGGGCTGGGCGTCGATCTCACGCCCCACATCAAGAGCGGCCGCGTGCATCTGCAACAACTCGATCCCGCAGAGGTCCCTCCGGGTGAGTTCGTCAACGACATTCGCGCGCGAGTGCAGCATGGCGCGGGTGTGGTCGTCATCGACAGCCTCAACGGCTGGCTCAAGGCCATGCCGGGCGAGCAATATCTCCAGCTCCAGATGCACGAACTGCTCTCCTATCTCGGCATGCAGGGAGTGGCTACGTTTCTCATTCTGGCGCAGCAGGGCGTTATGGGTCCGATGCAGGCGGAGATTGACGTTAGCTATCTCGCCGACGCGATTGTTCTCTTGCGCTATTTCGAAGCCAGGGGCGAGATTCACAAAGCCATCTCAATTTTTAAGAAGCGCTCCGGACCGCACGAGTCGACCATTCGTGAGTTCCGCCTTCGCCCGGGTGTCATCGAAATCGGTAAACCGCTGCGCGGCTTCCATGGAGTTCTCACCGGAGTTCCGCAGTTCGTGGGCAAAGATGGTACTGAATTGATGGGGACTGATGCAGACAACTAGTCAGCCGCTTCCAGTGTTGGTCGTCGCGCCCTTTGGCCGCGATGCCGACCTGATCTCGGAGACCCTTCACCGGGCCAGCATTCCGTGCGAGCTCTGCCCCGATCCGCGCGTCGCCTTTCCGCGCTTGTCCAACGGTACGGGAGCCCTGCTGGTGGAAGAAGAAGCGCTGAACGAGGAGCTCATCCAGGAATTCGCCGCCGCGCTGCAGAATCAGCCGGCGTGGTCCGATGCTCCCGTGGTCGTGCTGACCAAGGGGCGCAGCGGCAATAACCGGAGCTCGCGGCTCATGGCTCAAATGCGCCAGCCGCTCGGTCACACCACTCTGCTGGAACGGCCGATACGCCCGGAGACTCTGATCAGCACAGTTGAAACCGTATTGCGCGCGCGTCGCCGCCAGTTTCAGATTCGCGATGTCCTCGAGCGCCTGCAAGCCAGCGAAGCGCGTTATCGGTCGTTGATCGTGGCGTCGTCTTCCATCGTCTGGACGGCCGATCTGCACGGCGAGTTTGTTGACCGCCTGCCTTCGTGGGAGGCCTACACCGGTCAGACCTTCGAGCAATACCGTGGGCTTGCATGGACAGAAGCGATCCATCCAGCCGATCGCAAACACATCGTGCCCGCGTTCTCCGCTGCCATCAAGAGTCTGCGTCCCTTCCAATTGGAGTTCCGGCTGCGGCGCTACGACGGCAACTATCGCTACGTGCTGGCGCGCGGTGTGCCGGTGTTTCGCGAGGATTCATCGGTCAAGGAGTGGGTCGGAACCTGCACCGACATGCAGGACCGTAAAGATTCTGAAGTCGCGTTGCGCAAGAGTGAACGGTTGGCCTTGGCGGGCCAACTGGCGGCCGGCATCGCCCACGAGATCAACAATCCGCTGGAAGCGGTTACCAATCTGATCTATCTCATCAACACGCGCGCCGCGGATGAGCAGACGCGGCAGTTTTGCGCGATGGCGCAACACGAGCTAAACCGCATCACGGAGATATCCGGGCAGACGCTGCGCTTCTATCGCAAGTCCAGCAAGCCAATCGAAACTGATGTGGCCGAGCTGCTTGAATCCTTACTGCATCTCTTCTATCCGAAGTTCGGCCGCCGCAATCTTCAGATCGGTACCAACCTGCGAAAAGGCCCGAAGATCAATGCCTTCCCCAATGAGTTACGGCAGCTGTTCGCCAACTTAATCAGCAATGCCATCGATGCCACTCCGCCGGGCGGCGAGATTCACATCGATTGCGGGCCGGGCTTCGACTGGAGGAAAGTGTCACGCGGCGTTCGTGTGATTGTGGCCGACACCGGCAGTGGCATTCCCGACAACGTCAAACGCCACATCTTCGAGCCTTTCGTGACCACCAAGGGCGACGCGGGCACCGGGCTCGGCTTGTGGGTTTGCGACGACATCGTACGCCGTCACTCCGGTAGGCTACGCCTCAAGACCCGCACCGTCGGCCAAACAGGAACGGTCTTCTCCATCTTCCTTCCCGCCGGCGTTGCGCCCGTCCCACAGCTATCCGAACTGCCAACCAATCATGAGTCGGACACTGCCGCGTAGTAGCCTTACTTACATCGCGACCCGCCTTCACAGGTTGCAAAAACTCGCTCCGCGCGCGCTTCGTAACAGGGCACGACTTCAAGTCGTGCCGATAAGCCGTTTATCTCTAGCCGAGCCGGCTTCAGCCGCCGGCATAATAATCTTTTGATTCTTGCAAGATCTCCCGGAAACCAATCATCTATGCTATGGGTAATCGTCGAGACCTTTTATGCCCTCGAAACCACGAAAGCCCAAACCGTTTCGCGCTGCCTCGGCGGTAAAAGCTGCTGCTCGAGCTGTGATTGGAACTCCGCCCAGCACGCGCACCGAACCGGCGGACAAGAAGCGCAAGGCGGGAGCGCAAAAGCACAAGCCAACTTTGGGCAAGCTGCTCAGCGGCGAGGTGGAATAGCCGGGATTCAGGTCGAACTTGTCTCAAAGGGAACCGGCACGACCTCAAAGCCTGCCGAAAAACTCTGCCTCGCGACGCCCGCCGAAAAACTCTGCGTCACGACTGCTTCGTAACAGGGCACGACTTCAGTCGTGCCGATAACGGCCACTGAAGGACCGGGGCTTTAGCCCCCGAGCCCCCGTTTGTCTTGTCACTAAGAGTTCGGCCGATCCAGCGGCGGCTGCCAAGCCAGAAAATCCCGCCGCATTCGTTCCGTGTAGTTTTCGAGCAGCTCTTGCACTCGCTTCGGATCGGGCGATTTCACAATCAATCCGACGTGATGCTTCTTCTCATTCATCCGCCACACAATCTCCGGATCGTTGTAGCCTGACGTGTCGGGATGCTCCTGCTTGGCCAGCGACACCAGCAGTCCGGCAGAATCTTTTCGCGGCGTCGGCGGCTGGTAAGGAGCTTTGCCGCCCGCAATCTCCAGCTTCGCCCATTCCGCCCAGAGATTGATTCCCGTCGCCGTCTCCACCAAGTCAACAATGTGAGCTCCGCCTACGCGCGCCGAGGTCTCCAGAAAATAGAGCTTGCCGTCGCGTCCACGAATGAATTCGCTGTGCGAAACGCCGCGCAGCATGCCGAAGGCCTTCATCACCTTCCTGTTCAGCTCGATCAGCGGCTTCGCTTCCTCCGATCCCAGGGGCAGCGTGCGGGTGGTGAAGATGTCGCCCTCCTGCGAGACATCCATCGGCGGTCGGCCATAGCGGCTGGCGATGGCAAACAGCAACTCGTGCTCATAGAAAATTCCGTCGACGTGATAAATATCGCCGGGCACATACTGCTCCAGCAGATAGAACGACTGCTGATCGCCCAGTTTTTCCAGCGCGGCCCAAAATTCCTCGGAATTGTGGATTTTCTTGATTCCCATGGATCCCGCCAGGGACCGAGGTTTCAGCACCCATGGAGGCGGAACTCGCTCCATGAATTGTCCTAGCTGCGAATGATTCAGCACGTGAATGAAGTCCGGTACCGGCAGCCCTTCGTCACGCGCTTTGGCGCGCATCGCCAGCTTGTCCCGGAAATACCGCGCCGTGGTGTCGCCCATTCCCGGTACGCGCAGGTGCTCGCGCAAGGCCGCTGCTTTCTCCACGTCGAAATCGTCCAGCGCAACGATGCGGTCGATGACTTCCGTCCGCGCCATGAAACTTACGCCCAGGATCGCATCCTCCAGCTTCCATTCCTTCTGCACATCGGGCATGTAGAAGATTTCGTCGATACTCTCGCGCGGCCAGGCTTCATCCTTCAAGCTGTGCGAGGTGAGCAGCAGCGTGCGGCAGCCCTGGCGATGGCATTCGCGGACGAACTCGCTGCCTTTGTAGTAGCTGGCTAGACAGAGAACGGTGAGCGGCCTGTTCGGTGAGGACGGGCTTGGAGCTGACGACATGCATGGCCTCCCGGCTTAGAGCTTGTCCACCAGCAATTCGCAACACTATAGCAGGAAGATGCAGCCTGCAGCGTTTGGTTTGCTAGGACCCTCAACGCACCGTTCCCGTCTGGTGCTGCTCCTCCTCCACATCGATAGGACGGAAGACATCAACAACAATAAAGATGATCAGCACTGCAACCGGAAGATACAGAGCCCGCAGCTCCCAGCGCTGCTTGCTGATGGTTCCAATGGCTGCTCCGACGACATAGCAGCTCCATGTCGCAGCCAGCATCGCCCCCTCCTGAACATCTTTTTGTCGCGGCGCTAGTCTGACAATGTCAGATATCCTCGTTTGTCGGAGTTGGTCATATCCCCAGAACAGGGCGCGAGTGAACGATTCGGTCAGCTTGGTCAGGGTTCCGGTGACGAACGTGGTGTAAATCGTCAGCGCCCCGACATGGGTCAGAGTTGCCGTCTGCACTCCCATGCCGAATGCCAGCAGCGCCACCAGCATGAAGTATTGCGGCGAAGCGAGATTCACGATCTGACCCAGGTGCATGGCCGGCGTCGCTCGCGCGAACAGAATCAGCAGAACGGCTTCTACTGCGAGAGTAAAGGACGCGATTCGCCGAACACCCTTCCGTCCAGCAATCTCCACCGTAATGCGCGCCAATGTCATTCCCACAATGTAGGACACAATGGCGCAGAATGGGCGCAGCAGCTGCAGCCAGTTCCGCTGTCCCAGATAGATTCCCACGTGCACGCTGTTGCCGCTCATGTTGGCAGTGAAGACTTCAAACAACGCGATATAGCCGACCGCATCCACAAAACCCCCAACCACTGTAAGAGACAATGCGGTTGCGACTTTGCCACGCGGACCGAGATCGGGCGCTGTCGTCACAGGTGTTTCAGAGCCAACTTCGCAGCATTGTAGCCGCACATGCCGTGGACTCCTCCACCGGGCGGCGTGGATGAGGAACAGATATAGATATCGTGGGCCGAAGTTGCGTAGTACCTCATTGTGGGACGGAAGAGGAATTGCGACAGATTCATCAGTCCACCGCCAATGTCGCCGCCGATCAGGTTCGCATCCATTGACTCGAGTCGAGCCGGCGACAGCACGCTGCGCTCGAGTATGCAGTCGCGGAATCCGGGAGCGAAGCGCTCGATCTGCGCCTCCAGCCGCGGCAGCATGTCGAAGGTTGACCCGTTGGGCACATGGCAATACGCCCACGCAACATGTCTTCCTTCCGGAGCGCGTGACGGATCAAACAGGGTCGGCTGCGCCAACAACACAAACGGGCGCTCTGCGCAGCGCCCGTGCCGCATCGCGTCCTCCGAGACCACAATCTCCTCCAGCGTGCCGCCAATATGCACGGTCGCAGAGCGCCGGCACTCTCCGGCCTTCCACGGTATCGGGCTCGACAGCGCGTAATCCACTTTGAACACCGCTGGGCCGTAGCGATATTGCTCCAATCGATGCTTGTAGCTCGGCGACAAACGATCTCCGGCGATCTGCACCAGTTGCCGTGGCGTGACATCGCACAAAGCGACGTCGAACTTGCCAAGGGAGGCCAGATCTTCAACACGCGTGGACAAATGAACCTTGCCTCCCAGACTCACCAGATAACTGCACAATGCCTTGGTGATCGACTGCGCTCCACCGCGCGGAATCGGCCATCCCACAGCGTGAGCCGTGGCGGCGAACATGATGCCGAAAGCGGCCGTGAGCGGCTCTTCCAGCGAAAGAATGGAATGGCCCGCCAATCCAGCGAAAAGCGCCTTTGTCCTTGCATTGCGAAACCAGAAGTGCGCAATCGCGTTGGCCGAGGGAAATCCCAGCAGTCCCAACCGCGCCAGCAAGAAAGGATGTCGCGGGAAAGGCGAAACCGGCCGCAGAACCTCCGGCGCCAGCTCGTTCCATCTCGTGGCGAACGGGCCAAACAACCTGCGCCACTGCTTGCCATCCTCTCCAAGCGCTTTCTCTGCTTTATCCAGATTGCGTTCCAGCATCACCGCTGTTCCGTCGTCAAGCGGGTGGGCGACCGGAGCGGGCGGCTGAATCCATTCCAGGCCGTGGTCCTTCAATGGCAAGGTTGAGAAAAACGGCGAAGCCACCGCCATGGGGTGAACGGCCGAACCGAAATCGTGCAAGAATCCTGGAAGCGTTAACGGCAGGCTTCGCGCGCCGCCGCCGGGCACAGCTTCCGCCTCATAGACGTCAACCTGCAATCCCGCCTGCGCCAGAGCGATGGCCGCAGCCAGACCGTTGGGACCCGATCCAATGACAACGGCTCGTCGCTGGGTTGCAGGCATAGGGATCAGTCTAAAATAATCCCGCTTCCCGCGTGCTGGCCATGTTCACTCCAGAATCTCGGAACACAATCTCGCGCTGCATTTGACTGTCGCCGATCGCTCAAATAGCCTCAATTGCACCTGTGTTTGCTGATTTGCGCGCATGCGAAAACGACGCTCGGCCAGTGTTGTCATGAAAGTACGCTCCCGATTCTTGCTCCTATTGCTGGTCGCCGCATCTTGCGCGGCGCTTCTTGCCGGCGACATGGTGAGTCCCAGCCATGGCACCAAGGCCATGGTGGCGACCGTTCAGCCGGAGGCTTCCAACGCGGGCGTTGCCATCATGCAGCAAGGCGGCAATGCGGTTGACGCGGCGGTCGCCATCGGCTTCGCGCTGGAGGTCGTTTATCCGGAAGCCGGCAACATCGGTGGCGGCGGCTTCCTGCTCTTCCGCCGGGCCGGCGGCGAGGTCCACTTCCTCGATTACCGCGAGAAGGCCCCGGCCAAAGCCAGCGCGGACATGTATCTCGATTCGCAAGGCAACGTTATTCCGGGCCTGAGCACAGTTGGCTATAAAGGCATTGCCGTGCCAGGGTCGGTTGCGGGACTGGTTTATGCCCAGCAGCACTGGGGCAAGCTTTCGCTGAAACAGGTGATGGAGCCGGCGATTCGACTCGCGCGCGATGGATTCGTCCTCGACTATCAGGAGGCGCGGGACTTTCGCGATTCGCAATTAGCGAAATTCCCCGAGTCGCATCGCATCTTCCAGCGCGATGGAAATTACTATCAGCCTGGCGACACGTTTAAGCAGCCAGAGCTGGCGAAAACTCTGGAGCGTATCGCCGAAAATCCTGACGACTTCTACCACGGCGCGATGGCACGCGAGCTTGCAGCGGCCGTGCAGAAGGGCGGAGGTCTGATCACAGCGGACGACCTTGCCCATTACGAAGTCAAAGAGCGAGCGCCGATTCGCGGCACCTATCGCGGCTATGAGATCATCTCCGCTCCGCCGCCGTCGTCGGGCGGCATCGGCCTGATCGAGACGCTGAACATTCTGGAAGGCTACGATCTGGCCAAGGAGGGCGATCGCTCGGCGCAGAGCATCCATCTGACGGCCGAGGCGTTTCAGCGAGCGTTTTTCGATCGCGCTGAGTTTCTCGGTGATCCGGACTTTTCCAAACTTCCTGTCGCACAGCTGATCGACAAGCGGTACGGCAATGCCTGGCGCGAAACAATTCCGTTGCGCCGCGCCACTCCCAGCGGCAGCCTGGAGCGGCCTTCCGTCTTTTCGCAGCTCGATAGCTATGCGCGCTCGCACCCGCAACCCCAGTCGGTCGCTGAGCCCGATCATACGACGCACTACTCGGTCGTCGATGCCGAAGGCAATGCCGTTTCCGTGACCACGACGCTGAACGATGCTTTCGGATCGCGCGTCACCGCCGAGGGACTTGGTTTCCTGCTCAACGACGAAATGGATGACTTCAGCTCCAAAGCCGGCGAGCCGAATATGTATGGATTGCTGCAAGGTCCGGCGAACGCGATCGGCCCGGGCAAGCGGCCGTTGTCGGCGATGACTCCGACCATCGTGCTCAAGAACGGCAAGCTGTTTCTGGTGCTCGGCTCACCCGGAGGACCGACGATCATCACTACCGTCGCGAACGTCCTGATGGGCGTGGTCGATTACAGCCTGAACATCCAGCAGGCGGTGAATGCCGCGCGATTCCACGATCAATGGATGCCCGACCAGATCATGGTGGAAGTCACGGGCATTTCGCCCGACACCATCGGTATTCTGGAGCACATGGGACACAAGGTCAAAGTTGCGCGCGGTTACTGGGGCGATGCCGAGTGCATTGCTGTCGATGAGAAAACCGGCGAGTTGCTGGGAGCCAGCGACGGACGCAATGGCGGAAAGGCGGTGGGCTTCTGATGCGCAGGGCGATGTCCACGTTGATCTACGCGCGATCGGAGCGGCTGCATCCCGGACTGCTGGATCGAATGGTTTCCGGCGGGGCGGAAGCGATCGAGATCTTTGCTGCACGCGGCCACTTCAATTACACCGACCGGCAGCACATCCGCGAAATTGGCAACTGGTTTCGCAGCACCGGGGTCACCTTTCACTCCATGCACTCGCCGATGTACGCCGACGAGCAGTGGGGACGGGACGGCGGACCGGCAGTGAATATCGCCGCTACGGAGAAGCGCGACCGAATTGCCGCCATGGACGAGATCAAGCGCGCGCTGGAGGTTGCCGAGCAGGCGCCGTTTCAATTCCTGGTGCAGCACGTCGGCGTCGGCAACGAAGAGAGCAGCGAACACAAAATCGAAGCTGCCATGATGTCGCTGGAACATCTGCACGCCTTCGCCAAACCGCTTGGTGTGCAACTGCTGGTGGAGAACATTACCAACGACCTCTCCACGCCACAGAGCCTCGTCGACTTGCTGCACGCAGGGCGCTTTGTCGACATCGGTGTGTGCTTCGATCTTGGCCACGCTCATATTATGTCGAGCGTGAAGGAAGCCTTCGAAGTTCTGAAAGACCGCATTTACTCGACGCACGTGCACGACAATAAGAAAGACCACGACTCGCATCTGTGGCCCGGCAACGGCAGCATCGACTGGAAAGAAGCAATCGCTCTATTGCGCACCGCGCCGCACGTTCCGTCGCTGCTGTTGGAGATTGAAGACACCGAAGTCGAGAACATCAGCGAGAAGATGGCGGAAGCTTTCGAGAAGCTGGAGAACGCTTAACGTTTAATAACGTCCACTCGCCGGAGCAGCATCCAGGCTTCGGGCAACAAATTCCAGCACAGCCTTAACCTGTTCGCGGGTCACGTCGAACTGTTCCATCATTTCCTCGATCGTCATTCCCTCCTCGAGGTTCTCGAACACGATGGAAACCGGCATTCTCGTTCCCCGAAATACCCAGGCACCGCTGACCCGTCCGGGGACGCTTTCGACTGCAGGACATTGTGACCAATCCAGCGTCATAGTAAGCTCCTATACATATTCTAATTTGACTGCACCAGTTCGGCACCTATGAACTCATCAACCAATGTCCAAACCGAAGCTCCCATAACCACGATCCGCGAGATTGGGCAGCATGAAGGCCAGACCGTCACCATTCGCGGCTGGCTCTACAACCTGCGCGAGAGCGGCAAGCTGCTCTTCCCCATCTTTCGTGATGGTAGCGGCATCATCCAGGGCGTGGTCGCCAAACAGCAGGTGTCGCCCGAGCTGTTCGAATCGATCAAGGGCCTGACGCAGGAGTCCAGCGTTATCGTCATCGGCAAGGTTCGTGCCGACAAGCGTGCGCCCGGCGGTTATGAACTCGACGTCAGCGACGCGCAGGTTGTGCAGCGCGTCAACCCTGACGATCCTTACCCGATCACGCCTAAAGAGCACGGCGTCGACTTCCTAATGGAGCATCGCCATCTCTGGCTGCGTTCGCCGCGGCAGGCGGCCATCTTGCGCGTTCGCGCCGAGATCATCAAAGCTGCCCGCGACTTCTTTGACGATCGCGGTTTCACCCTCACCGATCCGCCGATCCTCACACCGGCGGCGTGCGAAGGCACAACCACGCTCTTCCCGGTCGACTACTTCGAGGAGCAGGCATTCCTCACGCAGTCCGGCCAGTTGTACATCGAAGCCACGGCGATGGCTCTGGGAAAGGTCTACAGCTTCGGGCCGACGTTTCGCGCGGAGAAATCAAAGACCCGCCGCCATCTCACCGAGTTCTGGATGGTCGAGCCGGAGGTCGCGTTTCTGCAACTCGACGGGCTGATGGAATTGGCCGAGCAGTTCATAACGTTCATCGTAAAGCGCTGCCTGGAGCGGCGCCGGCCTGAATTGGAGACGATCGGCCGTGATATTACGAAGCTGGAGAAGGTCGACGCTCCGTTCCCGCGCATAATGTACGACGATGCGGTGAAGATGTTGCAGGAAGCGCACGCCAAGGGTCTGGTCGAAAACCGCTTCGAGTACGGTGGCGATCTCGGCTCGCCCGATGAGACCTATCTCTCGTCGCAGTTTGACCGTCCTGTAATGATCCACCGTTATCCTGCGTCGGTGAAGGCGTTTTACATGGAGCCTGATCCGGCGCGGCCCGATCTCGCGCTTTGCGTCGATGTGCTCGCACCTGAGGGCTACGGCGAGATCATCGGCGGCTCGCAGCGTATGGCGTCGCATGAGTTGCTGCTGCAGCGCATTCACCAGCACGAGTTGCCGGAAGAGGCGTTCAAGTGGTATCTCGATCTGCGCAAGTTTGGCGGCGTGCCGCACGCGGGCTTCGGCATGGGCATCGAGCGCGCGGTGGCGTGGATCTGCGGACTGGAACATGTTCGCGAGACGATTCCGTTTCCGCGCATGTTGCACCGGTTGTATCCGTGAGGTGCGCATACGATGGGTTCGGGAACGGATTCGACGATCCTCGTGGCGGGGTGGATAGCGAAGAAGGTCCAGCCGACCAGCAGGTCCTTCGACTCCGCGCCAGCCCGACCGCAACAGATGCGGTCGGGAAAAGCAAGCGGGCGCTCCGCTCAGGATGACAAAATTTAGAAAGCATGCCGGGACGCCGGCCTGAAGGCCGGCTCTACCCGACCAGAACGTTATGGCAACCAGTCCCATCACCAAACCACTTCAGAACATCGAAACCAAGTACATTCGCATCATCGGCGTGCCGCTGGATCTTGGCCAGTCGCGCCGCGGCGTGGATATGGGCCCGTCGGCGATGCGCGTCGCAGGCCTTGAAGCCAAGCTGGAGGCGCTTGGCTACGACGTCGAAGACGGCGGCAATGTCGCGGTGGCCATGTTGGAAACCGAGCCGGAAGGCGATCCGCGCGCCAAGTATCTGAGCGAAATTACCGAGACCTGCACGGCTCAGGCCGAGCTGGTGATCAAGACGCTCGAGGCCGGCAAGATTCCCCTTGCCCTGGGCGGCGATCATTCTATCGCTGCCGGCACCGTGTCGGGCGTGGCCGAATTCTATCGCCGCAAGAAGCAGCGGGTCGGGCTGCTGTGGATCGATGCCCACAGCGACATCAACACGCCGGAAACTTCACCCAGCGGCAATGTTCACGGCATGCCGCTCGGCGCGATCATGGGCCTGTTTCATTCGCCGCTGTCCGACCTGTACGGCTTCAGCCCCAAGGTTCGGCCGGAGAATTGTGCGCTGGTCGGCATTCGCGATGTCGACGAGCATGAGCGCGAGAACATCCGCCGATCGGGCGTGCATGTTTTCACCATGCGCGATATCGACGAGCGCGGCATGCGCGCGGTGATGGAGGAAGCGCTTCGGCTGGTTGGGCGTGGTACCGTTGGCTACCACGTGTCGCTTGATCTCGACTGGATTGATCCGGAGGATGCGCCGGGCGTCGGCACGCCGGTTTGGGGTGGGGCGACCTATCGCGAAGGCCATCTGGCGATGGAAATCATCGCCGACCACGGTCGCATGCTGAGCTTCGAGCTGGTGGAAGTGAATCCCGTTCTCGATGAGCGCAACCAGACTGCGGAGCTGGCGGTCGAGCTGGCGCTCTCGGCTTTCGGCAAGAAGATTCTGTAACATGTCGGCATCACCCGAACACATCGATGTCGCCAGCGACAACATCATCCCGTATGTTGAGATGTGCCGTCGCGAAGGGACGAGTCTACAAAGAGGGATGAATTTTGGCCTGGGCGGCAATCACTCTGTGATCTTGATGTCTCTGCGACGCAATGCCCCCTATCGAGACAGGCTAGAAGACACTGGAACGACGCTCATATATGAGGGCCACGACGAGCCAAAGACCAGCGTCGACGTCAACCCAAAACTAGTCGATCAGCCCGAGAAGTATCCTTCCGGGCTTCTTACCCAGAACGGAAAGTTTCACCAGGCTGCGCAGGAGACGAAAGCAGGCTTGCGGCCTCCAGAAAGGGTCAGGGTCTACGAGAAGATTCATACTGGGATTTGGGCGTACAACGGCATGTTTCATCTCCTCGACTCATGGCAAGAAACCGACCAGCATCGTCGCGTTTTCAAATTTCGTTTAGTCGCAGTTGAGGGCGGCGAAAATCTTGAGCGCGCGCCATCGATCAATCCGACCCGGCGACGAATCATCCCGACAGCAGTAAAACTCGCGGTTTGGAAACGCGACAAAGGCCAGTGTGTAATTTGCGGCGCCAAAGACGAACTCCACTTCGATCACGATCTGCCCTGGTCAAAGGGAGGAACGTCGTTGACGGAAGAGAACGTACAGTTGCTGTGTGCAAGACACAATCTTCAAAAACACGATTCGATCGTCTGATGGGCACATCCAAATTCTCGAGTTCTATCATGCCACCCCTTCCTGAACTGCGCACCACATCCTTCTTCGGCCGCAGCATCCGCTATTACGATATCGGCTCCGGACCTCCGCTCGTTTTGATCCACGGCATCGGCGGCGACGCCGACGAATGGGTATTCTGCTTAAAGGCGCTCAGTGCAGCGCATCGCGTGATTGCCCTGGATCTGCTCGGCTTTGGCCGCTCCGACAAACCGGCAATCGAATACTGCATCGCAGTTTTCGTCGAAGTGCTCGAACATTTCCTGAATGCCTTGAAGATCCCGCGCGCCAGCCTGGTCGGCAGCTCGCTGGGCGGCTGGATTGCGGCAGCCTTCGCCCTGCAATTTCCGGATCGCGTGGACAAACTGGTTCTGGTCGACGCTGCCGGGGTCTGGGATGGGCCGGCGAGTTTGCCCGTCGACCTGCATGTCTCCACCCACGCTCACATGCGCCACATCATGGAGCGCGTCTTCTATGACAAGTCGCTGGCGACGGACGTACTCGTCGAGCTGGGGTACCGGCAGCATCTGGAGCGCGGCGATGGCTACACAATTGATCGCGTGCTCAAGAACCTGCGTGACGGCCGCGAGCGCCTGGGCGATGCCATCGGCCAGCTGAGCATGCCTGTACTGCTGATCTGGGGAGAGCAGGACGAAATGATACCCGTAGCCAACGGGCGGCTGATGCAGAGCCTCATACCAGGCTCGCGATTGGAAGTGATTCCAAACTGCGGTCACTTGCCTGCGTTCGAAAAGCCCATCGACTTTAGCAATTGCGTCCTGAACTTCCTGCGTCAATAAGTTCTTCTAAACGGAATTGCAATGACTCGAAGATTGCGAAGTCGTACTTACAGTTCGCCGATGCCGTGCCTTCGGCACTGGATTTTCGACTGTTCATACTCCACTGCGGAAATGAGAGGGTAGTTCTCACGCATACTCCAAGGTCGTGCCACTGACACCAACCTTTACATAAATAAGGCGATTTACGCTATCAACCTGTCTAAGTCTCACACCTCGCAGTGACAAGGCTCACAGCGACGTATTTGTACCCCAACCGATACTGAAACGTGGGCGTCCTCGGCAGGCTCCGAGTGCCCGCAGAGTCATGCGCACAAGCGATTAAGCGCTCGCTTGTTGTCTCTTGACGCGCGGGTCGCCCTTGCAGGACTGCAAGGCCGAAGTCATTCCAGGCGCCAGCCAAGTTTTGGTCTCCTACGGTGTCCGCGCACACGTTTCGGATCTTCGACCCCAGCGCTGGTCCGATTTGCTGATGCCGGGAAAGAAGGTCTTATGCCCGACAACCCCACACCCCTCAGCGCAGAACGTATCGCGTACCTGGAAGGACTCGTAAGCCAGGCTAGGACTGCGGCTGCGATCTTTTCGCAATGCACGCAGGAAGACGTGGACCGCATCGTCAAGCCCATGGTTATAGCCGGCCTGAAGCAGGCCCAGAATCTCGCGCGCCTGGCGGTGGAAGAAACTCGCATCGGCGTCCTGGAAGATAAGGCGCTCAAGAACATGGTGGCGACGGAGTTTGTCTACAACTACATCAAGGACAAACGCACCGTTGGCGTGATTCATGAGTATCCCGACCGCGGCATAGTGGAACTGGCCGAACCGATCGGCGTCATCTTCTCGCTCACTCCCATCACGAATCCCACCTCGACCGTGCTCTTCAAGTGCATCATGGCGATCAAGACGCGCAATGCCGTCATCTTCAGCCCGCATCCCAGCGCGTGGCGTTGCTGCTCCGAGGCGGTGAAGATCATGTACGAGACCGCAGTGAAACACGGTGCGCCGGAAGGCGTCTTCACTTGCCTGGAGTCGCACACGCTGCAGGACAACGCCTATCTGATGCATCACAAGGATGTCGGCCTGATCGACGCCACCGGTGGACCGGGAGCGGTGAAGGCTGCCTACAGTTCGGGCAAACCCGCACTGGGCGTGGGGGCGGGCAACACGCCGGTGTATCTGGAGAAGACAGCCGATCTCGACATGGCGGTTGTGGACATCATCACCTCGAAGACCTTCGATAACGGCACCATCTGCGCCTCCGAACAAACCGTGGTGATCGACGACGAAATCTATGATCGCGTGCTGAACAAGTTCGCCGAGCTGGGTACGCATATCTGCAGTGAGAAGGAAGCGGAGTTGCTGGGACAGACGGTGATCGATCCCACCACCGGCTTCATGCAGCCGATGGCCGTTGGGCAGAAAGCCACCGACATCGCGCGCTTCGTCGGAATCAAGGTCAAACCGAACACCAAGCTGTTGATTGCGCCGATCAAGGGCGTAGGTCGCGAGTATCCGCTCTCGGTTGAAAAGCTTTTCCCGGTGCTCGCCGTCTACCGCGCCCACTCCGTGGATGAGGCGCTGAAGACCTGCGTGGATGTGAATCACCTCGGAGGCCTCGGACATACCGCGGTCATCTTCTCCAACAACGACGCCATCGTCCGGCAATTCGGCAACCTGATCAATGCCGGCCGGATCATTGTGAACTCGCCGGGATCGATCGGCGCGCTGGGCGGCGTTTACAACGACATGGTGCCGACGTTCTCGTTTGGATGCGGCACCGGCGGCGGCAACAGCACCACCGACAACGTCAACGTCTATCACTATCTCAACATCAAGCGCATGGCGCGAAGGACACCGGCTCACATGTGGTTCCGAGTTCCCAATCAGATTTATTTCAACATGAACGCGGTGGAGAACCTGCGCAACTTCCCCTCGCGCTCGACTGTGATCATCTCCAACCCGCCGCTGGAGCAGATCGGCCACGTCGACGTGGTCCGGCGCTCGCTTCCGCCGCAGACCCAGGTACGAGTGACCATCATTCCCGACGCCGAGCCGGACATCAAAATCATCGCGCAGGGAGTTGAGGCTCTCAACTTCTACAAGGCAGATCAGATCATCGCCCTGGGCGGCGGTTCGGTCATCGATGCGGCGAAGATCATGAAGCTCAAGTACGAGTCACCAGAGGCTGACCTGGAAGAACTGGCGGCGCCGTTCCTCGATATCCGCAAACGCGTGGTGCAATACCCCACCGAGAAAGTTAACCACTCGCGTCTGATTGCTATTTCGACCACCAGTGGAACCGGCAGCGAGGTCACGCCGTTCGCCGTGATGACCGACAAGGAGCGCGGCATCAAAGTTACGCTCGCCGACTACTCGCTCACACCCGATGTCGCGATCGTCGATCCCCAATTCGTCATGTCGATGCCGAAGGGGCTCACGGTCGATACCGGCGTCGATTGCCTGACGCACGCGCTGGAAGCCGGGGTGTCGATTTTCGCATCGGCCTTCACCGATTCCAACGCCATGCAGGCGGTCCGGATGGTGTTCAAGTATCTGCCCGAGGCATATGAGAATCCTCGCGATGAAGAGGCGCGCACCATGATGCATAACGCCGCTTGCATCGCGGCAATTGCGTTTTCAAACGCTTCGGTCGGCGTCAATCACGCTCTGGCCCACGCCTTCGGCGCGCGCTTTGGCATTGCACACGGACGCGCCAATGCCCTGATGCTGCCGCATGTGATCGCCTACAACGCGTCGGTGCCGACCAAGTTCATGCCTTCGCCGAATCAGCGGGCCTACGTCGCGCACAAGAAGTACGCGATGATTGCTGATCTGCTCGGACTGGGTGGCCACACGGTCGAGGAGAAGGTGCAGAAGCTCATAACCGCAACGGAACAACTGCTCGATAAGTTGGGCGTGCCGCGGTCCATTGCCGAACTCGGCATCTCCAAGGACGAGTTCGAGCACGCCATGCCCGATCTGGCGAAGAATGCGTTTGACGATCCTTCCTGGCGCTCGAACCCGCGTATGCCGCTCATCAGCGAGCTGGTCGAGCTTTACTGGAGCGCCTATCGTGGGAGAGGCGTTGACCAGCCGAAGGCGGCTCCCAAGCCAAGCAAGGTTGAGGAAGAGGCGTGTGTATGACGACGACAAAAACTCCTACCTATCTGGAAGTCGATCCCGATAACGCCATTCGGGCGCTGCAGGGCGTTGGCGAGAAACTGGCATCCGGGGATGAGACCATTCTGAATTTCTCACGGGTCATGCGCATTGAACCCGGTGCTCTTCGCGCATTGGAAGCCTTGGCGCAGGCTGCCAGTGAAGCGGCGGCGAAAATCACGCTGCGGAGTGTGAATGTCGAGGTCTACAAGGTTCTGAAACTCGCACGGGTGGCGTCGCGATTCTCCTTTGAGCGCTAAAAGACACTCACCCGTGCGGTAAGAATCCTGCTTTCGCACGCGTATTTCCAGTGTCGTCAGTGATTCGCATCACAAATTCTGATGCTATCTTCTCCGCGATTTTCGCGGCTCCTGGCCTTTCCAGCGGTGCTAGAATTTTACTGTTATGGCATTCCCTATTGATCGTCCTCGCCGTCTGCGTCGCACCGAAGCGATGCGTTCCTTTGTCCGTGAAACTCGCCTGAGCCCGGAAGGATTCGTCTATCCGCTGTTCGTCTGTACCGGTGAAGGCATCCGCAAGGAGATTCGCTCCATGCCCGGGGTGTACAACCTCTCAATCGACGAGGCGGTGAAGGAGTGCGCCGAGGTGAAGTCGCTGGGCATCCCCAGCGTGATTCTCTTCGGTCTGCCGGAGTCGAAGGACGAAGTTGCGACCGGTGCGTGGGCCGATGACGGTATCGTGCAGAAGGCGACTCGTGCCATCAAGCGCGAAGTTCCAGGTCTGTTGCTGATGGGCGATGTTTGCCTGTGCGAGTACATGTCGCACGGACATTGCGGGCTGGTGGAGACGTCCGATCCTGCGTCTAAAGGGCTGCGCGAAGCGCTGGAGTTTTCCCGTGAGTTGGAGGCCCAGGGTAAGGTCGTCATCGCACCGCAGTACGGCACGTTAGGTGCTGCCATCGCGGCCGCCACAAGTACGATTGCGCGATCGGCCGAGGACTACGAGATCCTGAACGATCCCACGCTGGAGCTGTTGGCACGAACCGCAGTTTCGCAGGCGAAGGCAGGCATGGACATCATCGCGCCTTCCGACATGATGGACGGCCGCGTCGCTGCCATCAGAACCGCGCTCGACGAGAACGGATTCCAGAACATTCCTGTCCTTTCCTATGCGGCGAAGTTCGCCAGCGGCTTCTATGGACCCTTCCGCGAGGCCGCCGATTCCGCGCCCCACTTTGGCGATCGTCGCTCCTACCAGATGGATCCTGCCAATCTGCGCGAAGCGATGCGCGAGATCGAACTTGACCTCGAAGAAGGCGCCGACATGATCATGGTGAAGCCGGCAATGCCGTATCTCGACGTGCTGCATGAAGCGCGCCTGCGCTTCGATGTGCCGCTTGCGGCTTACCAGGTTAGTGGCGAGTACGCCATGATCAAGGCTGCGGCGCTGAACAACTGGATTGACTACGAGCGCGTGATGATGGAATCGCTGGTATGCATCCAGCGCGCCGGTGCGTCGATCATGCTGACCTACTTCGCGAAGGAAGCCGCGAGACTGCTGGCATAATGGCCATCACGACACGCTGCCCCTGGGCCCAGAGCGAACCGAACATCAAGTATCACGACACGGAGTGGGGTGTTCCGCAACACAGCGACCTGGTGTTGTTCGAGTTTCTGATTCTGGAAGGCGCACAGGCTGGCTTGAGCTGGTCCACAATCCTTGCTAAACGTGAAAATTACCGCCGAGCCTTTGACGGCTTTGATCCCGCTCGCATTGCGAAATATCGCGAAGCGAAGATTGCGAAGCTGCTGGCCAATGAAGGCATCGTTCGCAACAGGTTGAAGATCGCCGCTGCCGTGCAGAATGCGAAGAGCTTCCTCGCCGTGCAGAAGGAATATGACAGTTTTGATCGTTACATCTGGGAATTTGTCGGTGGACGTACCTTGCACAATGCATGGCGGTCGTCGGCCGAGCTCCCGGCACGCACGCCGGAAGCGGAGCGGATGAGCAAGGACCTTCTTGGCAGGGGATTTAAGTTTGTCGGCCCGACCATCTGCTATGCGTTTATGCAGGCAGTAGGTTTAGTCAATGACCATCTCGTCTCGTGTTTTCGGTATCGGGAGCTTCGGTAGCCTCCTGGGTTTCTAAGTTCACTAGATGCTGCCCCGGCAAACGTCGAACAAAGAAAATATTCGTCTTCACGTCTTGCGCTGCATCCAAAGCAACGCTATGAAACTTTCTGACGAAACGAAACACTTGCTCGACGGCGCGAACTTCGTTCACCTGGCTACGCTAATGCCCGATGGCTCTCCCCACAGCGTGCCGGTGTGGGCCGGACGCGACGGCGACCGCATCGTCATCTGCACCGGCGAAAGCTCCTTGAAGGCGAAGAACACCGCGGGCGAGCCTCGCGTTGCGATCTCCATCGTGGATTTCAAAGATCCCTACTCGGAGGTTCAGATTCGCGGCCGTGTCGTCGAGCGGCGTCCTGATCCTGATCTAAAGATCATGGATCCCATTTCGATGAAGTACACCGGCAAGCCATTTCCCTTTCGCAATCCTGAAGGCCGCGTCGCGCTCATGATCGAGGTCGACAAGGAGCGCTACACCAAGCTGCCGTTTGAGCACACGCCTGCGATGTGAGTTTCGGCGGGCAGTAGGTGCGAGGATGCATGTGATCCAAAGAAAAACCCATCCAAGCGGGGCACACTCGGATGGGCAGCCGCTGTTCGTACCTACCACAGGACCCCAGCGGTAATCTCTGACTCACTGCGCTAGTGTGTAGCGGCAGTCGATATGTAGTTATTGTTGAAGCTGTCCAGCAGACCAGCGTCGCCTAACATCTGTTGACCAACCGGCGAATTGGGATTGATCTGCTGCGGAAGCTGGGCGCTGCCTAGCAGATTGTTGGCATCGTCGATATAGGTTTGCACCGGATCACCCTTCATGTTGTTGCTGAAATTCAGCAACGCGGCAATCAGCCGATGAACCAGATACATGCTGGCATCGTTCTGCTCGGAGGCTTGGAGCAATCCCTCAACCTGGTTGTCGCTATATTGGTTGCCGCCGATCGTGAGGCCCTGTCCATGCTGCCACTGGTTGGGATTGTTCTCCCAGTATTGGTGGTTATGGCCACCGCAGTGGTTAGCTGGGGTTATAGTACCGTTCTGAAATTCCACCGCGGAGAAGCCATTCACGGTGTACAGGTCCTGCAACGGGAAGGTGAGGCCGACCGAAATTGTGAGGTTGCCACCGTTCGAGAAGTAGCGTGCGAAGTTACCCCCAGCTGAGGTTAATGTACCAGTCATCGTGGAGATGAGCTGGGAGTTGGTCTGTGAAATGGACGAGAAGTAGAGGTTGCCAGTCAGGGTTCCTCTTTGCGACGAGTAGTTGAAGTAGATTGGGCTAGTCTGCGTGATCCTGAAGCTATTGTCGGATTGATGGGTCAAATAGAACGGGGCGCTCGATGGCGAGAAAACGGTATAGCTCCCGCTCGATTGCAAATGTCCAGTACCACTCGCCGAACCATTAGCCAGATAGCAGACGGCGCCGTTACAGTTAATGTTGGGAATGAGCACGTTGACGATGGGAGTTGTGTTGCCATTGAAATGCGCGTTCACAATGCCATCGCCCAGGTTGATCTGGTCTTGAGCGGCGAGGCTCATAGTCATTCCGAGTGACAGAATGGCGATGACGGCAAACAGGGCCGGCAGTGTACTTCTTTTCATGGTGCTGTCCTTCAAAGTGGATTTCGCGAGAGGCAGGACTGGACGCCAACTTCTTCCAACCGGCATAGCCAGATAGTGATTTCTTTCCTATCTCGGGCGCGAGTAACTTGTACCTTGATTAATGTGTTTGCGAAAGAGTCAAAAGTGGCGCTTTCTCAACCACCAGAGTCCGGCTGATTTCACTGAACCAAGCGGTGATACTACTTCTGTCGTAGCGCAAACTATTAGGGTGGATAGTTCGAGCTGGAAGGCAGCACTAAAGACTAGGGCAGCGACCTTGAATAGAAGGTATTTTCAGCATGCCTAAGAGAGCGGTTATCCACCAATCGTGGGGCGCCAGGTCTGGCATATATTCCACTCAAGCGCAAACGAAAATGGCCCTGTCAGTTAGGTGAAAGTGTGGCACAAGAGAGGCATAACCTCCTGTAATTGAATTTATGCAGCCAACTGACTGTTGTGATCGGGTGATCTGTGACGAGAACCGGCTTTGCGATAAGTTAAGGCCGGCTGCCTACCTCTTGGCTGGGAGGGTCACCTTCTGGCGATGCGTTGCCGTTTGCGTATCCTGCACCAGCACCAAGAGCGTGGCCGCCCATCCCTGGTAGTTGTGAACCGCTACGATGGGATGTTAAAAATAGCGCCATTCCGCACGGTAGCCACTGCGAGCCGGCACACAAACGGCGTTCTCTGTGCCGAGGCGATGACATTGATTCCGGCTGTTCTAACGGTAGCCGTGGGCCCAGCTTTTCGATAGCATCGGGGCATGAGATTTCTCGTTCTCACCCTGCTAGTACTCACCGGCTGTATCAATTATGTTGCCGGTCAGGGCCCCGCGGACCAAACGCCGTTGCAGGCGCCCGATCCCGGCGCCACCAATGCGGTCTACGAAGCTGTGGTCCGTTACCAGGTCGCGTCCTGGCAACTGGGCGCAGACTCGTACTGCATCCAAATCAAGGGCGTTGACGCGGATGGAAAGCTTCTTCGCAGCCTCAAGCCGCTAGTCGTCAAGCCTGCCTCCGATTGTCTCGAAGTGAAGAAGAAGTTCGACATGGTGGTGATCGACAAGCACTCCAAGAAGAAGTCTGTTCTTTTCGGCGCGGGCAATATTCGCTGGACCAGTGAAACCACTGCCGAGGTGGAGGGCGGTTATCTTTGCGGAAGTCAATGTATGTCGGCAGGGATGTATCACGCTGTCAAAGACGATGGGCAATGGCGCGTCACCAAGTTCGACGCATACATCAGCAACTGAGAGCGAACCAGCGCGGTCCACGGCTATGTGGATCCTAAAGCCATCTCCTTCTCATCTTGTCCCGTTGGGATACACCAGGATCTTGCTGGCTTCGCCGGTTTTGAGGCGCTCCATGCCGGAGGCGAAGTCCTTCATGGCGATGCGATCGGTGATAACGGGATGCAGGTCGAGCTTGCCCGCCTTGAGCAGTGCGGTCATCTGATACCAGGTCTGATACATGCGCCGGCCGTTGATGCCTTGCACGGTCGCGCCCTTGAAGATGACTTCTTCGGCGAGGTTGAGTTCGACGGGTTTGGAGGGAATTCCGAGCAGCGACATGCGGCCGCCGAGACGCAGAATCTTGAAGCCTGTTCGGATAGCTTCGGTTCGACCTGCCATCTCCAGCACAACATCAACGCCGGTGCCGCCGGTGTTGTCCATCACAATTTCGTAAACATCGTCCTTCGTGGGATCGAGCACGAAGTCCGGGCCCATCTGTTTGGCGATCTTGCGGCGATGCTCGTTGACTTCGAGGGCGAAGATCTGTGTGGCGCCACAGGCGCGTGCGACGGCGATGGAAAACAGCCCGATCGGTCCGCAGCCGGTAATGGCAACGCTCTTGGCGGCGATGTCGCCCGCCAGCACGGTGTGAACTGCGTTGCCCAGCGGATCGAGAATCGACGCGTACTCCTGCGGGATGGAAGCATCGAGCTTCCAGATGTTGCTCTCGGGGATGACAACGTACTCGGCGAAGGCGCCATTGGCATCAACGCCGATGATCTTCACATGCTGGCAGATGTGGGCTTCGCCGGTGCGGCATTGCAGACACTTGCCGCAAGCTACGTGCATTTCCGCGGAGACGAAATCGCCTTCCTTGACGCTGGTGACTTCGTCGCCTACGGCTTCGACCGTGCCGCAGAACTCGTGGCCGGGAATGAGCGGGGGATGAATGCGGCGCTGCGCCCACTGGTCCCACTGATAAATATGCAGGTCGGTGCCGCAAATGGAGGCGACTTTGACCTTGACCAGGACGTCCGTGCGTCCAAACTTGGGCTTGGGAACTTCGCGGATCTCTGTGCCGGGCGCGGCCTCCGGCTTTACAACGGCAAGCATGGTATCTGGCATGAGGACTCTTTACCTCCCGCCCTGGCCAAAGAGGATGGAGAGAAGCAGGTCCTTCGACTCCGCTTCGCTCCGCTCAGGATGACAGAACGGGGCACCCGAAAAACTTCGGGGATGAGAATTTCGACGCACGTCGCCCGGTATGAATGGAAATCAGTGGGCAAACAGACCAGTTTAGCACGCGTAGAATCGGCGCATTCGCCGCAGAACTAGGCCAGCGCGATCACATCAATCTCTACCAGCACATCTTTCGGCAGGCGAGCGACTTCGACCGTCGAGCGCGCCGGCGGCGCCTGGGTGAAGTAGCGGCCATACACTTCATTCATGGCGGCGAAATCGGACATATTCTTGAGGAAGACGCCAGACTTCACGACAAGATCCAGTGAACTGCCTGCGGCTTTCAGGATTGCGGAAAGATTCTGCAGGACACGCTCAGTCTGTGCAGCCACGTCGCCCTCAATGAGCTGCTGGGTTGCCGGATCGAAGGGAATCTGGCCCGATACAAATACGAATCCATTGGCCTTGATAGCCTGCGAGTACGGCCCAATTGCTTTGGGGCCGTCATTGGTCGCGATTACTTCGCGCATGAGTCCTCCTGAGACAAAGATTGATTCTCGCACAGGAGCCAACGGGATTGGTGGGTGGTGTCGGTTTGAAACTGTTGCGAAAAAAGAGACGATTTCTCCATCGTCGTTTCTGGTGCCGCCGGCTAAAGCCGGCTCTTGTTTATTGGGGCAAGCTACCCAGCACTCCGCGCCAAAACCAGGCGCTGCGTGCTGGGCTGTCTTGTTGCCGTCCCGCGGGGCGGGACTCGGTTCCGCGTGCTGCGATCGTCGATGGCGCCGAAACACGGGTCTTTGATCAACCTGTGAAGTCGTGCCCTGGCACTTGTCCTCGGAACTCGTAGCGTTTTTCAGCGCGCCCGGTTACATGCGTTGCGAAAGTCCGAGTTGGGGGCGGCTCCCGCGAAAAGCAGATCCTTCGGCTGCGCGTCCGCCCGCCGCAAGAGACGCGGCGGAAAAGCAAAGGCGCCCGCTTCAGGATGACAAGTTCAAGGAACGAGTGCGAAGTGTGAAGATTTTTCATTCTCCCGCAAAAATAACCGTTGCGACCTGAGTCCTCCTGCTCCAAGCGCCTACGCTGCAAAGACTTAGCGAAGGCATGGATGGAAGGTCGCTTGCTTCAACGATGTTGGTCTTTTGATCCTTGGAACGGCCTTGAAAGCAGGAGACATCATGGAATACCACCAGGTTCCCCCCACCTCGCACATCTCAAAACGTGTTGTGGCCTACATTGCCAGTGTTGTCGTCGCCGGCGGCGCGCTGGGTGGCTACGCAGTTCACGAACATCGAGCCGCGCGCGATCTGGCAGCGCAGAATCAGCAGAGCGACGCGGCTCTGGAAGCAACGCGTAACCAGGTTAACGATCTCACGGCCAAGGTGAATGCGATGGCAGCGCAACAAGCGCAGCAGCAAGCGCAAACGGCAGCAGCCACGCCGGCACCTGCACCATCGACTCGCTGGACGGCCACCAAGCCGGCGCACCGCAGCAGCGGCGAGAGTTCGCGGTTGAAGAAGATGCAAGCCCAGCTTGACGCGCAGGGCAAAGCGATCGAAGCGACGCAGAGTGACCTAGCCAACACGCAGAGTGATCTGAGCAACACGCGCACGGAGCTGACCGGATCAATCGCCCACACGCACGATGAGCTGGTGCTCCTGGAGAAGAAGGGCGAGCGCAACTACTTCGAGTTTGACATCTACAAGTCGAAACAATTCCAGCATGACGGGCCGTTCGGCGTGCGGCTGAGGAAGGCCAACGAGAAGCATCAATACGCCGACCTGGAATTGATGGTGGACGACCGCAACCTGTCGCAGAAGCACGTCAACCTTTATCAGCCGGTAATGTTCTCCACGCCCGACAGTCCGCAACCGGTGCAACTGGTAATCAATTCGATCAGCAAGGACCACATTCACGGATATGTGAGCGCGCCGCGCTATCGCCAATCGGAGCTGGCCTCGATGTCGAACAACACGGCCGGCAATGCCTCCACCGATCAGGCAACAGGCTCGGAAACAACGGCGTCATCGACTCGGCAAAAGCTGCCCGCTCCCCAGTAAGGGAGTTAGCGACGGGTAGCACCGAAGCGATCGACATCGTTGTACGAGGGCGCCCCACTCAAGAGTGTTTGCTTGCGTGGGGCTTTCTGCATGGCCGTCTAGGAGCGACCTGCTGTTTTATACTGAAATGACTGCGAACGGCGGCATCATGCGGCCGTTCAACTCCCAAAGATGGCACCTACCACAACTGCGCGACCGGTCGATTCGCCGGAAGTTCGCCGCTACAACCGCGTGCAGCGCTGGCTGAGCCTGACCGATGCCGTCATCGGATTTGCGCTGCTGGTCGTGTTGCTGGTGACGGGCTGGACGGGTAAGCTGCGCGACTGGTCATACCTGGGCGCCAATCAGCATTACTTTCTCGCCGTTTTTCTCTACGTCCTGATGTTTTCGGTGATCGCGAAAGCGCTCAACGCGCCATTCGATTTCATTGGCTTTCGGCTGGAACGTCAGTACCATCTCTCCAACCAAAAGCTGCGCAGCTGGCTGTGGGATGAGTGCAAGGGCTGGCTGGTCTCGCTGGTGCTTGGCACCATTATGGTCGAGTTGGTGTACGGGATCATCCGGGTTGCGCCGCAACGCTGGTGGATCATCGCCTGGGCTGTGTTTACCGGACTTTTCCTGCTGATGGCGCAACTGGCGCCGGTGGTGCTGATGCCGATCTTCTACAAGTTCGAGCCGCTAGCCAACAACGGCTTGCGTGACCGGCTGACCCGGCTCGGCGAGCGCGCTGGAACCCGGGTTCGCGGCGTCTACGAGTGGAAGCTATCGGAGAAGTCGAATAAGGCCAATGCCGCGCTTACCGGCCTGGGATCGACACGCCGCATCATCCTCTCCGACACTCTGCTGCAGCATTACAGCGACGACGAGATCGAAGCTATCCTGGCGCACGAGCTCGGCCACCACGTGCACAAGCACATCCTGAAGAGCATTTTCACCCAGGTAGCGATTACCTTCTTCGGCTTCTGGCTGATCAATGTGGTGTTGCGCTTCGTGATTGCGAAGAACTGGTTTCCGGCGCTGGATCCGCGGCTCTACGATTTCGCCAATCTGCCGCTGATCGTGCTGGTGGCGACGATACTAGGATTTATCTTAATGCCCGCGCTGAACGCGATCTCGCGCCATCATGAGCGGCAGGCTGATCGCTATGCCTGGGAGAACACGCCGGCGATCGAGCCTTTCCTCACCTCCATGCAGAAGCTGGCCGATCAGAACCTGGCTGAGCGGGAGCCAAACAAGGTTATCGAGGCGCTCTTCCACTCGCACCCGTCGATCGGCAAACGCATCGCCGCCGCGGAGGCGTGGGCGAGCAAACAGCCGCAGGAACAGACGGTGTAAGGGCTGAAGGGCCGATGATTCACGCCTGCGGCTCACCAGTTCGGTCGCGCAAAATCGCTTCCACTCTTTGCAGATCTTCTTCCGTATCGACTCCCACCGTGTCGTAGGGCGTTTCGGCGACGAAGAGGGCGACCCCGTTGGTCAAGAAGCGCAACTGCTCCAGCCGTTCCGTCCGCTCCAATCGTGATTCCGGCCACTCGTGAAATCGATCAAGCGCCGATTTGCGATAGCCATAAAACCCCAGATGCTTATAGTAGGGAACCGTCCCCGTGTGGTCGCGGTCGTAGGGAATGGTGGCGCGCGTGAAGTAAAGCGCCCGATCGTCCAACGCGGTGACAACTTTCACGACGTTGGGATTGTTCACGTCCGGAGCGGCGCAAATGGTCTTCAGCGTTCCCACTTCGACGCCCTCACGTTGCATGAGTTCCAGCAGCACATCCAGATGTTCGCGGCGCGCCAGCGGTTCGTCGCCCTGGATGTTGACGTAGACGTCGGCCGCGACGGTCTGTGCGACCTCGTGGACGCGATCGGTTCCGCTGCGATGTTCGGGCGAGGTCATGCGACAGTGCCAGCCGTTCTGGCTGCAAACCGCCGCGATTTCGTCCGCGTCAGTGGCGACGATAACGTCTTCGAAACCGGTGCAGGCGCGAGCCGCGTCGTAGACATAGGCGAGCATGGGACGGCCGGCAATCTCGCGCAGCACTTTGCGCGGCAGGCGAGTTGAGGCGAGGCGAGCGGGAATTACGGCGATGGCTTTCACCTGATTAGTTTCCACGCGGGGAGTGGCACTGGCAACAGGAACTGCTCCCGCCCCAGCCAAAAGAAGGCTGGAACGGGGCACCCAGCTTTTCGCTCTTCGCTACTCGCTTTTCGCTGTTCGCTTTTCGATATGCCGGCGCTTCGCACGCCAAACTCCGATTCTCCGCGTCGGAGGATGCTGCCCCAGGCACAGATAGATCAGTAATCACGACACACGAACAGCGAGAAGCGAAGAGCGAATGGCGAAAAGCGAAAATCTGACGGCTGATAGCTGATAGCTGGTAGCTGACAGCTTCTCTGTTTGACCGCAACCAATCGCGAAAAATAGAATCAATAGCTTAGAACGATTGTGGGGAACTGTGCCGCTCTACGAATACCAGTGCAAGAAGTGCCATAGCCTAACCGAGCGCATCCAGAAATTTTCCGATCCGCCTCTCACCACCTGTCCGCACTGCGGCGGCGAACTGGAGCAGCTGATCTCGGCGCCGACAGTGCAGTTCAAGGGCTCGGGGTGGTACGTGACCGACTATGCCAAGGGTTCGTCCAAAGGCAAAGGCGGCAACGGGTCTTCGTCGGAGGGCAAGTCGGAAGGCAAGTCCGAAGGCAAGTCGGAGAGCAAGGCAGAGGATTCCAAGGGCGCCAGCTCCGCCAGCACAGACAAAAGCAGCACGGCTTCCGACAAGCCAGCCGACAAGAAGTAGCGCCGTAAGTGTGTTTCCGAGGGCTATGTTCGTCCGTCACACATGCATGTGATTTCGGTCGCTCACCCCTAAGCTAATGCTAGGTGGCGGAGGCACCGGGCAGTAGAATTGATTTGTTCGAACACTCGTTCGCACCCGGCTCTTTTTTCGAACTTATACGCTCAGTTTCTGACAGGAGGTTCCGGTCATGTCGAAGGATACTTTGACCATCACCGACCAACGCAACAGCAAGACTTACGAAGCACCGATCGAGCTCGGCACCATTCGAGCCATGGATCTGCGGAAGATCAAGACGTCTCCCGACGATTTCGGTGTCATGACGTACGATCCCGCGTTCATGAATACGGCATCGTGCAAGAGCTCTATCACTTTTATTGACGGCGACAAAGGTATCCTCCGCTACCGCGGCTATGACATCGAGACTCTGGCCGAGCATTGCACTTACCTGCAGGTCGCTTACCTGCTGCTGTACGGCGAGCTGCCCACCCCGCAGCAGGACAAGGACTGGACGTGGGAGATCACCCATCACACGATGCTGCATGAGACCACCAAGCAGTTCATCGACGGCTTCCGCTACGACGCCCATCCCATGGGCATCCTGGTGAGCACGCTGGCGGCATTGTCTACGGTTTACCCCGAAGCCAAGAATATCCACGATCCCGAGAACCGGCAGAAGCAGATCGTGCGGCTGATCGCCAAGATGGCTACGCTGGCGGCGTATTCCTATCGTCACCGTCGCGGCCATCCCTACGTTTATCCCGACAACGATCTTAGCTACCCCGAAAACTTCATGAACATGCTGTGGAAGATGACCGAACCGAAATACATGGCGAGTCCGGTCATCGCGCGCGCGCTCGACGTGCTCTTCATTCTGCACGCCGACCATGAGCAGAACTGCAGCTCGACCACGATGCGGGTCATCGGCAGCGCACAGACTGATCCTTACCTGTCCATGGCAGGTGCGGCGGCGGCGCTGGCCGGGCCGCTGCATGGTGGCGCCAACGAAGAAGTTCTGAAGATGCTGGACGAGATCGGCTCGGTAAAGAACATTCCCAACTACATCAAGCGGGTCAAGGAAGGCGAGATCAAGCTGATGGGATTCGGGCATCGCGTCTACAAGAACTACGATCCGCGCGCCCGCATCATTAAGGCGGTTGCCGACGAGGTCTTCGAGGTGACGGGACGCAACGAGCGGCTCGACATCGCGCTCGAGCTGGAGCGCATCGCGCTGCAGGACGACTACTTCGTCACCCGCAAACTATATCCCAATGTGGATTTCTACTCCGGGATCATCTACCAGGCTATGGGTTTCCAACCGGAGATGTTTACCGTACTGTTTGCCATTCCGCGCGCCGCCGGCTGGCTGGCGCAGTGGAACGAGATGGTGCAGGATCCGGAGCAGAAGATCGCGCGTCCACGGCAAATCTACACCGGCATTGACCATCGCCAGATCACGGCGAAACAGGAAGAGTCGGCAGCGGTGAAGGTCGGATAAAAATTCGGCCTCTTTAGCGATTTGATTGAGAGCGGACCTTCGGGTCCGCTTTCTTTGTTGGGAGGGAGACAAAAACAACTCCTAGTCCGCTCCGTGTCCTCTGTGCTCTCTGTGGTGAAAGAATCGCCGCGGTTGAGTCGAGACCTACCAGGCCCGGCTCGGTCCGCGCAGGATTCGTGCCGGAAGCAGAATGATAGCCCTCAGCAGTTCCAGCACACCTTCCACCGCAATTCCCAGGATGCGAAACGGCAGCAGAAGCAGCCAGACGATGGGATAAAGCACCAGGACAACCAGGGCCAGCGGCCAGCAGAAGATCAGCAGAATGCACCACAGCAGAAAACTCAGCATGATCGCACCTGATCTCTTGTACGCGAAACGCGATGCCGAAGTTCCGACCTGGCTAATCCCAAAGGCGGTCCTGATGCCGCGCACAATGCGAAATACTCAGCCGTTGCACTTATTTCTTGACACACCCCCGCCTCGGCAAGTAAATACTCGCTTCACACTACAGAACAGCTGGCGAGGAGCGAGTATGAACAAGGCAGATCTGATTGAGAAAATCGCAGCCTCTCACGGTGTCAGCAAGACCGCGGCGGGTGGGGCCATCGACACCATCATCGATTCAGTCACGAGCACGTTGAAAAAGGGCGGCCGGGTGACGCTGGTCGGCTTCGGAACCTTTTCCGTGTACCAGCGCAAAGCGCGCAACGGACGCAATCCCCAGACGGGAGGCGTCATCAAGATTGCCGCTCGCCGCGCAGCAAAATTCACCCCCGGGGTTGAACTCAGGAAAGCCGTGGCCAAGAAGTAACCGGCGAGCAGCGCTCATTGTCTGCGCTCAAGGCTGGTAAAGCCACGCGTTGGGGACCGCTCCGGCCATGGGATCGTCGCCGTAACCGCCGGCGAGCAGCACGCGGCCGTCGTTGAGCAGGGTTGCGGTTGAGAAGTATCGTCCCTCGCCAACGGTGCCGTTTACCGGCCGAAAGCTCTTGGTCGCCGGATCATAGATCTCGGGCCGCTCAGCGCCGCCGGCGATGAGCACTCGTCCGTCGGGCAGCCGCACCGCGGTCTGGATCAGCTTGAAGCGCCGGAAGCTCATCTCACCATCATTGCTGAAACGTCCCGTGGCTGGATCGTACAGCTCGGCTGAGGCGTACTGCCCGCGCCAGTCGCGATTGTCGGAGCCGCCCACAACCAGCACCTTCCCGTCAGGCAGCAGCGCAGCGGCGAGCTTGTGGTGGGGTGTGTTCATGTTGCCGGTCATCGAAAAGCCTCCGGTCGCGGGATCGTAGTTTTCCGCGCTTGCCTCGATGTGCGAGCTGGGATAACTGCCCGGCTCAGCGAAATAAGAAAGCGCTTGGACGCTGGCCTGAAGGCCAGCTCTACCCGGCGGGCTCGTTACCTTTTGGGCGATAGCCGTTGATGAAGTCGCGCGCGGTCATGCGCTTCTTGCCTTCTATCTGCAACTCGTGAATGTCGAGCGCCGTTCGATTCGCGAAACCGAGCACCAGGTGATCGTTTTCGATTGCGAAGTGAGCGGGAGGTATTGCTGCGACGTCCGCTGCAGGTATCGCCGCGTAAATGTGCAGCATCTTGCCGCGAAATTTGGTGAAGGCGCCGGGCCAGGGCTGAAATCCGCGCAGGCGATTCCAGGTATCGATCGCCGTTCGCGCGAAATCAATCTGCCCATCCTCGCGTTTGAGAATCGGCGCCAGCGTGGCTTTTGCATCGTCTTGCGGCTGCGGCGTGATGGTGCCGTTCTTCAAACCGGCAAGGGTCGAGATCATCAACTCTGCCCCGGCTTGCGCGAGACGCGGCGCAAGGGTCATCGCGGTGTCTTCGGGCGCGATGCGCTCTTCAGTTTGCTGCAGGATGTCGCCAGTGTCGAGACCGGCGTTGATGCGCATGGTAGTGACGCCGGTGACTTGCTCGCCCATGGCGATTGCCCACTGAATCGGCGCAGCGCCGCGATACTTCGGCAACAGCGACGCGTGCAGATTGATGTTGCCCAGCGGCGGCAGGTCGATCATCCACTGCGGAATGATGCGGCCATAGCCAACGACGATGATCGCTTCCGGAGCGATCGGCTGCAGCTGCGCGCGAAATTCGTCGTTGTTCTTGATCTTATCGGGCTGGATGACAGGCAGGTCAAGAGCGAGCGCGGTGCGCTTGACCGGCGAGGCGACAACTTCCATGCCGCGGCCACTCGGACGATCCGGCTGCGTCACGACAAGCTTGACGCGAAAGCCCGATGCCACCAGCTTCTCCAGCGTAGGTACGGCGAATTGGGGAGTGCCGCAAAAGACCAGGTCGAGCATAAGCAATTAGCGATTAGCAACTAGCGATTAGCTTCAAAAGATCGACAGCGGCTAAAGCCCCGTTCTTAAATGTACCCTTCTCGGCACAACTGAAGTCGCCCCCCTGATACAAATCTCAATCTAGCAAGGGCGCAACTTCGATTTCGCAATTACGGATTCCGCACCGCCTGATTCAATGCGCGCCCGCGTTGTTGAGTGTCGCCGTAAACTAATTGCTAACTGCTAATTGCTAATCGCTAATTGCTAATTGCTAATTGCTGCCTTTACCACTCCCCCTGCTTGATCAGCTTGCGGACTTTGCGTTTGAGCATGTCACGCTTGAGGGCGCTGATGTGGCTAAGGTAGAGTTTTCCGTTGAGATGGTCGGTTTCGTGCACCAGGGCGCGCGCCAGCAGCTCTTCACCGGTAACCTCAATGGTCTTGCCGTTCAAATCCTGCGCGCGCGCCGTGACCTTGCGCGGGCGGGTGACGTTCTCGCGGAATTCCGGCAAGCTGAGGCAGCCCTCGGTCGATGTCAGCTTGCCTTCGGTGTGAATGATCTCGGGATTGACGAGAACGATCTTCGCGTCCGGATCTTCCTTGAAGGTGACGTCGATGACCGCGATGCGCTTGCTGATGCCGATCTGCGGTGCGGCCAGGCCTACGCCATGCGCCGCGTACATGCTCTCGAACATGTCGTCAACCAGCTTGCGCAGATCGTCGTCGAAGGTGGTGATAGGGGCTGCCGGCTTCTCCAGAACCGGATCGCCATATTTCACGATGGTGTAGATCATTTAGAAGTTTCGCAGTTGTTGGCAGTAGCCCTCGAAATTTCGTTTTAACTCCAGCAGCGAATCGCCGCCGAATTTTTCCAGCGCACAACGCGCAATGGTGAGCGCGACCATCGCCTCAGCCGCCACTCCAGCGGCCGGAACCACGCAAACATCGGAGCGCTCGTAGGCGGCCTTCACCGGTTCGCGGGTGGCGAAGTCGACTGACGCCAGCGGACGCCGCAGTGTCGAAATCGGCTTCAGGTATCCGCGCACACGAATGTCCTCGCCATTGGAAATGCCGCCTTCCAGACCGCCGGCGTGATTCGAACGCCGGGTGAATCCGGTGAACGAATTCACGCTGTCCCGCTCGTATCCTATTTCATCATGCACCGTGGAGCCGAGTGAAGCGGCAGCCTGCACCGCGTCGCCAATTTCGACAGCCTTCACCGCCTGTAACGACATTACGGCGGCTGCGAGTTGCGCATCAAGACGCTCGTCCCAATTGGCGAAGGTGCCGAGACCGGGTGGCACGTTGTGCGCGATCACCTCAAAGATCCCACCGACAGAATCTCCGGTGCGCAACGCGAGATCGACCTGCTCCTTCATGCGCGCTTCGCTCTCAGGATCGGCGCAGCCAAGCAGGACTTCATCTTTAGCGGCGAGCGCTGCGATGGCGTCCCACATGACTGGCTTGTCTAGTCGCGCGCTGCCGACGGCGATGACGTGGCTCAGCACTTCGATGCCGAGTTCGCGCAACAGAAGTTTCGCGATTGCTCCGGCCGCGACGCGCGCGGCCGATTCGCGTGCCGAGGCGCGCTCCAGAACATAGCGGGCCTCGGGGAAGTTGTACTTCACGGCGCCGGCGAGGTCGGCATGACCGGGCCGCGGCGAGGCAACGCGCTTGTGCTTTGCCGGATCGCCTTCTTCGACAGGGAGAGCGTCGGTCCAGTTCTGCCAGTCGTTGTTGGCCAGGAGCAGCGCGATGGGCGAGCCGATGGTCTTGCCATGACGCACGCCGCTGAGAATACGCGCGGTATCGCGCTCGATGCGCATGCGTCCGCCGCGGCCGTAACCTTGCTGCCGCCGCCAGAGTTCGCGATTGACGAACGCCAGATCGACGGCGACGCCGGCGGGCATGCCTGAGAGCAGCGCAACCAGTGCCTCTCCGTGAGATTCTCCGGCGGTTGAAAAGCGAAGCATGGGGAATGAAGATTGTAGAGAGAGTGAGGAGCAACTAGCAACTAGCTTCGAGCCGCGAGCTCCGAGCTACGAGCCGTTATGTATCTTCCACAAGTCCCTCTTCGGCGAATACTTTGTCTTCCTCGCGAGTTCCGGAGAGCACGAACGAAGCGGTCTGCGCGGCTTTGCCTTTTTCGATGCTAGTGATCACGTAGGAGCAGCCGATCCAGTGGGCTTGTTCGAGGTCGGTGGGCGACCATCGCGCCGGGTGATCCGGGTGCGAGTGATAGAAGCCAACGATGTCGAGACCGCTCTCGTGGGCTTCGCGCTGGGCGCGGATGAGCTCGCGCGGATCGATGTCGTAGCGAGTTTGCGGAGAGTCGCAGATGTTGTCGCAACGGATTGCGGAACGGACGGTGCGAGTGTCGCCTTCGATCGTGCCGATCAGGATGCCGCAGCATTCGTGCGGGTAGGTCTCTTCGCCATGGCGGCGGATGGCGGCGTAATCGGAGGGGGAAATCTTCAACATGGGAGCAAACCGCAGATCCCTCGGATTACTGGTGGTCATCCGCGAGCGGCGCGTCGCCGCAGGTCGGGCCGGAGGGCTGGTACTTCGACGTGTTCTGCTCGAAGCACCACTTCACCAGATCCGGCGAAAATTCATTCACCACAATGCTCGGCACATCGGACTGCTTAATGTCCTTGAACTGAAACGTAATTTTGCCGTCGGGCGCAACCGTCGCCAACAGATAGCCGTAGATATCGGTCATCGCAATGTTTGCCTGGTCCAGGTTCGGCGGAAGACGATAGCGCACCGCTCCGGCGCTGCCCATAATCCAGCCTTCGAGGACATCGTCCTTATGGCAAGCGGTGTTGTAGACGTTGTTCATCACGAAATGCGAGTGGCTGGCGAGGACGTAGACGTTCTTCCCCGTGCTCTTGCGGAAGGCAGACAGTTGCGCGTACACCTTGCGGCCGGTTTCCTGCTCCTGCGCGGAGTCATTCATACTGTGCCCGGCGGAAGAGCTGTCGGGCAGCGCGGCATGCATTCCGACCACTACGGTACGAATCGCATTGTTCTTGGCGTCGTTCGCCAGCACTTTCTTGAACCACGACATCTGGCCGGCGTCGAACATATCGGCGGAAGCGTCGTCCATGCTGATGAAGTCCACACCGCGGTCAATCCAGTGGTAGTAGGTCTTGAGCATGTAATCGCTGGGATTGTCGGCCAGCCGCTGCCGCTGAATGACCGGCTGATTAAGCCAGTCGGCAAATTGCGCCAGGTAGTCACCGCGCGTCTTGGGCGCAACCAGTTCGTGGTTGCCGATCTCGAGGAAGACGGTCAGATCGCCAAAGGGCGTGAGCTGATGCTGGATGAAGTCGGGCCAGGCGTCGGCAAAGTATTTCGAGATGCTGGCTTGGGGATGGGTCTTGCGGTAGTCCTCGTCGAAGTTCGACATGGCGCGATAGTCGCCCAGATGCCAGTAGAAGGCAGCGCCGTCAGCGCGCACTCCCGCCGCGATGGCAGGCATCACGATGTCGCCGCAGTTGCGCGAGTCGCCGGAGACCGCGAACTTCCAAGTGCCGGTTGCCGAGTGCTGGGCTTGCGCGGAGAGATAGAAGCTGAGAGTAAGGACGAGTATGAATGTGCAGCTACATCGAATGGCTGCACGGGCATGTGTGGACATCGAGTTCCCCAAGCGCATGATGATAACGGACAGCAGCGGAGGGAGCAATGCAGGCAGCGCACGCTCTCCGCTTGCCCCACCCTGGCCAAAGGACGGCCAGAATGGGGCACCCAGGCACTGGGGTCGTGGAGTGTCTCGCACCGCAGGTTAGGCCAAAAGACGGCCGAACCCTTCGGCAAGCTCAGGGCAGGCTCTGGGGCACCAGGTGTAATTGCTATTCCGGCGGCAAATGGATAAGCTGCTGCCGTCTTCTCTGAACTGGATGGAGGCGATGATGCGGGTGGTGATTCGCGGTCTTGCAGGCTGTCTGCTGACGCTAATTTTCCTCGCGAGTGTCGCGGGAGCTGCGACCTCGAAGCAGGATTCTGGCAAAGGTGGCGAAGCGCGGTTGAAGGGCGGATATCGCTTTGAGCGGGGCGGCTGGGTGTACGTCCATCTGGAGGGCGCGCCTGCCGACATTGGCTATCAGCACGGATATCTGCTGGCGCCGGAGATTGAAGAAGGCCTCCGCATCGTGCAATTCAGAGATGTCCGCCGGACCAAGCGCGATTGGGGCTTTTATCGCGCGACCGCGCAGAACATCCTGTGGCCGCACATCGACGAAGAATATCAGCAGGAGCTGCAAGGCATCGCGGATGGGCTGAAGGCGCGCGGCTCGAAGCTGGACGTATGGGACGTAGTCGCGCTCAACGCGATGGAGGAGGTCCCCGATTACTACGTCCCCATGCTCGACAAGCAGGAAAAGCGCGCAGACGCTCCCGATCTGAAAGCGCCCGGCGACTGCAGCGCGTTTGTCGCCACGGGTTCCTATACCAAGGATCACAAGCCGGTGATCGTGCACAGCAACTGGACCGACTACGCGACCGGCAAGCGCTGGACGATGATCTTCGACATCGTGCCCACGCATGGCTATCGCATGCTGACCGACGGCTTCCCGGGAATCATCGTCAGCGACGACGACTTCGCCATCAACTCCGCCGGAATCATGGTGACGGAGACGACCATTGCCGGATTCTATGGCTTCGATCCCAACGGCAAGCCGGAGTTCGTGCGCGCGCGCAAGGCGGCGCAGTACGCCAGCTCCATCGATCAGTACGTGAAGATCATGCTGGAGGGCAACAACGGCGGCTATGCCAACGACTGGCTGCTGGCCGACAACAAGACCGGCGAGATTGCGCGATTCGAAGATGGCCTGAAGGTCCATCGTGTGTGGCGCACGAAGGATGGCTATTTTGAAGGCGCGAACTTCCCCAGCGATCCGGAGCTGATCAAGACTGAAACCGACTTCGATCCCAACAATATGGCGAGCTCGCCCAACGCGCGGCGAGTGCGGTGGCAACAGTTGTTGCCGGCGAATAAAGGGCAGATCGACCTGGCCATGGGCGAGAAGTTTCTGGCCGATCACTACGACACCTACGAGGGCAAAGAAGACCGCAACTATCGCGGACTTTGTGGGCATGCCGATACTTCTCCGGCAGCCGACGCCGCGTGGGACGATCCTCCTTACAATCCCATGGGCGCCGTCACTGCGCAGGCGGCCGACAGCACCATGGCTAAGAACATGACGTTCGAGGCGCGCGCTGGACATCCCTGTGGCGAGGATTTCTTTGCCGAACCGTTCCTCAAAGAACATCCCGAGTTCAGCTGGCAGAAGCCGATCCTTGTCGACATGAAGGGCAATCCCTGGACGGAATTCAAGATCGGCGATAAGCAGCAACTAGCAAGTAACGCTTCCGATGTTGCTTACGCTTGCAATTACGCGAAGGTAAAGAATCTGAAGCCGGGGACTTATTTGTCGGTCCGGTCCGATCCTGGATCGCAGTTCCCTAGTACTGATCGCCTTCGCTCCGGCACAGAGGTTTATGTCTGTGACGAACGTGGAGATTGGTTCAAGGTCTTCTACAGCGATCCGGGTGGGCCCTGTAGTCAGACATCAGCGGAAGGACTCGATGCTCGGAAAGCAGCCAACTGTAAGGCTGGCTGGGTAGAACGAGGATGGATTGATGTGATTTCAGGTTAGATTAGAGCCCGAACTATTTGCAACTTGCGTGTTACAACAAGCATCTTTGGAACTGGGCCCGCTGTAACGGCCCCGCCATGAAGAGCGGCGGCCTTTCAGGAGGACAAGTTGCGTAAGATACTTTCTACATCCAACGATTTCACGCTGACCATTCTGCGCCTGCTCGTGGGCATCGTCTTCTTCGCCCACGGCGCGCAAAAAATGCTGGGCTGGTTCGGAGGCTACGGCTTTCACGGCACCATGGGCTTCTTCACCCACAGCGGCATTCCGGCGCCACTGGCGTTCCTGGCCATCTGCGCCGAGTTCTTCGGCGGGCTGGGCCTGCTCGTCGGCCTGCTGAGCCGCATTGCCGCCTTCGGCATCATGTGCAACATGATCGTCGCCATTCTCACGATCCACATTCACAACGGCTTCTTCATGAACTGGTTCGGCAATCAGAAGGGCGAGGGCTACGAGTATCACCTGCTGGCGATCGCCGGTTTGCTGGTGATCCTGATCAAAGGCGCGGGAGCGCTGTCGATCGACCGGGCGTTGAGCGGCGGGGAGCGGTAACAAAAAGCCTCCGCCGCAGCGGAGGCTCTGGACGCAGGAACGCGTTAATTCTTTGCGGCTTCGTTCTTGGCCGCTTCGATTTTGGCCGCCTCGTTTTTGGCGGCTTCGTTCTTGGAGGCGTCGCTCTTGGCGTACTTGCGGCGGAAGCGCTCGACGCGGCCGGCGGTATCGATCAACTTCTGCTTGCCGGTGAAAAACGGATGGCAGGCGGAGCAGATTTCCACGTTGATATCGCCCTTGTGGCTGGAGCGGGTCAAAAATGTGTTGCCGCAGGCACAATGCACGCGGACTTCGTCGTAAGCGGGATGGATCGCTGCCTTCACGGGAACTCCTAACTGGTAAATCGCAAACCTCTATCTTACCGGAATGCGCGCTTTTGGGGCAAACCGGCGTTGCTAATGGATGCTGCCAGGCGGCTTCCGGATTCATGCGAGTGGCGCGCGGCCGAAGGGCAAAAAGGGAACACCGCCGGATTCAGCCTTAGGAAGGCCGCTGTTACAAAACCAGGCATACAGGTCGGGGCCACTACCGATCGTCGAAATTGGACCCTGTGCTCATGGCGCACAACCGGCTCTGCTGCGGTGTGGTGTGCTGTCGCCGCAACCCCGCGGCCGGGTGCCCGGTTTCTGTCATCCTGAGCGCAGACAAGCGGAGTCGCAGGACCGGCTTCATTCCACTCCTGCTGGCCAGGGCGGGACATCGATCTCCGCACGGCCGCCAGGCCTTGCTCTCTGCATGAATTGTCAAAACTTTGTCGCCAGCCATTTTGCGGTCCTGTGTACTATCGGCTGCGTTCTATAATGTTGCGACCTTTGACTCGGCAGTACGCGGCTTGATCCGCCATCCAGATCGCGACCCGCCCTTTCCGTCCGAGCGTCCACTGAGGAGAGAAATGAAGCTTTTGCGTAGTTTTGTTTTTGTCGTTATCGCCTGTGCGGCTGCAAGCCTGTGCAGCGCGCAATCCTGGCAGGCTATCAATAACCAGCCCAGCTTCACGGCCGGGCACATGCTGTTGCTGACCGACGGCACCGTCATGGTGCATCACGAAGATCCGAACGATGGCTACTCCGACTGGTGGAAGCTCACGCCCGACATTAACGGCAGCTACGTCAACGGAACCTGGACGCAGCTGGCCTCGCTGGCATCGGACTACGGTCCGCTGTTCTTCGGCTCGGCGGTGCTGGCCGACGGCCGCGTCCTTGTCGAGGGCGGCGAACAGAATTTCAGCCAGTACGTCTGGACGAACATGGGCGCCATCTATGATCCCATCGCCAACACCTGGACGAGCATGAATCCGCCCAGCGGCTGGAGCAGCATCGGCGACGCCTCTACGGCTGTCCTGTTCAACAAGACGCTGATGCTGGCTGACTGTTGCACCCGCCAGCAGGCGCTTCTCAATCCGACGACCCTGACGTGGACTGCCACCGGCTCGGGCAAGTTCGACTCCAACGACGAAGAAGGCTGGACGCTGCTGCCCAGCGGCAACGTGCTGACGGTTGATGCCTACACCGACGTCAACGATCCCACCGGCACCAACTCCGAGCTCTACAATGCCAGCAGCGGCTCCTGGTCGAGCGCCGGCAGCACCGTCGTTCAGCTGTGGGATTCGCACGGTTCCTACGAAGTAGGTCCGGCGATGTTGCGGCCCGACGGCACGGTCTTTGCTACGGGAGCCAACGGCGCTGGCGCGGGTCACACCTCCATCTACACCCTGAGCACGCAGACCTGGACGCCGGGTCCGGATTTCCCCAACGGGCTGGACATTGCCGATGGTCCCGCGGCTCTGCTGCCCGACGGCAACGTGCTGGTCAGCGCCAGTCCGGGGATCTACGAGCTCAACACTTATTTCTTCGAATGGAATGGCAGCGAGCTGATCTCCGTGCCGCGGCCGCCGAACGCGCCGCTCGACTCCTCCTGGTACGGCCGCCTGCTGGTGGTGCCGACCGGGCAGGTGCTCTACACCGACGGCAGCAACGACGTCGAGATTTACACCCCAACCGGCAGCGCGTATCCCGGTCTGGCGCCCACGGCCATGCTGACCAACGTGGTACTGACGCGCGGCAGCACTATCACGCTCTTCGGAAGCAAGTTCAACGGCGCTTCGCAGGCCAACTCTTACGGCGACGATGCGCAGGCAGCGACCAACTATCCCATCGTGCGCATTACCAACAACGCCACCGGGCACGTTTTTTACTGCCGCACTCACGACCACAGCACCATGGCGGTGGGCTATAACGGGCCGACCTACACCCATGTCGACATTCCGTCGAACATGGAAACCGGCTCCAGCTACATGGAGGTCGTGGTCAACGGCATCGCCTCGCAGCACTACAACATCGGGATCAACTAGGGCTCTCAATCAATTGCCTTGTGTCAGGGCACGACCTTGGTCGTGCCCTGACACAACCTCCATATCAACCAAAGCGATTTATGAGGCAGCGCCAGCAAACCTCACTGGTACCAATGCGGTGTCTTCGCGGCCCATTCGGATTTGGGATACTTCTGATGCAGTAAGTCGAAGGCGCGGCGGCTAAAACCGCCGCTCTGCTTGTCATTGCATCCGTATCGCGTGGCACGCACGACGAGAGATAGCGCCTCCGGTACCCGCTGATCGTCCGGGTGATCTTTGGCCCAGTCGAGGACGACACGACCGAAGTAGTTGGGCGCAGGACCAACCTGCTTGAGCTGCTTCCACTGCGTATCGGCGAGCGTGCGCTCGTCAGCCGTAAGAAACGCCGGTGACGCCGGATTCTGCGCGGGAGGAACGTACGCCGGAGTCTGGTCTCGATAGTCCGACCACGGACTGCAAATGGCTCCGAAAACAATGCCGCCCGAGTCAGTGCTCATGTCCTGAGCCCACCAGTTCTGGCGAAAGCTGTCGATTTGGGCGATGGGTGTCTGGCGCAACATGCCACCGTTCACGTAGGGATTCATCCCAGGAAAATGCAAAAGGGCAAAGGCGCCGGCGAAGTCGCGCGCCGCGGGATCGGTCGCCGCATCGTAGATGGAGACATACTTGGCCGCCGACGGAAGCTTCTGCGATAAGGCCGAGCTGAGCTGCTTGGCGGAGGCAGCATCGCCAAGGAGAACGGCGCGGCTCCAGGTCGCGCTAGTCAACGCATCGCGAAGCTTCGGCGGCAGCTGACCGCCGAGCGCGGCCTTGCTGAGCAATGCTGTAGGTACGCGCTGATTCAGGGTGGCCGCCGAATAGTCGTCAAACAGAGGCGCAAGCGGATCGGGATTGTCTTTAGTGACGTAGTCCGCGCAGTCGCTGCCGGTGCAGGATTCCCCATCGCCGGTGTCCAGATAAACCGGCCGCTGCGTCGAGTACTTCAGAAAATCGTCGAAGCTATTCGACGCGCGGAACAACAAGCCGGCGTACAGATTGCGAGTAGCGTTCGGGGCGTCCGCCGGGAAGCGCTTCAATTGCGGCATGAGGAGATCTCGCGCCTGCTGCGCTTTGCCGCTTTCCACCAGCAGACGCGCGCGCTGATAGGTCACGCTGTCATAGCCCGGCGAGTTGGCGGGCACTCCATTTGCAGCTTTGAGCAGATCGTCGACTCCAGCGTCGGCGGCGCTGCTGGTCACCATAGCTGCGACCAGCCATGGCAGCGAATGCTTCTGACGCCAGAGATCCATCGCGTGCTGGTGCGCAATCGGATTCTGCAACTGCGCCGTGAGCACCCAGTCGGTGAGATCGTCGGCTTCCATCAGCGCCCGATCTTGCTGCGGAATCTCTTTCATCTTCATCTCGGCAGGTTTGGATCCAGCGGGTGTGTCGGAGTCGGAGCTGCGCGTGCCGATCAGTCTGTTCAACAACTGGGTGTAGTCGATGAGGTCCTGACCGAGATTGCCGTCATGTCCTTCGCCGGCAATGCTCAGTGCCAGGACGTGAGCGCGCGCCTCGGGATGGAGACGGAATTCCACGAAAGCCAAAGTTCGCTCCGCTGCGGGATGAATCGACGCCAGTTGCTTGTTGGCCAGAATGGCTTTCAGCCGGGTCTCGGCCTCCGTTAAGAGTTGCGCGTTGAATGGGACCTGAGGATCGTTCACCGGAACCGTGCCTTCCCGCACCAGCGCCCGCGCCGCCAAATAGGGCGCCAGCGTGGACCAGGGAGACGATTTGTCGGCCGCGATCTTGTCGAAGGCCGCGACTGCCTGCTGATATTGCCCGCCGTAGAACAGCGCCGCCGCGATCTGATATGCGCGATCCTGCTTGATGATGGCCGGCGCATCAGCGGGCGCTGCCGTCGGCGTTGAGTGCCCGTTATCGCAATTGGAGAAGACAGAGCCTTGCGCGTCGACCCAGTCCTTGATGGTGGCACTGGCAACGCCGAAGTGCTGGGTGCGCTCGTTCAGCGTCAGTGCCGCATTGCGATAGGCGTCCGGCGTGCAGTTCAGGAAGCTGATGAAACCGTATCCGGTGCGACCGTAGGGATCGTCTTTCTCCGGTGGAGGGCTGGGCTTCTCGCCCAGAGCTTTGTCCCGCGCCACCCCCCAAGCAGTTTGTGCAGCGTCGAGGTCCTTGATTACGGTGTCGTTGTACTTCCAGTACAGCTGCACCTTGGCCAGCTGGGTTAGATCGAACGCGTGGCCCGAAAGAATGCGATAGGCAACCGCCAAATAAGCGCGGTAGTACGTAGGCTGCACCACGCCGAGATCGCCGGCCAGGTAATCCTTCAGCGGCACAGGACGCGCCTTCGGGACGAACACCGCCTCGGTGAAAAACGGACCGCAGGAAAAGATGTTGGGCGGGACGAGAATTACCAGCGCGAGCAAGCAGGCGGGGAGGTAATGGCGCAGTACGTTGCGATTGGACGGCCAAATCTTTGTCATGGCTGAAGTCCTCGTTGTACAGCCGCGACCATCTGGGCATTCCAGGGACGCGTGTTGAAGACGAACACGTGCCGATCGAGCAGCGGCTGCGGCCATGGCTCGTCGGTGGAGAGACCCACGCTGGAGCGGCAAAGCGGATCGCGAAAATCTTGCCCGCTGCTGAGCGCGTGCAAAATGTTGCCCTCATCCATGCCCATGCGGAAGAGCATAGGCACCGCCTCGTCGATCGGCAGGTCCGCGATCCAGTCATCGGCGAGGCACCAGGAGCCGAGCGCGGTAATCGACAACCGGCGATCCGCCGGCCATTGCGCCCGAACCGCTTCCAGCAGCTGGCGATAGAAGTGGCGCTGGGAGCGGCGCGCGTCAAAATCAACCTGCAGCTCGCGCACGCCGGGCAGACCGCTGAGATGAACGATCTGGCGAGCGACCTGGGCGCGATAGGTGTCGGAGAAGTCCGTTGGTGTCTGCGGCGTGATCTCGATTCGCACCACGGCGGTCAGCGGGGTGCTGGGACTGACGCGCAAAGGTTGAAAGCGCGGCCGCAGAACGGGCGAGGCGTCGAGGTAAACGGAGCCGGCCAGAAATGCGACTCCCACATCGTGGGAGTTCAGAAAGGTCAGCTGCTCGGGACGTTCCCAGGCCCACAAGGTCAGATGTGGACGAACGCTTCTGCGGACAGCGGTGCTCCCATTCAAAACCAGCAGCAGCCCGAGCGCGACTGGCAGAATCTTGTAGCGGGACATGGAAGTGGCGAGGACAGTGTAGCGCCGGGTGTTGGCAAGTCAACAGAATCCGGGTTCGGTTTTGGGAAGGCCACTCCCTTAGTCTCCGCCCCCTTCCACCCCGCCGAACGCCTTCAGCGCGGTCGCCTCGTCGGGCTCGATCTCCAGCACCAGATGCAGCTTGGTGATCTCCAGCAGGTCGTGCACCCGCGGGCTCACCTGCACCAGCTTCAGATGCCCGCCGTGGCCGCGAATCGTGGTGTAGGCCTTCACCAGCTCGCCCAATCCGGAGCTGTCGATGTATCCCACGTTGCGGAGGTTGAGCAGAATCTTCTTGAAGCCTTTGTCAGCCATCTCGCGCATCATCTCGCGCAGGGCTTTGCTGCCTTCGCCGAGGGTGATTCGTCCCGTCATGTCGACGATGGTGACGTCGCCGGCGTGGCGAGTGGTGATCTGCAAGCGGTCGGGCGGCTGTTCCGGGATGCTGACGCCGAGGCGATTCAGGATCTCGTTGGCAACCTTCGCGGTCTCCGTCGACTCGGTGCGCACGACTACCAGGCTGCGGCCTTCGGCCAGAACTTCGCAGAAGAAGCTGACGTCCTCGGAAACCTTCTCGGCATGGGGATCCGGTGCGGCGGCTGATTCCCCTGCGCCCTTGCCCAGCATCGAGCCGGCGCCCATGCCAGCCAGGCCCAGCAAAGCAGCCGCGCCGATACCCAGCGCCGCCACCTGGCCGACACCGGGAACCATCATCAGAATGGCCGCGCCCACCCCGGCCGACATTCCGGTGGCGAAGCCCACGACTCCGCCGAACATGGTCCCCCAGTGCTTGACGATGGCCTCGCCGTTGCTCCCTGACCGGGTCAGGAAGACAATCTCCTCCGGCGGCACAAGGCGCTCCAGAAGCTCCAGCAATGCGCTCTCAGCGCTGCCGCGAGAAGAAAATACCCCGATGACTGTTTCCACGCGAAACCTCCCTGATGACCTGCAGAACAGCCGGAATTGCGACGCAGATGAGTTTGAACTATTTGCGGCGAGTCAGCAAGGAGAACGATGACGAGGCCTTCTTCATGAACTGCATGGTTCACGGCACGGCCTTGCAGCCGTGCCGAACGAGCCGCTGGCGAGCGGGCTTTAGCCCTGCGATTTCCCACAGGAACTAAAGCCCGGGTTCCCGACAAACTCAGTGATGATGCTGTTCGAATCCCGCGAGCCGGTACGCATCATTCTTATCGTCGTCGTCCCCGCAACGCCCCGGACCGCCGAGCGGGTTATAGTCGAAAAAGTTGTGCGGCACCATTTCGAAGCCGAACCAGTGGACCAGGGTGATGCCGGTGCGACCGCCATTGCCCATCTGGTTGTCGGCGTCGGTGGGCTCATGGTGCGTCGATCCGAAATACCACAGCACGATGGCATCACCCGTCCCGCCCAAAGGCTGGCCATTCAGGTACTGCAGCAGATAGGCGTTCGGGTTGTACCAGGTGTAGAGCCAGTTGTTGTAGCCGGTGCCGGAGCCGTCTTCTCCCGGGTTTTCGTTGGTCAGGTCCTGATCATGCTGCGTAAAGGTTTCCTGAAAGTGGCCCTGACCCCAGCGATTGTAAGGATAGAACTGATAGCCCACGTAGTGGCCATAGTCGTTGGTTTGCGTCAGGCTCTGTACGGTGACGCTGCTGAACTGCTGCTCACTCCAGTCCGTAGTTTCTTCCGTGGGAATCGGCAGGTAAGCATCGTTGGCGATGTAGCCGTTCGGGTCTTCCTGGTGAACGAACTGCAGCATTTCGTTATCCTGGCGACCCAGCAGTTGTGTGGCTACTCGCCATAATCCGTTATGGACGTGCGGCTCGGAGGTATCGTAGGGCAGGTTGTAGCCGGTTGCGCCGCTGCGGAAGGTGACGCGCCCGTCCTCATGGAAGGTGTACTCGATGATGTAGTCGTAGTTGTAGGCGTCGAACACTGACCACACCACCACTTCCTGGATGCGTCTGCGCATGTGGTTTCCCGGCTCTTTGCACAGCCATCCGACACCTTCATCGCGGCATTCCACCGCGAGCTTAGGCACGGTATCGCGGATGTAGTAATTGCCCTGCTGATTCCGGAAGTAGACAAGCGCGGCGTTCATCGACGGTATATCGGCAGGATCCATTTGGTCCATGCGGTCATCGCCGAACGACATGTCGTAGTAGGTATGGCTGCGATCGTCGTACGGAACGAACATCTCCGCCATGCCCGCACGCTTGACGATGTATTGCGGCGAAGTGTACTGCGCCCCCTGGATCGCAATATCCAGTGCCTGCGTGCCCTTCATGCCCATATTGCGCAGCCCGAAGCGCCAATGGGTGTTGGGATAGTCGATGCGCAGATAGAGATCCTGGTGGAGGTAAATGCCGACGGCATCCTCTTCCGTCACCTGGCAACCGTTGCCATTGATGATGAGGACGTCAGTCGCGGCAGCTGGAATCGCGGCAAGCAAGAGCGCTAAGGTAATGCCGCTTGCCAACAATATCTGCAGGGCGGTGGAATGGCGAGACGGTCGCGCCAAGCGGAAACGGCTCGGCACGGCTGAAGCGAGCTGAGGTACGGTGCAAGGTGTCATGGCCTTGTTTCCTCTCGGTTTTAGAATTGCCAGAAGGAAATGCGTTCGGGTCCCACAAATCCGATACATGAGCCGATTGGGGGGATAGTAGTACTTTTTTCAGTTTTGGCAAGCGAAAATCGACGAGATTCTTGATTAATCGGCAAATAAACAGTTGGAACCTCGTGGCCGTTATGGCAGACAGATTCCGACAACTTCAGGCGGCAAGCAGGCGGCTGCTGAATCAAAACAGTTCCCAAGCAGCCGCAAGTTGCGGCGCTGCTTCCGAAACCGGGCAACACCCCGGTTTTCCCGCCACATGTCCCAAGAACTCAAGCCGCTCGCGTGACTGACTGTCCAGCCTGCTACAGTGATTTCGGAGCCACCGATGACCACTCGCCGATTCGCTTTGGTGCAGCTTGACGTTTTCACTTCGCGGCCGCTGGAGGGCAATCAACTCGCGGTCTTTACCGATGCGCGCGGCCTCAGCGACGACGAGATGCAGAAGCTGGCGCGCGAGACCAATCTCTGCGAGACCACCTTCATCCTGCCGCGCGATCCCAACATCGAGCGCGCCGAGGGTCACAAGGTGCGAATCTTTACCACCACCGAAGAGCTGCCTTTCGCCGGACATCCCACGCTGGGCACCGCCTGGTATTTGCAGCAGCAATCCAGCGCGGACGAAGTGGTGCTCGATCTCAAGGTCGGCAAGATTCCGGTGCGCTTCGAGCGGCGCGACGGGCTGCTCTTCGGCGAGATGCGCCAGGCCGAACCGCAATTCGGCGCCACCCATCCGCATGACGTGATAGCCGGCGTGCTGGGCGTTCCCGTTTCGCAGCTCGACCAGAGCCTGCCCATCCAGACGGTCTCGACCGGCATGCCGTTTACCATCGTGCCCTTTCGCTCGTTGGCAACCCTGCAAAGTCTGACCATCGGCTGGAACCAAATGGCTCCTTACCTGGCGACCATCGGCAATCCGGCGTTCTTCTACTTCGTCTGCCGCGAGACCGTCAATCCCAACGCGACGCTGCACGCGCGCATGATCTTCTACAACGGCGAGGATCCCGCGACCGGCTCCGCTGCAGGATGCTGTACGGCGTGGGCGGTGAAGCATGGCGTGCTGGCGCCGGAATCGCAAGGGCTGATCGAGCAGGGACTAGAGACTCGGCGTCCCAGTTTCATTCACGTGCGCGCTTCGAAGTCGGGCGAGACGATCGCCAATGTGCGCGTCGGAGGTAACGTGGTGCAGGTGATTAACGGAGAAGTTACGATGTGACTTTTCTGAGGATATCCTGTGTGCCTCGAAAAGCCGCGTCCAGCAAGGCTTTTGCAAGAATGGCCCAAATGAGGATCACCACGCGTAGTGCGGTTTCCGATGCCGCCCGCCAGCAAAAATTTTCTGCGCATTTGACCTTCGCAATACTTGTTTCGTGACTGCGGCGGTCGTACTATCCGGAACGCGCTACTCTCTGGCGCACCAAGAGAAACTAACTCAGTGACCATCGCCCGCATCCGGCTTTCCTGGTTTGCCCGGATGCTAAGGCACAAGCACTTTCAAAGGAAACTCGGTGGGGTACATGAAACCGAAACGCACGATTCTGTGTATCGATGACGACGAACGCTCTCTCTCCGTTCGTAAGGTGTTACTCGAGACACGCGGTTATCGCGTGCTCACTTGCTCGGACCCTGATTGCGCCATTGAAATCATGCAACACGGAGGCATCGACCTGGTCCTCTCCGACCTGATGATGCCCAAGCTCAATGGCGCGAAACTTATCGACCGCCTCAAAGCCATTTCTCCCGCAACTCCGGCGCTACTGTTTTCCGGCTCCGTGAGCTGCTGCACCGAAGAGCATCTGGCCGATGCCTGGCTGCCGAAAGGAGAATTCGCTCCCATGGAATTGCTGGAGCGAATTCGTGTGCTGCTGATACGCAAGCGCGGTCCCAAGCGCCCCATCAGCCTGCCACAGCGCCTGGCATCCTGAACAGATGCGCCCAGCCAACCTAACCCCAAACTCAAGCCTGCGCGGGAGCGGCGCATTCAACGCTGCTCCCGCAATCTCTGCGCCCCCCACGGCGCGGTGGTAGCGCTCGCGCCGGGTGAACGAGAATAGAGTTTTACCGTGCCGGACGGCCGCCCATTCCATTAGCAGGATTACTTCTTCTTCACAAGAATCCTGCGCTCCTGATCTCCGCGCCGTTCGATTGAGATCATCGCGTCGCACTCAGTTTCGAAGCGGGCAAATTTCTCGCCCCACTCCAGCAGTACCAGGTTGCCGGTTTCGGAGAACAGCTCATCAAGTCCGAGAGTGTCGAGTTCGCGCGGTGTATCGATTCGATAAAGATCGACGTGGTAGAGACAGACCTCAGGTCCGCGATACTCGTGAATGAGAGTAAAGGTGGGACTGGTCACATCGTCCTGCGAAGCGGCCTGCAAACCCTCGGCAATGCCTTTGACCAGCGTGGTCTTGCCCGCGCCGAGATCGCCGCGAAGAACGACCATGCTCATGCTCTTCAGAGTGGGAGCAAGATTGCGGCCCAGCGCGATCGTCTCCTCCGCTGAATGCGTGGTGTACTCGGCGGTCATCCGATGCGGGTCATCTCTTCCGTGGCCCACTGAGTCGCACGGCGGAAAGCCTCCGGCAGGCCGTCGAGCAGATCAGTAGCAACCAGCGAGTGCTCGCCCATCTTCTCGCATGCAACGTCGCCGGCTAATCCATGCATATAGACTGCGGCGATGGCGGCGCGCGCGTAGTCGTTGGGCATCTGCGCGATCGCGCCGGCGGTCATGCCGGTAAGGATGTCGCCCGTGCCGCCGGTCGCCATGCCAGGATTGCCGGTCGGGTTGACCCACGCGCTTCCGTCAGGCAGCGCGATGATAGTACGGTCGCCTTTCAGCACCAGCACAAGATGATGATCGCGCGCGAAGCTGCGTGCGACGTTGAGCCGATCAGCCTGCACCGCCTTGATCGCAGTGCCCGCCAGCCGCGCCATCTCACCGGGATGTGGCGTGAGCACCAACGGCCGCCGGCGGCCGTCCAACAAATTCGTCTGGCCTTCGAATGCGTTCAGACCATCCGCATCCAGCACCAGCGGGACCTTTGTCTGATGTACCGCTTCGTGTACGAATTGCACCGTCTCGGGATTACGCCCAATTCCAGGACCGATTGCAACGACCGTCATCGGCTTGGTGAGATCGAGGAAGCGGCCGCTCTCGGCGGCAGCCAACGCGATCGAGCCGGCGGGAGTTTCCGCCAGAGGCTCAGTCATGATCTCCGCAGCGAACGAGGCCACGGCGGTCAGCACGCGGGCAGGCGTCGCGACCGTGCTCAATCCCGCTCCCATGCGAAGCGCAGCCATTCCCGCCATCGCCGCAGCGCCAGACTTGCCGAACGCGCCGCCCACGATCAGCGCGTGGCCAAACACCCCTTTGTTGCTGTCGCGCGGACGCGCAGCAAGCAGCGCAGCAAAGTCGCGCGGCGTTGTGACCTCGAGGTTCAGGCTGGAGACGATTGCCTCAGCCGGCGAACCGATCGGCGCAACCATGATTGGCCCGCGCGTGAGATTGCCGAAGACGTGAGCCGGACGCGGCGCCGTGAAGGTCACAATAGCGTCGGCGTAAACGATCCCTTCGCCACGCTGCGGCGTCATCGCATCCGAGTCCGCCCCGGAAGGAATATCGACTGCGACGATCGGCTTATCGGTGCGATTCATCGCCTCGATGGCATCGGCATACAGGCCGGTCACTGGCGGACGAAATCCCGTGCCCAGAATCGCATCAACCAGCAAGTCGCAATTGGCCAGGCAGCGCGACGATTCAGCCGCCAGTTCATCCGGAGTAGTCACCTCGATCGGCCGCAGCGGCAGGCGCTCGAACATCACCAGAGCGTCGCCCTTCAATTCCGCACGTGAAGCCAGCAGCAGAACTTCGACCACGCGTCCGGCGCGATGCAGCTTGCGCGCAATGACAAAGCCGTCCCCGCCATTGTTGCCTTTGCCGCAGACCACGGTGACGCGATTCGCGTCGGAATAGTTTTGCAGGATGAATCGCGCAATCGCGCCGCCGGCGTTTTCCATCAGCGTGAGCGAAGCCACGCCGAACTGCTCCGACGTTGCGCGATCGATGGCGCGCATTTCTTCCGCAGTCGTGATCTTCATGCGCGCTCCGCCGCAGAGTGTTCCAGCCGGCGCAAACCGTCCGGCTCGCCCATCGCGATCAGGTGATCGCCTTCGTGGATGACTTCGTCGGGTGAGGGGTTGAAGCGCATACCCGAACCTTCGCCTTTGATGGCGAGCACGATGACACCCATCTCCTGGCGAATGCGCGAGCCCTCCAGCGTCTGCCCGGCGACGCGCGAACCCGCTTGCACCTGCACCTCTTCGATCTCCAGCAGGCGCTGGCGATCCATCGTGGTGTCGAAGAAGTCGACCACATGCGGTCGCATGAACGTTTGAGCGATGCGGTATCCGGCGAAATTGTACGGCGAGACGACGTGGTTCGCGCCGGCCGTGAGCAGATGCTTCTCGGCTTCGTCTTCGCTGGCGCGAGCGATGATCTGCAGCTTGGGATTCAAGCTGCGCGCGGTGAGGATGATGTAGATATTGGTCGCGTCGGTGGTCGTCGACGCGACGAGGCCGCGAGCCCGCTCGATATGCGCCTGCCGCAGCACTGGAGCCTGGGTCGCATCGCCCATGAGCGTCAGCCAGCCCTCATCGGAGTACTGCGCCAGCTTGTCCGCGTCGTTATCGATAACGACGAAGGGCAGCGGCTTGCGCGCCAGTTCGCGTGCCGTGCTGCGGCCCACGCGTCCCGCGCCGCACAGAATGTAGTGGTCCGACAGCCGGCTGATCTCGCGATCCATGCGTCTCCTGCCGAAGACCGATTGTAGCTCGAATTCCAGCAAAGCCTGCGTCGCGCTGCCGAAGAACAGCAGCACCAATCCTACGCCCACAACGATAACGAAGCTGTTGAAGATGCGGCCGACGTGCGAGAGCGGATGAATCTCGCCATAACCGATGGTGCTGATCGTGGTCAGCACCATGTAGAAGCCGTCGAACCACGACCAGTGCTCGATATAGTGAAATCCGGCCATGCCGACCAACGTCAGCACGATCAGCGCAGTGAGGATGATCTTCAGGTTGAGCAGGGATTTCACAGATTCATTGTGGCGCGCCGGAATGTCGCGCGCAAGGAAAGACCTTATGCTGAAAGCTTGTTCGGTCAGGATTGGCATCGTATCAGGGCACGGCTTCAGCCGTGCCGGCAGCGCCCAAAAGATTCGGGCTTCAGTCCCTGTCCGCAAATTTGCAGGGGCTAAAGCCCTTTCTAGATCCCAACAATCCGGCACGACTGAAGTCGTGCCCTGATACGAAGCGATCGGAAATCGACGCAGGCCTGAAGGGCCCACTCTACCGGTAAAGCCAAACTGTGTTAGTCGCCCGCGACCTTCACCTCTTCATCCCGCAGCTGCTGCACGCGGCTATGATGACGCCCGTAGGTGTAGTAAATCACCATCCCGATAATCAACCATATGATCAGCCGAAACCACGTCGCCGCCGGCAAACTGGCCATCAGGCCCAATGAAACGATGATGCCGAGAATCGGCACCACCGGTACCCACGGCGTCTTGAACGGTCGATGCAGGTCGGGACGGCGCGAGCGCAAGGTCCACACTCCTGCGCACACGATGACGAACGCCAGCAAGGTTCCAATGCTGACCAGCTCGCCCAATATCTCGATTGGAACTAAGGCCGCGAATATCGCGACGAAGCCGCCGACGATCGTGCTCGAAATCCAGGGCGTGCGGAAGCGTGGATGCACCGCACTAGCCCAACTCGGCAACAGGCCATCGCGCGACATCGAGTAGAACACACGCGACTGGCCGAGCAGCATCACCAGCATCACCGTGGCCAGCCCAAAAATCGCGCCGAGCTTCACCAGGAACCGCGCCCAGACAACGCCTGTAGCATCGATTCCCACGGCCACCGGATCGGAAACATTCAGATCGGCGTAGGGCACGATTCCCGTCAGCAGGCCCGCAACCAGGATGTAGAGCACGGTGCAGATAATCAGCGAACCGAGGATGCCGAAGGGCATATCCTTCTGCGGATTCTTGGCTTCCTGCGCGGCCGTGGAAACCGCGTCAAATCCGATATAGGCAAAAAAGATGACGCTGGCCCCGCGCGCAATGCCTGACCACCCGTACTTACCAAACGTGCCCTCATTGGGCGGGATAAACGGATGCCAATTCTGTTTGAGGATGTCGGGATGATGCATCGCGAAGAGGCCGGCAATCACGATGAACATCAGCACAATTGTCACCTTCACGATGACAATTCCCGAGTTGAAGTTTGCCGATTCCTTGATGCCGATCACCAGAATGACGGTGACGCCAATGATCGCCAGAAAAGCTACGAGGTTGAACAGGCCGGTCTGCTGCGGCAGCGAGTTGGGATTGATGTGCTGCGCCGCCAGCATGTCCTTCATGCGCTCCAGATGCTCCCAGTGGCCCTGGTAGAAGACCAGCTTCTCGCTCGGCGCCAGCGTCAGGCGTGGAGGAATGCGGATGCCGAAGTCTTCCAGAAAACTGAGCACATAGCCGCTCCAGCCGGAAGCCACGGTAGCGGCGCCGAAGGCATATTCCAAAATCAGGTCCCAGCCAATGATCCAGGCGAAGATCTCGCCCAGCGTGGCATAGCCGTAGGTATAGGCTGAGCCGGCGATAGGAATCAACGAGGCGAACTCCGCGTAGCACAGGCCAGCGAAAACGCAGGCGACGCCCGCCAGAACGAACGACAGAACGATGGCCGGGCCGGCGTACTTGGCGGCGGCCGATCCGGTCAGCACGAAAATTCCGGCGCCGATGATGGCTCCGATGCCAAGCGTAATCAGGTTAATTGGACCGAGGGCCCGTTTGAGACTGTGTTCCCCTGTCTCCGCTGCTTCCGCTGTCAGCATGTCGAGGGGCTTACACTTCAACAGATTCGACATTAAGCTTTGCCTCTTCTCAACAACTAGGCTTGCCCGCGCGCCTGCGAATTAAATTTCGACCACAGGAAATACACAGGAATCCCCAGCAGAACGATGAACAGGCCGGGCCACGTGTACTGCGGTTTATAACGCAACAAGACTATATCAATAAATGTAGCAATCACAATGTACATCGCAGGCAGGATCGGATAGCCGATGGCGCGGTACGGTCGCGGCTCGTCCGGCCGCTTGACGCGCAGCACGAACAGCCCGGCAATCGTCAGGATATAGAACACCAGCACGGCGAAGATGATGTAGTCGAGCAGCTGGCTGTAGCTGCCCGAGATGCACAGGATGCAGGTCCAGATGCACTGCATCGCGAGCGAGTGTACCGGCGTGTGATAGCGGGGATGCAGCTTGGCCGCGCTACGGAAGAACAGCCCGTCCTTGGCCATCGCGTAGTAAACGCGAGCGCCGGCTAGAATCAGCCCGTTGTTGCAGCCGAAGGTGGAGACGAGGATGGCGAACGCCATGATCCGCGCTCCGGCCGAACCGAACATCTGCTCCATCACGGCGGTAGCGACGCGATCTTCCGAGGCGTGCTGAATGCCGCGCGCCAGAATCGTGGCGCCGTGCGCGTCGCCCTGCAGCGGCAGGACATTGAGGTATACGAAATTCGCCAGGACATAGAGCAGCGTCACAGCCGCGGTACCGAATGCCAGTGCGATCGGCAACGTGAACTTCGGATTCTTGACCTCAGCCGCGGTGAAGGTAATGTTGTTCCAGGCGTCGGAAGAAAACAGCGAGCCCGTCTGTGCGACCGCGAGAATGGTCAACACGCCAACCAGCGCCATGGGACCGCCGACGCCGAGTTGCACCGGATGGAGCGAATGCCATCCCGCATTGCGAAAGTAGTTGGCGCCGAAGTTAGCGGCAATGGCTTGCGCGTTGCGCCCCAGGAAGAGTCCCAGCAATACCAGGCCAAGTAGCGCAGCGGTCTTGGCGATGGTGAAGACATTCTGCACCGCTGCGCCCAGCCGGAGGCCGAAGATATTCAGCACCGAGAGGAAAACGACCAGCAAAATGGCGGCGAGATTCTGGGTGTTCAGGCCGACGTCCATGTTGCCGAGCACCATCGGACCGAGCGGGATGGGCGGCACATGCCAGAGATGAATCAGCCAATGTTTGGACGAGACCGACGGAAAAAACACGCCGAGAAACTTGCCGAAGGCGATACCGACGGCGGCGATGGTTCCCGTCTGCACGACAAGATACAGCGTCCAGCCGTAGAGAAATCCCCAGAACGGCCCGAACGCCTCGCGCAGGTAGACATACTGACCGCCGGCGTGCGGCATCATCGCGGCCAGCTCGCCATATGCCAGCGCGCCGGTGATGGTCAGAAATCCGGTGAGCACCCAGGCGCCGATGAGCAGAATCGGCGAATCGACCAGGCGGGCAATGTCGGCGGAGACAATGAAGATTCCCGACCCGATCATGGAGCCCATGACCAGCGTGGTAGCGCTCAGCGGACCGAGGCCTTTCACGAATCCGGCGTCGCTGGAGGTGACGGAGATGGTCTTTACTTCGCTAGCCAATGAACCTCGAAGGGCGCACCTTCAGGTGCGCCATAATGGCCCCTCTACACTGTCATCCCGACCGAGGACTTCAGTCCGAGCGGAGGGATCTGCGGTTCGAGATGGGCGAGAAATTGTCGTCAGCTTACACCAACAGCCGCAAGAATTCCTCTGCAACTTTAGACGGCGAGGTGAGCAATTCGGCGATGACGGCGACCGAATCCGCACCGGCGTCGATCACCGACCGCGCGTTGGCGCGGGTAATCCCGCCGATGGCCACCAGCGGCTTCTTGGTTGCGGCGCGCGCGGCGCGAATGCCTTCCAGCCCAACTACGGGATCGGGATTGTGCTTGGAAGAAGTCTTGAAGACCGGACCGATGGCAATGTAATCGGCGGGACCTGCGTCGGCTTCGCGCAACTGCTCGAGGTTGTGGGTTGAAGCTCCAACAATACGGTCCGGTCCGATTACCGCCCGCGCACCTTCGGGCGAAAGATCGTCCTGGCCGACGTGCACGCCACGGAAATCGGCAGCGATGCAAATGTCGGCACGATCATTCATGATGAGCATGATTCCATCGTCGAGAACGTGCCGGATCTCTCGCGCGTGGGCCAGCATTTCGCGCGTAGGTCCGACCTTGTTGCGATACTGAATGAGCGTCGCACCGCCGGCGGCAAGGTCGCGCGCGTAGTCGACCATCGCGGCGGTAGTGCGCAGCGGCGGAGCAAAGCAGGAGACATCGAGAATGGCGTAAAGCCTGGGTAGATTCATTTGTTAGGAACTTCTTCACCACAGAGACACAGAGAAGGAAGTTAAGAAAATCGGACTCTGTGTCTCTGTGCCTCTGTGGTTGAAATGAGCTATTTCCCCGCCTCCTTGGACTGAGCCAGGAATCGCTCCATAAATTTCGTATCGAAGTTGCCGGCGCGGAAATCGGGATCGCGCATGATGCGCTGGTGCAGCGGAATGCTGGTATAGATTCCTTCCACCACGAACATCTCCAGCGCGCGCGACATTCGCGAGATAGCTTCATCGCGATCGCGGCCACGGGCACACAGCTTGGCGATCAGCGAATCGTAGTAAGGCGGGATAACGCCTTCGGCATAAGCTGCGGTGTCGACACGAATGCCCGTCCCACCCGGCATGTTGAACACCGTGATCTTGCCTGCCGACGGGGTGAAACGCTCCGGATGCTCGGCGTTGATGCGGCACTCGATGGCGTGTCCGCGGAAGTAGACTGGCTCCTTGATGATCTCGCTCAGCTTCGCCCCGGCCGCAATCTGTATCTGCGACTTCACCAGATCGACGTCGGTGGTCATCTCGGTGACGGGGTGCTCGACCTGGATGCGCGTGTTCATCTCGATGAAGTGCAGGCTGCCGTCTTCGTCCATCAGGAACTCGACCGTGCCCGCGTTCATGTAGCCGATGCTGCTCAGCGTCTTCACCAGGATGCCGCCAATGCGGTCGCGCAGCTCCTGGTTGACCTTCACCGATGGCGCTTCTTCCACCAGCTTCTGATGGCGGCGCTGGATGCTGCATTCACGCTCGCCCAGGCTCATCACGTTGCCGTGCTCATCGGCCAGCACCTGAAACTCGATATGGCGCGGGCGCTCGATGAACTTCTCCATGTAGAGATCGCCGTTGCCGAAGGCCGCGGCCGCTTCCGATTGTGCGGAGTGAAAAAGATTCGGCAGCTCCTCTTCGTTGCGAATGATTCGCATGCCGCGGCCGCCACCACCGGCGGAAGCTTTCACGATAACCGGGAAGCCGACGGTGCGCGCCCACTCCAGCGCCTCGTCCGCCGAGGCGATGATTCCATCCGACCCGGGCAGAATCGGCACGCCCTGCTTCTTCATGGTGGCGCGCGCTTTTTCCTTCTCGCCCATCATGCGGGTGATCTCCGGCGGCGGCCCGATGAACTTGATGCCGCAGGCCTGCGCGACTTCGGCAAAGTTGGCGTTCTCGCTGAGCAGGCCGTAGCCGGGATGGACCGCGTCAACATTGGCGATTTCGGCGGCGCTGATTACAGCGGGGATGTTGAGGTAGCTCTCGTTCAGGCGAGGCGGGCCGATACAGATGGCTTCATCGGCGAAGCGAACGTGCAGCGAGTTGCGATCGGCTTCGCTGTAGATAGCCACGGCTTTGATGCCGAGCTCCTTACAGGCGCAGATGACGCGCAGAGCAATTTCCCCGCGATTCGCAACTAGGATTTTCTTGAACATGGATTCTTAATTGACCACGGAAGCACAGAATACACAGAAGGGAATCTGTTCCAAGAGTTATCGCCTAGAATATGCACCCTGCAATCCGTTTCATGGTGGAGGGACCGCTGCGCAATCCATTTCAAAATATTCCGTGCGTTCCGTGCTTCCGTGGTGAACACACAAGTGAGGGCATCTACTGCTTGCGTATGCCGAACAGCGGCAGTCCGTACTCGACCGGGCTTCCATTGGCGACAAACATCTTGGCGATGGTGCCCGAGACTTCGGCCTCGATTTCGTTCATCAGCTTCATCGCCTCGATGATGCAGAGCACCTGGCCTTCCTTGACCGCGTCGCCAACCTTGACGAACGGCGGCGTACCCGGTGATGGAGCTTCATAGTAGGTGCCAACGATGGGTGACTTGACGATGAACAGGTCGGCATCCGAAGCCGCTTCTTGCGACGGCGCAGCGGCAGAGGACGGTGCTTCAGCCGCGGGCGCGCTCGACGGTGCAGCGGCAGAGATAGCAGGCGCTGCGGGAGCGGCCACAAGCGGCTGAACTGCCGCGATAGGCGCCACCTGTACCACCGGAGCGACCGAGCCTCCGCGCTTGACATGGACCTTCATGTCACCGCGTTCGAGTTCGAACTCGGTGATATCCTTCTCCACCAGAAGCTCGATGAGTTCCTTGATTTCTTTCTGATTCATGCGATTTGCCGCGGACTAATTAGCGGGTCAGCAGAATTCACAACCCGGCACTGGCTGACCCTGATCGAGACTGCACCAGCAAGGCAATCAGACATTATGAACGGTTGAGCGGGATTTGGAAAGCGGTCTCGTCAGCGCGTAGTGCGCTACCTTGACCGGCTAGATCAAAAATCTAACTCAGTCTGCTTTTCGTAGCGTGCGAAACTGCGTAATCCTCACCCTCCCATGGTCCGGAAATACGGCTTCTATGATTAGCGCGCCACCCATCGCTCGAATCATTGACTCAAGGGTGCTCACATACATATCAGCGCGGCGTTCCATTTTAGAGATCGACGATTGTTTTACATGGAGCGTTTTGGCCAGGTGCTCTTGGGTCAGATTGAGAGCTTCCCTGAGTTCGTCAAGCGCCATTTCTCTTTTGTAGATTTCAGCCTTTTGATGAGCGCGCGCACGAGACTCATCCGACATCTTGGCTCGCAGTTCCGAAAATTTACGTGCCATCTCGTTCCTCCCTTCTCAGCTCTTCGAGATGTCTGTCAAATAATGCATCGGCCTTGGAAACGAACTCGTCATACCAGCCAGAATTGCCGGTTTTGTCGCCACCTATCAGCAAGACTGCCGTACGTTTGGGGTTGAAGGCATAGAGCACTCGCAGCACCGCGTCCCCGGCTCGCCCGCGAAGTTCCTTCATGTTCGGGTGTTTTGATGTGACGATCACGTCAGAGTGTGGTCGCGGAAGAGTCGGTCCGTGCTCCTCAAGAAGTTCTACCCGGGCACTGATTTCTTCTTGTTCTTCTACCGTTAGCGACTCCCACCAAACCGCAAATTCTTCGGTGAATTCGACTTCCCATGCCACAGGAGGAATATAGCCTGCATGGAATGTTGGTGTCAAGGTAGATCGAAGATTGCCGCGGAAGGCGACGGCTCTGGCTGAGCAGCGGCGCAGAACTTCTACTGCTTAGGCTCTGCCCGTCCCGGCTCCTGCCCAGGATAGTCATACACGCCGCGTCCCGACTTGCGTCCCAACCGTCCGGCTTTCACGTACTGCACCAGCAGCGGTGCAGGCCGAAACTTCTCGCCCAGCGTCTTATGCAGATACTCCAGAATGTGCAGGCGGGTATCGAGGCCAACCAGGTCGATCATCTCGAACGGCCCCATGGGATGGTTCAGTCCGAGCTTCAGAGCCTTGTCGATGTCCTGCGCCGAGGCGACGCCTTCCTGCAGCATGTAGAAAGCTTCGTTGCCGATCATGGCGTTGATGCGGCTGGTGATGAATCCTGGCGACTCCTTGATCACCACGACTTCCTTGCCCATGCGTTTGCCGACTTCGACCGCCGCAGCCAGCGTCTCCTCGCTGGTTTCCAGCGCGCGGACGATCTCCAGCAGCTTCATCTTGTGCACGGGATTGAAGAAGTGCATGCCCACGCACAGCGGGGCCCGATAGGTCACCGATGCGACTTCGGTCACGCTCAGCGACGAGGTGTTGGAGGCGAGAATCGTTGTCGGGCGACAAACTTTGTCGAGCAGCGTGAAGATCTCGATCTTCGACTCCATCTCCTCGGGAACGGCTTCGATGACCAGATCGGCCTCGCGCGCGGCCTGCTCGACCGACGACGCGTATTCCAGTCGGCCGAAGGCCTGGTCGGCATCGCCCTTGGTGACTTTGCCCAGCTCGACGGCTTTGTCCAGATTGGAGCGAATCTCAGATTCGGCCTTGCGCAGCGCGGTTGGGAGGATGTCCTCGAGGATGGTGCGATAGCCGCCGAGCGCTGCAGCGTGAGCAATGCCGCGGCCCATGATGCCGGCGCCGATGACGGCGATGGTTTGAACTTCGGCCATCCGCCTAGGCTCCCTTCTCGAGTTGCTCGACGACCCCGATGAAGTTGGGGTCGGACTTGCGCATGTACTCGGCGAGCCGGCGCTTTTCCTCGGGAGTGATCAGATAGAGGCTGGCATTGATGCGGCGAAGTGTCGCGGCGATGTCGTCAACGTAATTCATCATGCGGATAAGTTCACCAGTGGCCGTCATAAAAGTCCTTTCACGCGGTGTAGGTACGGGAATAATGCAAAGTCGATCGCAGAATGCAGAGAATTCCGCTGCGAGTCGGCCAATCGATTATTGTCGCTGGCGCTTCTGATTAAGTAAAGCGGGACGCGCCACGCGGGCTGCGGCGGGGACAAAATATGCATCCAACCTTGCACGGCTTAGCTCCAAGAGGATACGTCTGCCAGAAGTCGAAAGCTCTGCATGCAATCCAGTTCGACGGCAATGATGGACCAATCAGTTGAGCTGTGTGACTGTCTTGACCGGCTGGCCAGCGAGAAGCAGCGGGCGATTCCGCTTTCCACCTATCGCCTGCAGTTCAACAAGGATTGCCGCTTCGACGATGCGCGCGCGCTGATTCCCTATCTTTGGAAGCTCGGCATCAGCCACTGCTACTCCTCGCCCATTCTGAAGGCGCGTGCCGGCAGCCGGCACGGATACGACATCATCGATCACAATCAGCTGAATCCGGAGATCGGGACGGAAGACGAGTTCCGGCAATTGGCAACGGAGCTGAGGCACCGCGGCATGGGGTTGTTGCTCGACACCGTTCCCAATCATATGGGTGTAGGAGCGGGCGACAATCCGTGGTGGCAGGATGTGCTGCAGAACGGGCGCGCCTCGGCTTACGCGGATTTCTTCGACATCGATTGGGAGCCGCTCAAGCCGGACCTGCGCAACAAGGTGCTCATCCCGATCCTCGGCAATCCCTATGGCGAGGACCTGGAGGCAGGTCACATTCAAGTCGCGCTTGAAACCGGCAGGCCGGTCGTGAAGTACTTCGACAAAGTGTTGCCGATCGATCCGCAAACGATTCCGTTGATCTTCGGATCGGCAAAGGAGTTTCGGCAGCCTCCTGAGACCGGCAATTGTTCGGCCCTGGCAGAGTTAAATGGACTGCTCAATGCGCTGGGAAAACTGCCGGAAAATTCGGCGAAGGATCCCTCCGAGGTGCGACGGCGGCAGAACGAAATGCCGGCGTTGCTGGAACGCTTTGGGCAGCTCGCCCGCGAGTCGTCCGCGGCCAGCGCGCAAGTTGATCAAGCACTGCGGCGGTTGAATGGAACTGCCGGTGAGGCCGGAAGCTTCGATCTACTGCATAAACTGCTGGAGAAGCAGGCGTACCGGCTGGCGTTCTGGCGCGTGTCGGGGGAAGAGATCAATTACCGGCGCTTCTTTGACATCAACGACCTGGTCGGGCTTCGCATGGAGAATTCGCGGGTATTTGCGGCCACCCATCGGCTCATGCGAAAGCTTTTGGCGGAGGGTTTGATCGCGGGATTGCGCATCGACCATCCGGATGGGCTGCTGGATCCGATGCAGTATTTCATGCGCCTGCAGCGGCTGTATGCGGCAAGCCAGTGTTTGGGCGGGGAAGCCAGTCTTCGGCCTGCGTCGGATGGAATCGAATTGGATGTGCACGCCGCGTTCGGTCAGCACGATGTGGCCGCGCAGAAGGCGCCGCTGTATCTGCTGGTGGAGAAGATTCTGGAACCGGGCGAACATCTGCCGGGGCAATGGCCGGTGGATGGAACGGTAGGATACGACTTTGCCAATCTGGTCAACGGGATCTTCATTGAGCGGCGCAACGAACGCGCCTTCACCGAACTTTACCATCGGGTGATTGACGGCACAGTTCGTCCGGACAAGCTGATCTATGAAAGCAAGAAGCTGGTGATGCGGCGCGCGCTGGCCAGCGAAGTGAATGTGCTGACCCACATGCTGGACGAGATTTCCAATCAGGACCGCCGCGCGCGCGACTACACGCGCGGCGTTCTACGCGAGGCGATTCGCGAGACCATTGCCTGCTTCCCGGTGTATCGCACTTATATCGACGAGCGCGGACACGTCAGTGAAACCGATCGCAAGTATATTGAGCAGGCGATTGAGTGCGCCAAGCGGTTGAATGGAACGCTGGCGCCGGCGGCCTTCGATTTCCTGCGAAGTATTCTCATGCTGGAAGGAAACGACACCGAGACGACCATCTTCGGTTACCGCAAGAACCTCTATTTCACGCTGAAGTTCCAGCAGCTGACCGGACCGGTGATGGCGAAGGGCCTGGAAGATACGGCCTGCTACGTCTACAACCGGTTCATTTCGGTGAATGAGGTTGGGGGAACGCCGACGGCTTTCGGAGTTCCGGTAAGCGAGCTTCATCGCGGCAATCAGGAGCGGGCGAGGCGCTTCCCGAACTCGATGCTCTGCGGCTCGACACACGATACTAAGCGCAGCGAGGACGTTCGCGCGCGGCTGAACACATTGTCCGAGATGCCGCGTATGTGGGCGCAGCACGTGATGAAGTGGCGGCGTGTCAATCGCAAGCACAAAGTAGAGCTGGCGGACGGCCGCGTGGTGCCCGACAACAACGAAGAATATCTGCTGTATCAAACGCTGGCCGGCGCGTGGCCGCTGCACATGGAAAGCGAAGAAGAACACAACGCGTTCGTCAAGCGCGTCCAGCAGTACATGGAAAAGGCCATGCACGAGGCCAAGGTCAACCTGAGCTGGCTCAATTCCAATCCTGCTTATGTCGCGGGGGTGAATTCTTTCGTTGAGAAGATCCTGACGCCCAGCGATCGCGGCAAGACAAATTTGTTCTGGGATACGTTACAGAAGCTGCTGACCCAGATTTTATATTTCGGCTGCATCAACTCCCTGAGCCAGACTCTGCTGAAGCTGACGTCTCCTGGCGTGCCTGACATCTATCAGGGCGAGGAGATGTGGAACTTCAACCTGGTCGATCCGGACAATCGCCGCCCGGTCGACTTCCAGACGCGTACGCGATTGGCTGACGAGCTTCGCAGCCGCTCGGTAACGGAAGCGCTCCCGTCCATTTGTCACAAGCTGCTGCGCGACTATCGCGACGGACGAATCAAGTTGTGGGTCACGATGCGCGCTTTGAACTTCCGCCGCGATCACAGCGAGTTGTTCCGCCAGGGCCACTATCTTCCTCTGGAAGCATCGCGTGGGAAAGAGGAGCATGTGGTGGCGTTCACGCGCCAGTACGCGGGAGAGATGTCGATTACCGCCGTTCCGCGGCTGAGTTTGACACTCATGAAGGGACGTGAGGAGCCGCCGATCGGAGCGGTCTGGGGCGACACCGAGCTATCTTTGCCGCCGCATTGCTCCGGCAAACGCTGGCGCAATATTCTTACCGACGAAGTGCTGACCGGCGGACGGTCTCTGTTATGCCGCGAAGTCTTTGCCAGCTTCCCCGTTGCTTTGCTCGCGCTCGACTGAAGGCAGCTTCACGTCGACATCACGATCGGTGACCTCGACCAGTGCGGCCATTTTCGCCGCCAGTTCAGGGGTGAGCGCTCCGGCTCGCAATCTCCAGGTCCAACTGCCATGGACTTCGCTGGGGACATTCATGCGCGCCGAGCTGTCGAGCCCCAGCACATCCTGCACTGGAATCACGCATAGGTTGGCGACCGAAGTGAGCGCCGCGCGAATGAATGCCCATTGCACGCCGTCTTCGCCGATGTTCATGTAGGTCGAGGCCAGTTCTTTTTCTTCCTCGGTCGCGCTGGTGTTCCACCAGCCGACGATCGTGTCGTTGTCGTGCGTGCCGGTGTAGACGACGCAATCGGGCTCGTAGCGATGCGGCAGGTAGACGTGCGCTCCCTTGTTGCCGAAGCCGAATTGCAGGATCTTCATGCCGGGGATTTCGAGCGCTTTGCGAAGATGATGCACTTCGGGAGTAATGTAGCCCAGATCCTCGGCGATAAACGGCAGCTTGCCTAATGCCGTGCGCAGCGCCTGGAAGAAGCCCTCATTCGGCCCTTGCACCCAGTGGCCGTGGACCGCGGTAGGCTCCTCGGCGGGAATCTCCCAGTAGGCTTCGAAGCCGCGGAAGTGGTCGATGCGAACGATGTCGCAGGTTTCGATCGCCCAGCGCATGCGGCCGATCCACCAATCGTAACCGCGCGCTTTCAGAGCGTCCCAGTCATACAACGGATTGCCCCAGCGCTGTCCGGTCTCGCTGAAAGCGTCGGGCGGGACGCCGGAGACGACCGCGGGTGAGAGATCTTTCTTCAGGCGAAACAGTTCGGGGTTGGTCCACACATCCGCGCTGTCGTAGCTGACGAAGATGGAAACGTCGCCGACGACGCGAATACCGCGATCGGAGCAGTAAGAACGCAAATCGTTCCACTGATCGAAAAATGCAAACTGCATGAAGCGCTCGACGTCCAGCTCGTCCTGGATCTCAGAGCGCAACTGGGCGATCATGGCAGGATCGCGGCGGGCTATCTCGCGCGGCCAGGTATTCCAGGCCTGCTGGGAGAAACGCTCGCGCAGGACGCTGAATAGAACGTAGTCTTCCAGCCACCATTCGTTCTCCGCGCAAAAGGCATCGTATCGCTCACGAGCCTCGGATGGCGCTGAGTGCATAAACTTCGCAGCGGCCTCGCGCAGCAGCGGCAACTTGTGCTGGCTAATGCTCTCGAAGTCGACCGGGCCATCGCCGTCCGGAAGATTCGCGATCTGCTCGCGGTCCAGCAAGCCGGATTCCGCGAGGCGCTCTAAGCTGACCATTAAGGCATTGCCGGCAAAGGCCGACGTCGCCGAGTAAGGTGAATTGCCGGCACCAACCGGTTGCAGCGGCAGAATCTGCCACAGCGTCTGCCTGGCCGCGGCGAGCCAGTCAACGAAGTCGTAGGCAGCCGGACCGAAATCGCCGATTCCGCCGCGCGACGGAAGCGACGTCGGGTGCAGAAGGATGCCGGATGAGCGGTCAGAAAGCATGCAGTCGGATATAAAGCTCGATTCGTAATCGAGAGTGCAGAGCGCCAGCTCTGATGTTGGTTGCTATGTAAGGCGTGACTAACGTCGCGTCCTGACGCAAGGTTGGAATGATCTCTTAGCCCGTGCCAGTAAGGTTCGCGAGAAACAAATGTGGCCAGCGAAGTCTGTCCGCTGGCCGTGCAATCCCGATGCTAACGCATCGTTACGACCCCTCGGACAAGGTCGTCAGACGTTCCATTTCCTTCTTGTTGATCTTGATCTTGCCCTCTTTCTCGAGCCGGTCGCGCAGATTTTCCACGTAGAGATCTTCGTACTGCTCGCGCTTCTGCTCCAGCAGCGCCTCTTTGGACTTATCCCAGTCCTGCTTGATTTGCTCCGGGCTCGGCTCCTGCTCCTCAACAATCTTAAGCACGATGCCATTCTGGCCGCCCTGAATGGGCGCGCTGATCTCGCCGACCTTCATGGTGAAGGCAACGCTCGCCGGACCGCTCATGGCGCCGATGTCAGGCACCTGTTGGGTGCGGTCAACCAGTTCGCTGGTCTTGACGGTTGCGCCGGATTCCTTGGCCGCTTTGGCCAGATCATGATCGGCATGGGCACGATCCGCCAGTTCCCGGACCTTCTGTTCCAGCAACTGCTGCGCCCGCTGATCCTTGAACTGCGCTTCCAGCTTGTCCTTGACCTGCTCGAAGGTCGGCGTCTGCGGCGGTTGGATTTCCGTTACCTGATAAACCACGTAGCCGACAGGCGTGCTGGCCAGGGCAGGCGGATCGTTCTTCTTGGCGCCAAACAGCGCGCTGGAGAAATCAGGAGCCGCACCCACCCCCGGTATAGGATCGGTCTGAGTGATGAAATCGGTGGTGGTGACTATGAGATTCCGGTCCGCCGCTGCTTTGTCCAATCCATTGGTCTTGGCCAGCGCCTGAATCGTGTTGGCCACGCTTTGCGATTGTGCCGCAGCTTTCTGCTGCTTCAACACCGGCTCAATCTCGACCTTCACTTCGTCCAGCGGCTTCAACCGCGCTTCCTGCTTGGCTTCCACGTGAATGATGTGGAAGCCGTAGTTGGTGCGAATCACGCCGGTGGTCTGTCCCACCGGAGTACTGAAGGCGGCCTGCTCGAACTCCGGGACGGTGCGTCCCCGGGTCAACGGAGGCAGCAACCCGCCGTCTTTGGCGCTGCCGGGATCATCGGAGTCCTTTTTCGCCAGGTCAGCGAAATTCCCACCGGCTTTCAACTGTTTCTCGATGTCCTCAGCTTTGGCGCGAGCCGCGTCCACGGCCTTCTGATCGACCTTGCCGTTCGCGTCCGGGGTCGGCGTCTTGATCAGGATGTGGCGAACCGTCACCGTCTCGGGGAGACGATAGTCGTCCTGATGCGCTTTATAGTACTGCTGAATTTCTTGCGGCGTGACCTGTACGCTCTCTGCGATCTTCTTGGAGTCGATCAGGATGTACTTGGCCTTGATCCTCTCCGGAATGGAGTTCGCCAAGCTCTGCTTGTTGGCGTCGTAGAAAGCCTTGAGTTCGACTTCGGTGGGTTTGATGTCTTTCTTGACATCGTCCAGCGAGAGCACTGCGTAGTCAAACTTCACCTTGCTGTCCTGGCGCTTAACTTCCTCGGTGATGTCCTTGTCGCTGACTGTTACGCCAGCGCCGACCGCGGTCAGCAGCTTGCGCGTAGCGATCTGGGATTTCACCTCTTGCTCGAACTGCTGCACGCCCATGTTGAACTGGCTGGAGATGAACTGCTCGTAAGCCTGCTGGCCAATGAAGTTCCCACTCGGAAACAGCACCTGGCCGATCTGGCCGTCGTGGAGATAGTCGCGCAGTTCGTCATCGTTGACGCTCAAACCCATCTTGTCGGCTTCATACACCATCGCCTTCTCGGTGATCATGCTTTGCGCGGCGCGCTGCATCAGGTAGGGCATGAGCTGCTCGGGGACGTTGCCCTTGAACTGCTGTTTGCCCATCAGGCGAGCCTGTTGCGCGACCTCGGTTACGCCGATCTCCTGAGCGCCGACTTTGGCTAGAACGCCCTGAGTTGTGAGCCCGCCGCCGAGATAATCACCGAACATGCCGCCGGGAACGAGGGTGACGACCATCATTACGCAGACGATGACAAGTAAGCCGCCAAGGATAAATTTCTTAACGGGCCCAGGCTTTTGCAGAAAACGGATCATGCTGTGGAAACTCCAGACTTGTAGGCTGAATCTCTTGATTATAAATCAGCGCGGCTGTTAGTAGCGCGGCGTCTCCGCGGACGGATTTGAATCCGAGTGTAGCGCCGGCCTCCGGCCGGCTGTACGGCAGAGCGTCCTCGCCTGCCAACCCGCGCAGGCCAGAGGCCTGCGACCCAGCAGCCATAGGGCGGCGCTACTTCCAACTCCCGAGTGTAGCGCCGGCCGCCGGCCGGCTGTACGGCAGGGCGTCCTCGCCTGCCGACCCCGCGCAGGCCAGAGGCCTGCGATCCAGCCACCCAGAGGGCGGCGCTACTTCCAACTCATGTTGGCGCTCTGGGCGATTTCCCTAGCGCCGGCCCGCGTGGCCGACGGGACGGTCACGTTCACCCGATGTCCACACACGCCGCTCAACCGCCAAAATTCCCCGCACAAAGCTGAGCACTTCCCCTCAGCGAAAGCGGCTGTGTTGTAATAGAAGTACCTGGTATGTCGAAACGACCGCAAGGAGCACGCCGGCGCCTGCTGGCCTACAAGCGACGCTCCCGCGAACTTACGATGATCGCCAAGGGGCTGGCCTCGACCGACCACCCCATCATGGCTCAAATTATTCCCATTCGCCGCTGCAATCTCTCCTGCGAGTACTGCAACGAGTACGACGACTTTTCCAAGCCCGTTCCGCTGGACACCATGAAGCAGCGCGTCGATCACCTGGCGCGGCTGAAGACATCCATCATTACCTTCAGCGGCGGCGAGCCGCTGCTGCATCCCGACCTCGACGAGATCATCCGGCACATCCGCCGGTATCCCATCCTCGCCGGCATGATCACCAACGGCTATTTGCTGACCGCCGACCGCATCCAGCGGTTGAATCACGCCGGGCTCGACCATCTGCAGATCTCGATCGACAACATCATGCCCGACGATGTCTCCAAAAAGTCGCTGAAGGTGCTCGACAAGAAGCTGCAACTGCTGGCCGAGCACGCCGACTTTCACGTCAACATCAACTCCGTGGTCGGCGGAGGCATTCACAATCCGCATGACGCGCTGGTCGTCGGACGCCGCGCCGTGCAGCTGGGATTCACCTCGACCATCGGCATCATCCATGACGGCGATGGCCAACTGCGGCCGCTGGGCGACGAGGAGCGCGAAGTCTTCCGCAAGATGAAGGCGCTGGAGAAGCGGCATTACTCACGCTTCAATTGGTTCCAGGACAACATTGCCGACGGCAAGCCCAACGACTGGCGATGCCGCGCCGGCGCGCGCTACCTCTACATCTGCGAGGACGGCCTGGTGCATTACTGCTCGCAGCAGCGCGGCTATCCCGGCATTCCGCTGGAGAAGTACACGGTTGCCGACATCCGCCGCGAGTTCCTCACCGAGAAGGGCTGCGCGCCCAACTGCACGGTCTCCTGCGTCCACCAGGTGTCCTACATGGACCACTGGCGCGCTCCCCAGACGCTTCGTGAGCCACAGCGGCCCGTCGACGTCGAACAGCCGCTAGTGCAGATCGAGTAGGAACGGAATTACACGAATCTTTGCCATCTCCGGGTCATGAGCGATAGCAATAGCCTCTATGGCTCACATGTCTACCTATTTTTGAGCTATACGATTGATTCCTATGGATCATCGAGCCCATAACGCCGACCCGGCGGGTCTGTACAATTCGGGCGCGCCAATGCCTGGCCACAAAGAAAAGCTGGAGCCTTTTCAGCTCCAGCTAGAAACTTCTCTGTGCTCCCCGTGATCTCTGTGGTGAAAAACTACCCCTGCGGCTCCACTCCCAGCTGAGCGAAGGTCGTGCGCAGGAACTTGTGCGGGTTCACCGGCGTGTCGTGGATGCGGACTTCGTAATGCAGATGCGGCCCCGTGCTGCGGCCCGACAAGCCGACATACGCGATCACCTGTCCCTTGTGGACCGTCTGCCCGTCGGTCACGGCGAATCCCGAAAGATGCCCATAGCGCGTCGAGACGCCATTGCCATGGTCGATCTGCAGCATGCGCCCGTAGCCGTTGTAGAAGTCAGCGTAAGTCACAATGCCATCGGCGGGTGCGATCACCGGCTGTCCGTAGGAGCAGGAAATATCAACGCCCGAGTGGAACGCACCTTCACCATTGAACGGGTCAACCCGCTCGCCAAATGCTCCGGTGATCGGACCAATGACCGGCCATAACGTTGGAGCGGTTGCCACGCTTACCCATTCCGCCAGGCTGGTGTTGTGCGTCATCCCCATGCCCAGGCCGGCGGTCGCCGCGCCCGTCAAAGCCGAGCTGCGCAGCGCGTAGAGCTGGTCCATCGAGTACTTCACTTCTTCCGGCTGCACCGGGCCCTCGCTCGCCTTCAGCAGCTTGGCGTTGGGCTTCAGACCGTAAATAACTGAGACTTCATTGGCCAGCGATCCCAGCGAGGCTACCTGGATGTCCTTCTCGTGGTTCACCTGCTCCAGTTGCGCGTAGCGCGTCTGCAGGGCCTTCTTCTCCAGCCGCAGCTGGTTGAAGCTGGCAACCTTCCACAGCATGCGGGTATACGAGCCCGCCATGCCCGTGATCGTGAACATACCGATCAGCGCGCCCGCCAGGAACACGTAGAGGTAATGAATGGGGATCGGAATCTTTCGTAGCTGGCCTTCCGCATCGCGGGCTACGAAGAGAATATAAAAGCGTTTACGCAAATGCTGACCCTCACTAAGAATGGTTCCGGAGGAGCGACCGCACTTTCTTATAAAAATCCGGAACAATACGCCTTGCTTGATGGTACCGAATTGCTAACTTCGGGAAACCAGGAACGCCGCGGGCTTGACGGCCTTCCGCCGGCAGAAAATACAGCAATTCCCACCGGATGCTCGGCTGGAATGAATACGACATCAAACCGTAACAGAGCGGTCACGCCAATGTCAACAAAATCCGGCCTTGACTACAACTAAAGTCATGTAAACATTGTAGTTAACGGCACGGCTGCGGCGCGATAACCTGGCAGTTAACCTGTACTTTTAGCGCTTTAGACGGGTGGTACGCTAATAGATTGACGCTAGGTTAACGCCGGAGGCTGCCTGTGCCCCTCAAGGAAAAACCGCTGCTGCAAAGGATTCGGCGGGCTGCCGCACGGCGTCGTCCAGGGATTGGCCTGGGTATTGGCGACGACTGCGCCGTCCTCCGCCTCCCGCGCGGCCACGAGGCGCTGATCACGACCGACTTCAGCCTCGAGGGCGTCCACTTCCGCCGCGACTGGCATCCCGCCGGCTCCATTGGACACCGTTGCCTCACCCGCGGGCTCAGCGACATCGCCGCCATGGGCGGAATTCCGCAGGCCGCTTTTCTATCCCTGGCGCTGCCTGCCGACCTTCCGCAGAAGTGGGTCGACCAGTTCATCTCCGGACTGCTGAAGCTGGCCGACCGCTACTCCGTCCTGCTGGCCGGGGGCGATACCGCTCAGTCGCCGCAGGGGATTATGGCCGACATCGTAGTACTTGGTTCGGTCCCGGCCGGACAGGCGATCCTGCGCTCGGGCGCAAAGCCGGGCGATCTGATCTATGTGACCGGCAATCTGGGATCGTCGCACGAAGCTCTGACTCAGCTGCGGAACGGCCAAAAGCTTCAGCCGCGTTCTCACCACAAACACTTCTATCCCGAGCCGCGCATCGCCATCGGCCAGTTCCTGCGCGAGAAAAAGTTCGCATCGGCCATGATCGACATCAGCGACGGCCTCTCCACCGACCTCGCCCACATCTGCGAGGAGAGCGGAGTGGGAGCCCTGCTCTCCACCGACGCGCTTGCCACCCTCGTCGACCATGATGCAGAGGAGCACGTCTCATCCAGCGGCCGGCACGCTCGCCTCGTATCAGGGTGCGACTTCAGTCGTCCCGAGCCGGATCAGGCCGATACGAGTCGCAATACCCGCCTCGTGTCAGGGCACGACTTCAGTCGTACCGAAAAACGCTCGCCTACGACTCGGGCTTTAGCCCCTGCCGCTCTCGACTCTGCCCTCCACGGCGGCGACGAATACGAACTCGTCTTCACCGCTCCGCGCGATCGCCGCATCCCGAACAACATCGCCGGCATTCCCATCACCCGCATCGGCGAGATCGTCCGCGGCAAGAACATGAAGCTCGTCACCAACGGAAAATCAAAGCTCCTCAAACCCGCCGGCTGGGAACACTTCCGATAACGGGGTGCAATGAGATGAGCACGCGATTAGAGTCCTCGCCAAGGCAGCAAGTACCATCGTCACATCAACCGGTGACCCGGTCTTTCGCTCTTCCTGCCGCGCCCGCTGTTTATAATCCCCCCATGAATCTGGAACAGAAATTAGCCGAACTGAAGCGCCGCGACTCGCTTGCCGAATCCGGCGGTGGTGAAGAGCGCCGCGCGCGCGAGCACAAGCAGGGTAAGATGTCGGCGCGCGAGCGCATCGAGTTCCTGCTCGACGAAGGCACCTTCGAAGAGACCGACAAGCTGGTCACCCACCGCTGCACCGACTTCGGCATGGAAGAGCAGAAGTATTTCGGCGACGGCTTCCTCACCGGCTACGGCCGCATCGAAGGCCGGCTGGTCTTCGTCTTCGCGCAGGACTTCACCGTCTTCGGCGGCTCACTCTCCGAGACCAACGCCGCCAAGATCGTCAAGATCATGGACACCGCGATGCGCGTCGGCGCGCCCGTCATCGGCCTGAACGATTCCGGCGGCGCGCGCATTCAGGAAGGCGTGATGTCGCTGGCCGGCTATGCCGACATCTTCCTGCGCAACGTGCTCTCGTCCGGCGTGGTGCCGCAGATCTCGGCCATCATGGGCCCGTGCGCCGGCGGCGCAGTCTACTCGCCCGCCATGACCGACTTCATCCTCATGGTGCAGAACACCTCGTACATGTTCATCACGGGACCTGACGTCATCAAGTCCGTCACCCACGAGGAAGTCACGAAAGACGAGCTCGGCGGCGCGATGACGCACAACGAGAAGTCCGGCGTCGCGCACTTCATGGCGCACGACGACGCCGAGTGCCTCAGCATGATCCGCGAGCTCTTCAGCTTCATGCCGTCGAACAATCTCGAAGATCCGCCGCGCAAGCCCTGCACCGACCCCATCGATCGCGCGGACGAGAAGCTCGACACCATCATCCCCACCGAATCCAATCAGCCCTACGACATCAAGGACGTCATCACCACCGTCGTCGACGACAGCTACTTCTTCGAGGTCCAAGAGCATTACGCGAAGAACATCGTCATCGGCTTTGCGCGGCTGAATGGCAAGCCCGTCGGCATCGTCGCCAATCAGCCGGCGTTTCTCGCCGGCGTGCTCGACATCAAGGCCAGCATCAAGGGCGCGCGCTTCGTCCGCTTCTGCGATTGCTTCAACATTCCGCTCATCACGTTTGAAGACGTTCCCGGATTTCTTCCCGGCACGCAGCAGGAGTTCGGCGGCATCATCACCCACGGCGCCAAGCTACTGTTCGCGTTTTCAGAAGCGACGGTGCCTAAGATCACCGTGATCACGCGCAAGGCTTACGGCGGCGCGTACTGCGTTATGGCGTCAAAGCACATTCGCACCGACGTGAACTATGCGTGGCCAACGGCCGAGATCGCCGTCATGGGTCCGGAGGGGGCGGTCAATATCGTCTATCGCCGCGAGCTGGAGAAATCAAAGAATGCCGACGCGGATCGTGCGGCGAAAATCGAAGAGTTTCGAGAGCGCTTCGCCAATCCCTACGTCGCCGCCGAACGCGGCTATCTCGACGCGGTGATTCGCCCGCGCGACACCCGGCGCAAACTGATTCAAGCGCTCGACATGCTGGAGAACAAACGCGACAAGAACCCGCCCAAGAAGCACGGGAATATTCCGCTGTAGGAGCTCTCGGCTATCAGCCGTCAGCCAGAGCGACGACTATACAAGCGCCGCGGGCGCGAAAGAGGATAGCCCAGCGCTTCAGCGCTGGGTGGGGTAATAAAACGACTCCAAGTCCCGTAGGGACGACAGGGTTTCGACTCTCGCGGCAGCATTAGCCTCGGATACCCCGCTATGCCGCGTGGCGGCTAGCTCTTCTTGCTGTTTAGTGCGTCGTTCAACCCGGCCGCGCCCTTGAGCACGTCGTTCCAGAATGGCGCTCCCAGAGATACCAACGCTCCCATGATCAACAATCCGATGATCTCCAATACCGGCTCGCTCTTGAAATCCTCAGGATACTGGCTCGTTCTCAGAATAACCGGATACTTCTGCAGCTGATCCTGGATAGCCTTGCGGTTATTCTCATAAACCGTATTCGGATCCTGCGACTGCGTCGTCCCGCCCTGGTTGCCGCTGCCGATGGTTGCAGCCGTGCCGGCGATAGCCTGCGACATACTCTGATTGATCGCCAGCAGATTGTAGATTTTGGTCACGCTCGCATTCAGCGCCAGCACGACCGCGAAGCTGAGAATAATTACGCAGCGCTTGTTGTACGTTGTGTACAGTCTCTGAAACTTCGCCTGTGCTCCCTCGTAAGCCGCGGCAATGTTGTCCTTGAACTGATCCAGCGTTGCATTTTCCGCGGCAACAACCCGTGGAATCGCCTGCAGCTGCTCGGTCGTGAACTGGACCCCATCCAGCAGCTTGCGAAAGCCGGCCTGGTCGAAGCGCTCCAGCGCGGTGATCTTCAGCCCGCGCACCTCCATTGCCTGTTTCACCTGGTCCAGTTGCAGATGCGCTCCCATAAACTCGGTGATCGCCTGCTCCATCACCTTGGCCTTGCTGTTGAGCAGCGACTTCACCACTTCCTGTATCCCTTGTACGATCACGCACAGCACGTAAATCAACACCACCAGGGCGAGGAACGTCTGCAGTTCGCTCATGGGACCCCTCCATCTGAGATTTCGCTTTTGCGTGCAACCATACCGCGTCGCATCGCTCGAGTCTTTGATTTTGTGGGGAGCGTATCTGGCTGGTCATCCCGAACCAGGCAAAATCAGAGGCCGACTAGCCCGGCCGCTGAAAGCTGAAAGCCAATAGCTCACAGCTCAAAAAGAAGAATCCCGAAACGTAATTAACCTATCGTTTCTGGCCAGTGGGTCACATTCAACCCTTGCCAAATTTGCCTGCCGCTACTTGCGTATCAGCCTGCGCTTTTGGCCCGGATGCCGGACTCGCAACCAACCGGAAAGACCGATCAACGCCTCGGGATTCCCGTCTTGCCCTTGAACTGTCTTCTGTTCCTGCTGTTGAGCCGCTCGCGATGAACTGTTTGTGACCTCTGTCTTGCGCTATGGGCGCCAGTCTTCGGCCTCGCTGCAGATCCCGGGCTTGCCGGTTTCTTCCTCGCTTACGCGCTGAAGAAAGCTCGCTGCTTCACTGCCAGAACCTTGAAAACTGTCAAGGAACGAGTGTGTTTTTACTCCTCCTATTTTCAAAGTCAATCAAATTTTCACGACTCTATCTAGTTTGTTTTCAGTCGAGTGCGGCTCGTCCACAGGCCCATGCCAGAATTTTGTGCAACTCGGCCGGCGGCGATTTCCGTGCGCCGGATTCACACAATATTTTCGCGGCGTTAACCCATCGCTATCACCTTCAACTGCAAATTTCGTTCGCGATCGAATTGTGGGAAATCCGGCAAGAACCTCACCCAGTGCGGGTTTCAGCTACTCTTTAACCTTCGCAGTACCGCACTTGATACCTTCTGGCAAACCATTTGATTTCCCTTTGACACGACCCTCGGAAGTGCTAGCATTCGCTCACACACCTAAGCAAAGCAACACCGCCCGCCGCTTCTGGATGGCCACATCGAAGGTTAGCTTGGCCGCGTAAACAGAACAACAAAATCCGCAAAAGCAATTCTTCCTGGGAGAGAGTCATGCGAGCTACCCGTTACCTGCTGCTGGCAGCGTCGATCGTTGCCGTGTCGTCAATATCCGCGCTCGCCCAGGCCGTGATTACCACCGTACCCGTGGCGCAGGCTCCAATGTCCGTAGCCGTGAATAACGTGACCAATAAGATCTACGTAGGGGCGGAAGGCACAGTGACGGTCATCGACGGCGCCACCAATAACACTTCCAGCATTTCGATTGGCGGTGCTGGGTTTGCGATTGCGGTGAACGCGACCACCAACCTGATCTATGTTGCCGAGCATGGTCACGCGGGCTGCAACAATTGTGTCGCGGTGATCGATGGTGCCAGCAATACCCTGCAGACCGTCGTTCAAGTGGGGAACTCTCCTGTAGCTCTGGCTGTCAACGCTGTGACCAATACGATCTACTGCGTCAACAACGGCGACAGCACGGTTACGGTAATTGACGGCGCCACCAACAACACGACCACTGTCCCGGTGGGGCCCTTCCCGGTCGCACTCGCTGTCAACTCCGCGACCAACAAGATCTATGTTGCAGATCAGGGAGTTCCTGAGGTTACGGTCATCGACGGCGCGACCGATAACACTCTATCCGTAGGAGTTCTAAATCTACCCATATCGATTGCGTTGAACCCTAATACCAACAAAATCTATGTAGTATGCGAGGGTGGCACGGTGACTGTTATCGATGGTGCCACTGACAATACGACCGACGTCACGGTTGGAGCGACCCCGACGGGCATCGGAGTGAATCCGGTTACCAACCAGATCTATGTGGTCAACGTCTGCTATGTGATGGGAATGGGCTGTAACTCGGGTAGTGTCACCGTAATTGACGGCAGCACTAACAATACCTCCACGATCAACAATACCCCCTCCTATTCTCCTGGCGAATGCGAGGTGGAGAGCGAGTTGTTCTGGTGTCCTACGGTAGTGGTCGATTCCAATCACAATAAGATCTTCATCGAGGGAATTCTGCCGAATGCCTTGACCACGATTGATGGAGCTACAAACACTACAATCACCACTGGTGTTGGCGACCTTTCAACCGGCCTCGCTTATAACTCAGCCAATAACCTGGTCTACATACCTAGTTTCGTGGATAGCACAGTTTCCATCATCGATCCCACCGCCAAGCTCCAGCTTGTTCCAATAACTCCTTGCCGAGTGGTAGATACGCGGCAGCCGAATGGGCCTTTTGGCGGCCCGCCGATCCAAGGTGGGGCGCAGCCGCGGGCGTTCCCGCTACCTCAGGGAAGCTGTAACATCCCGTCAACGGCTGTTGCCTACTCCCTGAACGTTACCGTCGTCCCGATGGGAACTTTGGGATATCTCACCATGTTGCCCAGCGGACAACAGGTGCCCTCGACCTCCACGTTGAACTCGCCCGACGGCCGAACCAAAGCTAACGCTGCGATGGTGCAGGCCGGGCTTAGTGGCGGAGTAAGTGCCTACGCCACGGATACTACCAACTTGATTCTGGATATCGATGGCTATTTTGTGCCCTCAAGCAGCTCCACTCTGGCCTTCTTTCCGCTTACTCCCTGTCGAGTCGCCGATACGCGCAACCCTGCCGAGCCTCCCGGCCTGGGACCACCATCCCTGGCGGGCGGTACCCAGCGCAGTTTCCCTGTTCTCGCTGCGACCTCGTGCAATATACCGTCCAGCGCGCAGGCCTACTCGCTCAACTTCACCGTCGTTCCGCCACACGCTCTGCAATATCTGACGGTTTGGCCAACCGGCCAAAACCAGCCAGTGGTTTCGACGCTCAACGATCCCACTGGCACGGTGGTCGCCAACGCAGCCATCGTGATGGCGGGAACCAGCGGCGCCATCAATACCTACGTCAGCGATAACACCAATCTCGTTATCGACATCAACGGCTATTTTGCGCCCGCCAACTCGGGCTCGAATCCACTGGCGCTGTACACGCTGCAACCGTGCCGCGTCCTTGATACGCGTGATGGGCGTGGTGGAGAGTTCAGCGGAGAGCTGGTGATCGACGTCCTCGAAAATGAAGGCTTCTGTCCGCCGTCTCCGCAAGCCCAGGGCTATGTCTTGAATGCGACGGTGATTCCCGTGGACCCGCTGCAATACCTCACCCTTTGGCCCGATGGCGAACCGCAGCCGGTAGTGTCCACCCTCAATGCGGTTGACGGAGCCATCACTTCCAACATGGCGATCGTTCCCACCAACAACGGTTTGATCGACGCCTACGCCACCAATCTGACCCAGTTGTTACTGGATATTTCGGGCTACTTTGCGCCGTAGGTCGGCGGCGGACGCGAGGCGGGTAGGACCAGGTTTTCCCGGTTTCGTAAGTGCGGCTGCTGGCAGTGTGATGGGCGGCTACATTGGCGTGCCGTAGAGCAAGGTTCACCATAGCGCCTGCCTAGCCTCCTGACTAAAATCGGCGCATGCCGCTACTGTTCTCGCTCGTCCTTGCCGTAGCCTTCCAAGCTTCAGTTCCCGCTACCGATCAGACCACAGCGCTGCTGCGGGCCAAAGATCAGGCGCTGCTCGACGCCTTCGCGCCCGGCGATCGCAAAGTCTGGGACGCCGCGCTCGCCACCGACGCGGTTTACGTCGACGAGAACGGCGTCATCCTGCAGCGCGCCGACTTCCTCAAGCAGCTGGAGCCGCTGCCGCCGGGCGCTTCCGGCAACCTGCACATTACCTACTATGAAGCTCACATCGCTGGAGACCTGGCGACCGTCATTCACGCCGACGACGAGCAGGAGATGTACCACGGCCAGACGCTCCAGTCGCGCTACCTCACCACCGAAACCTGGCGTCGCGACGATGGTGACTGGAAGCTGTATCTGGTCCACGTCTATGCCGTGCCCAAAGATCCGCCGGCGATCAAGCTGCCGCCCAAGGAACTGGAGGAGTACGTGGGACGCTATGCAGCCGCGCCTGATCTGGTCTATGTCATCCGCTCGGATGGTCAGCAGCTGATGGGCGGCCGGCTTGGCGGCGCCATGAAACCGCTAGACGTCGAGGTGCGCGACGTCCTCTTCGTGCCGGGCCAACCGCGCATCCGCAAGATTTTTCAGCGCGACGCCAAGGGCAAGATCACCGGCTTCGTCGACCGCCGCGAAAGCTGGGATTTGGTGTGGAAGAAGCTGAGCTCGAATCCGGCGAAGTGAGCCTGGGTAATTGTTCTGAGCCAGATATGGCAATGCAAGATGCTTGTCCTATAATTGGCGTGTGCTAACTGACGAAGATAAGCAGTGGATCAGAGAGCTGCTTGAGAAGGTCGAAACCACGCTGCTGACCGAGTTTCACAAGTGGGCTTCGCCCGTCGAATTGCGCCAGCGCAGCCACGCCGCCGCTCTCCGTGCGCTCGACGCCGAAGTCGAATCCCTCTCCGATCGACTGAAGAACCTCGAAGGCCGTTGATCCCAGGCTTTGTCCCTTAGCTCTACTAAAAAGCGACTCGCGTGGCCGGCGCCAGTTCGCGCTGGCACTCCAGCACAAGCTGCAGCGCATCGAGCAGATTGTTCTTGGCCTCCTCGAGGGTCTCACCCTGCGAGATCGCCGCGGGAATTTCCTCGACGAAGCAGGTGTATCCGCCCTCTTTGGCTGGCTCGAAGACAGCAGTGAGCTTCATGGGCTTAGGGTAACATGACCTCAACTGTTCGTTACCCACTCCTTCCAAACATCAGCTGGTGGCCGACAGATCCTACAGCTTCTGCAACCGCTGCACATCGCGCACGCCGGGAATCTTGCGCACGCCGGTCACGATTCGTTCCAGGTGTTTCAGGTCGGCGATGTCGGCCACGATCTCTACCGTAGCCGCCTCTTCGGCGGTCTTGGCTTCGATGTTGCGGATATTGGTATTGGCGTCGCTGATGACGGTGGCAATCTGCTTCAGCATGCCGGGACGGTTGTCGCAGTAAACCGCCAGCTTGACGGGATAGCCGGCTTGCCAGGCTGGCGAAGTAGCCTCGCGACCCCACTCCACCGCAATGCGACGCTCCGGCTCGATGAGCAGATTATCGACGTTGGCGCACGACCTGGAGTGCACTGCGACGCCCTTGCCACGAGTGACGTAGCCGACAATCTCTTCCCCGCGAATCGGATTGCAACATCGCGCGCGATAGACCATCAGGTCGTCGTGCCCTTTGACCTTGATGGCCGAGTTGTCGCCGCCAAAGACGCGCCGCACCACGCTGGTGAATCCGCCCGAGGTGTCGTCCTCGGTTGGCGGAGCCGGGTGAGCGTGGCCCGAAAACGACTGCGCTTCCTCGGGAGGAACCAATCGCGCCAGGATGCTGCGCGAGGAAAATTTTCCGTAGCCGATCGCGGCCAGCAGATCGTCAGGTTTCGCCAACCCGTTTTCACTGGAAACCCGCTGCAGTTCAGCGTCGCTTAGCGACTTCATCGAGATGCGATATTTGCGCGCCTCTTTCTCGATGAGCTTGCGGCCGATCTCCACCGCCCGCTCGCGCTGGTGCACGTTGAGCCAGTGCTTGATCTTCTGGCGCGAGCGCGATGACTTGGTGAACTGCAGCCAGTCTCGGCTGGGATGATGTCCCGGCTGCGTCAGAATCTCCACGATATCGCCGGAGCGCAGCTTGTAGCGCAGCGCAACAATGCGTCCGTTCACCTTCGCGCCAACGCAGGTGTGTCCAACTTCCGTGTGCACGGTGTAGGCAAAGTCCACCGGCGTCGCATCCCGCGGCAGAATCACGATCCTGCCCTTGGGCGTGAAGGTATAGACCTCTTCCGGATAAAGATCGATCTTCAGCGTCGACAGAAATTCATTGGAGTTCTTGATGTCGCGCTGCCACTCCACCACCTGCCGCAGCCAGGCCAGGCGTTGCTCGTCGCGCGCTGACACCGGACCGTCTTTGTACTTCCAGTGCGCCGCGATCCCTTCCTCGGCCATCTTGTGCATCTCTTCGGTGCGGATCTGCACCTCGAACGCGTGGCCTTTTTCGGAAATAACCGTGGTGTGCAGCGACTTGTAGAAGTTGTTGCGCGGAATCGCGATGAAGTCCTTGATGCGTCCCGGCACCGGCCGCCATTGGTTGTGAATGATGCCCAGCACCGCGTAGCAATCGGTTTCCGATTGGGTGATGACGCGCAGCGCCAGCATGTCGTAAATCTGATCGATGGAAATGCGCTGCCGTTGCAGCTTTTGCCAGATACTGTAAAACCGCTTGATGCGCGCCTCCACGCGCGCCTGGATTTTGTTCTCCTTCAGCTTCTGGTCAATGATGCCTTGCACTTCGGAAAGAAATGCCTCGCCCTCTTTGCGGCGCGACTCGATCGCATCCTTCACCTGGTTGTAGGAGATGGGATCGACATACTGGAACGCCAGATCCTCGAGCTCGCCGCGCACTTTGTTCATGCCCAGGCGATGCGCAATGGGCGCGTAGATATCAAGCGTCTCGCGCGCAATTTTTAGCTGCCTTTCCGGCGACAGAAACTTCAGCGTGCGCATGTTGTGCAGGCGGTCGGCGAGCTTGATGAGCACCACGCGGATGTCATCCATCATCGCGAGGACCATCTTGCGTACGTTCTCCGCCTGCGCATCTTCCGATGAGGCGAAGTCAATCTTGCTGATCTTGGTGACGCCTTCGACGATGTGCGCCACCTGTTCGCCGAACTCAGTTTTGACTTCGTCAACCGTAACCGTGGTGTCTTCGACCACGTCGTGGAGCAAGCCGGCGGCAATGGCCGTGGTGTCCAGGCGCATCTCGGCCAGAATGGTTGCTACCTGCAGGGGATGCGCCAGATAAGGTTCGCCCGACTCGCGCTCGCTGCCTTTGTGATGTTCGAGAGAGAAGTCGTAGGCTTTCTTCACCAGCGACAGGTCGTCACCGGAGCGGTAGGAACGGATCTTGCGCAGAAGTTCGCGGAAGCGGGTAACCGTCAGAACGTTGGTCGCGATCTGCTGGCGCAAAGTCGCCATGTCCGATTATACGACGATGCGGGCTGTTATCCGAATGAGGGCGTCGCGTCAAGTTGAACCTCCTGCATCCAAATAGGGTAGATTCGTAAGCAGTACGTTATGCGCATCTTGATCAGCGGAGCTTCCGGACTCATTGGATCGGCTCTATCACGCGAGCTGCGGGCAGCCGGTCACGAAGCAATCGCACTCGTGCGTCACCCTGCCGGCCCCGGTGAGGTGCAATGGGATCCGCGTCAGGCGCTCGATCCCGCGAAGCTCGCCGATAGCGATGCCGTGGTCCATCTCGCCGGCAAGAATATTGCGGGCCTGTGGACCAGAGAGTTCAAGCAGGAAGTTCTTGAAAGCCGGATCTGCGGCACGCTTACAATCGCCGGCGCCGCCGCCGAGAGCTACAGCAAGACTGGCAAGCCACGTGTCTTTGTATGCGCCTCCGGCATGAGCTACTACGGCGATCGCGGCGACGAAATCCTGACGGAGGACAGTTCGCCGGGCCCCGGTTTCCTGGCAGATGTCGTCCGTCAATGGGAAGCCGCGACGACTGTCGCGCGCGATGCTGGCCTGCGTGTGGCTTCCATGCGGATCGGCGTGGTGCTGGCACGCGACGGTGGTGCGCTCAAGCCGATGCTCCTGCCTTTCCGGCTCGGCCTCGGCGGCAGAGTCGGCAGCGGCAAGCAGTGGTGGAGTTGGATTGCGCTCGACGATGTCGTCGGCGCGACAAAATTTGCCATCGAAAATGAGAGTTTGCAGGGCCCAGTCAATACCGTCGGCCCCGCGCCGGTTCCTAACGCCGAATTTGTTCGCGCTCTCGGCCGGACGTTACATCGCCCTGCGATATTTCCCCTGCCGGAATTCCTCATACGAAATCTGCTGGGCGAGATGGGCCAGGAACTACTGCTGACTTCAGCGCGGGTATTGCCGCAGAAGCTGAACGCTGCCGGCTACAAGTTCCGATATGCCAATCTGCCGGATGCGTTAGCTGAAGCTCTAAGATGAGCCGGGCTCTCATGTCTGAGAGGTCCGCGTCCGCGCTTCACGTGCAAGAATAGAGCTGTATGGGACAGAATCGTTGGGATGCCGTAGTCTTCGACTATGGCCGGGTGTTGAGCTCTCCTCCATTGTCAGAGTTGCAGGAGTTTGCCGCGCTGGTCGGCGTCAGCGAGCCGCCCTTTTTCGAGCTGTATTCCAATACACGCGACGAGTATGACTGTGGCCGGATTGACTGCCGGCAGCATTGGCAATGTTTCGCCGAAGCGGCAGGCATTTCTCTTACCACGGATCAGGTGCAACGCATTGTGGAGTTCGAAAATCGTATGTGGCTGCGAGTCAATCCCAAAAGCCTGGAGCTGGCGCACGACATCAGAACTCATGGAGTTCGCACGGCGATTCTGTCGAACATGCCGCACGATCTGCTGTGCCAGCTGCGGCAGCTCTTCGACCGGCTAAGCGGCTTCGAGGTGCAGATCTGGTCGTGTGAGCATGGAATCATAAAACCCGATCCGGCGATCTATCGTCTGTGTCTGAAACAGCTCAATTGCGAGCCGCAACGCGTGTTGTTCTTTGATGACCGGCCGAGGAACGTCGAAGCCGCGCAAAAGTTGGGCATGGAAGCCTATGTGTTCGAGTCAGCCGAACAAGCGGCTGCGATCGTATGGGCTGGTCTCAACGGCTCACTCAAAGCTTGAACTGGAAACAAAACTGGGAACCGGAAGGTTGTAACCCCCTATTTTCCTGAGGGTGTTTTCCGTGCAAGGCGCCGATCTACCAGTCGCACCTGCCGCCGATCTGCCTGCCGCTCTGCACCCGAATCGCAGGTAACTCAACTGCGCTGGAGGCAATGTTTGGCTGCGTCGTGTCGATGGTTTCTATGGTGGGTTCGCCGATGATCTGGACGCGGTGTCCGACGTAGTGGCTGAGCTTCGTCGTGCTGCCGATCAGGTTGCGCCTGGTACCGGTATCGTCGATGATGACGTACTCGGTGACCGACATCCTCAGACAACCGTCGACGCTTACGAGCAGCGGTTCCGTGCCGTGCTGCTTATCGGAAGCTGGGTTAGCCGTCGGTAGCCAGACCGGGCAGATGGACAGCACAAAAGCGAATAAGATTGACTTGCGCATGGCACCTTGTATGCGGGCGCGATGACTCACCCTTAGTATACGTTGCGGCCCATCGTGGATTCGGCAGGAGGTTCTTTAGTGGCATCCGGCGAATGGCCACTTACAAACGGCCCAACCGGCAACCTGTTTTCTTTTGCCCGCAAACCGCGGATATCCGGCTTGTAGAGACAGGCCTAACCTGTGAGCATGCAAACCGAACTGCAGAACAAGTGGCACCAGGTAATTGCGCGGGACGCGCGCCAGGATGGACGCTTCGTCTTCGCGGTGCGAACCACCGGAATCTACTGCCGTCCTTCATGCCCCAGCCGCCGTCCCCGCCGCGACTCGGTCGAATTCTTCCCCACTCCCAATGAAGCGGAGCGTGCCGGATATCGCGCCTGCCTGCGTTGCAAGCCGACCGAAGTTTCCTCGCAGGCGCAATATATCGCGCGCGCGCGCCGCATCCTCGACAACGCCGAGGGCGTGGTCACGCTGCCGCAGTTGAGCAAACAAGTCGGCCTCAGCCCATTTCACTTGCAGCGGCTGTTCAAGCGTGCCACCGGACTCAGCCCGCGCGAGTATCAGTCAGCGCGCCGCATGCAGCATGTCAAGCATGGCCTCCGCAAGGGGCACGACGTCACCACCGCGCTCTATGACGCAGGCTTCGGCTCCTCCAGCCGCCTGTATGAAAAAGCTCCGCAGCAGCTTGGGATGACGCCCGGCGAATACAAACGCGGCGGCGCGGGCGCGAAGATTACGTTTGCCATCGCCCCCAGTCCGCTGGGTCGGCTGCTGGTTGCAGCGACGGAGCGTGGGTTGTGTGCGGTTCGCTTCGGCGAGAATGCCACCGATCTGGAGCGCGATCTCCGAGCCGAGTTCCACGCCGCCGAGCTGCATCGCGACGATGCCGCCATGAAGCGGTATCTCGAGCCGCTGCTGGCCGTGATCCGCGGTGAGAACACCATCATCGACCTGCCGCTGGACGTGCGGGCGACCGCGTTCCAGATGAAAGTATGGGAGAAACTGCGCCAGATTCCACCCGGCGAAACCCGCAGCTACAGCGATATCGCACGCGCAATCGGCAATCCCCACGCCGTTCGCGCCGTCGCTCGCGCCTGCGCTTCCAATCCGGTGGCCTTGGCCATTCCTTGCCACCGCGTCATCCGCAGCGATGGCGATGAGTCGGGATATCGTTGGGGAGTCGAAAGGAAACAGAAGTTATTGCGGCAGGAACGAGCCGGCGGCTGACCGCCGCGCCCGGCACAAAAACAAAAAGAGCGCCCGCTAATAACAGGGCGCTCTGACAATTCCGGACGAGTTCGCTATTTGCCCATGCTGACATTCAGCATGAAGCGCGTACCGGCGTCAAACTTGATTTCTTTGTTCGCAGAGGAGGTGACCACACCATCCTTCAGCGTCATGTTCTTGTAGCCCAGTACGCCAGTCGATTGCTCGCTCAGAATAGGCTTAGGGTCAGAAACCGTACTGGGCGCCTGACTCTGCGTTGCCATCCTCAAACTCGGCCCCTGGTCGAGATATGCTCCCGTGCTCACGTCGCTGTTGGGGTTCGGCGCAACTGCCTGCAGTACGCCCTTGATCGGCACGTCCTCGCCTTTACCCAGGACAATCTTGTCGAAGCTGATACCCAACGCCGCCTCTGAGTCGCTCTTGGAGCGGGCTTTGGCCTCGGTCACGTGGCCGATCAGCATGGTGCCGCGCGGAACCGTAGCGCCGCTAGGAAGGGTGATCGATCCAGTCAGCTTAGCCTGGACCTCATCGCCCTCTTTGAGCTTCTTGGAGTCGAGTGCTTTCACCAGCTCCACGGAAAAGTTACCGTGACCTCCGCTGGCGGTTGTTGCTGCTGCGGACTGCCCGCTATTCGCCACCGCGGCTGTAGACAACGAAACACCCAGCCCAACGAAAAGCGTTACTGCCAACAACTGTTTCATAAACCCTTCCTTCTGCTGCAGACGCACGAATTATAACCCGCTCTGGCAGAGAAGGTTGTCGCTGAAAAGCCAAGCAACGAAAGTTAACAAAACCTAGACGTTAAACGAGGAGCCGCAGCCGCAGGTACTCTTGACATTGGGATTGTCAAACTTGAAGCCGGCTGCCTCCAGCGTTTCGATGTAATCAACGCTGACGCCCTTCAGGTACATCAGCGAAGTCGCATCGACAAAGACCTTCAAGCCGTCGAAATCAAAGGTCTTATCCATCATTCCGGCGCCGTTTTCGAACGACATCGAATAAGAGAATCCCGAGCAGCCTCCACCTACCACGCCCACGCGCAGCCCCGCAGGTACGGGATTCTGTTGCGCCATGATCTCCTTCACCTTGGCGATCGCGCTCTCGGTAAAGTTGAGCGGCTTCGCATCCGTGGTTGTGGGAGTTGCCGGGGTTGTCGGTGTAGTCGTCGTGGTTGCCATTCCTCTGTCCTCCAGGTAATAGCGGGATTATAGCAAAATCGGTCTGGACGCTCACGCACCAGTATTATCACCGCTGCTGAATAGATGCTGGGCGGGCAAAGTGGTCGCAAATCCGTGTCCGATCAGGACGCCGACCGGTTGCGAGAATGATGCAACCAAGCCGTCTTCCGGTATTGGACAGCGCTCAAAGATTGTTGCTTCCCACTGTGGAGCGGGGACTATAATACTGCCGATGAGAGCCCGGCCGTTGGCAACCCCATCGCTGGGTATTGGTTCATTCTGAACCGAGGTGGCGAATGTCGACTCTGATGATGTTACTGATTCTCTGGGGTGCACTGACAGTCGTGCTGGTCCTCCTGCTCATCTACCGCAGCACGCTCAGTATGCATGAGGACGATCAACTGTTCCTCGACGAGTCCAGTAAGAACATGCGCGAAGAGCAAGAGGCGCTCATGGTACGGATGAACCGGGTAACGCCATGGGTGCGCATTTTGGGTGCAGCTTCTGCCGTGCTGATCATCGTCATTGCCGGCATGGCTGTTTGGCAGCAGATGAATCAAGGCTAACCGCGGCCTTCGTTTTCCTAATCCGCGAGAGAGGGCTACGAGCGAACGCGCAGCTACCACTGCGCGTTTTGCTTTTGTGTAGCGCCGGCGTCCGCGCCGGCTGTACTGCGGGCCCCTGGCCCGCACCCTCTCTCGTATAATCCCAATACCTCGCGGCTCACTCCCATGCTCACGCCCGACTATCGCACCTTTCTCCAACTCAGTCGCGACGCGACTCTCATCCCGGTCACCCGAACGATAAGCTCGGATTTGCTCACCGGGGTCAGCGCTTTTCTCAGCATCGCGCAGCGGCAGAAGTATGCCTTCCTGCTGGAATCGGTCGAAGGCGGCGAAAAGATCGGGCGCTACACCTTCCTCGGCGCCAATCCGCGAACCGTCATCACCGCGCGTGGCCAGGACGTCACAATCCGTGAAGGCTCAGCGGTTCGCACCGAGCAGGCAAGTGTCCTAGAAGTTCTACGGCGACATCTGCGCCAGCACCGCCCCGCACAGGTCCCAGGGCTGCCGCCCTTCACTTCCGGCGGCGTCGGTTATTTTGCCTATGACATGGTGCGGCAATTCGAGCGCCTGCCCGAGCGCACCAAAAGGGATGTCGATCTTCCCGACTGCGTCTTCACCTTTTACGACCGCTTGCTGGCCTTCGACCGGCTGCGCCACCAGATTCACATCATCGCCGCTGCCGATGTCCGCTCCGAATCGCCGCGCAAAGCCTACGACCGTGCCATCACCGATATCGCCGCCATTGAGCGCCAGTTGGCCCGCGGCATACGCGGGCAGCATTTCCATTGGTCAAACGACGGCAAAACAAAATCCATCCGGATCCACACCAGCACTTCGCACGACGACTTCGTCAGCAGCGTCCGGCGCGCCAAGAAATACATTGCGGCCGGAGATATCTTTCAGGTCGTACTCTCACAGCGGCTCGACTTCAAGGCGCCCGCCGAACCCTTTCAGATTTATCGCGCGCTGCGTGCCGTCAATCCCTCGCCCTACATGTTCTTCCTCAAACTCGACGACACACACGTTCTCGGGGCGTCGCCCGAGATGCTGGTCCGCGTTGACGGACGCAAGCTCGACTACCGTCCCATTGCCGGCACGCACAAGCGCGGAGCGGATGCGGCCGAAGACGAGCGCCTCATCGAACACCTGCGCAACGACGAGAAGGAACGTGCCGAGCACGTGATGCTGGTCGATCTCGGTCGCAACGATCTCGGCCGGGTCAGCGAATACGGCAGTGTCAAAGTCCGCGACCTGATGTATGTCGAGAAGTATTCACACGTGATGCATCTGGTGTCGGCACTCGAAGGCAAACTCCGCGGCGATCTCGACGCGCTTGATGCGCTCGCTGCATGTTTTCCTGCCGGCACACTAAGCGGCGCGCCCAAGGTTCGCGCGATGGAGATCATTGAAGAGCTGGAGCCGGTGCGCCGCGGCGTCTATGGCGGCGCGGTCCTGTATGCGGATCACGCCGGCAATCTCGATTCCTGCATCGCCATCCGCACCATGGTTCTGCACGGCGGTCGGGCGTATGTGCAGGCCGGCGCCGGCATCGTCGCCGACTCCGATCCCGAGAAGGAATACCAGGAGTGCATGAACAAGGCCAGCGCGTTGTTGAGGGCGTGCGAAAAGGCGAGGGGCCAGGGAACAGGGGCTGGGGGCTAGTACGCCCTATTCGACTTTCTCCGTTGAATCGATGCAATGAGGCCCTGGAGTATGCGCCCCAACTCATCAGTCTTCGCCGTCAGGAGATGCTCCTGTTCACCGCTGATGTAAGCCAGCTCGCGGGCAATGACGATTTGCGTTTCTACTTCGCACAGTGAACCCCGAGCATGACAGAGGAACTGGACGAACTCTCCGGAGGTTGCGCGGCCATGGCCTTCGGCGATATTGCTGGGAATTGATACGGCTGCCCGGCGCAACTGGCTGCTCTGGCCATAGATCTCATGCCGCGGAAAGTTCGTCGTCGATTTGTAAACTTCAATCACAAGCGACATGGCCTTCCGCCACGCAATTAGGTCCTGATAGCTTCTTACCTCGACGGCAGGGTTTGCCATGGTTGCTCCTCGGGCCTGGGAAGAGCCTAGCCGAGTAGAAACTATCGATCTGTGACAGAGCGCACAGTGCGGACGGCTGCGATTCGACCCACCGCCGAGCTTCAAATCAGACTTCACTAGTCCTTGCGCTCTAATCCCTAGTCCCATGGTTTGTCTTTCGCCCCATCCAGCACGGAAAGATCAGATCGGGCTACACTAACCCCTAGCCCCTATTCTCTATCCCCATGATTTTCGTCTTGGACAATTACGATTCGTTTACCTATAACTTGGTCCAGTATCTTGGTGAACTAGGGGCCAAGGTCGTTGTCGCGCGTAACGATCAAACGACCACCGCCGACATCGACGCCCTTCACCCGAATCGCATCGTCATCTCCCCTGGCCCCTGCACTCCGCACGAAGCCGGCATCAGCATCGACGTCATCAAGTATTTCGCCGGCAACATTCCCGTGCTTGGCGTCTGCCTCGGCCATCAAGCTATCGGCGAGGCCTTCGGCGGGAAGGTAATTCGCGCCGCGAATCTGATGCATGGCAAGACCAGTTCCGTGGAGCACGACGGCAAGACCATCTTTCGCGACATCCCATCGCCGATGACCGCAACCCGTTATCACTCGCTGATCGTCGAAGAAAAAAGCCTTCCCAAAGAATTAGAGATTTCCGCGACCTGCCACGATCGCGATGGCACTCGCGTCATCATGGGACTCCGCCATCGCAAGTTCCCGGTCGAGGGCGTGCAGTTCCATCCCGAAAGCGTGCTCACCGATCAGGGCAAGCAGCTCATCCGCAACTTCCTCGAACTCTAGGGCAGTTTCCAGTTTCGAGTTTCAAGTTTCCACTTTCAGCAATCGGCGTTTTCACTCTGGGCGGTTTCTAGTTTCGAGTTTCCAGTGTCCTCGAACGGCGTTTTCACTCCAAACTTGAAACTGGAAACTGGAAACTCGAAACTGACTTTCAAATCGGGAGCTTCGCATTCCCACTTTCACACCGCTACAGAATTATCGTGAAACGTGATTCAATCTGTGGCACAGTCTTACAAACGATTGCGAAAAACCCCGTCCCTACGCAATTGAAATCAACTTTGAACCCGAAACTGGGAGACTCGCCCCCTCTCTATGTTTCAGAACAAGGACTATGACCAGCGGCTCGACGTTGCCCAACGACTCAAACCTCCGGGCTCCCGGTTTCGAGGATCACGCGCCCTCCCGCGTAAACTTAAAACTCGAAACCCGAAACTCGAAACTCTCTTCCACGTCTGACGCGGTAGAACTGCGGGGTATCCGCAAAACCTTCGACCACTTCGTCGCGGTCGATGGCCTCTCGCTGACCATTCGCGAAGGCAGTGTCTACGGGCTGCTCGGCCCCAACGGCGCCGGCAAAACCTCCACCATCCGCATGATGATCGGCATCACCATGCCGGACGAGGGCGATGTCCGCCTCTTCGGCCAGCCCTTCCACCGCGAGCAGCTGAATAACATCGGCTACCTTCCCGAGGAGCGCGGGCTCTACAAGCGGATGAAGGTTCTCGATCACTTGATCTTCCTCGGCCGCCTGCGCAATCTCTCCGAGCAGGAGGCGCGCAAGCGCTCGCTCGACTGGTGCGAACGCCTGCAGATCGCCGATTGGGAGAACAAGAAAGTCGAAGAGCTCTCCAAAGGCATGCAGCAGAAGATTCAGTTCATCGCCACCCTGCTGCACGACCCGGCGCTGGTCATCATGGACGAACCTTTCTCCGGCCTTGATCCCGCCAACGCGGTCATGCTCAAAGATGTCCTTATCGATCTGAAGAAGGCCGGCAAGACCATCCTCTTCTCCACCCACCGCATGGATCAGGTCGAGCGCCTGTGCGACTCCATCTGCCTCATCGATCACGGGCGCGCCGTTCTCGAAGGCGATCTGAAGAAGATCAAAGCCAGCTACGGCAAGAACCACGTGCAGATGCAGTATGAAGGCGACCCCGATCTGGAAAGCTGTGAGTTGATTGAGTCCATCAACAACTATGGCAACTATGTCGAGGCGCGGCTCAAACCCGGCGCCGACCCGCAACAACTGCTGCGCATGACCGCGGAGCGCGCTCGCATCAGCCGCTTCGAGCTGCTGGAGCCTTCACTGGAGGAGATCTTCATCGATCAGGTGGGCAAGCATGCATAACATCTGGATTCTGCTCAAGCGCGAATACCTGGAGCGGGTGCGCAGCCGTTCGTTTATCATCTTTACGCTGCTGATGCCCGCATTCATGGCAGGTAGCGTCCTCATTCCTGCGAAGATCGCCGAGATGTCGTCCGGCCGCAAGACGAATATCGTCATCGTTGCCAACGACGCTGACCTTGCCACCGCCGTCGGTCACGAGCTTTCCAGCGCCAAGCAGGAGAGCGAACTCGGCACCGACGCCGCCAACCTGCCGCAGCGCACTTACACCATCGAGGTCGACACCGATACCAGCGATGCTGAGCGCGACCGCCTGACGCAGCAGCTGGGCGAGGGCAGGATCACCGGATTTCTCTGGCTGACCAACGACGCGCTCGCCGAGCGCAAGGTCCAATACAGCACCAAAGAAGCCGGAGATTTCGATCGCCCGCGCGAGCTTCGCAATGCCATCCGCACCGCCATCACCAAGCAGCAGCTGGCGCAGAAGGGCATGAGCGAGGCTGACGTCGAGTCGCTGCTCAAGCCCATCGTCGTGAAAACGGTTCGTCCGGAGAAAGGCAAAACGGGAGCCAGCAGCACTGAGATCTTCATCACGGCATTTGCCATGGTGGTTCTGCTGTATGCCGTCGTCATGATCTACGGCATGGCCGTGATGCGGTCAGTCATCGAGGAGAAGAGCACCCGCATTCTGGAAGTGCTGCTCTCCTCCGTCACCTCGAAGGAGCTGTTGGCGGGCAAAATTCTCGGCGTCGGCGCCGTTGGGCTGACGCAGATTCTGGTCTGGGTCACCTGCGCCAGCTTGTTCTCGGCTCCCGGACTGATTGTCTCCCGGAGCAGCGTCCACCTCCCCATGATGAGTATGCTAGCCTTCGCCATTTTCTTCCTGCTGGGTTATCTGCTCTACAGCGCGATGTATGCGGCCATCGGATCGATGGTCAACACCGATCAGGAGGCGCAGCAGATGCAGTGGCCGGCCATGATTCCCATCGTGCTGGCCGTCTTTCTCATGAACGCGGTTATTCAGCACCCCAATGCGCCGCTCTCGTTCTGGCTGTCGATGGTGCCGTTCTTCGCCCCGATCCTGATGCTGGTGAGGGTGCTGATTGAGCCGCCGCCGCTGTGGCAGATCGGGCTGAGCATTGCGCTGATGGTGGTCACAATCTATGCCTTGCTGAATATCGCGTCGCGCATCTACCGCGTCGGCATCCTGATGTATGGCAAGCGTCCGACCCTGCCCGAGTTGCGCCGCTGGCTGAAGTACGCAGGGTAGAATTCTCGCGTGGCCGATCCCGCCAGCGAAACGGAGCCTCGCTTCACCCTGCTGCAGCGAATCCAGCTCACGCTGGCCTCCTGGATTGTCCCTGCTGTGTTGCGCCTGATCGGCTGCACTCTTCGCGGCGCAATCTCCTTCGAAGAAGGATCGATTCAGAGCCTCGACGAAATCTATCCCGGTATCTACCCTTTCTGGCATCGCTGCGTGCTGCCGGCGGCCTGGCTATACCGTAACCGCCATCTTGCAGTGATGACCAGCCGCAGCCTCGATGGCGAATTCATTGCCCGCGTCATCAGCCGCATGGGATTTCTACCCGTGCGCGGCTCCAGCACTCGCGGCGGCCAACGCGCCCTGCTGGAGATGAACAAGCTGCTCGCCGAGGGCCATTCGGTCGCGTTCACCATCGATGGCCCGCTCGGTCCGCGCTATGTCGCGAAGAAAGGGCCGGTGCTGCTGGCGCGCATAAGCGGTGTCCCGATCGTGGCCTTCTACGTCGCGGTGGAGCGCGCGTGGGTGTTGCACACCTGGGACAGGTTGATGATCCCCAGACCCTTTTCGCGAATCTACGTCCGCGTCGCGCGCAAGATTTTCGTTCCGCCGGATGCCGACGATGCCGCAATGGAGCGCTATCACGCCGAGATGCAATCCGCACTCGAACGCGTCACCGCTTTCGCCGAATCGCAGTTTTCCATCCGCACAGCGGGAGAAACGAGCTAATCCCGGCGTCCCCGGCGGCCGGGGGCAGGCGCTCTACCTGTACAATCATTGCCGCGAGCATGGCCACCGTAATCGCACCCGCGACCCGATCGGTCGAGCGAACGCCCTCAGCTCAGGAGCGCCTGTTCTCTCTCGACCTGTTTCGCGGGATCACGATTGCGGCCATGATCGTCGTCAACAATCAAAGCAGCGACGAAGCTTTCTGGCCGTTACAACACGCACAATGGAACGGCTGGACGCCAACCGATCTGATCTTTCCCTTCTTTCTGTTCATCGTCGGCGTGTCGCTGGTGTTTTCGTGTCACGCCCGGCTGGATCGCGGTGACTCGCGTCGTGCGCTGGTTCTTCACGCGCTTCGCCGAAGCGCCATTCTCTTCGCCATCGGTCTGGCACTCAACGGGCTCGCCGGCGTTCCGATTGGTTCGTGGCGAATTCCCGGCGTGCTGCAGCGAATTGCAGTCGTCTACTGCGCGGCTACGCTGATCACGTTATTCAGCAAGATTCCCGGACGTATCGCGTGGATCGCATCGCTCCTGATCGGCTACTGGGTGCTGATGCGCTTCGTACCCGTCCCGGGCTTTGGCGTGCCCGGCCGCGATATTCCTTTGCTGCATCCCGATGCGAACCTGACAGCATATCTCGATCGCAAGCTATTATTCGGACACTTGTGGGAAGGCACACGCGATCCGGAAGGAATACTCAGCACCCTGCCGGCGATTGCGACCGCACTGTGCGGGGTGCTCACTGGCGAATGGCTGCGATCTGAGCGCTCGCCAACGAAGAAATTGCAAGCCATGTTCCTCTACGGATTGGCAGGCCTAGTTGCCGGGGAGCTCTGGGGCATCTGGTTCCCCATCAATAAAAAACTCTGGACGAGTTCCTACGTCGTATTTACAGCCGGCTGCGCGTTGATCGGCCTCGCCTTTTGTTATTGGCTGACCGACATCAGGCGGCGTCGCGGGCGATGGACCACGCCGTTCCTCATCTTCGGCACCAACGCTATCACCGCTTATGTAATCTCGGAATTGGTCGGGGGATGGCTCAGTTGGAGGGGCTATACCTTCCTGCATTCGCTGGCGTGGCTGGATTCTGCAGCGCTAGCGTCCCTGGCGCACTCCCTGGTGGTGTTGATCCTGTGTTTCATTCCGGTGTGGGTGCTCTACCGAAAGCGAATCTTCCTGAAAGTCTGAAGCCGGCCGCAGCAGCGGCAAAACTGCAGCTACACACAATCCTGCTAGCGCTGCGGCCTGATCCGCACACCGAGTGAGGCGGCATTCCTGCAGGGCTCATTGTCCATTGTCATGCCGGTGTAGTTGAAGGTGGTGCCGGCGATTCCGGGATTCGGCGGCCCAATATTCATGGAGGTGCCATGCGGACTGCTTACCGGGCAGGAGCTAAACGGACAGGCGGCAAATCGCACTTCAAACTGAGTGAGCAAGGATGCACCTTGATACACCACAGGGCGGTTCGGCGAGATCTCGATGATATCGGTAGAACCGTTCTGCTCACAGGCTGCGTTGTTGAAAGTCAGCATGATGTATTGCGGCCCTGATTCGCTCGCACTCTTATGGCAGCTTGGGAGAACCAGCAACAGGAGACTGCTCACCACTGCAGGCAGATGTCGACTGCAAAGAGATTTCATGGCCGTCCCAGGTCCCTATACGCAGGAACACTACCACGTCGTCAGTAACTGTCAAGGCCATTCAAGCCCGGGTAGTGGGTCAGTTTGAATTCAGTTGAAGGTCCGCGCCCAGCGAATGGCGAAGCTATTCGGGTTCCCTCTTGAGGTCGGACTTGATATCCAGATTGCGAATCAGACGGTGCAGATAATTGGGATGAACGCCCAGCTGTTTGGCGGCTTCGGTGTAGTTGCCTTTGCACTGCTTCACCGCATCGACGATCATCCGCTTCTTCAGACGGTTGATCTGGTGGTGGTACTTTACGTCACTGCCCTCGGGCTGCACCTCCAGCAGAGCCTCGGGCAAGTCGTCGGGCAAAATTTCGTCACCCGTGCCCAGAACGATGGCATGCTCGACTGCATTCTCCAACTCGCGCACATTGCCCGGCCAGCTGTAGCTCATGAGCAACGCCCGCGCAGCGGAAGAAATCCCTTTCAGCGGATGCTTACAGCGTTCGGAATACTTCGACGCAAAATACATGGCCAGCAGCGGAATATCGTCGGGCCGGTCGCGCAAGGGTGGCACAACCACCGAAACGACGTTCAAACGGTAGTAGAGATCCTGCCGGAACTGGTTCGCTTTGATGGCCTCTTCCAGGTTCTTATTGGTGGCCGCGATCACGCGCGCATCCAGCTTCAAAGTTCGGTTTCCGCCAACCCGCTCAAACTCGTGTTGCTGGAGCGCGCGCAGCAACTTGGCCTGTAGCATAGGTGCGAGTTCGCCGATCTCATCCAGGAAAACGGTTCCACCTTCTGCGATTTCCAGCCTGCCCTTCTTGGTAGCGATCGCGCCAGTGAACGATCCTTTCTCATGGCCGAACAGTTCACTTTCCAGCAGCGCTTCCGGGATGGCGGCGCAATTGATGGCGACGAACGGCTTGTCGGCGCGCAGGCTGTTGCGATGAATCGCGCGGGCCACCAACTCCTTGCCGGTGCCGCTCTCGCCGCGAATCAGGACCGTGGAATCACTCTTCGCCACGCGGCCGATGAAGGTCTGGACCGAATGCATTGCCTTGCTTTCGCCAATGATTACGTCCTGAAGATTCAGCTCCGCCTGCAGGCGCCGATTCTCGCTACGCAGCGCCTCGGTGGCCAGAACATTCTCCAGCGTGACCGCGGCGATTCCCGCTACCGAGCTGAGGAAGTGAACGTGTCCGTCCTCGAGCTTGTGCTCTTTGCTGCTCGCTGCCATGTAAAGGACACCTACGGTTCGTTCCACGCCCACCAGGGGTACACAAAGAACCTCTCCGCTTTCGTTGGACTCGTCGGGCGGCTGACTTAGGATCGGAACCCGCTCCCACAACGCACGCTGCACGATCTCGCGGCGAATGGCGATCTGCGGTGACGCGGTCGAATGCCGTTGCCATACGCTACTCGAAATGGGTTCTTCATCGGCATGGCGCAGGATGACGATGGCGCCGGTTTCGGCCGGGATCACCTCCCCGATCAACTGCAACAATCGCTGCTGCAGCGGCTCCAGGTCACGGATGGAATTGATGGTGTTGGCGATCTTGAAGAGTGCGTTCAGATCGCGAGCCATGCGCCCGACATCGGTACCCTGGGACACCTGAGAATAGGCCCGCACGTTGGTCGTGGTGAGTAGGCTCTCCGAGTGGTCATCGTCTTTGAACTGAATCGGCTCAAGCACCAGTCCTTCGTCCTCGGTGATCAGGAAGACCAGCTCGCAGCGTCCCACGCGCAGGGTGTCGCCATGGGTCAGTAGCTTGCGGCGGACCGGGATGCCATTGACGAAGGTGCCATTGTGACTTTCCAAGTCGATGAGATGGAATGCAGCATCAGTTTTGCTGATGGTGAAGTGACGCCGCGATACCGCGCGATCTCGCAGGCAAAGATGGTTGGCTGAGTCACGACCTACAGAAAGCTGATCGCCTGTGAAGCGCACAACCGTGCCCTTCGAGGGTCCCGAAACAACCACCACTCGCGAATCCAAAATCTGTCTCCCTGAGGCAGCTAGTGTAGCTGACGAGTCGCTTTCGCGCGAGGAACATCCGTGGCGGAAGTGGAGACCAACCATTCGGTTAGTCAGCGCTATCCGATCGGATAGCACGAACTGGCAAAAATGCTGGTTTCTCACTCTCGGCAAAAATTGTATGTTGCTGAAAATAATAGACTTTTCGAATTCTTGTTACTTTGTTTTTGATTGGCATACGGCTTGCAGTGTAGTTTTGCATAGCACAGCCGAGACAGACGTACAGACAGCGGGAGCGATGAACGTCGAAGCGAGTTTTTGGGTCTCGGCAAGTTGCTAACAGGCTCTCCGATGGCCCGGAGACCGTGATCGTAGCTGCAACGCTACATCACGCCACGAAAGACCTGGAGTGGGAGCGCTCCAGGTCTTTTTTGCAGTCCCTCCTGCCTCCTCTACCCCAATAGCGTGACGTACTTTGTGACTTGCCTCACAGACGGTTGTTCCGATCTCTGCCTATCGTTAAGGCGTAAGCGGGCCCAATGACGTTTTGCGTCCGAAAGGCATTTTGATGGCGACTTCAGTAGTCTCAAGCACCTCTCGCGTCCTCAATTCAAGTCTGGCAAACCGCATCATGAGCGCCGAAGAGGCTGCCGCCCTGATCCAGAACGGTCATCAGGTCGGCATGAGCGGATTCACCGGCTCGGGCTATCCCAAGGCAGTGCCTCTCGCGCTGGCGCGACGCATCGCCGACGCTAATCTCCGCGGCCAGAAGTTCCAGGTCAGCATCTTCACCGGCGCTTCTACCGGCCCGGAACTTGACGGCGCACTGGCTATGGCCGGCGGCATCCATCTCCGGCTGCCGTACCAGTCTGACCCCGAAACGCGCAAGCGCATCAATGCCGGCGAGATGGAATACATGGACATCCACCTCAGCCACGTAGCGCAATTCGTGGAGTACGGCTTCCTCGGCAAGCTTGATCTGGCCCTGATCGAGGTCACGGCGGTGCTGGAAGATGGGCGCCTGGTGCCGAGTTCGTCCCTGGGCAATAACAAGACATGGGTGGAGCAGGCCGAGCGCGTGATCATCGAAGTGAACGCATGGCAGCCGATGGAATTGGAGGGCATGCACGACATCTATTACGGCCTGCAGCCGCCCCCAAACCGCGGACCGATTCCCTTGACCCACACCGGCCAGCGCATCGGCAGTCCGTATCTCGAAGTGCCGCCGGAGAAGATCGCCGCCGTGGTGCTGACGGATTCGCCCGACCGTAACAGTGCCTTCAAGGCTCCGGATGCGAATTCCAAGCGCATCGCCGGGCACATCCTCGAGTTTCTGACCTGGGAAGTGAAGAAGGGTCGCATGCCTTCGACGCTGCTGCCTTTGCAGTCGGGAGTCGGCAACATCGCCAACGCCGTACTCTTCGGTTTAGAGGAGGGACAGTTCGAAGGCCTGACCTCGTACACCGAAGTGATTCAGGACGGCATGATCCGCCTGTTGAAGTCGGGCAAGCTGACGGCGGCTTCGGCGACGGCCTTCTCGCTCAGTCCGGAGATGCTGACCGAAGTCAACAAGGATATGGCCAGCTACCGCAAACAGATCGTGCTGCGCCCGCAGGAGATTTCGAATCATCCCGAGATCATTCGCCGGCTCGGCGTCATCGCCATGAACGGCATGATCGAGGCCGATATCTACGGCAACGTCAATTCGACCCACGTGATGGGATCGCGCATTCAGAACGGCATCGGCGGCTCGGGAGACTTTGCGCGCAACGGCTATCTCTCGATCTTCATGGCGCCGTCGACCGCGCAGAAGGGAACCATCTCGACCATCGTCCCCATGGCTTCACACGTGGATCACACCGAACACGATGTGTCGGTAATTGTGACCGAGCACGGCTTGGCCGATCTGCGGGGGTTGTCGCCGAAGCAACGTGCGCAACTGATCATCGAGAAGTGCGCCGCGCCGGATTACAAGCCCTTGCTGCAGGACTATTTGAATCGCGCTGAGCGGCTGTCCTATGGACGCCATACCCCGCATCTGCTGGGTGAATCATTGGGCTGGCACACCCGCTACCTGCGGTCCGGGCAGATGAAGCCGCAATCGGAAAACTGACTGAGTTATGGCAAACTCAGAAGTACGGCCAAGGCCACCTTCAGCCACGCGCCTGGTCACCACCAGGAGGGAAACCTTCCCGAGCAACCGAACAGCCCAGCCTGTGGCCCTCCCGTCATTGACGCGGATCGAGTAAGTAACTATCGTAAAAGCAATGTCGACCATCCACCTTAATGCGGAGCAGAAGCGAGTTGTCGAGCGGGCAATTCAGGCTGGCTTAATTCGCAATGCTGACGATGTTGTGGATCTCGGCCTCGAGACTATCCGGCAGCGCCTGCAACGGCTTGCGTCGACGACTGCCCCGGACGCCGAGCAGTGGTCACAGCGGTTGCATGCGTGGGTTCACAGTCACTCGAGGCTTACGCCTTTGCTCTCGGACGAGGCCATGAGCCGGGACTCCATCTACGAAACCCGCGGCCTCTAAATGGCCGTGCTGCTGGACACAAATATCCTGTTGCAGCCGCATCACCCACATTCTCCTCTTGCCGAGCGAGCCCTCACTACCCTTCGCGGCAGAGGTGAGATTCTGCATCTCGTAGAGCAGAACCTGGTAGAACTTTGGGCTGTGATTACACGCCCCATTGGTGAGAACGGTCTGGGCTTCACGACGGAACGGGCCAGAGCGGAAGTAGATACTCTCAAACAGATATTCGTTTTGCTTCCGGAAATTCCGCTATTGGAGGAGTGGGAGCGTTTGGTCCTGGCCTATGGCGTTTCAGGCAAGAAGACCCACGATGCCCGACTGGTGGCCCCGATGAATGCACATGAGGTCAACACTATCCTGACGTTCAATGTGCGAGACTTTAGGCGGTATCGTGAGATTGCGGCGGTTGATCCCAAGACTGTCCCTTAGGCGATTACAAAAGCCGCCCTCAACGGGGCGGCTTCGATCACTCCGATCAACCAGGCCTACGTGCTGCTGTGCTCCAGAATTCCCTTCTCCAGCTTTTCCTGGCACTCGATGCAGTGGCGGGTCCAGGGCACTGCCTCCAGGCGCTTCGCATTGATCTCCTCACCGCACGAGATGCACTGGCCGAAGCTGCCCTCGCGGATCCGATCCAGCGCCCCATCTACCATCTGCAACAGCTGGCGGTCATTATTGCTTTGATGAAAGAGAAACTCTTTGTTGTAGGAATTGGCCGCGCGATCGGCGATGTCCTGCGCCGACTCCAAGTCAGCGTCGCGTCCGTCCTGAGCCGTCCGCGTCATGGCATGGCGCAGTTCCCGCTGTCGCTCCTCCAACCGTTTTTTGAACGTCTCTAATCTTTTCTTCTCCATAGGTACGATTCCTTGCCCCGGACACCCAATCCAGCCCATCAGCCCGGACCCCGAAAATTTGCAGTGTTAGAACGGGAATAATATGCGTCTGGGAGAACGCCCGTCAACTCCGTCCGTCACTGCAGCCTGTGGCAATCAGCCAAACAGCACCATTGGATGCCGATTCTTTCTCGACGGATGAATTACACGCTGGACGCAAAAAAGCGGCCCAGAGGGCCGCTCTTGAGAAAGAGGCGAGCGAGGTAGGCATCAATCAGGGTAGGCGATGCAAGGCAATGTCCCGCAAACGGGACAGAGAGATAGACGTCGAGACAGACGGTAGAGGGTTAACTTCAAGGATCTTGTGCCTCTTTTTGCGCTTCGAGTTTGCATTTTGCATTCCACAATGCCGCAGTCATCCCTCAGCTCCCTTCAGACGCTGGCAAACCTTTTATTAGCAACAGAATGTTCATTTCAAATGAAGAAGCGGCACGTTGTTACAAGGTGGTTAGAAGAAGCAACTGTGGCACCGGCATGCAAACCTTAGGCGCTCTGATTCTTATTCTGGGCATTCTGATCTTCCATCGCCTTCAGCTTATTTAGCAGCGCCTTGTAGCTGATTTTGAGAATTCTTGCCGCCTGCCGTCGATTCCAGCGTGTCTGAGTTAGCACGCGTTCGATCGCCTCCCGCTCGGCAATCGTGGCCGCGCGTCTTCCAATCTCCAGCAACGAGGGAGTATCCGCTTCGGTCCCGTTTCCTTTCACGCTGGTGATCGGGATTGCGGCTGTTGCCGACGGCCGAGACTCGTCAACCGGCGAAGTCCTGGGCGACGTACCGATCGCCGGCACTGGCGTCAGCATCGGTTTATGCGTCGACAGTTCCCGGATGATCTGCGCTTCATTGCCGACAATCACATAGCGCTTGACCAGATTTTCCAACTCGCGAATATTCCCGGGCCAGGCGTAGTCCACCATGCAGTTGATGGCTGGTTCGCCAAACGGAGCCGGCTGCTTGCCATAAAACTCGCTGTACTTGCGCAGGAAGTAATCGAGGAAAACCGGAATCTCCTCGCGCCGCTCGCGCAGCGGTGGGATGTGAATGGTTATGACGTTCAGGCGATAGAAAAGATCCTCGCGAAAGGTTCCGTCCTGGACCGCAAGTTCGAGCTGTTTATTGGTAGCTGCCAGAACGCGAACATCAACCGAGATATCGCGCTTGCCGCCCAGGCGCGAGAACCCGCCATCCTGCAAAACGTGCAACAGCTTCGCCTGCAGCGCGGGATGCATTTCGCTGACTTCGTCCAGGAAGAGCGTGCCGTTGTTCGCCAAATCGAACTTTCCCAGCTTCTGTCGATTGGCGCCGGTGAAGGCGCCGGGCTCATAGCCAAACAACTCGCTCTCCAGCAATTCATGAGGAATGGCCGCGCAGTTGACCTTGACGAAGGGCTTGTCGACTCGTCCCGACTGCGCGTAGACCATGCGCGCAACCACTTCCTTGCCGGTGCCGCTTTCGCCGCGGATCAGCACCGTCGCCGTGGTATCCGCAACCTGCTCGATCGTGTTCTTGACCTCTTCCATCCGCGGGCTGGTTCCGAACAGACCGGCAAAGTCGCGGTTCCGCCGCACCTGGTCGCGCAGCTGGCTCACCTCGCCCGGTACGCGCTGCCGCTCCAGAATCTTGTCAATTCGCAGGTCCAGTTCGCGCGTCTCGAACGGCTTTGCCAGGTAGTCGTCAGCCCCCAACTTGGAAGCATTGAAGACAATGTCGGGATCGTGCCGGTTCGAGAGCATCATCACCGGAACATCCGGCTTGATCTGCTTGAAGCGCTCCAGGGTATCGAGGACACTCATCCCCGGTGTCGAAAGATCCAGGATGACCAAAGCTGGATTGTGTACCCGTAACACGCGAAGAGCTTCTTCGCCGCTGTTTGCGCTGCTGACATCAAAGCCCCGGCGCGCAAGATGGGTGGCCAGAAATCTCCCCCGGCCCACGTCGTCATCGGCAACCAACACCCGGACCTTTTGAGATGGAATCATTCCACTCCAGTTGGCGGTACGATAAGGGAGCATTTCCCGCCCCACACAGGGAAACCAGCGATCTATTATGAGAATCCCGATACCCACTCTCAGGTTGCACCGAAGCGCCGCCTCGGACTAAACCTGAGTCTGCCTGAAGGCCTCAGACCTCTCACGACCAAAATGACGAGTATTTGCGTTGATTGTAACGCCGCGGCGGGACGCATTGACAACTGAAGCGGGCTGTTTTTATCGAAAGTTCTTGGGGGAAAGCAAAAGGGTGGCCCGAAAGAGCCACCCTTAGAAGATCAACCCGACTAATTTCCGCCGGAGACGGTCCGCAGCTTGCCGGGCATGAAGTGATACGGCGGCCAGGGGCCGGTAATCGTCACGTGGCAATCTTTGAAATGCCTGGTAGCTGTGTCGTAGCGGTTCTGATACTTGGCGACTGAGCTGGAATCAATCAGGTGGGCGAAATCAATGAGCATGCCCCCCGAATCGGTGCGCTTGCAGATCACGTCCTCCTCCAGAGGGGAGAACAGTTTGTGTACCTGCATCGAAAGCGCCCGTGCCTTAGTTTGCCGTTCGCGTGTGCGTGTCGCCTGCTCGCGCAGCTTGCGCAGATACTCGCCGCCTACTCCATTGGGCAACTCCAAAATGGCTTCTTGCAGCATTCCGTCCTTTACCAGAAGCTTGAAGTGCATCTCGGCTTTGCCGCGCAGCCGGTCAACTGTCTCCAGGAAGGTTCTGCGATTCGCCCTGACAGCGCGCCGCAGGGCTTCATCGGAATCGAAAATAGTGCCAAACCGGAACGGAAGTACGGTGAAGGTCCGGAAGCATTCGCTTACCACCCGGGCGTGATCTACGATGGCTTCTTGGGTGAGGGGTTGTGCGGCGGTATGTTCGCTGACAATTACGGCAAAGTCGCCGCTGGGATAGGCCAGCACCCCAGCGCCGTTAACGCCGCGAAGGTTCTCTAGCGCGAAAGGACGCCGGGCTCGGGTACCGTTCTGGAGGCCCTGTTGCTCCGTAATACAATACGCGTACCACGCCATCTTAGTCTCTCCTGGGAGTACTCGCACACAGATTGAAGGGCGCTGTGCATGAGGGATTTGCTGACTTTTCGAACGTGGAACTGCAGATCTTAGGCTTTAGGGAATGGACGAGGACCCACCCCCAACAGCTCTATCCTAAGCCCTGAACCGCAAGAACTGCAACATCTAAGTGCTGCTGGGAGCGGATTTTTCTCAGTTCGGGCCCGTCACGGCCCCGTTTGACCGTCGGGACTTGGGCTGTGAGGCACGCCGTTCAGGGTAAAGATGAGGTGAGTTTGACACCAGAAGAGGCTTGTACCGATCAGATCGGCGGTCGCCAGCCGGGACACACGGATAGTTCCACGCGATTGCGATAGTTCTGCTGAATCCGGCCGCTCTAGGACGAGCTAAATCGTTACATTCAAGCCGGAAGAGCTTGTTCCATTCGCGCCCGAAGTCGAGGCCGCCGGGATGCCGTTGGGCACCATTTGCTGCCAATTCTGCTGCAGCGTCGCAAACGCCTGCTGTGCACCGGTTAAGTTCCCCGATTGCAGCGCCTGTTCCAGCTGGTTCATGCCGTCAGCATATGGATGCACCGTTTCATGGTGGCCGGAATGGCCAGCCCCGGAGTGACCGGTCAGGCCGGGCGGCAGACTTGAATACGCTTGCTGGGCACCGGATAGATTGCCCGATTGCAGCGCCTGCCCGATTGCGTTCAGCGTCTTGGACACCGCACTGTTGGCGCCATACTGTGTGGACACGGTCGCCGACAGAGTAACGAAGTCGGTCTGGGCCTGCGCCAGATTGCTGCTCTGCAGGTCCTGGCCAAGATTCTGAAATTCGCCCCGCACCTGCTGATAGCTTCGCTGAATGTTAGCCAGCTGCGAGATCCCGCACCCAATCGCGCCTATCGCCATGGTGTGCCTCCAGAGCAATAGCGCCTCCCGGTGCAAGCTGCACGTTGGGGAGGATGACGGCACCGGAAGGCCGCTATCGCGTGACCTGATAGCAGCAATAGAAATGCCGAACAAGATTAGGAAATTCTAGGATGGCGTCGGCTGCCACAGCCTGCCAAGCTGCTTCGACGAATTACTGCCTGTCCTCGACCATCCGCACCACGATCCGGTCGATGGTATCCAGCGCCTTCTTGGCCGGCATGTTGTTGTTGTTGGTCATGATCGCAAAGGCGATGCGGTCGCCCGACCGCGTGGTGGCATAGCCTGACAACGAATAAACATGGGCTAATGAGCCGGTTTTGGCCTTCACATTTCCCGCCGCGGGCGTATTGCGGAAGCGTTCGGCCAGCGAACCATCGACGGCCGCTAGCGGCAGGGTGTCTTCGTAGGCTGAGCCCCACCCCTGCTGATGGCAGTATCGCAATAAGGTAACAATCGCCTCCGGCGTCACCAGATCTTCGCGCGACAAGCCCGAGCCATCATAGAAAACAAACTGGTCTGGCTTGACGCCGGCATTCACCAGAAAACCTCGCAGCACTTCCAGGCCGGACTCGATCGATCCTGAGGTGCCTTTTTCCTTGCCCAGCAAGCGAAGCATCAGTTCAGCATGGAGGTTCTGGCTGACCTTGTTGATCACCCGCAGGTCCTCGGCAACCGGTTGCGACTGATAGCTGGCCAGCACCAGAGGCGAAGGATTTGGCGGACGGGTTGCGTCGCCCCCGCCCGATGCCATCGAGGTTACGCTGATGGTCTGCGTCGAAGCCAGTTCGGTATGGTGCGTGCGCGCTCGGCCATAAATGGCTACGCCACGCTGTTCCAGCAGCTGGCGAAATAGTCTGGCGGAAAAGTCGGCGGGATCGTCAATCGCCAGCGCTTCGCCAAAACCAGGATCGTCCTGCGGAATATTTCCCCAGAAAGTAATCTGGTTCGCCCCCGGTTCGCGGTTGATGGAGACCGTGCGCGGTCCGCTTCCCTGCGGCGTTGTCATCACCCGGTTGTCGATCTTGTAGTACTCGGGAAAAGGGGTGATATTCAGAAAGGCGCGCTCGCCCGGCCGATCAGCCGGCATGATGTTGACGAAAATCACATTGTCATTGATGGTCAGCGCCGAAACCGGAGCGCCCCACTCGCGCGCCAGATCGTCCTGCGACCACCCCTCGTCATAACGCTGCCAGACGAAGTACGAATCGTCAGCCACCACATCGCCGTCGACGTACTTCAAGCCGTGCTGCACCAGTTGATCTGCCAGCTCCTGCAGCACCTGGATGGGAGGCGCCTTGCGTTCCGTGTGCATGTTGTATGGCAGACCGCGCCCCGAGAGGTTCGGATCGCCGCGACCCACCAGCACCAGATCAGCATTGAGACGACCGTATTTGTCCAGGCTGCCCAGCGTTTCTACGGTGGTTTTGAATCGATAATTGGGACCGATCAGTCCGAAAACCGCAGCCGTGGTGAACAGCTTGGCGTTCGACGCCGGGGTAAACAGCTTGTCCTCATTCAAAGCAAAGATTGTCTTGTTACCTTTGAGCGAGACCGCATAGATACCCCAGAAGCCGCGCGCGCTCTCCGGATCGTCCAAAATTGCCTGAATGTCGTGCGAAATCTCCCGGGTCGATGGCGCTTTCTTGCTGCCGGCGAATGCCGGAACAACGAGCACAAGCGCGATGAGGGACGCTACGAGATACCGAACCCGAGACATAGGACCGCTCTCCCGATCATAGCATCGGCACGCAAGCCCTCCGGTCTAGTGTTGACGTCGTATTTCGCAGATTAAGGCAGCTCCCGATTCGTTCCGCTGGCCAAGCTACAATCGCTCCATGCGGCCCCGTTATCGTTGGCAGCTGCGCTCCCGATGGCTCGAGTTAGGCGAGCGAACGCTCATCATGGGAGTAGTCAACGTTACCCCGGATTCGTTCTATGACGGCGGCAGCTTTCGTTCTCCGGACCAGGCCGTGGAACATGGTCTGCGTCTGCTCGACGAAGGAGCAGACATCCTCGACATTGGCGGCGAATCCACGCGGCCCGGAGCTCCTGTGCGTGGTGAGTCCTCTTTTGCTGAGTCTCTGGACACGCCCGCAGTCAGCGTCGAAGAGGAGTTGCGACGAGTCATGCCGGTTCTGGAAGGCATCCTCCGCCGCCGGCCGGAGGCCATCGTCTCAATTGATACGTACAAGGCAGCAGTGGCCGAAACCGCAGTATCTGCGGGCGCCGAGATCGTCAACGATGTCAGCGCTCTGCAGTGGGATCAGCAAATGGCGTCCGCCTGCGCGCACCTGCAATGCGGTGTAGTTCTGATGCACACTCGCGGTAAGCCTGAGCAGTGGCGGAAACTCCCGCGCGAAGCCGACCTCACATCATTGGTCGAGCGCGAGCTGGCAGATCGGGTGCAAGTCGCGCTAGAACACGGTATCGAGCGGCAACGTATCGTGCTCGATCCCGGCTTCGGCTTCGGCAAGAACTTCGAGGAAAATTATCCTCTTCTGGCCCAGCTTGCGCAGCTGCATTGCCTGGGATTCCCTTTGTTAGCCGGTACTTCGCGCAAATCCTTCGTCGGGCGCGCCATCAGCAAGCGGACCGGACAGGAAACGCCTCCGTCCGGCAGGCTTTACGGCTCGCTTGCAGCGATGGTTGTCAGCATCTTGCAAGGCGCTCACATCGTTCGAGTTCACGATGTAAAGCCCTCGGTAGAAGCTGCGGCGTTAGCCGACGCCGTTCTGGCAGTTCGTCCGGAAGGCTGACCCGACGGTCAGGATTTGCTCGCCGGCTACGGTTGAAACCTTAACTCTGGCCCCACCCGTACAACGAAAGTAACTTACGACTAGATTACTTTCGTGCTGCGCCCGGGTACTTTCCTCTGCACCTTTTTGCCTGCCAAAAGCGATACTGCGCCTAAGCCTATCGTCCACACACTAACTGTACGCGGGCCGCCCTCGAGACCCTGCGATGAGGCAACGTTGTTGCCCTAAAGGAGATTGACGATGACATTCGGATGTGCCGCTTTCCCCTGCGCCACAGCCTGGTTCCGAACCTTTACGTTGCTGGTAATCTGCCTGGTCCTGTTCGCCTTGCCGCTCTTTGCTACGGTCGATTCGGGCGAGATTATTCCCAGCAGCGTATATGTCAGCATTAGCAGTACCTACGACCCGGTCAACGGGTACTCGGTTACCTTTTATTGGCAAACGGTTCACCCCGGTAACTCGATCGTAATCATAGAAAACGACATCAACTATAACCAGAACAACAATTCGCCCTCGCGGCAAATTGTTCAGAACGACATGACCACCAACCATGTCGTGGTGGTCGATCATTTTCCCGCCTACCACGTTTTCCAATACTGGGCCTATTACGTCGCCAGCTATGTGGCCATGTCCTATCCGCAGTGCCCCACGGTACGATCGGCAATCTGTCGCGAGTGGGCAACTTATCCTGGTCCCGCCACCCCCAATTGTAGTTCGCCGCCGGCTCCAGGTTGCGGTGGCACCTATTCCGTCTTCCAGCTTTGGAACCCCCCCAATCCCAACAACCCGCTTGTGTTCACCATGTGGCCCATCGGCGGGCAAAACGTCTACCAGGGCGATCCCACGCAACGGCCGGCCTGTACTCCCACTTCCAAGAGTTCACGCGAATGCAACGACCTCTACGTTGTCATGCAGGCTAACCAGTTGGACGGGCCGCCGGGAGCGGTCGTCATCATGGAAAGCCCTGTCATCACGAACCTGGATACCGGCCAGATCGTTACCAACAACAGCATCACCGCCCAATATCTCTGCGACCTTGACTCCCCGTCAAATCCTCCGCCACAAGGCTGGGACGGGGACTACAACTCCTCCGAGCTGTGTTATAACGGCACTCTTTTTAGCATAAACACGACGCTGCGCCTACGCGTGAATTCCCAAGCGGTGCCCGGGCACTATCAGTTCACCGGAAACTTCCAGGGACAACTGAACGGTCAAAATGCCGGCAACGTCAATATCGCCTACAACTTCACTGTCTTGCCAACGGCTTCTTTTACAGCGACACCGCCAACTACCTTCCCTGCCATAGCAGGCATCGATACCTGGAATAACAACATGGTCAACTGGGGCGCACCCCCCGGCAGCGCCAATGCCGACTTTTGGTGCACCAACGTCACCGACACCGATCCGTGGTGGAGTCTGGAGAACGGCAACTTCTCGGGGTATATGGATGTTCCGGCCGGTTATTACTTCGAGGGCTGGAACTATGACGGCGGTCGTATCTACCAGCAAGTATCCGACTATGACATCGGGGTCTTTAATGATCACAACCAAAATCACCTGACGGAGTGGCAGAACTGCGCCGAGCTTGTACTTGAGCCCTACGGTGACACGGCTGTCGGGACTGCATCCGGGTTTGTGCAGGAACCCAACCAGTTCCCTTACGGGCTCGCGATGAACTATCTGCGTACGGGAAATCCCCTGTATCAGCAGGCTGTTGATTATCTTGCCCACAGCGCGGCGTACAACGCTTACTACAGCGGTCCCGTGTACGCTACCAGCGTTCGCGTCAGCGCTTACATGATGGACGACCGGTTGGCCGACGAGATCACCGGCCGTGCAAGAATCCCCGCCTTCATGTTACGCGGCGTTGATGTCATGCTCGGTTATCTCGATCAGAGCTATAACCTCAACTTCAACAACCCCAATCAGCAGGAATATGACATACACCCCTTCATGGTTGGTCTTGCCATGGAGGCCCTGATCACCTATTACGAACTTGATCTGGCGGAAGGCAACACGCCCGACGCTCGCATTCCCCTGGAGATCAAGAAGACTCTGGATTGGCTGGAAGCAACCCAGTACATTCCGCAGACTCACACCTTTGCCTATGGCGCCTACGATCTACCCAAGAATCCCAATCTTGTGGCCGGGACTTTATACGAGGCCACAGAGTTGAATGACCTGGTGGCGACGGCATGGGCCTGGTACTGGAGCAAGACCAACAACTCTACCTACCTCACTCAGGGAGACGACCTGTTCTCGCATGTCTGGAGCAGCGGCGGCTGGACTTGGTCCGTCAAGGAGTACAACCAGGTCTACAAGTGGAGCTTCGATTACGTTCGCTGGAGATCAGGCCAGAATCCCGACGGGACGTCCCCGGCTATCGAAACGGTACTGCCGGCTGCGAATCCCTACACTGGACCCTGGACCGACTACAGCACCCCAGTGCAGTTCATTTGGAACCCTATTGGCTACGACGGTGATAACGTGGCCACTCTCGATCCAAAGCTGGAAGATTTTGCCAGCGAGGTGGTAACCGTCACAGGTACGACAGCTACCATCTACATCAACGTATTCAGGCCAAACACGACCATGACGGTCTACTACGGAACTCAGCAGCCGACCACGTGCAACCCTAGTGACCCACAACCCCCGTACTGCATGCAGCCGTTCCCGAACTACGGGTTCCTGAACATGCTGCAGGCCAGCTATCCCAATTCATCGCAGCCAGGCGTAGAAGTTCAGGACCCAACCGCCTTAAGTGAGGGTATTACGAATATCTACGACGAGACGGTGACCATAACTGGTCTGCAGCCAAACACAACCTATCACTGGACGCCTTTAACCACAGATGCAAACGGCAACATGGCGGCCTACCACGATCAGAGCTTTACCACACTGGCCCAATAAGCGAGGTGGCTAAAATCGGATGGATGCCGCGTTCAACCTAGCGCGGATCCATCCGATTTCACATAGGCCAGGTAAATCACCTGTCCGCTATTGGGGTTTCCAACTTCAGGTAGCTACTCGGGCGCAACGTCTAGAGGCTCGCTCTTTCTTCTTGGCAGGAATTCCGCAAGTCCCGTCAGCCAGGATTCGAACTCTGCATCCGTGAGCCGGTATTGATCCAGAAGCCGGGGCAACAGAAACGGATCGCCACCACGCGTAGCCAGGCCATTCAGGCAAGTAGTCGCCGACTCCACGCCAGCTTCTTCCAGCCACGGGATGAAATCCGCACGAAGGGCTCCGCTGGGATAACAAAAGTGGGTGATGTCGGAAGCGCCGGTCATTGCGCTGATCAGATCCCGGTTCTGCTTGATTTCCACAACGAATTTCTCCCGATCCAGCGGCGTGCGGTGGCGATGAGTGTGGAGTTGAATGTCGATTCCGGCGCGCGCCATCGCGGCGACCTCCTCCGGATTCATGAGCTGAAAAAGACGGCGCTGGCAAAAAGCTGAGTAATCAAATCCGATGGCGTCGGCAAAGGCAGCGGCAAGGTCATCCTTCTGCCGGCCCGTGAGATTCTGTTGCTTGGCATAGCCATCGATTTGCCAGAGCAATGCGCTGCGGTTGGCGTCGCTTTGGAAGTCGAGCTGTGGCGGCAGCCAATCGAATTTCCCGTTTTCAATGACCTTGGTCGGTACCTTCCACATCATGTGAGCCAGAGCGAAGCGGAACAGCGGACGACTGTATAAACAGTAGTAGGTTGTGAGATAGACCGTCGCCAGAAATCCGTGCTTCTGCAGAACTGGCAGTGCATGCATTGGAAAGTCGGCCCAGCCGTCGTCGAAGGTAATCGCCACACTACGCGCCGGTAACTGTCCCGTCTGCAGCAGACGCAAACCTTCACCCAGACCAAGCACTTTGCATCCCGAGCGCGCCAAAATCTCCATCCGGTGGGCGAATAGGTCCGGCGGCAAAAACATCTCGGGGTGCGATCCGTGCTCTTCTCCCTCCGCGATGCCGTGGTAGCAGAGAATCAGCAAACGCTGCTGCCGCCAGTTGCTGCGCGAAACAATCGGCGCCAGGCCAAAACCGTTGGTAGCCAGCACGGCCTGCTTGATTTGTCGCAATGCACCCATAGATGGTTACGTCGATTCGGTCTCGGAATGAGGTCTGATGACATCATCCAGCATGCTGCACAACCAGCGTGGTTTTGCTGGTCCCGAACCGCACATTCGTCACCACGCTGTCCCGATACTTAAATCCCGCTTCTTCTGCAGCCTGGCGAGCTGCGCCGTCTTTGGCGGAGATCGCCAGGTAGACCGACTCAGATCCTTCTGCCGTTGCCTCGCTCACGATCTGTCGCAGTAACGCCGAATCCCGCCGATCGTGAGATGGTCCAGCATAAAAATCATAGATCACAGCTGATTTCGGAGGATATCCGTGGTTGCGCAGAACCTCTTTGAGCGGAGCCTTGCTGGTTGCATCCGCGACCCAGGCGCAGTTCACTAATTGGTTGTTCCGAACCAGCGAATAGAAGTGAACTCCCGATTCTATTGCGGCCAAGCTATCGCTTAAGAATTCCTGTTTCGACCGCGAATCCTGCCCATTCGGTTGGTAGCACAGCAGATCTCGCAAACTATCGCGCGTTATTCCAGGATCATCGCTGCCCGCCGCCTTGGTCTCGGCACGATAGAACCTGGTCTCGGCAGAGCTCCACATCCATTGCCTTGCAGAACTCAGTACCGACGCTAACCAGCGAACTGGATTTCGCAGGAGCGATCGCCAGCGCGACAATCCCTGCTTATTCAATCGCAAAGTGTTGGCGATTTTCTTTTCAAACGCCTGCTTACGCGTTGCCCTACGATGGCGGGCCAGCGCTCGCTTATCGAGGAACACCGTCAATTCATGGACCTCATCGTAGCGAGTTGCCCGGTCCTCCTTGTAGCTGTCGCCACCGGGGGTGAGATCCAGATTCGCGAATCCCTCATCATGCAGCAGCACACCAAGCTGCAAGATGTGCAACTTGCCCGGAGAATGAGCGGCCTCGAACGGCGAGTGGCCCACGATTCCCAAGACCACCCGGTTCTGGTTGCGGACACCAATATGCGAGGCCACCAACTTTTCGCCGATCTTCGTGACCGTGACATGAAGCAGATCCTGAGCCATCAGCTCGCGGTAGAAGCCGCGCTTCATAGGATCGTCGCGGAAGGGACAGGTTCCATGCACCGCACCCATGCGAAAGTCATAGAAATCGATGATGTCGTCGTAATGGGTGTCAAGCTCGTCTGCAGTGCGCAGCTCCAGGAAGGTTAGAGGCCCACTCTCCCGCAGCTTCTCCAGACGCCTGCGGTTCTTCTTCTTGGTGAGCGATTCACGCACCGCCCCGATGTTATCGACCGCGAGCAGAGGTTGCTGCACGGACCTAATGGTGCTCTGGCTGGCCCATTCATCTTTCAGCCAGTCCAAAGGAGTTCCGGGTGGGAGATAGGTGAACGAGAGGGAAGGAAATCCGAGCTGTCGCAGCCTCGCCAGGCACTCGACAATAAATGTCTGATCGCCGGGTAAAGCCAGCCACACCTGGTACTCCGCTTGATGCGAACCCGCCACCGTCAGCCTTCCGTTAGCTCGCTCCACCGCAAGCGCCATCAGCCCATCCATCTCTCCACCCGCGGTGTAGCGGACGAGCATCAGGGGTCGATAGGACTCTTCGTAGCATCGATACCAGGTGCAGACGAACTCAGGTGACTGTAGCGCCGTGGCCCAAAGACATCGGCTGGCCAGATCGCGCCACTGCGCTTGGAATTGGGGCGACGAAATTGTCTGCCGCGCTTCGGAATCGGAGTAGACGAGCAGGACAGGGTTTTGGCAAGAAGCGACCGGCTGACTCGTCATGGCGTCGTGAAAAATCTGGCTTTGTCGACAGCTACCGCCGGGGACTCGATACCTGCCACCCGACCGCAGCAGGTCCACGTTTGAGACTTGTTTGACTTGCGTGCCAGCGACGCTCCGAGTCTAGCAGATTCCTGCCGCGCGGCTGCGATCTCAGGTGCCTTCGAAAGGGTGTCAGGCTGCGAATCCGTCAGCATTGTATAGTCATGCAGTATCCGTCACCTTGACACTGTCTTGCAGTAAATTTACTCTTGGTAGTTGTCCCTAGAGCGCTCCCGCCCATCTGTCCTGCCATTGTTTCCCTTTAGGAGCTTGGCCTGAAAAACGGGGCTTGCACCCGTAGCATTGCTGCATGGGGAAAGACTGGCTGGGGGCCGTTCCGCTGCGAAGCTAGGCTCGGTGGGCCTAAGGCCGGTGCCGCTATGCTGATTCGTGTTCGAGAACTGGAACTCCACAATCTGGAGTTTGACGAAAGCTATCAGCCGGGCGCCATCGATCTTGTCGCTGAGCTGCGGCAGATTGGCCCGCTGCATAGCAAGGGTCGGGCCGAGCTCATTGTGGAGCATCGGGGCCATCACCAGGATGTCGAAGACATCCGGCTGATCGGCAAAGTTGAGGCACATCTGGAGACCGCCTGCGCTCGCTGCCTGGAGCCGGTCGGACATGATGTGGAGCGCAGCTTTGACCTGATCTTCCGGCCACAGGGCGTTGACCGGCGCGCGGATGAAGCGTCTATCAGCGAGGCCGAGACGGAAATCGGCTATTATGTGGGCGAAGGCCTGCTGCTGGAAGACGCGCTGCGTGAGCAGGTGCTTCTGGCGACGCCAGTTCGGGCATTATGCCGCGAGGATTGCAAGGGATTGTGTCCGCACTGTGGACGCAATCTGAACGTGGAACAGTGTCACTGTGAGCAGCATGTCAGCGATCCGCGCTGGGACGCGCTCAACGATATTAAGAAAAAGCTGCAAAGCTAAACTAAAAGCTTTGATCGCCGCCTGCGGCGGTCGGTGTTGCGAGGTTTTCATGCCAAATCCAAAACGGCGCCATTCCAAGGCGCGCACGTCCAAGCGCCGCTCCCACGATCATCTGACGGCGCAGTCCTTGTCCGAATGTCCGAACTGCCACGAGCGTAAGTTGCCGCATCGGGCCTGCTCCAAGTGCGGCTACTATAAGGGCCGCGAAGTCATCGAGATGAAAGAGGCTACCAGCTAGCTCCGTCGCTTCAGAATCTGTTCTTTTTACCACCGGGGACATGGAGAAGGCGGAAAACAAGAAGCTCCGTGCGCTCTCTGTCTCGGTGGTAAATTCGTCGTACCTGACAGGCCAGAATGCCCACCATCATCGCCGTTGACGCCATGGGCTCGGATCGTGCGCCTAAGCCCGAAGTGGAAGGCGCTATTCTAGCTGCGCGGCACTACGACGTGGAAGTGGTGCTGGTTGGCAAGGAAGAAATCCTCCGCCCAGAGCTGGAATCCCACCGCTTCTGGCGACGGCTGCCCATCACCATTGTCAACGCGCGGGAAGTCATCGGCATGCAGGACAAAGCAGCGCATGCCGTGCGCAGCAAGCGCGACTCCTCCATGCGCGTGGGGCTTCGGATGGTGCGCGACGGGTCGGCAGCCGGGTTTGTGACCGCCGGCAATACCGGCGCAGCCATGGCAACCGCCAAGATGGTGCTCGGCGCCATCCCCGGGGTTGACCGGCCTGCGCTGGCAGCGGTTTTTCCCACTGCGCAGGGTACCGCGACGATTCTCATCGACGTCGGCGCCAACGTCGATTCCAAACCGCAAAACTTGCAGCAGTTCGCCATCATGGGCGACGTCTACTTCCGCACGATTTTTGCCGGACGCTTCGCCACCGCCGATCATCCCCGCGTCGGCGTGCTCTCCATCGGCGAAGAGGAAAGCAAGGGCAACGACCTCACGCGCGAAGCCTACAAGCTGATCAAAGAGCTGCCGATGAACTTCGTCGGCAACGTCGAAGGCCGCGATCTCTACAACGGCAAAGCCGACGTGCTGGTGTGCGACGGATTCGTCGGCAACGTCGCGCTGAAGATTTCCGAAGGTATGGTGGAGACGGTGCGCTTCCTGTTGAAGCAGTCATTGCAGGCGACCATCACCAGCCAGGTAGGATTTTTGCTGTCGCGGCGGGCCTTCGCCGACTTCAAGAAGCGGCTCGACTACTCCGAATATGGCGGCGCGCCGCTGCTGGGTATCAAAGGTGTTTGCATCGTGACTCACGGTTCCTCGAACTCTAACGCTATCAAGAATGCAATTCGCGTGGCGATGGAATACGCCAACAGCAAGCTGAATCACACCATCGAAGAACACATCGCCGAAGCCAGCCGGAATCTGAACCATCACACAGGCGAGCCCAGCGAAGCGGTGCCCTCGGCACTGGATTAGTGTAGTCGGCCGCGTACTCGGCCAGATTCTAGCCAACATACGAGCGGCCTCAGTCCGCACCGACATTTGCTGTCCTCGCTGATATATTGTTTGCGATTCAACACACACGATGACCGCTCATACTTCTGCTCTCGCCTTCCTCTTTCCGGGACAAGGTTCACAGTCGGTCGGCATGGGTAAGGAGCTTGCCGCCATGTATCCGGTGGCGCGCGAGACCTTCGACGAAGCCGACGCCGCGCTCAGTTACAAGCTCTCGCAGCTGTGCTTCGAAGGCCCAGAAGATCAGCTGAAGCTAACCGAGATTACCCAACCGGCGATCCTGACGGTTTCGGTGGCGGCGTGGCGCGTGTTGCAGTCGCAGGGCATCGCACCCTCGTACGTTGCGGGCCATAGCCTGGGCGAGTACTCGGCGCACGTGGCGGCGGGAACGCTGTCGTTCACCGATGCGGTCCGGACCGTCCGCAATCGTGGCAAATACATGCAGGAAGCTGTGCCGGTGGGCGTGGGCGCGATGGCAGCGGTTCTGGTTCTGGCGGCCGACAAGTTGCAGCAGGTGTGCGACGAAGCGGCGCAAGGTGAGATTTGCTGCGCGGCAAATCTCAATTCGCCGGATCAGACGGTGATTTCCGGCAGCAAGGCGGCTGTGGAGCGCGCCGCTGAACTCGCGAAAAAGCAGGGTGCAAAGCGCGCCATCATGCTGCCGGTAAGCGCTCCCTTCCATTGCGCGTTGATGCAGCCGGCGCAAGATCGTCTGGCAGCGGATCTTGCGGCGCTAACCTTCCACGATCCGGCGATTCCGGTCATGTGTAACGTGGACGCGACGCTGGTGACCACCGCCGAGCAGGCGCGCGATGCCCTCATTCGCCAGGTTACGGGCGCGGTGCAATGGCACAAATCGATGCGCGGGTTGATTGGGTTGGGAGTGCAAAACTTCGTTGAGGTCGGCCCGGGAAAGGTCCTGTGCGGCCTGATGAAGCAGATCGACAAGTCGCGCAACTGCTTCAATGTCGAGGACGAAGCTTCACTGCAGAAAACAGTAAATCATTTGAGTCCGGCCTCACCCAAACCTGACTAAGTTTGACCGTCAGCCCCCAAACACGCTAGAATCTTATGGTTTGCCTGTACTACCAGGTCCCGTCAGGGACGCCCCGCCATGTCTTCCTTCCTGGCTGGGGAAGTGCAAGCGCACAAAGAGTTTAGGGCCGTCCGCGCCGTAGCGGTGCGTGACCAGGTTCATTGGAGGATAGCTATGTACGCGGTCATCCGCGCCGGGGGAAAGCAATATCGCGTCGCACCCGGGGACGTGATCAAGGTGGAGAAGCTGGCGCTTGCCGACGGTGAACACATCCAATTCAACGAGGTGCTGGCGGTCAGCGCGTCCGAAGGCGAGCTGAGCAAGCCGGAAGGCGCCACCGTTACCGCGCAGATCGTTGAGCAGGGCCGCGGCGACAAGGTGCTCGTCTTCCATTACAAACGCAAGAAGCAATACAAGAAGCTGAACGGCCATCGCCAGCCCTACACCGCCGTGAAGATCACCGCCATCAGCATCGATGGCAAGGAGCTCACGGCTTAAGCCGCGATGCTGCTGCATCAGTTCATCGTGGTGTTGGTCGCGACGGCGAAGCGCTTTGAGTCGGTTTTGCTGAGTAGTCCCATAGTTGTTCGCCGGGTCTTCTCGCGTGACCAGGTGGGTGCAGCCGAGCTCGAAGAAGTAGCGACCAAGCGCGCGGCGTAGGCGTAAGAATATTACGGCGTTGAGGCCACCTTCAGCAGGCTCGCCTTTCGCGCTGTCATCCCGAGGACTTTAGTCCTATGATTTGTCATCCCGACCGAGGACTTCAGTCCGACCGAGGGATCTGCGGTTCGACCGCTCCGGCAATAATTAAGATTTTGAGGACATCTTTATGGCACACAAAAAAGGTTTAGGCAGTTCGCGAAACGGCCGCGATTCCAATGCGCAGCGGCTGGGTGTAAAGGCGTTCGGCGGGCAGCTCGTCTCCGGCGGAACCATCATCATACGGCAACGCGGCACACGAATTAAGCCCGGCATCAACGTCGGCCGCGGCAAGGACGACACCCTTTTCGCCAAGGTCACCGGCACCATCGAGTTCAAAGATCGTGGCACCATGGGCAAGTTCGTCTCGATCGTGCCGCAGGAAAGCAGCAATTAGCATTTGGCACTTAGCATTTAGCCACGGCCATTGCGATCTGCTATCCACGGTTTTCAGGCCTCGTCGCTACGAGGCCTTTGTTTTTGAACACCGTTACGGTGCCGTTCCTAAGGAACTCGGGAATTTTCTCACTCCTACCCAAACGCTGAACAGGTCAGTCGTTATAACCTCAAGGCTTGAAACTAATTGCTAAGTGCTAATTGCTAACTGCTGATGTTCGTCGACGAAGCCAAAATTCGCGTCAAGGCCGGTGACGGCGGCAACGGCTGCATGGCGTTCCGTCGCGAGAAGTTTGTCCCGCGCGGCGGTCCATCGGGCGGCGACGGCGGGCGCGGCGGCGACATCATCATGGAATCCAGCGAGCGGCACAACACGCTGGTCCATTTCCGCTTCAATCCCGAATATAAGGCCGAGCGCGGCCGTCACGGCGAAGGCTCCAACAAGACGGGACGCGAGGGCGAGAGCATCGTCCTCAAGGTCCCGGTCGGTACGATCGTTTATGACGAGCTGACCGGCGAAGTCGTCCACGACTTCTCGCACCCTGATGAAAGCGTGGTGGTGGCGCGCGGCGGACGCGGTGGGCGCGGCAACGCGCAGTTCGCGACATCAACCCATCAGGCGCCGCGCGAACATGAAGAAGGCCGGCCCGGCGAAGAGCGCGAGCTGCGCCTGGAACTGAAGCTGCTCGCTGACATCGGGCTGGTCGGCTATCCCAACGCCGGCAAGAGCACCCTGATCTCGCGCATTTCGGCGGCGCGTCCCAAGATCGCCGACTATCCCTTCACCACGCTTCAGCCCAACCTTGGCGTGGTTGCGGTAGGCGAACCGCCTGACGACGTCAGCTTTGTCGTTGCCGACATTCCCGGCCTCATCGAAGGCGCCAGCGCCGGTGCGGGCTTGGGCACGCAATTTCTGCGGCACATCGAGCGCACCCGTTTTCTTGTGCACCTGGTCGACGTCTCGGACTTCAGCGGCCGTCCCGATCCTGTGCAGGACTACGAAGTCATCACTCGTGAGCTGGCGAACTTCGGCGCCGGCCTCGACAGCAAGCCAACCATCGTCGCGGCCTCGAAGATGGACATTGTGAACAAAGACAAGCTCGCCAAGCTGAAGCGTTACTGCAAGCGCAAGAAGCTGGAGCTGTACCCGATCTCTGCCGTCACCGGCGAGGGCATCGAAGAGCTGAAGTGGGCCATGGCGAAGAAGCTGTCAGCCATCAGGTCTCAGCCGTCGGCTTGAGAGCTTCCAACTGCCGATAACCAACTGCCTGCTGCGGCGTCCTCTATACTGCGTTAAATCAAGAGGCAATCATTCCATTTGAGGTGTGCTTATGCACCGCACCCGGATTACTCTCGTTTCCTGCATCGCACTGTTCGCACTTTTTCCTCACTCCCTGCCTGCCCAGAATTCCGCACCGTCTTACGGCAAAGCGAACAAGGACGAGATTCACGCCTACATCATGCTCATCCGCCTTCGCTATGACCTCTATGGCCGGTGGAAGGCGACGGGCAAGTGGCCTGATGACGCTGCTGCCAATCAAGCACTGGAGGAACACAGCCGCTACTGGAAGGAGCAGCTGCGCGAGGGGCGCGCTATCCTCGCCGGCGGCATGGATGGCGATTATTGGGACAACGTGGCGCTGATCATCTTTGAGGCAGGTTCGCAGGCTGAAGCCGATCACATCGTCGCCAATGACCCCGCCGTGAAGGCTTACGTTTTTCAGGCGCAGGCCCGGCCCTTCGACGTTCACTTCATCACGAACAAGTTCGACACCGCATCGGCGACGGGCAGCTCAGATCCAAAATAAGTGTTCTTTGGCTGATGGCCGACAGCTGACAGCCGATGGCTAACTTGCCGAAACTTTGCCAGAGGTCTACCCTATGCGGAAGTAGTGGGGTGTGCTGTGTTTTCCCTGGGATATGTGCTCATCATGGCTGGCCTGGCATTCGGCGGCGCAGTCACCGTAGTCGGATTTGGCGGCCTGCTCGTTACCTCCTTTCATCGCAGGCTGGGATCTCCTCTTCCCCTCCCAACCCTGCACAGCGCTTTCGAGCGGCGCTTGTATGTGCTGGTCGGCCTCAGCGGACTTGCCTTGTGGGGCAGCGCGTTCTGGTGGAGTCTGAACTTCACGCCTTAGGGCACGGCATCACGCAATGCATCTCCGGAATCGTGCTCCCCTATAATTGAAGCCTATGGCTACCACGCCAGAAGCTCCCGTCGCAGCCCGCTCCAAGTACGAACCCGTTATCGGTTTGGAAGTCCACGTCCAGTTGCTGACCAAGACCAAGATTTTCTGCGGCTGCTCGACGCGCTTTGGCGATCCGCCGAACACGAATGTTTGTCCTGTCTGCCTCGGCCTTCCCGGCGCGCTGCCGGTGATGAACAAGCGCGCGGTTGAGTTTGCCGTTCTGGCGGCCACCGCGCTGAAGTGCCAGATTCGCGAGACTTCGATCTTCGCGCGCAAGAACTACTTTTATCCCGACCTGCCCAAGGGCTACCAGATTTCGCAGTACGACAAGCCGCTTGCCGAACACGGCCACATCGAGATCAAAACGCCGGCCGGCCCGAAGAAGATCGGCATCACGCGCGTGCATCTGGAGGAAGACGCGGGCAAGAGCCTGCACGACGGCCTGCCTGACAGCAGCCAGTGGACGTCGATCGATTTGAACCGCTCTGGTGTGCCGCTGATCGAAATCGTCAGCGAGCCGGATATCGCCTCGCCCGACGAAGCCTGGGAATACCTGACCCGGCTGAAGGAGATCATCCTTTACACCGGCGTTAGCGATTGCAACATGGAAGAAGGCTCGCTACGCTGCGATGCCAACGTCAGCATTCGTCCGCGCGGCCGGCGCGAGTTCGGCACCAAGACCGAAGTCAAGAACGTCAACTCATTCCGCTTCATCCGGCATGCGCTGGAGTATGAGATCGAGCGCCACGAAGAGGTGCTGGAGTCGGGCGGCAGAATTGAGCAGGAGACGCGCCTGTACAACGCCGCTGAAGGCAAGACCTACGGCATGCGCTCCAAAGAGCAGGCGCATGATTATCGTTATTTTCCCGAGCCTGACTTGCTTCCGCTAGTGATCGATGACAAGTGGCGCCAGCAGATCGTCGAGGAACTTCCTGAGCTTCCGGAGGCGCGTCGCGCGCGGCTGGTCACGCAGTATGGCATCACCGAGTACGATGCGACGACTCTGACCTCGACACGATCGCTGGCCGATCAGTTTGAAGAAGCTGCGGCAGCCGCGAAGAATCCCAAGCGCGTCGCCAACCTCGTGCAGAGCGAGTTGATGGGCAGGCTGAAGGCCAAGGGCATCGAGATCGAGCAGTCGCCCATCTCGATGAAGGGCGTTGCGATGTCGGCTGATTTGGTCGAAAGCGGCGCAATCAGCGGCAAGATCCTGAAAGATCTCTACGATCTCGCCTTCGAGCGCGACGAAGATTTCCCTGCGATCTACGAGAAAGAAAAGCCGGAGCAGATCACCGATACCGGTGCCATCGAGAAGATCATCGACGAGGTGATCGCCGCCAATCCCAAGCAGCTGGAGCAGTATCGCGGCGGCAAGAAAACCGTGATTGCTTTCTTCGTGGGACAGGTAATGAAGGCGTCGAAGGGGCAGGCGAATCCGGCGATGGTGAACGAGCTGCTGGCGAAGAAGCTGGAGGGATAGGGTCGCGGTGTTCCGTAGCGCCGCCCTCTGGGCGGCTGTAACGCGGGCCTCAGGCCCGCGGAAAAAGGCTGGCGGCGAGACGCCGCCAGGACAGCCGGCCGGAGGCCGGCGCTACTCTAAAGTTGGGCGCTACGGAAAATCTATTGTTGCGCCGGCGGTTCTGCGGGTGCCGAGACGTGCTCGTGCACAATGACCCAGCGGCCGTCCTGTTGCTCCAGTACCGCGGTCCAACGCAACGGTATCGACTCCTTCTGGCCTTGCGGCGTTGTGCCACCCATTGCCAGCGTTCCGTCGACCCAGGTGATTTTGCCCTCGGGGTGAATCTGGATATCGTCGCTGAGGGTGTACGTCACCTTGGGTGCGTCCTTCATCGAGGGCGCCACGCCTGCTTTGTAATCGTCCCAGCTGGTGTACTTCAGCGGCGCTACATCGAAGAACAGGTGGCCCGGACCCTGGGCATAGAACAGGCCCTGCTTATCGAGATCGGCAGCAGTCCAGCCATCCCAGATGCTTTGCAAATAGGCTTTATCGACCGCCGCAGGTGCGGCCGGCTTGGAAGCGGTTGTGGTTTGTGCAACGGCCGGCAAGGCCAAAGTGAGGAGCACAAGCGACAAAAATGCCCGGCGCATAAGCCATCTCCTGAATTCAACCGGAGTGCGGATTCTCGCAGAGCACCGGCAACGATTGCAACCCGGAAGCCGGCCGGCCCACTTGCAAGCAAACAAGAATCTCGCGATTTGCTACTCTGTTAGTTTCCATGCGACTGCGGCGATTTGGCCTACTCGGAGGTCTGGCGTGCATCGTGGTGCTTGCCGGGTGCGGAACTCCCGGATCGCCCGCATTGCCGTCGTTGAACCTGCCGCTTCCGCCAACCGATCTCACGGCTTCGCGGCGCGGCAACAAAGTCACGCTGGACTGGACCTTGCCCAGCAAGAACACCGATAAGACCATCATCAAGCACAATCCTATCTCGCGCATCTGCCGCCACGAAGGCACAATGTTGATGGCCAAATGTGACGTGGTGGCGGAGATTCCTCCTCCCACGCCGAAACCCGCCGAACGGCAGAAGAATGAAGCCCCGCCGGGAGCGGTGCGCATCCACTACGTCGACAAGTTGCCGCCGGGGTTGGGGTTGGAGAACCCGGCGGGATTCGTGATGTACGGCGTGGAAGAGGTGAACGCGCACGGCCGCAGCGCCGGCATCTCCAACCAGATGCCGATTCCGGTGACCCCGACCATCGCAGCGCCGGACAAATTGTCGGCTGAAGTCAGCGCCGATGGCGTGCGCGTCAGTTGGTCGGGACCCGCACCGCCTACGCCTCCGGCAGGAGTGACTTATCTTTATCGCGTCATGCGGCGGCCCGTCGGCGCTGCGGGGTTTATCGTGATTGACGACGTTGCGCCGAGCGCAACCGGATCGTATCTCGACAAAACCTTTGGCTGGGAGCAGAAGTACGAATATCGCATTACCACCCTCAGTCAGGTGCGCGCGAGTGGGCTGAATGCGGGCGTGGAGGGCGATGACTCGCCCACGGTGGAAGTCTTCACCCGCGATATTTATCCTCCGGCTCAGCCTTCCGGGCTGCAGGCGGTATTTTCCAGCGTCGGACAAAAGCCGTTCATCGATCTGAGCTGGGCGCCGAATATTGAAGGCGATCTGGCGGGCTACAACGTCTTCCGCTGGACGGAAGGTGGTCAGCCGCAGAAGCTGAACCCGCAACTGGTACAGACTTCATCGTATCGCGACGAAAATATTGAGCCCGGAAAGACCTACTTCTACGTGGTCTCAGCCGTTGATCTGCGGGGAAATGAAAGTCCGCGTTCGGCTGAGGCGAGCGAGACGGTGCCGACGAAGACCAAGTAGGCCCGCATGGCGGGTGCTCCGGCCTAACCAGAATCTGCAAAGGAAATTTCGTTATGCGTTACTGCCGATTCGAACATCAAGGCGCCAAACACTACGGACTGATCGAAGATAATGCTGGCACTCCGGTTATTACCCGCATCCTGGCAAGAACGCCCACATCGTTTGCCGACTTCGACCAGGGAGAGAAAACTAGCGTCTCTCTGAACTCGGTGCACCTGCGGGCGCCAGTTGAGCCCTCGAAGATCGTCTGCATCGGGCGCAACTATCGCGAGCACGCTAAGGAACTAGACCATCCTGTTCCCACCGAGCCGCTGTTTTTCTTGAAGCCGCCGTCGTCGCTGATCGGTCCCGGGGATGAAATACTGCGTCCCACGGAGCTGTCACAACGAGTTGACTACGAAGGTGAATTGACCGCCGTGATCGGCAAGCGGTGCTATCGACTGCGCGAAGGCGAAGACGTCAGGCCCTACATTGTGGGATATACCTGTTTGAACGACGTCACCGCGCGCGATCTGCAGAACAAGGACGGGCAGTGGACGCGCGCCAAGGGCTTCGACACGTTCTGCCCCGTAGGTCCGGTCGTTGCCGATGGGCTGGATCCGTGGAAAGGCGTGCGTGTCCAAACCCGCGTCAACGGTGAGCTTCGCCAGAATGGCACGACAGCGGACTTTCTCTTCCCGATGGACGTCCTGCTGCGCTACATAACTCAGGCGATGACGCTGGAGCCGGGAGACATCGTTGCCACCGGAACTCCCGCGGGTGTCGGTCAGCTGAAATCAGGGGATGTAGTGGAAGTCACGGTGGAAGGCGTGGGAACGCTACGGAATCCCGTCGCAGACCGGAAATGACACGTTGGTGTTAACTTCAGCTGTCGCGATCATTTTCTTGTTTTCTTCTGCTGTCAATCCGACTATCTTTGGTGTCAAACCCTCGCAGCGACTTCCATGAACTCGTTTCGGCTCTACCCAATATTCGCCTTTGGCGTGATCGCCGCGGTCGTGGGCTACAGCTTGCTTGCGCGCAAAAACAAGAAGCCGACGGAAGATCTGGAGCGCGAGCGGCGAACGGCACTCACCCGCGGCGGCCGCATCATCGATGGCAACGTCATCGACGTGCTGGAACTGGAGGAGGATGTCACGCAGCAGCAGATGATCTTGCTGGTTTACACCTACGATGTGGCTGGCGTGACCTATGAAGCCTCACAGGATGTCACGCACCTGCGGCAGTTCATCGATCTGTACTCCTGCCGGCTGGGACTGCCAACGTCGGTCAAGTACGACCCTCATAATCCTGGTGATTCCATCGTGATTTCCGAGACTTGGTCGGGATTGCGCAAGCCGCAAATCATTCTGCCGCAACGGCCTATGCCCAAATCCGGTGTCCCGGCGTAACTTTTTCTGTCAAACCGCGTCTCTATCAGCAGGCCGCCCGGTTTGCAAAACCAGTAGCGGATAGTCTCAAGGTCATTGTTACAATTACCCAATGCACAACCTGCCACTACCGCTGGCTGCATTCGTAGCGGGACTTCTATCGTTCCTATCACCGTGCGTGCTCCCACTGGTGCCAGGTTACGTGTCGCTTATTTCCGGTGCCAGCGTCGAAGATCTGCAATCGTCGGACCGCCGTGTCTTCGGCACCGTGATGCTGCATTCCATAACGTTTGTGCTGGGATTCAGCGTGGTATTCATCGCCCTGGGTGCGGTGGCTACGGGCGTGGGACAACTGGTCAACGAGTACCACTCGCTACTGTCAAAGATCGCCGGCATTGTGGTGATCATCTTTGGCTTGCATCTCACCGGGCTGCTCAAGATCAAGGCGCTGTATGCCGACAAGCGGATGCACGAAGTCAAGGGTGGGTCCAGCGCGGTCGGCTCTTTTGTTGTCGGCTTCGCCTTCGCCTTTGGTTGGACGCCCTGCATCGGTCCCATCCTGGCGACAATTCTGGTGCTGGCGGGCGCTCAGGGAACGGTACTGAAAGGGGTTGTCCTGCTGGCGGTTTATTCCATGGGGCTGGCAGTTCCCTTCCTGCTGACCTCTCTGGGAGTCGACCGATTTCTGGCATTTTACAGCCGATTCCGCCGTCATCTGCATACCGTCGAGGTGTGCAGCGGTATACTGCTCATAGCTATTGGCGTACTGATCTTCTTAAACAACCTGAAACTGCTGTCAGGCTACCTGTCCTTCCTCAACCGGTTCGCGCTGTAGGGGTGTAGTCGTGAAACGAAATGCACTAGTCTTCGTAGCCCTTTTCGTGGCCATTCTCGCCATGCTCGCCAGTGGAAAGTATCTGGACCGGACCCGTAAGCACGGGCCGATCAAGCTGGTGGGGGATGTGCAAGGCGTGCCGGCACCGGACTTCACTCTGCCTTCGCTCGATGGGCGGAAAGTCAAGCTATCAGATTTTCGCGGCAAAGCGGTGCTGCTGAACTTCTGGGCTACCTGGTGTCCGCCGTGCAAAGTTGAGATGCCGTGGTTTGCAGACCTGCAAAAACAGTATGCCGACGACGGCCTGGTAGTACTCGGGGTAGCCATGGACGACACCGAGCCTGCCACCATCGCGAAGTTCGCCAGCGACCTGGGAGTGAATTATCAGGTGTTGTTAGGAACCGACAAGGTATCCGACGATTATGGCGACGTACAATACTTGCCCACTACGTTCTACATTGGACGCGACGGAACGATCGTCGACAAGATGACGGGCCTGCTGGATCGCAAGGAAATTGAAAGCGCAGTGAAGAAAACGCTAGGCACGACCTATAAGCCCGCAAGCGTCCCGGTAAATCAGGCGGACGCGAAAGTCAAAGAGGCAGTCGCTGGGAAGGTAGCTCCAGCCAAGGACACTAACCGATGAGGCGCGCCCGCGTTCTTCCCGTGCTGCTGCTCTTTCTGGCTGGCGTGGTTCTGGCGCAGGGCTTTGGCGATAAGCCACCTGTGGAAGTGGCGCCGATTGGCAACGTGCAGGTGAAGGCCGGCGGTAGCAAGAACGTCAGTCTCGACTTCCGTATCGGCTCCGAGTTTCACATCAACTCGCACACACCGAAATCGCCGCTGCTGATTCCTACCGTCTTGAAATTGAGCGGGCCCGATCAGGTGCTGGTATCTGACCTGAAGTATCCGGCTGGCCAGGAGATGAGCTTCCCGTTCTCGCCTGACGAGAAACTGAGCGTCTATAGCGGCGACTTCACGATTGACGCCGTGCTGAAAACGCCCGCGGGGGTTGCTGCCGGAACCTATCCAGTTAGCGGCACACTGCGCTTCCAGGCCTGCGATCACAGCGCCTGCTATCCTCCACGAAACATTCCGGTGCAATTCCAGGTTACCGTGGTGAAGTAGTCAGCCCTTGGCATGTGCGATGGCGCCGACGGTCGCGTGGGTGACGCGCAGATAGTCGGCGGGAGCAATCAGGATCTGCCTACCGCGCAGGCCGGCAGAGATAGAAATCACGTCCCACAGTTCAATCGTCTCCTCGGCATAAACCGGATAAGTTTTCTTTGCCCCCAGAACGGTTACTCCGCCGCGGATGTATCCGGTTAACGGCTGCACTTCCTTCAAGTGCACCAGTTCGACCTTGCGGTCGCCACTCAGCTTGGCCAGCGCCTTGAGGTCAAGTTCAGAATTGCCCGGGATGACCGCGAAGCAAGGTCCGTTGCGATCGCCACGTGCCAGTAGAGTCTTGAAAACCTGCTCTGGTGGAAGTCCAATCTTGGCTGCGACCGTCTCCGCCGCGAGGTCGTCGGGATCGACCTCGTATTCTCGCAGTTCGTATGGAATACCCAAATTGTCGAGCAGACGGACAGCGTTGGTCTTCATGGAAGGCAGTGGCTGGTGGCCAGTGGCCAGTGGCTAGAACACCCAAAACGGCCTGAGAGCTTCGTAGCAATAGCAGTCACTTCTTTTTTCGCGTGGAGAGAATTCCCAGGATCTCCTGCAGGCCCTGCCGCACTTTCTTCAGATCGCTGGATGTCTGCTTGGGAAAAGGCAAGCCCGATTGCTGATGGACAGGCTTGGCTTCGTCCTTTAGCTGCTGGCGCGCGCCCGCGATGGTGAAGCCTTCGTCGTAGAGCAATTTCCTGATGCGCAGGATGGTCTCGACGTCGCGCTGGCGATACATACGCTGCCCGGTGTTGCTCTTCGCCGGCTTGAGCTGTGGAAATTCGGTCTCCCAGAATCGCAGAACGTAGGCCGGCAGCCGGCAGAGTCGCGAGACTTCGCCAATGCGAAAGTACAGCTTGTCCGGGATCACCGGATCGGCAGCAGAACTCTTCTTGCGGCGTGTCTTTTTCTCGGCCATTCAGAAGCAGTTTCGAGTTTCAGGTTGCGAGCAAGCTCGCCTGCGAGTCGTCCAGCAGCATCTCGCGCCCGCGTCCATCCAGTTTACGCAGTCTGAAACCTTGTAGCACGAAGCGCGGGACAGAACAACCTCCAAGCTGGGCTCGCCGTTGATACCAGCGAGAACCTGTTGACTCTGGCGCAGAGTACGGCCACAATCAGCAGCACCGTGGGGTTCAACTTCAACATCTCAAGAGAGAGTGGATGTCACCTCCGCCGGTCACGAAGCTGCACGGTGGCAGTCTGTGCTGCCTTACTGCTTGGATTCCCGCCTCTGATTTTTGGCTGGCACGCCGACAAGAGCGACAACAAGAACGATCGGCCCAAGCTGCCTTACAGCATGATGGGACTCCAGCGAGACGACGTGGATGCCTATGACAGCAAGGCCGAGCCTGTAGCCGACGCGACGGCGGCGCTGGTAGCCCTGAACAATGCGGGTTGGACCGTGATCCGCAAACACTTCCCTCAACTTGGCACCATTGCTGCCGGAGCGGAGAAACGAGTCGACCCGGATAAGCCAACGGACGACCGCTTCTTCGCTAACTATGCAACAGAAGACGTGGCCTTCAGCCCCATGCCATTGCTGTGCATCGTTTGGTCACTGCCTGCTTCGGAGTTATCCGGCCGGGTGAAGGCCCTTCACGACGAAATCGCGCCCGCGATGGCATTGGAGGACTACTCCACGTGGAAGCTCGACGACCTTCGCAGGGCTGTCGACGGCATGACGAACCCTGCCAAGACCGCGCAGGGCACGAAGTATCGGACGCCGAAGTCTAATCTCTCGTACGAGCAAGCGGTACGCCTTTACGCAATGACCATCGCTCTGCTGAGAGAGGAAACAAAGTGGGCCGGCAAGACCGATTCGCCTCCGCCCGACATGGTCGACTTCACCAACCGGCTGCGCCCGCAACTTCCACGACAGATTCGCGATGGCGAGACCACGGCTTTCTTTCTCTACCGTCCGGGCGTGGTCAACCATCCTCTGTCGAAGGACGAGTTCGAAGAGCGCGCCGACGTGGTGCGGATCACCAGAACAGGCCTGACCTTCGAGGTCGCGCAGTTTCCTGTCTATCTGACGGAGGACCAGAAGGAATGGAGTCCATCCTGGATCCAGCCCGCCGACGAGCAAAATGACACTACCCTCACCGCTCGCAAGTTTGAGCATGATTGGACGCGGCTGGATGGGCCGTTCCTATGGTTTCGTGGCGACCTGTTGAACGGGCAAGTCACGTATCGCGCGACGGTGAAGGTGTATGCCAACGACATCGTCATCGAAGCGGAACGGATGATTGAGAATCGCGGAGCGGTAAAACGCGTGGACAGACCGCCTGATTACGATCCCACACGGATGACGGCATTCCAGCCCGGTGTCGACGCGCCTGCCGGCCTGCCCGACGCCCTGACGATCGATTCTCCCAGGGTTGAAGACGAGGTGAGAAATTTGAAGCGCCTGGGTCCGTACTTCTCGAATGGTTTCCGGGCCTGGTGTGCCTACGGCCTATGGACGTCAGGCCGGGCAGCCGATGGCAAGACCTGGGTCACAGTGTCGCCTGAAACCCCAAGGCCAGGAGCGCCCAATCTCGGTTTCCCATCGACCGTAACGGACTCCGTCGCTTCCACACAATCAGCCGTGCAGGAGTAGGATCACCTCTGGCCATCTATCATCCTCGCAAAGCGACTGCTGTGGCTGCCATGCGTCGAGCGCGTCGTGCCACACTGCAGCGAACCAACGCCCTTCCAGCCCGAACAACTCGGCACGCCAAGTCGGAATCAAAATGTTTGCTTTGTCTCGCTCCTGCGAGCGAGGCAATTTAGGGCATGCCGTTCGGGATCGATTCGCCAAGGCTAGGTCTTGGGTGAGCCCACTGGCTGGAATGGCCGCCCAGATTCAAGGTAGGTCTTGCGAACTATGTCCCGGTTGCGGCTTTGCCTTTCCCTGCTTGCTGCCCTGTCACTTCTTCTGATCGCCGCCGGTTGCGGCGGAGGATCCACCAATTCGAATTCCGGTTCCAATTCCGGCTCCAGCGGGAGCGGCAGCGGCGGCTCGGGCGGAAGCGGAGGTTCGGGCGGGAGCGGCGGCTCGGGAACGGGCGGCGGAGGCTCGAGCGCGCCGACGGTTTCCGGTTTTTCCGTTTCGCCGACGTTAGTGGCGCCCGGCCAGTTCGTGAACTTTTCCTGGACCACCACCAATGCAACCGCGTTCAACGTTACTCCCAACATCACTCAGGACGACCAGGGAAGCCTTCCCTTGAACGCGACCGCCTACTCGTACAACACCAACGGCCTGACCCAGACAACGACATTTCAGGCGACTGCGAGTTCCGGTACAACCAACTCGCAGCCTGTATCGACCACCCTCAATGTGGTTCCGTTAACCCTGAGTGCGTCGCCGACCACGATTCAGGCCGGGCAGACTGTCACGCTCACCTACGGCGGCCCGAATAACGGCAGCACCTGGTCCTTAGTGACCGTGGGTAACAATAATCCCACGCAGTTGCCGGCGCCTTCTTCGTGCAGTGGGAACACTTGCACGGCGACGTACCAAACTCCGCCATTGAGCGCCAGTACCACCTTCCAGGTGGTAGCAGCCGGTAAAGCCGGCGGCCAGGCCTATTCGCCGCAGGTGATGATTACGGTGGGCAATCCGACTACTGTGACGCTGACCGCCAATCCCATGACCGTTGCTCCGGGTGGTCAGGTCACGTTGACCTGGACCTCGATCAGCGCGTCAGCCGTCGCCATCACGTGTACCCCTTCCTGCTCTCCGGCAATCGGACAGGTGGGACTGAATGGCACCACGACGCAGAATCCGACCCAGACGACCACCTACACGGCAACCGCAACCTCAATCTACCCCGGCGCGCCTCCCGTGATGGCGACCGCGACAGTAACTGTCAGCACGGGTGGGATCGGTAACCTGAACCACATTATCTTCATGGTTCAGGAGAACCGAGCTTTCGATAACTACTTCGGTGTGCTGGCCGAGTATCGCGTCAACCATCAGCCCCCGATTCAGGGCGCCCAACTGAGCGACGTCGACGACCTGCACACGCTGCCTTCGGGATATCAGATCTGCAATCCGCAGGGAGGATGTTTCGGGCCGTTCCATGCGCAGACGGAGTGCATCGAAAACCTCTCCCCCTCGTGGGACGAGACCCACTATGACATGGATCTGGTTGGCGACGACTGGCTGAACCTGACCCAGAATTCACAGTTCCTCATGGACAAGTTCCTGTGGACGACCCTCTCCGGAGGTACGGGCGACCAGTACGATCCCACACACTCGCGGCCGCTGGGCTACTACGATCAGACGGACTTGCCTTACTACTACGAACTGGCAACCCAGTTCGTCACCGATGACCAGTGGCGTTCGCCGATCCCGGCTAACACCATTCCCAACCGCATGTATCTGTTCTCGGCGACCTCGTATGGTCATGCTTTCCCGCCGAACAATCCCAATGATCCGGCGTGGCAGCGGCCCACCATCTTCCGCGCGCTGCAGGAAGCCGGCATCAACTGGCGTTACTACTACCAGGACAACAGCGTCTTCCTGTCGCAGTGGGCGGACTGGAACTATCCCGGAATCCAGGGCAACGTGCGCAATATCCAGGAGTACTACAACATCCTGGCCAGCCCGAATGCCGATCAGGAGCTGCCGCAGGTCATCTTCATCGAGCGCGCCAGCTCGACCGGATATGACGAGCATCCTGGGAACAATGTGCAAACTGGCGCGGTGCGCGCGGCGAATGCGATTAACGCCCTGCTGGCCAGCACCGCGTGGCCCGACTCGGCGTTCATTCTCACTTGGGATGAAGGCGGCGGGCTCTTCGATCACGTGGGACCGATTATGGTCACGCCCCCGGGAGATTACCTGCAGCCGACCGACCTCAAACCCGGAGATCAATCCGGCGAGTTCAACGTCACCGGATTCCGCGTGCCCGTGGTTGTGGTCTCGCCCTGGGTGAAACCACAAACCGTGGTGCACCTGCAGACCGACTATACGTCAATCCTGAAGTTGATTGAGACCCGGTTCAACATACCGCCGTTGACGCAGCGCGATGCCACCACGCAAGACATGACGGATCCGACCAACGGCTTCTTCGACTTCAGTTCGCCGCACTTGTTAACACCGCCGACGCTGCCCACACAGCCGACCAACGGAACCTGCAATTTCCAACTGGAGGGAGCGCCGCAGTAACCCGACTCGTTCTCAATTTGCTTGGCAAAACAAAATGGCCTCCGTGAAAACCGCTCGCGGAGGCCATGCTTCTGCAAAAATTTAGCGAGGCCGCAGCCTCGCCATTTCGGTTAGTGCTTTTTCTTCTTGGCAGCCTTCTTGGTAGCCTTTTTCTTCGTTGCCATAGGAAATTCCTCCTTTATGGAACCTTCCCTTGAAGGTTGTTAACAGCTGTGGCCCAACTTGTCGTTGCCCAACATATTGCGTGGACAACCTAGCTATGCAAGATATTGCGGTTACAGGATGGGAATGTCAACAAAAATCGTACAAAATCTTCTTGCGCCGCTCGTACTTTTGTGATTCACCTGATCGACGCCCGTGGCCCGGCGGTTTCAGTAATTATCTCTCGCGATACACTTCGGGCATGGGCTTCGACCCCATCGAGCTGGAGGTATTCAAGCATCTCTTCCATGCCATCGCCGAAGAGATGGGCGCTGCGCTGCGGCGCACCAGCTTTTCGCCGAACATCAAGGAGCGTCGCGATTACTCCTGCGCCGTCTTTGATGCGAAAGGCAACGCGCTGGCCATGGGAGATCACATGCCGGTGCATCTCGGCTCGATGCCGATGTCTGTGCGCGCGGCAATTACTGAGCTCACGTTAGTGCCCGGCGATGTTGCGATGCTGAATGATCCCTTTCGCGGGGGTACGCATTTACCCGACATCACGGTGGTAGCACCGGTCTTCCTGGGGCGCGCTGCCGGCAAGCGGGCAGCAAAATCGCAAAGTCGATTGGCGCCGGATTTTTTCGTGGCGGCTCGGGCGCATCACGCTGATATTGGCGGTGCGTTCGCCGGATCGATGGGGCCTTGTCGCGAGATCTATCAGGAAGGCTTTCGCATTCCGCCAGTGAAGATCGTACGTGGCGGCGTGGTCGATCGCGATGTTCTGCAGCTGTTGCTCAACAATGTTCGCACGCCCGAAGAGCGTGAGGGCGACCTGCGGGCGCAGCTCGCCGCTTGTCACACCGGCACGGCCCGCCTGCATGAGCTGTGCGATCGCTATGGGCGTGAGCGCGTGCAGCGTGCCGGTCTCGCGCTGCTGCGTTACTCCGAGCAGATGATGCGAGCCTTTCTCGCCACGGTTCCTTCCGGGAGTTACGCAGCCGAAGACTTTCTCGATGACGATGGCATGAGTAATGAGCGCCCGGTGCGCATTGCCGTAAGAATCTCGTTCCCGCGCAAACTCTCTTCGTCACGGCCGGTCATCGTCGATTTCACCGGCAGCTCGCCGCAGGTCCAGGGCAGTATCAATGCGGTAGAGGCCATTACCTATTCGGCGTGCTTCTACGTTTTCCGGTGTCTGCTGCAGGATGATGTCCCCGCAACCTCCGGCCTGATGCGCCCGATTCAACTCATAGCCCATGCAGAAACGATTGTCAACGCACGTCCTCCCGCTGCGGTCGCGGGCGGCAATGTCGAGACCTCCCAGCGTATTGTCGATGTACTGTTGCGGGCTTTGGCACAGGCGCTGCCGGATCGCATTCCGGCGGCATCGTCGGGCACCATGAACAACCTCACCATCGGCGGTATGGACGAGCGCGGCGGCTCTGCCGCTCCCTTTGGCTACTACGAGACCATCGCCGGCGGATCGGGAGCCGGCGCGCAGCATGATGGCGTATCCGGCGTGCACACGCACATGACCAACTCGCTCAACACGCCGGCTGAAGCTCTGGAATACAGTTACCCTTTCCGCGTGACGAAGTATGCACTGCTTACCGGCAGCGGCGGCGAAGGGCTACATCGTGGCGGGGACGGAATTGTGCGCGAGATCGAAATGCTGACGGATGCCACGGTCACGCTGCTTTCCGATCGCCGCAAAACGCGGCCGTATGGATTGGCTGGAGGCGGCGACGGCGCACCAGGCCGCACCGAGATTCTTGGTGCGGATGGGGCGGTTGAAATCCTGGCGAGCAAAGCCAGCACGCGAGCGCGTCGTGGCGATCGCATCCGGATTGAGACACCCGGCGGCGGAGGATGGGGAAGTGCGCGTAATGAGGAGGAGCCCTGACCAGTCGATCAAGGAGAGTGAAGACTTAGCTGAAAGCTGACGGCTGATAGCCGACAGCCCCGTCACGCGGGTGCAATGCGCATGCTGAGATCGACGGCGTGAACGGAATGCGTCAGCGCGCCGACGGAGATGAAATCGACGCCAGTTTCGGCATAGGCGCGAACGTTCTCCAGAGTGATACCGCCGGAGGCTTCCAGCGGAATAGCCAACTGAAGCCCGCGAACCCGCGCGACCGCCTGGCCCACCTGGTCGGGTGTCATGTTGTCCAAGAGGACGGCTTCCCCACCGTGCTGCAGCACCAGGTCAAGCTCCTCCAACGAGCGAACCTCAATCTCCACCGTTTGCGAACCACGGCGATTGCGCAGCGCCCGCTCCAGCGCCGGGACAACCCCACCCGCCAATGCGATGTGATTGTTCTTGATCAGAATTCCGTCGCTCAGGTCCAGACGGTGGTTGTGGCCGCCGCCACAAGTGACCGCGTACTTGTCGAGCACGCGCAGGCCGGGAGCGGTTTTGCGGGTGTCAAGAATGGTCGTCTTCGTTCCCTCGACGGCATCCACGTACTGGCGCGTGAGCGTGGCGATGCCGCTCATGCGCTGCATGATGTTCAGGATGACGCGCTCGCAGGAAAGAATGACCCGCGCGTTGTGCACGATGACCGCGATGGATTGCCCTTTGCGCAGGCGCACGCCATCGAAGATTTCAGTGTGGCTGGTGACCTCGGGATGCGAGGTGACAGTGCCGTCCAGGATGGCAAAGACTTCGAGGATGCGGTGCACACAACCGAGACCAGCCAGGATGCAATCCTGCTTGGCAAGAATGGTTGCAGAGGCGCGCTGATTGACGTCGATGCAGGCGTAGGACGTGGCGTCACGCGTGGCGCGGTCTTCCAGCAGCGCGTTTTCCAGAATGGCTGTGATGCGGCGGGTTGTCCAGTCCATATTTAGCTTCGAGCCGCGAGCTTTGAGCCGCGAGCAATTTCAGTTTGTGCTCCTCATCAGCTTGCGGCCGCTGCGCCGCCCTCCAGTTCATCCAGCGCTGTCTTGATCTTGTCGATCAGCATCTCGACCTCGGCCTTGCGCTTCTTCAAACCTTCGATAACATTCGCAGGAGCCTTTGCCAGAAATGCTTCGTTGCTGAGCTGACCGGTGGCGCGTGTCAGTTCCTGTGTCAGCTTGGCGAGTTCCTTGCTCAGGCGGTCGCGCTCGGCGGCGACATCGATTTTGCGCTCGTAAATCACCCGCACATCGAAGCGCGCGGTGCTGCGGGCGCCGGCGGCCTTGGCCAGCGATTGTTCGACAAATGTGATGCTTTCGACATTCGCCAGACGTTCGACCGCGCTGCGATTGCGCTCCAACATGGAACAAACGCCTTTGTCGGCGGCAAATACTTCGATTGCCAGCTTCTGCTTAGGCTCGACCTTCAGCTCGGCGCGGATGTTGCGCACGCTAACGATCAAATCCTGCAGGATCGCCATCTCGGTTTCGGCGTCCGGGTTCATTTGCGCCGGATCAGCCAACGGATAGGCTGCGAGCGCGATCGATTTCGCCGGCGGCTTCCCATCGTAAACTGCATGCCAAAGCTCTTCGGTGATGAAGGGCATGAACGGCGACAGCAAACGCAACGCGCCTTCGAAGATGCTGATCAGGTTGCTGTATGCGGTGCGCGCCTGATCGTGGTCGTCGGCAGCGAGGCGTGGCTTGATCAGCTCCAGGTACCAGTCGCAATACTCTCCCCAGAAGAAGTGGTAGACCACGTGGGCAGCCTCGTGGAAGCGATAGGTCTCAAGCGCATCGTGAATCTCCTGCGCAACCCGGTTGAAGCGGGACAGGATCCAGCGGTCCTCCAGGGTTTCGGCCTTAAACTGTGGGATACCGACATTGTGGGATATCCCACCTTGTGGTACGTCGCCATCTGAGGACGATTTGAACTCAGCCAGCGACCACAGCCCCGACTCCTGCGCCCTGTCGACGTTCATGAAGAGGAAGCGTGCGGCGTTCCAGATCTTGTTGGCGAAGGCGCGATAGCTCTCCGTGCGGCTCTCGGAAAAGGCAATGTCGGTGCCTGGCGCGGCCATCGCTGCCAAAGTGAAGCGCACGGCGTCGGTCCCGTATTTCTCGATGATCTCGATCGGGTCCATAACGTTGCCTTTAGTCTTGGACATCTTCTGGCGCTCGGCATCACGCACCAGCGCATGGATGTAGACGTTGCGGAAGGGAACGTCGCCTTGCTTGTGGCCGCGCATGAAGTGGCAGTTCATCATGATCATGCGGGCCACCCAGAAGAAAAGAATGTCGAAGCCGGTAATGAGCAGCGTGTTGGGGTAGAAGGCGTCGAGGTCGGGCGTGCTGTCGGGCCAACCGAGTGCGGAGCATGGCAAAAGTCCCGATGAGAACCAGGTATCGAGGACGTCGTTATCCTGCTCCACTGGCCCGCCGCACTTGGTGCACTTCATTGGTTCTTCGCGCGCGACGATGATCTCGCCACACTTGCAATGCCACGCCGGAATGCGATGTCCCCACCACAACTGGCGCGAAATGCACCAGTCGTAGATGTTACGCATCCACTCGAAATATGTCTTGGTGTAGTTCTCAGGAACGAACTTGATGTCGCCGCGCTCGACCACTTCAATCGCGCGTTCGGCCAGCGGCTTGATCCTAACGAACCACTGCGTCGACAAGCGCGGCTCGATGATGGTCTTGCAGCGGCTGCATTTGCCAAGCGGAACAACGTAGTCTTTGATGGCGACGAGGAATCCGCCGCGTTCCAGATCTTCCACAACCTTCTGCCGCGCTTCGAAGCGGTCGAGGCCCTTGTACGGGCCGGCGTTCTCGTTCATCTGCGCGATCTCGTTGATCACTTCGATCTGCGGCAGGTTGTTGCGCAGGCCGGCTTCGAAGTCGTTGGGATCGTGCGATGGCGTGACCTTAACCGCGCCGGTACCAAACTCGGGATTGGCTAGAATGTCGTCGGTGATGATCGGGATCTCGCGATTCATCAGCGGCAACAGGACCCTCTTGCCGTGCAGATGACGGTAGCGCTCGTCGGCGGAGTTCACGGCGACGGCAGTGTCGCCCAGCATCGTCTCGGGACGGGTGGTGGCGACGACGATGTACTCGTCCTTGTTGCCGATGACGGGATAGCGAATCTCCCAGATCTTGCCCGGCGTCTCCTCGTGTACGACTTCGAGATCGGAGACCGCAGTAATGCAGCGCGGGCACCAGTTGACGATGTACTTGCCGCGATAGATGAGGCCTTCTTCGTAGAGGCGGACGAAGGCTTCGCGCACGGCGCGCGACATGCGCTCGTCCATGGTGAAGTACTCGCGCGACCAGTCGACCGAGGTGCCGAGGCGCTTCATCTGCTGCAGGATGACGCCGCCGTAGTGCTGCTTCCAGTCCCACACGCGCGCGGTGAAAGCCTCGCGGCCGATGTCGCGGCGGTTCTTGCCCTCGGCAGCGAGTTGCCGCTCGACCATGAGCTGCGTCGCGATGCCGGCGTGATCAGTGCCCGGGAGCCACAGCGTCGGCAGGCCGCTCATGCGCTTCCAGCGGACGATGATGTCGATTTCGGTGTGCTCCAACATGTGGCCCATGTGGAGATTGCCGGTGACGTTGGGCGGCGGCAGCGTGATGGTGAACGTCTCCTGGCGGGAATCGGGCGGAGGCGTTTCGGCGTGGAAAAGCTTTTCGCGGACCCAGTACTCGGCCCAGCGCGGCTCAATCGCGCCCGGGTCGTACGCCTTGGGAAGATCGTGCGCCATGATGGTTCAGACAGTGAAGGTCAAACTTCGATCTTAAGGCGCAGGTAGGAATGGGTCAAACCACGCGCGGGTATCCGTGTCCATGCGGACGCACGCGTGGCGCCACCGCTTGCACTGCCGGAATCATCAGGGCAATGCTGACACCGTCATCGAAAATCGGCGTGGAACGCGAACCTCGAAACTTGAAACTCCTGCTCCCCCTGCGGAATCCTACATCCCGACTCTCGCACTCCCGAGGCCGCCATGCACCACGATTTCATCGCCATCCCCGACGCCGACATTCCGCGCGCCGCCAACCCGCTCTTCCAGCATCTGCTCGACACCTACGCCGGCGAGACCAACAAGGTCATCGACGTCTGGCGCGGCTTCTCCGAAGACGACCTCGCCTACCGCCCGCATCCCAAGTCGTCCACCGTCGCCGACATCCTCAAGCACCAGCTTCTCTCCGAGCGCCGCTTCTTCGGCGAGTTCGTCGGCACGCCCGAGCCGCCGCCCGCAGACGTGCTTCCCACAACGCTGTCGCTCGCCGCCTGCATTCGCCGCATGGAAGAGCTCGCGCGCCCGCGCCTCGGCTTCTTCGCCGCGCAATCCACCGAATGGTGGATGGACGACGTGCCGTTCTTCGGCCTCACCCGCCAGCGCATCTGGGTTTTCTGGCGACGCGTGCTGCACACCTGCCATCACCGCACGCAGCTCACGGTTTATCTGCGACTGCTGAATAAACCGGTGATGTCGGTCTACGGTCCTACATCGGATCAGACATGGGAAGGCGCCGATCCCACGAACTCAGTCGAAGCCGCCGGCAGAAAGTGACGGACCAGTTTCAAGTTTCCAGTTTCGAGCTACCTCCTCGAACCTCGAAACTGGCAACGCGTAGCGCCGGCCTCCAGACCGGCTGTCCTGGCACGTCCTCGCCGCCAGCCGGTTTTGAAACTCGAAACTTGAAACTGCTTCTCGAAACTCTTCTAGAATTGAACTCGACATGTCCGAAGTCAAGACAACTCGTCTGACGGAGATGGTCAAAGCTGCCGGTTGAGCCAGCAAGCTAAGTCCGGCGGTGCTGGACTCGGTGCTTGGGAAATTAGCCCGGCAACATGACCCCAACGTCCTGGTCGGCTTCGACACCGCCGACGACGCCGGCGTGTATCAACTCACGCCCGAGCTGGCGCTGGTGCAGACCGTCGACTTCTTCACCCCCATCGTCGACGACCCGTTCGTCTTCGGCCAGATCGCCGCCACCAACTCGCTCAGCGACATCTACGCCATGGGCGGCCGCCCCATCAGCGCGCTCACCCTCGTCTGCTTTCCCGACAAGGGCGATCCCAAAGTGCTCGAGGAGATGCTGGCCGGCGGCCTCTCCAAGATGGTCGAGGCCGGCTGCACCATCATCGGCGGGCACAGCATTCGCGATGACGAGATGAAGCTCGGCTACTCCGTCACCGGCACCATTCATCCGCAGAAGATTCTCGCCAACAGCGCAGCGCAGGCCGGCGACCGGCTGATCTTTACTAAGGCCATCGGCACCGGCGTGATCTCAACCGCCATCAAGCGCGGCGACGCCGACTTCACCTGGATTCGCGCCGCCGTGCATTCGATGACCACGCTGAACAAGGCAGCCGCCGAGGTCGTCACCGCCGGCGGATTCGCCGTGCACAGCATGACCGACGTCACCGGCTTCGGCCTCATCGGCCACGCGCGCGAGATGGCCAAAGGCTCTGGCGTGAGCCTGCGCATTCGCGCCTCGCAGGTGCCGCTGCTGCCCGGCGCGCTGGAGTGCGTTCAACACGGCTATGTCCCTGGAGGTCTGAAGGCGAACCGTCAGTTCACCGAAGCCTGCGTCGAATCGGAAGACGGCATTCCTCCCGATCTGCTCACTCTGCTTTACGATCCGCAAACCGCCGGCGGGTTGCTGATGTCGGTTGCTGCGGCGGGTGCCGGGCGCCTGCTGACCGAGTTGCGCAGCGCTTGCGTCGATGCGGTGGAGGTTGGCGAGGTCGTCGTCAAGACGAAGCCGCTCATCGCCATCCTGCGTTGAGGATATCGACCGCGCCGATCAGCTCTTGCTGGGAATGAAAATCCCCACCCAAGCAAATGAAGCTTGGGTGGGGCACCTGCCTGCCTGCCGAGGGGACGCTACCGATTTGTGGCCTGTGGCCGAGCGTCCAAACCGATCTGCTTCGGAAGCCACTGCGTAACTAAGTCGATTACCTCGGGCAGCTTCGAGACGCCGCCCAGCACGGCACAATGTCCAATGTCCGGTAGCAAGTGGACTTCGGTTTTGGGGCGACCTTTGAAGACGAGCGTATCCGCCTGTGGGACGAAATAGTCGTTTGCGCCGTTGATGACGAGCATCGGAGCGTTTTTTGTTTGGTCGAGCAGCGGACGACGCGAGAACTGTTGCACCGCCGCCATGAATTCCGGAAGGGATGGCTCTTGGTCGAAACCCATGTCGTTGCCGATGATGCCCGGCATGCCAAAGGGCAAGTTCTGCGCGTTCTCTTTACCCCAAGCCTTATCGACTGGACCTCCGAGCACGATTGCGGCATCGACGGCGCCTGAAAGTCCTGTCATCGCCGAAAAGTTGCCGCCGAACGAAAATCCGAGATGCGCGACCTTTCCGTTGCCGAGCTGGCGCCCCTCATTCACGATGCCGAGCACGAGCTCGTCACCTTTGACGGAAAGTGGGATAGTACTTTCACCCGTGCCTGCAATGTCGAAGCCCAGGATCGTAATGCCGAGGCGTTGGGCCAACGTCACATAGATCGCGTGCAGACCCATTTTGTAGGTATCGACGCCGCCGGTGTAAATCAGCACCGGCGCGCTCGCATACTGGCCTGTCACTGAAAACAGATGCACCGGTGTGCTCACAGCTCCACCTTGATAGGGGATCGCAACTATTCTGCGCTCAAACTCGACGGGGAAGCTCGGTGCCGCCTTGAGGTAGCATTCCAGCTGATTTTGCTGCGCCTTGCGACGTGCATCGTTGGCGAGGCAGGGAAATATGGCAAAACCGTAGGCAAACGACGCGAGCAGCGGGTTTCCCGCCTCAAGATATTTTCGCGCAAACGCGGACCATTCGTAGGACCACCCGCCCGGCGCATCTGCCCACATATCCTTGATCGTAGCGCGCAACGTATCTACATCTGCTTTCGGGATGCCGAATGCAATGAACTGGCTGTAACGGTCTTCGAAACTGGCTTCGGGCCGGAGATCATAGGTGTAGCTCATATCGACGCCCTTTCAAGCCGCTGGTTGTATTCCATGGCCCATCCTTTCGGTCAGAGTCAATCCAATTGCCCTGAGTCAGTGAAGGGGTACCGTTTCCCCAGTACAAAGGCTGTCTATGAATGCGCAGTACTTGGGTGCTGCTTTGGCCACGATATCCCTTTGTCGCAGCCAGTAGGCCCGCAGTCCCGGCTCCTTCAATGTGTTGCTGAAAGTCGCGACGCCTCTAGAGAACTGTTCCTCGCTCAGGAGACCTAGCTCGTGCTGGCTGAAGTAGTCTTCCATTGCAATCATCACGAGGCCGCACTGGTCCTGAAATTGACGGCTTCGTATTAGCTCGGGCGTAGGGGTGCCTCCGTTGCCCTCGATCCATGCCGCAACAGTGTCGGCGTTCATCCGTCCCAGTAGGATCGTTGTGGTTCGAGCAGCGGTTCCTTGATGGATCAGAGCCATCGTGTGGCGCACGTTCTGCCGAATCTGAACTCCTACATAAATCAGCGATACTGCCGCGGCCAACCCGCTAAGAGCGCTTGCAATGGATGCAATCTCCGAAAGCGACACCATACCCCCTCTGACGGCTAACAAGGTGGCAGTCTAACACCGGGATTGCCGTGCCAGGTGGCCGATCCAAGCCGGTTTTGCTTGGGTGGGTTGTGTGATCAATGAAGCTCCCCACTCTACTCAAAAGAAGGATAGGATGGGACACGCGACAGCGAGCGTTAATTGCTCAGGCGACGCTTTGTCTCGAAAATCCCCACCCAAGCAAACGAAGCTTGGGTGGGCCACCCGGACGGCCGCAGGTTCACGCTCACGCCCGGCATGAGCTATCAGGTTGCCGATAACGCCGAAGCGCACCGTTCCTCGACCGCGCAAGGGGCGAAGTTGTTCATCGTGGACTGATGGGATACAGAAACTGACGCCACTCTCCCACGAGCACTACTTGGCTCCTGTCGCCTCGGGGACACGCTGGGCCGACCGGCTGGAAGCTTCATCGCAGATGTGGGAGTCGAACTTCTCGGCCAATTTTTGATGGGCCGCGCTCAGCGGTTCGTTGTCGCCCAACTCAACCTCAATCGTGAGATGGCATACTAAACAGCGAGCGGCCACGGGTGCACCGTATTCAACCTTGGAGAAAATAAGCCTGCGTCGGCGGGACTTCATGACTCCATGCTCCCATATTCCACGGTCTCTCGTCAGTGACGTGGAAATCCAACAGCACGGGCGACGATCCGCGCGCCGCCCCAAGTGTCATCCTGAGCGGAGCGAGGCGAATGCCCAGCGCAGTCGAAGGACCCCTATACAGGAACGATCTCTCGTCGTCCCACATCGGTCTCCACCCCTCCCGATCCAGTCCAACCCCAATTTCCACTCGCCTGAAATCGCCGCTTCGGAGTAAGATGTTCCCCAACTCTGATACGGCGAAAGGCCGCGCCCTGCGGATTTGAGCGGGGATCGCAGCGCGCACCAGCAGGCCTGCTAATTTCGCCGCGGAGACATTACCGACCCCCAGCACCGGCGCGACCCAGGTCCGGCGGTCCCCAATGCGTTCCACGTTTGCACGTGTTGGGGTGGGAGAGCACACTGCTTCCACACTCACGAGGAGAGACGATGCGGTCTTCGAGGATTCTTGCGTTATCTTTGGCACTGATAATCAGCGTGCTTCTGGCAGCTTGCGGCGGAGGGGGAAGCGGCAGCAAGAGCAACCCGACCCAGCCACTGACCATCACTTCCACGGTCTTGACACAAGCCACGGTCAATGTCCCGTACACTTTTGTTATTCAAGCTACCGGCGGCTCGGGCACCTACACCTGGGCCATCACCGCCGGAACGCTGCCGACTGGCTTCACCTTTGACGGTTCGACGGCTTTGCTCGGCGGCACTGCGACCACGGCGGGCAAGTATAACTTCACCATTCAGGTGACGGACTCGAAGAACGACACCGCTAGCCAACCTCTCACGCTGACCGTCGGCGGAGCCGTCGACATCCTATGCAATTCCTGCTTTGCCAACACGCTGACGCTGCCCTCCGGCACGCCCGGCGTGCAATACACGGCAAGCTTCACCGCCATGGACGGAATCGGTCCCTACACCTGGTGCGTGGTTGAGCCCAACAACGGTCCCTGCGACAACGGCTCCGGCGGCGCACTGCCGGCAGGGTTAACCATCAACTCCTCCACCGGTGCGATCTCCGGCACCCCAACCACGCCGCAAGCTCCAGCGCAATTCACCATCCAGGCCACCGACTCCGAGATGCCGGCCTCGGTGGGATCGGCGCAGATCACGATTTCGATCTTCGGCGTGACCTCCGCTTCGCTGCCTGCCGGCGAAATCTACGTTCCTTACGGCAATCAGCAGCTGACGGTTGCCGGCGGTACTTCGCCCTACACCTGGTGTGTGAAGGAGAGCAACGGCTCCTGCGACAACGGCTCCGGCGGCGGGTTGCCGGCGGGAATCACCCTGGCGCCTACCTGTACCAGCAGCCGGCTGTCTACCTGCACCATCAGCGGCACGCCAACTCAGGCGGGAACGTTCAACCCCACCCTTCAGGTCACCGATTCGGAAACTCCGCCGGCCGTAACGACTGCGCAGTTCAGCGTCGATATCGCAGGTATCTCCAACGGGCTGCTGAAAGGCAATTATGTGATTTCCCTCAGCGGCTATCAGAGCGGAAACCCCTACGTGCTGGTGAGTGCCTTCGTGGCTGACGGCAATGGCAACGTCACTTCCGGCCTCCTCGATCTGAACAATGGCAGCGGCGAGACCATCAACGATGGCAACGTGGTGCCGCAAACCATCACTCCCACTGGATCGACCTACAACATCAATTCCAACGGCACCGGAACCCTCACCCTGGTGACCAGCGCCACCACCTATCAGTTCGACTTGATCGTCTCCGGTACGGCCTGCACCGCGAACCTCAACACTTCGGCTTGCGGGCGTGTCATCCAGACCGCTCCCACCAGCCCGCAGATGTATGGCACGGGCGTGCTCAAGGTGCAGGATGCGACCTACTTCCCCATCAACCAGTTCTTCCCGGGAAGCTTCGCCTTCCAGGCGGTGGGCACCGATCCCAGCGGCAATCGCTTTGCTGCTGCTGGAGCTCTGGCCTTCGACGCCTCCACTCTGGTGGATATCGACTGCCAGCAGTGGAGCCTCAGCCAGTGTCCGATGGATCAGGACAGCGCGGGTACGGCGTTCTACAACTCGTTCAAGGGAAGCTTCTCCTCAACCATTGATGAAACCACTGGCCGTGGTAACTTCGCTGACATCAGCTATCCCAACGATCCCAACAACATCTGTCAGGGAACACTGCACAACTTCGCTTGCACCTACGCCTTCTACATCGTCAACAAGGAGGAGATGATCCTGATCTCCGCCGATCCCGTCTCCAAACCGGCGAATCTGACGCTGTGGTCCGCCTTCCGCCAGACCAGCAACGCCGGCGGATGGACTCTCTCCAGCCTTACCGGCAACAGCATAATCGAGCTCAACGCCTTGAACCCCAATGGTGGCAGCCCGCAGCCCGACATCACCGCCGGAGTGCTCAATTCCAATGCCATGGGCACCGCCAGCATCAGTTACGACGAGAATGTCGGTGGCACCCTGAACCAGCAGCAGTCCTCGCAAGGCACCTACTCCATCGACACCAGCGGTCAGAAGACCGGCAAGATCACCCTCAGCGGTTTCAGCGGTGAATTCGGCACGACTCCGCCGATCCTGTACATGTATGGCTCGAATTATGGTTTCGTCGTCGGCACCGATGCCAACGTCACGTCGGGAGTTCTGGAGCCGCAGATAGGATCTCCCTTTAGCGCAGCCTCCATTGAGGGCCCCTACGCCGGTGGCTCAACCTCGCCGACGCTTTCCACAGTCACCGATTCCGCCACCTTCCTTTACGGTGACGGCGTCGGCACCCTGACGGGTCCGCAATACACCGTCGGATCCACTGGACCCAGCGGACCGAATAACCTGGACCTGACGTATACCGTCGGCGGCACCGGCCGCGCGGTCATCAAGCAAGGCACCAACACTTATGGCATCGGATATGTCGTTTCGGTGTCGCCGTCGAATACGACGAAGAAGTTTGTTCTGCTGCCGGCCGGTAATAACCCGACGTTGAACGTCTTCAGCGCCGGTGAGCAGTAGAGTCAGGTTCTACCGGATGTGAGGGGCAGGCGTAAATCCTGCCCTGAGCTTCCCGAAGCGTCGCGCTCCGCCCGACCTCCAACTCGGGCACAGATCGGCGCCACGAGAGTTGCTTGAGTCTGCTATTTCTCGCCCGCCGCAGTCCGGCCGCGATAAGTTGTGCGATGGGAATCTAACTATCACCCGAGTGAGACCGGAGAGCCCTCCCGGCAGCGGGAACAGTGGTAGGGTCGTTTCTCGGATTACGCCATAATCGGATCATTAATCAACGAATATCACTGACAAGAAGCCTCGCCTGCAATTCAAATAGCTCCGACGCTCGGCTATCGTCTGCCCGGACATCCCAATCTTCCACGCTCTACCGAGACGTCAAGGCATTCCTTTCCCAGCGCTAGTCGAGCAGAAGGAGGTCATCCACCATGCATATTTCGGCACAACCGGACCGCTTGTTTCTCAACCTTGAGAAAAGATCCCTAATCCTATTCAAGCTTGTCCCCCTCCTCGTCTTGCTTTTTGCAATCACATCTCAGACAGCACAGGCGCAAGCATTCAGCGTGATATACAGCTTTTCCGGTGGCACCGACGGTTCAGGTCCCAATGCCGGCCTCACCCTGGACCAGCAGGGTAACCTTTACGGGACGACCTTATTCGGCGGCTTCAAGGGCAGCTTTCAATGCGTCTCGGGTTGCGGCACCGTGTTCCAGTTGTCGCTGCACGGTTCCGACTGGTCATTCACGCCTATTTATGCGTTCAAAGGCAGGCCTGACGGTGCCAACCCACTTTCTACCGTGACCTTCGGTAGCGATGGCAGCCTGTACGGAGCGACTGGGTACGGCGGAGCCCAGAATTGTGCTCCGGATGGGTGTGGCACGGTTTATAAGCTGACACCCGACAGTCACGGCAACTGGACGGAAAGCGTTCTCTACCGCTTCATTGGAGATGGCGTCGATCCCGATCAAAGTCCCGTCACCTTCGATAATCAGGGCGATATTTATCTGACGACTCGCGATGGAGGAAGCTCCGACAAGGGCGCTGTCATCGAACTAACGCCTGGCCCTCAAGGCTGGACGGCAACCGTGTTGTTCTCGTTTACCAATGAGCAGCCCAATGGTTGGTATCCCCGCAGTGGGGTCATTCTTGATGCAGCTGGAAATTTGTATGGCACCGCTCCAGAAGCCACGCCCAATGTTTATGAGTTAACTCCTTCCAGTAACGGTTGGATTCACAGCATCCTCTATCAATTTCAGGATCGGGGGGATGGTACGTTGCCAATCGGTGGGCTGATTTTTGATCCGTCTGGCAATCTCCTTGGCACGACGGCTGGAGACGGTAATCCCTTTAGTCCGGGAGGAGGGGGAGGAGTCTTCGAGCTCACTCCATCGGGTGGCGGATGGGCGTTTCGTGCCTTACATGATTTCACGAACTCGCGTATGCCGTTCGCGGGACCGTGGGCCGCCTTAACCAGGGATAGTCGCGGGAATCTCTACGGAACAACCGTCTGGGCAGGGAAGTACGGCCAAGGCTCGATATTCGAATTGACTCCATCTGGAAGCGGCTGGACATTTACCACGCTGCACGATTTCACATCCGGAGAGGATGGAGGTGTGCCTTTCAGCACCGTCACGATTGACGCCGAGGGGAACCTTTACGGGACCGCTTCGGAAGGAGGCCGTTACGGCGCTGGCGTCGTTTGGGAGATCACGCCTTAGCAGATGCGGGCGCATGATGATAACCGCCGCATTCGCAGGGTTCCGGCTCGAGGCATTGTGGGATGCATCGTCTGAGGTATCGACGATTAAGTCGCTGACGCCGCTTTCGCCGTCGGCTGGAATCCCACCATCTTCATCGCGCGCTTTGCCTCGCGTCCGCGCATGAAGGTATCCCAGATGAACGACGTGCGATAGTTCTCCACCATCAGCATCGTGATCCCCTGATCGATGCCCAGCACATCCAGGTCGGTCCACGTCGTCCGCGGATTGAACGCATCGACAAAGCCGTATTTCTTCCACGCTCGCGCGCTGTACTTGTTGTAGAGATTCGCCAGCACGGCAATCGTCTCCTTGGGCAGGAACGGCATTGATCCAGCCGGCGCGCACGGCACCACGGTCCCGTCGATGTACCCGATCTCCGGTGGGCCTCCCCACGCCTGGTAGCCCAGCCGCGAGTCCGAGGCCGTAATCCCCCAGGTGCTGTCGTCGTAATCGGGAAAGCGCCAGCGGATCGACAGGCAGAACAGCTTGTGCGCGTAGGTCGCGGTCGCCGAGTTCTCGAAATAATTCGCGTAGGCATCGCGCACGTTGCGGAAGTCGAACCAGGCGTGCGAGTACTGATGCACGAACAGCGGATCGGCCCCGCTGATGTAGTTGTAGCCCTCGAACTCCATCATCGGCCGCGAAAAGGCATTCCACGACGACGCGGGAATGTTGTTTGCCGGCGCCGCAATCGCCAGCAAGTACATCATCATCAGCTCGCAATAGACGTCCCAGCGCGCGCCGATGAACTTGTACTCCGGCGTCCATCCCATGGCGAACGTCGTGCCGCCGTTCAACATCCATTGCCAGTTCACACGGCGGTAGATCGCGTTCACGAGCTGCGAGATTTGCGCGTCGCGGAAGTACTCGCGCGCCATCAGCGCCCCGCACAGCAGGATCGAAGTATCGATCGGCGAGACTTCCGAGAACCGCACCCGCTTGCCGGTATCGATGTCGAGGAAGTGAAAGAAGAAGCCGTTGACCTGGTCGACCCGCTCGAGCAGCGCGCGCAGTGTCCTCACCACGCGGCCACCAATCTCATGCGGCGGCAGGTAACCGCGCCGGTGCCCAATGCACAGCGCCGCCAGGCCGAAGCCGGTCGCGGCAATGCTGGCCACGTTCCGCGGATCGCTGCCACCATCGGCAAACGCCCGGTCGCGCACCAGCCCGGTCTTGGGACTCGCCTCATTCCAGAAAAACTGGAATGCCCGGCTGACGATCTCCTCCAGCAGCTCGTCGTCGGTAAGGCTCGCTTCCGGCGGCATGGCCTGCGACTGCTGATGGTGCGTCTTGGAGACCGCCGCAAATAGGGGGCTGTGGACCAGCGGAGCGGCGAGCACACCCCGCGCCAGCAGCGAAAGCATTTCGCGCCGGCTCAACGAGCTTGGTTTGCCGGTTTCGACGTCACCGAAAGGCTCCGGCGGCTGGTCTGTGGCGGGGATCGTCAGGCTTGGAGGTAGGGTCTTCAAAGTCAAAGGGTAGATTCGGCAGCCTTCGTTCATTGTAAAGGTAAACGGACGCGGCTCGAACTCCTCGTGGCGGGCTTGCCGATCCTTGCCAAACTGATCCCCGTTCAAGTGCAAGCCCGTGCATATACAGTGCCTTTTGACCCCGAAAAACTCCAATTCCCAAGCCCGAACGGGAAAACTTTGGCCACTCTAATGCAACGGATTGCACTCGAAATTGAACAACCTCGTTTATTATCAGACAGTTGTCGCGGAATCCGGATTGCAGCGTGACCCGTGGGGATGGCTTTGCGTCCAAGTACATCCTTTGGACGCTATGGAGGAACCCTTGAGAAAATTGGCGTGGTCACTTTGTCTCCTGGCCCTCGCGCTCGGTGCCAGCAGTCTGCCGGCGATGGCTCAAACAACGTTCTTCAATGACCTCGGGACTGGCACCAACGTATACAACTGCTGCGAGGGTTGGACGGTTGCCGGCACCGGTATTCTCGGCACCAGCTTTACCGCTGCCAACGAATTTACGGCCGGCGCGACGGGCAGCGTCAGCCAGATCGATATCGGCATTGGCCTTGCTGGCGGTACGAACTCTTTCTTTGCCGCTCTTTACACGGCTAGCGGCAACGAGCCAGGCACGGAAATCGCGCAGTGGAATAACCTGAGCTCGAACGAGACCTTCGGGCAATGCTGCAATCTGGTCAGCATCACTGGCATCACTGGTGTTGAACTGACGGCCGGAACTTCGTATTTCCTGATTCTTGGCCCTACCAACCTAACCGCCACCACCTTCGAAGCCTGGAACTTCAACAGCACGGGCGCAACGGGAACTGACCTGTTTGCCACCAGCGGCTGCCAGAATGGCAGCGGCAACGGCTGCAGCTGGACCTCGAACGGCACCCAGACCATCGGTGCATTCGACGTCATCGGCAGCACCGGCCAGACCGTTCCTGAACCATCCTCACTGCTATTGCTGGGTACCGGATTGGTTGGAGCCTTCGGCAGCATTCGTCGCAAGCTAATGAAGTAACCCTTCGTCACGCAAAGCAAAAAGCCAGGGCTTGTCTCTGGCTTTTTTCTTGCGCCAAAGTCGCATCCTTCGGGGAAGCCACTCCAGCTCTGCTGTATCCGCCGGATTATTGCGTCAACAGAGAATCAGGAAGAGCTTGGCCACTGAGATGCAAGAGATTGCACTCGAAGTTACAAATATTCATTTATTATCAATTGGTTACAACGGTCTCCGGATTGCACTATCCCGTTGTGGGTAGCATTGTGTCCATTGCGTGTCTTGGACAAAATGCCCAAAGCGGGATGGCCTACCCTCCATCTTGCTATCTGCAGGTCCGTAATCGAACAGCTCCAGTTGTTTGATGTGAAACGGAGGAGGAACCCTTGAGGAAATTGGCGTGGTCGCTTTGTCTCCTGGCCCTCGCGCTCGGCATCAGCAGCCTGCCGGCGATGGCTCAAACAACTTTCTTCAGTGATCTCGGTACAGGAAGCAATGTGTACAACTGCTGCAGCGGTTGGACCATTTCCGGCACCGGTACTCTCGGTACCAGCTTTACTGCTGCTAATGAATTTACCGCCGGCGCCACCGGCAGTGTCAGCCAGATTGATATTGGGGTTGGTATTGTTGAGGGAACGAACTCATTCTTCGCTGCTCTCTACACCGCCAGCGGCAACGAGCCAGGCACCGAAATCGCGCAGTGGAACAACCTGAGCTCGAACGAGACCTTCGGGCAATGCTGCGGCTTAGTCAGTGTTACCGGCATTAGCGGAGTGGAACTTACCGCCGGAACGTCGTACTTCCTGATTCTTGGTCCCACCAATCTCAGTGCCACCACTTGGGAAGCGTGGAACATGAACAGCCAGGGCGTCAACGGGCTTGACCTCTATGCCACCAGCGGCTGCCAGAATGGCAGCGGCAACGGTTGCCAGTGGAACTCCAATGGAACCGGCAACGCGCTAGGTGCATTCGACGTCATCGGCAGCACCGGCCAGACCGTTCCTGAACCATCCTCCCTGCTCCTGCTGGGCACGGGATTGGTTGGAGCTTTCGGCAGCATTCGTCGCAAGCTGATGAAATAACCCTTCGTCACGCAAAGCAAAAAGCCGGAGCTTGTTTCCGGCTTTTTCTTTTGCTCTAACCTTCACCGAAGCTGCGTCTCGTCGAACTGACAGATCGAGACCTTCGATTAAGAAGGGGAGGAGGAGGCTTTGAAAAACTTCACATATCCCTTCTGTCTCCTGGCTCTCGCGCTCTGCGTCAGTCAACCCTCGATGGCCCAGGAAACCTTCTTCAGCGATCTGGGTACCGGAAGCAACGTATACCAATGTTGCAGTGGCTGGACAGTTGCTGGAGGCGAAAGCAGCTTCACCGCCGCCAACGAATTCACCGTCGGCGCGACGGGAAGCGTTAGCCAGATCGATATCGGTATCGGCTACGTTACCGGCCCGAATTCGTTCTTCGCGGCTCTCTACACCGCCAGCGGCAACTCCCCGGGGACCGAAATCGCGCAGTGGAGTAACCTGAGCTCCAATGAAGCCTTCGGTCAGTGCTGCGGCCTGGTCACCATCGCCGGCATCACCGGCGTCACCCTGACAGCCGGCGATCAGTATTTCCTGGTCATCGGCCCTACCAACCTCACAGCTACAACCTGGGAATCGTGGAACTGGAATAGCCAGGGCGTTACCGGACTGGATCTCTACGCTAACTTCGGCTGCCAGAATGGCAGCGGCAACGGCTGCGAGTGGACCTCAAACGGCACGCAGACCCTGGGCGCCTTTGACATCCTCGGCAGCACCGGCCAGACCGTTCCCGAGCCGTCGTCACTGCTGTTGATGGGCACCGGCCTGGTCGCGGCTTTCGGCACCATCCGCCGCAAGCTGACAAAATAACCCTTCGTCACTCAACAAAAAGCCGGAGGCTGCCCTCCGGCTTTCTCTCTTGTCTTGGTAGCGCCGGCCTCCCGACCGGCTGTAATGCGGGCCTCCGGCCCGCGTCGATAGGAACCGGCGAGTCTGCGGCAACCCTGAACGATCTGAGAGTCCCCTGTCCCACCCTCACCCTAGTTTGCCCAACACACGGAAGTAACTTGTGATCGATACGTCGTGCGATTGTGACCGTACGGAGCCTGCGATGTTCTGTGTGGGGATCGAACCCACTGACTCTGGCTCTTCAAAGTCACCGAGTGCCGGCTTGGCCCCCGGCTGGGCCTGTGCTCGCTGCAAACAAGGGTTACCAACTACTCAGATCAATTCGGTGTTCCAGTTCAGTTCCTGGAGCCGCGTATCAAGCTCGCGATATCTCTTCGCAAGCTGATCCACTTCCGTCTGCAATTTTCCAACAGACACGGTAGCAACGAACCGCACCTCCGACTTCGAGTACCGGTCCTGCCGCGTGCTGGCAGCCTCTGCAAGTCCAGCAAGAAAATCACGCCGCTTGCCTACCACGTCACGTTCGGCGATTGCATCCGAAATCGAGCGCTCATTATCGAACGCCGTCTTCGCGTTGGTGCGGTTGATTGCGGTGACGAGTTCCAGCAGACGCGCGAAGGTGCGCCCCGTCTCGGCGAGAAGCTCCGTCGTGTCCTCCGCCGGCTGCTCGCCTTCCTGCACACGAGCGGAGCGCGTCAGTCGCTTCCTCATCTCTTCGATTCTGTTCTGGCAATCGCTGCGCTCTGCCAGCGCTTCCGCTAGCTTCATGGTCCCTCTCTTCTGAACCCTACCCCCTGATCCCTAGCCCCTAGATGTTAATCGCCATCCCAAACACCGAGTTCGCCGCATCCAGCACCGCCTCCGACAGCGTCGGATGCGCGTGCACAATGTTCGCCAGCTCTTCCGCCGTACACTCCATCTCCAGCGCGACAACGGACTCGGCAATCAGCTCCGTGGCATTCGCCCCGATGATATGCACGCCCAGAATCTCGCCATACTTCGCGTCACTCACGATCTTCACGAATCCCTCGTGCTGCCCGACGATCGACGCCCGCGAGTTCGCGGTGAACGGAAACTTCCCGACCTTCACGTTGTAACCAGCTTCCTTGGCCTTGGCTTCGGTCAGCCCCACGCTGCCGATCTCCGGATGACAATACGTCGCATTCGGAATGCGCAGCGGATTGAGCTTCTTCGTCGGCTTGCCGGCAAGGTGCGTCACCGCGACAATGCCTTCCGCGAATCCCGCATGCGCCAGCTGCGGAAATCCGGCAACGATATCGCCGGCCGCATAAATCCCGGGCTCGGCCGTCCGCATGTATTCGTCGACCTTGATGAAGCCGCGCTCCACCTGAATCTTCGTCTTCTCGATGCCGATGCCGTCCGTCACCGGCGCGCGTCCCACCGCGACCAGCACCTTCTCGGCCTCGATCGTCTGCGCCTTGCCGTCAACGGTGAACGTCACCGCAACGCTGTTCTTCTTCGTCTCAACCTTCTCCACCTTCGCGTTGACGAAGCCGTTGATGCCGCGCTTGCGATACACGCGCATCAGCTCTTTGGAAACTTCCTCGTCCTCGACGGGCACATACCGCGGCAGCATTTCGAGAATCGTGACATCGGCGCCAAACGACTTGTAGATGCTGGCAAACTCCACGCCCACCGCGCCCGAACCGATCACGATCAGCGACTTGGGAATCGCGCTCAGCGCCAGCACCTCGATGTTGGTAAGAATCTGCGAATCCGGCTTCAACCCGGGCAGCATGCGCGCCGTCGATCCCGTCGCCAGCACCACCGCCTTCGCCTTGACGTCTTTGCCGCCTTCGACGGCGACGGTGTGGAGGCCGCCCCGCGCCGGGCCGGTCAGCTTGGCGCAGCCATGTACCAGGTCGACTTTGTTCTTGCGCGCCAGGAAGTTCAGCCCCTTGATGTGCTTGTCGACCACGCCCTGCTTGCGCTTCTGGATCGCGTCCCAGTTCAGCTTCACGCCGGCCGTGTTCTCCATGCCCAGCTCGAGACCTTCCTGCACGTGGTCCCAGACCTCGGCGTTGAACAGCAGCGACTTGGTCGGAATGCAACCAACGTTCAGGCAAGTCCCGCCCAGCTTCTGGTGTTTTTCGATCATCACGGCCTTCAGCCCCAGTTGCCCGGCGCGAAAGGCCGCAGTGTATCCGGCAGGTCCGCTGCCGATGATGGCTACGTCATAAATAGTGTCTGCCAAGTTCGTGCTCCAATTCCGCGGGATAGATTTGTGGCATTTCCCGCGCTAAGAATCTTGTCGGTAACCCGGCGCTTCAGCGCCCTGTCCGCGCCGTCAAAACTTCGTCATCAGGAGCGGCGTTCAGCCCGGCGTCCCTCGTCGCCGTCCGGTGATCGGTGGTCGGGTAGAGCGAGTCTTCAGGCTCGCGTCCACGTCGCTATTTCTTTCTTGTCATCACGAGCGGGCCTTGGCCCGCGAGGGATCTGCTTTCCTCCGTGCCTCGTAACAGGGCACGACTTCAGTCGTGCCGACACGCCCTTTTCCAATACTAAGCGGGCTTCAGCCCGCGACACGCTCGCCGTAGCGCCTCGGTAGAGCGAGCCTTCAGGCTCGCGTCAAACGCCCTTCGTTATGTTGCTGTCATCCCGACCGAGGGATCTGCGGTCCGCCCAAATGCGAACGCACGTTCGTCTAACTGTAATAACTGTGACTGGCAAATAGATGATTGTAAATCACGAAAGAACCACGCCGCCGGCCTGAGCCAGCTCGGTCGCCCCGTCGTGCGCGGCGTTATGCTTGACGTAACGCATAATAAATTCTATGCTGACCTGTGATCCTGGATTATCGGGACAAGAGGACCGCAGACTTCGCCGCCGGTAAACGCGTCAAGGCGTTCTCCGGTATTGAGCACGCCGCCCGGTTGAAATTGGACCGCCTGGAAGCCGCCGTCGCGTTGCGCGATCTCGCGGCACTGCCGGGCAATCGGCTGGAGAAACTAAAGGGGCGATCGAGCAGGGCAATACAGCGTCCGGATTAATGACCAATGGCGCATCTGCTTCGATTGGCCCGAAGGTGAACTTGGACCGTCAAATGTTGAGATCGTGGATTACCACTAGGAGGTCGTTATGGCGATAACTCCCATTCATCCCGGCGAACACCTCGCCGAAGAACTTCGCGAACTTCAGATGAGTGCTGCGGAACTGGCCCGCCAGCTCAAGGTACCCACCAACCGCATCACCGAAATCCTCAACGGCCAGCGCTCCATCACCGGCGACACCGCATTACGTCTTGCCCACTTCTTCGGCACCACCGCCGAGTTCTGGCTGAATCTCCAAAGCCTGTACGACATCCGCGTCGCCGAGCGGAAGTCCGGAAAGTCGATCCGGGCGTTGCCAACCCTGAAGCGGTCGGAGGCGTTGCGCGCCTAGTTACCGCCCTCAACGATCCTCCGACGCCGAACTTTTCAGTGCTATCCTTTCCCTAGCCCTTCATGAAGCGCGTGGTTGAAGACCCTCCCATTGCCAGCGATACTGCGCCCCCGCGCAGCACCGGACTCAAGCTCGTCGGCAATGCCTTCTTCGTTCTGTTGATCATCATCGCAGCCATCGCCGGCGCGGCCACCGGCATGGTCTTCGTCTACTCCACCGACCTGCCGCAGGTCACCGAACTCGAGCACTACCGCCCGGCTACCATCACCCAGCTCTACGACGATCAGAACCGCGTCATCGGCCAATTCGCGCTCCAGCGCCGCGTCATCGACAGCTACAGCGACTTCCCTAAAGTCCTGCGCGACGCCCTGATCTCCACCGAAGACAAAGATTTCGAGAAGCACTGGGGTGTCGACGTTTGGCGCGTCTTCGGCGCAGCCTGGCGCGACGTGATGCTCGAAAGCCGCGCCCAGGGCGCATCTACGCTGACCATGCAGCTGGCGCGCAATCTCTTCCTCTCGCCCGATCGCAACTTCCGCCGCAAGATGCAGGAGGTCCTGCTCTCCATCCAGATCGAGCGCCGTTTCACCAAGGAGCAGATCTTCAGCCTCTACGCCAACCAGATCTACCTCGGCCATGGCGTCTACGGCTTCGAGGCCGGCGCCAATTATTACTTCAGCAAGAAGGCCAAAGATCTCACGCTGGAGGAAGCTGCCGTCCTCGCCGGTCTGCCCAAAGCGCCCAATTATTATTCGCCTGTCAACAGTCCTGAGCGCGCGTTGCATCGCCGCAATCTGGTCATCAACAACATGCTGGAGGACGGCAAGATCACTGCTGCCGAGGCCGAACGCGCCAAGAGCGCGCCGCTCGTCCTCAAGCTGCAAGCCGAGCCCAACGACATCGCACCTTATTTCGTCGAAGAGATTCGCGAGGATCTCGAGAAAAAATATGGCGACAGGATCTACGAGGCTGGCCTCCGCGTCTACACCGGCCTGAATCTCGAGATGCAACACGCTGCGCAGCAGGGCGTGCGCGATGGCCTGGCGGTGTATGAGCGCCGACACGGATGGAAGGGCAATCTCCTGAACGTGGTTGCCAACGGCGACCCGCTCGCGTCGTATCACCACGTCGATTGGGACAGCAACATCGTGCCCGGCAGCTACGTCCACGCGCTGGTGACCGAAGTCGAGCCGATGGCCGCGACCATCAAGTTCGGCAACTACGAGGCGCGTCTCGGCCCCGAAGAAATCAAGTGGACCCGGCACACTTCGCCGCAGCAATTCCTCAGCGTCGGCGACCTGGTGTATGTGAAGGTCGTCGAGCTGAACGGCACAGCCAGCCGCGTTTCGCTGGAGCAGGAGTCGGGCGTGCAAGGTTCGCTGATGGCGCTCGACAACGCCACCGGCGATGTGAAAGCGATGGTCGGCGGCCGCGACTGGGAGCAGTCGAAGTTCAATCGCGCCACGCAGGCGCTGCGCCAGGTCGGCTCGTCCTTCAAGCCATACATCTACACCGCCGCGATCGACGAAGGCATGACGCCCGACGACACCGTCCTCGACGCGCCCATCAGCTTCCCCAGCGCGTCCGGCGTTTGGGCGCCGCACAACTATGATGGCAAGTTCGAAGGTGTCATCACCTTCCGTCACGCGCTGGCTGAGTCGCGCAACGTTCCCGCGGTCAAAGTCACTGAGCGCGTCGGCGGCATCAAGACCGTCATCGAGTACGCGCGCAAGTTCGGCATCACCTCGCCGTTGCTGCCTTACCTGCCGGTCGCCCTAGGCGCGGCCGACATCACGCTGGCTGAGCAGACCGCCGCGTTCACGACATTTCCGAACGACGGCGTTCGCGTCGTCCCCCGCTACATTCGCAAGGTCACCGACTACGATGGCCGCGTGCTGGAAGAAGATTATCCCGAAGTTCGCGACGTGGTCAGCGCCCGCACCGCGCGCATCATGGTCAGCATGCTACGCGAGGTCGTGCTGCACGGCACCGGCTACCAGGCCAGCAAGCTGAATCATCCGCTCGGGGGCAAGACCGGCACGACTAACGACTTCACCGACGCCTGGTTCGTCGGCTTCTCGCCGTCGATTACCTGCGGTGTCTGGGTCGGCTATGACGAGAAGAAGACGCTGGGCAACAAAGAAACCGGCGCGATGGCCGCGCTGCCCATCTGGATGGATTTCATGCGCGTCGCGCTGAAGGGACGCGAGTCGGAAGACTTCGCCGCGCCTCCGCCTGAAGTGCGCAGCGCCGTCGCGCAGAAAGTCGACACGCCCGAACCCGAAAGCGGCGCCCCCGGCGACAGCGAGGCGCACTAACGAAGATGCGACGCTTCTTTAAATGGCTTTTGCGCGGGCTGGTTTTGTTCGTGGTCTTCGTCGCGTCGGCGCTGACCGCGATGCGCTTCGCCATTCACGGCCGCCAAACGACCATCCCCAAAGTCGTCGGCCTCTCGAAGTCGCAGGCCGAACGCCTGCTCGCCGATCACGGCCTGGTTCTCGACGAAGGCGATCGCTACTTCAGCTCTGACGTGCCGCCGGGCCGCGTCATGTCGCAGGCTCCGCAACCGGGACTGAAGGTCCGGCGCGGCTGGACCGTGCGCGTCGCCGAAAGCATGGGCCCGCAGCGCGTCGTTATCCCTGATCTTGTCGGCACCAGCGAACGCGCAGCAGAGATCAACATTCGCAAACGCGGGCTGGAGCTCGGCAGCATCGCAACCGCAACCATTCCCGGCGCGCCCAGCGATCAGATCGTCGGCCAGAGCCCGCCGGCCAACGCCGTGAACGTGTCGGAGCCGAAGATCAGCCTGCTGCTCGCTGCCAGCGAAGAGCGCGCGTCGTTTGTGATGCCCGACCTCGTCGGCCAGAGCGAAGACGCTGCGGTGAACACAATCGTCAACGCCGGACTGCGCGTAAGCGGCATCAAGAGCCAGTCAGCTCCGGCGCCCGCGCCCGCTCCCAATTCCAGCGCGCCGCCAAGCCCTCCCGCGACTCCGCCATCCAGTCCGCCCAACGCTCCGCAACAGAATTCGCCTGAGACCGTCCCCAGCGGAACGCGCATGGTTGTGCACACCTATCCCGCTGCCGGTCAGCGAGTTTTTGAGGGCCAAGGAATTGGATTGGAAGTCACGCAGTGAAGCGTTCCCCCAACGACAACGCAGCCGTTACTTCTTGATCAGCGCGCTCGCCAGCTCTCGCCACTCGCGCAATGGCATGGACTTAGGATCTGCCGCCAGCGCTTGGATGCAGACATGATCGGCGCCCGCGACTAGATGCGCGTCAATCCGCTTGCGAACCGCGTCCAGCGTGCCCCAGGCGATGATGGCGTCGATCAGGCGATCGCTGCCCCCGTTCTTGCAGTCGTCTTCAGTGAATCCTAGGCGGAGAAAGTTATTGGTGTAGTTCGGCAGGGTGAGATAGAAGCCGAGAAACGCCCGCGCAATCTGCCGCGCCTTCGCAGCATCAGCCTCCAGCACCACAGCTTGTTCCACGCACAGCCAAGGCCCAGCGCCCAGGATCTCGCGCGCCGTGGCCGTGTGCTCCGGCGTGACATTGTAGGTGTGGGCGCCATTCGTGCGCTTGCCCGACAGCTCCAGCATCTTGGGACCAAGCGCCGCCAGCACGCGATACATCGTCGCCGGAGCAACGCTGTTATACGGAGCTTGGTCCATCGCGTCCAGATAAGCGCTCATCTTCGCCACCGGCTTTTCGTAGGCGTGCCCGCGCAAACTCTCCACCAGAGGAATGTGGCTCACGCCCAGTCCAAGCACGAAGCGGTCGGGATAGGCTTCGCTCAAGGTCCTCTGTCCGGCTGCGGCGGTGACCGGATCGCGGCCGTAGATGTTCGTGATCCCCGTCGCAATCACCATGCGCGACGTTGCCGACAGCAGCAGTCCCGCTTGCGTCAGCGACTCGCGGCCCAACCCCTCGCTGTACCACACCGCTCCGTAGCCCAGCTGCTCCAATTCGGCGACAGCTTCCTTCAGCTTGCTAGCAGGCTGTTTCTCGAGAGCTGTCCAGATTCCAATCTTCTTCAATTGCAGGGAGGATTTCATGTAATCACCTTTCGCTGGTGCGATAAAGCGGTGCTGTGAACCGACTGAGAATTTCTCGGCCGGGCTCAGCTATTAGACGCCGATTTTGGCGCTACTTCATCTCCGCTGCAATAATCGCATCCACTTCAATCTCCACCAGCATCTCCGGCGAGACGAAGCCCGTCACTTCCACCATAGTCGCGGCTGGACGAATGTCGCGGAAGACTTCGCCGTGCGCCTTGCCAACTTTTTCCCACTGGCTGATGTCGGTGACGAACATGCGCGTGCGCACCACATCGCGAAAGCCGGCGCCCGCCTGCTCCAGCGCGCTTCCGATGTTCTTGAATATCTGCACCGCCTGCGTATAGACGTCGCCCTGACCCACGATCTTTCCATCCGCTCCCGTGGCCACCGTCCCCGCGACCGAGACGAACGGCCCCACCTTCACCGCGCGCGAGAATCCCACGATCGGTTCATAGGGCGAATTGCCGGCAATGTTCTTCCGCTGCATGATTGCGTCCTCCCAAGTGAATGTCGTGTTGCCTCATATTGATGTCTCCACTTCACAGAACAATTCGGTGCGCCATTCTATAATCTTGAAGCCCCGGAGAGAGCCGGTGCCCATGCTCACTTCAACAGAAAGTGTCTTCGTCGTCGTCTTCGGCGTTGCCGCGTCGCTCTTCCTGCTGGCGCTGATTAACTGGATCTGGCCGCCGGATCGTCGGCACGCCCACAACGACCAGATTGGCTGGCAGCTTAGCGTTCTAGGCACGACCTATGCCGTCATCCTTGGCTTCATGCTCTATGCCGTTTGGACGGAATTCGGCACGGCGGATGCGAACGTGGAATCCGAAGCCAACGATCTGGTCAGTATCTACTGGTTAGCGGATGGCCTGCCCGATCAGCAAAGCGCTCAGCTTAAGGAGCTCGCGCTCCGTTACGCCGATGTTTCCATCAACCAGGACTGGCCTGCCATGTCCGCCGGCCGCGTACCGAATGCGAGCCTGGAGGTGAACGCCCGGATGTGGAAGGTATTGATGTCGATCAAGTCACCATCGTCAACCGAGAGCACCGCCCAGGATCATGCCCTTACCGACTTGGCCTCGCTCACCCAGCACCGCCGCATCCGCGTGCTGGAGAGCACCTCTGCGCTGCCGCCCGTGCTGTGGTGGGTGCTCGTCGTAGGCGGCTGCGTAACCATCGCGTCCTCTTGCCTGTTTGGCTCATCCAACACGTTCTTGCACTTCCTTCAGGTATTTGCCTTCTCGCTGCTCATCCTCCTGGGCCTGGTTGCCATCGGCGAAATCAATCGTCCCTTTCAGGGCAGCGTTCATATCAGTAGCTATCCCTTTGTCCGCGCACAATTGAACATGCAGGGAATCATGGCTCAGGTCACGCCCGATCAATGATTGCTCTCGACCGGCGTGTGCTGTGAGTACACCGCCCCACCACAGTCCAACCGACTTGCGTTCATAAGGAGGACGGATGAGAGTCGTCGTCGCTGTGTTGTTCTGCACGTGTACGCGGTAACGTCATCGCAGCCTGAATCGCCAATCCGCGATTCGTCCTTTGCGCGATGCGAGGCCAGTCAGCCGCGATCACGATAGGATGAACTGCGGCCCCGTCCTTCGCTCGAATAATCGTTCGGAGCCGAATGTCGAACCAGCCGCAGCGGAAGGAATGGACAGCAACTCTCAACCCGCGACCGTCTCCCACGCCGCTGCCGCCCTGATCATCGCATCGACGGCCGCGATCTGGGGTCTGGGCTTTCCCATGACGCGCTTTGCGCTCGACGGCGGCATCTCGGTCGGCGCGCTGATGAGCCTGCGCTTCATGCTCGCCGGCCTGCTGATGTTTGCCATCATTCGCGCCAGGCGCATTGCTATCGTGTGCCGCGGCGTGTTCGACGGCATCTGGCTTGGCCTGATTCTCGCCGTCATCTTCTGGTCGCAGACCGACGGCATGCGCTTCACCACGACCGCGAAATCCGGCTTCATCACCGGGCTGTATGTGCTGTTCACGCCACTCATCGCCGTCGCCATCGGGCAGCGCATCAAGCTCAGCTCGGCCATCGGAGCCGTCATCGCCACCTTCGGCCTCTATCTGCTGGTGCGCTCGCCTTCAGGCGGCTATGCTGCGCTGGGTGGATTCGGCCAGGTCAATCGCGGCGATCTGGAGACGCTCGTCTGCGCCATCCTCTGCGCGGTGCACATCATCATGATGGGCGCGTTCGCCCGCCGCACCAACGCGTGGCTGTTGGCGGGAACGCAGGTGCTGGTTTGCGGCCTGATAGCGCTGGTTGGCACCGCGTTGCTGCCGGCGCCCTTCGGCTTCCAGAACCTCGCGCAAACCCTGCCGCGGATTACAGTGTTTGGCCCGATTCTCTATCTCGCGCTGTTCTCGACGATCATTGCGTTCTGGGGACAGGCGGTCGCGCAAACGCGCCTCGGCCCGACCGAAGCGGCTTTGCTCTTCAGTATCGAGCCGGTGACGGCGGCGATCCTTAGCGTCCTGTGGCTGAAGGAAGCGATGACCACGCAGCAGGCGCTCGGCGGTGCGCTCATCGTCGCAGCGATGATCATCTCCGAAGCGCTGCCCTACATGTTCCGCGCAATCACCATTCCGGATACCAGGCCGTGAGAGAAGACACTACCCTTCTCGCTGTCATCCCGAGCGGAGCCGAGGGATCTGCGTTTCGCCCGGTTGGCAAGAATGTCCGAGTCGATCGGGCTGTTTACTCCGCATATTCGCTTTTTCTTCGTCTATTCAAGCTGGCGCGAAGGCGCGTACTATGGGAATCGACAGTGAATTACTTGTGATTATCTTGCATTTCTGAGGTGACCTCTGCATCCTATTCCACGGAAACGCGCGGTTCGAGGAGTGATTGTGGCTACCAAGGCGCTGCCGCGTCCGGGATTGCAAGCGCATCGCGAGTCGTTGACGTTAAAGTTCTCCGAGTTGGTTGAGCGTCTGACGGACGCCATCGGACGCAAGCTCGTCGCCTACATTGCCGGCTTGAAGGATGTGCGCGCCATTGAGCGCTGGATCTCCGGTGGCCGGCCTTATGGCGAAGTCGAGCCGCGGCTGCGCCTGACATTCCAGGTTGTCCGTACCTTGTTGGAACACGATTCGCGCGACGTTGTGCAGGCCTGGCTGATGGGCGTGAATCCCGAGCTGGGCGATCGCGTTCCGCTGCGCCTGCTGCGCGAAGGCGATCTCGCAGTTGTTGCGCCCGAGGTCCTGGCGGCTGCGCGCGCGTTCATTGCCGGGGGATAGCGCTTGGCCGTCGAGACTCGAACTCCCACACAACCCATCTATCGCGTGGCGCGCTATCCCGACGCCTGGCAGCTGCCCGACTGGTCGCGCGCCAAGGACGGCACCTTCGGCAATCGCTTCGACGATCCCGAGAGTGAGTATCGCGTCCTCTACGCGTCGAGCCAGCAGGTGTCGTGCTTCGTGGAGACGCTGGCGCGCTTCCGGCCGGACCTCACGCTGATCGAAGAGCTGCGCGCGATTGAGGGCGACGACGACTTCCTGCCCATCGGCGAGGTACCGCTGAACTGGTGCTCCAATCGCGTGATTGGCACGGCGTCGTCAGAAGGGAATTACGCCGACATCTGCGGCGTGGAGTGGATTGCGCTGCTGCGGCGCAGGCTCGCGTCGGAATGTCTGCGCATGGGATTTCCCGATCTGGATGCCGCGGCGTTGCAGAGTTCGTCGCCGCGCACGCTGACCATGCTGGTCTCGCGCATTGTCTATGACATCGGTCTGCCCGGAATCTATTTCCGCTCGCGCTACGGACATAATCTGGAGAACTGGGCCCTGTTCGAGCCGTGCCGTCTTCGCAGCGCCAAGTCCGAACGCGTCCAGCGTCAGCATCCCGCGCTGGCCGAGGCGATGGCGATTTTGGGATTGCGTTTCGCGAAAAGGTAGAGCTGGCCTTCAGGCCAGCGTGTCAGTCTGCACTTTTGCTGAGTCGGCTTGTGCCGACGACAGATGTTCCTTGCAGAGCGCCATTACAAGCTCCGCTCGCTCTTCCGGGCTGACGCGCGGCAGCTGGACGAGCTGGTATCCGCAGCTCCGATAGGCTTCGATCATCACTTCGTGCGTTCTCACCGCTTCTTCGAAGGTCTGCTTGCGCTCGTCGTCGGTGGAATAGATCTCGTGCCACGGCGGTGCAATAAACACCGTATGGTTGTACCGATAAGTATTGCAAGCTGCTTCGATCTCCGCCGTCTCGTCCAGGCCAATTAGCTTTGCATAGCACAATACATTGGGTATGCCACGGTCGAAGAAGGTCGGGTACGCGCTCGACCTGTTCGCCTGGTACACCTCGATTGAGCCTAGCAACATGAGCTCGGTATATAGCGCGGTGTCAGCCCAGGGCAGCGCATCGCCGCCGCTGGCGACCTGTTGGCGAATGATCTCCCGCGCGACCTCCGGCACACAGCAGTATCCTCGCCGCTCAAGCTCGCGCAGCAATGTGGTCTTGCCCACGCCCGGGCCGCCGGTGATGACGAAGAGATTGGGATTCATGACAGGAGTGAAAGCCATCCGAAGAGTTATTTTCCGATACAGAAGGAACTGAAGATCAGGTTGAGGATGTCGTCGGCCGTTGTCGAGCCGGTGATTTCGTCCAGCGGACGCAGCGAGTTATAGAGGTCGAGCAGGAGCATCTCGTGGGGAATCTTCTGCGGAACCGCCGCATCCGCTTTGTCCAGCGCGGCAATCGCATCGGATACCAGCTGCTTGTGGCGGACGTTGGTGAGGAAGCCGCGCTCCTGCTGAACGCCATTGCCGCCTACCAACTGCATGATCTTGGTGCGCAACTCTGGGATGCCCTCGCCAGTCAGTGCGGATGTCACGACATAGTCGGAAACCAAGGGCGCTAATTGCAGGGAGGCGGGCCTCTCAGCCTGGCGAAGGGCCTCGGGTAGCAGGTCAACCTTGTTCAGTACCAGAAGATGCGGGCGATCGGTGCTCCTGGCGATCAGATCGGCGTCCAGGTTGGAATCTCCTGCCGGGAAAACATATATCGGGGTGATGGTGCCGCCCCGGCTGGTTGCATCCATGACGATCAGCACTACGTCAGCCTCCGCCATTGCCTCCATCGACTTGCGAACCCCGATGCTCTCGGCTTCATCGCTGGTCGTGCGGATTCCTGCCGTGTCGATGAGCCGCACCGGGATGCCTTCGATGGAAACGGTTTCCGTCACCAGGTCGCGCGTGGTACCGGGAGTCGCCGTCACGATTGCACGCTCGCGCTCGACCAGGCGATTAAACAGGCTTGACTTGCCGACGTTAGGGTAGCCAACGATCGCCAGCGTCAGGCCTTCATGCACAACTTTGCCGAAGGCGAAGCTGGCGAGGAGCTCCTCGAGGGGCGCGCGGATTGCCGCCATGCGCGCGAGAATGTGCTGATCAGGAATAACGGCGACATCATCTTCGGCGAAGTCGACGCCGGCTTCCATGGTGGCGATCAGCTCAACCAGTTTCTGTTTGATCGGCTGCAGGCGCTTCGATAGCGCGCCCTCGAGTTGTCGCGCGGCCACCTGCGCCTGGTACAGGGTTTGCGAGTCGATGAGATCGCGCACGGCTTCGGCTTGCGTCAGATCGATGCGGCCGTTGAGAAAGGCTCGCATGGTGAACTCGCCCGGCTCGGCCAGACGCGCGCCCGCAGCAATCGCCATCTCGACGACATGTCTCAGAACGACAGGCGATCCATGGCAGGAGATCTCGACCACATCGTCCGTTGTGTAGGAGTGAGGCTTTGCGAAGAATGTTGCGACGACTTCGTCGACGCGCTCGCCGGTCGCGGGATCAATCAGCTCGCCGAAGTGCGCGCGTCCGGCTTCCAGTTCGTGATCATGTGCCAGGCGCAACATGGGACTGGCAATGTCGCGGGCTTCCGGCCCGGAGAGCCGCACCACGCCGATGCCTCCGCGTCCCGGCGGCGTAGCAATGGCGACAATGGTGTCGTCGAGGTGCACGTTAGAGATTATTCACCACAGAGGCACAGAGACACAGAGGAAGTCGATTAGTTTTTCATCTTGAGCCGGCCCGCCGGAAATCGCGGCAACTAATTGAGAGACACAAGAAGCTGGGGCTTGGTTTCTCTCTTGTGTCTCTGTGACTCTGTGATGAAACAGACTTACCGTCTTCGCGACATCGGCGGCGCGGGCGGCTTGCCCTTGTAGTCCTTGGGATAGACGATGACGTGGCGCATGGCGGCTTCGCCGGCGCTCTCGGTGCGCAGGTCGTCGAGGTCGCGCATCGCCAGATGCAGGATGCGGCGCTCGCGCGATGACATGGGAGCGAAGGCATAGGGTATGCCCGTCTCGCGCACGCGCTGGGCGGCAACGTCGGCGGCCATTCGCAGCTCCTGCAGGCGCGCGGAGCGGAAGTTCTGGCAGTCGAAGCTGATCTTCTCGTGCTCGTCGGGGTTGAGGCGCAGCATTTCCTGCGCCACCTGCTCGAAAGCGCGCAGCAACTCGCCGCCATTTTCCAGAACCATCGGACTGTCGGAGCCCGAGATCTCGACCAGGATCTCGGGACGCTCCCATTCGCGATCGGCACCGACCACCGGATCGACCGTGATCTTGTAGCGCAGGCGGAAATCTCCCGCTGCGAAAACGTTGTTCAGCAACTCGCTGATCTTCTTGGCGGCGGCGATTTTGTCGGGTATCGGCATTTTAAAAACCGTTTCACCACAGAGACACAGAGGCACAGAGATAAATCAAGAAAATATTCGGAATTTAATTACCAGTTAATACCGCGCCGATGTTCCGCACTCGTCCACTTGCCGATGCTTACTAAAACCTCTGTGTCTCGGTGTCTCTGTGGTGAATAAAAAGCTCTTGCTACTTGTCCTTCTTCTTGCGGGCGCGCTTTTCCATCTCTTCGCGCATCTCGCGGCCCAGGCTGCTGCGGTTCATGATGTACTGCTGCGCGATGCCAATGATATTGCCAACGACCCAGTACACGCTCAGGCCCGAAGGCAAATTCAGGCTGAACCAGGTAATCATCAGCGGCATCATCAGGGTCATCATCTGCTGCTGCTTGGGATCCATGCCGGAGCTGGGCGTCATCTTCTGCATCAGGAAGGTGCTGACCAGCATGACCGCCGGCACAATGTACAGCTTGTCCGGCGAGGACAGATCGTGCAGCCACAGGAACGACGCCTGCCGCAGTTCAATCGCGTTCGCCAGCATTGAGTAGAACGCGAACAGGAATGGCATCTGGATGATCAGCGGCAAACAGCCGCCGGCGGGGTTCACGCCCTCGCGCTTGTACAGTTCGCCGATCTCCGCGTTCATCTCCTGGCGCTTGGGATCGCGCATCGGCAGCTTCTTGTATCGATCCTGGATGGCCTTCATCTGCGGCTGCAGCTTCTGCATCTTCAGCGCCGACTTCATGCTGGTGATGCGCAGCGGCAGCAGCGCCAGGTTGATGATGACGGTCAGGATGATGATCGACACGCCCCAATTGCTGGCGATGTGCTCGTGGGTCCACTTCAGCCACAGGAACAGCGGGCGGGCGATCACACTGAAGAAGCCGAAGTCGACAACATCGCGCAGGTCAGGACCGTTCATCTGTCCCGGGCCAGTGTTGGAGCGCACCGACTCCAGAACATTCAGTGACTTCGGGCCAACGAAGAGCCGCTCTTTGGTAACGCCGCTGTTGTCGCCGACCGCCGCGCCCAGCACCTCGTAGGTCACGACACTGTTGGGGTCGGGATTCTTGGGATCTTTGGGGACGGTGATCGAGCCGTGTTGCGTGATCATCACGGCGGTGTCGGGATTGTCGGGCAGGAAGATCGCGGCGAAGAACTGATCCTGGGGCCCGGCCCAGTTAAACGGACCGCGGATGGTATTCCCGCCGCTGACTTTCTTGGCGGCAATGCGCTCGACCTTGCCGTCGGCCATGTACTCGATTTTTTGCGAGGCGTAAGCGGGAGCAGTGGCCTCATCGCCCAGGGCCGCGGGCCACATAGGATAGGCCGGCACCGGTTGGCCGTTGCGGGTTACCTCGGATTCAATCGAAATGACGTAGGTGTCGCCGAACTGCAAAGTCTTGCGGACCGCGATGTCGCCGCTGGCGTACTCGTAGCTCAGCTCAGCCGGGGCGCTCAGGTTGCCACTGGCGCTCGGCACGTAGAGCGCCGAGTTGATCTGAGTGCGCAGGGCGTCGTCGTAGGTGAAGAGGCTGAGCGGATATCCGAACTTGGTCGCCTTTTTGTTGACCAGGTCGAGCGGCTTCCCGTCGTCGTCCTTGTACTTCTTCAGGATCCAGGACTTGACCTGCGCGCCGCGGTTGGTGAAAACGATGCGGTAGAAGTTGTTCTCGACGACGGTTTCGATTTCGCTGGCGGCGGTTTTCGCTGCGGCAGGTTTCGCAGCGCTGCCGGCGGGCTGGTTCGCGCCTGGGGTTGGTGCGGATGAGGCTGACGCCGACGTCTGAGTCGACGGCTGGCCGCTCTGCGCGGTCTGGGTCGCAGTCGACGGCGGCTGCGTCTCGGGTTTTTTCTTGAACAGGAAGATCTGGCTGAGGATGATCAGCGCAAAGGTGACGGCAAACACCATCAGCATGCGCTTGTCGCCGCCGGGCTCCTGTTGTGGATTGCGATATTCAGCCAAGTTTTAGAACCTAACCATTGACGTCTCGCACCGACTTCACGTGCGATTAGAAAATCCCGACTTCCCGCTGCTTCATGTCGGGTGGAAGAGCGGCACCCTTCGACTACGCTCAGGGCAGGCTTTCAGCGCCGCGTTATTTTCCAGAGCCGGCTTCAGCCGGCGACACACCAACCCGGGCTAAAGCCCATTGCAAACTACCTGTTTTCGGCACGGCTGAACTGTCTGCGTGAGAACCCTGCCGTCCCTACGGGACTCGAGATCTCTTACCACTCCACCCAGCGCTGAAGCGCTGGGCTATCCTCTTCCGCGCCTACGGCGCTCCTTTTGTCGGCCAGAGATCATCGCTTTGTCCACCAAGATCTTGCAAATCCAGTTCTCACGCAGACACTGAAGCCGTGCCCTTCCACCGGTCCACCGTGGCGCATTGCCAACGGCACCAGATCGACTCCGGCACGCCCGAACGGATGGCAGCGCAGCAATCTCCTGAGCGCCAGCCACGATCCCCGCACCACGCCGTGGCGTTCGACTGCTTCCATCGCGTACTCCGAGCAGGTCGGCACAAAGCGGCAGGAGTGCGGCAGCATCGGCGAAACGAACTGCTTGTACACCCGCAAGACGAATTGCACTGCCCGCTTCATTTCTTCTCCGCCACTCGCGCCCGCTGTTCCGCCAGCTTCAAGCCTCGCGATACCTCGCGGACAAGCTCGTCAAACGGCATCGTCAGCACGCTCTTCCGCGGATTGAACACCACATCCAGAGATCCTTCGCAGGGCGGCGAGTGTCGAACCGCTTCCCGCATCCGGCGCTTGATGCGGTTGCGCTCTACCGATCCGCCGAGCACCTTGCCGACCGTCAATCCCACTCGCGGGCCGTCTGCCGGCGCGGCTTCGGACGAGCGCCGCAGGAAAAATACCGTCATGTTGCCCGTAAACTGCCTTCGCCCGTTTTCATACACCCGCTGAAAGTCGGCGTGCTTCAGCAGGCGTCTCGACTTGCCGCCCCATCCCGCCAAGGGCGGGCCGGACTGAGACCCGGACTTAGGACCCCGGCCGCCGGGGGCAGACACATTAGCAGGCATTCAGCGCTCGCCTCCGGGCACCGGAAAAGCTCTTGGCACGGCCGGCGCGGCGACCCCTACAAATTCCATCGGATGAGGCTGCGAGGCCCCCAACGAGTCCCGCCTTGGACTGATTGGGTTGGTTAGCGCAGGATTCGGCTGCTTTGGTTTACTCGCGGTAGCCAGGTTTCACGGAGACGCGCTTGCGTCCCTTGGCGCGACGGCGCGACAGCACCGCCCGGCCGCTCTTGGTCTTCATGCGAGAACGAAATCCGTGCGTCTTTGAGCGGCGACGACGGTTGGGTTGGAATGTGCGCTTCGGCATGCGAAAACGGCGCTCCTCACTAGCTCATGTTTCGACTGAGCAAACGAAAAGTATAACGGTCGGCGGGGGGTGGTGGCAAACTTGGGGGCGGCGGTAGTGGCTCAATTTGAAATCAAGGGTACGGGCTGTTGCGGACTTGACGCTGCGGTCGTTTCTGTCCTTTGGGATAGAAATTCCAGACTTGTGCTCTTTGAGACAAAAACAGCATACCTCCGTTACACGAAAACGTGGTGCGGCTTCGTGACCGACTGAGCTCACGCCCGGTCGCGCTTTGTCCCAGCAACTGCGACACATGCTGTGCTGGATCAAAATCTTCCTTCTCATATTCGGCCGGCGTCAGTTTGAGATTCTACTCGCTTCCGACTTGCCCGGTGGAGCACACCTCGAGGCGTCTCCACCCAAAAGTACTCGGCACGAGAAGAACAATCTTCCTGCCCGGACAGCCTCAGGAGTATCTTGGTCTCGGCACTTCGGGGAATTAGGGCATGAGGGGCTTGGGTTATTGCCGGTTGGTATTGTGTATGGCGGTGTTATTTCCTGCCGCATCTGTGGCGCAAAGCCCGGCTGCGCAGGGTGATACCGCTCCGCCCTCGGACTCGGCAGCTAGGCCAAGCGGCATCGACTGCGGAACATTTGCCGCCAAGGATTCCAGCCTTGACCTGATTTCCAAGTTCTGCGAATTTGCCCTCTCCTACCGTCATCAACTGCCCGACTTTATCGCTCAACAGACAACCACCTTCAGCAAAGCTCACACGGTATTAACCGCGCAAGTCACCTTCCGCAAAGGAGTGGAGCATTACTCTTACCTGACGCTTGACGGCAAGCCGATCACGGATAAAAGCTCACTGCCAGGCAATGTCCATTTCAGATCGGCGGGAGAGTTCGGATCCCTGCTAGTGGACCTGTTTAGCGTACCCGGTGCCGTGGAATTCAAGTTCCACAAAACAGCCACCCTGGGAGATGTGCCCGTGTCGATCTACGAATTCCATCTCCCAAAAGAGAGGAACACATTCTGGACCCTGCGAGACGGCACTGGGCGAGCGTGGAAGCCTGAGTTTCGCGGCGAAGTATGGCTGGAGCAGCAAACGGGGCGTCCGCGGCGAGAAGAGATACAGCCGATACATCTACCCGCCAATTGCCTGATAGGTGCAGCCAAAACCATCACCGATTACGCAATGACCCTGGTTAGCGAAGTAGGAAGTTTTCTGCTACCGGTCAAGTCCGAGTCGAAGGTTTGCGGTCGAACGTCGGCCAGCGCAGCAACAATGTTGGCGATGCAGAATGGCGACGTGTCCATGACGGGCCCAGACCTTCCTTCATGCGCAACCAACATCCTCGTCTTTCATGATTATCAGAAGTTCAAGGCAACCGCCCGCATCGTGCCCGCCGAGTCACAACCATAATCTTGCTCGAGTAAGAAAATCTTACTTTTGACAAAAGTAAGTAAAGTAAGAAAATCTGCAATATCTGCGAAGGAGTCCTAGCTGCCAAGCCAGCTAAGTGCCGTCTGGACAAGGTGTTGTCCGACTCGACTCGACAAAGTGTATGTCAGTTGATGTGCGTCGAAATCGTCTGTGCGCGTCCTTGCGACTCCCATGGTGCGGCGGTTGCGCGGCGCATCCACAGGATGATCAGCTCGGCGCGGCGCTGCACCCCAAACTTGCTCAACAGGTTGGAAACATGGAACTTCACCGTGCGCTCGGAGACGAAGAGCTTGGCGGCAATCTCTTTGTTGGACAGGTTTTCCAGCAGCAGGTCCAGGACGTCGCGCTCGCGGCGGCTGATCTTGATGCCGGGATTGAGCGCCTCGCTGCCGTGAAGCTCGGGCAGGATCGACTCGATGAAGCCGGTCAGGATCTCGCGCGGGATCCAGTGGCCGCCGCCGGCGAGTTCGTCAGCCGCACGCGGCAACTCGCGCTGCGCCTGGCCGTAGGAGAGCACGCCCTTCACGCCAAGGCGCAACAACGCGAACGTAGGTGAGGGATGAAGCTTGGGCAGCAGAGCCAGCACAGGCAGCTGCGCCTGCTTATGGCGCAGGTTGCCGACGAATTCGAGGCAGGAATCGGGATCGCTGCAGTCGACAACGGCGAGCGAGACCGAATGGCCGTTCTTGCCGGTCGCGGGAGTTGGCAGGCGAAGCTGGGAGTGAACCACGACCTCGAATCCGGCGCGGGTCAGCAGGCGGAGAAAGCGCTCCTGCGCGACCGGATGCTGGCAAAAGAGAAGTGCCTTGCGTCGGCTGCGATGGACGGGGGAGCGATCATTGGTTAAGGGGTCCACGGGCCGATAGCTGCTTCTCTGGTTCTATCGGCGGAGGGGAAGGACTTGATGAGGCTGTTGAATTCCCAGGTCTGGAAACCGCCAGACCTGGGGCACCCAGTGCGGTTACCAACCTGACTGTTGTGTCGTCGGCTGAAGCCGACTCAGATAATCCAGTAAACGCCTTGGACGCTGGCCTGAAGGCCAGCTCTACCCAAGGATCTGCCCGACTTCTCGGCAATCTGCGAAAGTCGCAACTTACATTCGCACCCTGCTCTAGTACTTGCTGATGCGAATGCTGCCGTCGCCGGTGGTGATCTCCAGCAGCGGGCCGCCGCCGTTCAGCTTGCCGCGAATGCGCGTGTGCTCAATCGAGCCGCTCACCGTGACCGGCATGTCGAGCTGGATATGGCCGTCGCCGGTGTGGGCATAGAGCTCCGCCGCCAAATCTTGCGGCAGGCGCGCCTCAACGCTGCCGTCGCTGGTGTGAATCAGCCAGCCGCCGTTCAGCTTGGAGCCCGGACGCACGGTCAGGTCCACGTGCCCGTCACCGGTGCGCAGGTCGAGATCGGTGAAGACGCCGTCGATGGTCATGTGGCCGTCGCCGGTATGTCCGTGCAGCGAGCCGTTAAAGTTCTGGACATCAATATGGCCGTCGCCGGTGTCGATCCGCGCCTGGCCGGAGATGCTGCTGACTGAGATGTGGCCGTCGCCGGAATGCAGGTCGAGCGCCGACTGCGGCGGCACCTGCACCTCGATCCGGACGCCGCGATGCGTGCCGATGTGGAAGCCCCATTCGTTCGGAATATGGACCTGGATATCGACTTTGTCGGCATCCTGGCGCTCGGTCACGCGAACCCCGCTATTGCCAACGGTGTAGCCGTCAGCCACCACGCGTGCGTTGATGGTGTTGCTGACGCCGCGCGTGACTTCGATGGCCGCGTCGTTGGTGTCGACGTGAAGGCTGGCGTTGTTGCCGACCTGGTAGGTCTTGGTCCATTCGTCGGCGAAGGCCGACATGGTCAGGAAAATGAAGCAGAGCAGGAAGATGGCCGAGCGTTTACTCACAGTGCTCCTCCTCGTAGTGGTACGAGAAGGAGCGCCTGCAAGTTCCGTTGCGAATGAGGAGAATAAGGAGGGCGTAATGCGGTGCCCGGGGCATGCGAACTAGCGGAGTGGAACGTCCCGCATGCCCCCATGAGCATCGCTCCCTGCTTGTTGAGATAGACGAAGGTGGGGAAAAAGGGTTAGCAGAGGGTAAAGGACTTTTGCTGATCTTCGGGCCGTCCCTGGGACCGCTGAGAACTGACGGCTACTCCGGTGGAACATATGGGGAAAAACCGAGCGTCTTGTCGTCCTTTTGCACCCAAAGGCTGGCCTTGCGGCCGATGCGGTCATTCACAGTGACAATTACCACTACTCCGCTGGGAGTACCAAATGCAGGCGCACCATGCCCACGTGGCGGGTAGCCCACGCCGTAGATTTTGTGGCTCTTAATGACGCCCCACTCCCCGCTCGGTCCCCAGTCCTTGATGAAGTCGTTGTAGCTGTAGCGGGAGTAGCGGTCGGGGTGTTGCTTCCAGTCAGCATCGTTCATCCAGATGCCATAGGCCTGCTCGTACTTCTGCTGCTGCAGGGCGTCGAAGAAGCCATCGACCACCCGCTCCTCCGGCCAGAAGCGCAGCTGCCACCAGATCAGTCCGATCACCATCACGGCAAAAGCGATGGCGATAATGATGTTCCGCCGCTTGCGCCCTTCTGCCGGATCGTACGGCTCGGCTTCGAACAAGGTCATGGCGCTTACAGTTTACTAGGAGTTACGCAAACGCGAAGAGTTAGACGGATGGGCCACGGCACCGGCGCACCAGATCGAAGTCAGCGGACCGGAGTTCGGTACCGTCCTACGGCTTGCTGAGCGCCTGCAGCTTCTGAGAAGCGATCTGCGCGACCGCAGTGCCGGGCGACTGCTTCTGCATCTGCTCGTAGATGTGCTTGGCTTCATCCGGCTGGGCCATAGCTTCGTAGAGGGACGCCAAGGAAAGCTGCGCTGCGGTCTTGCCGACCGACGCCGTAGGATGGTCGATCAGCTGTTTGTAGATATCGATCGCCTGCAGGTTACGGTTGGTCTCGTGGTAGACGGCGGCCAGCGCCATCTTGGCCAAGCTGCCAATCTCGTGATACCGGCTGCCGGCAACTGCTTGCAGATCGGTTTCCGCCGTGGCATTGTCGCCCAGATCGCGGGCCGTGACTCCGGCAAAGTAGCGCGCCATCGCCGCCGACTGAGTAAAGCGGTACTTCTCCGCAATGTGGGTGAATTCGGTATTCGCGATCTTGTCGCGCTCCTGGCTGGAGCCGTAGCTGGGTGCGTCCGGAGTCGCCGGCGTGCCCGCCGGACGCACCGGATAACTGTACTTCTGGATGGCTTGCGCCAACTCCGCGCTGGCCTGCTGGTCACGATACAGGATGTAAGCCCAACCGCCGCCCAGCAAGGCGAGGATCACGACAACCGTAACCGCGAGGGCGACGAGCTTGGAGCGGTGGTCCACCGCCCAGGAGATAGTTTCCGCGGTGGAAGTCGTGAAGGCGTCCTGCTTCAGCTGATGTCGAGTGTAACTGCGCAATGGTGATCCTTATCTGGTTTGTGACTTCCGTCAGTCAGGTGGGAATACAGTAGTTTACCAGTCTGCCGAATTGGGGGTCAAACCACGGGAGGGCTGTGCGGAAATGGATTTTGTAGCGCCGGCCTCCCGGCCGGCTGTCGCGTGGGCCTCCAGGTCCACGCCGGTTTAGCAGAACTTGGCAAATCAGCGCGAGCCGGAGACTCGCGCTACAGCCGCTCTGAAGAGCGGCGCTACGAATTGCGGATGTCACCAAATTCTGACTCGTGGACTCATCAAAGTGATCGCGCAATTCAGCACCTAATGCGGAGTTTGCGCCGACCGCTAGAAATGTTTTTTCGCATTGCACCGGAGTGCAGCACTCCAAAAATTTTTTTCGCGGGTTAACTTTCCGCGAATCAACTGCTCACGCGCGAAGGTTGTAACATGACGAAAATTTCTCTGGCACGATTTTTTTTTCGTGCTAGTATCCGTGGAGCCAATTAGAGCTTGTGTTGCACAAATGCGGTGCATTCTCTCTGACACCGCTAACAACAGGTTCGCGTGATGTTATTTTCCGGTAGGTTTGTACCGCACTTTTTCGAGCCGTACCCGGTTCCGTTTCCCAACTAACCGACTCTCTGCTCGGGGCGTCTTCGCCTCAGGACTGCCATTTATGTCTTCATTCGATATTGCCTCCGCTAATCCATGGGTGCGCGTTCTGGACGCACTGCAAAAAAAAGTCAACCGCACTTCCTACGAGACGTGGTTCAAGCCCACGCGCTTCGATCACGCGCAGGGTCCAATCTTGTTCGTGCGCGTTCCCAATTCTCAGTTCTGCCACATCGGCGAACGCTACGGCGATCTTATCAGCGAGGCCTTCGAAAACTTGGGCCTCGAATACCGGGACGTGGAGTTCATCACCCCGGAAGAGCCAAATGGAGGCAATGGCAAAGCTACGGTGAGCGCGACAGCTCACGCGGAAATTTCGTCCAGTGCTGACAAGCCCGTTTCCGGACCTGCCATGCAGCAACGCTTCGATTGGGATGGAGCGGCACAGTTGAATCCGAAATACACCTTCGACGACTTCGTGATCGGCGCCGGCAATCAGTTCGCCCATGCCGCAGCGCGTGCGGTAGCGGAAAGACCTTCCAAGGCCTACAACCCGCTCTTCCTGTACGGTGGCGTCGGCATGGGGAAGACCCACCTGATGCAGGCCATCGGCCACGAGATCAAAGTGCGGCAGCCGGATAAGTCCATTTGCTATGTCTCCGGTGAGCGCTTCACCAACGACATGATCAACGCGCTGCGCTATAGCAAGATGGCCGGCTTCCGCGACAAGTATCGCAACATGGATGTGCTGCTGGTCGACGACATCCAGTTCCTGGTCAACAAGGAGCGCACCCAGGAGGAGTTCTTCCACACCTTCAATGCTTTGCATGAGTGCCTGCGGCAGATCGTGATCGCCAGCGACCGACCGCCGAAGGAGTTGGCGGAGATCGAGGATCGCCTGCGCAGCCGCTTCGAGTGGGGACTGATCGCTGACATCCAGCCGCCGGACCTGGAGACCAAGGTCGCCATCCTGCAGAAAAAGGCAGAATCGGAGCGCGTGATGCTGCCGACCGATGTAGCGCTGTTTATCGCGTCCAGCATTCGCAGCAACGTCCGCGAGCTGGAGGGCGCGCTCATCCGGTTGACGGCGTATTCGTCGCTGACCGGCGGCGAAATCAATCTGAACACCGCGCAGGAGGTCCTGAAGAACCTGATCGACTCGCAGGTCCGCAAGATCACCATCGATTCCATCCAGAAGGCAGTGTGCGAACAGTTTGGCCTGCGCCTGTTGGAGATCAAGGCCAAGAACAACTCGCGCGTCATCGTCTTCCCCCGGCAGATCGCCATGTACCTGGCCAAGCATCTCACCGACGCGTCGCTGCCCGAGATCGGCCGCCAGTTCGGCGGTAAGCATCACACCACCGTCTTGCACTCGGTGGAGAAGATCGAGGGAGCGCGAAAAACCGACAAGGATTTGAACAGGGTACTCACCAAGCTGACAGAAACTTTGGGCCTGTAAACCGCGCATCGGGCGCGGTTTTTCACTTCTGGGGTACGTTTTCTCCGGAACATCCTGTGGACGCAGTGTGGATTGCGTGGAAGTCGCGGAATAAGCTTTAGTTGCTGCCAGGAATCGCACCGCGACCCACGGTCCGGAGGGCAGGTTTTCTACAACTATCGGGTGATATACGGCAGTGGCCATGCGGTTTGGTTTCCGATTTCCACTTTTCCGCAGTGCCTACTGTTACTACTGGTTTTATAGGTTTTTGATTTGATATAAGGAGTAGCAGTAATAAAGGGCCGGCAAGGATGCCTGCGAGGTGGGACTTATGGCGGTCGAGGCAACGAGTGCAATTCAGGGTACGGCGATGGAAATCAGTGTCAGCAAGTTTGAGTTGCTGCGGGAGCTGACGGCGACACAAGGCGTGGTCGAGCGCAAGACCACGATCCCGATTCTCTCCAACTTTCTGTTCGAAGCGGCCGATGACCGGCTCACCATCACGGCCACCGATCTCGACCTGAGCCTGCGCACCTCCTGTGCTGCCAAGGTGAAGCGCGACGGCGCTTGTACCATTCCCGCACGCAAGCTGTACGACTACGTCAAGCTGCTGCCCGACGTCGATATCTCGATCAAGTTGCTGGAGAATCACTGGGTCAACATTCGCGCCGGCCGCTCCAACACCAAGATGGTCGGAATGGCGCGCGCCAACTTTCCCGGCCTGCCAACCTTCCCGGCGACCGGAATGGTGAAGATTCCGGCGCAGACGCTGCGCAACATGATCGCGCGGACGATCTTCGCCATATCGAGCGAGGAATCGCGCTACACCCTGAATGGCGGGCTGATGGTCCTGAAGCCGGAGGCGATCATCATGGTGGCCACCGACGGCCATCGCCTGGCGCATATCGAGAAGCAGGGCGAGCAGTTTGAAGTCACCGGCGAGAACAAGACCCTGGTTCCCAAGAAAGCCATGAGCGAGATCTACTCGCTGCTACAGAACAGCGATGTCGACTTCATCGAGTTCGCCAAGGACGAGTCGACTCTGTTCTTCCGCATCGGCGAGCGGCTGCTGACCTCGCGCCAGCTCACCGGCCAGTTCCCCAATTACGAAGCTGTCCTGCCGCGCGACACCAGCAAGTCTGTTGTGGTTCACGGCGCCGACCTGAACACTGCGATCCAACGCGTGGCCCAGTTTGCCGACGAGCGCTCGCGTGCCATTCGCATGAAGCTCGACAAGAACGAGCTGAAGATTTCCTCTTCGTCCACCGATTCCGGCGAGTCGGAGGACTCGATCGAGACCGCCTACACCGCCGATCCCCTCACCATCGGCTTCAACTCCGAGTATCTGATCGACTTCCTCAAGGCCTCCACCGGCGGCGACGTGCGCCTGGAGTTCAAAGACGCCCAATCCGCCGGCCAGATGCGCCCCGAAGACACCGGCGACGACGGCTTCAAGTACCGCTACGTCGTGATGCCGATGAGGATTTGAGATTTTCGCAGCCGCAAAGGCTCTCCGGCCGCGAATGTCTCGCGGCGGATGTTCAGTCATATTGCCGAAGTGCCAGCTGACAGCTACTGCGCAGGCGGGACGTATTCCTTGGGCACCTCAGCGCCTTCGCCGAAGAAGTAGGCTTCCATCTGCTGCACGATGAACTCCTGGTGATCTTTCTTCCAGGGTTGAAGGCGGTATTCGTTGAGCAGCATCTTCATGTGCTCCTGCCACTGCTCCCAGGCCAGCTTGGAGACGTTGTTGTAAATCTTCTGGCCGAGTTCGCCGTCGAAGGGCGGCTCGTCCAGGCCCTCCGCTTCGCGACCCAGCTTTACGCATTTCACCATGTGTGCCATGAGAACTCCGGTATGTATGATTGCCAACGATTGATTCTAATGGGCGGCAACGGTTTTGCGCCATTCGCGGGATCGCTGTTCGCTCCTCGATCTTGGCCAGAAGAGTAGCGCCGCCATCTTGGCGGCTGGATCGCAGGCCTCTGGCCTGCGCGGAGATGGCAGGCGAGACGCCTGCCTGACAGCCGGCCGGAGGCCGGCGCTACAAATGTCGCGGACGCCCACCCTGTCGACAAACAAAAGTCAGAGCGAAAGGCCCTCTGGCGAAAAGCGAAGAGCGAAAGCCGTTCATTCCCCCAACCACGCGCCGTACGGACGCAGGCGCTCGATGTGGTCGCAGATGACCTTTACCGCTCCGGTGATCGGCACGGCCAGGATCAGCCCCATCGCGCCCCACAGCCATCCCCAGAACAGCAGCGCGAGAGTCACCGCCAAAGGATTCAACTGCAGCCGCTTGCCGAGGATCTTGGGATAAAGCACGTTCATCGCGATCAGGTGCAGCCCCATCACGGTGAGGATGATCAGCGACGCGGTTACGGTCGTAAGGTGTCCGAGATCGGCGATCAACGGCGGCAGCAGCGCCAGCAGCACGCCGAGATAGGGGATCAGGCTGAGGAAGCCGCTGATCGCGCCCAGGAAGTAGAAGTAGGGCAGGCCGATAGCGCCGAACAGCGCAATGCTGCAGGCGCTGACAAACACGCCAATGATGAAGTTGCCGACAATGAACGACCGGATCATCCGCGCGATGAGGCCGAGCATGACGTAGGCCGAGTTGCGGTTCTCCATGCTGAAGAGCATGACCGTCGCCGAGCGCACGTGGTCCTGCCAGCTCAGCATGAAAAAGACAAGGAAGGGAATGAAGGTGAGCGCCAGCACCAGCTCGGAGACCGAATTGGCGTTGCGGCTGACCAGGTCGGTCCAGCTGCTCGACTGTCTAACGGTCACGGTTTTCTGATCCTGCTCTTGGGATAGAACCGTGTCTTCGGTCTGTTGAATCTGCTCGGCTTGCTCGCGGATCTTGGCGCCCATCGCCTGGATCTTGGCTTTGTACTTCGGCACCTCGTGCATGAAGTCCAGCGCCCGGCTGTAGGAGACATAGCTGGCGGCACCAAGCGCGCCTACCAGCAACATCACCGCAACCAGCGCGCCGACCGCACGCGGAATCTGGAAGCGAACCATCAGGTCCACCAGCGGGGCCAGGACAAACGACAGCAGGATGGAGATGAGGACGACCACCAGGATCAGCTTGCCAACGTAGATCAGGGTAAGGACCGCGGCGCTGGCCAGGATGACCAGCGCGGCCGACTGAATGTGCAGGATGCGGCGGCGTTCCAGCTCGGCCACGGTGGAGCGATTGATGCTGACCTGCGCAACCGGAGCCGGGCCGCCGGCGGCGTTGCTTTCCGCATCGGGGTCGCGCGGTTTGTGCGCCGGCTTCGGGTTGTCCAGAAGCTGGTCTGGCATCTCGTTTATGGTACTCGCAACAATAAGATTCGCGACATGATACTTTTTGCTGTATCTCGATGGAAAACGTTTTGGCAGAACCGGCCGCTCCGACCCGCCGAATCCTGGCGCTGGATTTCGGCGCCCGCAACATCGGCCTGGCCGTGAGCGACGAGCTGGGATTGACCGCACAAGGCCTACCTACCTATCGACGCAGCAACAAGAAGAACGACTTCGATCATTTTCGGCGGCTGATCAAGCAGTATGCCGTCTCCGAAATCGTAATGGGACTGCCCCTGCGCATGAGCGGCGGCGAGGGAATCCAGGCGGAGAAGGTGCATGAGTTCGCCGACGAGCTGCGGCGCCGCTTCAAGCTGCCGGTGCATCTATTCGACGAGCGGCTGACGTCGGTGGAAGCGAACCGGCTCCTGCGCGAGACGGAGATGAGCGTTAAGCGCCGGGCAGAGGTGGTAGATCAGTTGGCAGCCGGGTTGATCCTGCAGGCGTATCTGGAGTTTCGTCGGACATCAAAACAGATGTGAGATTTGTGCCCGGCTTTCGGGTCACTCTTTCGAAGGATGATGCCGCCAACCTGACGGCCTGTAGGGATACCCGCTGCTGTCGTTTCACAAGGACGCCGATTCGAGACGAACTATTGACCCGCCTACTGAGGGGCACATCGCCTAATCAGGTGTGATCTCGAAGACCATTCCTTGGCCGTACGTACTCCCTTCAGGGGCCGTGCCGCAGAGATTACCGGCGTTATCGAACACCAGAGCTTTCCAGGGGTAATACCCATCCGTGCCGACACCGAAGTTATGGAGTACGAATTCCGTCCAGCCGCCGCTTCCGTTGGGTGTCATCTCGAACGCAGTACCCAAACTCACGGAGCCGCCCCCGACAGTGATGCCGTACAGATTGCCGTTACCGTCGAAGATCAGGTCGGACTCTGGGCCCGCCCCGTCCTTGCCACTGCCGAAGTTATGGAGGATTTTCTCCCTCCAGCCGCCGCTCCCGTCGGGCGTCATCTCGAACACCGTACCCGAAAAATCGTGGGAGCCGCCTTCGGAGGTGGCGCCGTAGAGATTGCCGGCCGCATCAAAGATCAGGCCAGCCAGCGGGCGCTGCCCGTCCATGCCGCTGCCGAAGTTATGTAGCACCTTCTCCGTCCAACCTCCGTCTCCGTTGGGCGTCATCTCGAACACCGTCCCAACGGAGTAGACGCCGCCTTTCGTAGTCGTGCCGTAGAGATTGCCCGCAGCATCAAAGACTAGGCCAGCCCTGGGGTACTGCCCATCCATTCCATTGCCGAAGTAGTGCAAAACTTTCTCGGTCCATTCTCCGCTGCCGTTGGGTGTCATCTCGAATACCGTCCCGCATCCTCCAGAGGGGCAGTAAGTGCCGCCATATTGAGTTGTGCCGTAGAGATTGCCCGCGTTATCCCAGACTAAGCCGGCATCGGGACCCCCGCCGTCATTGTCGCTGCCGAAGTTATGCAGCACCTTCTCCGTCCAGCCTCCGTTGCCGTTGGGCGTCAACTCGAATACCGTCCCGCATCCTGCAGAGGGGCAGTGAGTGCCGCCCGCGACGGTCGTGCCGTAAAGATTGCCGTCGGCATCCCAAACCAAGCTGGAAACGGGGGTCGCACCATCCAGGCCGCTGCCGAAGTTATGCAGCACTTTCTCCGTCCAGCCCCCACTCCCGTCAGGCGACAACTCGAACACCGTGCCACGGTTGTGGGAGCCGCCATTAGAGGTAGTGCCGTAAAGATTGCCGTCGGCATCCCAGACCAAGCTGGCATTGGGCGCCGCGCCATCCAAGCCCGCGCCGAACGCATGCAGCGTCTTCTCGCTGGCTGCGCAGATGTTCGTCGTGAACAAAACGATTGTGCAAATCGCCAAGACCATCCTTGATAGAAGTCTCTCGTCGCACATAATCGTTCTCCTTCATCGATCATTGTTCCAGAGCAATCAGGCCCGGTGAATTTCCGCTTCTATGGGTTCGGTTTCAAGACCTTGACGCTGCTGGTCTGTTGGTGGAAAGGATTCTTGGCGATAACACGTCATTACACACAAAACCCTGTTGGTGGTCAACGAGTTCTCTTGGATTTGCTCCGACACCAGCGTAGCAGCACCGCACCTCGCCTCTTCATCTAAACTACTTAGACCTCATGCGGGCTCTGCTGAAACTCGTCGTCGCCGTGGTGTTGGCGTTTGCCATCTGGTTTGGCTGGGCAGCGCTGCTGCCGGTTCAGCCATCGCAAACCACATTTGTCCTGCTCCGCCCGGGCTGGAGCACGCGCCACATCGTGCGCAATCTGCAGCAGCAAGGCGTCATTCGCAGCGCAGCGGCGTTTCTGATGATCCAGTACGCCAAGGGTTTGCCAACGCTGAAGGCTGGTGAGTACAAGTTCGATCAGCCGGCAAATGCGCTCGAGGTCTGGCGCCGGCTGGTGCAGGGCGATGTCTACGCCCGCACCGTCGTCGTTCCCGAGGGCTTCAATCTATACGACATCGCGGCGGTTGTGGAGCAGGCAGGACTGGGCCCGGCTTCCGACTTCATCACTGCGGCCAAGAGCGACACCTTCCTGCTGCGCGACGTCGATCCTGACGCCAAAACGCTGGAGGGCTATCTATTTCCCGACACCTATCAGTTCACCCGCATCGACACAGCACATGACATCGTGGCGGCGATGGTGCGTCGCTTCAAGCGCGAGGCGCAGACCATCGGCCTGCTGGGCAATCTGGACACGCATCGCATCGTAACCATGGCATCGATTGTCGAGAAGGAGACCGCGGATCCCAAAGAGCGGCCCATGGTGGCTGGCGTTTACTACAATCGACTGCGGAATAACATGGCGCTGGCGGCCGATCCCAGCGTGATCTACGCTGCGCTGCTGGCCGGGCGCTATCGCGGGACGATTTACCAGTCCGACCTGCAATACGATTCACCGTATAATACCTATCGTTATCCAGGGCTACCGCCGGGACCGATTGCCAATCCGGGACTGGCTTCGCTCGAAGCCGCCATGCACCCCGCGCGAGTCGACTTCCTGTACTTCGTGAGCGACAACAACGGCCATCACCGCTTCGCCCGCAGTATGGAGGAGCACGCCCGCAACGTGGCTGCCTATCGCCGATCAGTGGCGGCCTCGCAGTAGCGCCTGAGTCGGAGCAGCGCGGCCATGCATCTGCCGTATACTACGGGCTTCGATCTCTCCCGTTGAAACTATGCGCGAAACGAGAATCCTCGCCGCACTTGCCCTGCTCGCCTTGCTGGCGGGAGGTACCGGATGCCTGTTCCGCACCCGGACGGCGGAGATTCGCACCAGCACTGCCAAGCTGGAGACGGCCACCCGACAGGAGTTGATCGATCACATCAACACGGAAGCTGCGAAGATCAAGACGCTGAACTTGACCGTCGACATTGCCACTTCCGTAGGCGGCGAGAAGAAGGGCAAAGTCACCGACTACGAAGAGATCCGCGGCTACATCCTGGTGCGCAAACCAGACATGCTGCGGATGATCGGCCTGTTTCCCATCGTGAGGAACAAAGCCTTCGACATGGTCAGCGAGGGTGACCAGTTCAAGCTGTCGATTCCGGCGAAAAACAAGTTCTACGTGGGCCATGGGAGCGTCGCTCATCTGTCCTCGAATTCACTGGAGAACATGCGGCCGCAGGTGATTTATAACGCCTTGCTGATGCCGGCGATCGATTTGCAGAACAACATTGCGGTGCTGGAAGACAGCACCCAGATCATTTACGACCCCAAGAACAAGAAGACCCTGGAGCAGCCGGATTACGTCATCGACATTCTGGAGCGCAAAGGCGACCAGTGGTATCTGTCACGCAAGATCATTTTTGATCGCACCAACCTGGTGCCGCATCAGCAGCTGATCTACGACGAAAACGGAGCGGTTGCCACCGAGGCGACTTATCAGGTTTACCAGGACTACAACGGCGTTCGCTTTCCAAATGTCATCCAGATCAATCGCCCGCAGGAGGAGTACTCGATCCGCCTCACGGTGGTGAAGCTGGTCATCAACGATCCCCTGCGCGACGATCAGTTTGCTTTGACGCAGCCGCCAGGGGCACAACTGGTCGATCTCGATCAGCCGCAGCCGAGTTCGGCGAACAATGCGCCGTCGCCTTCGTCGTCGTCGACGAATTCGAATCCCGCCAAGCCGTAAACTACTGATCCAAAAATCTTTATAAGCGAATGCAGAGGTATCTGCAGGCGACGCGACTCTTCTCCTCTTGACAAGATATATCTTAAGTAATATCTTTAGATATAACGTAAGCTATAACGTAAGATATAGCGAAGAAAGGAACAAACATGATTGACCAAATTTTTGTAGTGCGCGAGCACCGAGGACGTGGCTCCCGGCGTTTTTCTGGACGGGAAGGCTGCGGCGAATCGCACGAGCGGCATGAGCACGGGTATCGCGGAGGACGCCACTGGGGATTCGAACACCGCGGGGGTGGCGGTCGCGAGCGCTTTTTCGACGCAGGCGACATAAAGCTTGTGATCCTCAAGCTGCTCTCGGAACAGCCCAGCTACGGCTATCAGCTGATTAAAACGATGGAGGAGCGGCTGGCCGGCGGTTATACGCCGAGCGCGGGCGTGATCTATCCCACACTGACGATGCTGGAGGAGGAAGGTTTGGCGACAGCATCGGCGGAGAACAATCGCAAGGTTTACTCGCTGACGCCGGAGGGGCTGGAGTATCTCCAGGCCCACAAGCGGCAGGTGGACGAGCTGTTTGAGCGGCTGGATGAGGCGGGCAAGAGCTTCGAGCGCGGGCGCTCACCGGAGATCCGTAAAGCGTTTATGAACCTGCGCAGCGCGGTGATCGCGCGCGTGTCGCGAGAGCGCGTGCACGCCGACCAGATTCGCAAGATTGCCGAGGCCATCAACGCCGCGGCCAAAGCGATCGACGAGCTGTAAAGCGACCCAAGACAAGATCTTGGGCGCTTGTCTGTGACACCGACCGACATCGCCAGCGGAGAATGGGGCCGCGCGCGCGGCCCCAAACCGACAACCGACAATCTGTTTTTCTACCGCTTGGACGTGCCGCGAGCCATCTTCTTCACTTTGCGCTTTTTTTCTCCGCGCGCATGAGTGCGAGGCGCTTTGGGAGTCGCCTTCTTGCGGGCGGTCCGCTTGACCTTCTTGCGTTCCAGCTTGTCGGTAATGGTTTTGGTATTTGCCATGAATTCCGGTCTACCTCATTGGAGTAATCTTCAAAATTAGTTTATCCGAACGATGGGTGGAGCACGCCTTCACAGGCTGCGGAAAAATGCGTGCTGCTGGGCAACACATTTTTCACCAAGCCGTTTTTTCGTCGTGCTCGGGCCGGTTGGTTCACTCCGGCGGCTGCTTTTTGCTCCCGCCGGACACACTTCCACCCG